>Ga0209345_10000152_pt1 | contig 96949 bp, 101 predicted proteins | sample Cruoilmetagenom7_FD_187294 | JGI IMG/M metagenome (GOLD analysis project Ga0209345, IMG submission 187294) | Oil polluted marine microbial communities from Coal Oil Point, Santa Barbara, California, USA - Sample 7 (SPAdes) (version 2) | ecosystem: Environmental > Aquatic > Marine > Oil seeps ... | reverse complement strand
GGGCGAGCCATAGGGCATCCCCGGCACGGCGAGGCCGATGGCATCCGGGCGCTCAGCCAGCAGTTTGCGGATGTCGGCGGGCGGGACGTGACCTTCGATCATATAGCCTTCGATTTTCCCAGTGTGGCAGGAGGCCATGTTCTGCGGGATGCCGTTGTCTTGTTTGTAACGGATCAGGAGCGACCCGAGGCTGCGTTCGGTCGTTACGGCGAACCCCTCGTTCTCCAGAAGCTCGATCCAAGCCGAACAGCAGCCGCAGTTGGGGTCTTTCATCACGTGGATGGCAGGTTTTTCTTCGGCCCAGGCGGCAAATGGTGGGGCCGCGGCAAAGCTTGCGGAACAGGCCAGCAGGCTGCGTCGTGTGAGGGTCATGTGAAATCCTTCCAAAGGTTCAGACTGTCGTTTCGTTGGTTGCATGGGTTGTAGGGCGGCGGCTCGGTTCGGCCAACTGCTCGGCGGTGGTTGGCCGGAAAAACAGCAGCCGCAGGGCATTGAGCGTCACCAGAACGGTTGCCCCGGTATCCGCCAAAATCGCAATCCAGAGGCCGGTGATGCCGAGCACTGTCGTGACAAGGAATACGGCCTTTAGCCCGAGCGCTATGGCGATGTTCTGCCGGATATTGCCCATCGCGGCGCGGGCGAGACGGATCTGGCCCGGCACATCTGTCACCCGGTCACGCAGGATCGCAGCATCGGCGGTCTCGAGCGCAACATCGGTGCCGGAGCCCATTGCGACGCCCACATGGGCCGCGGCCAATGCAGGGGCATCATTGATGCCGTCGCCGATCATCATGACCTTCGCCTCAGCCGTGAGGTTTTGAATGGCCGCGACCTTATCCTCCGGCATCAACTCGGAGCGGTGGTCGATGCCCAGCCCCTCTGCAATGGCCGCAGCGGTGCGCCGGTTGTCCCCGGTGAGCATCACCGATGAAATACCCAAAGCGTTCAATTGCGCCACTGCTTCTGCCGCATCGGCGCGGGGTTCATCGCGCAGGGCAATGAGGCCTTGGGCCTCGTCGTCGCGCAGGACAATCACCACGGTCTTGCCCTGCGCTTCGAGCGCCTCGACTTCGGCGCGCAAAGTCTCTGGCATTGCCCCGCGTTCTGCCGCCAAACGCGGCGAGCCGACGCAGATGGTTGCCCCCGCGATCACCGCCTCGGCCCCCTTGCCGGGTAAGGCGCGGGACTGTGTCGCGGCAGCGGGGTTGATGTTGCGCGCCTCAGCCGCACCGCAAATAGCTTGGCCGAGAGGATGGCTCGCGCCGTTCTCGACCCCGGCGGCGAGGGCCAGAAGGTCGGCTTCCTTTCCCACAAGCACCTGCACACCAGTCACCCGCGGCTTGCCGTGGGTCAACGTTCCGGTCTTGTCAAAGGCCACATGGGTGACCCGCGCCGCTGCTTCGATCACCGCGCCGCCCTTCATCAGCAACCCGTTGCGCGCCCCGGTCGACAGAGCCGAGGTGATCGAAGCAGGCACCGAGATCACCAGCGCGCAGGGGCAGCCGATCAGCAGCAAGGCCAGCGCGCGATAGACCCATTCGCCCCATGCGCCCCCGAAGGCGAGCGGCGGCACCGCGGCCACTAAAGCGGCCATGCCGACCACGGCAGGCATGTAGACGCGGCTGAACCGATCGATGAAGCGCTCGGTCGGCGCACGGGCACTTTCAGCCTCTTCCACCAGCCGCACAATGCGCGCGATGGTGTTGTCCGCCGCAGCCTTTGTGACTCGGATGCGCAGCAACGCTTCTGTGTTGATCGATCCGGCAAAGACATCCGCACCCGGCTCCTTAAGGCGCGGCACGCTTTCGCCCGTTACAGGGCTTTCATCGACACCCGAAGTGCCGCTGACCACCTCACCGTCACAGGGCACCCGATCCCCGGGGCGCACCTGCACAAGCTGGCCGACGCTGAGCGCCTCTGCCGCCACCTCTCGCGTATTGTTGCCCACCTCAAGCCGCGCCGTTTTCGGCACCAGCTTGGTCAGCGCACGGATGCTGTTACGCGCCTTCCCGGCGGAAACACCCTCCAGCAATTCGCCCACGGCAAAGAGAAAGACCACCAGCGCGGCTTCTTCCGGCTCTCCGATCACAAGCGCACCGCTGGCGGCGATGGTCATCAACATTTCGATGGTAAAGGGCATGCCCACCCGCGCCATGGCAAAGGCCTGGCGGGCGACGGGGATAAGCCCGATCAGCGTGGCGATGACAAAGGCCCAGTGCGAAATCTCAGCCGACAGGACAAGCCGCGACGCCCATGCCGCTGCGAGCAACGCGCCGCTGCCGAGGACCAAGCGGCCTTTCGTGGTTTGATACCACGCAGGCTCTGCTGCCTCTTCGCGCGCAGGCTCCTGAGGCACGGCCCCTGCTCCGCCGATCACCGCATCGTCCGGTAGGATGAAACCGCCCTTGGGCCTCTCTGCCTTTGCCCCCTTCGGAGAGATGCCAAAACCCATGCCGCGCACGGCTTTCTCGATCCGCTCGGGCGCGGTCTCACTCTCATCCAGCGTCAGGCGCAACCGTTCGGACATCAGCGCGACATCGACATCTGCGACCCCCGGCAAGCGCTCCACCGCGCCGCGCACCTTGGCCGCGCAGGCACCGCAGTCCATCCCCGTGACGCGCCATTCCCGTTGTGCTGTGCTGCCGTCCGCCATGTCTGTTTCCAACCCGATTCACCGTCAGACGCAGAGATACGACCTACAGCAACTGTAGCTTCAAGCGCTTTTTTTAGATCTTTTCTCCTCTTGATCAACCTTCCAATTGGATAGGCTGCGAGAATGGTCTCGTGGTGGAACATGATAAAACGAGTTGCAGAAATCTCAGCGTGGGCGCCACCCCGTTCACGGGCTGCCGGCTTGCGCGACACCCTGCAAAAACCTACAGAGACTGTAGAATGAAAGGGATCAGATATGCTCGCCATCGGCACACTCGCAAAACGCACTGGCACCAAAGTGCAGACGATCCGGTATTACGAACAGATCGGTCTGATGCCTGAGCCCGATCGGACCGAAGGCGGCCAGCGGCGCTATGGCGATGCGGAACTGGACCGTCTCTCCTTCATCCGCCATTCCCGCCAGCTTGGCTTTTCGCTCGAGGCAATCCGGGAGTTGTTGGACCTCTCTGACACGCCCGACCGGTCCTGTGCGCAGGTCGATGCCATCGCCCAAAGGCAACTTCGCGAAGTCGAGGCGCGGCTGGTGCGGCTCCAGGCCCTCCGCGTGGAATTGCAGCGCATGATCGGTGCCTGCAACGCGGATCGGGTGAGCGATTGTCGCATTCTTGAGGTGCTGCGCGACCATGAGGAATGTCTTGCCGATCACGGGGCCACCGCCTGATGCCCGCTGCCCTGCTCTATCCGCTTGCGGCATTGACTGAGATCGTCGGGTGTTTCGCGGTCTGGGCGTAGTGGCGCGGCGCTTCGCCACTTTGGCTGGTGCCGGGGATGCTGAGTTTGGCGCTATTTGCGGGGTTGTTGGCCTTGGTCGATGCCGGGTCCGCCGGACGTGCTTTCGCAGCCTATGGCGGTATCTATATCGCGGCATCGCTTGTGTGGATGTGGGCTGTGGAAGGGCAGCGGCCTGGTCTTTGGGACGTTGCCGGGGCGGGCCTTTGTATTCTTGGCGCAGCGGTGACTATTCTCGCGCCCCGCAAAGGGTTACCCGGATGAGTGACAATGATCCACAAAAAAGAAGGAAAACGAGCTTGACCCAAACGCCCGTTTAGAGAAGCGGATCTTTGGGCAGACGCTCAACATTTTGACAAAGCCGAGGTCCGTTCTGCGGAAGAAGCTGCCGTCCCGTCTAAAGAGTGCAATAAGTGCTCGCAGCCCTTTGACGACGTCCGTTTCGGGCGCAATGTGGGACAAGGCTGGCGCAAAGACATTAGTGATACCTGTGGCGTTCAGCGTACCGCACGACGCACGGCGCCAGACCGAAGCGGCAGCGAACCATCATCCTCGCCATCGACAGTAAGCGTTTGCTCTATCTTAGCTCGCGGCATGATGGATATGTCGTGCAAGCGCCAATGTAGATTCAGAAGTTTAGCCTCTGCGGCATCTATCATCTCAGCAGAAAGACAGTTCTCGTGAGCAACAACATAGATTGTGCCAGTTAAAAAGCGCCCCTCCTGACGCAAACGAAGCCGACTTTCGCTCACCCATGGGAGCGCCACAAAGGTCTTCTGAACCTTGCCAATCAAAGAATCAAACTCCTTGTCGTCAATCGTTCGCGGCATCTCGTCGCTGAGGTCACGGATCGCAGCCCCTGTATGTTTGAAACCGTCGTGCAGCACATCGAGCGCGATCACTATGGCCGCGACCGCATCGGCCCACCACCAGCCCATGCCGATCCCAAGGATGCCCACAATGCCAGCAAGGCCCGTCATCCAGTCAGCCTTATTCATCATGGCATCTGCGTAGAGCGTCTTGTCATGCAACATTTGGGCCGGCTTCATCTTCAAGTGACCGAAAATGACCGGCATCACGACGCTATAGGCCAGCGCACCGATCATGATCCAGCCAAACCAAATGGTGGCCCCGAAGAGTTCGATACTGCCGATCGTCGGGTGCTCTTGCTTAATCAAAGCAATAGACGAGTCGACTATGAGAAAAATCCCGACGCCTCCAAGAGCTACTGCACTGATCAAATAGGCAATTGATGTGACGCGGATGTATCCAAGAGGGAAACGCTGGTTCGGCTTCCACCCCTCAATCCAAGAGCCGACCAAAAACGCGATAGGTGGCACAAAGCTGAGTAAGTCTTCGATCCATGCAGTCTTCATTGCTTGGCTGCTACCCACCGCGAAGTAAATCGCGGTCACGATAGTCGCTAGGACTACAATCCAAATACCTTCCAGCCAGCGTGCTCGTCGCAGCGCCTTCTTCTGCTCTTCGGGCATAGTGCGGATCGACCGGCTCATTGCACGATCTCGCGCTGTCGTGCTCCGATGTCTTTTGTTTCGCGCCGGAGGAAGCGCTCAAGCCGCATAAGCCAAGCGCTTTCACCCTGTCGCACGGCCATCACATGTTCTGCCCGATGCAGCTCATTATCCGTTGGACGAAGGCCTTTAGTTTCGAGAAGCCAGCGTGGGCCTGCGGCGTAATCAACGGCATCGGACCACGCTTCAACCGGAATTCCGCCCTGGCTTTCGACAACTTTTGTCAGGGGTAGATCGTGCGGCACATAGACCTTCCGCCCCTCCAGCTCATCCGAGCCAGCAGTTGCTGGCCGAGCGCCAACATCGAACACTTCCTTGAAATAAACGAAGCTTGGTGCCGCGCCCGCAACCGGTGTCACGTCCTTGCGGTCGAAGCCGCCGATGGCGAGGTCGATGTCGCCCCGCTCCAGCCCCTCAAGCGCCGAGAATGCGCCGAGACGCTTCCAATCGATCGCGACACCCAGTTCGTCAGCGAATGCGCGAACCAGATCAACTTCCATGCCCTGCGGCGGCCCTTCGCCGTGAAAGGTTACCCATGGTGGATTGTCCGCGAATGCTACGGTCATTTCCCCGTCGGCAAGAACGGTCTCCAAGGTTTTTTCTGGATCGCGGGGGAAACGTATGTCGTCGCAGGCTATCAGCATGCTGCATACCACAAGCAGCGTTACAATTCTTGAGTAGAGCAGCCTGGCTCTGACCGTCACACCACTCAAGGCGTCCGTCCATGACTGAGAGCTGGTTATTCTAATGAAATTCCTCACGAACTGCTCCGCTCTGGATCAACAAAAAGTCAACTAATTGCCGTTAAAGATGTTCCTTGCAGCAGGGTAATACATGGGCTCGGCAGTCAGAGCACTAAAAGGGGTATCTTCATACGGGGTGGAGAGATCGGGCCTCGAGTAACCGCCAGATATGCTAATACCACGGGTGGAGGGGCTTTCAGATGAGATGAGGGGCGAGCGCGCGTTTGCAGAACGGTGAAGATTCTTTGTAGCCCAATCTGTGACGGTTCAGACCCTCGATAAATTGCGTCATCATCAACCTCCGTACCGAATACGGAAATTATACCATCAGTCCGCTCAAAATGGAGGAGTTTTCACACACCCTCTCCGCGTAGTGGAACAACACGATATGGAAAGACCCCTTTTTTAAAGCGCCACTTCAACTAATCTCATGCCATTGCGTCCTATCGTAGCTAAATGCGGCATGTATCGAGCCCGACAGTCGATAGATGCGTGATGCGTTTAACCACTCCCATCCTGTTCCACAGCCTGGATCAGCCCGCTCACGACAGTATAGGCAGCTCTGTTGTGATCCGTTCATCTCGCACGTCAGTGGCTTCACGGAAAACGGCATATTTTGACGGAAGCGTCCATCAGCGTAGAGGGCTCAAGGAAATCTGCGCCCAACTTCGCTTGGACAAGAGCCTTTACCGTTTAAGCCAAGTTTGAGTCAAAACCTGACAGCGTTAACACCCTTTTCGTAATTGTTTCAAAGTGAATATTGGGCGCGACCATGCACTGTGGCCAAATGCAATGAATGCCCTGCTGAGGCAGGGTCACTCACCGAATCCGCCACTTGCAGTTTTACGCTGTGGCGTCGAGGTTGCGGGACCGCTCAGCCAGTTCGGTCATGAAATCGTCGGACTTGTAGATATTGTCTAACACCTTGTCGAGTTTCGGGCCGCGTCGTCTTTGCCAAGCGCTTCGGCGAAAGCCTTGGTCGTGCCGAACCCGGCGATCCCGTAATGGCAAAGCCGCTAATATTGCGCGATGATCGCGACGTCTAAGGCAGCACCGCTCATATCGCTGTCGACCGCATGTTTGTGGGCCTCTTTCACCAGCCTCTCCATGCCCTTACAATGCTCTTTCTCAGGCTGCGCCTCGGCGTCTTCGAGGAGGGATTTCAGCAGGCGGGTGTGCTAATCGATGCCATCCTTGGCGGAACTCAGGCGGTCGGCCAGCTTCTTGTCGGAAGCCTTGGCCTTCAGAACAAACAACCCTCGCGAAGTTTGGAAAGCTCCCGCAATAGGCTTCGGGGGTCTTCTTAGGTGCGTAAGCGCACCCTACCTTTTCCGTTTTGTTTAGTATGTTAAATTTCTAATCGCAGAGCTTGCGTAGCTTCTGCGTATATCATTCTGGCTATTTTTTTGTCGGGAGGCTTTATGGCAAAATTATTAAAAGGCGAGTTTCGCGTGCAGCACCGCTTGGTCGATAGGAACGCGACGGCTTCTGAAGCGCAACAGGTGGAAACCTATCATCGGCTTGCCAATAGCATACAGTTTGCGGCTGCGATGTTGAGGCACGAAAGCCGCCAGATATCGGATGTGGAAACGGCGAAAATTGCACTAACCAATGCCGGCGAGCGTTTGAACGCGATCGCGCGCTTGCATAGGCAACTTACCCAAGACCTAGCGAAGGCCGATGTCGAACTGGCAACCTATCTCGAACCGTTTTGCGAGAATCTTTCGCGAAGCATCGGCGTAGAGATGACCTTTAGCTCGCCGGAAATTAACCTGCATGGAGGCGTAGCCGGGCAAATCTGCATTATCCTGAACGAACTGGCAATGAATGCTGTGAAACATGGGGGCCATGACGGGCAACCGATCATCCTGACAGTGGACGCCAAGTGTTCCGTCGATAGTTGTCTGAAGATCACGGTGCGCGACAATGGCCTGGGCTTGCCGGAAGGTTTCACATTCGAAGGCTCGAACGGGCTGGGGATGATGATCATCACCTCTACCGTGCAGAAATTGGGAGGCGACATTCGCAGGCTTCCCGGCCAGGGGACCGGTTTCGAAATCATCCTTCCGTTCGAGGCCTGGAACGGCACAAGCACGGGACCATCGCATGTCGCACACTAGTATTCTGCTGGCCGAGAGCGACGTTCTAGTGGCCATGGATTTAGCGGCAGAGTTCGAGGCTGTAGGCGTGAAAATAGCCGGGATCACTGGCTCGGCGGCTCAAGCAGTGGAACTGATAGAGGAAAAGGAGCCGGACTTTGTGTTGCTGAATATCAGCCTGAGGGACGGCGTTAGTTTTCCAGTAGCCAGACGGCTTGTGGCGAACGGCACCCCGTTCGCCTTCCTGACCAGCTACGAGAAAGACGAGATTGACCCGGAGTTTCGGGATGTCTTATATCTGCCAAAGCCGCAGGATCCCAAAGATATTGTCAGTTCCGTCGCAGTCCTTTTGAAAATGCCGACCGAAAGCAAGCAATCTTCTATATTGCTTGATCAAGGTGGCGAAGCCGTGACCGTGAAACGCTAGTTTCTATCCGTCTGGCTTGGTTGATCAAAGCCGATAAGGCGCACATATTCGGATTCGGGAATGCCGTAGGATTCTTTCGCTTCGGCTTCTAACCCCTCGCGATCGAGGATGGTGATCCGTCCGCGCTTGGCCCGGATCATTCCTCTGCCCTCGAGGATATGCGTGCCTACCGTCACACCGGCGCGGCGCACACCCAGCATAATCGACAAAAAGTCATGGGTCAGGTGCAACTCATCGCTGTTCATCCGATCATGGCACATCAACAGCCACCGCGCGAGCCGCTCCTCAAGCTTGGCCTGCCCATTCGAGAGAGCCGTCTGCGAAGTTTGGGTCAATATGGTCTGCATGTAACGCAGAAGATGACGCTGCAAGGTGGGGCTCTGCTCCATCAGCTCTGACATTTCCTCAGCAGCCATTGCCAATCCCTCGCCCTCAACTTGCATGAAGGTCTCGTTGGAAGATTGCTTACCCTGCAAGACAATGGCGGAGCCGGACATACCTTCCCGGCCGAAAAGGCCGACTTCGATGCGGCGCCCGCCCTTGCTGAATGCCACTGTCGAACCGACACCCGAAACCGGGAAATAGATCATGTCGAAAGGTTTGTTGGCTTCTTCCAGAAACATTCCCTTTTTTAAGGGGACCCGTTCCAGATGGGGCGAAACCAGTGCCCGGTCGCTATCGGAAAGAGTGCGAAGAAGATTGTTCTGTCCACTTGGACAGAAAAAAAGGCTTTTGGCCATCATGGATGCTCTAACCTTGGGGCAAGAGCACAATGCGCGGTCTCTCAGCCGGTGCCGCCCTGAAGTGTGGCAACCGATAAGTCTTTTTAGCATGAACGGGATGAAATACCTAGGCTTAGGTTGAATTGGCGCGGTGTAGGGCCATGGGTGCGAAAACGCACCAAGGCCTCGGTTTACGGAACGTAACCTGTCGATTGTGGCTTTCTCAAATACCTGTTCATTCATAAAAAGGGAGATGACCAATGTCTAATAGGCAATATGGCGGAAACCGTCACGAGAGTGACCGGGGCCGGTATCAGCGAGGGCCTTCGGATTGGAATGATCAACGAGGGCCGCAGCGTGGTCAGCGCCAAGATCGAGGCCAAGATCGAGGCCAAGATCGAGGCCAAGAAAGCTACGATGCCTACTCCGAAGATGCCAGAGGCGCCCGGCAGGACCGCGAGTATGACTTCCCGATGCGCGAGCGTGGCGGATATTATGATGGCTACATGGGCGCTGCGGCGGGCAACGACCGGCGCGAATTGACGCGCGGTCGCGGCGGCTATGGATCGCAAGGCGGCCAGGACTATCGTCAGGGTGGCGAGCATTACGGCTCTTACGGCGGCGGAGGCAATCGTGAAGACTTTGGTCACGAGATGGGGGGACAGTCCCAAGGTCGGGATTACGGCTCTCGTGGCGGTTCGCCGGACCAATCGTCGTGGGGCCAGCACGGCGGTCAAGCCAAGCAGTTCGGCGATGAGGGGCAAGGCAGGTATGGCCAAAGCCATCGAGGCCGTGGGCCCAAGAACTACCAGCGATCAGATGACCGAATTTGCGAAGAGGTCTGCGACCGGCTGTCGGATGATCATGATGTAGATGCCTCCGATATCGAGGTTTCGGTCTCAGACCGCGAAGTCACCCTGTCCGGTGAAGTTAACTCGAAACAGGCGAAACGGTGCGCCGAGGATTGCGCGGATTCCGTGTCCGGTATTGAGCACGTGCAAAACAATCTACGAGTCAAGAAGTCCGGGTCAGGCGAAGAATCCAATCAGGATAGCAAGTCGAAGAACAAGTTGTAGGACTAGCATTCAACCGGAACAAGCAGGCTACGCCTCTGGGCGTAGCTTCTTGGTTGGAACAGTCTGGAAAAAGGGCAAAAGGAAGCCAGCCAACATCAATCTATCGATGGGCGAAAACCAAACCAACGTTACCCTGAACGGAAATTCTTGTCGGAAATGACCCTTCAAAGTCTGCTGGGAAACAGGGAATTTGAGATATCGGTAGTTTTGAAGACGTGATGGGACGCGAGAGGCATCAAGAAGCCGTTAGACAGACGGAGAGCGTAGAAATCACCTTGGTAGCGATCGGCTGCGACGCAGTATCGTCGCAGCCCTGCGAAAATGCAGGGTGGTGGTCTATTCGTGTCCTGAACGCTTTATGCCAAACAGATATGACCGTGGCGGGGACGGCGCAAAATGGAAAAGCAGCTGAAACGGACCTTGGTCGAATAGCCTTTCATCCTCCTATCCTGCGTTGCTGCGCAAATGCGTTAGCCTCCTATCAGCGTCCCGCCGTTGGGATGTAACACCTGCCCTGTCATGTAGGAAGAATCTGCCGAAGCGAGGAAAAGAAGGGAGGGTGCTACCTCGTTGGGCTGGCCAGGGCGACCGAGAGGCGCGTTCTTGCCGAAATCTTCGACAGCCTCCTTCGGGAACGACGCCGGTATTAACGGAGTCCAGATCGGCCCCGGTGCCACGCCATTCACCAAGATCCCCTTAGAAGCCAGCTTGCTGGACATCGCCCGAATGAATGCGAGAATTGCCCCCTTAGTCGAAGCATAATCGATCAAAAGGTCCTGTCCTTTATACGCGGTGATTGAGGTGACGCAGATGATCCTTGCGCCTTCTTTAAGGTGAGGTAAGGCAGCCTGCGTCATGAAAATCGTGCCGAAAATATTGGTGCGGAAGGTTCTTTCGATCTGCGCCTCTTCGATATCTTCGGGCGCATCTTGGGCATGTTGCTCACCCGCATTGTTGACCAGAATGTCGAGTTTTCCGAACCGATCAATGGTCCGGGCAACAGCATCCTCGCAGAAGCCTTTGTCTCCGACATCACCGCTGATAAGCAGTGCCTGCGCGCCTTCGCGCTCGACCAATTCTTTTGTCTCTTCGGCATCACGTGTCTCGTCGCGGTAGACGATAGCAACATCCGCCCCCTCTCTGGCATAAAGAACTGCCGTGGCCCGGCCGATCCCGGAGTCCCCGCCAGTGATCAAGGCAGTTTTTCCGTTCAGCCGATCAGAGCCAGAATAACGCGGTTCATAGGCAGGCTTGGGGTCCATTTTATGCTCTTGGCCCGGCTGCTCCTGCGGGCTTTGCATCGGATCGAAATTTTTGTCGCTCATGATAAAATCTCTTTCTTTGTGCTACTTGGCGTCTTGAGAAAGCACTAGGGCCGGACTGCGTTCCAGTCCGGCCCGGCTCGTCAGTATTCAGATCCAGTAGGGGTCGGCCCCATAGCTGCGATGGGTTTGCTCTTCCCAGTCGCGATCGTTCTCCCAACCCGACTGCACTTTCGGCGCAGCGTTGAGCTGCTCTTCGGTGATGTTCGTCCGAAAGCCGCCCAAGTTGGTGTCATAACTGAGGGTATTCCACGGAACCGGGCGTTCGTCGCCGCCGATGCCAAGCACGCCACCAAAGTTCATTACGACATAGGCCACTTTGCCTGATTGCTTGTCGATCGTCACACGGTCGACCGCTCCGACCTTGCTGTCATCGGCTCCATACACATTCGTGCCGGACACATCGGCTGCGGAAATAAGGTTTGAATTACCAGGAGTCATTGTGGTCCTCCTTAGACTTGCACGCTGTGGATAGCGTTCTTCACCTAAACACGCTGCAAGTCTGCGCGTTCCGGCTCAGTGCGAAAATGGACAATAGGCCTCGCCAATGCTTTTCGATCCTAACTCAGTTGAGTAATCGGGAACTCAACCTGATGGCCCTTCGTTCCAACACAATATTGGATCGACGTTCGTCGAGAAAAGGAGGAACAATCATGCCCGCGAAATCGAAAGCACAACAGAAAGCTGCCGGAATGGCCCTATCCGCGAAGAGAGGCGAAACCAACAAGAGCGATCTTCAAGGCGCTGCGAAGGATATGTATGATTCTATGACTGAAGCGGAATTAGAGGACTTTGCGCAAGGCAGCCAGGATGACAAACCAGAGCATAAGTAGGATTGCTGCGTAGATCTTTTCCCTCTGTCTTCATCGTTAACTAAGGGTGCTTATCTCGTTCATCTCATCATCTTGGTTGCGGCGCATGATCGACAATTTCGCCGTGATCACACGGGAACACTTGAAAACGTGTTGGCTGAGGAGACGATGACCGTTGCATTCGCGGACCCATCACCTTGGGTTGCCGCGAACATTTACTACCAATTTGTTCACTTCCGCTCTGCATAAAAAGTAGGCGTGGTTCCTCATATGACCGTCCAGATTATAACCGGACAGGAGAAACGAGTTGTTCAGTCACATTATGATCGGAACGAACGATTTTGCCACTTCGGTCGCCTTCTACGATGCAGTTCTTTCCTGCGTTGGCCTCCATCGCACCACAAAACTCGATCAGGTGGGGCCAGCGGGTGTGCTTTGGCAAAAAGAACAGAAGCGATGGCCACAATTTGCGATCCGCCACCCTATAGATCGAGAACCTGCCTCTGCTGGGAACGGGGCCCAGGTGAGCTTCCAATGTAGTTCGCGGAATGCCGTGGATAAAGCTTGGAAAGCCGCCCTCAATCACGGAGGATTTGATGAAGGTGCGCCGGGTGACAGGCCGATCTACGATGACGACTTTTACGCGGCTTATGTTCGCGATCCGGAAGGCAACAAGCTTTGCTTCTTGTTCTGCCGAGATTTTCGAAATGGACATAGATGACGGCACCGGCCTTGAGACAAAATTTGCACGAAGGGGTGCGGCGGGGCAACCGCGATCTCAGTGCTATTACCGACGTCTGACGTTGCGCATGATGAACCGGTTCTCGGGCAGTGATGGCAGTTCTCTGGAGTCTAGCTCCAAATCCTGCTCCGGCACATCGTAATTGACTTCATTTACGAGATATCTACAGAATACCTTCATCTGACTGATCGCGATCCACTCGCCTGGACAACGGTGGTTCGTGTAGTGGTCGCCACCGCCCTGGGAAATGAAATCATAGGGGTTTTCGTCCCAATTTTGGAACCGTTCGGGCAGGAGCTCAAGAGGCGCATCCCATGAACGCGGATCGGTATTTGTGCCATAGAGGTCGAGCAAGACCCTGCACCCTTCCGGAAAGCGATACCCTCGCCATTCGAAGGCACTTCTAACTCGTGCCGCGACCGCAGGAAAGAATGGGTAGAGGCGGCGAACCTCCTGAACGAAGGGTTCGAGCAGCCCTTCGTCATCCCGCAGTTTCTCTTGCCATTGGGGATATCTATGAAGGGCGTGTGCCGTCTGAACGATGAATACCGACACCGCCACGGTCGGACGCAAGATGTTTAGCAGCTCCACTGCGGCAACCTTGGACGTCAGCAGTTCCCCGTTTAGATCTCTCCATGTCGCGATAACATGAAGGGCGCCTTCTTGCGTCGGCTGAAGCTCGCCATCGCGAACCTGTTGGATCATCCCTGCTGCCCATTTCTCTAGGCGGTGACGCGCCCGCCGTGCTGCCCAGTGTTTGGGGCCCACGGCCCCGGCTTCCTGAAAAAGCGCTGTAAGCTGCGCCGTTCGGGTCGATATCTCCCTTTCAGAAAGCGGCACCCCAGCCCAAGTGCAGACAACTCTCGTAAGCAGTTCGCGCAATTCGTCGTAGAGCACGATTTCGTCCTTCACTTCCCAGCCCGGTGCATAGCTGTCCAGCATATGAAGCGACATGCCCTCGAGAGCGGCGATCCTCTCGGTTCCCATGAGCGACATGAACATCTTTTTGCGGTGTTGATGGGCCGCACCGTCTAATCCCTGAACACCGCCCTCGCCGAGTAGCGTTTTCTGAATACGACCCGGCATCGAGTTTGAGCGGATCAGCCGGTCTTCTCGATAAAAGGCTTCGGCCGCCGCAGCGCCAGTCATGCAAATCGTCTTTTGAAGGAGGATGCGGGTTTCAAAGAGGTCTGTGTCAAGATCACGGCAGGTCTTCGAGATGAACCCGTAAGGATTGCGAAACAGGGCGAGCGTACTGTCAAAGCCCTTCGCGGATGGTATATCTGACATGGGTTTGACCTCCAAAATATTTTTCCTTGCGTTGACCTTGAGCAGGCTCGTCATTTGCCGAGCACAAGCTTCACCAGAACAAGAGGGCCACGCCGCCGAAAATCGCCACGTCCGCGAGATTGAAGGACGGCCAGTGGTATGACCATAGCCCTTTTGGAAAATGTGGGCGCAATTCTCGATGTGATTTATTGTAGGGCCTCAATGGTCGATATTGCCGATGTGGCTGCGCAACATCAGTGGCGGCTTCTACCTAGGCGCCTTCTGCAAAAGCCCAAATAGCTCGTTTAACTTCGCTCTCTGCTCTTCGGGATCGCCACTCTCGACGGCAGAGGGATACAATGTTCCGCATGGTTTTCAAGGATCAGCCTCTCGACCCTGAGCACGGCCGACCTGATCGCAGCTGTCTGCGCCAAAATATCCATACAGTAGCGGTCCGCATCGACCCTAGCCATTTCGAGTTCAGACGGCAGCTATAATCATCGATGATTGCCCACACGAGGATAGCCGGGATCACCCATAGCAACGAAGCTTGAATGTAAAAGCCAACCACAAAGCCATAAAGCTGTGGACCCTTGATCAGCACTGTAGCTGCGATCAACAACCATGGCCAAAAAAACGATGGCTGCGACGACAAGGCGTGATTTCATTGTCTTTTAACTGTTCGTTTTAGGGGCAGTTCTCCGGGCGATCAGATGCCGGAGAGAGCGAAGGGTGGGCGTGGCTCGCTGCCTTTGATGCCGAACCAGACATAGTCTGCAAGGAGCGATCTTTCGCCGGATCCCGAGGCGGCCAAGAGTGGCGGACAGGGTCATGGGAGAAAGCCGATGGTCCTACGAGCCGATATTGCATGTCTGAGCTCTGGAACAACCTGATAGTTCACTACGAAGTATTTGCGGTCTCTTGGCTATGATCCACGAAGGCGACGCAGCCGATTTTCGATTTCGGCACCGGGCAGAAACACCGCGCGGTCATCCCGCCAAGACTCGAGAGCAGAAATCAGAAGCTCGGCCTCGCAGGCACCGGCCGCACGCAATTCGTCGATAATCCAGAGCACCCCATGCACCCGCACGTTGTGGGCGGTTGCGACTTTCCGCAGCTGACCGTCCCCCGTCAGCAGTATCCCATTTTCCTGACATGTGGCGGTCACCAGTGCGAAGCAGTCGTTGGCCGAGAGGCCGCCGTGCCCTCTTTTTAGTGCAAACGCTTGCGCTACTTCGTCGCCAAGCAGATCATAGGTCGTAAAACCTCCGTCCTCCAGCATCCGCCACTCTTGCGGCGTGAAATCGAGAAGCTCTTCCTCGCGGATCGGTAACGGCACGATGAACCGATATGGCAGCCTCAGGAGCACATGCAGCAACTGACCCTTGCGTAGGTCAATCAGGCAGGATGCATCGTTGACGATAACGCAGGTCACTGGTCGCGCGGCCCCCGGATCTCACGTTCGATGACGTTTAGAGGGCGTCCAAGCATCTGCGCCGCCCTGACCGGAGAGATTAGTTCTTCACCAATGGCACGCCAGATCAGTCTTTCGAAGCGTTGCGGGACCTCGAATGCTGCAAACCCTTCGCCGTCTTCGATCGGCTCGGGCTCCACTCTGCGCCAGCTGCGTGCATAGGTCTTGAAGGCATATTCGACCGCCGCTTTCGACAAGATGCCGACCTGCCCGAGCCGCATCAGCATCGCCGCCGCTGAAACACCGTAAGTGTGTTTGAGCCGCATGATTTCATGATAGGTGACGCCGCGCTGGTGATCACCGGCTAGTGCGGTGAGGTGTTCAGAAGGTATCAGGAACGCCCCCGCGAACCGGTTCATCGCCGGTTCCAACCTGATCGCCGGGTTCCCAGTGTCGGCGATGATCCGATGTGCCAGTTCATGGGCAAGGTTGAACCGTTTGCGCTCGACATTGGTTTGCCGCGCAACCACGATCACTTCGGTTGGCGGGTGGTTTGCCCGTTCGACATGGCAGGCCATACCGTTGATCCGCTCCGGAAGATCGGTCTCGATGACCTTCAGTCCTTTTTCTTCAAGCAGCCCAGTCATGCTGGGAATGGGATCGATCCCCAGCTTCCACTGCTTTCGGACTTCCCTCGCTTGGGCGTCGATCGCCTCTTCATCCGCCACACGGTCAATACGACGCTCTGAGAACGGATCTTCTGAGGGGCGGAGGTCAAGAATGCCCTCAATGGCCAGATAGTCTTCCAGCTTCCCGATCACGACCGCTTCGGCCTTGGCGCGATCCTGAGCGGAGGCTTTCGAAGTCTTGCGCCATTCCAGCGACTGAAGCGCCTCTACCTGGCCGCCCATAAGGAAATCGAGCGACACACCGAGGGCCTTGCTCAGGCCGACCAGCACGCCTGAGGATGGCATCATCTTGTCCGCCTCGTATTTGCTAATTGCCTGCGCCGAAACGCCAGGGGTCACACTCTCTGCGAGCGCTTGCATGGATAATCCGGCCTGCTTGCGGGCAAGCCTAAGCCTTTGTCCGAACATGGTTCTCTCCCATCGACTTTGCGGCGGTTGATAAGCGCCCTTATTTGGTATATATGTAAACACATAGTTGACGAATCGTCAATGACGATAGGGAGTAAATGGCTATAATGACCAAGAAAAATCAACATGTTGTGCCGCGTGAAAGTGGATGGGCTGTAAAGGGTGCAGGCAACGAGCGCGCATCTTCTGTCCACAGCACCCAGCGTGACGCGATCGGCGCAGCACGCGAAGCCGCCATTCGCCAGGGCAGCGAAATGCTGATCCACGGCGAGAACGGTCGCATCCGCGAACGCAACACTTATGGCAACGATCCGCATCCGCCAAAGGGCTGATTTGGATAGGAAGTGGATATCCGGGTGAGCAGTAGTAAGAACCCCAGACGGATACGTCGCATCCTCTCCATCGACGGGGGCGGGATCAAAGGCACGATGCCTGCTGCCTTTCTCGCGGCGCTTGAGGAGGACCTGGGCGAGCCTATCGGGCGCTACTTCGACCTCATCGCCGGCACATCGACGGGTGGCATCATCGCACTGGGCCTTGGCCTTGGCCGCACGGCAAAGGAATTGCTCGAGCTCTATGAACATCGTGGGCCTGTGATTTTTGGCCAGGATGGCTCGGATGATGAGCCGCCGGGCAGAATGCGGAAGGTATGGCGCGCGCTCGCCGCTACAGGACGGCACGCGGTCGGGCCAAAGCACTATGCAGACGTTCTTGCCCGCGAGATCAAGGCCGTTCTGAATAACGATCTCATCGGGCAATCGCAGACCCGGTTGGTGATACCGGCATGGGATGCCGATCTCCGCAGCCCCTATATCTACAAGACCGCGCATCACGCGCGTCTGCAGACCGATTACCGCAAGATGGCCCTGGACGCCGCGCTCGCCACGGCCGCCGCGCCGACCTATTTCAAGAGACATCGCACGGTCGATGACATCGGCCTGACTGACGGTGGAACATGGGCTAACAACCCTACAGCCATTGCTGTCGTCGAGGCCATCACTCTTCTGGGGTGGCATCCCTCAGACCTGCGGGTCCTGAGCCTCGGGTGTCTAGACGAGGTCTACATGCTGCCCGAAAGTCCCGGGCTTGCGGGGCTCGGCAGCAAGATTCTGAACCTCTACACAGATGGCCAATCACACGGTGCCCTGGGAATGGCGAAGCTTCTGACCGGGCATTCCTACGACGGGGATCGCATCTACCGATATTCGCCGTCCGTCCCGAGCGGATTTTTCTCGCTGGATGACACGACGAAGATCGGCCGCCTCAAAGGTCTCGGTATGTCAGAAGCTCGAAAAGCAAAGCCCCACCTGACCCCGGTCTTTTTCACCGAACCCGCCGACGCCTTCGTGCCGGTCCATCAACTCAAGGAGGATGCGACATGAACCAGATGTTGCGACAATCATTGACCGACAGCGATATCCGGCGGCGGACTCAGATATTCTCGATCCTGGACGAGATCTGCGAAGATCTGGACCTGACCGAAACCCAGTTCGAGCGGGCACGCCAGAGCTATGGCGCAGTCGGCGACTGGTTGTCCGGGTCAGCCGACCCATTGCTGGTCAGCATCCTGGTCTATCTTCAGGGGTCTAGCGCGCTCGGGACGGCCGTGAAGCCGATCGGCCGGCGGGAATTTGATGTCGATCTGATCTGCTTCTGTGCGGGTGTCGCGTCCGGCATTTCCCCAGCGGTTCTGAAAGAGGCAGTCGGTAACCGGCTGAAGGAACACGCCACCTACGCGCGGCTTCTCGAAGAAAAGAAGCGGTGCTGGCGCCTCAACTACGCGGGGGATTTCCACCTTGACCTGTCCCCGACCATCGCAAATCCGTTCTGCGCAAACCGGGGCGAGCTGGTTCCCGACCGGACGCTGCAGGAGTGGCATCCAACAAACCCGCGGGCCTACAAGGCCCTGTTCGATGAGCGTGCCGCGCTCCTGCCCACCTTCGTGCGCAAACACGTTGCCATGCAGCGCGATGAAGCGACGGTTGAACCCTTCCCTGTCCGGGAAACGGCGAAGGGCATCCTTCGCCGCATCGTGCAGTTGCTCAAGCGGCATCGGGACGTCTTCTACGAGAACAACACGGACGATGTCGCCCCGATTTCCGTCATTATCACCACGCTCGCGATGCAGGCCTATGCGTATTGCGTGCGGCGGCACGTGTTTGAGGACGAAATGGATGTTCTGGTCGAAACGATCCGGATGATGCCGCATTTCATCAAGCGTCCCATTCTGGACGGTCGGCAGGGCTATGCCATCCTGAACGAGACCACCCATGGAGAAAATTTCGCGGACAACTGGAACAAGGATGAACGCCGGGCACCAACGTTCTACACGTGGCACAAGCAGGCCCTGTCCGATTTCGAGGCACTTCGCGATGCGGTCGGTCAGGATCGCCTGTCCCTGAACATGGTGCGCTCATTCGGTTCCGGTGTCACCGGAAGGGTTCTGGGCAATCGCGTCGATGCGGTGTCGGATGGCCGTAAATCCGGTCTGCTTTCCGTCGCGCCCTTGATCGGCCTGACGACGTCGAAGGCCGCAGCATCAACAGCCGTCCCGGCGAACACCTTTTTCGGCGATCAATGAGAGGGCGGGGCGGGAAGCAAGACCTGACGTTGTCGCAGCAATTGCTGTTTCTGCGTGCTAGCCCAATTGTGGGCGGGGCTGGCACTGTGCGCGAAAATAGGCTGACATGGCATACCTCTGTTCAACCCACACCATTAGCACGCTCGTATCAGGCAGATGTTGTCTATTCCCTCGGGAAAACGCCAACTGTCCAGATAAGTGAGCCTGATCTCGAGCTTTTGGCGCAGGGTCGCCCGCTGCCCCATGTCTACACCAACCCACTACGGCTTTGTCTTCATCTTCCAGGAATTGAAGACTGGGATGCAGCAAAGCGGATTGACCAGACCATTATTCCATGGACCTACACATGGCTTTTCTACTTTGAGGACTGGCTTGCGACCGACGATTGGAAGGGTGGCGGCAGGCATCCGGGAGAGGAACCGGAGGATCCCGGAAATCGCGCACTGCGACGGGCGATGGCTCGCTTCTAAAACCGTGGATTTTGACGGTGACAAAAACGGATGGGTATTGACCGCTGAGCGCGGCATAGCGGACCCTCACCGATGGGGTGGCCACTGTCAGGTGTGCGGACAAAGTTAGCTTTCGCTGCGCCTGCACGAAGGTCAGCTATCGGAATTTTCCTACGATACCGAAGCTCCCTCGACGACTTCTTGAATTGTCTGGAAAATTCCCTTCAACTCATCCCTTGCAATGCCACCGAAGGCGAGCCGCAACGCCTGTGGGACTGCCACAGTGGTTGCGAAGGGCTCCGCACCGGATGCTGAAACGCCATGTTCCTTCAGGCGTGTGATTATTGGTTCGGCCCGAACGCCCTTTTCGAGCAACAACCAGGCGAAGCCTGCGTTGCGATGTGACAGAATGGATGATCCACCAAGAGCGGTCCGGCAGAGTCGCTGGCGCTCTGCGCCGTCCCGCCGCCGGGTTTCTTCGGAGCTGGCAAGTGTGCCGTCCTCCACCCAGCCAGTGACCAATCCAGATATCAATGCCGGGGCGTTCCAGGTCGTTGCCCTGATCGCTTCAAGCAATCTGTCTGTGTGGATCGGGGGTGCGATCAAGTAGCCCAGACGCAATCCTGTCGCGAGCCTTTTGGAGAAGCCTCCAACATAGACCGTTCGTTCCGGCGCGAGAGCAATGAGGCTTGGCGGTGGGTCCGGCTCCAGAAAAGCATACGCCGCGTCTTCGATGAGCAACAGGTCATGCGCGCGCGCGATCTCGATCAGGCGCAGGCGTGTCGCCTCACTCATGACGGCACCCAATGGGTTGTGAACCGTCGGCATCAGATAGACCGCCCGCAACTTGCGCGCGCGACACTGTCGTTCCAGATCATCCGGGTCCATCACGCCGCGCCAACCCTCGACCGGAACAAGATCGAGACCCTGCAACGCCGCGACGGATTTGAAGCCGGGATAGGTCAGGGTGTCGGTTGCGACCCTTTCGCCGCTTCGAAGGAGACCGAGCGCGATAGTCGCCAGCCCGTGCTGGCCACCTGACGTGACGAGAAGGCATTCGGGGTCGATAGGACCAAGGGTCGAGGCAAGGCTTTCGGCAATGATTCGGCGTTCGTGCGCCCGCCCGCCGTGGGGCTGGTAGCGCAGCATCGCCTCAAGGTCGCCCGCCGCCGCAAGTCGCCGCAGGCCCGCCCGCAACATATCCGCATCGGCCGCGTCCCCCGGCATGTTGAAAACAAGATCAATGAGACCATCGCTGGCGGTCTGTCGGACCCCCAGCGTGGGCGGCAATCCGAGATCGCGCACGAACGTGCCGCGACCGGCTTCGCCGACGATCAGGCCTCTGCGTTCAACCTCCCCGTAGACGCGCGTCGCTGTGGCCAGGGCCACATTGAACTGTTCTGCAAACGCACGATGCGTTGGCAACTTCGTGCTCGGAGCCAGCTTGCCCTCCTGAATCGCCGTCGAGAGCATGTCGGCAAGGCGTATGTATTGGGCCTTCTTCATGTTCTCACTGTATCTATTACAATAGAAAAATTGTCCTATTATTTTCGTGATGGCATTCCGATCTCAAGTCAATCTTCGAGGTCTGCGCCCCATGTCCAAACTGATCCCGGTTTCACTGCTCGCTCTTGGTCTCTTCACGGTGACGTTCGCCGTAAACCTTCAGGCTCCGCTCTATGAGGTCTATGCGGCCGAAAGTGATGTCGGAGCGACGGCGGTAACGGTCGCGTTCGCGGCCTATGTGGGGGGCCTTATGCCGACGCTGTTTCTGCTTGGCGGGCTTTCGGACCGTATCGGGCGACGGGTTCCAATTGCGCTGGCGTTGATCCTGGGCGCCGTGGCGACGGCGCTTCTCGTGCAGGTGCCAAGCTGGACAAGTCTTGTCGTCGCGCGCTTCCTGCTCGGAATCGGAACCGGTCTGGCGACAACCGCCGGGACGGCCTACATGACGGAAATTCTCGGCTCGGACCGCGCGAAGAGCGCCGCCCTCATCGTTACCTCCGCCACGTCGCTCGGCTTTGGTGGCGGCGCTCTGGCGACCGGTATTAGTCTCGGCGTGCAAGGACCTACGCTTCTGCCTGCCAGCTACATCGTCCTGTTCGTAGCGGCTCCAGTCATCGCCGTGATCGCCCTCGGACTGCCCCGAATCGACAAGCCCCGGCCCGTATCCCTTCTGCGCCTAGCGGTCTTCCCTTCCGGCACATGGATGTTCGGAGCCGCAATGGCGCTTGCCTGGTCCACGACCGGCATGACCATCGCTGTCATTCCGCTGGAGCTTGCCGCGAACGAACTCGGTGGGTGGACGGGCCTTGTCATTTTCTTGGCGATCTTCATGGGGTTTCTCTGCCAACCGATTGCTCGGCGCATGACCAACGACCGCGCGCTCGCTCTCGGGTTCGTTCTGATCCCGCTCGGTTTTCTCGTCCTTCTCGCCGGTGTGTGGCTGAAAATTCTGGCATTCGTTCTCGTCGGCACCTGCATCACCAGCGCGGCAAGCTACGGCTTCACATATCTTGCCTCACTGGCAGAGGTCTCATTGCGTGCGCCGGACGACCGGGCAAGGGCAACGGCGGGTCTGTTTGTCTATGCGTATTTCGGGTTTTCACTTCCAGTGATCGCCAGCGGCGCGCTGGCCGATATTCTCGGCCTTCTGTCCGCAATGGTGGTGTTCGCAGCAGTCCAGATCACGGTTACGGCGATCATCGTGATGACGTGGAAACGAGGGGAGGTCCCACCCGTCGCCGCCGTCGATGCCGGATAGTGCGATGACGGACGTTGAGAACGGAAGCGGCTGCGGATCGTGGTGCTATTCGGCGGCAGATCCGACGAGCACGAAGCTTCAGTGGCTTCTTTTAGCGGCAGATTAGCCATTCGCACTTGTCGCAGCATCGGTCAAAGTGGGCTCGAACCGGGATTTCGCCGCACGGTCACGAACGACCGCTACCGGACAGAAACCCCCTGCCAGAACCTGGGTGCCTAAAACGTTCGTTTTTGACCAGATTGCCCTGTCCTACAGGATTTCAACAAGTTGACCGAGGCAAAAACCTATGACAAAAACTTAAATAGTTTTGGGAGGGTTTTGTCCATGATCTTGGGATATGCGCGGGTGTCGACCCGGGACCAGAACCTCGACGGCCAGCGGGACGCGCTCACCGCAGCTGGGGTGGAACGGCTTTTCGCAGACAGGATCACCGGAACCGCCCGAATCCGGCCTGAGTTAGACCGGCTTCTATCGGAGCTCCGGTGCGGTGACGTGGTTGTCGTCACGAAATACGACCGGCTCGCCCGTAGCCTGAAGGACCTTCTGGAAATCGTTGACCTTATCCAAATCAGGGGTGCTGGTTTCAGGTCCTTGGGGGAGGACATCGACACGACTACACCTGCTGGCCGCCTGGTGTTTCACGTTTTCGCATCGATCGCTCAGTTTGAGCGGGAACGGATCGTTGAGCGGACGAAAGAGGGGCTGGAGGCGGCTCGGAAAAGGGGTCGGGTCGGCGGCAGACCCCCTGCCCTTTCGTCCGCCCAGAAGGTCGAGGTGAAACGGATGCGAGATGTGGAGATGCGCCCAATTCCCGAAATTGCAGCCCTGTTTGGGGTCAGCGATAAGACGATCCGACGGGTGGTCTGATCGCATATGAGCCCCGGACCCGACAGCGGAAAGTTGTCAGCCACGGGTAGGCTGCGAGCATCGTCGCCGTCGCGATACCCTTGCGGAGCAAGTCAAAAGTATCAACGCGCAATTGTTCAAGATCAAGTACACCGCAAGGCGACTAACCATGAAAGCTTCTTGGCAGTACGTCTCTGTGGATAGTAGAAGAAGCGATGTCTTACATCGATATCTTACTGCTTCTCGGCTCCGGTTTCTTGGCAGGCGCAATCAACGCGCTTGCTGGGGGCGGGACGATCTTCACATTCTCCGCACTCGTTGCCGTGGGACTACCAGCTGTCACCGCCAACGCGACAAGTGCTGTCTCAGTTCTCCCCGGTCAGATCGCGTCGACTACTGCCTATTGGCGCGAGATCGCAAAAGCATTCCGTCGACTTCTGCCGTTCTCCATCGTCTCCGCATTTGGCGGCATCTTGGGGGGCCTGCTGCTGCTCAACACGAATGAGGGCGCGTTCCGCACGCTCGTGCCATTCCTCATCCTATTCGCGACCGTCCTGTTCATGCTTGCGCCACACATCGCGACGCTGGGGGAGCGCATGGCCGCCCATCGCAAAAGCGACGCGCCGGGCCCGCTTGCCACGAGTTTGCAAGGGCTGGTCGCTATCTACGGCGGCTATTTCGGCGCTGGAATGGGGATCATGTTGCTGGCTTCCCTTTCGCTCACCGAAGGTCGGGACTTCCATGCGCTCAACGCTGCGAAGAACTGGCTCGCCTGCATTATGCAGGGTTTGGCAGTCGTGGTGTTCATCGTGTCTGGGGCGATCGACTATCGTGCGGTTGCTATTGTCGCGACGGCAAGCATTTTGGGAGGCTGGGGGAGCGTGGTTGTTGGACGGCTGGTGCCGCAGCGCCTAATCCGTTGGTTCGTCATCGCCACTGGACTGGCGTTGAGCGCCTGGTACTTCACGCTCGGATAGCCTTCGGTACCCTGCGCCCCGGGCAATCTGGCTCCTGAACCTGATTGGCCATGTGGTCTGGTTTCGAACTCGAACTGGCTGCGGCATGACGAGTTTATTTCGCGCTCGAGGCATTAGCCTAATTAGGCCCCATCGGAAGGTTTGTTCGTAGAGCCACGTTAAGGGAGAACAAAAGGGGATCTTTTTATTTTTGCCCCTTGTCCGGCAAAGGGTAGAGGTAAGTTTTGGGACGCTCTCAGGGCGTTTTCTGGGCTCCTGTAGGGCTGAAACAAAACCGCCTCTAAAACGAACGATTTCGAGACAGGCCGAGTTGGATGCTCATCTCTGAAAATCGTTTGGTATTGGTGCGGGTTGAATAAGACTTTGTTTGCAAGTGGTTTTCTCGGTTGAGCCAAAATATTTGCTCATGTAAAGTTCGTCGTTAGAGTGGTTTTACGAACAAACCTTCCGACTGGGCCTTGATCGCCTCTATGAGCTTCTCGTCGAGGCGTTCCGGTCCTTCTGCATAGGCAAGGCTCGCTGCTATGCGGTGAGATGCCAATCAAAGAACAGACTGTGCGTATTTATGAAGTTGTTCTGCGGCCCACACAATTTCAGGCGCCAGATCAAACGATTGCTTCGATCCCTTTACGATCGATAACATCAAGCAGTCTGGCCGAGGAGCCACCCGGGGATTTTTTGCCCTGTTCCCATTGAGCTACCGTCGTGGCACCTACATTAAGAAACTGGGCAAACACGGGTTGGCTCATACGAGTTTTTGCCCTGATCTGCTTGATCCTGACAGCAGTGAAAGAGGGCTTCTCCGGAACGCAAATTCGATCCATCACACGCATAGTAATATCGTCCATGGCGCCGACCTTATGAAGGTCCTTCGCCAAGTCATGGGCCATATTCAGAATGTCACTCATATCATACACTCCAGTTCTGCGATGCTGCCTTTAGATTTCAGCGCCTCGATCTGCTTGTCATTGGTCTCGATAAGCGCTTTGGCGTTGACCGAGAGGGCTGCTTGTTCTCGGCGTGTGATGTTTGATCGGCTACTCTTAGGGAAGCCGTAGAGGAAGAATATCCGTTCGGAGTGCTTCTTCCGGAATCCAATGATGGTCCGAAAACCGCCTGACTTACCACCTCCTGTTCGCGCAATCCTCTTTTTGAAGAGGTAGCCGCCAAGATCGGCATCGAAGGTGCCATCAAACGCCTCTTTCGCGGCCGAGCAGAGGTCCTGATCGGATATCGACTCCGAGGTGGCCCACTTTCTGAATACTTTTCCTACGAATACTCTCACACTCACCCCTAACACTTAGTGTCATACTTGTCTATTTCAATCATCTGTTAGCAGACGCGGCAGCGGTCTGGGAAAGATGGCGATCCAAGACAAAATCGACAAAGGTGCTGGCGGCGCCAATTGCCAACCTGGCATGGCGTGGCTGAAGGCCTTTGAAGTCACGACCGCGGCCATGACCCCTGCCGTAGGCGTTGCGCAGCGGGGCGAGTGAATGTGCGATGTTTCCCAGGCTGGTCAAGATGCCCTTGATCTCATTAGCGCCTTTGGCATTCTCATCGATTCCGTCCGGCATAATCTTGATCTCCCTACGCAAGAGCTTCAGCAGATCTGGGATTTCTGCCTTCTCGGAATACTCTACCTTACGATCGTCAAGAATCAGCTTACAGCAACTTTCAACAATCTCCTTCGCCAATGCAATGGCCTCGCCGGGCTCGCTGTCGCCGATGCTCTCGAGCCGCCGGAGATCCTCGTAGAGCGTGTTTGAGTTTAGGGTAGCCGCTACGGCCTTGATGCGCTGAACCGATCCGCCAAGCGCGTGAACCTTGCGCTGTGAAACGTATGCTGGCCGCCCGTCGATGATCGAGTCCTCAACCAGCTCCCATCCGTCAGCGCGCAGATGTCCATTGAACGCCCGGGCAAGCGTCTCCTGCTCAGCATCATCCTTACGAACAATGGGGTGAAGAATCTGGCAGATGAAACTCAGGAAGATTTCCTGGTCGGCGGCATAGAGGCGGAAACGAGGATCGCTGTAGACCCAGTCGGTCGACCAGTCGAAGTTGTTGATGCAATGCTGCCAGATATCTTGTTCGGCGTTCTGGAATCGACTGTCGTGAGAGGGGAGGACGGTGAGATCAAAAATGCGACTGAGAAATGCGATCTCATCTAAGGATCCGTGCCAGACGGTTTCTCGGGCACGCATTTCATCGAGGATGGCAGCGCGTGTCCGCTCCCCAATTTTGCCATCCGGTAGTCGCCGACCTGGCGGTGGCGCACGCATTGGAGATATTTTGGCGTTTACCGAATATCCGTTGTCGCTACCGGTTACGAGCTCGAGGTTCTTCGAGATAATATCTGCAATATCGCCACGACGGTTTTCGATCGAAACGAAAACGCTGACAGGGACGCGGAGGAAAATGGACCATAGTTCAGTTCCGCCGTTCCAGTTGTCGTGGCCCACCTCAGCGATCTCAATGTCTGCCTGGTTCATGACGCGAAGAGCGTCGTCACTACCCTTCTGTCGAAGGAGTTCCACGACTGTAGGTAGACTTCCTTCGATTTCGCGCCTGATACTCAAATATCTCATGTTCGTTTTCTCGATCCGTCAGAAGCAAGGGGCATATTGGCAACTGCCAACCTATCTTCCTTCATGGGCCATTCTTCTCGTCATCAACCGCAAAATCGTAATCTCCACTGCCAAGCTTCTTCTGGGCGTCCTTGAAGCACCATTCTGGCAAGGTGGGGGAGGACGACCTGGCAGCATCCATCCTGTCCATCAGCTGCTCAAAGGCTGGCTGAAATTCTTCAAAGCTGGTCTGGGCGTGAATTGTGGCCATCTGTCGGAACCGGTCGCGCAAGTTAGTGAACTCAGTCGCCGATGCTCCGATCTCACTTACTCGCATGTCCATTCCGAGCGCTTTGTAGATGGCCGGAAAGAACCCCGCCAGCAGGGCGAAGCCGGCAGCCACATATGATGTCCACGAGTTTGGAATATCCGCGAGCAGTTGGCTGGACGCGACTCCTCCGAGGATGATTGGTGCAACGATGAAAACGGTATTCCAGCTGCGGGACCACTTTTCCCATATGTAGAGACCGGTTGCCGTATACGCGCAGGACTCTTGCTGCCGCTTGCATTCCATTATGAGTGCTTGGACGCGCTGGTCGGTCATGAGATCCTCGGCATGCTGGTGGTCCCGAAGATCTTCTGCCATTCGTCTCCCGCCGCACCGGCGTCAGATCCCTCGAGGGAGCAAGCTTTCACTGCTCTTCCATGGGCGCTGTCGGCCTTTGAATGCCAGGCGTCTCCGATGCTCATGACCTCACCCGTTCCAGGAGCCACTACATATCCGAAGCGCTTGCCCTTGAGGTGCGCCAAGAAATCTCGAACCATGTAATCGTGATATAGACGGGTCTTACCCTTGTGCTCCCAGCCCCCGAGAAACTCGATGGCGATGAGCTCGATCCAGAAGGACTTGATCGGCACAGAACAGTATTCTTGCCATTTTTTCATCATCCGCACGAGCTCACGGGTCTGCCCATTGGTATCGTCATTGCTTGCCTTAACGGCATTGTTTTCGGCGATGTAATCGGCGGTCACGTAGGATCCGGCTTCCTTAGTGAAGCAGACCCAGTATTTCTCATTGTCGAGCTTGAATGCCGGTATCAACTCGACGTTGAAGGTCGAAAACGGCACCTTCACAACCGGACCATCGCCCTTGATGTAGGACGTCGTCGAAAACGCGGACTGGAGGACATTCTTAACCTCCTGAAGGAGCGCCGACTGCCTGTTTCCCGTGCGCTGCTGGAACCGCTCGTATACTGAGTAGGGCATCACATAAAGCACGTCGATGTCACGAGGCGGCTTGATGCTGGTGCCTTTCCCGCGCGATCCGACGAACAAGGAATTGTCTACCCCGGATGATGTGCCGCGGTAGTGCTTGTTCATTGCCTTGACCACGCTCTGCCGCCGATCGGCCCCGTCCTGACGCTGCTGTTGGGTCAGCAGGATGTTGTTATGAAATTTCTCGAAACGCTGTGCGACGCTCATGTGGATCTCCTACTCTTTACTGATCGGGTTAAGGGTTGGCAGCTTTCAGCCCCAGGACCGGCCAATCTTCACTTCTTGACCACACTTCCACCACTCGGCGGCCTTCCAGGCGCGCTTCCGGTAGTTGGCTGATGGCCACCCTGCGGTTTCGGGCGATAGCCGTTCTCAACGTAGGGTGACGACGGTTTCGTGGGTCGGGATACTGGCGGGGCTGTCGGTTTCTTCGTCATCGGTCGCTCCTTCTTTATGATTTTGGCTGATAAATTCGACGAACCTGACTTCATCGGCTTTGATAAGCATGCTGCGTTTACCAGCGTCTTGCCAGGTTCCTCCCTCATCTATCTCGTAGACCTTCTCGAGGTAGAGATCGCGTTCGCTGGGATCAGATGAGATGAACGACGCATCGCCACAGTATCCAGCAATGCATCCGCCATCCTTGATAGTGACAAGCACATAGACGCCCGACATGTCTCCGAATTTCCAATCCCACGCGGCGGCAATCGGATGGACCGGGTGTATGCGAAGGCGGCGCAGGAGCCGACGCGTAACTTCTTTTCGAGCCGCGAGGCCGAAAAGGCATCCGATGAGCGCGGGAAGCCCGAACACGAGGCCGATCCAGCCAGCTGTGCTCCACCCGGTTTCGTTCTGGCTGAGCCACTGGAAGGCTGGCAGCGTTGCCGCGAGATAGATAACGGAGATGACGAAGTAGCTCAAAAGCGCGTCAGAATGCTTTTGCCCCCGACCAGTAAGAAACTGGCTCCGGAAGAACATCAGAACCAGGCCCGGCACGACGAATGCCAAGATAGTCTGGATTGCTTCTGGGGACTTCATGTCGATCACGGTTTTGCCTCACATGGCGATATTGCTCTGTTCGGGATATCATACTGCCGCTCGACCATGCGAAAAAGCACGCCCTCGGCAACGGGTTGAACAGACTACTCATAGCCTCGCTTGGCTTTCGCCATATGCAACTTAAAGCGTGCATCTTTGGCGTCTGCTTCACTGGCAAACCAGTCCGTACGAACTTGACCGCCGCGCCCGAGCCGGCCCCACTCGCGAACCAGCCCCCAGCCCCCAAAGAGGCCGGGCACGATCTCCATCCGGTAGAACCGGCGTGCGTTCCTTGAACTGTCGATCCGTGTCAGGACCATGCCATTACCCCCATATCCTGGCTGCGATGTCTTGCTCTTCTTTACCTACGGCATCGGCATAGATCGCGGTCGTACTGAGCTGAGCGTGGCCAAGCCAGCGCTGCAGCATGTGGAGAGGAACTCCCTCCACGGTCGCATGCACGCCAAACCCGTGACGGAGACCTTTGGGCGACCGATACGGTGCATCTGGGATACCGGCCTCAATCATGACCCTTTTGACGATCTGCCAGACCCGAACACGGCTCAGAGGCCAGATTGGCATAGCAGCTTCTTGCGGGACCGTTGAGCTGCACGAATTCCGTGTGCGGTGTTCAGCGTGTCGAGCAACTCTGCAGGTACGGGAATGGTGCGAAACAGCATCTTCTGCTCCCCAGCCGTATCTTCGCGTTTTTTCAAGGATCGGATCGCGATCGCCCCTCCGGAGAGATCGATCCTCGCTGGCCTGACCTCAAGAAGCTCCGAGGGACGGCATCCCGTCCAATGTAGCACTTCGCAGAGAGTACGGTCGCGGGCCGGCTGGCGTCGAGCCGCGGTAAGGAAGGCGGCACGCTCCTCAGCATTGAGGTACAGCCGATTTCCGGCGGTGTCATGAAGGCGCATTTCACTCATATTTAACAGTTTATACGGCATCTGTTAAACGGCGAAGCCATTTTCGTCCCCCTAACCCATTGTGCCACGGGTTTGGCATGCGCTGAGCTTAACACTATTACTAATGGTGTTAAATTGACATTGGGGGTCCCGTATTTTGGGGGTCCCGTATTTTGGCAAGGAGCTGGGCAGGGCTTTTTCGCCCTTCTCTGCGCGATGCAGGAGGGTCCGCTGCGCAAACCTTCCTGCCGTTCGCTGCGGCCGCTCAGTTTTCGCTACGGTTGCGAAGGTCTTTGGCATGAAGGGCGGATTGTGGTCATTTGCAGTGTTCGCCGAACGCATATTCGCTCCGGCGAGAATATCTTACTTCGCAGACCGGGCGCAGCTTTCACTGAGCTGAATCACCTATGCTGGCGCTCCGAAGAGGATTAGCTCAACCCTGTCCGAGCCTTCAACATAGGCATCATGGCCTGGCGGGATTTCGAAGAAGTCTCCTGGGGTGATCGCAGTCACCTTTTCTGTCTGAACCATCCGCACCATCAGCTTACCAGATAAACAATAGCCAGTGTGGTGCATAGGGCAGGTATCCGGAGATCCAAGCAGCGGTTTTTCATCTTTTTCCCAGGTCCATCCGGGCTCGAACACCGCGTGCATGCCCGTAGTCCCGTGGCTCATTTTTACGATATTGATCCCGCCGGCCTCCTTCATATCTAAGGTCTCATCGGGATGCTCAAATCGCCTGATTTCGATTGAATTATCCATGGTGGTTTCCTTCTTTTCCGTTCATTTGTGTAGGATGTCACTCTCCAAAGAGCGAATGATGTCATGGACCATTGAGCGGGTTGTCTTATCGTATTTCAGAGCCCTCAACGTGTTTAGGATATCGTCTGATGCTGCCTGATATTCAGCGGCGTTAATGTTCATCCCGCTATGTGCCTCGGTCATACTGCGACCCCGGTAGTTGTCAGGACCTCCGCTTCCTGCGGCAAAGAAATCGCAAGTGTGCGTCTTAACTTCTTCGACATATTCGGGGCGGTCTTCGTATGGCACAAAGCGTTCCCTGATAGCTGGGTTGCACATGTGCGCTGCGATAGCTCCGTCGACGATGCGCCGAACGCCGGCGGACCCTCCAAGCCTCTCGAAAAGAGTGACAGTATTGAGCTCTTGAGCCAGTGACATAGACATGTTCGTCTCCTTTAGCTGTGTGGCTGGATCGTCATTTCTCAGGCGGGTTGCGACTGAACAGCTTTCACATCAGCCGTCGTCAGAGGTTTTCCTCCAATTGCCCATTCGCCGCTGGCGAACTCATTCACTCTGACCCACGTGACGCCTCGCATCGGTTCGCCTTCTATTGCAACGATCGCCTCGGTCACGTCATTGATCATCCGTTGTTTCTGGCTGTGGCTAAAAACGCCTTGGATTAGTTGGATGTCTACAAGTGGCATGGTTGATCTCCTTGGCTCCACCGGCCTGCTCAATCCATTCGGCTGATCCGGAGGTGGGGACAGCCTGCGCCCCAGCTGAACTTAAATCCAGTTCAGGAACTGAACCAATGTGGTATAGTATTTGAACCAGTCGTGGGCGCTGAGCCGATTGAGCTTGAAAGCACGCGAAGGCAAGGAGGCCGCGATGACGAATGCCAGTTACAAGCAGTTTTGCCCCGTTGCGATGGCAGCGGAGGTTCTCTGCACCCGCTGGACCATGGTGCTGCTGCGGGAATTGATCGCCGGATCGACCAGGTTCAACGAGTTGCGCCGGGGCCTGCCGCGGATGTCTCCGGCCCTCTTGTCCAAACGCCTACGTGAGCTGGAAGAGGCTGGCGTTGTAACCCGTGAGCGCATCTCAGCGTCACCCGAGGCGTTCGCTTACCGCTTAACCGACGCTGGACGTGACATCCAGCCAGTCGTGGAGGCCATCGGCATGTGGGGCCAAAGATGGGTCGAAACGGAGCCGTCTTTGGAAAATCTCGACGTAGAATTGCTGATGTGGGATATGCGGCGCAATCTAAATACTGATCCGGTTCCGCCGGAACGGACGGTTATCGAGTTCGTCTATTCCGATTTGCCGCAATCGCAGCGCAAGTGGTGGCTTATCGTTGAGCGAGATCGAGCTGTAGATTTATGCCATGTCGATCCAGGTCTGGACGTCGATCTATATGCGACGGTTGACCTGCGAACGATGACTGAGATTTGGATGGGTCTGCGCACTGTGCAGAACGCAGTCGAACGAAATGCATTAGTTTTGGTTGGCCCTTCGGTTCTAATCGACAATATGCAAGCTTGGCTCGGTCTGAGCCCGTTCGCTGTGCAGAAGAAACTGGTTGGTTAATGCGCCCGACAAGACGCGAGGCAGGCGCGATCTCAATCTTTGTTCGACCTTAGCGATCGGCTCGTAAGCCGATGTCTATCCATCAAAATGGCTGCACGCTTTGACGTGCTTTACCGATCAGGTGTCGAGTAGCTTTTTCCGTGCCGTGCAATCTTCAGAATCGATATCGCCTCGGGCGAAGCGCAGGCCGAGGTCCGCTCTTGCGGCAGAAACACCGTTACGGGACCCAATCGCGCTTTGTTGGCGCACGAACCATACCACACCAGTCACGACCAACCCCAAAACGAGAAGCCAGATCACCGGTGCGAACATTATTCCGATACCGTAGCCGTATCCCCTTTCGCCCATGTGCGCGTAACCCTGAGCAAGGGCGGCCGTCGGCGTAACAAAAATGAGTATCGAAGAAAGGTTCCGTATCAAGATATTCACCGTCGTTTAAGGGTTCCCTGTTAGTATGAGCCATTCCAAACTCGCTGCGTTGATTTCGCTCAATTGCAGAGGTTTCGGCGCTGGTGGCCCATGCGTGGACGTTTGCTTTCCGAACGCGATGGAGTGGTAATCAAAGAAGGGGGAACGACAGCAAAGGGGCGTCCCCTGCAAAGAATGCGATGCTGCGACAGCGAATAGCTCAAGCTCGGCCCGGTCCCTAAGGGCTCAACCCTGACCTTAGCTGCGCAATACCTCAAGGTCGGCTTAGGGCTGGTAGAAGCCTAAGCGTTTCAACTCAGTGTCGGCCGCAGCATTTCTTGTATTTGCGCCCCGATCCACAGGCGCATGGATCGTTCTGCCTTGGCCGGGGCTCTGCCTTGAATGGCATACCGGGACCCATTTCGGAAACCCGAGGTGAAAGCTCAGGGCGAGACTGATGGAGTATTGTAGCGACGCAGTACGGGATCAGATCTGGTGCCTCCAGGTCGATCTCGTCGATTTCCTCATCCGTGAACTTACTTTGGCCGGTGTAGATACCTTGAAGCGCCATCAGGAAGATCATCGTCGCCCGCGTCTCTTCGTCGGCTTGATCGAGAAGTTGGCTCCAAGATTCCGGTCGTAACCGCATGGCGCGCGTGAAGCCATCGACCCAAGGCTCCCACATGACTTCGTCACTATTGGGATCAACCTCGTAAATCGGTTCGACCCAAAGCGAGCCGGTTATGGACGCGACGACCGAATTATAATGTGCCATCACCGCACTAATGGTCTCTTCGGCGACTTTCTCGTCAGGGAATTCTGCCTCTCCAGTCTCACCCCAGACCTGAGGCAGCCACCCCGAAGGCGGGACCATCTCCGGACAGGCAAGAACACCGACTATGTAGCCATTGAGTTCGCTGAGCGTCATCGGCATGTTACCAACGGGCAGCGCACGCAGCAGCGCGTCAAGTTGATCGAGATCTTGATCCGACTGGTCCATTGATATCTCCCGGCGATGGTGAGAGCTTTTACGCTCCGCAACGCGAGTCCGCAATTGCGTCAATGGCAGCTCCCAACGGGCACGAGTGGATCACCGCAGGCGGTCTGGATGTCGGCATTGAGCCGGTCGCTACAGGTGTTTTATATCGCAAGAGAGAAGCCTCCATGATCGATGGCTGTCGGTTTGGCTCAAACTCAACCGCTTCGTCGCATGCGGAAGCTCGGTGAAAGGGTATTTAACACTTTCCAAGTTCGGCCCAAGCAGCGTGGGGTGAAGCCGTATTAGCAATAGTGTTAAGCTGTGGCGTGCGATTAACTCGCTCTTCCTTCCCCGCCGCTAACAACTGAACGCAAATTCGTACCACTACGCCCGCTCCGATGCATCAGCTTCTGGCAGATTATACTGCGGAAATGGTGGCGTGCCTTTGCCAAGCTTCGCAAGCCGACGCCAACAACTTGGCAATACCTACGAAAAGAAGCGACGACCCACCTAGGTATAAAGGAACGGGCCGCCGCAGTTTTCCCAGACGCGACAGGGAGGAAGCGCAGGGGTGGATGGACAATCATGGATTGCTATAAACGGGGATATAGATGCGGTTGACGACAAGGAAAGGACGGCAACGAATTTCACCGGCCTCCCCGGGAAGATAGGCTTCGGGATATGCATAAAAATCGGCGGCCCAGCGACAAGGCATAGAGAACGGGCCGCCGAAGTATACCGAGACCCATGGAAGTTCAAGCCGCGGTAGAGCAGGGCGTCACCTGACACCCTGGAATTGTTTTAACGAAAAAACTTTACAAAGCAAATAGTCTGTAGAGCGCCGTCATCTGTCAGCTTTTTAGCTCTCTACATTTAGGCCCGCGTCTTCCAACTGTTCTTGGGTAGATCGCGCAAAGTTTCCAAGCCAAACGCGATTAAGAACCGCTCAGTGGTCACATAGGTCAACGGCGCGCCCCGCCTCGGCGAGCGCGGCCCCGACCCGATCAGCTCATGTGCATGCGAGCGCCCGATCAAGTCGCGGTTGATCTCTTTGCCAAAAATATCGTTGAGCCCGTCACGGGTGATCGGCTGATGGTAAGCGATGGCGGCGAGTACGGCGACGTCAAATTCGTTCAGGTTCAGCTGCTGACCTCCTACGTCCGCTGCGGCGCGGATCGCCGGAGCATAAGCAGACCGCGTGCGCATCATCCAGCCTCCGCCGACTTGAGCGAGCTCGAAGGATCGCCCCTCCAATTCAGCGGCCAGGTCTTCGATCAACAAAGCAACGGAAGCCCCTTGCCCAACCACGCGGGCCAAATCATTGCTTGTCACTGGAGACGCGGAGGAAAAAAAGGACAGCCTCGATCTGACGCATCCATTCCCGCCAGCGCAGCTCTTGCGGCAGATCGGTCAACTCGTGGTCCAGCTCGGGCGCGGTTTTGTCTTTTGCCATCCCCTTAAACCCCATAGAGCCGAAAGGTGTCCCGCCCGGTCAGTTCCCGCACCGCACCAAGTTCGACCAACCTGTCGCAGAGACGGCGGGCCGACCGATCCGGCAACGGCAGCGCTGTAGGCGCTACAACGTCTTGCGTCAAAAACATTTCAACGGCCTTCCCTGCCCCCTTGGCCCTGAGTTTTGGCGCAACCGCATTGAGATGCGCCGCCTTTCATGTGAGGTCGTTTGCCAAACGGACTGCTTCGATACAAGCGACGCGCACCGCCCGGTGGCAGGCAGCGTGAAGATCGGCGCCGCGCTTGCGCAGATCATTCCGGTGTAGGCCCATGGCGAACAGGGGCGTCAGGTGAGGTCCGCCAAGCGCTCGCGCCAATACGGCTTCCGCCAGAACCAAGGCCATTGGCTCGGACTTCAGGGCCGATACCAACACGGCCTCCATCACCAGCGCCGCCTTTTCAGATGCGCCGTCCGACGCGCAAGATCGGCGGAGAGCCGCACGGTTTCGGCGGCCGATGAGACGACTGGTAAGGCTATGCCGAAACTCGACAAAGTTTGCGACGGAACCCAGCGGCAAGCCTGTCCTATGTTGTTTACCGTATGAACCCGCATCTGGCGAAGCCTGAACCGCGAGCAGAAGTCATCAGCGGCTCTCCCCCCGGCGCCCCACGGCTCATCATAGAAATATCTTGGAACCCATCCCAGAGATCCACCGTTAGCCCATCATAGTGCTCATTTCTGTTTCAGCACTTCCGCGGCTCTACTGTGGTCGAGGCCGCGCATAGAACCGGATACCACGGGGGGCCTTCCATGAGTGAAATTACACGTCGCAATCTTTTGGCGATGATCGGGACTGCCGCTGGCAGTACCGCGATGTATCATGCCATGACATCAATGGGTTTTGCCGCACCTTCTGACTACAGCGGACCGATCAAACTGGACGGAGATCCGCAGGGGGCCAAGGTGTTGATCCTCGGCGCTGGCCTTGCGGGGCTCACCGCCGCCTATGAAATGCGGGCGGCTGGCTATGAGGTCGAAGTGCTGGAGTTCCGTGAAAAGGCGGGCGGGCGATGTTGGACCCTGCGCTCGGGCGACAGCTATACGGAGCTTGGCGGGGCGGCCCAGAACGTCGATTTCGCCGAAGGCAATTACATCAACCCGGGCCCATGGCGGCTGCCGCATAACCATCATGCCATTTTGGACTACTGCAAGCGGCTCAAGGTGCCTTTGGAGCCATTTATCCAGCTGAACTATAACTCCTACCTTCACAAGTCGGATGCCTATGGCGGCAAGCCGCAGCGTCTGAAAGACATCAAGACCGACTATCGCGGACATATCTCGGAACTGTTGGCCAAAGCCGTCAATCAGGGAAAACTTGATGAAATGGTTACCGCGCAGGATCGAGAAGTCTTGCTGGAAAGTCTGCGGGCGTTCGGCGTGCTAAATGAGCAGAACGAATACGTGAAGAGCTTGGACACCAGCCACTACCGCGGCTACGCGAAGCAACCGGGCGGCGGTGTAGGGGCAGCCCCTGAGGCGTCGGATCTTCTCAACCCGCAGGAGGTGCTGCAGTCGCGCCTGTGGGAATATCTCGCCACGCATGAGACCGTCGACCACCAAGCCCCCATGTTCCAACCCGTCGGTGGGATGGACGCCATCGCTAAGGGGTTTGAGCGCGAAGTCGGAGATCTCATTACCTACAATGCCAAAGTCGTCTCGCTACAGCAGGACGAGAATGGCGTAACGGTGACATGGGAAGACAGTGCTCGTGGAGGTCAAAAAACCAGCAAAGCGGACTACTGCGTTTGCACCATTCCCTTCTCGATCCTCGGACAGATCGATCACAATCTCTCTGGCGGTTTGGCGAATGCAATCAGTTCGATGTACTACAATGGATCGACGAAATGGGGGCTCGAATTCAAACGCCGCTTCTGGGAGGAAGACGACGATATCTATGGCGGGATCAGCTATACCGATCTGGCGATCGGGCAGATTAGCTACCCGTCGACCGGCTATTTCTCCGACGGGCCGGGCGTGCTTTTGGGCGGCTATACATGGCGCGGAGAGAACTCATACAAGTTCAACGCGATGGAGCCTGACGAACGTCTGGAATGGGCGTTGCGGCAAGGCACCAAGATCCACCCGCAATACCGCGATGAGTTCAAGACCGGCGTGAGCGTCGTCTGGCACAAGGTCCCTTGGGTCCTTGGTTGCTCCGGAGTTTGGGAGAGCCGCGACAATTACGAGGAGGCCGTCAAGATCGACAACCGTGTCGTTTGCGCGGGCGAGCATCTGTCCTACCTGCCCGCTTGGCAGGAAGGGGCGATCCTCTCCTCCCTCGATGCGATCTCGCGCCTCCATGACAAAGTAATCAACGGGTGAAGCCATGCGACAGACTTTTATCACAGCTGCGATCGTAGGCATGCTCGGCACGCTGCCGCTCTATGCCCAGGATAACGAGGTAGACACGCGCGCCGCGCAAGCAGCGGACAGCGAAACCGGCGAGACCTCCCCCGAGATCGAAGCTCGCCCCCAGGAACGCGAGATTACCGCGATGGCAGACGGGGGCGAATGGGTTGAGGAATATGTCAGCGAAGATGGCGAGGAATTGTATCAGTCGCTTTGCTCTGGCTGTCATATGGCCGATGGGTCAGGCGCAGTGGGGGCTGGGACATACCCTGCGCTCAGCGGGAACCCGAACCTCGAGTTTGCCGGTTACGCGACCTACATCATCATCAACGGTCAGGCTGCCATGCCCAGCTTCGGCCATTTCCTTGATGACCTGCAGGTGCTCGCCATTACCGATTATCTGCAAACTAACCTTGGCAATGACTATGAGGCAGATGGCACGCTTGATGCCGTGACAGATGCCCGTCCCGCCGAACCAGTAGATCAGAATACGGAGGAACACGAATGATCCGCAAATTTATCGCCCCCCTCGCCACGGCCACCGCACTGACGGCCACCGCAGCATTCGCTCAAAGCTCGGAAGTTGTCCGCCATGGGTTGCCGGATTCCGAATTTCCGATCCTGCAAGCCGTAGAGGTGCCAGCGGATGCCACTTTGGTTTACCTTAGCGGCACCGTGCCTGAGGTCGCTGATGAGACGGCAGAGAAAGGCTCGCCTGAATATTTCGGGGATACGGCAACCCAAACCGCAAGCGTTCTGGCTTCGATTGAAAAGAAACTCGTCGGGATGGACCTCGATATGGGGGATGTCATCAAGATGCAGGCCTATCTCGTTGCGCCCGAGGGCAGTGATGGGATGGATTTTCAAGGATTTATGGAGGGTTACACGCAATATTTCGGCACTGAGGATCAGCCCGAACTGCCAACGCGGTCGGTCTTTGCCGTCGCGGGATTGGCGAACCCGGCTTGGCTGGTTGAGATTGAAGTTGTGGCAGTCCGCTCTGGCTCATAAGCCTGCGCAGCAGACAATCATCTGATTGTCAAAGCGGTGGCCCAAAGGGGCCACCGCTTTTTCGTTCAGCCTTCTGTGCGATACCAGTCGGCGACGTTCCACAGGTCGCTGTCCCAAGCGTTCAGCTTGACGCCACCAAGCGTGTTACCCTGTGCTGCCACCGCCGCGCGGTTAATTAGCGGCAGCATAGATTTGCTTTCGGTGGTGATAATGTCGTTCAGACGTTTCACCAGACGCGCCCGCTCTTCGATCTTGCTGGTGCGAGATAGCTCATCGAGAAGCGTGTCATATTCCTCGTCGCAAAAGCGGTTGATGTTCTCGCCCTGCCACTGTGTTGAGGGCTTAGGCTCATTGCCGCAACGGCGCTGCGCAAGATAAGCTTGCGGGTCAGTGCCGTCATAGAGGTTCGCATACATTTCGACATCGGCATAGAACTTGGGAAATGTATCGGGGCTACCGGGATCGCCGCCGAAAAAGACCGACGCGTCGATGTTGCGCAACTCAACCTCGATGCCGATCTGGTTCCACCAGTCTTTGATCAGCGCCTGGAAGTCTTGACGCACGGCGTTGGTAGAGGTCTGAAACACGATCGACAGGCGCATACCGTCTTTCTCGCGTACGCCGTCCCCGTCTTCGTCCTGCCAGCCTGCTTCATCCAAAAGTGCTTTCGCAGCTTCCAAATCCTGCGTCATACATTCTGTGTTGTCAGAGCTATAAATTGGCGGTGCGGGAACCAGATTGCAGGTGGGCCGACCTGCCTGACCGTAACCGATTTCGTTGAGCAATTCGCGATCGATTGCCATGCTCATGGCTTGCCGAACATTCCGGTCGGTGAGAAAAGGATGAGGCTCCTCAACCGTCGCTCGCGTTTCCGGGGGCAGGTCCGGAGAAGGGTTCGTCATGTTGATTTCGATCCGCTCGACAAGGGGACCGAACTCAAAAATAGGCTTTCCCATACCGCCTTCTGCGATTGTTTCCAGCACGTCAGGTGCCATCAACAAATCCCACGCGTAATCAAACTCACCGGTTTCCATTACGGCGCGCGCGGCTGAAACGGCGTCTCCACCGCCTTTAAAGTTCAGCTTGGCAAAGGCGGGCTTGCTTGGATCGCGATAATTATCGTTTGCAACGAGCTGGATAGAGTCATTTGGCCGAAAGTCCGTGACCACAAACGGGCCGCTGCCAATCGGATTGAAGTTTTCCTCGGTACAGCCCGGCGCACGCGCACCGGTGCATTCAGCAAACTGTGCAGCCTGAAGGATGGGCGAGGCGGCCCCGACAAAAGGCAGATACGGGTAAGGTTTCGGCTCATCGAAATGGATTGTTATCGTGCGATCATCAACGACTTCAACATTCTTGACGTCATTAAACTTCGACAGCTGAGCGCAGCCGCCTTCCGGGTTCATACAATAATCTGCCGTGAATTTTAGATCCTCGGCTGTCATTGGCGTGCCATCTGACCAGGTCACCCCTTCTTTCAGTTTCCAAGTAATGGCCGTTAAGTCTTCGGTCATGCCGCCGTTCTCGACCGTTGGAATTTCGACCGCCAGTTTTGGGACGAGTTCGCCCTTTTCATCCGCGTTGGCCAAAGGTTCCAGCACCATGCTGGAGGCATCGCGCTCTTTCACACCGCCGGATAGATAGGGGTTCAAGATTGAGGGCGCTTGCCAATAGATAATGTTGAGTTGATCATCGCGACCGCGCTCGCCTTCTTGGGCAAACGCCATTGATGACAGCAAGGTCACCGAGGTTGCTCCGAGTAAATGTGCTATGAACCGCATGGTCTATCCTCTGGTCTGTTCGTGTTTAACGCGAATAATTACTTAACCAATCAAACAGATTCTTACCGATTTGCAAGGCTGAGGACTCCCGGTGCCGAACGAACAGGCATCTTTCGGACAAAGCCACACCATTACCGAGAACCATTTAAGCCCGAATCCAAGAGCATTATGAGTTCCACTCTAAATCACGGACCGTCTCAAACGCTATTCTGAGGGACAGGGGAAAAGGGCAAGCAAGCCTGCCCCTATGGTTTCGGTAGCGGTGAATCGCGCGGAATATTCCCCGACAAGCTGCCCTGATACTGAGCCGATCGTCACCTATGAAGCGGTTGCCAGCCTCTACACGCACACCAAACGAACTATCATACTGAGGTCTAAACTCACCGCGTGTACTTGTTTCGGCTCGCGCAGGCAGCGCAATCTGCAGAAAAAGTGGCGACGACCCACCTGGGGTATAGAAGGGAAAGGGTCGCCGCAGTTATTTGGTGCTACAGGGAGGATGCACCGGCTTGAATGAACCACATCTGTCATTCACAAAATGCATATACGTGCGCTTTAAGAAAATGCAATTATGGTGGCAGGTTTTCACCGGTATGCCCAACCTGATACGCTTTGGGTGCGGGAAGAAAGGCGACGACCCCCAAGCGCCAGGGAATGGACTGAAGGCCGCCGCAGTTTACTGTGGCCCATGAAGTTCAAGCCTCAGTAGAATGGGGCGCCACCTGACACCCTGAGATTGTTTTCAACTAAAAACCTTCACAAAGCAAATGGTTTACAAAAAGGGTTTATATGTCAGCCTTGTCGCTCTCTGCAGTGAAGCCCGCGTCTTCCAACTGTTCCTTGTCTGGCAGATCACGCAAAGTCTCCAGATTAAATGCGACGAGGGGTGTTGTCACGTTAACTCGCCGAGTTTGCAACTTGGCATGCCGGAGGGGAGGTTGATCAAGGGGCAATTGCCGCGGATTTCCACGCCTCGAATGCTTCGAGCCGATGGTAGCGGATGGTGAGAGCGGACCGACGGCGGGCTGGGACAGAGAAACAATTGCGCGTTGCGGACTGCATCGAGACGAAGCGCTGCAATCCACCCGGTGATCGGAAGCCCTGCATTGCTCGCTCTCGTTTTCGGAAAGGCAAATGGCTGTTTTCTGCGCGGTTATTCAGCCCTTTGTGTGACCAATGATCAAGGCCAGGCGCGACCTCGCGCTTTGCGGCGCCATAGGATCGCAATTTGTCCGTAATGATCCTTTTGGGCAGGAAGCCCCAGCGTTTTATCAGCTTGAGCATAAGCCGCTTTGCGGCGCGCTTGTCTCGTCTCGATTGAAGGATTTCCTCAAGAACGACGCCGTGTTGATCGACCGCGCGCCACAGCCAGTATGACCGGCCCGCGATCTTCACAACGCCTTCGTCCAGATGCCAGACATCGCCAGGGCGCGGCTGCCGTCGCCGTAGAACGTGGGCGATCAGGGGGCCGAACTTGACAGTCCAGCGTCGGATCGTTTCATACGAAACGTACACGCCACGTTCCAGCATCAGCTCCTCGACCTCGCGCAGGCTCAAGTTGAACCGGACGTAGAGCCAGACAACATGAGCAATAATCTGGGGCGGAAACCGGTGGCGCTTGTAGTTGATTTTCAATGTCTGCATCGACACCGCCTACGCCCAGATCAATGAACCAGCAACCTCAGGCCGTTAACGTGACAACTCCATAACCGGATAATGTCCGGCCCCGACCTCGCGCGCGCCCTTGGCCAGAAGCATTGCCGTATTCCGCTTTGCGATCGCCAGTTCGCTGAGCCGTTGCGCGATGATGAAACCCAGAAAAAATAGCGTCGCCGTTTCCATCACGCGGCCTTTGCGCCGATGTGGAACGGCAGGAACGATGCGGTGAACCCTGGTCCAAGGGCGCAGGCCATCATCTGACCTGATGTGCCCGCGTCCACCACGGCCTTCATGACAAACATCACCGTTGGCGCAGACATGTTTCCTGAGTTGCGCAGAGTGGCGCGTTCAGCTTCCAGCGCGCCTTGCTCAAGATGGAGGGCTGTTTCGATGGCTGTCACGACCTTTGCGCCCCCGGGATGACAGACGTATCGGTCAATCTGCTCGTGGTTCAGGTTTGCAGCTTTTAACGCACCATCCGTCGCGGCGGCGAATTCCTCGGTGATGAAGCCGGGTATGGAGCGGTCAAAGACCACGCCGAAACCGGTCTCATCAACGTCCCATCCCATAATATCCAATGTCTCGGGCCACATCTTCTGATGACCCTGACTTAATTTGACGATCTTACCTGCGAGGGGCTGGTTGGTACTGATACAGGCCGCCGCAGCTCCGTCGCCAAACAGGACCGTTGCGATGATATCCGCCTTTTGCAATCGGTCCGCGCGGAAGGACAAAGAACAAGCCTCTACAACGACGAGCAGAACTTTTGATCCGGGGCGTCCCGCGGCCATGGCCTGGGCAGTGGACAGCCCCGAGACCCCCCCCGCGCAGCCAGGCCGAAAACCGGGATGCGCATGATGTTATCCCGAAAACCCATTTCGGTGAATACCTGCGCTTCGAGGGAGGGCGTTGCGATACCGGTCGAACTGACGGTCACCACACAATCGACATCTCTGGTGAGCCAATTCGCATTGTCGAGGGCGGACTTTGCCGCATCAACGAACAAGGCTTTAGCCCCTACCATAAATGCCGCGTTGCGCTCCGACCAACCATGAGGGTTGGAAAACCAGTCTAGCGGGACCACAGAATATCGCTTTTCAATTCCCGCAGTCTGGAATGTCCGGTAGAGCCTGTCAAACTGACGATATTTCTGACCAAATATACGAGAGGCGCGGTCCTGAACCTCTTTCTGTGTCAGGCAGTGGGGCGGCAGCGCGGTAGCCAAGCTATGGAGATAGACTGACATTATAGTCCCTTTCACTTTCAAGTCCGATCAGCTGCACCCAGCCTTTAAGACAAAGTAGCTCATCTGATCCAAACATAACCTTCGGAATTCAGTTGGGTTCCCACCTTAGGCCGCACAACAATTTAGCGGTTTTGCGCAATATTCAGTGTGGCTAGATCCACGTTCAGTGTGTCTAGTTTAGTGCATTCAAACTACTCCGAAGTAGCAAGAGGCGTCCTTAGGATTGGCAGGACTGCAAACCCTATGGTCATGCTCCACGGATAGGAGGAACGGTGTTGTCACGTTAACTCGCCGAGTTTCCAAGCTGGCATGCCAGGTGGTTGACCAAGCGGCATTTGGCGCGGATTTCCACGCCTCGAACGCTTCCAGCCGATGGTAGCGAATGGTGAAAGCGGAACGACGGCGGGCTGGTACGGAGAAACGATTACAGGTTTCGGATTGCATAAAATCAATTGCTGCAAACGACCGCCGTAATCTCCGGTGGAGAATTCATGAGGGCGTCCAAGGGCACAGCCGACACCGCTGGTCACGAGCACCTTATTCATGTCATCCTTCAACCGGGCTATTGTGCTGCCTTGTCCAATTGCGTGATGCTATGCAGATAAGCAACTAGATCGTCGCGCAAGTCTTCGCGCGCAAGGCCAAATGCCAAAGTCGCCTGCAAAAATCCGGCTTTAGAGCCGCAATCGAAACGCTCTCCCCGGAAGCGGCAGCCATGAACATCACGGTTTTCTCTAATTTCTTGCGCGATCGCGTCAGTAAGCTGGATTTCGCCGCCTGCGCCGGGCTCTAGCGCGTTGAGGTTCTGCAATACTGTCTGCGTAAGGATGTAGCGACCGATTACGGCGAGATTTGAAGGCGCATCTTCAGGCGCGGGCTTTTCAACCATGCCTTTTAATTTAACCAGATTTCCGTCTTCTTTGGACGTATCGAGGATCCCGTAGGAAGAAGTTTGCGTTGGTTCGACCTCCATTGCGGCAACCATGCTGCCGCCAGTCTCGTTATAGGCTTCCATCATCTGCTGAAGACAGGGTTTTTCTGCAGCAATAACGTCGTCAGGCAGGATGACTGCAAAAGGTTCATCCCCGATCAAGCGACGTGCGCACCAGACGGCATGACCCAAGCCTAAGGGTTTGTGTTGGCGGATATAGGCAATTGCACCGCTCTCCATATTAGTGCTTTTTAGGGTCTCAAGAAGCTCAGTCTTGCCCTTTTTGCGCAACTCGTACTCAAGCTGCGGTGCATGGTCGAAATAGTCCTCCAGCGCCCCCTTACCGCGAGAGGTCACAAAGATGAACTCCGTGATTCCGGCAGCTCGTGCCTCATCAATCGCATATTGAATCAAAGGCCGATCAACGAGTGTCATAACTTCTTTCGGTACTGCCTTGGTGGCAGGCAAGAAGCGTGTGCCCATACCGGCGACGGGGAAAATGGCCTTTGTTACTTTCTGCCGCATCTCATTCCCTCCGGCTTACTTAGAAAACAAATGCAGCCGCGCTCCATCCAACGCCTCTGCACGGCAACCTGACTACCTTAAGCCTCACTCAACGCGCTCCTGCCAGTAAACAATCGCGTTGCTTAGCCTGGCTATCTGCTGCAGCTGCTAAGCGAGGGGATCCGAAGTTTAATCAACTTTCATGCTCAGGTTTATCGCGGCGGCTGGTGCCGGCCATTTCCTCCAACTCCTTTTCGGACATTGAATCGTACATGTCTTTGGCAGCCCCCTGTAGTTCGCTGACTTTGGTATTGCCGCGTTTGGCCGACAGGGCGGCGCCGGCGGCCTTTTGCTGAGCTCCAGACTTTGCAGGCATGTTATCTTTCCTTTCACTCGGTGAGGCCGGCAAGGTGCCGGCTCTGATAAAGAAACTTCGGGTTGAACGGTAGGTTCCGGTTAGGGGGCAGTAGACGTCCGCTTTTGGCTGTAGGCTTTACAATCTCGTTGATTGGACTGTCCCAGCCCGCCGTCGTTCCGCCCTCACCATTCGCTACCATCGGCTCGAAGCTTTCGAGATGTGGAAATCCGCGGCGAATGTAGCTTGATCTACCATCGGTACCACGACTTGCCGAATGCGTGAGTTAACGTGACAACACCCCTCATCGCTCTCGACGAGACAAAATCACAACCGTCTGACTCCACGCCGACGTGGCATTCAGATCACTCGGTTACCTCGGGAGTGACAACGGTATTGGTATCGTCATTTATCGTTTCTTCGTTGGTCACCGGATCAACTGCGTCAGTCGTATTGACGCCGTCGCTAAACATGCCGAGCAACCATGCAACGAGCAGAAGGCCGACGATTACGGCGGCTGCGATCATTGCCCATTGGCCGCTGCTCTTTTTTCGGTTGTTGTCATGGACTCGTGTGACCTTTGGGTCCTTGTAGTTTGTCATGATGATTATCCTTTTTCTGTTAGTTGCGTTTTGGATTGAGGTTTAGCTTACGCCCTGTTACCGCTGACGGCGTTCGTTCAACCGTGCTTCACGTTCGTACGTGCGTGCATAGCGGTCGCCATTCGTCCGGTCGCGTCGGCCGGCTAATCCTGCGTTCTCTTCAAGGTCAGCGTCCCGGTTACGCGAGTACGATTGTTCATCACTGAATTCTTCGTGCCGGGCGTCGAGGTCATAGGTTTCCGCCTCGGGTCGACGCATGATCTCCTGCACGCGTGTCAATTTGTCTTTGACCTCAACTGAGACGACATAGTCGCCGCGACGTACGCTTTGTTGGTACGTACGAAGGTCTTCGTCCGGCAGGTGCAGATCATGAAGGTCGTCCATATAGCGTTCGTTGTTTGGGTCGCGGGCTTCAACGGTCTCCTCCGTATCTGGAATGGTGTGAATGTGACCTAATGATATACCGATGTGGGCTAGCTCGCTTTTCACAAGTTCCGCTGTTGCGTAATTTCGGTAGATCGCTGTTACGTTGCGGTACATGATTGTCCTCCCATTTCAGTGAGAAACGTTTCGGCTTACATATCGTTCCCAGTTCGCATGCAGGTTCATTGGAAGGCAGCAAATAACTGCTGAAGAAATCGTTAATACAGCATCATTCACGAATTCCGGGTAATCCGCACGCTTGTTCTGTCGGAATTGGCAGGCCAGACGCTATCATCTGCCCGCGTAAGCGTTTGCCCCCGTGTGGAAATGTGCAGGACAAATGGGCCACGCGCGGCCCGCAGTTCGCCGATGTCGGCTTCCAGTGCTTGCCACGGGCTCAAAAAGGCATCCGGCACGTCGCGGCGCAGCCGCAAAAGCGTGCGTGTGAGGTCGAACTTTCTTCGATCAAACGCCGTGCCGACCTCTTTGTTCGAAGCGAACTGCGAAAGCTTTGACCAGTTTATGGGCGCGCGGTTGTCTGGATCGGTCAGACGGAAACTGCCGATTTCGGTGCCTTGGTAAATGTCCGGTACGCCCGGAATGAACAGTTTCAACGCGCACTGCGCCAGCGCCAGGTTTTCGGCTAGCACCTTGAGGCCTGCCATCGTTTCATTCTGCTCAAAGCTGTCCGCAACACAGCGCGCAGCGTCCAAGATAGGCCTTTCGAAATCTTCGACGGGTTCCGTCCAGAACGTATCGCGCTTGGCCTCGCGCATCGCCTTTTCCAGATGCGCAGGCAGCCTCTCCGCCAAGCCCCCGTCCGGTGCTGCGGCAAAGGCGGATTGTGCCAGATACCAGCGCCATGGCTCAGCGATGTCGGGAACTTGCGTCAGCAGTGCCTTTGCCATAGCCGGTTCATGCGAAAGAGCGGCAATACACATCCGAGCATCCTCGGACCGCTTGGTATCGTGACTGGATGTCAGTGTCAGCCCCTTTGGCATCTCGCCTTGTCTTCGTTCCATAGCAGCGTGAAAGGCTGCCACATCCATGGCAGGTTCGTTCGGTTCCGCGCCGACTTCATTTGCCGAAAGCATCGGGGTCCAGCGGTAGAAAGCGGTGTCTTCCTGCGCCTTAGCGATTGCCGCACCTGTCAGCTGTTGCAGGCGCAGACGCAACTCGGCGTTGGACGTATCAAGAAGTAGATCGGCAAGATCTTCCAATGCCGGTGCCGACGGTCGGCCCTTGGCCGCGCGGCCCACGGTGTCACGGACCAAGGCTGCGTCGTCGTCGGGCACGGCATCGCGTGTCGTATAGGTACGATACCGCGGAAAGGCCCGAACGTAGGCCAAGATCGCCTGTCGCCACGCGGCCCGGCCCCATTCGAGATGCCCTGCCGCCTTACTAGAAAGATCAGTCAGCCGTTCCAGTTCGGCCTGAAGTTCGACCGTGATGATCTGAGCTTTCGCATCATTGCGGACCTCACAAAAGTCGGGCCATCCTTCCGCTAGTTTAGCAGCGCCTGCGGCGTCAGTCAGAACGCGAGAGATTGCACGTGCGGCGATATAGCCGGTCGTACCCTCGACCGGCCAGTCTGGCAGGCGTTCATCTCCCGTCAGTATCTTTTCAACCCAGATCGGTGTGTCTGGCAGACGATCGCGCAAACGCTCGAGATATGCCCCCGGCTCAGAGAGCCCATCCACATGATCCACCCGGAGCGCGTCGGCCACGCCCGTTTCAATCAGATCAAACGTCAGCCGGTGAACGTCATCAAACACCTGCTGATCCTCGACCCGCACACCAATGAGCCCGGTGACAGTAAAAAAGCGGCGGTGATTGATCGCAGCGGCCTCCGTGCGCCAATGGCACAGACGCCAGGGCTGCGCATCGTGGGTCGCCCAAATATTGGACTTTGGCTGCGTGGCCAGTGGCAGGCGAAGCCCGGGTGCAACCATCTCGTCGTTCTCGATCTTGATGTCGCCCGACGCCGCAAGCTTTGAAAAAGGCGCATCAAGCCAAGGCAGGCGCAGCCGCCCCTCGGACCAGTCGATATCGAAGTGGGAGGCATAGCGACTGTCTTGGCCGTGACGCAGAACGTCAGCGAGCCATGGGGTGTCGACCACGAACGCCATATGGTTGGGAACGATATCCAGAACCAGCCCCAGCCCTGCGTTGTGCAGCGCGTCAGACAAGGACTGAAGCCCCGCTTGCCCTCCGAGTGAGGAGTCGATCTGGTTGGGGTCGGTGACGTCGTAGCCATGTGTCGAGCCGGGTGCCGCGGCGAATACCGGAGACAGATAGAGATGCGAAATACCCAAGTCTAAGAAATAGGGCACAAGCTGTTCGGCCTTCGAGAAGTCCATCCCTTCGCGCAGCTGCAGGCGGTAGGTTGCGGTCGGTGTTTTCATCTGGGCCTCGGGCGTGCTTTACGCATGATGTGGGTGGTGCGGGCAAAGGTCGGATGGTCGGCGATATCTTCAAGCTGCGTTGGCGAACGCGGGCGCCAGTTGGGATAGCCATCTGTCACGCCAGGGAGATTGGTTGGACGGTGAGGACCGACAAGATCTGCCAACCGGACACCCACCAGCAATGATGGGGTGCTGGCGATAAAGCGATGCGCTGCATCAAGCAATGTATCTTCATCGGGGTCCGTCACACCAAGCGCGCGGGCCAGATGTACGCGTTCCCACTCGCGGTGCTTGCGATGGTGCTTGCTGGTTTCGGCCAAGACCAGTTTGTTCTGTTCGCGCAGGTCGATGTCGATACCATCCCACCACCCGGCCAGCGTCGGCAAGTCATGTGTCGACAAACACGCAAGCGCCAGTTCGGGATAGCTGTCAGCCGCGTTGAACCCGTCCTCGGACTGTTCGAAATAGACGATCCGGTACGACAAGATACGCGCCTTTTCCATCGCCTCGCGAAAGCCCTCAGGGACAAAGCCCAGATCTTCGCCGATCACCACAGCGTGTGTGTTTCGGGATGCTTCGGCGAGAACCTGCAGCATTTCTTGCATAGGATAGCGCAAATGCGTGCCTTCAGACGCAGGGGCACCTTCGGGGATCAGATAGAGTTGCCAAAGCGCCATGACGTGATCGATCCGGAGCACCCCCGCATCTACAAGTTGCGCCTTGATGACGTCGCGCAGACGGTTGAAGTCGGTCCTGCGCATCGCAACCGGCGACGGCGCGGCGAGGTGCCAGTTCTGTCCACTATCGCTGAAGACATCCGGGGGGGCACCGATCGTCAAGCCGGGCAGCGCCGCTGCGGTGTTCGACCACGTGGCTGACCCATCAAGCGCTTCGCCAACTGCCAGATCAAGGTAGAGACCCAGCCGCATTCCCGCGTCTTTAGCAGCATTCTGCGCGTCGCTCAGTTGGGATCTTGCAGCCCATTGCAGCCACAGATGAAACCTGACTTCGACCGCATAATCATCGGCGAATTTTGCGACCTGAGCGGATTTTGGATCTTGGAACGGCTCGGGCCAATCATGCCACCCGCCGCCATGCGCATGGCTTAGTGCTTCAAAGAGCGCATGCAGCCGCAAAGGCTCTCCGCCGGCCTCGATGAATTTGCTCAAGGCAGGGTCAGTGCTTGAGCCGTCAAAAACATGCCGAAGGGCCGTCAGCTTGGTTTCTGCTACCTTGGAATAATCGACCGTATCGCCGTCCTTTATCGTTGGACATGATGCGCCCAGGCGGTCCGGTGCGATGTAAAGAGGGTTGAGGAACTGCCGGTTTGACGGCGAAAAGGGCGACGCGCGCTCAGGCGCTGCGGTAAAGAGCGCGTGGACGGGATTGACTCCCAGAAAATCTGCGCCCGCTTCTGCGCAGATGCGCGCAAGCAGGGCGAGATCAGCAAAATCTCCGATGCCCCATGACCGATCCGACCGAATTTCATATAATTGGCAAAATATGCCCCAGCCGGGCGCGTTTTTCAGAGAGGGCGGAAGAAAACACTCGACGCCCTCCGATACGCCGATGCGATCGGGGGCCGCGGGGCCTTTGGGTGGCTCATTTAGTTTCTGCCCCAATCCCTGAAGGATCAGCCGCAGCGTGTCATCAGACACATTACGGCCATCGTAGCCCAGCGTGATTCCACGATATCGAGCAAGGTGCTTCATGCGATCCAGAACGCTGCTGAAGCAGCGGCTCCTACGGCATCCCCGGTGAGATGGATGCAGTTGCCTTTAGCCGCAGGCAGATTGGTCGCCGCGCTGGATAAATTGGCGCGCAACGACAACAGACCACCGCCAAGGTGCCAGTCTATTGCAAAACAGCCGCGGGGCGCATCAAGCACCTTACCGCAATCGGGGCCGGTGCCGGGGACCATCGGCGCGATCCTCTGCCGGCGCAGGTTCAGCAGGTCACGAAAACGGGTACAGGCAGCTTGGCCGGGCGTTGTGTTGGCCTTGGACCAATCAATGTGGCTGCGCTCGAACGTCTTTGGATCGATGGGGTCGGGAACGTCATTGGTCGAAAAGATTTCGAAGTTCTCGAATTCGCGACGCCGACCTTCGGTTACGGCATTTCCCAAATCCCCTTCGAAACCCGCGAAGAATAAAAACGGGTTTGTTTCATCCCATTCGTCCCCCATGAAGACCATCGGTATGTGGGGTGATAAGAGCAAGACCGCCTGCATCGCTTGCAGATGCTCCGGGGTCGCCAAGGTTGTCAGACGTTCTCCGCTGGCGCGGTTGCCGATCTGGTCGTGGTTCTGCAGAAAGTCAATGAACACGTCCGGCGGCAGGTGACCTGACGCGCACCCATTTCCCTGGGCCCCCTTGGTCGCAAACCCCTCGGCCATCGCGCGGGCCAAATGCCGGGTCGGATCGTCGACATATGCATCGTAATAGCCTTCTGTCTCTCCTGTTAGCAGAACGTGGGCGGCGTTGTGCCAGTCATCGTTCCATTCGGCCGTCATCAGCTGCGTGCGGACCCCGTCACGTTCGTGAAGATGAGTGACGTTGCGATTGTCTTCTGTCGTAAGATGGACAGGACGGTCAATATTGGCTCGGATTTCTTGCGCGAGTTCGATCAGAAATTCGGGATCGGATTTCGGATCTCGAACGTGGTCGATGGCGTCAAGGCGCAGGCCATCGAGGTTGAAGGTCCCAATCCAGTAAAGCGCGTTTTCGATGAAGAACCGGCGCACCGGAGAAGCGGCAAAGTCGATACCAGCCCCCCAGGGCGTCTGACGTTCGGCATCAAAGAACTGCGACGCGTAGAGGTGAAGATAGTTCCCCTCTGGGCCGAAATGGTTGTAGACGACGTCAAGCAGCACCATGATTCCATGGGAATGGGCCGCGTCGATCAACCTGCGCAGGTCTTGTGGCGTGCCATATGTGGGATGTGGCGCATAGGGCAGAACAACGTCGTAACCCCAGCCGCTGTCGCCGCCGAACTGGCCTACGGGCATGATTTCCAGAACTGTTATGCCTAAGTCGGCAAGATGCGGCAGCTTCTCCATCGCGGCGCGAAAAGTGCCTTCAGGCGTGAATGTACCGATATGGCATTCGTAAATTATCGCCTCGTGCCATCCGGTTTTGGGGCGGTCGTGCTGCCAGTCATAATTGGCAGAAGTGACCACGCTCGGGCCACCGACGGTGCCTGCTTGCAAGCGTGAGGCGGGGTCCGGTACGCATTGTCCGTCCGGCAGCAGGAACATGTATTTCGTGTTCAGCGGCACTTCGGCGATCAGCTCGAACCAGCCGTCATCGACAGCAATCATCTCTTGCTCAGTGTCGGGCAGGGAAAGCACTACCGTGTCCGCGTCAGGGGCCCAAAGGCGAAAGCGGGTGCCGGTCGCGGTCGGAATCGCGCCCCAAGATGAAAGGGCGCTCATGGCAGGGCCTCCAACAGGACAAGCGCGCGCCCGTCGATTTCAAATTCACCTTCTTCTGGTTCGCCGAAACCCTCGGGGGCAGCAGCGTTGTCCTGGGTCGCGACCAGATGACGCCATCGCCCTTCCGGAAGGGCGACCTTCCGCGGTTCGGAACCGGCATTCAACACCAGAAAAAGTGATGTGTCCTCCGTCCCATGATAGCTCAGCGCTATGGCGCGATGTTCGGGGTCTTCCCATTCGTCTGGTTCGATCTGGCCGCCTTCCAGACGATGCCAAATTACATGCCGACCTTCAGGATTGTCTTTGGTTGCGTGCAAAAAACGGATCGATGTCAATAGCGGTCGCGAGGCGCGGACCGCGATCAATCCCCTCACGAAATCTACAAAAGGATCGTCCTTGTACGTCCAGTCAAACCAGTTGATCTGCGTGGGTTGGCAATAGGCGTTGTTGTTGCCATTTTGACTGCGCCCGTTTTCGTCACCCATCAGAATCATCGGTGTGCCTTGCGAAAGCATCAGCGTAGCCATCATGTTTCTGCGCTGCCGGTCGCGCAGCGCAGTAATCTCCGGATCGTCGGTCGGCCCTTCGACACCGTGGTTCCAAGAAAGGTTGTGGGAATGGCCGTCTTGGTTGTCTTCACCGTTCTCTTCGTTGTGCTTGTCGTTGTAAGACACCAGATCAGCCAGGGTGAAGCCATCATGAGCCGTCAAGAAATTGATTGAGGTCCAGGGCCGACGCCCGTCGTGATCAAACTTTGACGCGGATCCCAGCAACCTGTCTGCTATTTCCGGGGCCTGCCCTGCATCGCCTTTCCAGAAGCTGCGGACCGTATCGCGGTAGGTGTCGTTCCATTCTGCCCACCCGGGGGGGAAGTTGCCGACTTGGTAACCATCGTTGCCGGTGTCCCACGGCTCGGCGATCAGCTTGACCTGACTTAACGTAGGGTCCTGTTGCACTGCCGTCAGGAAAGGGTTTGCAGGATCGAAGATTTCTCTTCGCCGACCCAGCGTTGTGGTCAGATCAAAGCGGAAGCCGTCGATGTGGAAGTCCTCGACCCAATAGCGGAGGGAGTCCATTACCATTTGCATAACCGCGCTGTTTTCCAGGTTCAGCGTGTTTCCGGTGCCGGTGGTATCATAATAGTATCGGCGGTTGCCGTCGTCCAAGAGGTAGTAGGACGCGTTGTCGATCCCCCGGAAACACAGCGTCGGCCCAAGCTGGTTGCCCTCGGACGTATGGTTGTAGACGACATCAAGGATCACCTCGATACCCGCGTCATGAAGGCGGCGGACCATCAGACGAAATTCGTCCAGCGCGGCAGCTTGCACAAGATAGCGATTGGCGGGCGCGAAAAAGCTGTTTGTGTTATAGCCCCACCAGTTGACTAGGCCCTTGTCCAGAAGATGTCGGTCGTCCTGAAAGGAATGGATTGGCAGCAGTTCGATGGCGGTAACGCCAAGACGTTTGAGGTGCTCGATCGTTCCTGGCTCTGCCAGCCCTTCAAAGGTGCCCCGCAACCGATCTTCCACATGCGGCGCGCCCAAGGTCATGCCGCCCACGTGCGCCTCGTAGATGACGGTACGGTTCCACGGCGTCCGGGGGCTGACGTGGTTGCCCCATGCACCGGCGTCAGGTATCACCACGCACTTTGGCATCATCCGGGCACTGTCACGGCGGTCAAAGCTTAGATCTTCCTTGCGGTGTCCAATCTTGTAACCAAACACCGCGTCGTGCCAGCGCAGCTCGCCGTTATGCGCGCGCGCATAGGGATCGAGCAATAGCTTATTTGGATTGAATCTGTGCCCTTCTTCGGGGGCGTAGGGGCCGTGGACGCGGTAGGCGTAAAGCTGACCGGGTCGCACTTCAGGAAAGTAGCCGTGCCAAATCTGGTGCGTGTTTTCGGGAAGCGGAATGCGTGCGATCTCGCGGGTCCCGTTCGCATTGAAAAGGCAAAGCTCCACCTTCGTTGCATTTGCGGAAAACAAAGCGAAATTCGTGCCCGCGCCATCCCAGTTGGCACCAAGACGCGAGCCAATCCCGGCCTCTACTCGATATTCTGATGACATGTGCTTTACCTTAGCTTGAGAATTTCAAGATCACGGTCGCAAGTGGCGGCAATGTCATGGAGGTGGAGACCGGCTGCCCGTGACACCCTTGACCGTCCGCCGTGATCCGCCCGCCATTTCCCGAACCTGTGCCGCCGTAATCTGTTGCGTCGGAATTCAGAATCTCTTTCCACTGACCTTTCTGCGGCAACCCCACGCGGAAATTTTCGCGCAAGACAGGCGCCATGTTGCAGATAACAGCAACCGGGGGATCACCGTCCTTACCAAGTCTCAGGAATGAAAAGACATTGCTTTCAGCGTTTCCGCCGTCGATCCACTGGAACCCTTCAGCGGCGCAGTCTCGCACGTACAACGCCGGGTTAGCGCGGTAAACGCCGTTCAGATCCCGCACAAGGTTTTGAAGCCCGGCGTGACGGGGATCGTCCAGCAGGTGCCAGTCAAGGGAACGGTCATGCGACCATTCGCGGTCCTGGCCAAATTCACACCCCATAAACAGCAGCTTTTTGCCTGGATGGGTCCACATCCAGCCCAGATAGGCCCGTAGATTGGCAAAACGGTTCCACTCGTCGCCCGGCATCTTGTTCAGAAGGGACCCTTTGCCGTGGACGACCTCATCGTGGCTGATCGGCAGCACAAAATTTTCGGTGAAAGCGTACTGAAGGCCGAACGTCATTTTGCCATGATGCCACTGACGGTTGATCGGATCCTCGGCCATATACTGCAGCGTGTCGTGCATCCACCCCATGTTCCATTTGAAATCAAACCCTAACCCATCCTGATCCACTGGACGCGATACGCCCGGAAAGGCCGTGGATTCCTCGGCGATTGTCACACCGTCGGTACGTTCGCCGACCTGGATGTTCACTTCGCGCAGAAAGTCGATTGCCTCGAGATTGTGGCGCCCGCCGAACCGGTTCGACAGCCATTCCCCTTCGTTTCGGGAGTAATCGAGATAGAGCATCGATGCGACTGCATCGACCCGCAACCCATCAATGTGCATTTCGCGCAGCCAATACAGCGCCGAGCCGCGCAGGAAATTGGACACCTCCGCACGTCCGAAATTATAAATCAGGGTGTTCCAGTCCTTGTGAAATCCCATACGCGGGTCTTCGTGTTCATAAAGGGCCGTGCCGTCGAAGCGCGCAAGGCCATGTGCGTCTGACGGAAAGTGGGCGGGAACCCAGTCCATGATCACGCCGATGTTCTCACCGTGCAGATGGTCGATCATCGCGGCGAAATCTGCGGGTTCGCCAAAACGCGAAGTGGGCGCGAATAGTCCGATCGGCTGATAGCCCCAAGACGGGGTGTAGGGGTGTTCTGACAGTGGCATGAATTCAACGTGGGTGAATCCCATGTCCTTAACGTAGTCAGCCAGCATCGGCCCGACCTCCGCATAGGACAGCATCCTGTCGTTATCGCCGCGCCGCCATGATCCAAGATGCACCTCGTAGATTGACATCGGCTGTTCGCGCAGGTCAGGGCGTCCTTTATTCATCCAAGCCCCATCCGTCCAAGAGTGAGTGGCGGCAGAGGCAACGATCGATGCAGTGCCCGGTGCAGGCTCCATCTGGAACGCGACAGGATCCGCTTTGAGCGGCAACACTTCACCATACGCGCCGAGGATCTCGTATTTATAGAGAGTACCCGGCTTTACATCGGGAATAAACAACTCCCACAGGCCACCGCCCATGCGGCGACGCATTGGATTTCGGCGTCCGTCCCAAGCGTTGAAATCTCCCACGACGCTGACGCGACGCGCATTCGGGGCCCATACCGCGAATGTAGTGCCTTCAGCGCCTTCATGGATTTTGGGGTGGCTGCCAAGACAGGTCCAAAGCTCTTCATGGCGTCCTTCGGCCAGCAGGTACTTATCCATTTCGCCCAAGACCGGCCCAAAGCGGTAGGGGTCTTCTCGCTCCCAGGTGTGCTCTCCTGCTTGGCATCTCAAACGGTAGGCAAAAGGCTTGCGCTTTTTGGCAAACGCGAGATGGTAAACGCCTTCGTCATGGATGTTTTCCATTACGCCAATTGGCGCACCTTTGGTGTCCAATACGGTCACTTTACGTGCGTCCGGGGCAAAAACAGTAATCGCAGGAGGAGTGCCGTGCATGCCCAGGATGGCGAAGGGGTCGGTCAGCCTACCGCGCACGATAGCTTCGCATGTTGCGGCGTCAGGTCTGGTCATGCTGAGCTTCCACTATCTGGAGAAGACCCTTCAAAGGCACGTCGATCCATGCAGGACGGAAGGACCGCTCGTATTCGATCTCATAAGCGCACTTGCGCAGCAGATGTAGATCAAGAAGGGCGTTCTCGAATTCTTTGTCGGAGGGACGCGTTTGGGCATCGCCCATTGTTTCGCGCCATGCCTCAAGAAAAGAACCGGCTGTGGCCCTGCGCCATTCACCGACTTGTGCCATCGTCCGTTCGGGGTCGGCTCCGGCTTCAATCCGGCGGTTGAGCGACGTCCAGAGGGCATAGTCAAAGCTGCGCAACATGCCCGCCACGTCTCTCAGAGGTGAAGATTTGGCCTGCCGTTCTGCCAGACTGCGCGAGGGTTCCCCTTCGAAGTCGATGATGGCCAGATCGTTTTGCGCGACCAGCACCTGACCGAGATGATAGTCGCCATGCACGCGGCATTCGGCACCTGAAGGTGTCATGCCTGCGATCCGGTCGATCCTTTTCATGATTGTATCACGTTGTTTAAGAACCTGGTGCGCGACCTCTTTTGCGCTGGCACTTACCGTCTCGGGGTCAAGTGCATCGAACATCTGGCTCATTTCGACCCGCGTTTCATTGATTATCGTCGCAAGCCTGGCCTCGTTCACCGGTTCCGTTCCGAAGGGCCCGGTGCCGGAGGCGAGCGCAAGATGCATCTGCGCGGTGCGCTTACCCAGCAATGTCCCGAGATCAATCGCGCCGACGTTCAGAGGCCCTTCGTCGCTGTGATGTCCAACCTCGCGGGCCTCCATTTCGCGGTCGAGCGCTTCGGTCACAAATGACCACGCGTCGCCCTGGTTGGGTACGTATTCGGAAACCGAGGCGAGGATCATTTCGGTCTCATCCGCGCCATGCCAGACAATCGTACCCAAAAGGCGAGGCAATGCGTCGAAGTCCGTCTCCTCCGACAAGAAACGTGCAACTTCGATGTCGGGTTGGATACCTTCGCGCAGGCGGCGGTAGAGCTTGAGGATTAGCTTGTCCGAAAAGGCAACCGAGGTGTTGGATTGCTCAGCCCCGAGCATGCGTGGTTCTCCCGCAGTCTGGGCATCTGGCAAATCGGTTGCTGTGAACACCAGCTTGCCGTCGTCCCCTGACATCACCAGTTGCGCGCGCATTGCGTCAACGAGGCTGCGCGCCATCTCTTCGTCTGAAGCGCCGTCCATTAGGGCCCCAACCTTGTTAGTGCGGCGCAATTTCGCCAATGTCGCAGGCAGGCGGGGAGACATGGTCTGGATATCTTCGTCCCAGGCTGCCGACATGGGCAGAAAATAGCTTTGTGTTTCACTGCCGGTTTCGACGTCCGCGACTGCCAGCATGTGCTTGCCGGAATTGAGTTCGCCCAATTTGCGCAGCTTGACCGCCCCTACGCCTTCAGACTTACCCGCAAACCACCGTTGCAAGTCGATGTACTGGGACAGCGAGTTTTCCTTGAAATGCCGCGCCTCGGGACTGTCCAGTGCGGTCGAAAGCCGTCCATCGCGGGTAGTGAGGGTGACAAAATCGGGCAGAACCGGTGAAATGGGCGTGTGCCAGTCCGGCGCTGCCTCTTCTGAGGCCAGCACGAACCAGAAAAAGCCGTAGGCTGGCAAGGTCAACATATAGGGGAGTTCGCCGACGGGCGGAAAGGGCGCCTGACCTGCCAGTTCGACCGGCACGCGGCCTTTGTACTGGCTTAGATCAATTTCCACCGCCTGCGGCGCCCGGCTGAGGTTGGCGACGCAAAGTACCGCCTCATCGCCCTCGGTACCCGGCTTTACCCCTCGGTTATGTCGGACATACGCCAAGATCTTCCGATTGCTCGGATAAAGCAGGTCGATATCGCCACGCCCGAACACATCGTGCTTTTGGCGCACCGTCACCATTCGCCGCATCCAATTCAAAAATGAAGACGGCGAAAGGGCCTGGGTCTCTACGTTCAGGCCTTGATATCCGTATTCAGGATCCTGAATAGCGGGAAGGTAAAGGCGTTGCGGCAGCGTGCGCGAGAATCCGGCATTGCGATCCGCCGACCATTGCATCGGTGTGCGCACGCCATCGCGGTCCCCCAGATAAATATTGTCACCCATCCCGATTTCATCGCCGTAGTAGATGATTGGCGTACCTGGCATGGAAAGCAGCAGAGAATTTAGAAGCTCGATCTTGCGTCGGTCGTTGCGCATCAACGGTGCAAGACGACGGCGTATTCCCATGTTGATCCGTGCCCGCTTGTCTGAGGCATAGGTCTCCCAAAGGTAATCGCGTTCCCTGTCAGTCACCATTTCCAGCGTCAACTCGTCGTGGTTGCGCAGGAAGATTGCCCATTGGCATTCTTCGGGGATTTGCGGTGTCTGGCGAATGATGTCGGTGATTGCATGACGATCTTCTTGCGCCACGGCCATGTACATGCGCGGCATTAAGGGAAAGTGGAACCCCATGTGGCATTCGTCACCCTCTCCAAAATAGGGGCGGGTGTCCTCTGGCCATTGGTTCGCCTCGGCCAAAAGCATCCTGCCCTCATAATGTTCGTCCAGATCCTTGCGAATTGCCTTCAGGACATCATGAGTTTCGGGCAGATTTTCATTGTTGGTGTCATCGCGTTCGACAAGATAGGGGATCGCATCCAGACGCAGTCCGTCCACGCCCATATCCAGCCAGAAGTGCATGACATCGATAATTTCCTGCAAGACGGCCGGATTGTCGAAGTTCAGATCAGGCTGATGGTCGAAGAAACGGTGCCAATAGAACTGCCCGGCAACGGGATCCCAGGTCCAGTTGCTGTCGTGAGTGTCATTAAAGATCACCCGCGTCTTATCCATCCACTGAGTGGGATCATCCGTCCACACGTAAAAATCACGTTCGGTCGATCCCTTAGGCGCTTGGCGGGCGCGCTGAAACCACTCGTGTTGGTCAGACGTGTGATTTATCACCAGTTCGGTAATTACCTTGAGCCCGCGACGATGCGCTTCGTCTACGAAGATTTGGAAGTCCTTAAGCGTACCGTACTGAGGATTCACGGCTTTGAATTCGGCAATGTCATAACCATCGTCACGCAGAGGTGACGGGTAAAACGGCAGCAACCACACTGCCGTCGCTCCAAGCGATTGGATGTGGTCAAGGCGCTGCATCAGCCCTTTAAAGTCACCGATGCCGTCGTCGTTGCTGTCCTGATAGGCCTTGACGTGGCATTGATAGATCAATGCATCCTTGAACCAATCGGGTCTGTCAGCCTTTGACGTTGACGTGTCTTGGAATTTAGTCGCGTTCATCGGGCTGCTCCGGGGGGGTAAGTTTCCAAATGGCGTAGGGACGCTCGTGAGGATCAAGCGCCAAACGGTGATCCCGCCCGTGCCAGGTAAAGCTGTTGCCTTCGATCAGGTCCTTAACTTCGACCGATGCATCCGCGGGCAGGCCAAATTTCCAGAGCGGGACTTCAAACCCGAACTCGGCCGATGCGTGCGGGTCCAAGAGGACATGAAAGAATACGGCACCGTCATTGTCGAAACGTCCGTAGCATAGGACGCGTTCGTCATGTGCCGGAACGAATTCAAGGTTCCGCATGTCGCGCATCTGTGGATGTTCACGCCGTATGCGGTTGATCAAGCGGATGTCGTCGCGGATGTGCCCCGGTGTACCGGGATCGCGGTGGCGCAACTCATATTTCTCGGAGTCGAGATATTCTTCCTTGCCAGGCATCGGCGTGCCCTCACAAAACTCGAAACCTGAATAGAGACCCCAGTTACCTGAAAGCGAAGCAGCCAGGATTGCTCGCGTCCGAAAGCCCGGTCGGCCAGATGTCTGCAACGGTATCGGGTTGATATCCGGCGTGTTCACGAAAAAATTGACGCGCATGTAGTCGCGACAGTTCTCTTGCGTCAGTTCGGTCAGATATTCGGTCAGCTCCTGTTTGGTATCGCGCCAAGTGAAGTAACTGTAGCTTTGGTTGAAACCGATTTTTGCAAGCCGCTTCATGAGCTTGGGGCGTGTAAAAGCCTCTGATAGAAAGATCGCGCCCGGGTGTAACTTGCGGATTTCAGCCATCAGCCATTCCCAAAAGGGAAATGGTTTCGTGTGCGGATTGTCGACGCGAAAGACCGTTACGCCATGGTCGGCCCAGAACAGGAACATATCCAGGATCGCATCCCAGAAGGGAGCATTGGGTGTACCGTCATCACGATAGTAGCGAAAGTTAACGATATCCTCGTATTTCTTCGGGGGGTTTTCGGCAAAGGCGATGGATCCGTCTGGGCGCCATTCGAACCAGTCGGGGTGTTCCTCGATCCAAGGGTGATCCGGCGACGCGTTCAGCGCAATATCAAGGGCGATATCCAACCCGGCCTCAGCCGCTTTCGCGACAAGGTTGTCGAAATCATCAAGCGTGCCAAGTTCGGGGTGCACCGACATGTTCCCGCCCGCCTCGGAACCGATGGCATAGGGCGATCCTACATCATCCGGCCCAGCGGTAAGGGTATTGTTCTTGCCCTTGCGGTTTGTTCGCCCGATGGGGTGAATCGGTGGGAAGTACAGCGTATCGAACCCCATGTCAGTGACGTATTCCAGATTATCAACCACGTCACAGAACGTGCCATGACGCCCTGGCCCCCCTATTGAGCGGGGAAATAGCTCATACCACGCCGAGACCGCCGCGGCCTCCCTGTCGACCCAGAGCGGCATATCGGACGAGACCGTCAGATGGCCGCGTGGGCCAATCCGCTGCATCAAAGCGGCAGTCTCGTTGGACAAAAGGACAGTCTCGGCGTTTACAGCCTTTGTTTCGCTACGCAATTCTTTGAGAGCATCAGCGTCCGAACCCTTGGCGCGCAGGCCCTTGAGCAACGAGCGGGCTTCCATGATTTCGACGGAAATTGACTGGCCAGCTTCGACCTTCTTGCGGGCGCCGCGCTGCCATGTCCCGAAAAGATCACGCCACGCATGAATGGAAAAACGCGCGGGCCCAATTGTATCGAGCACGACCTCACACCGCCATCGGTCGTTGACATCATGCGCCATCGGGACGTCAATCCGCTTGCCCCCGGGTGTCGTCACGATAACACTGGCTTTCAAAACTTCGTGGCCGTCGCCAAAAATGTCGGCTGCGATCTGCGTTGGCCAGCCCGCCGTTGTTTTGGCCGGGAAGCGGCCGCACTCGACAGTCGGCTCTATGCTTTCGATGACAAGTCTGTGCGGTGCGGTGGGAACCTGTTGCCGCCTAGAAGCCAAAGCCTTTTCCGTCTTGTTGCGCACCATATTAGGCCTCTTCGACTGCGAGATTGGGGTGTCTAAAAAACCCTGATTGCAATTCAAAACCCTGTCGGCTTCGAAAATCGTATAGCTGTCCCTTCGTCCGGATCAGCGCAGCCAAATAGTTTCTGCTCCAGATATCGACTGCAGTATTTTCGACGACCGACATGCATGCACGATAACGTTGGATGCGTTCTGTTCTTGTCATTTCCAGCGCTTCGCGGATAGCATCGCTAATGTCCTGTACATCGTAGGGGTTCACGAGCAGCGCTTCTGTCATATCCTCGGCAGCACCGGCTGTGCGTGACAGGATCAGCACACCGGGATCTTCCGGATCCTGAGCGGCGATGAATTCCTTTGCGACAAGGTTCATTCCGTCCGCCAGCGGCGTGACCAGCCCCACGGTGGCGCGGCGATAGAGCTGGGCGAGTATTTTGCGTGGGACGCTGCGGTGGATATAGCGGAGCGGTGTCCAGTCCAATTCGGAGTATTCACCATTCACACGACCGGCGAGTTCCTCCAACTCTAGCCGGATATCACGGTATGCAAGCACTTCTTCACGCGTGGGGGGGGCGACTTGAAGGAAACTGACGCGTTCCATGTGATCGGGCCGGTCGGAGAGAAAACTGGCGAAGGCGCGAAAGCGGTTGGGCAGACCTTTCGAATAATCTAACCGGTCTACGCCGATGATAAGATCCCGCGGGTAACTTGTAACTATGTCGTGAGATAGGTCAGGCTCGGCAGCGGTCTTGCGAAAATCGTCAACATCGATACCAATTGGGAAGGAACGCACGACGACGCAGTTCGCGTTCAATTTGATAATACCGTCCAGCATCAATTCCGCGCGGGTGTCGGCGCGGAAGGTTTCCAGACACTTGGCCACATCCGCCCGCGTCTGCAGGCCGATCAAGTCGTAGCATGCGAGTTTCTTTGGCAGATCGAAACCGTTGGGCAGCGCGCCCACGTTGCCAAGGCCGGGAAACGGGATGTGCAAGAAAAACCCGATGCGGTTTCGCACGCCCAACGCACGCAATTCCTCCGCGAGCGGAATGAAGTGATAATCATGCACCCAGATTATATCATCGGGCTGCATGATTTTCGCCAGCTGATGCGCCAGACGTGAATTGACGGAGGCATACCCCGTTTCGAATTCCCGTCGCAATTCAACCAGATCGCCCCGTCCGTGACAGACTGGCCAAAGAACCGAGTTGGAAAACCCCAAATAATAGTTTCGGTATTCTTGGTCGGTAATACGAAATGCAAGGCGTTCATAGCCCGCATCCGCGCCAACCTGTTCAAAACCGTCGGAGACTATTTCAGAGGTATGCGGATGCGTTCCGACCCAGATGCCGCCCCGTGCCCGCAATGCCTCGTGCAGAGCGAATACCAATCCGCCAGCAGGCTCTTCCTCGGTCGGAATGCGGTTTGAGATGACGATCAATCTACCGGTCATTATTTCTAAACCCTCGGAACGATTTCGAGGCGCTAGATAGTCTTAGCCCACATTAACCAAACAAAAACGACCCTGAGTTGTTCCCTCAAACCGCCGTTTATAACTTTTGTTAAAATGGCTGCGTTGCGTAAATCGGTTAAAAAGCGTTTTCCCCTTATCCCCGACGGATTTAGCCTATGGCCTCAGTGAGAGTTATGCCAAGAGTAAGCCTGCCCAAAATCACATGATCAGGAAGGGGCAACTGGGCGAACGTTGCACGTTCGGGATCTTCGCAAGCTTGATAGCCTGAACTGGAACAGTTTAGGCTCTTAGTAACCAAGTGGACCCTTTGCGGCAGAACCACAGTCTCCTGCTGATCCCCCTTGAACGACTTGCCGCAATGATTTTTCGATCTCACCGCCGCACCAGGCGTCGCCAAAGCGCTTGCGGCTATCCTCGGTCTGCGCTGCAAGTATCCCCTGGGATCTGACCTGTTCCACCTTTGGCAACGTTCGAGCCTTTTCGTGAAGAAGATCGCGAAGCTGCGCAAATCGCTCTATCATTAGACCCCCAAAGAATTGCTGTCGCAATAGTGCCCAGCTGGTTCCGGTCTTCGGAAAGAAGGCTACCCTCTACTGTGGCCTCTTAGATTATCATCCAACGACGCAAGCGTTGAAGATAGTCCGCCCGGGATTCGGCAGCCCACATCGACTTGCCGCCGTTGAGTGTCATTTCGTCCAGGTCATCATTCGCATCGTTCACAATTTTGAGCGCGAGCGCCTTCTAATGCGGTTCGCTCGGCATCAGGTCGAACCGCTCGGCTAGTTAGAGAAAGGTTGCAGGCGTCTCGGCAGTGGCTTTGCCGGATGCGTTATCCATCAGCATTGGCGGAGCCATGTGAGGGACCGGCTGTTCGAGCGGATACATCTTCTTATCACTATGACTGCATCGCCGTCAGGCTTGACAACCGTTGCGCCAGCATGGGCAAGAAGCTCACGGACGGGGACATTACCGATCCGGGTGAGAATTTGATCGTATTTGTGTTTAGCTCGGCGCTGCGCATGGGCGTAGTATTTCTCAAGCTCCGCAGTTAACTCTGGGTGTCGAGCTTCGCAATAATCGCGTAAGCCGTGCTGCAATGCTACAGCAACAAAAGCCCGAAGTTCACGGTTCAGCCTTTGGATTTCACCAATGACTTCCGATGCCGCATCCGTCGCTTGGCTATTCTTTTTTTGCTTCCCCGTCATCCGCTCATCTCCAACTAAGCAGAGGGCAACCACCTTGGTGTTCTCGGTCCGGCACCAACGTGATCGGATGGACCGTTGCTCGGCTGCACAATGGCAGTGGTCCCTTATTCAAGATATTTTGCCACTCACTTCAGTCGCCGATAGGATAGCCGATTGCTTTTAACACGGTATCGTTCATCTCTGTCCGAGGACCTGTCAAGCCGGGACCCCAAGAAACGCCTCAATCAGCGTAGATTGAACTCAGCCATCAACCGCGTTTGCCGCCATTTCTTTCAACCTACAGGGAAGCAGAGGTCCGGTACCGTTTGGCCAGGATGTCTCAAACCGCAGAACCGTCAAAGGACAAAGCTGCGGAAAAGGCTTGCAACGTTGCGCGGGTAGGAAAGCGCACGCGCGCTGTTTGGTATTCAGATTGGCTGGCTCCACCCATAAGGGACCACGTGGAGGCGTGCCGCCGCAAGATCTACGCAAACGCCCTAGGCGGCGTGCCGTAGATTGCGCATTGTTCCCTTTAAGCAGACCAGCCACAGATGAGAGGACCTGACGCAAGGATTTGCGCCCGCAGGAATGCGACAATAGAGGAATAATAGCACAGCGGTTCCCTCCATTCCGCAGTCCGGGCATTCAAATGGTAAAGCTGCTCGGCAGTTTTAGTCAATAAGTCGGCATTGGAGAGACCATAAAGAGCGAACTGTTCTTCTAGCATAGCATCAACCACATCCAACGTGTTGAGTGTGATGTAGAAGTCGCTGTGGATATCATCTACGTCTCCGCGAGAGCCATTCACGAGCGTTTCAAAGAGGACGTCATGGTTGCGCAGGTAGAACACCTCCTCCCCGTTGCGGTAAAAGCCAATATCCAGACCATCGGTGTATCCTTTTCACTTCAAACCCGATCCGCACCGGCGAGTCATAGCTGGCGAGATTTATGGTTAAGCGCTGGAAATCTTCCAGCGTGTTCATAGGTAGCGGTCATAGCCGGTTTCCTCAGCGGTGTGGTTATGCAAAACCACTGTTGAGACCTGAGACCCGGTTATGGCCACCCTCTGCGCAATTTGAGGGCTGCGCAGGCGGCCAGAACCTCTCAGCGGCGCTTCTTCCCGACGCGCTATGGCGCAGAATTTATTGCCAAGAAGGTGCGTGCTTGGATCGGTGCCGTGGGTGCAAAAACCGTCGGGCCCCGCGATCACCCAGACATAGAGACAGCTAGCCGCGACGAAATGGAAATGCACCGCATAATGCAAAGCGGGCGATGCCATCATCATCGTGTAAAGCGGGGTGAAATAGAGCGCGCCCATCCCCCCGATGTTGAGCATCAGCGCCGTTGCAGGATTGGCCAGCAGTTGCAGCCCCCGACTTTGCAGAATGACCGTGATCACGCGCCCCACTCGAGCCGGGACATTGCGCAAAAGCACCGTGACAGGGGCGGCCATGACCAGGCCAAGAGGGGCCGCCATGCCAAGAAGCAGATGTTGAAGCATGTGCTGACGGACGTCGCCCTCTGGAAACGGCAGCAAATGCGGCGACAGCCCCAGGGCCAGAAGGAGGCCCCCCAGACACCATGAGACCGTGCGCCAGAGGGTCACTGCGGAAGTGCCCCCTGCCCCACGCCGCCGAACCCCGGCCAAGTAGCACAGCGTCAAGACAAGAAAGACGAACAGCGGCACCGCCATTGACGGCGCAACCTCATGAGGTGTCATCGTCACGGATCAAGCGTCCTGAGGTTCGGCCCTGCTCTGCGCGCCGCGGCGGGCAATCAGTCCGCCGAGAAAGATAAAGATCACGCCAGATGCCAGGAACAGCATGTCCCAGAGGAATTGGTTCGGCCCCGCATAGACGTGATGCAAACCAAGGATCTGATGGTCCACCAAGCCTTCTACCAGGTTGAACCAGCCCCAGCCCGCGAGGATCCAGCCCCAAAGAACAATTGACCCCCAAACAGGCTTCTGCTGCTCGGCAATTCGAGAATAGAGAAGGTAGAGCCCCAACAGGACAGATAACCACGTGACCGTGTGAAACAGACCATCGCCCAGGGTGTTCATCTCCAGCCCATTCAGGGTGTCCACAGCAATACGATCACTGAACATATGGTGAAGTTGGAAGACCTGATGCAGGAAGATCCCGTCAAAGAAGCCACCCAACCCTATGCCGAGAATGATCCCTGGGGCGCGCAAAGAAACGCGCCTGCGCGTTGCGTTCATAGTAAAATCCTTCTCCAAGTTTGTTGACGAAGACGGTTGTGATCGCAAAAGCCTCCAACAGCCCCATTCCTGTGCTGCGGCCAAACCACATAGAGCTCACTTGCCGAACAAAAACCTCGACAGGGTTACTTGGACAGCAAAAACCGTATCGCCGCCCTCTGTGTGGTTTACATAGCTGAGCAGGGAGGCATCGAGAGGCGCGTTGCCTTCGTCGAGATCATAATTCACCCCGATCTCATAGCCGGTATAATCGAGGATATCGTCGCGCTCGGCGAAGGCATAGACATCAAGCCGATCATTGAAAGTATAGCCACCCTCGATCTTATAGGCCCAAGCGCCCTGGTCTGGGTCGACCCCAAGATCGACGGTGGCCCGAACCGGCTCGCTGATGCTGTAATCGAGCTTACCGTGCAATTCGCCACGGACATCCCCGGTCTCGTTGCGCATGAACCGGGTGTAGTAAGCGTCATAGGCCAGCCTCTCGGTAAGGTCGCCGCGATGGCCCAGCGTCAGTTCAAACTGCGCATCATCCTCTGGGTCATCAAGCGTAAGCGCAAGGGCGTGGAAATAGGCCGGCCCATAGGCAATCTCAGCAAAGGCTTCGATCTCTGCGCTTTCCGGGGCACCGGGCCCATCGTTTAGCCGGTAGTAGAACTTCGGCGTAATGCCGACTTTGACGCTCCATTCGGTGTCAGAGGCGGCCTCATCGCGGGCCGAGGAGGCCGGGGACTGAAGGTCCGCAGTCTGGGCAAAGACCCCGCTTGGGACCAAGAAACAAATAAACAGTATGGCTTTATAGACCGGAGTTGACATCACTCACCCCACTTTTTCGCTCTCGATATTAATGTCAGGGCCGCGCTTGGCAAAGCCCGGCATCCAGAAATCCTGACGCAGCCCTAGGCCGCGTCAGGACATTACAGATCTATTCTTGGGCCTCAAGATTGCGCGACCGCGTTGCCAGTTCTGTCATGAATTCGTCGGAGGCATAGATCTCCTCAAGCGCCTGCTCGAGTTTCTGGGCAGCGTCATTCTCATTCAGGGCCTCGGCATAGGCCTTGGCAGTGCCAAAACCCGCTATGCCGTAGTGGCACATGCGCTGGTATTGAGCGATAATCGCCACGTCCAAGGGCGCGCCTGACATGCCACTGTCGAGCGCATGTTTGCGGGCCTCTTTGACCAGACCCTCCATCCCTTTGCAGTGCTCCTTGTCCATGTCGCCGCCCACATCGTTTAACAACGACTTGAGCACTTCGGTGTGTTTGTCGATGCCGGATTTCGCCTTGCTCAAACGATCACCCAGCTTGCTGTCCGAAGCCTTGCTGGCCAGATCACCGACCACATCAGACATCTGGTCATTGGCCGACCAAAGGTCCTGCAATTCATCGACATAGAGATCTTTCAGGGTCGTCATGTACACTTCTCCTTAGCTTCATGAGGTTTTACGTTTCCACAGGGACCAACCGCGTCAATCCAGGGTCTTAACGGACCCTGCCGAAACGCAGCCTAGGTATTGAATGCCGGTATCCTCCAAATCAATTTCCATAGGCTATTCGGAAACTGGAGGAGATTCCCTGCCCCTGCATTAAACGGGTTTAATGGGATGAGGTCGCCGTTTGGGTGACAAGATCGGCGCGTGCTTCGCGATGCGGTATGCCTCCAGTCCCCCTCAGGGCATACTGGAGAAATGCGGCTGTCTGCCACCAACTGCCTGAACGTTGAAATAAAATGGTCAATCGTCCTTTATCTCAAACGCGCGCCGCAACGGGGAGGCCGTTCTTAAAGGACCGAGACCAGCCCCTCTCGCTGAAGGTCGCCCAAGACGTCCTCAAGATTTAACGCCCCCCGCACCGGCGTCCGCAGGCCATTCTCTGCCTCCCGCAAGCTTTGGCGATACCGATCGAACGACGCGAAATCACGCGGGTGCTGCGCGGGCGAAAGACCGAGCAGCCGGGCCGATTTCGTGTGCGCTGACAGAACATTTAGCCAATCAGATGCAAGAGCCTGTCCCTCGGCCTCGACGCCATTTTGAAAAAGGAGAGAGTCTATACGCTCGAACGGCCCATGGGTTCGAAGGAAGTTGGCCAACTCAGACAAGGACTTTTGGTCGTTGAACACGACCCAATGGGGGATCGCATCACTGCGCTGGATAAACGCAGGTGCGAGCATATTGAAATTCGTCACCAGCAGGTGCCGAGGGTCGTCCTTCATAAACAAGCGGGATATAGGCGCACTCAGCGCTTGGGGATCATCATAATTCAAGCGCACCACCCGCGCACCAATAGCAGCGGCAACATCTTGGATATCCGCTGTCAAAGCATCCTCATATCCCCATTCGGCCTCAGGTCGCGGTTGCCATGCGTCAGAGGAGGAATAGCCATAGCGAGACAGTAGGTCTTCTGCCGCGATCGCACCGTATCCGCCAAGCTGGAAAAAGTGGTTCTTGCCCAATTGACGGCTTGGCCATTGATACCGACAGCCGGTAATGAAGATCGTGCCCCCCGGTTCAAGGCGGTTGCGAATGAAGTCACGGTAGGCATCTGGCAGCCTGTGCCATTTCATTCGCAGATAAGCGGCTTGCGCCGCGTTTCCCCGATCATTCAAAGGATCGTGCATTTGATGGGTTACCATGCCTGGAAAGCTGTCGGCGAGCCGATCCGTCATCTTCTGGCCGTGTTGGATGACGGCGGCGATATCGTCCGGATCAACCTTGCGTCGCACCAGAACAAGAAAGGTTTGCGGAAGCCAAGGCGCCCCCAAACCTGCGGCCAGGTCTGCAACCGCTCCGTTGGTGGCACCAATGAAGATCGCCGGCGCCTTCCTTAGGTTCTTGTATTGAGACGTGACCCATTCAGCCGCCAGAGGACCATCTTTGGGCCCCAGTTCCTTCAGTTCAACAGCTTCATTTGCCGCGCCAAGGCTAAAGAGGCGGCTGCGCAAAGAAGGCGGAATGAACTGACTGGCGCGCGCGACGACATCAAAACGCTTGGGCATGGCCAGACCGACGGTGTGTTGGCCTTCTAAGGCTGCCGCCAAGACCCGCACCATGGTTGAGGCGGAATCAAACTGCCCAATTTTGGTCGAAGACATTTGGCGCCCTACTCGAAATAGATACCCGTCACACCGCGATGACGCAGTGCTCTAGCTTTCCAATGGAAACTCGATCTGAGCGGTGAGGCCCTCGCTACTGAAAGTGGTTTCAAGCTGTCCGTTCAATTGTTGTTCGACCTGTCCTTCGATCAAAACATACCCAAAGCCATTTTTCTCGGGCGTCTCCATTCTCGGACCGTCGCGTTCCTTCCAGGTTAACATCAACTGGTTATTCACCTGCTTCCAGCGCACTTCCAAGGTGCCCTCATGATTGGATAACGCCCCATATTTTATCGCGTTGGTCGCAAGCTCATGGATAATCATGCTTAAAGCCAGCGCTTTTGTAGGCTCCAATTCCAGATTGGGACCGCTGAAATGAACGCGGTGGCTCTCAAATGGCGCAACTTCATCTCTGATAATGTCGCGGATACCGACGGTCGTCCAAGACCGTTCTGACAGCAGGCTATAGGCGCGTGCCATACCGTGCAGGCGGTTCACCAGCGCATCCAGGGTCTCGGGATCGACCGACTTGCTTCGCAGTGAGGTCTTCACGATGGTGATGATTACCGCGAGCATATTCTTGACGCGGTGATTTAGCTCCGCGATCAAAATCTTCTGGTGCTCTTCCGCCTTCGCGAGGGTCGTCACATCAACGAGCGTGACCACCGCGCCCTCTACCCGTTCGTTTCCGGCAAGATAGGGGGTTATGCGAACAAGATAATGCGCCTTCTCTTCTTCCCGTGCGAGCCGGTGCTCATAAACCCCGCCAGTTTCAAACACCTCTCGGATGTGATCCCTAAGTTCAGGGTAATCCCCCACACTGGCCAACTCAGGCAAAGGCCGACCAACATCTGCGGCCCTGAGATTGAACAACTCTGCGGCTGCAGGGGTGAAGTTGCGAATGACCAGATCGGCATCAAGGAAAACCGTGGCAATCTGTGTCGCGTCAAACAAGTTTCGCAAGTCACCATTGGCATGATCCAACTCTTCGATCTTGCCATTTAGCTCAGCGTTGATGGTATTGAGTTCCTCATTAAGAGATTGCATTTCCTCCTTGGAGGCTTCGAGTTCTTCATTCGTCGATTGCGCCTCTTCATTGACCGAAACCAATTCTTCATTCGAAGATTTCAGCTCCTCCAGCGCTGTTTCATACTCTTCGACCGTCGACTGAAGCCGCTCATGCATCTCTCGCAATTCATGCTCGGCGACTTCGTCACGCGAAGTTCCGCTCACGGCAAGTGGCGCAGGAAGGACGTTATCCGTCATTTCAAAAAACACGATGTAGAGACGTTCTTGCTCACTGCCGCTGCGCAGAGGCTCAACTCTGAGATTGAAAAACTGTGTTTCGCCCCCCACCAAAGTAACGCTGACATCATGGCGTTGGAACGTCTGCCGTGTCTCGACCGATTGGCGTAGGAGCGCCCGAAGCTCCAGTCGAAGATCTCGCGGGACCATTTCCAACAGATGGCGGGATGGTGTCCCGCGCGGCATTTCCAAAATACGACCGGTGCCAGCCGAAATGAACACCAGCTCTCCATCTTCTTTTACGACAGCATGCGCTGGAGCGTAGCGCTCAAGGATATGCCTTTCGACCCGGTGACGCAGTTGTATCTCTGTGAGCCCCTCAGAGGTGCCGGGGCGTGTGACCTTATCCGGTGTCGCACGCGGCAAGGCGGTTGTCGGGTTCCAGCGCCGGCTGCCCTGATCTTTTGACTGGAAGATCCGGTGCTTCTTGTCGACAGTTCGGAACAAAGCTCCGAACTGGCTAATGCTCTCGGAGGTCCCCAAGAACAAGTAGCTCCCGGGTTTCAGCGCATAGTGGAAAGTTGGAATGACCTGCCGTTGCAGTTCTGCCCCGAAATAGATCAGGAGATTGCGACATGAAACGAGGTCCATGCGCGAGAATGGGGGGTCACTAATCACGTTATGCGAAGAAAAGATGCACATCTCGCGGATTTTCTTAGCAACAACATAGCTGGCGCCGTCCCGCTCGAAAAACCGCGACAAACGCTTTGGGCTGACCTGGCGCAACAGCTGTTCGGGATATCTGCCTTGCCGCGCGACCGACAGCGCAAGATCATCAATATCGGTGGCAAATATCTGCACCGGAACCAAAAGCCCCTCCGTCTCGAGGTACTCTCTCATTAGTATGGCCAGTGAATAGACCTCCTCCCCCGTGGTACAAGCCGGGACCCAAATCCGTATCGGGTTTTTGGCATCCCGCCCGCGACAGAGCTCTGGAATGACCTGTTGCTCAAGGGCCTCGAATGCCGTCTTGTCCCGAAAGAAATTGGTGACGCTGATGAGCAGATCGCGAAACAGTGCATTCACTTCGTCACTGTCGTGTTTCAACAGGTCACAATAGCTCTGAAGGTCTTTGCTTTGGCGCACTTGCATTCTTCGGGCGACCCGCCGGAAGAAAGTTTTGCTCTTATAGCCGGTAAAATCGTGTCCAGTCTCCTCGCGGAGTATGTCGGCGATAGCGGATTGCACTTGTTTAGGGGTGGCCGGCTTATCCGACTCTGAATCGATGACCAAAGACGCCAGCGTCGCTCTCCCATCGCGAACTTCGATAAGCTTTTCGCCCATCTGATCTGCGGACATCGCAAAATCAACGAACCCTGTCGCAATGGCACTCTGCGGCATTTCCGAGTTGAGGGGAGGATCGCCGTCGGCAACCTGCGCGAAAGTCACGCCGCCCTGCTCCTTAATCACTTTGACACCAAGTGTTCCGTCGCCATCGCCGCCTGACAGAACAATCCCCGCAGCATTGTCCTTTTGGTCTTCCGCCAAGGAGCTGAAAAACAGATCGACGGGCTTATGCTCGCGCTTACCGGCGGCGATCTTGCGAAGTTGTAGCCGTCCTTCCTCGATCAACACAAAAGAACTTTCCGGCATGACATAGACAGTGTTCGCCTTTACCCGCTCACCGTCCGAGGCCACGCATACTGTCATATCCGTCTTATGCTCCAGCACCTTGTGCAGCAGACTCTCGCGATCCGGATTGAGGTGGGTCACCACAACAAAGGCTAGGCCAGCCTGAGAAGGCACCCCGCTGAAAAACTGAGACAGGGCATCGATGCCGCCTGCAGAGGCGCCGATTCCGACAATAAGGGGGAGATCATTATTCATGTGCAAAAGGTACGGAGGCGCAGCCGAAATATCCATAGGGGTTAGTGAAGGAGTTTGGGCAGGTTACTGCTCAACATCGGGATAGCGCATCCATTCAGCGGGGGGTCTTAAAGCGCTTTAATGTGAGAAGGACGCATTCACCGAAATCTGGCCTCATCAGCCGCGCGCTTGTGCAAGGTTGAGAGAAACTGAACGGAGGAAAACATGGCCAACCGAAATTTTCAGTCCCAAGGCTCCTACGATCAAGCCCGCCAGCCAGATCAAAATGCCGACTGGGACCGTGGTGAATACCGAGATCGCAACCAAGGCTACGTTGGTCGCGACGGGCTGCAACCCATGCAGAACTCAGAAGGCCCCGAGGCGCGCTATCGCGGTCAAGGCGAACAGCCGCCCTATAATTCCGGTCGGGGCGGATGGCAGGGCCAGTCTTGGGAACAAACGGGTCAGAGGAACCGCGGTATGGACCAATACAACAGCCCCTCTGCACAGACCGATTATGGATATGATCGGCCCGGCTATGCCCAAGATATGGGTCGCCAAGGCGGATATCAGGGCGGATTTTCTCAAGGCCAAGGCGGCTATAGCCCAGATTGGGGCGATGGTCGGCAGAATGACGGCATGCGCGGCAGCCCGTCTTGGCAGGGCGGATCAGAATCCGGCGCTTGGCAGGGCAATGATCAGCGCTACCAGCGATCCCATCGCGGCCGCGGCCCCAAAAACTATCAGCGTTCTGACGACCGTATTTATGATGACGTATGCGACCGCCTGTCAGATGATCATCATGTAGACGCGTCAGACATTGAAGTGTCGGTGTCTGATCGAGAGGTCACCCTGTCGGGCGAAGTGGACTCCAAGCAGGCGAAACGACAGGCCGAAGATTGCGCCGATTCCTGTTCAGGGGTCGAACATGTTCAAAACAACCTTCGGGTTCAGAAATCACAGTCGAATGCCGCTACCGAAGATGTGGCAACTGCAAGAGAGACTTAACAGCTAACTGTGACGTAATTTTCCTGGCCGCGCTGATCAGGGCGCGGCCGTTTCCCTAACCGTCCCACCCATCCTGTTCGTCCATTTCTGCCAATGGAACGCCACGAGAGACAGCGGCTGGCTTGCCGGAACGGGACAAAGGAACCCTTCGGGAGCTATCGAGGGAACGGCTGCTTTGCAAAAGAATGTCGGCAGGAAAGTTCAGAGGCTCGTAGCCAATCATCCGCTGTAGATCGACCCTGCGCCGCAGAAGTATCCGATGGCCCCGGCGCTCAATGTAGCCTTCTGTCGCAAGCTGCGTCAGGTACTTGCTAACCGAAACATTTGTAAGGCCAATGAGATCGCCCAGTTCAGATTGGTTCAGGGGCAGATGCAATTCTTCCCCGGTCGCCGGGCCCCCAAGCCGGTCATGCAACATAAGCATGAGCCACACGATCCGTTCACGCGCGGTCATGCGCCCCACAGCCATGAGGGTCCGAATAAGGATCGACTGCATCTCTCCTGCCTTGTGTAGAAAGAAGGTGGCAATGGCGGGGGTCAAAAATTGCGGAGACGTAAAGGCTGCGATCGGAATGGGATGGAGCACGCAATCGCTTAGAGTGCGCAGCGCGCAGATGGCGTGATGTCCGCCCATGTCCGCAAACCCGGCCATATCGCCGGGCTGATGCAGGAAAAGTATCTGCCGCTGGCCATTGGCGAGAAGTCCATATGAGTACAGACACCCTGACTCCACCAGATAGACATAGTGAGGCCGATCGCCTTCATGCTGTACATCCACATCCTTTTCAAAAGAGTTCGGGCGCACCTTGTAGCGTTGCAAAGCTGCGCGCACCGCTGACGCTACGGAAAGATGCCGTTCGCGTCTCTCTATCTCCAGGACATGGGACATCCAAACCTCACGCGGTCAAGTCGTTAACCTTTCAACTAACGCGAGAATGTTTTGTTCCTCGGGACTTTCTGCCGACGGCGGGAAAAACGCAGTTCCGAAGTCTCGTGATGATTAAAGCGCTTTAAGGAAAGCGCTCGGTTCTGCTGGCAAACTCACGAAATTGGATCGTCAGAAGGCCTATCTGTCTTGAGTAGGAACCAAAAGATGTCTCACGAAATCTGCGCCGGGTTAGATGACTGCCGAGCTGTTCGTAGGTGGGCTGTCGTTTCCACAAAACGTCCCGACCGTCGGTGACCGGGTAGCCACATGACCAGATCGACCGTCATTTTCGCAATTTTCTTCCTCGCCGCGCCATTCGCGGTCTCCGCGGCGTCCCTAATTTGTCTGATGGTTTTTGTTGTTCAGCTGTCAGTCTTTCTCCTGCGTGTTTCAGCCAAACTCGCGCCCGCGCAAGAGTGGACAGACCAGACTAATCAATTCACACCAATCTTCTCAATCCATCTGGCGATACACAACGAACCAACAGAATTGGTCATCAATACGATCAATGCACTCAGTCTGCAGGAGTATCCTGAAGCCCAATGGGAAGTGATCGTAATAGATAACAACACCGCCGATGCGGCGCTTTGGCATCCGGTCATGAATTTTTGTTTACTGAAGGGGCCGCAGTTCAAATTTTTGCACCGCGACGGCGTTAAAGGCGCCAAAGCCGGTGCCCTTAACATCGCCCTTGAACACACCCGACCTGACGCAACTCACGTCGTAACAATTGATGCCGATTATATTGCAACCCCGGATTTCTTAGCTAAAGCTGAACGCGCTCTGATCAGGACAGGCGCTGATTACGTGCAGTTCCCACAGGCATACCGTCGACCCTGTGGGACTGCAGAAGGCACCGATGTTGAGCTGCAAGAATACTTCCTTTCGGATGCGCGGATTGCCGACGAGGCAGAGGCAGTCTTACTGACTGGCACGCTTTGCATCATATCCACGGCAGCGTTGCGCGAAGTTGGCGGATGGTCGGGATGCACTGCCACCGAGGACGCCGAACTGGGCATAAGGCTCTGCCGAGCTGGCTTTAGAGGGCGGTATATTTCGAGCATTGTTGGCAAAGGCTTGCTACCCCTAAGCTTCCGCGACTTGGAGAAGCAGCGATACCGGTGGTCCAGCGGGAATTTGAGAACTCTAATTCTGCATGGATCTAATCTTTTGCTTTACAGGGGGCTATTGCGCGGACGTCAGGTCGTCGCCATCACCGCACAGCTCAGCGCCTGGCTAAACTTCACCTTGGTCCCTACAGCTTGCCTTCTTGCGGCCGCAATAACCCAGACCGCCGCACCTACTCTGATCACCATTGCTGCCCTATCGCTTCTTCTTAGCCTTGCCGAAACATTAACACGGCTCTTGTCCCGCAAATTCTGCGAAGGCTATGACGCTCCGCTCATTTTATCGGCAATGACGAGCCGTATCGCATTAGCGCCTGTGTCGGCGCGCGCCACGGTGGCAGCCTTTATCCCGGGTCCGCAAAAATTTGTGGTAACTCGCAAAGCTGCCCGAGCGCAGCGGAAACCTCTGAGCCTGCCACTCGACCATTTAGCCCTTTTCATAATGGCGCTTATTTCTCTTTGGGAGTTGAGGCACGCACCCTTGCTCCATCTTCTTGGTACCGCCGTACTCTTACTACCCTTACCCGCTGTGCTTTGGGTCATGAATGAGTTGTCGCGCTATCGCCATTCGATCCAACCGAATTCGTCAATTGAGGTGAATGTATGATGCAAAATCAATTAGACCCGTTCGTGGATATTATTATTCCGTCCTATAATCGCGCACATCTAGTCGAGACTGCTGTTAAGTCCGCGCTTGAGCAATCTTGGTGGAACCGTCTCGTGACTGTGATCGACGACGGCTCCCACGATGACACCTGGGAAGTATTAAAACCCTACTCGGCTCGTCCTGACTTTAATTACATTCGGCTCGCGCAGAACCTTGGGACCGCCGGAGCAAAAAATGCGGGGATATTGCTGACTCATGGGTCGGCTGTCACCTTTCACGATTCCGATGACATTCCTCACCGCGATAAGGTCCTGCGGCAAGTCAGGGCATTAATGCGCAAAGACATCCGTGCTGACAAATGTCTAAATTGGGGTCAAATCGGACAGAAACCCGACGCTAATCTCCAAGTTGACGCAGTATTAAGTCATCACGATCTGATCCTACCCGATGGTCGCCGGGTAGAGATTTCGCGAGATTTATCTCTCTTGGATGATGTGTTTCCAAATCTTCAAATGGGAGCGGAAGTTCCTGGTGATTGGACACACATCAATTCCGGTCTGTTCCGGCATGACCTATTTGCACGTTTGGGAGGCTTTGAGGACTGTATTGAAGAAGATAGAGAGTTTCGCAATCGCTTGATCCTCAACGGTGCGGTGATTTGGCTAATCCGAACAGCGTTAATGACGAAAATCGAACATGCAGACAGCCTTACTCAAGCCGAAGAGTCAGATTACCAGAGCGCGCGTCGATGCGAGGATCGTCTGTTGGTTTGGGCTAAAGTTAACGAATGGCGCGAAAGCGGGAAAATCGCTGCGGTCCAAGTCGACTTGCCCACGCTTGAGGTCGATTTTGTAAGCAATCCCGAAGCTTTAGCTTTGCGTGATGTTCCTATGACCGAAAGAACCAGAAAGATCGCATCAGACATCCTGAGAGATTTTGCCTGCGAACCCGAAGGCGCTAAGCAGGAGGCTGCAGAATGAACTTCCCTCCTGCGATCGGAATCGTTGACCCCTGCGCGCCGACTGGCTACGGCCTGGCCACCGATAACCGCCCAATAGGCGGCACCGAAGCCACAGTGCTCACGGTTGTGAGAGCCCTGCTGGGACGGTTTCGGTTTTTTCTGTTTCAGACGAATTCTCACAAGTGCGAGGATCGAAGTAGGCACGCTCCTCAACCTTTAGAGCATGCTTTTCAAGACTGCGGGTGCAGAGCCTTTCTTGTAATCAACTCTTGGAAAGTTGCGTGCCGCCTCAGGCGTTTTCATCCTAACACCCCTATTACACTTTGGCTGCACGTACATCCAGGTCGACATAACCGAGAAATGGGACCTCGGTTGGCCAAGGCAAATATCGATGTCATCTGCGTATCTCGAAGCCACAGCGAGAGCTTGAAGCACTTTCTTTCAGACCGCGCTGCGCCAAACATCAAACATATCTACAACCCCATCGACGAGGACCTTAGAGCCGATGAGACCCCGCGTGACCTAAACCGGTTATTTTTTTGCAGTTCTCCGCACAAGGGACTCGCGCAAGTCCTATCTCAATTTGCCACTCTGCGTCAGCGTCTGCCTGATCTCACTCTTGAGATCGCGGATCCCGGCTATTTGAGTTGGGACGTTGGTCCGATACCGGAAGGAGTTCTGCAGGTCGGGCGCCTCCCTCACGACAGGCTCATCGCCCGGCTCAGGCGGGCCCTTTGCCTCTTTTATCCCCAAGATCGGTTTGCTGAAACTTTTGGACTGGTCATTGCCGAAGCAAATGCAGTGGGGACGCCCGTCCTCGTACAGCGCGGGCTTGGCGCTAATGATGAGATTACCTGCGACGCCGAGCAACTGATCGATGCCAAAAATGTCGACCAACTGGAAGCCCGGATCAGGCAATGGCAGAGGGACTTTCCGCGCCTTAAGACCGATGACCGCTTTCGATTAGGCCATATCGCAACGCAGTGGGAAGAAGAGTTAGCCAGAATGCTCTCGATTAACCTCCAAGCCGCTTCAAACGACATTTTCTCCCACCAAAAACAATAGAGGCAAAATGATAAATCACATTTCCAAAGGCCCGCGCATCCTGCTCGTTGAGAGTGACTTCCTTGTTGCCACGGACCTAATGTATGAACTCGAACAAATGGGCATGGTGATTGCCAATGTCAGCAGTTCGCTTGCGGGAACTTTGACACAAATCGAGCGTGGTGCCTTCGATTTTGCGCTGGTAAATATTCGCCTGCGGGACGGTGACAGCTACCCTGCTGCCAAAAAGCTCAAACTCCTCAACATTCCATTCGCTTTTTTCACGGGGTACAACCTCGCGGAGATCGAGCCTGAGTTTCACGACGTCCCTCGGATCCCCAAGCCACAAGACGCCAAAGCCGTGGCGCGCAATGTGTACAACCTTATTTTTGCGATGCCCGAGAAGCCTGACCTCTACGATGAAGCGCTATCTTGAGCGTTATTGGGCTCCTTCGCGGCAGCAGGGCCAAACTAAAAGATCTTAGTGAAGCTTGATCAGGGTACACAGTGACCCGCACGATCTGGACGCAAACGGTTTTGCTAGGTTGCTGTCCAGGCCGCAAGACGGAAGTCCAGTTTTGATCTCTGCCAAACCGACAAGAAGCATTTGGTGATCGACTCGCCCAAGACAGGGGTCCTCATCCCTCGAACTTTGCGTACCACGCCCTCAATGCGCTGATCAGCGTCTTTTGCGGGCGTGTTTCAATGGGGTCCCATCTTGCCGCTCTGACGGCGTCAGGCGTTCACGCGTCTTTCAGACTCGAGGCTGACATCACTGATCGGCCGTACCATAGAAGCTTGGGGGCCCATCGCCCCTTCCCCTTCGGCCACGGTCAATTCGACAGGCGACCCCACCTTGAGCGCCTCAAACCCATCGTTCAGCACCGCATTTGGCGCAAAATAAATTTCCTGCCCATCGCTCATCTGCACAAAGCCATAGGTGTCGAACATGCGCACAACAACGCCATGGGGCGGACCGGCAAGTGTTTTTATATCACCGCGCATCTTTTGAGAATGCCCTTCGAGCCGGCGCTCCATTGCATCAAAGGCGTCGCGGATCGCGATATTTGGGTCAAAATGATCCCTCCGGTCCCCTGGATCATTGCTAATGACGATTTCATGCTCTGGCACGCGGACTTCGATCCGCAAATGAAACTCCTTGCCGTGGTGCTGGCTGCGGTGCGGGCGTTCCACGACAATGTGGCAGCTATTGATCCGGTCAAAATAGCGATGCAATTTGTCGACCCGCTCGCGAATGCGCGTTTCCAGCGGCTCCGATTTTTCAACATTGTGCCATGCGATTTCTAGGGGAGTGTCCATTTCAGTCAGTCCTTCTTGCTGTCGTTCGACGCGGCGGTGCGCGCTCGCGCCGCCTTGGTGATTACCGGAAATCAAAAACCTGTAACCCAACAGTTCAACTTAGCGCGAAAGTTCCCCGTTCCGTTTAGACTTTGCCTGCGGCATGCTCCCGCCGATGTTGCCGGCCGTCATCGCCTGGAAAACCATGGAATGCCAGTGAGAATATTTAGGACAATAACTGTTGAGAGCACGGCCTTTGCTTCAGGACCCAGCATCGCGACAATCCTAATCCCGCAGTCGCCCAGATACTGGCAGCAGTGGTCAGCCCCTGGATTCTCCTTTTGCAGTACGCTCGATAACGGCTCCCGGTCCGAGAAATCCGGAGCCTCAAAAATTCTCTGAAGAACAGGCGACAGATCAGCGATTTCCTTCCGCCCTGCGATGGCTCGGTCACAAAAAGAGCTGCACCCACGGCAGCCAGCATATGGGTCCGCACGCCCGCGCTGTGTTCTTTAAGTTCACACTCATATCCCAACATCCCGCTAAGATGTGCAGCTGATCTCAAACCCAGCGTGATACGGGTTATGGCAATGTCCAGTACCTCGGAAAGTTCATGCTTTACCGTAAGCCAGACGTCCTACCACACAAGGGTATCCTAACGATCTTGTTTATCGCTGTCTGATCGGATCCATTCCCAGGGACCATCTTTGCTGCAAGCAGCCGGTATTCTTGGTTCTCACTGGCTTGGCAGCCACCTAGCCGAACAAACGGCAGCGCCCAACTGCCTATAGCGCGAGGATACACGCCAAAGCCTGGAACAAATTTTGGTTCCGCCCGTTTTCTAAACATCACATGTAATTCTTACTGGCTGCGAAAGGGAGAATTAATCAGCCCCCAACAGGGGCTCCGTCAAAAGGCCGCACGACGCGCGAAGGACGCGGCATTACAGCTCACCCTATGAAAATGACGGAGGGGGCATCTCTGCAAAACACAGTCTGGCCCCGCCTCACGCGGGCTAGACCTTAGCGAACAGTAGTCTCGAACCCCGCTGAACCCATAGGAGGACCGAATGAAAAATTCCTACACCAGTATCGTCCAAATGCATCGAACGCTTAGCATCTCTGCTTTGATTGCACTCGCAAGTCCTTTGGCCGCTCAGGACAAACAGGAAGTGGAATTCATCAACGCAGAGGGCGATGAAATAGGGGCGGCGACACTGTTAGGCACCCCCGCAGGACTTTTGATTGAACTCGACCTCAGCGCATTGCCGCCCGATACATGGAATGGTTTTCATATTCATGAAACCGGTGAATGCGACGCACAGGAGGGGTTCAAGTCTGCTGGAGGACACTTTTCCATCTCAGGCACCGAACACGGGTTTTTCCTGCAAGATGGTCCTCATGCGGGAGACATGCCAAACCAATATGTCAACGCTGAAGGAAAGCTGAAGGCACAAGTTCTTAACAGCCAAGCTTTCCTTGGAGGGGAGTTGGACAACGTTTCAGGGCGCGCTTTGATACTGCATGGCGGCGTTGACGACTACGAAAGTCAGCCTTCAGGGGACGCAGGCGAGCGCATCGCCTGTGCGGTCATCGAATAAATACATACCCTTCTGACCCAGAATATTTGTGCTTGAGGCGGAAGTACCCGAGTATCCTCGCACGAACATAGGCCTCGGAAAGATCCCCCCCTGCAGGTCAGTAATGCGTGTCGTAACCAAGATCCGGGGCCCCTTCCAGCTGGCAAGAAGCGCCCCAAAAGATTTCGGCTGACATGCGGGCTCGGGTGACTGGGTTGGATAGGGTCATATAAAGGTATTGATCTTGGCCCGCAGAGGACCTCTTCAATTTTGCGATTGCGTGGGAAAAGGTGCCATATCCAAGCTCATCCATATCCCAGTGACGGCGGATCCCTCTCAGAAAACCGCTGCCGGGATAAAAGCCGCCTGTGTCGCCTTGAGCACTCGTATCCAATACCCCCTTTAGTCCAAAAGCTGGCGGCCACTGAGCTAGTGTTCATCTTTTCAATGGGCGGCATTATGCCAATGGCCGGAACAAAGCGGGTTGAGGGTTGTTCCTTAGATTTAGGGCGCCCTTGGCGCACCGACAGTCAGTGGAGGACATATCGGGACCTCCGCCACGCGCGTTGCGAAAATGCGAGGAGTAGTGCGCCTAGAGGTTTGCGAGCAGTCAGAGCACTCTCTCGCCACCAAACGGCATCAGAAGGGAGAGCACCCAATGACACAAAAGGTTGCGGATTTTATCTTGAAACGCCTTGTGGACTGGGGGGTTACCCGCATTTACGGGTATCCCGGCGACGGGATCGGAGGCTTGACCGCCGCCATTGGACGGACGGAGGCGCCTGAATTCATTCAGACCCGGCATGAGGAGGAGGCGGCGTTCATGGCCTGTGCGCATGCTAAATGGACAGGAGAACTCGGTGTCTGTCTGGCGACTTCCGGCCCCGGGGCGATCCACCTGCTGAACGGCCTTTATGATGCGAAACTGGACCATCAGCCGGTGATGGCGCTGATCGGCCAGCAAACACGTTCGGCGCTTGGCGGCCACTATCAGCAAGAGGTTGACTTGAACGCGCTGTTCAAGGATGTCGCCTCCGATTTTTTGGGCACATGCATGGTGCCGGAGCAAGCCCGCCACCTTGTGGACCGAGCAGCGCGCATTGCCAAAGTACGACGCAATGTGACTGCTTTGATCGTTCCAAGTGATGTGCAGGAACTCAAAGCTGCCGCCCCCCCTCACGCTCATGGGACGGTACATTCCAGTCTTGCCTATGCCGCGCCGCAGGCTGTGCCCGGCAAAGCCGACCTTGAGGATGCCGCCGAGGTTCTGAACGCGGGGCGTAAAGTGGCCATTTTGGTGGGTGCCGGCGCGCTCAACGCCGGAGGCGAAGTTACGGCGCTTGCTGAAAAGCTGAGCGCAGGGGTCGCCAAAGCGCTGCTGGGCAAAGCCGTCTTGCCCGATGATTTGCCCTTCGTCACCGGCTCCATTGGGTTGCTGGGCACAGAACCGTCGGACTGGATGATGCGGCACTGCGATACGCTCTTGATGATCGGTTCCCGGTTCCCCTACTCGGAGTTTCTTCCGAAGGAAGGTCAGGCGCGCGGCGTACAAATCGATCTTGATCCGACGATGCTCTCGATCCGCTATCCTATGGAAGTGGCGCTCGCTGGAGATGCGAAGGCGACGTTGAAAGCACTCCTTCCACTGCTCGAGGAGAAACGCGGGAAGAGCTGGCGCGGGCGGATCGAACGTCGCGTCCGTGACTGGTGGGACGGGGCTGAACAGCGCGCAATGATCGAAGCCAGTCCGATCAACCCCGAGCGGGTGTTTTGGGAGGCCTCACCACGGCTTCCTGACAAGGCGCTGATCGCCGCCGATAGCGGCACTTCGACGAACTGGTATGCGCGCGCGCTCAAGTTCAGGCCAGGTATGAAAGGCACGCTTTCGGGGACGTTGGCCAGCATGTGCCCAGCCGTGCCTTACGCCACAGCCGCCAAATTCGCTTTCCCGGACCGCGTCGCCGTGGGGTTCAGTGGGGATGGTGCTATGCAAATGCTTGGGAATGCGGCGCTGATAACGATTGCCAAGTATTGGCGCGCGTGGGCCGATCCGCGACTGGTTATCTGCGTCTTGAATAACCACGACCTCAATCAGGTGACCTGGGAGCTGCGCGCGATGGCCGATAGCCCACGGGTACCGGAAACCCAAAACGTGCCGGCATTTGACTATGCCGCCTATGCGCAATCGCTCGGATTAGAGGGTATTCGCGTGGAGCGGGCAGAGGAAATCGCCCCTGCTTGGGACAGGGCCTTTGCGGCGGACCGGCCCGTTGTGCTGGATGTCTTGACCGACCCCGACGTGCCCACCCTGCCGCCGCATATCAGCCTCAAACACGCCAAAAGCTATGCGACCGCGATCCTGAAAGGAGACCCGGACACCCGCGGAATCCTTTGGCACACGTTGAAGCGCAATTAACGGCGATCGGCGGAGAGTCAGCAACTTTCGGCGCCGATCCCTCTCGCTCCCCCCCCCCCGCACAGGACCGCGAGGGCAATGATATGGGCAACAGAATGGAACATTTTTCCTGAAAAACCTGTTTCTGTTAGACGTGGGACCACGGATGGCCGAGGCAATCATTTGCCCCATATTCGATAGTGCAAAGACCACTTCAAACTGGAGAGGCGCATGAAAAACACTGATTCCGCGTCGGTTCCTACGGGAGGAGATCACGGTCTGCGTACCTTCTTTAAAAAGACAAATGCGTCGTGGGGACGGGGGAGATGATGAATAGGCAGTCGACGCCTGATGCCCTCAAAGGGCCCTCGGCAGAAACGGAGGGTGCGCCGGTCCTCGTACCGGGCTGTAACTGCTGTTCTGTTGCCCGCGCCAACCGGGCTGCAGTGCTGATAGATGGTGCAGCCTATTTTGCCGCCCTAGATGCCGTTTTGAAGCGCGCAGAGCGCTCGATCATGATCATCGGATGGGATTTCGATGCGAGCATTCAACTGCGCCCCCAAGATGGTCCAACGGCCCCCGCCTTGGGTGATATCCTGCGGAACTTGGTTGAAGAACGACCCGCCCTTGAAGTGCGTGTTCTCATCTGGAGTTTAGCGCCTTTGCACACGCCCAGTGCAGCTTTGCCGCTCTTAGCCGGTGCCAGCTGGGCAAACCACGAGCGTATTCATCTACACCTTGATACGCATCACCCGGCTTATGCTTCCCATCACCAAAAGCTCGTCATTGTCGATGACGCCCTCGCCTTCATCGGCGGGATGGATCTCACCGTCGAACGCTGGGACAAACCAGGCCATGACCCTGACGAAGCGTTGCGGCGGAAGGCTGACGGCTCGCCCTATGAGCCCGTCCATGACGTCCAGATGGTGCTGGACGGACCCGTCGTTCACGCGCTGTGTCATGTCGCACAGGCGCGCTGGTACGATGCAACAGAAGAGAAGTTATCTGAACAACCTGTTGGGGACCCTTGGCCCGCCTTTTTGAGGCCAGACTTTCAAAATGTCAGCGTTGCCGTGTCCCGTACCCTGCCCCGGCATGGCACGCGTGCGGGGGTCAAAGAAGCAGCGCTACTGACAGACAGCTTGCTGCAGGCGGCCCATAGAACGATCTACATAGAGGCCCAATATTTTACGGGACGCCGGATGGGCCGAACCCTTGAGCTGTTGCTTGCGCAACCCCATGGCCCCGAGATCGTCGTTATCTGCACTTTTGTCGCCAATGGCATCCTTGAACGCTTTATTATGGGGGCAAACAGAGAGCGCTTGTTGCGCCGATTGAAATCGGCTGACCGGCATCACCGGTTGCACATATATTACCCCGGTCACGGACAGTGACGAACAGCATCGGCTGCTCATTCATTCCAAGGTGATGATCATAGACAACCGTTTTTTGCGGATAGGCTCGGCGAACCTGAACAACCGCTCGGTGGGGCTGGACAGCGAATGTGATGTGACAGTTATCGCGCAAACCGAGCAGGACCGTGATATGATACACCGGCTGCGCAGTAGGCTGTTGGCAGAACATTTAGGGGTCAGACAAGCTGAACTGCTGTCTTGGGACCCGCAGGAGAAGAGTCTTTCGCAGGCAATTGAAGGGCTAATGAATGGCGCAAAGAGCCTGCGCCCTGTGGCCGTCAACTCGGGACCAACCAGATCGTTTCCCGGCACCTTCCTTCTTGATCCAGAAGACCCCTTTCCCCTAACCAGACCTCTTCATTGGCTCTGGTCGCGGCTAACCCGGTCGGGACGAAAGCGAGCAAAGATCAGTTCAGAAATGCCCAGGGTCAGCAGACCCAAGCAAAGAGGAACGAGAAAATAGACGAAGCGGAATACCAGAATGGCCCCAATCAGATTCTGCCCTGGCAGCATATAGGTCAGCACCACTTCGATGACGCCAAGGCCGCCGGGAACATGCGTCAAAAGCGTGGCCACATTCGCGCTGACATAGGCAGATACGACAGGAAAGTAGTCAATCGCGGCAACTGAAAGGACAGTCTGATGCAGCGCCGCAGCAACGAAGGCGAAATTCAGAGGGCCAATGACGATCTGAACTGCGGCCAGCCAAGGCTTTGGCATCGCGATCTTATGGGAGCGAATATGAAAGGCGCCCGACATAAAAACAGTCATCGCAAGATAAATAAGGGGACATGCCAATGCGACTATGGCTATGAACGTCACCACCCTTGGGCTGAGCCCCAAGGCGTTTATCGCAATTTCCGGCGCAGCCAGCAGTGCCGCCCCCCCGAGCGTGGCGAGGCCCACGCCAACCGAGGCGCCACAGAAAATGATCAACTGCGCAATCTCCCCCCGGCTGAGACCCCACCGCGCATAGTACCGATAGCGGATCGCCCCGCTCGACAGGGCTGCCAACCCAAGAGTGTGGCCGATCGACAAGCTTGTGAAAGAGGCGAGAGCAACCTTTCGATAGGGCAAGGACCGCTCGACGTATCGCAGCCCCAACCAGTCGAAACCGGTCAATGTAAGATAACTCAGGGCCGCAAACCCCAAGGCCGCCAGCAAGCGTTCAACAGACACCGCTTTGACAGCATTCACGAGATCGGGCCAATCGTAGCGCGACAATGCCTGATACAGCAGATAGAGCGCCAGAGCCGCGATCCCCACGGCCGCAATATAGCCAAGCCAGCGGCGCTTCTTTACCGCTGGCTGACGCTCTCGTGTTTGGGAACCATGTTCGGCCGGCAATTCCGAAATTCCTTCTTGCGCTGCTCCAGCCTAACGCGCCGTCGTCAACTTGCGATCCATACGTCGCAGATTTGAAGGGTCTGACCCACCTCTCTTGCTGTGAAGGAGCCCGAAAGTGATTACAAATATAATGCCCCGCCCCCGGCCGAACATCCGCGTTATGACTTGGAATATTCATGGCGGGGTGGGCCCGGACCGCCGTCGAGATCTGCAGCGCGTGATAGAGTTCGTCAAAAAGCATGAGCCGCATATCCTTGCGCTGCAAGAAATCGACACGCGTGGTCGCTCGCCTGGCGCGCCCGATGCCTTCGACTTTCTGGGGCAAGAACTTGGGGGGCATATCTGCGCAAGCCGAGTGCTCCGTTCAGCCGAGGGCGACTACGGCCATGCCGTGATAAGCTGCTGGCCGATGGCAACGGGGCGGAATCATGACATTTCGTTTAAGCGGCGCGAACCACGCGTTGCTATCGAGACTGTCGTGGAGACACCCTATGGCCCCCTGCAGGTCGTGGCCGCACATCTTGGGCTGAATTTCCGGGAACGACACTATCAGTCCGAGAAACTTGTGCAGATCGTGCAAAAGGGAGCCAGTCGTTCAGTTCTATTGGGGGACCTGAATGACTGGATCGCCAGGGGTATGGTGCGGCGGGTCCTAGACCGGCAATTCCCCGGCCATACCCACTTAAAAACCTTCCCCGCGTTCCGGCCAGTGCTCCCCTTGGACCGGGTATATTGCCACCCCAGATCAATGCTTTCCCAATGCCAAACAGATCGGCAGGCCCGCTTCGCCTCAGATCACCTGCCCGTTATTGCCGATCTGGTCTGGGAATACGGCGACCGCACCTAGGCGGCATTCCTGTCTCTTTTTCCCTAGCGCTCCGGTCCAATAAGGAGGGGGGCGAGGCGTCCTTTGGTTGCGCGGGAACCTTGAAGACCGTTCCGGCTGCAAACCGTGTCTTTCAACACGGCGCACGGGCAGAGAACCGCCGGTCCTCCCGCCGCCACGCGCAACCTCTGCCACGCCAGCGATTGCCGTGGAACCCTGCCACGAGGACCCAAGTTCAGTTCATGACCATGCAAACGGAAGGAAAACCCATGCGGAATAGCGAATTCTTGGCTTTGGGCGTTGCAGCCTTGACGATAACGCTCCTAATGAAACTCCGCCACAAGCGTCGAGCACCAGCTGCTTTGTCTCGGGGTAGAACACAAGATTACGTTCGTGCTGCAGGCCCCCGAGAAATGGCCGATCCACCACGCAAATGGAACATCGTGGACGAAACAGTCGACGAGTCCTTTCCGGCGAGTGATCCCCCGCGACTTACTGAGTGCGGTAGAACGGAAAAAACGCCGCGAGAGCGCTTAGGCCCGCGGCGTTTTCATGATGTACAGCCCAACTGCGGCCGTGCGGTTTTAGAGGTCAATCGTCTTTCTTCACCACCTTCTGGGGGCTTTGCGAGTTGAACTCTTCGGGACGATGAGCGGATACCTCATGGTCATCTTAGGCATTGGACATGTCACGGTTTGATGCCGCTCCTTTGATAGGATTTTTTATGCATGCCCCTAAGTGCAAGTGATTTTTGAACGGTGCAAGCGTGTGATAGGGTGCGGTTCTCTGTTCACGGCATAGTCAAGAGTGGGATAGCGTGGTCCTTCAGGGTCTGAGCCACCTGCGTGACCGTCGCCCCATCCACTCCAACAGACGAAACTATCGACAGCTTTTCATCATCACTCCATCGCCGCCGTCGCTCGAAACCAAGCACCTCGCACCGCATGACACCCTCCGCATAAGACACGTCACTGACGACGTCGCTATGCACGTATCTTAAGTCATCACGCGGAAATCTGGCAGGCGGTATCAACTGCGCCGTTACGGCTGATCACAGACCGAAAGGGGCGAAAGATCGCCGGGACGTTCTACAATGTCCGCTGAGGATTTGAGCCGCTCACTATGAATATTCGTCCCCATCCTACTGGCGCACCTCTGCTGAACGTATTAGGTTGCACTAATCAGTGTCGTATCGTTCGGAGGCTGCGCTATTTGCCGTTCTCAAAGGGCAGGTTGGTGGCATACGGCATGCAGTGCACTCTGAATGTCATCCAAGACGTTCCTAGCGTCTCACCTGAGCAAAAAGCTGCACGAATAGTTAACCTCAATCTCTGGAACTTGCATTGCCTTAGGCAGGCGACTAACCGGTACCGCCGTTCAACCAAGCTAAGGCCGCTGTTTGAGTATCAAACCAACGGACCGTCTCAACCTTCTGGCGATCTTCTTCAAGCTCTGTGAATTCTTCGCCGCGATAGCGGGCCCCGGTGATGCCATCATCCGCATCGGAAGCTATTTGCCAGACTTCACGTGAGCCTTGCCGCTCAAAAAGTGTCCATTTTCTATTGGCCATTTCTGTTCCTTACAATGATGGTATGGGTTAGCGATCCTTTAGGATTCGTCCACTTTCAGCGCTTTTATCCAACGCCAGGTTAGGCAGCCAGCGACAGAATCTGACGGACAGGCAATTTAGCCCGCCCGACTTTATTTTTTACATGGACGACAGTTGGTCAGCGACCAGAGCGTCTTCACTGCCCTCACATGCAGCAATCACTGCCTGCATTTCCGGATCCTCGCTCGTGTCGCCGGACGCATCTGCGCTCAAGTCCGTGGTTTCGGACGCGCTGTCAGTCGAGGTGTCAGTGCCGGTATCCATCGATGTAGCTACATCGGGTGCTTCAGATACGGCATCATCGGCCATTGAGGTGGCCGCATCCGTATCCGCCAAGTCACCTGCGCCGGCATCTGTTCCTTCCGATGACACACTGTTATCGGTAGATGCTGCCGCATCTCCGCTATTTAAGGTGTCGAGGGCAGACCGCTGGTCCGCGGCGCTCATCGCAGTGAAGTCAGCGCATGTCGTCGTTGCGGCATCGACACTGGTTTGTGCGGCGGCGAAGGTTCCCAGCGAGCCCACCAATCCGGCGACGGCGAGGGTATGAACAAAATGTTTTACGATAGTCTCCTTTTTTGGGATGAGTACATACGGAACACTTCTTCACTTCGGTTCGTTCCGCGCAGATGCCCGGCGGAGATGCGGTAGGTAGGATTTCGCTCATCGGCCTCTCCAAGCTAAGGTCTGGACTTATTGAGTTTCAAAGCCAGTAAATGACGATGGCGGAGAGAGCGATGGCTGACAGGAAGACCTTTGGGCACCTGTCGTATCGGGTTGCCACGCGCCCCCAATCCTTGAGCCTGCCGAACATGATCTCGATGCGGTTGCGTCGTTTGTAGCGCCGCTTGTCGTATTTCACTGTCTTCTTGCGCTGTTTTCGACCCCGGATGCAGGCGCTTATCCCTGTGTCTTTTAACGCTTCTCGGAAGCAATCGGCGTCATAGCCCCTGTCGCCAAGCAGGTCTTTCACAGGGTCGCGCCTGAAGCCTTGGCTTTTGAGGCGGCTGTTTCTCGGCTGATCTCTTTGCCAAAAATATCCTTCAACTCGTCGCGGGTGATTGGCTGATGGTAAGCGATAGCCGCCAGCACAGCGACGTCGAACTCATCCAGATCCAGCAGTTGTTCGCCGAGATCTGTAGCTGTGCGGATCGCAGAGGCATAGGCAGATCGCTTGCGCATCAGCCAGCCCCCCGCCAGTTTGGCGACTTCAAATCCGCGCCCCTCCAGAAAATCCGCGCCCCTCCAGATCGGCGGCCAGATCCTCGATGAGCAGATCGACTGAGGCCCCTTCCCCTACCACCCGCGCTAAATCCGCGCGCGGCACAGGGGAGGCGGGGTTCTGTCGCAAATTTTTTGGGGGTGTCCGCATATTGTGTTGGTCCGCTAAGCGGGACCAAGCGGACCTTTATACCCATCTGTCTAAGGTCCGCTTTAGAGGGCACCGTAAACTTAATGCACCTGGTCTGTTGATATGTGAAGGGAAGGCATGACCAAATCTAACCATTCTTCGCTCTATCACCGCCATCGTTTCCCGGCAGATGTGATCGCTCATGCGGTTTGGCTGTATTTCAAATTTCCACTCAGTTTGCGCATGGTCGAAGATCTGCTGGCCGAGCGCGGTATAATCGTTTCGCATCAGACAATAAGGACGTGGGCTGAGAAATTTGGCTGTCAATATGCCGCCAACATCCGCCGCAGGTCGTCGGGCCAGTTCGATTGCAAGTGGCATCTCGATGAGGTCGTGATCACGATGCGCGGCAAGAAGCATTGGCTGTGGCGCGCTGTCGATCAGAACGGTTTCGTTTTGGATGTTTTGGTGCAAAGCCGCCGCAACACGAAGGCGGCCAAGCGCCTGATGCGGAAACTTCTGAAGCGACATGGATCAGCGCCGCGTGTCATGATCACTGATAAATTGCGGTCATACGGGGCGGCAAAACGAGAGGTCACGCCCGGTGTCGAACACCGATCACACAAGGGCTTGAATAATAGAGCCGAGAATTCCCATCAGCCAACGCGGCAGCGAGAGAGGGCGATGAAGCGATTCAAATTCCCGAGGCAGTTGCAACGATTTCTTTCCATCCATGACCCGATTGCCAACTTGTTCCAGCTTCCTCGCCACAAAATGACATTCACCGATTTCCATGAAATGAGATCACTTGCGACACAAACTTGGCGCGAAATCGCACAGGTTAGAGCACTATAGATTCCGAGTGCGGAAAACTCATTGGCCCAGTTAAGTTAAGTTTACGGTGCCCGCCAGCGAACTCTCGTCCAGGGACGGGCCTTTTACTATGTAGCCGATGTGTTTGCGGAGTTTGATGATGCCTGAGCTATCCGCCCACCACGCCGCAATCCGCCATGATATCGAACTCGCCCTGCTGACTGATCCGACGCCCGCAGGGTGGGTCTATGTCAATCTGGAGGGCATCGATCCTCGCATCATCGCGCACTGTGATGCACTGCCTGGACACCTCAACAGGAGCCCAATATGCCCCGCTTCTACTACAAAGCCTTCGTCGCGCCGCGATGAGCAAGACCTCAGCCCTCACACTCTGCGGGCCAAAGCATTTTTACGTCCAACCCTAAATACGTAAGTTGGCCTACATTAACTGCGCCGGTTTGGGCTGTATCCAACATAAGGCTCCTATTGGTATGCTCCCTTACGAGTCTATCCAGAACTCCTTTGCGGCAACTCCAATTGCACTTTCCGCAAAACACCATTATGGTGCTCTTGAAAAACCACCATAATGGTGCTATGTGAGGTCTCGTGACTGAAAAACGCAAACCGACATATGATCTGGATGCTATCAAATCGACCTTCAGCGCCGCAAAGAGCCTCAATGCAACGGGCTCAGCTATTCGTTCGGCAGCAGCGCTTGGATTTAGCAGTACTGAGATCGTGGATGTCATCCAGACGATCGAGCGGAGCGATTTTCAGAAATCAATGACGTCCTACGCTGATCATCGTGTCTGGCAGGATGTTTACTATGTGCCCTCTGACGTGGGCGACCTTTATGTGAAGTTCACTGCAGATGTGGTGAGCGAGTTTTTATTGTTGTCCTTCAAGGAGAAAGACAATGGCTGATACAGTTGAAGTTCATCCGGTCTGCCCCGAAACTGGTGCCCCCATGCATCGTGACACGAGGCCGATGACGATTGCCTACAAGGGCGAGTCCACCACGTTCGACATGCCGGGCTGGTATTGCAATGAAAGTGACGAAAGTATTCATGACGGATCAGACATGAAAGTGTCTGATCGTGCCCTGACTGAGCTGAAGGCCAAGGTTGAAGGTCGTCTGGCACCCAAGGTGATCAGACGCATCCGCAAACGCCTAAAGCTGACACAGAAGGATGCCGGACGGCTCATTGGAGGTGGCCCAAATGCTTTCCAAAAGTATGAAAGCGGCGACATTCTTGTCAGCCATGCGGTTACAAGTGCCTTGCTGTTGTTGGATCGGGACCCAAGTGGGCTTGAAGTGCTCCAACACAAGGACAAGGCGACCCACGCCGCCTGAGTGGACAAGATATGACTTCGGAAGTTTTCCGAAAACTGATCCAGGATCAGGAACGGCTGCGCAAATTGACCACCTCTTTGGGGGACCTGGACAAGTTAGCCAATCCTATGGGGACCTGTCGCAAACTTTTTCGGCCTTTCGTTTGTTGGCTGATTTTGCGACATGGTTCTCAAACAAGCAAGCAGCAGCGTGTATTGGACGTCGGTTGATTTCAAGGGAGCCCATTATCCTAAGAGCGTGATCCTGTACGCGGTGTATTTCTATGTGCGATATGGCGTTTCCTATCGCTACCTGGAAGAAATCTTGGAGGAGCGTGGGGCTGAAGTTGACCATGCAACATTGAACCGTTGGGAGATCAAATTTTCGCCCATGATCGCCGCGAATGCCCAAGCACGGAAGCGGCCGTCCGCCGTATCTTGGCGCATGAATGAAACCTATATCAAGGTTAAGGGACGGTGGACCTATTATTACCGAGCCGTCGACAATACAGGCAAAACCCTTGGTTTCATGCTCTCCGAGCGCCGCAACAAGACAGCCGCCCGGCGGTTTTTTAAGCGGGCAATCGGCACCAATGGCGTGCCGGATCGGGCCGTTATCGACAAGAGTGGCGCCAATCTGGCAGGTTTGGAAAGCGTCAATCTCATCTTGAAGTTCACAGGCTCTGGGAGCACGATCAAGATCCTTCAGGTCAAATACCTCAACAACATCGTGGAACAGGACCACCGTTTCATAAAACGGGATTGCCAACTTGTTTTCGCCTATTTGAGAGGAGCGAGACCTCTGCCTGTCAGGCGGTCATTTCGGCAGCATAGCCTCTCCAGAGGTCGAGAGCATCGGACCTTGCGTGGCGGTATGAGACGGCGGAGAGTTGATAGCGTCGTGGGGGCTTTGTTGCACAAATAGGCTGATGGGATTCACTGTATGAATCCAGCGTGATAGCTGAAGGCCATGAGCAGTTGGGCCCCTACAAAGTATAAGACCAAGAATTGGTCGTCTTACAATGACAGTTTGAAGCAGCGCGGATCGTTATCGATCTGGTTTGATCCAGAGATGGTTTGGACACCGCTACCAAGCGGCAAACGTGGTCGGCAGCAGCAGTTCAGTGACGCCGCCATTCAAGCCTGTCTGACGCTGAAGGTCTTGTTTGGCCTGCCGCTTCGCCAGACAACTGGGTTCGTTCAGAGCCTGCTGCGGTTGGTCGGATTGGACTGGGCAGTGCCGGACTTCAGCACCTTATGCCGTCGACAGCGAACACTGAACGTGAGTTTGCCTTATCGCGGTTCCAGAGGTCCGCTGCACCTCCTTATCGACAGCACAGGCATCAAGGCCGAAGGTGAAGGCGAGTGGAACGCTCGCAAGCATGGTGGTCCCAAACGCCGCGTCTGGCGTAAGATACACATAGGCATCGATGAGGAAACGCTTGAAGTCCGAGCGGTCGAAGTCACCGGCAGCAACATTGGTGATGCTCCCATGCTGCCTGAACTCTTGACCCAAATCCCGTCCGATCAGGACATCGGCAGCGTCACCGCAGATGGCGCGTATGACACGCGAAAATGCCACGAGGCGATTGCCGAGGTGCCCATGCCGTGATCTCACCACGCAAGAATGCCAAGCCTTGGAAGCCTACGAGCGACGGAGCAATAGCCCGCAACGATGCGGTCAATGCGCAACGATATCTGGGCCGCACTCTGTGGCGACGCTGGAGCGGATACCACCGCCGAAGCCGCGTAGAAACGAAGATGCATTGTGTGAAACTGCTCGGCCAATCGCTGATGGCGAGGGACTTCGAAAGGCAGGTCGCGGAAATCCAAATCCGCATCGCAGTCCTCAACCGCTACACCGCTCTTGGCATACCCATCACTGAGCCCGTAGGCTAAATCCGTCTGGGGTAAGGGGAAGAACGCCCTTCACCCGATTTGTGCAACAAAGCCTCGCATTATGACCTATTCCAAACCGACGCATTCGTCGACCACCAACCCTTACATTCCTAAAGGTGATGGCGATCTATCTGTGCAAGGGTTCGAAAACAAGTTCGGTGGAACACCCCAATTTATGGCAAGGAGGACGGCTGGTTTCTCACTATGTACTGCTACAAGAGTTATGTGCAGATCGCTTTCTTAACCGGGTCTTCACTCGATCCAGTGCCGCCAAAGGCGTCCAAAGTCGAAGGAACCCGCTACTTGGACATCCAAGAGGATGAGGTTTTCAATGAAGATCAGCTGGTAAGGTGGGTTCAGCAGGCTTTAATGCTACCCGGCCGAAACCTCTAAAGCAGACCCCAAAAACCGCAATGAAACCGTCCGATGCGCGCATGGCCGACGCGATGACTTTGCGTTGCAGTTTTAGCTTAGGTAACGATTGCCCAGTATGAGCCGGTTGCGGCTATTTAAGGCTCTAATAGATGATGCCTGTCGCGGCGCAGTAGCCCACAGTTACACGAGAAAGGTCCGGCGTCTCCCCCTTGTCGTCTCCCGAAGCGAGGCCGTCAGCTTTAATACTGGGGGACTTGGCAAACGCCTCTGCCCGCCCAGCGTCCGAGTCTTGCCTATCTTCCTCGTCCTCTTCCTCCCTTTGAGGTTCCGCGGTTTTCGACACTGCAGCCCCCTCCTGCTGCAGGCCGGAACAATGTTCTATTATCAAGGCCATCACTGCACGGTCGTCCGTGTTGTATTCCTCTTCGCCAAGATAAAGCGGCTCCGCCATCGTCGCCCCCGAGAAGCATAGGGCAAGCGTCAGACACAAGGTCGACGCAAGTGAAAGTTGGGCTTTTTTTATCGGCTCACCCTCAATGTTCTTCGGTCAGATATTCGCGCATCTCGGCAACAGCTTCCGCCGAGACGGCCCCGCTCCGGCGGTTCCCGGAGTTACGCAGATAGGTCAGTAGGTCGGCGATCTGCGCGTCGGTCAGCTTCCATGAGAAGGGCGGCATGGCGAGGATGCTGGGGATGGTCTCCGTCGGCTGGGCGCGGGCACCGCCGAGGATGATGCGGATTGCCGTCGAGGGGTCCTTGGCATGTAGTTTGTTCGAGGTACTCAGCGGCGCGAAGAAATAGGGCACGCCCGACGCATCAGCCGCATGGCAGGCCGCGCAATTGTCGAAGTAGAGCCCTTCGCCCGCCTCGAGCCGCGCCGTCTCAGGTACGTCTTCCGGCTCAGGCGCCGTGTCGTCGAGGCTCTTTAGATAGGTGGCGACGGACCGCAGGTCTTTCTTTTCCAGGAACTGGGTCGAAATCGCGACCACCTCTCCCATGCGCTGCATCGGGGCGGTGTGTTTGGCGCGCCCGTACTTCAGAAACTCGAAGATGTCGTCTTCGTCCCAATGGGCAATGCCGCCGTTCTCTCCGCCGCGGATATTCGGGGCGAACCAGTTCTCCAACGTGCCGCCACGCAGGTACTCGTCCGCCTTGCTGGCGCCGAGAAGGTTCTTGCCGGTGTGGCAACCGCCGCAATGGAGTGGCCCGTCGACGAGAAAGCGGCCGCGGTTCCATTCCTCGGAACGGTCCGGGTCGATCACGAATTCCTCATCCTCGAAGAACAACAACTTCCAGCCGCTCACCGACATCCGGATGTTGAGCGGGAACGGCAGGTCGTTCTCCTCTTCCTCCACATGCACCGGTTCGAGCGATTGCAGATAGGCAAAGATCGCGTCGGTCTGCTGCCGGGTCATCAGGGTGAAATATGGATAGGGCATCGCCGGGTAGAGATGCCGGCCCTCGTCGTCGATTCCCTCGTTCAGCGCGTTGTAGAAATCCTCGCGCGACCAGCGACCGAGCCCGGTCTCATTATCCGGGGTGAGGTTGGCGGAATAGATCGTGCCGAAGGGCGTAGCGAGCGCCCGCCCCCCGGCAAAGGGGATGCCGTCGTTCTCAATATCTGTGTGGCAGGCCTTGCAATCGCCCGCCTGCGTCAGGTATCGGCCACGTTCCACTTCGGAGGAGGCAAGCTCCTGCGCTTGCACCGGGACAAAACTCGCGCCGCAGAGGGCGGTTATCAACGCCAGCCGTCTCATGCCTGCACCAGCGGGCCCGGATCGGCCATGTATTGATCGATGATCGCCGCGACCGACCAATAGGCCAGCGCCGCCACGGTTCCGGTGGGGTTGTAGCCTGCGTTCTGGGGAAACAGCCCCGCCCCGGCGACAAAGAGGTTGTGCAGATCCCAGCTCTGACAGTAGCGGTTGCAGACACTTGTCTGCGGGTCGCTGCCCATGATCGTGCCGCCGGTGTTATGCGTCGTCTGATAGGGCATCGAGTCGTAGGATCCCTTGCGCTCGGCCACATTGACCTCGCGCCCGCCCATGCCCCGGGCGATCTCTTCGGCCACGGGGGTTATATGGGCGGTCAGGCGGCGGTCGTTGAGAGTGAAATCATAGGTCATGCGCAAAAGCGGCCTGCCATGCCGGTCAGTATAGGTCGGGTCAAGATCGAGGTAATTGCTGCGATGCGCCATCGAGGCGCCGTGCACGCCCACAGTGGTGGTCTTGAGGAAATTGGCCCGGACCGACTGTTTCCATTCGCTGCCCCAGCTCGGCACGCCGTCGGGCACCGGATGGCTTTCGATGGGCCGCGCGTTGGTGGTGTAGCAGGCAATATAGCCGCCCCCGATGAAGCCCAGCCCAGAATGGTCGAAATTGTCGCCGTTGTATTCATCCACCGCCATGCCGAGCGCGCCCGCGCCGACAAAGCCGTTGGTATATTCCTCATCGTAAAAGACCGTC
>Ga0209345_10000151_pt1 | contig 97330 bp, 90 predicted proteins | sample Cruoilmetagenom7_FD_187294 | JGI IMG/M metagenome (GOLD analysis project Ga0209345, IMG submission 187294) | Oil polluted marine microbial communities from Coal Oil Point, Santa Barbara, California, USA - Sample 7 (SPAdes) (version 2) | ecosystem: Environmental > Aquatic > Marine > Oil seeps ... | reverse complement strand
CCATGCGATCCGCGCTCTCGGACCTGACGTGGACCCGGCCGAGGCCGCGCGCTCCGCCGAGATCGCGATCACCTATCCCATGCAGTTGCGTCGTCAGTACGGCGTCACCGACCCGCCGCTGGTGCATAACACCAAGGTGAACATGGGCCTGCGTCCACGTGGGTTGTGTTGGCACTGGGCCGAGGACATGGAGCGGCGGCTGGCGTCGGAAAATTTCCGCACCCTGACGTTGCACCGCGCCATCGGGAATGCGGACCGTGCGCTGAGGATCGACCATAGCACTGTGGTCGTCTCCGCCAACGGCGATGTGATGGAGCAGGGGCTGGTTCTCGACCCCTGGCGCAATGGCGGCGATCTGTTCTGGGCCCCGGTGGTCGAGGACACGCGCTATGGGTGGGAACGTCGCGGCGTGGTGCACGCCCGCCGCTGAGGGTCGATGAAACGAGGGCCGCGGCGGAGTAGGCGTAGCGACGCTACCTCCGTCCTCGCAGTCGTTCCGATCAATCCTCCAGCGAATCCTCGCGCTTTTCCTCGACCAGCTTGGCCTCCTGCGATTTGCGCTTGAGGAATTTTTCGCCGAAAGAATCGTTTTCCTCGGCACCGATCACCTTCTTGGCGCGCTGAAAGACCTCGTCTTCTTCTTCGTCCATGTGGTGTTCGTAGTCATGCTTCAGGGTCTTGAACCGCGTCAGCCAGCCTGATGCGCCGAGGTCCATTTCGCGCAACTCCTCAAGGATATCATCCATCTCCGCATGCTCGTGAACCGAGTGGCGCGCCGCGTCCTGACCCCATGTCTGTTGAAGGAGCTTGGAGTAGAACGTCTCTTCCTCGGCTGCTGCATGGCTTTTGACATCGTAGTAAAATTCGTCCCATGCCTCGCGCCGCTCTGCGCTGTCTCCGCTGGTCTCGGCGATGGTGTTCAGCAGTTCGCGGTGGCGGTCGTGGTCCTTTTTGATCGCGTCGTAGATCGAGGGCATGGCGAATATTCTCCTGACAGGGGTTTGCCTTGGCAACGTCCGACTCATGACGGCAGTTCCCTGCCGATCCCCGCCTCATAAATCAGTGACAGGGCGCGGACGGGCTGCCCAGGGGTGGCTTCGCGTGTTAGTCTCACCGCGATCCGCAGGCAAAGGCCGCTCATGTCCTACACTTCTGAACGCGCCGAAATCCGGTTTGGTTGCGGCTTGATGTCGAAGCAGAGCCTCGCGCCGGATGCCGGGGCGTTCCTGGGCCGTCTGACCTCGGCCGACACGGTCGCCGCGCGCTATCCGATAGAGCGCTTCGATGTGTTCCAGACGCGAATCGCGCAGGAGCGGCAGTCAACCAGGATGGCCCGCGACATGGGCTCCGAACGCGCGTCAAAGGCGGCGGCGCGGGCGCGGCGTGACTTGCGTAAGGAGGCACAGACAGACGCCATGCGCTGGATGGGGCACACGCTGCTCCGGCGCGCCACCACTGCGGACGGGTTTCGCGAACGGCTGACGGCATTCTGGGCTGACCATTTCACCGTGATCGGAAAGGGCGGGCTGCTGCGATACGGCGCGATGCCCTATGTGGAACAGGCGATCCGCCCGCATGTGGCGGGATCTCTCGGTGATATGCTGCGCGCCGTGGCGACCGCGCCGATGATGCTGATCTATCTCGATCAGGACCGCAGCGCCGGTCCGAACAGCGCGCGTGCCCGGTCGGGACGCGGCGGGGTCAACGAAAACCTCGCACGGGAAATGCTGGAGCTGCATACCGTCGGCCTCGGTGCCGGCTACGATCAGAACGATGTGATCGAGTTGGCGCATCTGCTCGCCGGCTTGTCGGTCAGCGTCGAGGAAGGCTTTGTCTTTCGCCGCAATGCGACGGAGCCGGGGGCCGAAACGGTGCTGGGTGTGTCCTACGGTGCGGACGGGCCGGGGCGGCTGGAGGACGTGATGGCGGCGCTCGACGACCTTGCACGCCACCCCGCCACCGCAGAGCATCTCGCGCGCAAGCTCGCGGTCCATTTCGTTGGTGACAATCCCGCGCCGGGCTTGGTCGCGGCGATGGCCTCGGCTTACCGCGAGGGGCAGGGCGATCTGATGGCGGTCTATGCGGCGATGCTGGACCATCCGGCGGCGTGGGAGGGGCCGGGCAACGTCAAACGACCGGTGGATTTCGTCGGTTCTGCCTTGCGCGCCCTTCGGGTGGACCGCCTTCCGCTGCGGCAATCGGCGAAGTTCGACATGCTGCTTCACCAGCCGCTGATGCTGATGGGCCAGCCTTGGGACCGGCCCGAAGGACCGGATGGCTGGCCCGAGGCCGATGACGACTGGATCACGCCGCAACGTCTGGCAGGGCGTCTGCAATGGGCGCTGAACGTCCCGCCGGTCCTGCTGAACCGTCTTCCGGATCCGCGCGAATTTGTTCGCGACGTGCTCGCCCCGGGGGTGCCCGAAGAGCTTCTGTTCGCCGCCCGCGCGGCCGAGACGCGGGCCGAGGGGATTGCCGTCATCCTGTCCTCGCCTGCGTTCCAACGGATGTGAGGGGGTCATGAGCCACAGCAGACGCACCTTCCTCTCCCGCAGCCTCGCCATGGGGTGTTCGCTGGCCGCCAGTCCGGTGCTGACGCCGGTCTCCATCGCCTCAGCCCCGTTCGAAAATCGCCTGATCGTGGTGATTCTCCGCGGCGGCATGGATGGGCTGGGCGTGGTGCAGCCCTGGGGTGATCCCGACTTTGCCGCCTTGCGTGCCGGGTCGGGCATGCGTGAGATCGGGCAGCGGAATGGCCCACTGCCGTTGAATGATTTCTACGCCATGCATCGCGCCCTCGCCCCCCTTATGCCGCTCTGGCGGCGGGGAGAGGTGGGTTTTGTCAACGCCGTCTCGACTCCCTACCGGAACAAGCGCAGCCATTTCGACGGGCAGGACCTGCTGGAAGCGGGGTTGGAGGATACGCGGGAGGGCATTCGTGACGGCTGGCTGAACCGCATGTTGCAGGTCGTGCCGGGGATCAGCGCCGAGACGGCCTATACCATTGGCCCCTCGGGCATGTTGCTGACGAAAGGGGCGGCAGAGGTCTCCGAATGGTCGCCGCAGGCGGTGCTGGCGATGACCCCGCAGGCGCGTCGGCTGATGGAGCATGTGATGCACGACGACCCGCTGTTTCGCGACACGCTGGCCGAGGCGATGGCCCTGTCGGACATCGGCGAGGGCGCGCAGATGATGCGGGCAGGCGGGATGGACGGGGCCCCGGATGATATGCTGTCGGGCATGGCCGCCGTCCGGCAGGGCGCGCAACTGGCCAAGGATAACGCCGGGGCGGTCCATGTCGCGAAATTCGCGGCCGAGCGGTTGCGCGGCGAGGCGCGGATTGCCGCGTTTTCGATCAATGGCTGGGACACCCATGCGCGACAGGATTCCACCCTGCGCGGTCCGTTGGCGCAATTGGCCGAAATGATCGTGACCCTGCGCGACGACCTTGGCCCGGTATGGGCGCGCACCGGTGTGATCGCGATGACCGAATTCGGGCGCACCGTACGCATCAACGGCACCGGTGGGACGGATCACGGGACGGGCGGCACGCTTGTCTTTGCGGGTGGCGCGCTGCGCGGCGGGCAGGTGCATGGCGCATGGCCGGGGCTGGATGAGGTGGCGCTGTTCGAACGGCGCGACCTGATGCCGACCTCGGACGTGCGCGCGCAGGCGGCGTGGATCATGCGTGGCCTGTTCGGCCTGTCGCGCGACGTGCTGGAAAACGCGGTGTTTCCGGGGCTCGATATGGGCGCGGACGCGGGGGTGGTGCGCTAGTTTAGGGGGGCCGCGAAGACCTGTTTTGCCCGCGCCTAGATCAACATGTCACTCGCGGCCCAATCCCAGTAAAGATCACGCGCACGACGGGTCATCGGGCCGACCTGATACTGCCGGTCCTCGATGGCCGTGACGGGCGTGACCTTGGACATGTTCCCGCTGAGAAAGACCTCATCCGCCTCTTTGAAATCGTCAAAGCTGAGCACCGTCTCATGTACCGTGGCTCCATCAGCGCGCAGGTTGTCGATGTGACGCGCGCGCGTGATCCCGGCGAGGAAGGTGCCGTTGGCAATGGGGGTAAAGACCTCTCCGTCGCGGATCATAAAGACGTTGGCGGTCGCACTTTCCGCGACATTGCCCAGCGCGTCGGCCACCAGCGCATTGCCAAAACCGCGCGCGCGCACCTCCATCAGCATCCGGGCGTTGTTGGGGTAGAGGCAGCCAGCCTTGGCGTTGACGATAGAACTGGCAAGAACCGGGCGTTCAAAGCTGGTGTAGCCCAGGGTGGTCGATGCGGAAGGAGGGGCGAGCGGGATCTCTTCCAAGCAGATGCAAAAGCCCGTCGCGTCCGGTTTGGGATCAACGCCGAGCGTCCCGCCATCCAGCGCCCAGTACATCGGACGAATGTATATCGGCGCGCCCTTGGGGTAGAGGGCGAGGCCTTCGCGCACAAGCTCAACCATACGTTCGGTGGTTACGGTCGGGGTGATCATCAGCGCACGGGCCGAGCGATTTACTCGTGCGCAATGCGCTGTCAGGTCCGGAATCATCCCGTCGATCATCCGCGCCCCGTCAAACACCGTGGTGCCCAGCCAGGCGCCATGATCGGCGGCCTTCATCACGGCTATATCGCCGTCGTGCCAGGTGCCTTGGAAATAGGTGCGGATATTGCTGCCGGTCGCCATGGGTCATGTCCTTTGCGTCGCGCGTTTTATGACAGGCGGCAGAGGTGAGGAAAAGGTGGCGTGGTCGAATTACCCCGCGTCGCGGGCATAGGATTTCGCACGGCAGAGCGGATCCAGCCTCGGCGCCGCAACCCGGGGACCGTCAAGTGGCCTCGTCAGGCTGCCTCGTCAAGCAGCGCCTGAAGGTCGAGGGGGGCATTGCCCATCGTCAGCGAACCATCGGCGTCGCGCGGCCAGTCGGCCTGTGCCCGATCACGGTAAAGCTCAACCCCGTTTCCGTCGGGATCGCGCAGATAGATCGCCTCGCTGACGCCGTGGTCGGCGGCACCGTCCAGCGTGATCCCGGCACTCACGATCCGGCGCAATGCGTCGCCCAGGCTCGCCCGGTCGGGATAAAGAAAGGCCGTGTGGTAAAGACCGGTGTGCCCCGGCGGGGGCTGGGTGCCACCGCGGCTTTCCCAGGTGTTGAGGCCGATATGATGGTGATAGCCGCCAGCCGAGAGGAAAGCGGCTTGGGTGCCGAACTTCTGCTGGACCTCAAAGCCCAGCACACCGGCGTAAAAGGCAATGGCGCGGTCCAGATCGGCAACCTTCAGATGAATGTGACCGACACGGGTTTCGGGATGAACGGGGTTGGGCATAAGCATAATCCTTGTTTGGGCCCAAGGATATGCGTGCAACCGGCGCGTTGCCATAGCGGTTTGCGCAGAGGTGCTGTGCATCCATGCCCAGATCGTACCGGGCATGGATGTTGATCCTTGGGGTCAGGCCGCGCGGCGCTGACCGCCCGGCTTGCGACGGCGCGAGCCGTTCGCCGACTTGGGCTTGCCCGAGCTGTGGCCGTGCCCGCCCGGCTTGCCGCGTCCCTTGCGGGCCGGTTTGGCAGGCGCGCGCCCTTCGGGGCGGGTGCCGCCGAGGGTCGGGATCTGCTGGCCGATCACCTTTTCGATGTCGCGCAACTCACCGATCTCGTCCGGCGCGCAAAGGCTGACCGCACGGCCATCGCGACCGGCGCGGGCCGTACGGCCGATCCGGTGCACGTAATTGTCCGCGACATTGGGCAGTTCAAAGTTGTAGACGTGGCGCACATCGGGAATGTCGATGCCGCGCGCGGCGACATCGGTGGCGACGAGGACGCGCAGCTTGCCTTCCTTGAAGTCCGACAGCGCGCGATTGCGCTGACCCTGCGATTTGTTGCCGTGGATCGCCCCGGCCGAGAACCCGGCCTGATCAAGTTTCTTGGTCAGCTTGTCCGCGCCATGTTTCGTACGGGTAAAGACCAGCGCCAGCTCATCGCGGTGCGTGTCGAGCTGGTCGATAAGTACGTCGGGTTTCAGCGAAGGTGTCACGTAATAGACGTGCTGGTCGACCTTGTCGGCGGTCTTGCCCGGAGGCGTGACCTCGATCCGAACCGGATCGTTGAGAAAGGCGCCGGCGATCTCGTTCATCAGCTTGGGCATGGTGGCCGAAAAGAGCAGCGTCTGACGCTTGGCCGGCAGCAGGGTCGAGATCTTGCGCAGCGCGTGGATGAAGCCGAGGTCGAGCATCTGATCCGCCTCGTCGAGCACGAGGTACTGCGTCTTGTCGAGGCTCAGCGCCCGGCGGTCGAGCAGGTCGATCAACCGGCCGGGGGTCGCGACAAGGATATGCGCGCCGCGCTGCAGGCGCTGGATCTGCCCGTTGATGCCCGCGCCGCCGACGACGAGGCCGGTGCGCAGGTGCGCGTTCTTGAGGATGGAGTTCAGGCTGTCGTGGATCTGCTTGGCCAACTCGCGGGTCGGGGCGAGGATCAGGGCCTGCACCGATTTCGGCTCGCAGCGCGACTGGGTGGCGAGAAGCGCGTCGGCGATCGGCAGGCCGAAGGCCAGCGTCTTGCCGGTGCCGGTCTGGGCCAGGCCCATCACGTCGCGCCCTTGCAGGGCCTCGGGGATCGCACGGGTCTGGATCGGGGTCGGTGTCGTCAGGTTCTGCTCGGCCAGACGCGAGAGCAGGGCAGGGCGCAAGCCCAGGGAATCGAATGTCATTCGGAAGAGTCCTTTCGGATCACGCGTTTCGCGGACCCAGATTGATGCCGCCATCAGGCGGAGAGGGAGAGTCGGGCTGCGACAGGACCAGCGGGCCGAATGCCCGAAGGTCGTAATCGCGAAAGCCCCTTCGCGAAACAGGAAGACCTGATTGCGGGAAAACTTGAATCGCAAGAGCGGAGGGTTGCTCCGCACCGGTAAGGTTGCCGGCGACTACGAGGCGGTAGATGGGGGGTTCCGGCGGAAAAGTCAATGGGGCTGACCAAACCGGGCGGTTTGGTGCGTCACAGGTGTCGCTAGGGCGCGCGCTTATAGTCCTCGCCGGGGGCATATGTTGCCCCCGGCGAGGATATTTTAGCAAGAAGAAGGGATTAGCGGATCATGCCGACGATGTCATAGGTCTGTTGCAGGATCGGGGCGGCGATGGCGCGCGCACGCTCTGCACCCGAGCGCAGGATCGTGTCGATCTCATCCGGGGTCTGCATGAGACGCGCCATTTCCGTGGAAATGGGCGAGAGGCGGGCCACGGCGAGGTCCGCGAGCATCGGTTTGAATTCGGAAAACTGCTTTCCACCGACCTCTGACAGGACCTGATCCACGGTCCGGTTGTCGAGGGCGGCGTAGATGTTGACGAGGTTGCGCGCCTCGGCGCGGTCCTTCAGACCCTCGACCTCCGACGGCAGGGCATCGGGGTCGGTGCGAGCCTTGCGGATTTTCTGCGCGATGGCGTCGGCATCATCGGTCATGTTGATGCGGCTGGCATCTGAGGGATCGGATTTCGACATCTTTTTCGACCCGTCGCGCAGGGACATCACCCGTGTCGCCGCGCCCTCGATCACCGGTTCGGTCATGGGGAAGAAATCGACGCCGTAGTCGTGGTTGAACTTGGCGGCGATGTCGCGCGTCAGCTCGACGTGTTGCTTCTGATCCTCGCCCACGGGGACATGGGTGGCGTGGTAGACGAGGATGTCAGCTGCCATCAGAGCGGGATAGGCAAAGAGGCCGAGCGAGGCGTTCTGCGTGTTCTTGCCGGCCTTGTCCTTCCACTGGGTCATGCGCTGCATCCAGCCCATGCGGGCGACGCAGTTGAAGATCCAGCCCAGTTGCGCGTGCTCCGCGACCTGCGATTGGTTGAACAGGATGGATTTGGCCGGATCGAGCCCCGCAGCAATGTAGCCCGCAGCAAGTTCGCGGGTATTGCGCGTCAGATCGGCCGGGGACTGCGGAACGGTGATCGCATGTTGATCGACCATGCAGTAGAGCGTCTCGATCCCCTTGCCCTGATTGGCCTCCTGCATATTTACAAAACGGCGGATCGCTCCGAGGTAATTGCCGAGGGTCAGCCCGCCGGACGGCTGGATGCCCGAGAAGACGCGGGGCGGGAAGGCGGTGCCGTTTTGCTGGGGTGCGTCGCTCATGGCCCGTCCTTTGGCTGGATTTCCTTGCGGCGCTGGCTTACCCATGCCCCCGGTCCCCGTCAAGCGCGAGGCCGTTTTGCGAAAGGTGCTGAACATGTCCGATGAGCCGCTGGAAAGTCCCCTCAACCCGCTGCCGCCGCTTATTCTGGCGCTGTTCGTGGTGATGATGGCAATCGAGGCGCTGTTCCAACTGGGCACGCGCGGCATCATCGGCGGACCGTCGGCGGTCGGTTGGCGTCAGGCGGCACTGATGGATTACGCCTTTCAGGGGCAATTCCCGACCTTCATAGTGGAGAGCGGGATGTGGCGCGCGGATTTCCTGCTGCGCTTTGTCTCATACCCCTTCGTGCATGCCTCCTTCACCCAAGCGATCTTTGCCGGGATCATGCTGCTGGCGCTTGGCAAATATGTGGGCGAGGTGATGGCGGCGTTTTCGGTTCTGGCGCTCTTCGTGCTGTGCTCAGTCGGGGGGGCGTTGGCGATGTGGGCGCTGGCGCCGGGGGAGGCGTGGCTCTTTGGGGCCTTCCCGCCGGTCTACGGATTGATCGGCGCGTTTACCTACCTTCTTTGGGTGCAATTGGGGGTCGTGGGCGGGCCGCAGATCCAGGCCTTCACCCTCATTGCCGTGTTGGCGGGCATCCAATTCGTCTTTGGCATCCTCTTTGGATTCGCGCAGGACTGGCCTGCGGATCTGGGCGGATTCGTGACGGGGCTGATCCTTGCGCCGCTGTTCGCACCGGGGGGTGTCACCGCCCTGGTGGCCAAGTTGCGCCGGCGCGGCTAACTCAGAACATCGCCGCTGGAAGGACGGGGACGTAGCGGGCGAACCGGCGGTTACGCTCTTCGGGGTAGGGCAGGACCATGGTGGTTCGATCCGCGGGATCGCGATCCGCATCGGCCTGGGCCGCTTTGACCCAGGTTGCCGCCTGCGTCGGGTCGCCCGGTGTCTCGCCCAGCCATTTTGTGGCTAGGCGCTGGCGCAGTGCGCGGATCGTCTCGGGATTGCGGAACTTCACCGAGGCTTCGGTGTCCCACAATAGCGAGCGGCCATTCAGATTGGCAGAGCCGACGATGCCGGTCTTTTCATCGACCAGGGACACCTTGGAGTGCAAATAGATGATGCCCGAACCTTCGACTGGCAGGGGCGTGCCCTCGGGCGCGGGGCGCGGCTGAACCGGCGAGACGACGGCGAGGCGATCCCCAAAGGCGCGGCGCAGGATCGTGAGGCAACGCAATTGCAACGCCTGGGCATGGCGCATGTCCATGCCCGAACTATGGCCAAAGATCATCCGTTCGGGTTCCGTCGGCGTCACCAGGATCATCTGCAGGTCCGGCTCGCTCGTCGCGCGCTGTGCCAGCGCCTGGGCCAGCGGAAAGTGGCGAAAGAACTGGGTCTCGATATAGACTGAATGCTCGGCCTTGGAAAAGGCGGCCAGATGCGCGGTCTCGTGTTCGCGTATATCCGTGGCGGGGCCGAATGTCATCGCGCCGGTGCGGTGCGTCGAGACGGTGCGCAGCAGGTGCAGGTCCTCGTCGCGCCGCGGCGTTGTAACCGAGGGCAGGTCGCTCGCGGTGGCGGAAAAGACGGTGCCGCAGGTATTGCGCGCACGATTCCAGCATTCGCTGAAGTGGGCGCGGATCTGTTCGATGACCGGTATCGCTGGCGCATCCCGTCGGTCAGCCGGCGTGATCCGCAGGCTGACGTCATGCCATGTCTCACCCGGCGGGCGGTCGTGGGAATCGTCGTCCCATCTGCGCTCGTCGACATCGATGCCACCGATGATCGCCTCATGGCCATCGACCAGCGCGAATTTCTGATGCAGGGTCACGGGGCGCAGGTTGTATTCGCCCTGTAGCGCGCGTCTCTGCGGTGCGGTCAGCCGGTCATCGGCCGCATCACGCAGCTTTTGCATCCGGGCCCGGATCTGACGGGCAAAGACCCATTGCCACAGCGGGGCGGGGGTGCAGTCGTGAAGGGCGCAGATAATTTCAGCGTTCGGATGGTCGATCAGATGCGCAGTGAACCGCGCGGCGCTGTCCCATGCGGCCCGGTGCAGGTTGTCGGTAAAGACCGGGTCGAAATCCGCCATCAAGAGACGGATTTTGACGCCGCGCGATGCGACATGGGTCAAAAGCTCGGCCCAGTTTTCGAGGCCGAGGTCCTTTGCCTCGTCGCTTCGTAGACGGGTTCGTGCGTCAAAGATGCGGAACGCCAAAAGGACTTCGCGTTTGGCGGAAAGCACGATCTCTTCCAGCGCGGGAAACATCTCTGCCGCCGTCACCAGCGGTAACAGCGTCGCGTCACCTGTCGTGGTCGCACAGTCGGCGGATGCGCCATCCGGAAGGGTGGCGGCAGCGATCGACTGCGGCTGAAGGATCATCGGTTGCTCCCCGTTGAAGGTCTGATGAAGCAACCCGCATCAGGGCCGACTGGTTCCCCGAAGCTCCACGAAAGCTCCGTTACGTCAGCCGCGCCCGGCGGCGCGGCGCAGTTCGGACAGGCGGAAGGCATTCATCACGTGTGACAGAATGAAATAGACCAGCGTGGCGCTCAGGATCAGCAAAGCCAGCGCGGCGGGACGGCTGACGGCGAACATGGGGCGCAGGGCAATTTCCCCCAGCCAGAGCGTGATCCCCAACCCCACGCAAGCCAGGGCGATCCGGCCAATCCGGCGCCGCAAACGGTCATCGACCGCCGTGGCGATGCCCATCTTGCGCGAACCGCGCCACAGCAGGACCACCATGATCCAGCCTGCGGCAGAGGTCGCGGCGGCGGCGGCGATATAGCCGATGACCGGGGCCAGCCCGACCGCCAGCCCGGCGTTGACCACCATCGCCACCAGCGCGTAGCGAAACGGGCTACGGGTGTCCTCGCGCGCATAGAACAAAGGCTGCAGCACCTTTTGCATCACAAAGGCCGGCAGGCCGAGGCCGTAGACCGCCACCGCCAGCGCCGTCGCCTGGGCGTCTTCGGGGGTGAAGCGACCGCGCTGGAACAGGGTTGAGATCATCGGCTCGGGGATGACGACCAGCGCCACCGCGCAGGGTAGGGTCAGGAACAGCGCGAATTCGGTCGCGCGGTTAAAGGCATGGCGGCTGCCGCTCTCATCCTCGGCGCGCAGGCGACGTGACAGATCGGGCAGCAGAACTACCCCGATGGCAATCGCGACCACCCCCAGCGGCAGTTGATAAAGGCGATCGGCAAGGTTGAGATACTGGATCGCCCCGTCGAAGAAACTGGCGACCTGACGACCGACCAACAGGTTGACCTGCACCACACCACCTGCCAGCGCGGCGGGGGCGGCGATGATCGCGAGGCGTCGCATCTCGGGCGTGAGGCGCGGCAGGCGCGGCCGCAGGGCAAAGCCCACGCGGGCCGCCGCCACCCAGATCAGCGCGACCTGCGCGATGCCGGCCAGGGGCACGCCCCAGACCAGGGCGCGCCCGATGTTCACCTCGTAGCGCGCGCCGAGGATCATCGCGCCCGTCAGGATCACGTTCAGCAGCACCGGCGCGGCGGCGGCGGCGGCAAAGCGTCCCGTGGCATTCAGCACCCCCGAGAGCAGCGCGGCCAGCGAGATGAAAAAGATGTAGGGAAAGGCGATGCGGCCGTAATCCACCGCCAGATCAAAGCGTTCGTCGCCCACGAACCCCGATGCCATGGCCAGCACCAGCAGCGGCATGAAGATCGTCGCCAGCACCGTCAGCACGATCAGGACGGTGGCGAGCAGGGACATTGCTTCTTCGGCGAACCGCTTGGGGTCTTCGCCGCCTTCCAGCTTCTTGGCAAAGATCGGGATGAAGGCCATGTTGAATGCGCCCTCGGCGAAAAAGCGGCGGAACATGTTGGGCAGGGAAAAGGCGACGACAAAGGCCTCTGCCGCCGGTCCGGCCCCCAGGTAGGCGGCAAATATGATGTCGCGCACAAAGCCCAGGACACGGCTCGCCAAGGTCCAGCCGCCGACGGTGAGGAACCCTGTGATCAGACGGATCGGTTTCAAGATCTGGCTCTTTTCTGACCAGCGGAGATCGCTTCGCGCAGCTTGGCCTCCAGCGATTTCTGCTTGGCTTCGCTGAACAGTTTCAGCCCGAACATATCCTTGACGTAAAAGGTATCGACCACCTGTTCACCATAGGTTGCGATCACCGCCGAGGAGATCTGTACATGCGCCGCCGCCAGCGTGCGGGTCAGATCATAGAGAAGGGCGGGGCGGTCGCGTGTGTCGACCTCGATGATCGTAAAGATTTCGGAGCCGTCATTGTCAAAGCTGATGGCCGTGTTGACCTTGAAAGCGCGCTCGCGCTTCTTGATCTTGTCGCGGTCCTTCATGGCGTCGCGGGCGACGACCTCGCCGCGCAAGGTCTTGCGGATCATCTGACGCAGGCGGGACAGGCGGGCGGTCTCATAGGGGTGGCCGTCGGCGTCCTGCACCCAGAAGGCAGCCGTCGCGTAGCCGTCCTTGGACGTGAAGGTCCGCGCATCCACCACGTTGGCCCCCACCAGCGCCAGCGCCCCGGCCAGTCGGGAGAAGATTCCGGGGTGATCTTCCATCGCGAATAGCGCGCGCGTGGCGTCGCGGTCCTCGTCGGGATGCAGATCAATGCGGATTTCGTCGTTCGGCAGCTCGCGCAGCATCTCGGCCAGAACCTTGTGGGCGGTCACATGCAGGCCGGGCCAGTAGGACGGGTAGTGCCGCCGGATCTCGCGGTCGAGTTCGGCCTTGCTCCAGTCCGGCAGCGCCTCGCGCAGGGCGCGCTTGGCCTCCTGTCCGCGATACTGACGGTTGAGGTCTTCGAGTCCGGTTTCCAGCGCTTGCCGCGTCTGCCCGTAAAGGCCGCGCAAAAGCACCGCTTTCCAGTTGTTCCAGACCCCCGGTCCCACGCCCCGGATGTCGCATACGGTCAGCACGCAGAGCAGGTCCAGCCGTTCACGCGTGCGCACCGCCTTGGCGAAATCGCGCACTGTGCGCGGATCGGCAATATCGCGTTTCTGCGCCATGTCCGACATCAGGAGGTGATAGCGCACCAGCCATTCCACGGTCTCGCATTCCGCCGGCTTCAGACCCAGCCGGGGTGCGACCGTGCGGGCGATCCGCGCGCCGACGATGGCGTGGTCTTCGTCGCGTCCCTTGCCGATGTCATGCAGCATCAGTGCGACATACAGCACCTTGCGGTTCACCCCCGCCTTCAGAATGCCAGATGCGACGGGAAGCTCTTCTGTCAGCTCACCGTTTTCGATCTGGGCAAGGTTGCGCAGGCATTGGATCGTGTGTTCGTCCACCGTGTAATGGTGATACATGTTGAACTGCATCATCGCGACGATCGGCTCGAACTCGGGGATGAAAGCGGCCAGAACGCCCAGCTCGTTCATCCGGCGCAGCCCGCGCTCGGGATTGCCGTGGTTCAGCAGCGTCCCCATGAAGATGCGCGCCGCCTCGGGATCGTTGCGCATACGGTCGTCTATCAGTTTGAGGTTGGCCGTCACCATCCGCATGGAATCCGGGTGGATCAGCATTCCGGTGCGCAGCCCCTCGTCGAACAGACGCAGGAGGTTGAGCTTGTCCTTCAGGAACTCCGTCTCATCGACGATAGCAAGCCGGCCAAGCACCACATGGTACCCCTTGGAGACGGTCGGCCGACGCCGGAACACTCGTTCCAGAAGCGGTTCGCTCTTGACGTGGGCGGCCTCCATCTTGGTCAGGAAGATGCGGGTCACTTCGCCCACAATCGTGGCGTGACGGAAGTAGTCCTGCATGAAGACCTCGACCGCGCGCCGGCCCGCCCGGTCCCGGTAGCCCATACGCTCGGCCACCGCGACCTGCATGTCAAAGGTCAGCTGGTCCATCGGTCGGTCCGACAGCAGGTGCAGATGGCAGCGCACAGCCCAGAGAAAGCTTTCGGCCTTGAGGAACAGCTTGTATTCCTCGCTGGTGAACACGCCGAGCGTGACCAGTTGCGAGGTATGCGCGACGCTGTGCACGTATTTTGCAATCCAGTAGAGCGATTGCAGATCGCGCAGCCCGCCCTTGCCCTCCTTCACGTTGGGTTCGACCATGTAGCGCTGGCCGCCCTGCCGGGTATGGCGGGCCTGACGCTCGGCCAGCTTGGCCTCGACAAAATCCTTTTCCGATCCGCTGAACAACTCGGACCACAGGCGCTTTTCCAGCTCATTGGCCAGGGCCCGGTTGCCGGTGAGGTAGCGTATCTCAAGCATTGCGGTGCGGATCGTGTAATCTTCAGTGCCCAGCTTGAGGCAGTCGCGGATGGTGCGGCTGGAATGCCCGACCTTCAGGTGCAGGTCCCAAAGGATGTAGAGGACGGTCTCGATCAGCGCTTCCAGGTCGGGCGAAATCCGCGACGGTGCAAGAAACACCAGATCGACGTCGGAATGCGGCGCCATCTCGCCGCGCCCATACCCCCCGACAGCGCAGAGGGCGAAATCACCGGGATTGGCGTCAGGTGGGCTGAGGTAGGTTCGCGCCAAGTAGAGCGATGCGCCCACGAGGCAGTCCGTTAACCAGCAATAGGCGCGTGTGGTCGGCGCGGAGGCGCGCGGCGCCTTCAGGAACGAGGCGGCGATCCGGTCGCGGCCCTGGCTCTGCGCCTCCTGCAACAGCGTGATCGCGGCCTTGCGAAAGGCCTTGTCATCGGGATGCGCGACGCGGGCGGAGTCCAGTGCAGCGCAGAGGGCTGCGGGTTCCAGAATGTCCGCCGCCGGGGCGATTAGGTCATCGGGCAGCTTGTGGGGCAGGGCGATTTGGTTTGTCATGATGTTCTAATGCGGCGATCCGGGGCGGTTTGCCAAGGGGATATATATGCGAACGGGGGCAGATTTGCCCCCGATTCCTTCGTTGCGTAATTGTGCGCCGACCCGGCGGAACGCGCGATTGTACGCTGGCCGGGCGGCAGAGCCTCGATGAGGCTCAGAAACCGAAACCGCCAAAGCTACGCGGTGCCGGGTCGATCACGACGACCTGCTTGTTGCGGATCGTGGCGACCGCCATGCCACGTTCTACCACGCCGTTCGACTGGAAGCGGAAGACACCGTTGACGCCTTGGAACCCGGCACCTTGGGTCAGCGACCCTCGGCTCAGCGCGTTGCGGCTGCCTTTCTTGACCAGCGCGCCGATTGCGGCAATGCCGTCATAGGCGAGCCCGGCGAGCGGATGGGGCTGCGCGCCGTAGGCTGCGGAATAACGGTTGGCGAATTGCGCAGACAGCGTCGGGTCCGGCAGAGCGAACCAACCGTTTTGCAAGCCGGGCAGGTCCAGCGTTTGCGATGGCACGTCCCAGCGGGTCAGGCCCATGTATTGCGTGACCGCCGGGTTGACGCCCTTTTCCGGCAAGAGCTGGGCAAAGAACGGCAGGGCGGCATCGGTATTGGAGGTCAGGAAGACGGCATCCGCTCCGTTGGCATCGACTGTCGCCTTGACCTGATTGACCGCGTCAACCACGCCCTGTTGCGAGTAATTGTAGCTGACGTTGCCCACGATGCGGGCCCCGCTGGAGGCGGCGGCCGCTGCAATCGCCTGCCGTCCCAATTCACCGGCCGTGTTCTGCGCCGAGACGGTGACGATCTTGCGCTTGCCCTGCCGCGCGGCAAAGCTCGTCAGCCGGCGAGCGGTATTGGCAAAGGTATGGCCAAGGATAAAGACGTTGCCCCCGGCGAGCGAACTGTTGTTGGAAAAGGCCATGACGTTGACGCCCGAGGGCGCAGCCGCGAGGCCCGCCGCGTTGGCATTGCCGCCGTAAAGCGGGCCGAGGATGATCTTGGCCCCGTCCGCGATAGCCCGGTTGGTGACCGAAACGGTTTGCGCCTCATTGCCGCCGGTGTCGTACACACGCAGGTCGATCTGCGGGCCGTTCAGATCCGCGATGGCCAGACGGGCGGCGTTTTCGAGGGAGGAAGAGACCAGCGCGTCCCCGGAGCTGCCGCTCTTGGGCACCAGAAGGGCGACCGTGACAGGTTGGCTGGCATCGATTGACGGACCGTTGCCGCCGACGCCGCCCCCCAGGGCGACGGGGTCACAGGCGGCAAGCGCGATGACGGCAAGGCCGGCGGCGATTCGGGTTCCGACCTTGCGGGTAGCGCGCAGAAAGGCGAACATATGACACTCCTCGGGTGCAGGCGACGGGCGCGTGTCCGCGCACCGATGGCATTGATGATGGTGGCGATCATAGCTGCCTAGTGGGACGAGGATCCAGTTATGAATCCACAGACAGGCAAACCTATGCTGGGCAAACCTATGCCGGGCAAACTTGCGCCGGGTAAACCGACGTCGGGTCAGCCAGCGCGGGGCCAACCCATGCCGGGGCTCACATTCGTGGCAGTTCCGATCGGCGCGGCGCGCGATATCACCTTGCATGCGCTTGACGTGCTGCGCGAGGCGGATGTGCTCGCGGCCGAGGATACGCGATCCCTGCGCCGCCTCATGGATATTCATGGCATCCCGCTCGGCGATCGACCCCTGATCTCCTACCATGACCATAACGGAGACCGCGCCCGACCCCGTCTGATGGCCGCTATGGCCGAGGGACAGTCGGTCGCCTACGCGTCCGAAGCCGGGACGCCCCTGATCGCCGATCCCGGCTACGACCTGGCCCGTTCCGCGCGCGAGGCCGGCTATAATGTGACCACCGCGCCCGGTGCTTCGGCGGTGATTACGGCGCTGAGCCTTGCCGGATTGCCGACCGACCGGTTCCTGTTCGCCGGATTCCTGCCGAACCAGAGTAAGGCGCGCCGGGATGCCTTGCGCGAGTTGGGCGCGGTGCAGGCGACCCTTGTGTTTTACGAATCACCCAAGCGTTTGGCCAAGATGCTGAGCGATGCCGCCCGTGAGTTGGGCGAGGACCGGCTTGCCGCGGTCTGCCGCGAGCTGACGAAAAAGTTCGAGGAGGTCCTGCGCGCGCCCTTAGGTGATCTGGCCCGCGAGATCGAAGGCAGAACGGTGAAAGGTGAAGTGGTCGTGGTCATCGATCGCGGAAATGCCAAGGAGATTAGCGAAAAATTCGTAATTGATGCGCTAAGGTCGGAGCTGGATGACGGGGCGTCGCTGAGGGATGCGGCGGCACAGGTGGCTCGGGACACAGGTTGGGCGCGACGGGATGTTTATCAACTTGGGCTGGGACTTGATCGCGACTGATCAAGGGCAATGCGACGACGACGGGGGCGATCATGCGTCATTGGCAGTATGAACTCGATCTGGATCAGATCACGCCGCTGGCCGCCTCCGATCGGGGGCACCCACGTCGCAGGGTAGATCGCGATCCGGGCGGCATACGATCCAAACCTGCGCCTGACGTTCCTGCGGCGACGCCCCGCCAGCACCGTGGGCGCAGCGCTTATCTGTCCGGGCTCGCTGCCGAAGAGGCCGTAGAGCGGCATCTGGTTGCCCAGGGGATGACCTGTCTGAAACGGCGCTGGCGCGGTCCGGGCGGCGAGATCGACCGGATTTTTAGCAGCGACGACAAAATCGTCTTTGTCGAAGTGAAAAAAGCAGTAAGCCATGATTGTGCGGCCGAACGGATTTTTAGACGGCAGGCGGACCGCATTGCCCTCTCCGCCATGGCCTTTCTGGAAGGGGAGGCGTCGGGCAGCCTGACCGACATGCGCATTGATGTCGCGCTTGTCGACGCCATGGGTGCGGTCAAGGTCATCGAGAATGCCTTTGCCGGTTGGTGGTAATCCACAGAAGCGATTGCACCGGCTCGCGCTTTGCGCCATCAACTGGCCGCACAGCGATGGTCAGGAGGCCCGGTCATGAAAGTAGCGTTCCAGATGGACCCGATCGGATTGGTGGATATCGACGCCGACAGTACGTTCCGCATCGCCGAAGAGGCCCAGGCGCGCGGGCATTCGCTGTTTTACTACACGGCTGATCATTTATCCTACCGTGAGGGCAAGATCATGGCTCGCGGGCAGTCGATGACCCTGCGGCGGGAGAAGGGAAATCACGCCACGCTGGGTGAGATGAGGGATGTCGACCTGTCGGATTTCGACGTGGTTTGGCTTCGCCAGGACCCGCCGTTCGACATGTTCTATATCACGACCACGCATCTGCTGGACCGCCTGACACCCAAGACGCTGGTTGTGAACGACCCGTTCTGGGTGCGAAATTATCCTGAGAAACTGCTGGTGCTCGATTTTCCCGATTTGACGCCGCCGACCGCTATTGCGCGGGATCTTGAGACGTTAAAAGCCTTTCGGGCGGAGCATCACGACGTCATCGTCAAGCCGCTTTACGGCAACGGAGGTGCCGGGGTGTTTCGTATCACGCCCGAGGATCGCAACCTCGCCTCACTGCATGAAATGTTCACCGGTTTTTCTCGCGAGCCGCTTATCGTGCAGAAATTCCTGCCGGCGGTGTCGAAGGGTGACAAGCGCGTGATCCTTATCGATGGGGAGGCGGTGGGCGCGATCAATCGCGTTCCGGCCGAAGGCGAAACCCGTTCCAACATGCATGTCGGCGGACGGCCGGAAAAGGTCGGGTTGACAGAGCGTGATCTGGAAATCTGCGCCCGGATTGGGCCATTGCTGCGCGAAAAGGGTCAGGTCTTTGTCGGGATCGACGTGATCGGCGACTGGCTGACAGAGATCAATGTGACGTCTCCGACCGGGATACAGGAACTAGAGCGATTTGACGGCATCAATATAACGGCAAAGCTCTGGGAGGCGATTGAGGCTCGGCGCGCGGCTTAGGTTTTCCTTGGTGCGGCTTGGCGGAGATTTATTCGCGCTCTTGTGGCGATGCCGTAGGTGCGGACTTGGTCGGGTTGGATCGTTGCCCGGTGCTGGGGGTTTCTAGGATAAGCGCCACTGCCGGGCAGTCACGCTTTTGACGACGAAGCATCTCGCGCATTAGTCGCTGGATATCGGGATGAGCTTTGCGCCAATTTACGGAACGTAGGTCGCGGGTGGTCGATTCACGCCGCGCTATCCGTCCGCCGCTCAATCGTCAGCCGATAGCTGAGCGCTTCGGCCACGTGGTCGCCGCGCACATCGGGGCTCTGCGCGAGGTCGGCGATGGTGCGCGCGACGCGAAGGACTCTGTGATAGCCGCGCGCGGTCAGGCCAAAGCGGTCGGCGGCGAGGTGCAGCAGGGACCGCCCTTCGGGGTCAGGGGTGGCGATCTCCTCCAGCAGGCGGCCCTCGGCGTCGGCGTTCAGGATGGCCTCGGGATGATCCTTGAAGCGCGCATGTTGGATCGCGCGCGACGCGACGACGCGAGCTGCGACCTCGGCTGACGTGTCACCAGAGGCGGGCAGGTCGAGGTCGGTATAGGCGACGGGGGGCACTTCTATCCGCAAATCGAACCGGTCGAGCATCGGGCCCGAGATGCGTCCGAGGTAATCCAAACCGCATTGCGGCACGCGCGCGCAGGCGCGGGAGGGATCAGGCAAGTAGCCGCATTTGCAGGGGTTCGCCGCCGCGATCAACAGGAACCGGCAGGGGTAGCGCATGTGGGCGTTGGCGCGGGAGACGACGACCTCGCCCGTCTCGATCGGTTGGCGCAGGGTTTCCAGGACGGTGCGGGGAAACTCGGGCAGTTCATCCATAAAAAGCACGCCGTTATGCGCGAGGCTGATCTCTCCCGGTTTGGAGCCGCGTCCGCCGCCGACAATCGCCGCCATGGAGGCCGTGTGATGCGGGTCGCGAAACGGGCTTTGCCGCGAGATGCCGCCATCGGGCAACAACCCGGCGAGGGAGTGGATCATCGAGGTTTCCAAGGCTTCACTTGGTGAGAGATCCGGCAGGATCGTAGGCAGGCGCGCGGCGAGCATGGATTTTCCCGACCCCGGCGTGCCCTGTAACATCAGGTGGTGCCGCCCGGCAGCGGCGATTTCCAAGGCGCGTTTTGCCCTCTCTTGCCCCTTCACGTCGCGTAGATCTCGCGTCGTGACCCTTGCGCGGGCTTCGCCGGGGCGGGCGGGTGTGATTGTTGACTGGCCGATCAGGTGGCGGGTCAGGTCGGCGAGGCTTTCGGCGGCGATGACCTGGGTTGTGTCGATCCAGGCCGCCTCGGGACCGCAGGCGGCGGGACAGAACAGTGCGCGGTCATCCTGCGCGGCGGCAACGGCGGCGGGCAGACAACCGAGGACTGGTACAAGTGTCCCGTCGAGGGAGAGTTCGCCGAGTGCGACGGCGGTCTCCACGGCATCTTTCGGCAGGACATCTAGCCCCGCCAGCAACGCAAGGGCGATGGGCAGATCGAAATGGCTGCCCTCCTTAGGCAGGTCGGCGGGGGAGAGGTTAACCGTGATCCGCTTGGACGGCAGCGCGATGTTCATCGCCGTGAGGGCGGAGCGAATGCGATCGCGCGCCTCGCTCACCGCCTTGTCGGGAAGACCGACGATGGAAAAGGACGGCAGGCCGAGGGTCAGGGCGCATTGCACCTCGACCGGGCGCGCCTCGACCCCCTCGAATGCGACTGTGTAGGATTTGGTGATCATTTCGCCCCCTTGCCTCTGATGGTTAACCAGCGAGGGTTGCCAAAGGGTTAATGTAACGGACGCAGACTGTGGCAAGCTCCACTGCCTGGGGGTTCACGGTAGAGAAAAGGGCGGTCCGTGCCGGCGCCCATCAGAAGACGTGGTTAATCAAGCTCGTCGTCCAGCCGTCCGTCAGACGTTGCAAGCCGGTCACGGAGAGATTGTCGATCTTTTGGCCCAAGGTGTCTTTGGGCGGGATACTTTGCGCCAGGCCGAGTTGCGTCAGGATCATACCGAAATGTCCAACGACGATGATGTCGCGCCCCGAATGGTCGCGATGGAGCCGCGCCAGAACGCTTGCGCAGCGGGTGGCAACGGCATTCCAGCTTTCCCCGCCGGGGGCGGCGAGGTCGCCGGGGGTCTCCCAAAAGGCGCGGCTGAGGTCAGGATGGGTTTGCGCGGCGTCGGTGAAATGCTTGCCGTCCCATTCACCAAAATCAAACTCGCGCAGGTCGGCCTCGTGGGGCAGGCGACTGCGCCCGGCGGCAATGGCATCGGCCGTCTGAACCGCGCGGGTCAGGTCGGATGAGACCAGTAGCGCGTCCCTCGGCAGGCCAGCGTCAAGGCGGGCAATCGCCGCGAGGTCAGTCAAATCCGCCGGGACGTCGCGCCAGCCCACAAAGGTTTTCTCGTGGGTCGGGCCGTGCCTTACCAGGTGAAACCGCGTCACGATAACTGACCTTTCAGCAGGTTGGGCAATCCGGCAACCACCTGCACCACGCAATCGGCCTCTGCCGCCAAGCGAATGTTCAACCGACCCTGCGCGTCGCGGAAACGCCGGGCGAGAGCGTTGTCGGGCACAATTCCCTGCCCGACCTCGTTGGACACCAAGGTTACGGGCCCTCGACGTGCGAAGAGCGCGGACATCAGAGCCTCGCGAGATTGTTCGAGGTCATGGCCCGCAATCATCAGGTTGGTCAACCAGAGCGTCATGCAGTCGATCAAGATGCTGCGATCTGTCGGAGCGTTCGCCAAGGCCTCGGCCAGGTCGAGGGGGGCTTCCACCGTTGTCCAACGGGGCCCGCGCGAAGCGACATGGGCGTCGATCTTGGCCTGCATCTCGGCATCATAGGCTTGCGCTGTTGCAATATATAGGGGGTGCTCGCCCTGGGATAACACGACCTGTTCAGCGAAATGGGATTTGCCAGAAGCTGCTCCGCCGAGGATGAAGGTCAAGGGACTCGCCATGATTTTTGCACCTTCTCGTGAACCAAACCGGTGTCTCGTGCGTATAGCTCATAGAAGAAATAAGACAACAGTACCGATCTGACGCAGATTACGGCAGGTCGGTCCGCCAGAAACCGGGGGGGTCCATGGCACTCGACCAATCGACCGATATGTCACTTTCGCGCCGCGCGATGAAAGCCGAACTGCTGGATGCGGAGACCGAATTGTCGCTGGCCTATGCCTGGCGCGACGATCGCAACGAAGCGGCCCTGCATCGGCTGGTTACGGCCTACATGCGGCTCGCGATTTCCATGGCGTCAAAGTACCGTCGCTACGGCGCGCCGATGAACGATCTGATCCAGGAAGCCGGGTTGGGCCTGATGAAGGCTGCCGACAAATTCGATCCGGATCGCGGTGTTCGCTTTTCGACCTATGCCGTCTGGTGGATCAAGGCGTCGATCCAGGATCACGTGATGCGCAACTGGTCGATGGTGCGCACGGGCTCGACCTCATCGCAAAAGTCGTTGTTTTTCAACATGCGTCGCGTTCAAGCTCAGGTGGAACGCGAAGCGATGGGGCGTGGCGAGACGCTGGATAAGCATCAGCTTTACCAAATGATCGCAACCGAAGTGGGCGTTCCCCTGCGAGATGTAGAGATGATGGATGGTCGGCTCTCGGGCTCTGACTTTTCTCTCAACGCGACTCAGTCGATGGAAGACGAGGGCCGTGAATGGATCGACACGTTGGAGGATGACTGCGCCCAGGCCGCAGAGGTGGTCGAGGAGCGTCACGACCGGATGCGTTTGCGGGCCTGGCTGGCCGAGGCCCTGTCGGCCCTGAATGACCGTGAAACCCTGATCGTGCGGGAGCGGAAGCTGCGCGACGCGCCGCGCACGCTGGAAAGCCTCGGTCAGGAGTTAGGCCTGTCGAAGGAGCGGGTTCGCCAGTTGGAGGCCGCCGCCTTTAAGAAGATGCGCAAGCATCTTGAGGGACGTGGGGCAGAGGCCGAAGCGCTTCTGGCCTAGAACGACCCGAGATAGGCGGCCACGTCCTCGGCGCCCTTGCGTAACTTGAACGACATTCTGGACCGGGCGGCGCCGTCGCCCAGCCTGTCCTGCAGGAAGGTTCGCGGGTCCTGAATGTATTCGGCGAGCAGCGCTTCGTTCCAGACCAGACCGGCCTCGCCCGCCCGGACGAGGTCGTCGCCATATTTGAACCCCGCGACAGAGCCGGCCCTGCGCCCCAGCACCCCAAAGAGATTCGGGCCCGTCTTTCCCCCCGTCACGATGGTTTTTCCGCCGTCGGCGATCTCGTGACAGGATTTGCATTTCCGGAAATCCTCTGCCCCTGCCAAGACAGCGCTCGACATATGGCTCTCGGCCATGGCGGGGCTGGCGAGGGTCAAAAGGGCGGCGGCGATCTTGAAATGGCGGGTCATGGTCTGGTCCTTCGGCTGGTCCGACACCTTGAGGCGGCGGTTCAAGAGTAGATAACCTAAATCACACACTTGCAAAGCCCCCTGTTCAGGGCATCTCGTCGCGCCTTAGCCTGGAAAAGTTGTTTCAAACGTCTGGCGCAATGCGACATCGAGGTCCGGCATGCTGACCGGAAGCCCCAGATCGACGAGGCTGGTGACGCCATGCCCCGAGATGCCGCAGGGCACGATCCCGTCGAAATGGTCAAGATCGGGTTCCACGTTGATCGAAATGCCATGAAAGCTGACCCATTTTCGCAGTCGGATACCGATGGCGGCGATCTTGTCTTCGCGTGGGCTCCCGTCCGGCAGGGGGGCCTTTTCGGGACGGGCGACCCAGACGCCGACGCGACCGGGGCGGATCTCACCCCGGATGTTGAAGGTGTCGAGGGTCGCGATCACCCAATGTTCCAGCAATTGCACGAATTTCCGCACGTCCTTGCCTCGTGTGTTGAGGTCAAGCATCACGTAAACCACCCGCTGGCCCGGTCCGTGATAGGTGTATTGTCCGCCGCGCCGCGTGGCGTGAACCGGGAAGCGATCGGGCGCGATCAGGTCGTCGGCGCGCGCAGAGGTGCCGGCGGTATATAGGGGCGGATGCTCCACCAGCCAGATCGCCTCAGCCGCGCGGCCCTCGGCAATGGCAGTGGCGCGCTCTTCCATCCACAGGACGGCCTCGTCATAATCTGTCAGACCGGGGGAGGTGATCCATTCGGGCATCGGCACAAGGTCCCTTGGCAGTTGGGCAGAGGGATAGGCCGGGCTGCGCGGCGATGCAATGCGCGCCGCATCGCAGCTGTCGGGTGTGATCGCGCGAAAAGTGAGACTTGTGTGCACCTGGTGTGATTTTCCCCTTCACATCGCCGGGCGGGCTGGCTATACGCCCGACACCAACATGACAGTGCGGTCGTGGCGGAATTGGTAGACGCGCAGCGTTGAGGTCGCTGTGGGGTAACACCCGTGGAAGTTCGAGTCTTCTCGACCGCACCAAACAGCTTTCGTCAGAAAGGTGATCAACTTCCGATATTTGCGCTAGAGCGGCAGCGGTTTTGCAAAAACCGCGAGAGCTGATACGGTTCGAACTTTGTCCCTTCCAGCGCACCATTTCATTATATTATCTGAAACGTGTTCGGAGCCTTGATAGGCAGGCCTTGCCTTCGGGCGCTTGAATGTTCCCCCTCGACAGTATGAAACCGGCTCAACAGGGGCCAACCCGAGAAGACCTCTCTTCCAGATCAGGCTCTCATTATCCGTGCTTCTCAGGGGGTCCGAGAAGGGTTTCATAGTGAGTTGGGATGTTTTCCCGAAGGGGAGCACGGGTTCGCTCCGGGAGCGGCTTTTATTGCAGGGTCAGTTTTCCTGCTCTGCTTCTGTGACCGAGCGGATTTATCCTAATCCGCAAACCACTCCCACCGCCTTAGCCTATTCCCAGCAGGAGACGAGCACGGTCATCGCCATGCCGATCCGCGTCAGGCCCTCGGGGGCGGGGGATGGGCCGGTGTCTGCCGCGACGGGTGTCACGCCGGCCTGGCCCAACACGCGGACCAGGATCTGACCATCCACAGCAAAGGTGACGTCCGGCGGCAATTGACGACCCTCGGCCGAGACGGGCTTGAGCATGCCGATGACCGCGCCGCTGGCGTCCATCACCGGGCCGCCCGCATCGCCTGCCAAGGATTGCAGCGACAGGCGGGCGACACCGGTTTCGCCCGCAAGGCCCTGCAGTTCCGCGAGCTTGCCAAAGTTGAGGGTCGGCGCGGCCAAGCGGCCTTCGTAGGGATAGCCGGCGGAGGCGACCTCGCTCTGCAGACGCGGGGTGGCGGTTGCGAAACGGGCGTATCCAAATGGCGCGATGCTGGAGGTCGGGCGCAGGACGGCGATTCCGGTGGCTTCGTCGGTGGCGATGACTTCGGCCTCGGTCTTGCTGTCGAGGGTGATCCGGCCACATTGCTGAACCGCTTCGGCTGTCGTCACGGCGTGACCGCGGGCGTCGACGTAAAAGCCCGAGCGTGACAGGATCGGTTTGCGGATTTCCAACCCGGCGAGCAGGTCGATGCTTTGCCCGCTGTCCGCGCCCATGGCGGCGGGCATGACGATACCGTCAATCCGCTCAAAGCTTTTCTGCATCTCGCCCAGCAGGCGGGTGCGGCGTTCCTCGTCTCCGGAGGGCCACACGAGGGTCCAGCCCTTGATGCGTCCGTTACGCAAAGTCACCTCGGTATGCGACACGAGGCGGGCGTTTTCACCGACGATGGTAAAGCCGTCGCGATTGCGTTCGCGCGGCCCGTCCTCGGGAATGATCGCGAGGGTCTGCATGATATCGTAAAGGCCGAACAGCGCCTGTTGATCGCCCTCCTGCGAGATCAGGATCAGCCGCGCGTCGATGTCTCCGGTCGGGGTGAAATGCGCGAAGGGCGCCTCATACCGGTCGAATTTCATCACCCCGGTCGGGACCAGCAGGCGGATGCCGGCGGTGTCATCGGAGACGGTGCGCAGGTCCAACCCTTCGAGCACGGCGTTGTACTGGCGGAACAACTCGGCCCGCTGGCGCGTGGTGAGCACTCCGGTCGGATCATAGCCCTGGCGATCCTGCCATTCGGCCATGGAGCCGCGCGTGCCGCGTCCGAAAGCGCCGTCGATAGCCGCATTGTAAAAGCCGGCCCATTTCAGCGCCACCTGAAGCTGCATCCGCTCTTCTCGGGTGAGGAGTGATTCACCGCGCCGCGCTTGGGACAGGGTCTCGTCCGGTTCCGGGGCAGGCTCCGGCGGGGCGTCAGCGACATCCGGGCTCGTGGCGACCGCGTCGTCGATTGCGGAGGTGTCCGGTTGCGCTTCGTCGAGCGGAGAGGTCGCGACGGTGTCGTTCAAGAGGTCGGTGCCGCGCGGCCAGAATTGCTGGCGAAATGACGAGGTAAAGGCCACGTAGGAATCGCGTGGGATCGCACCCTCGCGCCGCAGCACCTGAAGCACCCGGTTGGCATCGTCGCGGGAATAAGGACCAAGGGCGATGGCATACCATCCGCCGCCAAGTGCGAAACCGTTCACATCCTGGAGCCGGTCGGCGTAGCCGCGAATGGAGCTTTCGGCCTGGGCGAGGGAGGGCTGCGCCTCGATCTGGACCCAGACGGGATCATCGGCCTGAGCACGGGCAAAACCGGGCAGGAGGGTCAACGCAAGCACGACCGCTGCGAGGATGCGAATACTACGAGCGAACATATGGGAAGCCTCTGCTCAGTCTTTTTGTCATTACGTGACGCTCAGCTTTACCAAATCCGGGGGCGGGCGCACGCAAATAATGCGTGATCGGTCGCATTGACCCCGCAAGGATCGGCTCGTAGGTAGTCCTCGCCGACCGGACAGAGGACGCAATATGGCCAACACCGCCGAAAAGCCCCGTTCTTTTCAGGAGATCATCCTGAGACTCCAGAGCTACTGGGCCGCAAAGGGCTGCGCCATCATGCAACCCTATGACATGGAGGTCGGGGCAGGGACGTTCCATCCCGCCACCACGCTGCGATCACTCGGCTCGCGGCCCTGGGCGGCGGCCTATGTGCAGCCGTCGCGGCGGCCGACGGATGGGCGCTATGGCGAAAACCCCAACCGGTTGCAGCACTATTATCAGTATCAGGTGCTGATCAAACCCTCGCCGCCGGATCTGCAGGATCTCTACCTCGGCTCTCTCGCGGCCATCGGCATCGACATGGCAATGCACGACATCCGCTTTGTCGAGGACGATTGGGAAAGCCCCACCCTCGGTGCCTGGGGCCTCGGCTGGGAGGTCTGGTGCGACGGCATGGAAGTCAGCCAGTTCACCTACTTCCAGCAGGTCGGCGGGCACGATTGCCACCCCGTCTCGGGTGAGCTGACCTACGGGCTGGAGCGGCTGGCGATGTATGTGCTGGGCGTCGACCACGTTATGGACATGCCCTATAACGATCCCGACGCGCCGATCCCGCTCAGCTACGGCGATGTCTTTCGCCAGACCGAACAGGAATATTCGCGCTGGAATTTCGACGTCGCCAATACCGAGATGCTGTTGAAGCATTTCGAGGACGCCGAGGCAGAGTGTCAGGCCATCCTGTCCCAAGAGGCCGAGGACCCCAAGACCGGCAAGCGCATCGTCATGGCGCATCCCGCCTACGATCAATGCATCAAGGCCAGCCATCTGTTCAACCTGCTGGACGCGCGCGGCGTGATCTCGGTCACGGAGCGTCAGGCCTACATCGGGCGGGTCCGCACGCTGGCCAAGCAATGCGCCGATGCTTTCGTTGCGACCGAGGCGGGCGGCTGGACGGCACAGCAGGTGGCCTCCTGATGGGCAAGTTTCTCGCCGCCCTGATCGTGGTCTGTGCATTGGCTGCTGGCGCGGGCATCTACTACATGCAGGTCTACGGCTATTACGAAGAGGTCGCGGCCCAAGGCGACGACGTGGTCCTGACGCGTGTCGACGGAACTGTCGATACCATCCCCTTTGACGGGTTTGAGGCGATCGACGCCAATTCCTCACCCATTCGGTACCGCGCCTGTTTCACGACTTCCGAACCGCAGGAAGACCTTGCCGCGACCTACCAGCCCTATCCCCGGGCAGAGCCTCTGACCGCACCGCGCTGGTTCGACTGCTTTGACGCCTCTGAAGTCGGCGAAGCGCTGCAGCAGGGCGAGGCGAAGGCGTTCCTGTCCGTCGCCAACGTGGTCTATGGCATCGACCGGATCGCGGCGGTGATGTCGGACGGACGTGGCTTTGTCTGGCACCAGATCAATGCCTGCGGTGAGGTCGTGTTCGATGGCAGGACTGCGCCCGACGGATGCCCGCCTCCGCCCGACTCCTGACGGCTATATTTCCGGTCTGAGGGAACCATCCCCTGCGTCGCGAGATGGTCTAGACAGCCGGAGGATACCCCATGTCAGATGATCGCGCACCCGCCTGGGTGGTTCCCGTAATGCGGACCGGCTATTCCGCCCGAGGGTTCGTCTATATCGTCCTCGGCATTCTGACCATTCTCGCCGCCTGGACTGGCAGTGAGGCCGAAGGGACCCGCCAGTCACTCGAAAATCTGCGGTCTTTTCCCGGTGGCAGCCTGATGCTTTGGGGGGTCGCCATCGGCTTGCTAGCCTATTGCGTCTGGCGGTTGATCGACGCTTTCATGGATCTGGAAGACTACGGTCACGCTCCGAAAGGCGTGATCGCGCGCGGTGGGCAGGTCGTCACCGGTCTGCTGCATGGTTATCTTGCGTTTTCTGCCGGACGTCTGGCGTTGGGACAACGCGAGAGCGGCGAAGGGGGCGGTAGCAGCGGGCATTCCGCCGCCTCTTGGGTATTGCAGCAACCTTATGGGAAATTCGTCATTGGCGCGATTGGTCTCGTGACCATCGGGGCAGGGGTCTATTATTGCTACAAGGCCTATTCCGAAAAGTACAAAGAACACTTGCGCTGCACGGCGACGTCCGAACGGTTGGACCCACTGATCAAGACGGGACTGGTCGCGCATGGCATCGTGATCGCGCTGATCGGGGCATTCCTGCTTTATGCCGGGATCACAGCCGACAGTTCGCAGGTCGGTGGGATCGGCAAGGCCTTCCAGACGGTGCGCAGCCAGCCCTTCGGGCAGATCCTTTTGGGGGGCATGGGGTTGGGCATGCTGTGCTTTGCCCTTTATTGCGTGGTTGAAGCGATCTATCGCGTGTTGCCCAGCCGCGCTGGCCCCGATGTGCAGACCCTGGCCTCTGCCGCCAAGCGTGAGGCAAAACAGGCCGTCAACGCCCACTGAGGCAAAGGTTTTTTCGGGCATCGGCTGGACGCCCTAGGACGGCTTCGTTATTCCGGCACGGAATGCGCCGCCAAGGGCGCCAGTTGTTGGATGACGCCCCATGCCCGATCTGTTGATCGAACTCTTTTCCGAAGAAATTCCCGCGCGCATGCAAGCCCGCGCGGCGATGGACCTCAAGGCCCGTGTCACCGATGGCTTGGTCGAGGCGGGGCTGACCTATAGCGGCGCTGCCGCATTCCACACGCCGCGCCGCCTCTGTCTGGCTCTTGAAGGTCTGCTCGCCGAAAGCCCGACCCTGCGCGAGGAGCGTAAGGGACCACGTACCGACGCACCGGAAAAGGCGATTGAGGGCTTTCTGCGTGGTGCCGGTGTCGCGCGTGAGGATCTGAGCGTTCGGGACGACAAGAAGGGTCAGGTCTACTTTGCCCTGATCGAGAAGCCGGGCCGTCCGGCGGCTGAAATCGTAGCCGAGGTGCTTGAGTCCGTTATCCGCAATTTTCCGTGGCCTAAATCGATGCGGTGGGGTGAAAATAGCCTGAAATGGGTAAGGCCGCTGCATTCTATACTTTGCATTCTGACGAGTGAATCCGGAACCGACGTGGTCCCGGTCGACATCGACGGACTCAAGGCCGGGGCCACCACCGCAGGCCATCGCTTCATGTCCCCGGCGCAGTTTTCCGTAACGGATTTCGAGGATTACGCGGCGAAGTTGAAGCGCGCGCATGTGGTGCTGGATGCGGAGGAGCGGGCGGATCATATCTGGCAGGAGGCCACCAATCAGGCCTTTGCTTCAGGGCTTGAGGTGGTCGAGGATCGCGGCTTGCTGGCGGAAGTTGCGGGCCTCGTTGAATGGCCGGTCGTGCTGATGGGCGAGATTGGCAAGGACTTCCTTGGCTTGCCTGCCGAAGTTCTGCAAACCTCCATGAAGGAACATCAGAAGTTCTTCTCCGTGCGCAATCCCAAGAGCGGAGGGATCGAACGCTTTGTTACCGTCGCCAATCGCGAGACCGCTGACGACGGTGCGACGATCCTTGCGGGCAATCAGAAGGTTCTGGCGGCGCGTCTGTCGGACGCGAAGTTCTTTTGGGAGAACGATCTGCGCATCGCACGCGCAGGGATGAGCGATTGGACCGACGCGCTGGCCAATGTGACCTTTCACAACAAGCTCGGCTCCCAAACGGACCGGATCAACCGGATCGCCACTTTGGCGCGGGCGATTGCCCCTGCAGTCGGCGCGGATGCCGATCTGGCAGAGCAGGCGGCGCGCGTTGCCAAGGCGGATCTCTCGTCCGAGATGGTCTATGAATTTCCCGAACTCCAGGGGTTGATGGGGCGCTATTACGCTGAGGCCGCGGGCCTGCCGGCTGAGGTCGCCGCCGCCGCCGAAGAGCATTACTCCCCCCTCGGTCCGTCGGATGACGTGCCCTCCGCACCTGTCTCGGTCGCTGTGGCGCTCGCCGACAAGATCGACACTTTGACCGGCTTCTGGGCGATTGATGAAAAACCCACGGGGTCAAAGGACCCGTTTGCGCTGCGCCGTGCCGCGCTCGGCGTGATCCGGTTGGTTCTCGCAAACGGATTGCGGGTCTCGTTGAACGCGGACGGTGGGCCCTTCGCGGTTGCCCGCGACGCGGTCGCGGAGAGGGATGGTGCCCGTGCCGATGCCGATGACCTCCTCTCATTCCTGCATGACCGTCTGAAGGTGCATCTGCGCGACGAAGGGCTGCGCCACGATGTGATCGACGCCTGCCTTGCGATGCCGGGGAATGACGACCTTGTCCTGTTGACCAATCGCGCAGAGGCCCTTGGGGCGTTCCTGAAAACGGAAGACGGCGGAAATCTGGTGCAGGGGTTCAAGCGGGCGAACAACATTCTCAGCCAGGCCGAAGAGAAGGACGGCGTGTCCTACGAATTCGGTGCTGACCGCAAATTTGCCGAAGATCCGTCGGAAACCGCGCTGTTCGACGCCTTGCAAACCGCCCGTCCCGAGATCGACGCGGCGATGGCCAAGGACGACTTCGCGCGCGCCATGTTTGCAATGGCGGGCCTGCGAGCACCGATCGATGCATTTTTCGAGGCGGTGCAGGTCAATTCGGACAATTCCATCGTGCGGCGTAACCGACTGAATTTGTTGTCGAGCATTCGCTCCACCTGCCTCGCTGTGGCCGATCTGACCCGAGTGGAGGGCTGACACGGGGAAACCGCTGGTCAAACCTGTCCGCTGACCCAAGCTTTTCCTTGCCCAATGCGGCATGCGGCGTATTCTGCGACGATCAGAAGGATCGCCGCAGTGCAGCAAAAGCCGACCGCCCCGACACTCATCACGCCGACCGCCGATATCGCCAATGCGACCCACGGCGGGCGGGCGAAATGTCTGCAACGTCTTGTCCGCATGGACCTGCCGGTACCCCGCACCGTCGCGCTGTCGTTCGACATGGTGCACCGGATCGCGGCGGGACATCTGCCCGACATGGCGGCGCTTCTTGAACCTTTTGGGCCGATGCCGCTGGTCTGCGTGCGCCCGTCCTCGGAGGATCCGGACTGGGGCGGGCCGGGGGCCGTGATGAATGTCGGGATGAATGACGCGCTCTACGTTCATCTCAGCGACGAAATCGGGGCCGAGGCGGCCACCTCGGTCTACATGCGCTTTGTTCAGGGGTACGCAATTCATGTTGCGCGACTCGACCCGGATATGTTCGACGGTCTGATCCTTGAAGGGCGCGAGGGTCTGCGACAGGTTCTTGCCGCCTACGAGGAAGAGACCGAAGAAGCCTTTCCCCAAGACCCGGAGGTCCAGTTGGCCGGTGTGCTGCGCTCCATGGCGCGGGCCTGGGAGGGCACAACCGCGCGATTGCTGCGCCAGGCCAAGGGCGCGCCGGCGGATGCCGGTCTCGGCCTCGTCGTTCAGGAGATGGCGCTGGGCCTCGGGGAGGGCGAATGCGGGTCGGGCGTCATCCAGCTGGTCAGCTCGGCCACCGGGATGCCGATGGTCACAGGGCGGTACCGAAGTCAGAGCCAGGGCCGCGAAGCGCTGCAAGAGGAGGGGAGGTCGATATACCTGGCGCGCGATGATCGCGGCCCCTCGCTCGAGGACCTCGCACCGACTGCCTTTGCCGAGTTGATCGACTACACCCGAGATATGCGCGTCCGCCTGCGGGAAGAAATGCAGACCGAATTCACCATCCAGAACGGAAAAGTTCATGTGTTGGACGGGGTGCGGATCCGCCGGTCGTCTCGTGGGGCGGTGCGTATCGCGGTGGCGTTGGCCGAAGACGGAATCATTCCGCGCGAAGAGGCCATCCTGCGGGTGGATCCCCGTTCGGCCACCGAAATGCTGCACCGCCAGATCGATCCCGACGTCCCGAGTGAGGTGATCGCGCGAGGCATCGCGGCCAGTCCGGGCGCGGCCTCTGGGATCATTGTCTTTTCGGCCGCCGCCGCGCAGGCCGCCGCCGCGCGTGATGAAAGCTGCGTGCTGATCCGGCGTGAAACGACGCCGGAAGACATTCGCGGAATGCATGCCGCGGCCGCCGTGCTGACCGAACGGGGCGGGATCACCAGTCATGCGGCAGTGATCGGGCGCGGGCTGGGTCTGCCTTGTGTCGTCGGGGCCAGTGAACTGAAATTCAACCTGCGGCGCAATACCGTCACCATGGCCGATGGTCGCGTTCTGAAAGAAGGCGATGTCATTACGATTGATGGCACCAGTGGCCGGGTCATCCTCGGCGCGCCTCCGCTGCTGGAGGCCGCGCGCGACGAAGCGTTCCAGACGATGATGAGCTGGGCGGATGAGGTCCGCGACATCGGCGTTCGCGCCAATGCCGACACGCCGGCTGACGCGCAGATCGCGCGCGGCTTTCAGGCCGAAGGGATCGGGCTGTGCCGCACCGAACACATGTTCTTTGACCCTGGTCGCCTGACCGTGATGCGCGAGATGATCTTTGCCGCCGAAGTTGACGACCGCAAGGCCGCGCTGGATCAGTTGTTGCCCATGCAGCGTGCCGACTTTGTGGAACTTTTCCGCATCATGAAGGGCCACCCGGTTTGCATCCGGCTGCTGGACCCGCCGTTGCATGAATTCCTGCCCACCAACCGGGATGGTCTGCGTTCGCTGGCCGAGGCGCTGGATCGCCCGCTGTCGGACGTCACGCGCCGGGTCGAAGAGCTGTCGGAGCATAACCCCATGCTGGGGCAGCGCGGCGTGCGTCTGGGCATCACCATGCCCGAGATCTACGACATGCAGGCCCGCGCGATCTTTGAGGCGGTGCTCGAAGCGAACTCCGAAGGTGCCAATATGGTGCCCGAGATCATGATCCCGCTGGTTTCGGCCAAGCGCGAGGTTGAATTGGTGAAAACCCGCGTCGAGGCGATCGCGACAGAGGTGAAGACCGCCACCCAACGCGATTTCACCTATCGACTTGGCGTGATGGTCGAAACGCCGCGCGCCGCGCTCAGGGCAGCGGAGATCGCGCCGCATGTTTCATTCCTGTCCTTCGGGACCAACGACCTTACTCAGATGACCTACGGGCTGTCGCGCGACGACGCCGGGCGGTTCATGCGCGCCTATGTGAATCAGGGTGTTTTCCACGAGGATCCGTTCCACATGCTCGACACTGATGGCGTCGGAGAGCTGTTGCAGATCGGAGCCACACGAGGCCGTGAGGCCCGCAAGGACCTTGTGCTTTCCATCTGTGGCGAACACGGTGGAAATCCCGAATCAATCGCCTTTTGTCGGCAGGCGGGCTTTGACTATGTCAGTTGTTCTCCTTTCCGCGTGCCGGTCGCCAGACTGGCCGCAGCGCAGCTGGCCGTGGCGGAACGGCTGAAATCCGCCGTCTGAATATAGCGCAAAATCAATTCACTACGGAGAGATCGCCGCTACGGACGCGTAACCGGCTACCTCTATGGAACCTCCCCAGACTTTACCGAACCGGGTTTTTTCGTTAGGCGACCCCTAACCAGACAGTCGAGACGGCGAAAAAATACGGGGCCGAATATAAATGAAGCTTGGAATGATTTTTGGGGCGCTGCTCTTTTCAGCGGGCGCCGCGATGGCCGAAGGCACGATTGGCGATATCGCAAGTGCGGAAAAAAGTGGGTTACAGTCCGTCGGTACGGTCAAGCTGGCCTCCCTTCTCAACACAGATGCCATCCGCGAAGTGCGTCCGCGCGCGCGCAAGGAAATCAAGATCGAATACAACTCGAAGTGGCTGGCACGTCAGTCCGGTTTGTCGCTGAGCGAGCAGGCCTCCTGCCTTGCCGAAGCTCTTTATTTCGAGGCGCGCGGCGAAAGCATCAAGGGACAGTTCGCGGTGGCCGAGGTCATCCTGAACCGTGTCGACAACCCGTCCTTTCCCAATTCGATTTGCGGCGTGATCAATCAGGGCACGGGCAAGAAGTACGGGTGCCAGTTTACCTATACCTGTGACGGCCACCCCGAAGTCATTCGCGAGAAGCGGGCCTATGCACGGGTCGCAAAAATCGCGTCGATCATGGCGCGCGGTGCATCGCGGCCTCTGACCGATGGCGCGACCTTCTATCATACGCGTGCGGTGTCGCCTTCATGGTCGCGCAAATTCGCCCGCACTGCCAGCATCGGCGTTCATCACTTTTACCGCCGTCACATTCGGCTTTCGTCGAACTGATCGACGCGCGGTTAATCGCGTCGGGGTCCCGCTTTTCGCCGCTACCGGGGTCGGGATTGCCATTAACGACTTTGCCCTCCGCAATGGATCGCTGTATGTCCGCCCCCAGAGCAGGGGCGGTAGGCAGCGAGTTGGAATGAGCGACCGGATTTCACAGGCTTTCGGACATCCGATTGAACGCGCCGAAGCATTGGCGGGCACGGAGCCGCGTGACCGCATATCCCTGCGTGATTACGTCACCGAGGTCGAGATCGGCGCGTTCCAGTTAGAACGCGGCCAAACACAGCGTTTGCAATTCAACGTAGTGGTCGAGGTCCAGCCGGCGAGCGCCCCGGTCGCCGACGATGTGGATCGTATCCTGTCCTATGATCGAGTCACCGAAGCGATCGAGGCGGAATTGGCAAGCGAACGGCTGAACCTCCTGGAAACCTTGGCCGAACGTGTTGCCACGCGGATATTGCACGAGCCGCAGGCCGCGCGTGTCTTTGTGCGGATCGAAAAGCTGGATCGTGGACCGGGCGCGCTCGGGGTCGAGATCATGCGTAGCTCAGACGAAGCACAACCTCTCGTGACTGAGACCACGCCGGCCATGTTGGCCGCGCCGCTTGTGGTCTATCTCTCTTATGATGCGATCTGTGCGCCGGCACTGACAGGGCGGCTGGACGCGCTGATCGGGGCGGGCGATCCGGTGATCCTCTGTTGCGGGCCGAGCGATCTGACCTTGCCGACAACGCAGGCGTTTCTGGCGCAGCGCCGGATTGACCTGCTGGGGATCGAACAATCGGCATGGGTGCTTGCGGGGCGGGATTCGCGCTGCGTTGTCGTGAACAACCGGACCGAACTCGATTGGGCGATGAAGCATGGTCAGGTCAGCGTCTGGGCACCCTCCAAGATGGTTCTCGACGCGGTAGTCAGCCCGCCGCTTCACGCCACTGCGGTGGATCTCGCCTATTGGCTTGCGGGTGAGCTTGGGGCCGCTGAGTTCGTGCTGATGTCGAGGGATGAGCTACCGCAAGGCACCGTTCCGGCCCGCCGCGATCTGATGGAGGAAACACCATGACCGATTGGTTACGGCCCGTGGCGATCAGTGGGGCAGAGCGTCCGGCCCATTTGTTGGCCGGACAGTCGCACATCGGGTTCGACCATGTGGTCGACCTACGCGGCGGCGGACCTGTTGTCGTGGATGAGGCCCGTCTGGCGCGTCTGGCTGATCAACGCGCGCCCCTATGCGGGGTGAGCCAGGACCGTCCCCGCATCATGGGCATCCTCAACGTGACGCCTGACAGTTTTTCGGACGGCGGGCAGCATGACACCTTGGCGGCTGCGGTGGCGCGGGCGGGCGTCATGGCCGAGGCTGCGGATTTCCTCGACATCGGCGGGGAATCGACACGCCCCGGCGCGCGCGAGGTTCCGATAGCGGAGGAGATCGCGCGCACCGCCCCCGTCATCCGCGCCATCCGCGAGGCGGGTCTGCGTCTGCCGATCAGCATTGATACGCGCAAGGCCGCGGTGGCTGAGGCCGCGCTGGACGCGGGCGCGGACATCGTGAACGACGTCTCTGCGATGACCTTTGATCCTGACATGGCGCGATTGGTCGCTGAACGCGAGGTGCCGATCTGCCTGATGCATTCGCGGGGCGACCCGGAAACCATGCAGAATGATCCCCGCTATGATGACGTGCTGAGCGACGTGCTGCGCAGCCTTTCGGAGCGTGTCGAGGCCGCGAGAGCCGCCGGGATCAAGGAAGCCAACATCATCGTCGATCCCGGCATCGGGTTCGGCAAGACGGTGGCGCATAACCTGACGCTTCTCAGGGGGCTATCCGCGCTGCATGATCTAGGACTCCCGGTGTTGCTGGGCGCCTCGCGCAAGCGGTTCATAGGCACCATCGGCGGGGCGGAGGTCGCGGCAGAACGGATGCCCGGCTCGCTCGCCATGGCTTTGCAGGGCATAGCGCAGGGCGCGCAGATCATCCGGGTGCATGATGTCGCCGAAACTGCGCAGGCGTTCCGACTGTGGTTGGCGATGGCAACGCCCGAGGCGTAACGCGCACGCTCAGCAGGGCCATTGCGCAGTGCGACGGTCGCGGATTATCCGGACGCTGACCTGCCCTCTGCTGGTCCCGCATTCATAACGAGAGTAGGCGAAGCTGAGTTTCATATTCTCCGGTTGAAACCCACGCGCGCGTGAACGACAAGCCTAACGGCAGGTTGCCCGCGGTGGCATCCTGACAGACTCGGGCCTTTCCGAAGGTCGGCGCTCTTACGCCATCCGGTGGGACACGATCGCGGCAGTCAGGGCGCCGGTTCAACTTCTTTGTCTCTGCCGGACCCCCTCTCATCGAAACTGCGTTTCGACTGCCGTGCAATGGGTTAGCGATTACATCGGGGCGAAGGCGCTGCGCAGCAGCCTGCCGAACGTCGATTGGTTACTCGAAGATCGTGGCTGTGAAACCGATTGGTTCAGAGAAGCGTTAGAAGAGAAAGGGATACACTCCTGCATCCCCGCTCGAACGCAGCGCAAGAACCTCGCTTCATATGACAAACGCCGCAACCGCCCCTCTTGTGCCATTGCAGCGCAATGTACTGCCGAACAGTGATCGAGATCAGCTTGACAGGCTCAAGGACTGGCGCCGTGTCGCAACCGGATATAATAGGTGCCGAGGGTTTTCTGCTCAGCCATCACTCTCGCCGTAATCGTCATGTTCTGGCTACGAAACGAAAACGAGCCCTGACCCTAGAGGTCGACGCCGAAAAGCGTTATTTGAAAAAGGCGACGTTTGAAAAGCAGGTGATTGCAGGAAGCGCTGTGTGTTTCCTACGCCCTGTGCAAGGAGGGAACTTTCAATGACAAAAGGCGTTGAGCCGACCATTCGCGGCAAAACAGCCATCGTTGGCATCGGTCAATCGAAAAAGGTAGGCCGGGTTCCGGGCGTCAGCCCGCTGGCGCTGGCGGTCGAGGCCGCCAATGCGGCACTGGCCGAATCGGGCATGCAGAAAAGCGAGATCGACGCGGTCATTTCGACACAAGCCATGTCGACCTCGTTCCATCGCTTCAGTGTCGCCTTCAGCGAATATTGGGGGATTGTTCCGACCTATTCGAACAATGTGCAGGTCTCCGGCGCCACCGGCGCGGCGACCCTGAACGAAGCTGCGGCTATCATCAATGCGGGCTACGCCAAGAACGTTCTGGTGGTGATCGGCGACAGTCTGCTGACTGGCATGACGCCGGACATGGCACTGCGCTCGATGACGGAAAGCCGCGACCAGCAATATGAAATGCCTTTCGGCATTCCGGTCGCCAATACCTTCGCCATGACGGCGCATCGCCATATGAAGGAATACGGCACAACGCGTGAGCATTTCGCCCATGTCGCCGTGACCCAGCGCGCTCATGCCATGCGTACGCCGGGCGCCCAGATGACGTCTGAGATCACCATTGAGGATGTGCTGAATTCGAAAGTGGTGACAACACCCTATCACAAGCTCGATTGCGCGGTGATATCGGATGGCGGCGCGGCCTTCATTGTCACTTCGGCGGATCGCGCCAAGGATTGCCCGAAGAAGCCGATCTATATCCTCGGCGCCGGGGAATGTTTCACCCACGAACATATTTTCCTGATGCCGGAGATCACCACCACCGGTGGCGTCACCTCCAGCAGGAACGCCTACAAGATGGCCGGGGTCACGCCCTCCGACATCGATGTGGCGGGGATTTACGACTGTTTCACTGGCACTGTGGTGATGATGGTCGAGGACCTGGGCTTCTGTAAGAAGGGCGAAGGCGGGCCCTTCATCGCCGACGGCAACATCACGTATGGCGGGGCCATCCCGTCCAATACCCATGGCGGCCTTCTATCCTATGCCCATATCGGCAATGGAGGCAGCTATTTTCATGCCCATGAGGTGGTCCGACAGTTGCGCGGTGAATGCGGCGATCGTCAGGTCGAAGGGGCCGAACTTGGTCTCTATCATGCACTCGGTGCCGGTTTCGCCTGCGCTGGAACGACAGTCCTAGGAACGGAGGCAACGCTGTAATGTCAAACTCAGCTATCGATCCCTTTGCCAAGCCCCTGCCCAGCCCCGATCCAGACTCCCTTCCGCTTTGGGAAGGGTTTCGTCAGGGCAAGCTGTTTCTGCAGCACTGCAAAGATTGCGGCGGCATCCAGTATTATCATCAAGCCTCGTGTCGCAACTGTCAGTCAGAAAATCTGGAGGAACGAGAGGCCAGCGGGCGCGGGAAAATTCATTCTTTCTCGGTGGTGCACCGGGCACCCGGTCCAGCGTTCAAGAACGATACGCCCTATGCGGTGGTTCTGGTCGAATTGGAAGAGGGGCCACGCATGATTAGTTCTATGATCGACACCAATCCGGACGATCTGGACTTTGAACTCGACGTGGCCTTCACCACCGAGAAGATCAACGAAGAGATCAGCCTGCCGCGGTTTCGTCTCGCTTAACGGCTGATCTCGTTGCGGGCGCAATGAGCAAGGCGGGTGATTTGGGTCATGAGGGCGACGAGCTAGAGTTCGTCGCCTGATGGAACGTTCACTGTGGCTGTGTGGTGTCTCGTGATCGGCGCATGAGAGGCGGGGACCTCTGCCTTGACCTCGGCTCTGCTGATCTGACAGAGCTCGCGTGCGCCGCCCGCTGCCCAGATAAAGCTGAAGCTGATCGCGAGAGCGGTGCAGGAGACACCACCCACTGCCACATACTTGTGCCGCGCGCTGATCGCCGAGGCCACCATCCCGTCGTATGTCGGAAGGGGAGGCGTGCCGCAGCGAAATCCCTCGCCCCCGCAAACCCTACCGCCCCCGCGACCACCGCCAGAGCGCCTTCAAATCAATAGCCAGCACAGCGACCCCAAGCGGGATCAGCCAGAACCCCAGCACCGGCAGGAACCCCAGGATCCCGCCACAGATCAGCGCGACGCCGAGCAGGGCGCGCAGGCCGGGGGGACGCCCGCACCGGATCGAATGGCGCTACCTCGCGCCGGGCAAGCCAATGCAAAATGGGTTTGTCGAGAGCTTCAACGGGCGGATGTGCGATAAGTTGCTCAACGAGACCATCTTCCGCAACTTGGCCCACGCGCGGAGCGTGATCGCTGCATAGGCCACGGACTACAACACCGAGCGTCCCCATTCGGCCTTAGATTACCAAACCCCGGCTGCCTACTACGCGCGGATCCTGACCACCGCCATCGCCCGACCGCTGCGCGAGATGAAAGCTCCGCGCGTCGAGCGATTGCTCAACCTGCACCAACCGGCGTAAACATCAACCGGCCTCCGATCTCAGCTGAATGAAAATCCTGTGGCAGGTCAAGTGATGCGCAAGGTGGCGGTATCTATTTAAAATTTCGGTGCGGCAGCCTCTTGTCATTCTAGTGTGATCCATCCATCGTGACGGGCTCCGACGGGCGTATTTAGGGAAAGATGAAGGCAATGACGATGAATTTGGATCAGGCGATACGTGAACGGCGCAGCATTCGGGGCTTTAGCGACGAGCCTGTCAGCCGCGCAGTGCTGGAGGAGGTGCTCGAGATCGCGAATTTCGCCCCGTCCTCGATGAACACGCAGCCTTGGCATTTTCACGTTCTGACCGGCGAGGTTCTGGACAATGTGCGGCGTGGCAATTCCGAAAGGATGCTGGCAGGTATCGAGCCCAGCCGGGAAATCGCGGCGCATGGCGACTATGCGGGTGTTCACCGTCAGCGCCAAGTCGAGATCGCCAAGCAGCTGTTCGCCGCGATGGGAATTGCGCGCGAGGATGCCGAGCGGCGGCAGGATTGGGTGATGCGCGGATTTCGTCAGTTCGATGCGCCCGTGTCGGTCGTTGTAACCTATGACAAGGCGCTGGACGATCACGGTCCGGTCGCGATTTTTGACGCGGGCGCGGCGACCTACGGGTTGGTGCTGGCGGCGTGGTCACGTGGTCTTGGCGCGGTGATCAACGGGCAGGGGATCATGCAGTCGCCTGTGGTGCGCGAATGCGCCGATATTCCCGAAGATCAGGTGATCCTGACCTGTGTCGCGCTTGGATGGCCGGATGAGGAATTCGCCGCGAACGGGGTCAAGAGTGTGCGCCGCGGCCTTGGCGAGAACACCAGTTTCCAGGGGTTCGACGAAGACGGGCAGGGGCGGCGCGCGACCGCCCGCTGAGCGCTCTAGCCGAGGCTCGCCAGCAATGCGCGCGAGGGTGTGCCGGTGACGGCGCTGTTGGTGCTGGCCTGATAGGCCTTGATCGCTGCGCGGCTTTTGGGGCCGATCACGCCGCTGGTGCCGCCGGTGTCAAAGCCGCGCGCGGTCAGGCGTTGTTGCAGGGTGATCCGATCGCCCTTGGTCAAGCCGTTGGAATCGGGCGGGAAGCCCCCCTGAATCGCCGCGCCGCCGGCGATCCGGTCGGCGAGGTGGCCGATGCCGATGGCGTAGAGGTCGGAGTTGTTGTAGCGCTTGATCGCGCCGAAATTGGCGGTGACGGCAAAGCTGGGGCCGCCGGATTGGGGGGTCAGCGTGCGCCCCGCCGGCGTGCCGGCCGCGCCCAGTTCGCCGCCCCATTTCAGCCCGCGTTGCCAGCCGCTTTTAGCAAGGTAGGCGGCGGTGGAGGCCAGTGCATCCGTGGGGTCATCCGACCAGATGTCCCGCCGTCCGTCTCCGGTGAAATCCACCGCATAGGCGAGGTATGAGGTCGGGATGAATTGCGTGTGCCCCATGGCCCCCGCCCAACTGCCGACCAACCGCGCAGGGGTAGTGTCGCCCGATTGCAGAATGCGCAAAGCGGCGATCAACTGACGTTCGAAGAATGCGCCGCGCCGCCCGTCAAAGGCGAGGGTGGAGGTGGCGGAGATCACCGGCACGGTGCCGCGCCTCTCACCGTACTGGCTCTCCAGCCCCCAGATGGCGGTGATGATCTCTGCATCGACGCCGTAGCGGGTTTCCAGCGCGTTCAGTGTGGCACGGTGGCGGGCAAAGGCGGCGCGGCCCTTGCTGATCCGTTCGGGCGAGGCCGCGATCGACAAATAATCCTCAAGCGAATAGGCGCTTTCGGGCTGCGAGCGGTCGCGCGTCACCACGCCGGGAATGAAGCCCGCCTCGGCAAAGGCGGCGTTCAGGGTCGCGGCGCTGATCCCCTTGGCCGATGCGCGTGGGCGAAAGGCGGCGACCCAGGCGTCATAGTCCGCATTGCGCACCGGGCGTAGATCGTCAGGGATGCGCGCGCTGCGCCCTGGCAAACTGGGGGCGCCGCCGCAAGCCGAAAGGGCCAACGCGCTGATCCCCGTGATGAATGTCCGTCTGGTGGTCACTGCCCGTCCTCCGCCTCGATTGCTTTGACACGGAGTAGAGCATACCGCGCGACGCGAAACAAACCGGTCGCGCGGAGGATGAAGGGGCGGCGGGCGGAGTTCTGCGCAATGCCCGGTCGTGGCGACGGCCCGGCACGGAGACCTGGGCCAGAGCCGCCTGCGGGGCGCTTATTCGGCCGCTTTTGCCTGGATCGGCCAGCCGAGCGTGCCGGCAAGGCGCGTCTGGGCGGCGGCGTATTCATCGGCGAGCCTGTCGACCAGAGTAGCGGTCGGAACGACATCCCTAACCCGGCCGATGCCTTGGCCGGAGCCCCAGATGTCCTTCCACTTTTTCGCCTTGGAGCCATCGCCCGAGGCAAAGTTCATCGCCGAAGGGTCCGACCGCTCAAGCGCGTCCGGGTCCATGCCGGCGGCGGTGATGGAGGGTTTCAGGTAATTGCCCCAGACCCCGGTGAAGAGGTCGGAATAAACGATGTCCGAGGCGCCGCCAGCGGTGATCATCTGCTTGTACCCCTCGGCGGCATTGGCCTCGTCGGTGGCGATAAAGGCGGAACCCGCATAGCCGCCATCCGCGCCCATGGCCTGCGCTGCCAAGATCGAGTCGCCCTTGGCAATCGCGCCCGACAGGTAGACAGGTCCGTCGAACCATTCGCGGATCTCCTGGATCAGCGCCATCGGCGACAGGGCACCGGCGTGACCGCCGGCCCCGGCTGCGACGGCGATCAGGCCATCGGCGCCTTTGGCGATCGCCTTGCGCGCGAAAAAATCGTTGATGATGTCATGCAGAACGATGGCCCCGACGGAATGTGCGGCCTCGTAAACCCAGTCCTGCGCGCCGAGTGAGGTGATCCAGATGGGCACCTTGTGCTTGACGCAGATCTCGACGTCGCGTTCCAGCCGCGCGTTGGACTTGTGCACGATCTGGTTCACCGCAAAGGGCGCGGCGGGGTGGTCGGGGTCGGATTGATTGTGTGCGTCGAGGGCCTCCGAAATGCGGGTCAGCCATTTGTCGAGCTCTATCGCCTCGCCGGGGGCTTCGCGCGCATTCAGCGCAGGAAAAGACCCGACGATGCCCGAGGTGCATTGTGCGATGACCAGCTCGGGATTCGAGACGATGAAGAGCGGGCTACCGATCAGCGGGATCCGCAAATTCTGAAGTTGCTCGGGCAATGCCATGGTGTTTTCCTCCCTGAATGCGGCGTCCGAATGAGGACGTCCGCGACATGTGGTTCATGCGATCCAGCCAGTTTTGGCACCTCAAGAAGGGCATGTCACGAAGGAAGCGGTAGAAAGCGCAGGCTACGTTGCGTCTGCGCAAGGCGCACCAGGGCGGCGAAGTTGCGTGAAGTCGCCGCGCCGGTGCCGCTTGGGGGTCGCCTGTGCCCCCAAGCGGGCATCCGGGCCTACTGCGCGATGCTGAGGTTCGGTGTTGCGTCGGGATTGGCCGTGTCCGTGTCACCCGGTTTCGGCGCCGTTCCCTTGGCTGGCGGGCCGGCCTTAACGGTGTCCCCGGCAGCGTTCTCGTCGATGAAGTCGAGCACGAGGGGGCGGATGTTGTTGCGCCAGGAGGACCCGGCGAAGATGCCGTAGTGTCCGGCGCCGGGTTCCAGATGGCGGGCCTTTTTCGCATCGGGCAGCCCGGTGCAGAGGTCCAGCGCCGCGACGCACTGGCCGGGGGCCGAGATGTCGTCCTTCTCACCCTCGACAGTCTTGACGGCAACGCGGGTGATCTTGCCAATGTCGACCTTGTGGCCGTCAACCACAAATTCATTGCGCGCGATTTCGTGCGTCTTGAAAATCCGGTCGACAGTGGAGAGGTAGAATTCCGCCGTCATGTCCATCACCGCAAGATATTCATCGTAAAAGCGGTTGTGGGGGTCATGGTCTGTCGCCTTGCCCTGCATTACGCGGAAAATCTGGTCCTGAAACGCCTTGGAATGGCGATCCGCGTTCATCGAGATAAAGGAAGTCAGTTGCAGCAGACCCGGATAGACCCTCCGGCCAATCCCCTTGTAGCTGGCGCCGACCCGCTGGATCATGGTTTTTTCCAGCTGGCCCATGGTGACGGAATGGCCGAAATCGGTCACTTCGGTCGGGGTGGCACGGGGGTCGATCGGGCCGCCGATCAGGGTCAGGGTAGCGGGCTGCGCCTCGGGGTCGATCTCGGCGAGATAGGCGGTGGCGGCCAGCACCAGGGGCGCGGGCTGACAGACGGCGATGACGTTGATGTCAGCGCCGAGGTGTTTCATGAAATCGACGACGTAGAGCGTATAGTCCTCGATATCGAACTTGCCCTCGCTGACGGGAATGTCGCGGGCGTTATGCCAATCGGTGATGTAGACCTCAGCATCGGGCAGCAGCGACATCACGGTCGAGCGTAGCAGCGTCGCGTAATGCCCCGACATCGGCGCGACCAGCAAGATCTTGCGCGCCATTTCCTTGCGGTCCTGAACGTTGAAGTGCACGAGATCGCCAAAGGGACGTTCGACCACCTTTTCGACCTCGACAATGTGGTCGCGACCGTCGTTGCAAGGCACGGAATGGATGCCCCAGTCGGGTTTGGCCACCATGCGGCGGTAAGAGCGTTCCGTCACCTCGCCCCAGGCCGCCATCCAGTGCAGGGCCGGGTTGGGCATAAGGGCGAAGGCCGGATAAGAGGCCATTGAGTGCGCCGTCGAGCCCAGCCACTGCTGGGTGTTGCGGAACGACTCCATAAGGTCGTAGGTTGCCATATAGCGCATTTGCGTCTCCCGAAGGGTCAAGGCGGTGCATCTGGTGGCCTGTCCGCCTTTTCCCGCTCTGACCTGCCAGCCCGATGAGGGCATGGGTCCAAGGGACGGAACAGCCGATGCTGCATAGCAGCAATCTAGGGGGGGATATCCATTATGGCAACTCAAGATGAACATTTTGCTAAGTCCGAAGACGCAAGTGCCAAAGAAGCAGCACTTCAGCGATTGAACGACAACCTTGCCCGTGTGGATGCGCTGACACAGCGAATGATGGCTGCGCTGGCCAAGCGGTCGCCGGGGAATGCCGCGCTCTCCGCGCCCGACCCCGAGATGTTCACCAAGGCCGCCGGCGCCTATTGGACGGAGATGGTCCAGCATCCCGCTCGCCTCTTTGAACAGCAGGCGACATTCTGGACGAAGTCAGTTCAGCACTTCATGGAGGCCCAGCAGGCTCTGGCCACGGGCAAACTGGCCGCGCCCGAGGATCACACCCCCGACGACGCCCGGTTCAGTAACCCGATGTGGAAAAGCCACCCGTGGTTCAACTTCATCAAGCAGCAATACATGTTCAACGCCGAGGCGATCCGCAAGGTGGTGGACGAGGCCGAGGGGCTGGACGCGACCGAACGCAAACGCCTGACCTTCTTTGGTCAGCAGATCATCGACATGATGGCCCCGACGAATTTCCTCGGCACCAACCCCGACGCGCTGGAGCGCGCGGTGCAGACCGATGGCGAAAGCCTGGTGCAGGGGCTTGAAAACCTCGTCAGCGATATCGAGGCGAACAATGGCGAACTGGTCGTCCGTCTGGCGGATAGCGAGGCCTTCAAGGTCGGCGAAAACGTCGGGGCCAGCGATGGTCAGGTGGTCTATCGGAACCGGATGTTCGAATTGATCCAATACGCCCCACAGACGAAAGAGGTGCGGGAAATTCCGCTGATCATCTTTCCGCCGTGGATCAACAAGTTCTATATCCTCGATCTCAAGGCGCAGAACAGCTTCATCAAATGGGTGACAGAGCAGGGGATCACGCTGTTCGTCGCGTCCTGGGTCAACCCGGATGCCTCCTACGCCGATGTCGGGATCGAAGACTATATCGAGGAGGGCTATCTCGCGGCCATTCGCGAGGTAAAGGCCATCACGTCGCAGAAGAAGGTCAACACGATTGGCTACTGCATCGGCGGCACCACCCTGTCGATGGCTCTGAGCTTGATGAAAACGCAGAAGGACCGGTCCGTAAATTCCGCCACCCTATTTACCGCTCTGACAGATTTCGGTGATCAGGGGGAATTCACACCCTTCCTGCAAAATGATTTCGTCGACGGGATCGAGGCCGAGGTGGCCAACACCGGCGTCCTGCGCAGCCACATCATGGCGCGCACCTTCTCCTATTTGCGCTCAAACGACCTGATCTATCGCCCCGCGATCCGCAGCTACATGATGGGCGAAACGCCGCCCGCCTTCGATCTGCTGTTCTGGAACGGTGATGGCACCAATCTTCCCGGCAAGATGGCGGTGCAATACCTGCGCCAGCTTTGTCAGCGCAACGAACTCGTCACCGACGGGATAGAACTCTGCGGCGAACGTCTGCATATCAGCGATGTCACCGTTCCGATCTTTGCCGTCACCTGCGAGACGGATCATATCGCCGCGTGGAAATCCTCCTATCGCGGGGTGCAAAAGATGGGTGCCAAGGAACGGACGTTCATCGTGTCGCAGTCAGGCCATATCGCCGGGATCGTCAATCCACCCAGCAAGAAGAAATACGGTCACTATACGAACAAGAACCTCTCCCTCGATCCCGACGCGTGGATGGACGAGGCGGCGTTTCACGAGGGGAGCTGGTGGCCGCGCTGGGTGGAGTGGTTGCACGGCAAATCCGGCGATATGATTCCGGCCCGCGAACCGGGATCGCCGACTCATCCGCCGCTGATGCCGGCCCCGGGAAGCTACGTCTCGGCGCCCTTGCCGCAATAATTTCGGTAAGTTACTTATCCAAATCAGCCACTTAGATAATCTTTCTGCATTGCAGCAAGAAAAATCTTGATTTTCTGCACTGCAGCGACGATATTGTTTGGAGAGATGCAATACGGTTCCGACTGGACGCGGGGCCGGGTTAGAGAGGATTTAAAAATGGCTACCACGACACAAGACTTCACAACCATCCTGAAAGACATGATGGGCGCATTCCCGGTCGACACCAAGTCGTTCGAGGATTCCTTCAAGACGTCGGCTTCGCTGAATGAAAAGCTGTCCGGCGTCGCACTGGAAGCGGCTGGAAAATCCACCGATCTGTCCACCAAGTGGACCAAGGACACTCTGAGCAAGATGGCAGAGCTGACCAAGGTGCAATCCGAGCCCGCCGACTACGCCAAGGCCATGAGCGATTTCGCGACCTACACCGCCGAAAACGCAGCCGAGCAAATGGCCGCTTTCGCCGAGATCGCCAAAAAAGCCCAGACCGAAACGGTTGAGCTGATGATGGCGGCTGGCAAGGACATGGCAGAAGAGACTTCGGCTGCTGTTCAGAAAGCTACCAAAGACACGACCGCAGCTGCCAAGAAGGCAACTGCCGCGAAGTAATCGCGACTGACATTGGCACGCCCGCACATCCTCCCTTGTGCCGGGCGTGACGATCAGGGCGGGTCCATCGGGCCCGCCTTTTTTTGCGGGCTGGGTTGGCGCGGTCGGCTTCGTGGCATCATGACGTTGATGCGCTCGGCGCTTGGGCAAACGCTCGCCGTGCGGTCCATCCCCTGACCGCAGGCGCCTTCCTGCACGAGATCGAGGCCGGTTTCAGCCGTGAAACAGACGATGCAGGCTCCGCCGACCACGCGGTCAGGCAGCTCCGACGACGAGCCAACAGTCCCGTCGCGCGCCGGTCACAATCCCGCGCAACTGCCGACGTCCTGGCATCGCGGGACACCGCGTCACCGTCATGATCCGCGGTGACCTATTCGGATGCGGATCGCCCATCGCCCAGATTTCCTTTGCAATTCCGGCGCGCGAACCTAAGCTGTGCTGCAGTGCTGCATAAGGGGGATCGACCGTGGCTGACTCCGACAAACCGCTCTTGATCAAACGCTACGCGTCCCGGCGTCTCTACAACACCGAAACCAGCGATTACGTGACATTGGAAGACATCGCCGGCTTCATCCGCGAGGGGCGCGAGGTGCAGATCATCGATCTGAAATCGGGCGATGACCTGACCCGGCAATACCTTTTGCAGATCGTTGCCGAACACGAAAGCCGGGGCGAAAACGTCCTGCCACTTGGCGTGTTGACCGATCTGGTGCGCAGCTACACGACGCAGGCGCAATCCATCGTGCCGCAGTTTCTGGCCCAAAGCTTTGACATGCTGCGCGACAGCCAGTCCAAGATGATGGAAAACATGTCCTCCATCAGCCCGATGGCCAAGATGCCGGGTTTCGAAGCCCTCCAGGCCCAGCAGGAGGCCTTTCTCAAGGCGATGTCCGGCGGCATGCCCGGCTGGAAAATGCCGGAGGGCGGCGAGAAATCCGCTAGCCCCGCCGGTCAGGGCAAGGACGAAGATCTGGACGCGATCAAGAAGCAACTCGCCGAGCTTCAGAGCAAACTGAACAAGATGAGCTAAGCCCATGCAACCGAGCCCCGGCCGCATCACGCTCTGGGGGATCGAGGTGTTTGTGGCCACGGCCGAAGAACGGTCGATCACAGCGGCGGCCCGGCGTCTCGGGGCCAGTGCTTCGGCGGTTTCCCAGCAGTTAACCAATCTGGAAGCCGCGCTCGGGGCGGCGCTGTTGGTGCGCAATGCACGCCCGGTGACCCTGACCTCCGCGGGAGAGGCATTTCGCCGCCGCGCCCAGTCGATCCTCAACGAAGCGGCGCAGGCCCGCGCCGAACTGGCCGTCAGCGGCGCGCCGACCTTGCGACGTCTGCGTCTGGGCGTGATCGACGATCTGGAGGCCGACGTGACCCCGCAGCTATTGGTGCGGATGGCGGCGCAACTGGACGGCTGCCAGTTCCTGCTGGAAACCGGCGCGTCGCACGGGCTTTACGATCAGCTTGAGGCGCAGGCGCTCGATGTCATCGTCACCGCCGAAATGGGCGAGGCGCCTCCCTGGGCTGAGGTGCATCCCATCCTATCCGAAGAATTTGTTGTCGCGGCGCCTCGCGGCATGGTCGATCCCGAAGGCGATACTCTGGCGCAGCTCAAGGCGCGTCCCCTGGTGCAATATACCACCCGTCACCACATGGGGCGGCTGATCGCGACGCATCTGGCGCAACAGAATTTGACGCTGGCGCACCGGTTCGAACTCGACAGCTATCACGCCATACTGGCGCTGGTCGGGCAGGGCGTCGGCTGGACGATCCTGCCGCCACTGGCGCTGTTTCGGGCGCGACGGCTGCTGGGTGATCTTGTCCTGATGGACCTGCCGTTTGCCCCGGTCTCGCGAAGAATCGTGTTGATGGCGCGGCAGGGGATCCTCGACGACGTGCCGATTACCGTTGCGCGCGACCTCAAGGCGCTGCTCGCCGAGGGCGTCGTCGCGCCAGCGCTCAAGGCCTACCCCGACCTCAGCGCGCGACTTCGCCTGCTCTAGCGCTGAAGCGAGGCGGTTTGCCGTGGCGGGCCTCATAAAATCTTTCAGCGCAAGGCCATTTGTGGGTCCGACTTGTGGATAGGATAAGTGTCGCTGGTATGCGGTGGCGGGCGCGCTGAGGGATATTAACCGCTTCGTAGGAAAATGCTGGCATCATCGCGGTGTTGGACCGGCAGTGCAGCGGCCGTGCGGCCCTGACCGCCGCGTAGAATGGATAGGGAGTTTGAATGAATCCAGCGCTGGTGGGGGATTGACGACCTGTCATGGCGCGAATGATTGGCCGGACCGCTTCCCAAAGCGAGGGGCGCGTAGATATAAGGGTCGGATGACCCATAACGCCTGGCGGCGCGCTGCTGTCGTTCTGATCTTTCTCGCCGTGACCCTGGGGATCGCCCTTGGGGTCTGGGCTGTCGGTTATCGTCAGGCACTCGGCTCGCTGCGGGAACGGGGGGAATCCGACCTTGCCTTGACCGTGGACCGGTTGACCGGACAGTTGCAACGCTATCAGGATCTGGCGGTTCTAATGGCCACCCATCCGGAGTTGACCCGGCTGGACACCCGCGCAGCCCGGCAACGCGCGGGGCAATTGCTGCTGGGCGCCGCGGACAGGACGACGGCGCTGAACCTCATCTACCTCTCTCCCGAGGGGGAGGTGCTGGCGCAGGCTCACCCTATTGCGTTGACCGAGCAGGCGCTGGCGCGTTTCCGCACCGGGCCGATCTTTCAGCGCGCGTTGAACGGCGCGCTTGGGACCGGCATCGGGTTATATTCGCCGGAAGGTGTGCGGTCTTACGTCTTTGCCGCCCCCAATTACGCGGTCGGGCAGGGGGTTCGTGGCGTGCTGGTGGTCGCCGTCGATATGGACCACGTCGAACGGGCCTGGCTGGGACAGCGGCCGGTGGTCTATTTCACCGACGCTCAGGGCCGGGTTTTCGCCACGAGCCGATCTGAACTGGTGGCCTGGCGCGAGGTGACGGGTGAGTATGTCAGGCCGGAGGGAACGCGGGTGGCGATTGATCGTGCTCGGGTCGGTGCGCATGACATCTGGCGTGCAGATCTGGGGGATTACATCCCCAATCCTGCGCTGCGTCTCACGCGGGACCTTCCGCAGATTGGCATGCGCGCAACCGCCCTGATCGACGAGACGACCGCCGCGCGGCTGGCGATCCTTCAGGCTGCGGTGGCGGCGCTGGTGATGCTGTCATTCGGCGCGGTGATCTACTGGGCGACAGAGCGCCGCCGCGTCTTGGCGCGCGCCAATGCACAACTGGAAACCCGGGTCGCCGCGCGTACAGCCGAATTGTCGGGCGCGAACATGATGTTGCGACGCGAGGTGACCGAACGGCAGGAGGCCGAAGCCGCCCTGAAACGCGCCCAGGCAGAGCTGGTGCAGGCGGGCAAACTCTCGGCGCTTGGTCAGATGTCGGCGGGTCTCAGTCACGAGTTGAACCAGCCGCTGATGGCGATCCGCCAATTCGCCGAGAACGGTACGCTCCTGCTGAGCCGGGGCAAGCCGGAACAGGCGGCCGGCAACCTCAGCCGGATCGAAGAATTGGCCGGGCGCATGGGACGTATCATCCGCAACCTGCGCGCCTTTGCCCGACAGGAGAGCGAACCCGCCCGCCGCGTCGATCTGGTGCAGGTGATCGAGGCCGCGCTTGAAATGACAGAGGCGCGACTGGCCAAGGATGCGATCACGCTGGACTGGCAGCCCCCCGCCGCGGCGGTACCGGCGATGGCGGGCGACGTGCGCCTGACGCAGGTCATGGTGAACCTGATCACGAACGCGGCCGATGCCATGTCCGGGCGCGCCGAGCGCCGGCTGGCCATCACCCTGACCGCCGCCCCGCGTCCGACCATCCGCGTCGCTGACACCGGGTCCGGGATCGCGCAGCCCGAGCATATATTCGATCCGTTCTATTCCACGAAAGAGGTCGGTGCCTCCGAAGGCATGGGGCTGGGACTGTCGATTTCCTACGGTATGGTGCAAAGCTTTGGCGGCACGATCCGCGGGCGCAACCGTTCGGGATGCGGTGCTGTGTTCACCGTCGAACTGCGCCCGGTGGCCAAGGATCTGGCGGCGGAATGAGGGCGCGCGGTGACTGCCTCGGCATCGTCCGGAACAGCTCGGTGCGGCTGAAAGGCGCGCATCTGGCCGCCTCGCCACGACAGGCCTCGTCTCCGACATGGCGACCTGCGAAGCGATGCCTTAGTTTGTCGGCACGCTGCGCTGCATTTCGCGCCAGATGTCCGCGCAGGCGGCTTGATTATGAGGACCCGAGATCATGAAAGACACCTTCGGTCCAGGCGAAACCGTCTTGAGTAACGCGCGGCTGGTGCTCGCGGATGAGGTGATCACAGGCCACCTCGTCCTGCGCGACGGACTGATCGCTGAGGTCGGGCAGGGCGCGGCACGGGGCGGAGCAAGGGGGCAGGACTGCGGCGGCGACTGGATTGCGCCGGGGTTGATCGAACTTCACACCGATAATCTGGAGCGTCACATGGTCCCGCGTCCCAAGGTGCACTGGCCCCATGCCGCCGCGATCATCGCGCATGACCGCGAATTGGCGGGGTGCGGGATTACATCGGTCTTTGATGCGATCCGTGTCGGGTCGATGTCAGGCGCGCATGAAAAGCGTTATGGCCGCTATGCCCGCGCCATGGCGGACGAAATCCTGTCGATGCGCGAGACGGGGGCTCTCAAGATCAGCCATCATCTGCACCTCCGTGCCGAGACCTGTTCGGAAACCCTGCTGGAAGAGTTGGATGAATTCACCCCCTCCGACCGTGTCGGCATCGTGTCGCTGATGGATCACACGCCCGGCCAACGTCAATTCCGCGACCTGCAGAAATACAAGGAATACATCTGCGGCAAGCACGGATTGGCAGCGAGCGAATTTGACGAATATTGCGCCTTTCTCTTCGGGTTGCACGACCGTTTGGGCGCGGCACATGAAGCCGGCGCGGTCGCGGCGGCAAAACGGCTCGGCGCGGTGCTGGCCAGCCACGATGATACAACGGAAGCACAGGTCGCGACCTCGGCCCGCCACGGGATCGAAATGGCGGAATTCCCCACTTCGATCGAAGCCGCCCGCGCCTGCCATGCGCATGACATCAAGGTGATCATGGGCGCGCCGAACCTTGTGCGCGGTGGTTCGCACAGCGGCAATGTCGCGGCGTCAGCTCTTGCCGAAGAGGGGCTGCTGGACATCCTGTCTTCGGATTACGTGCCGGCCTCGCTCCTACTGGCAGCGATCCAGCTGGGCGAGCTTTGGGGAGACATGGCACGCGGGATCAAGACCGTGACCGCCGCGCCGGCGCGCGCGGCGGGGCTGATGGATCGTGGCACTCTGGCGCAAGGATTGCGCGCCGATCTGATCCGCTTTGGCCAGGTCGGTCAGGTGCCGACGCTGAGCGGTGTCTGGGTGCAGGGGCGTCAGGTCGCCTGAGCGGCAATGCCCTGCCTGAGGGATGCTGCACACCGAGCTTACACGCTCATCATCCCCGCATGTTCCAACACCAGTGCAAACGCTAGCCTAACGCGACGTCATAGCGGATGGGTCATCCGCACTGCGAACAAAGCTGTTTGAATTTTCTTGCGTCTGAGGGGCTTCGCTGTACCATTTCCCTTAACCGGCCGCATGACGGGCCGGACCAAGGGAGAACTATCATGACCACATATATGCAAGGTGCGGCTGTGGCCGCGCTCTCCGTTGCTATTGCCACACCGGCGATGGCCGAGGAATGGAACGTTTCGGTCTGGGGCAAGCGACGCGCCTTTACCGAGCACGTCGAACGCCTCGCAGAGCTGGTTTCGGAAAAAACCGACGGCGAATTCACCATGAACATTTCTTACGGCGGTCTCAGCAAGAACACCGAGAACCTCGACGGGATCTCTATCGGCGCCTTCGAGATGGCACAGTTCTGCGCCGGGTATCACGAGGATAAGAACCCGACCATCACTGTGCTGGAACTACCCTTCCTCGGCGTGCGCAACCTGGAAGAAGAGGTTGCCGTCTCTAACGCGGTCTATGCCCATCCCGCGGTTCAGGAGGACCTCGCACGCTGGAACGCCAAGCTGCTGATGACCTCGCCCATGCCGCAATACAACATCGTCGGCACCGGCGAACCGCGCGCCTCGGTCGAGGATTTTTCGGGGATGCGGGTGCGCGCCACGGGCGGTCTGGGCGATGCGTTCAAGGCGGTCGGGGCGGTCCCGACCTCTGTGCCCTCGAACGAAGCCTATAACGCGATGGAGGCCAATGTCGTCGATACGGTCGCCTTTGCACAACACGCGCATCTGTCGTTCCGCACGATCGATCAGGCCTCCTGGTGGACGGAAAACCTCAACCCAGGCACGGTGAACTGCCCCATCGTGGCGAATATCGATGCCTATGAGGGCCTGTCGCCCGAGCATAAAGAGGCGCTCGACAGCTCAATCGACGAGTCGATCCAGCACTATCTCGACAACTACCAGACCAACGTTCTTGCCAAGTGGGACACCATTCTTGGTGAAAAGAACGTCGAGAAAGTCACCTATACGGATGAAGAGCTGGCCGGATTTCGCGAGGCCACCAAAGGGATCGCGGAAAAGTGGATCGAAGATAAGTCCGCGCAGGGCATTCCTGCGCAGGAGCTTTACGATCTGGTCGATGCCAAGCTGAAGGAACTGCACGGCATGTAAGCCGCGCGTTTGCCTCTGACCATGGGGCTCCGGCGTTTGACCGGGGCCCCTGTGCAACCGACGCGGACCCGCGGGCGATGCGCTGTGGCCGTTGAGCGGCCTTGCCGAGCGCGATGAATTGCCGGGCGCGGCGGTGAACGACATCTGAAACGCGACAGACAGGATTGGGGACAGAGATGGCGGGATCATCAGCGGTTCTGGAAGACAGCAGCCTGCTCAGTCGGCTGGACCAGACCCTTTATCGGATCGAACGGGTGTTCGGCGTGATTTCGGGGCTGGCTGTGCTGGCGCTGATGCTGCTGGCGGTCGGGTCGGTCGGAGGGCGCAACATGTTCAACACACCGCTGCCCGGCTATGTGGACTGGATCCAGATCGCGATGCCGCTGATCGCCTTTCTCGGTATTTCCTACGCGCAGCGCGATGGCGGGCATATCCGTATGGATATCCTGATCGGGCAGTTGAAGGGACGCGGATTGTGGTTGGCTGAGTTCATCACCACCCTGGCGACGCTCATCCTCATCGGCCTTCTGGTCTGGGGCAGCTGGGCGCATTTCGAACGATCCTTTGACTGGGGATCGCCGAACTGGAGCCGCGACAGCTCCATCGACATCGGCCTGCCCCTGTGGCCGGCCAAGCTATTGGTGCCCCTGGCCTTTGGCATTATGGCGCTGCGGTTGGTGCTGCAACTCTGGGGCTATGGTCGGGCCGTGGTGAAGGGGCTGGAGAGACCCGTGGCCGTGCCCTTGGTGAAATCGGCAGCCGAACTTGCGGCGGAAGAGGCGGAGCATGTCTCTGCCCTCAACAGATAGGGGCTGACGATGAGCAGCATTGATATCGGTCTCTGGGTCTCGGGCGGGCTGCTGGTGCTTGTCATTCTCGGGATGCGGGTTGCCTTCGCCGCTGGCACAGCCGGAGTTGTCGGCCTGATCTGGATTTTCTGGGAAAAGAAGGATTATGCCTTTGACCAGTTTGGCTGGGCGCTTCAGGTCGCGATCAAGACGGCGGGGCAGGTGCCTCATTCCAAGATCGCCAGTCAAGAGCTGTCGCTGATCCCGGTCTTTATCCTGATCGGATACATGGCCTATTATGCCGGGCTGACGAACGCGCTGTTCGACGCGGCCAAGAAATGGCTGGGCATGTTGCCGGGCGGGATGGCGGTTTCGACCGTCTTTGCCACGGCGGGTTTCGCGGCGGTTTCGGGGGCCTCGGTGGCGACTTCGGCGGTCTTTGCTCGCATCGCGATCCCCGAGATGCTGAAGGTCGGTTATGACAAGCGGTTCGCGGCAGGGGTCGTGGCGGCAGGGGGCACGCTGGCCTCGCTGATCCCGCCCTCCGCGATCCTTGTGATCTACGCGATCATCGTCGAACAGGACGTGGGAAAATTGCTGCTGGCGGGCTTCATTCCGGGCGTCTTTTCGGCGGTGGTCTATGGCGCGATCATCGTCGGCCTGGCCCTGCTGATGCCGCGCCTCGGTCCGCCGGTTGGCGGCTATACCTGGGGCGAACGGCTGAAATCACTGCCCCCCGCGATGCCGATCTTCTTTGTGGTCTTCATCATCATCTCCTTCATCTATAACCCTTTTGGCGGCGATCCCTGGGGGACTCCGACCGAAGGCGGCGCGCTCGGCGCGGCGGTGGTCTTTATCATGGCGCTGATCAAGGGGATGTCCTGGCAGCAGCTAAAGGACGCATTGCTAGAGACCGCCAAGCTGGCCACGATGATCTTTACTATCATCTGGGGCGTTCTGATCTATGTCCGCTTCTTGGGCTTTGCCAACCTGCCCAAGGCGTTTTCGGAATGGATACAAGGCCTTGAGCATTCGCCGATGCTGACGCTGGTGTTGATCCTTCTGGCCTATGCGGTCTTGGGCATGTTCATGGATGCCATCGGGATGCTGCTGCTGACCCTGCCTGTGGTCTATCCGGCGGTGATGGCGCTGAATGGTGGGGAGTTGGTCTCCGCCGCCGACAGCACCTTTGGCATGTCAGGCCCGATGTGCGCGATCTGGTTCGGCATTCTGGTGGTCAAGATGGCCGAATTCTGTCTGATTACCCCGCCGATAGGGCTGAATTGCTTTGTCGTCGCGGGGGTCTGTCCCGACGTTTCGGTGCAGGACGTGTTCCGGGGGGTGACGCCGTTCTTTATCGCGGATGCGCTGACGATCGCGGGGCTGGTGGCCTTTCCGGGGATCGTGCTCTGGCTTCCCTCGCTGGCGTGAGGGAGGGGGGGCGGCTGGGTGCGACCTGCGGGACCTTCGCTGGCTGTTACGCCATCGCGAGGGTTTGAGGCCGCGCCAACGCCCCAGTGGTTCCGCCGGGAGACGCGAAAGCGCTTGGTCGCGTCTCCCGGCTCTCAGACATCGCGCCATGTTCCGGGGGCGAGATCCGCGAGGTGCCAATCGCCGATGCGGATGCGGATCAGGCGCAAGGTGGGGTGGCCGACATGCGCGGTCATGCGGCGGACCTGACGATTGCGCCCCTCGGTGAGGGTGAGTTCGACCCAGGTGTCGGGGATCGACTTTCGTTCTCGGATCGGAGGCACCCGGTCCCAGAGCCAATCGGGCGGGGGCAGGCGGCGCAGATGCGCAGGGCGGGTCGGGCCGTCCTTTAGCGTGACGCCCTGAGCCAGCCGGTCGAGTGTCGCGTCGTCAGGGATGCCTTCGACCTGGGCGAGATAGGTCTTGGGAGCCTTGTACTTTGGATGTGCGATACGCGCCTGCAGCCGGCCATCGTCGGTCAGCACGATCAGCCCTTCGCTGTCCCGGTCGAGCCGGCCGGCGGGATAAACCCCCGGAAGGTCTATGAAATCCGACAGGGTGCGACGCGCGTTGCCCGTGGTCCCGCGATCGGTGAATTGCGACAGTACATCAAAGGGTTTGTTAAAGAGGATGGTTCGCGGCATGCGTTGGCCTAGCATCGCGGTCTGGTCTGCACAATATGCACAGAAGGTTCGCACGGGGCGGCATGAATAAACGACCCGGCACCATCGGGCCAGATGATGATGCCGGGTCGCTAAGCAAGGGCCGAGGCTCCTGCTATCTCTGGTGCCGCGCGATGCTCAGCTCACGCGGCTTTTTTTAACTGTGCCGTGTCGACTTCGATCAGCGCATTGTGCAGCGCCTTGATCGCGGGTTGCAGACCGTCACGCTCCAGCACGAACTGCACGTCCACGTTGCGCGGACCTTGGGTCGCGCCGATGCATTCCAGATCGGCGTCGCCGATGGCCATCAGGCCGCGGGTCAGCACACGCAAGGTGCTGAGGTCACGCCCGATCACCGAGGCCATGGCCAGCGTACGCGAACGGATCTCGGCCTGCGGATAGATCGCGGCGATGTCCTTTTCGACCCGCTTCATCACCTTGAGAGAGCTGTCGACATAGTGGGTGATCGTGTTGGCGTTGCTCAACTTTGACACGATCCGCACGTCATGGCGTTTCAACACGTCGAGGATCGCGGCGTCGTAGCCTTTGACACCGACCATGTCCTGTTCGAACACCTCCAGCGCGATGATGTCGAGGCCGGTCACGATTTCCACCGCCGGGGTGTCGGCAGGCTGGTCGTCGATCAGTGTACCGGGGTCATGCGGCTCGAAAGCGTTGGTGACGCGCAGAGGCACCTCGGCCTGACGCAGGGTCTTGGCGGCCTTGGGGTGGATCGCCTCCATCCCCATGTTGGAAAGCTGATCGGCCACGTCGTAATTGGTGCGGCCCAGCTTGCGCACGGCATCCGCGCCGACGAGGTTTGGATCGGCCGAGGAGAGGTGAAACTCCTTGTGAATGATCGCCTCTTTCGCGCCGGTGAGGGCGGCGAGTTTGGAGAACGTCACTTCGGAATAGCCGCGGTCGAATTCGCGCATCAGGCCTTCGGCGCATTGCGCATAGCCCGTGACGATCGGCATCTCGGTCATCGGATCAACCCGCGCCATGGCGTTGGTGATGCGATCCTCCAGCGAGACATCGCCCTCATCACGCCAGCCCGACAGATCGACGAGGCGGGCGTTGACACCGGCGCGTTGCAACAGTCGCGTTGTGACAAAGGCCGAATGGCTTTCGCCCAGACCCGACAGCAGTTCGCGCACCTGCAGCAAGTGCTCGGCCAGACGGAAGTGGCCGTAGTTGCACAGGCGTTGAAGGTCGGTCAGCGCGTTGCGCGCGTCTTCAACCCGGCCGCGCACGAAATCCTCGGCGCTTTCCAGATCGGCGTGGTTCTCCAACACCGCCTGGTGAGCCTTGATCATCTCGCCGGTGACGCGGTCCAGCGCCTCGTGCCAGCCGTGATCGTTGTCGGCATTGGCAAATTGCGCGTAGACGCCCGGTTCGCCGGATTTCTTGTGCTCCAGCAACAGGTTGGTGATCCCGCCAAAGGCGGACACGACAAAGATGCGACCGTAGAGGTCCGCACCCTCGCGGTCTCCGATAAACAGCGTGTCACGCAATTCATGTACGCGGGACATGGACGTCCCGCCGATTTTCTCGACAGTATGGGACATTGTTCAGGCGGTCTCCTCAACCGGCGCGGCGTAGGAGCCGTCTTCCTGATGTACCTCTGTCCCGGTGACGGGCGGGTTGAAGCAGCAGGCCATGACCAATTCCTCGGTCGCGCTTACAGTATGTTTGTCATGCTCGTTCAGCGCGTACATGACGCCGGGCTTGATCTCATGCGTCTCGCCGGTGGCGAGATCGGTGATCGTGCCGGTGCCCTGCATGCAATAAACGCTCTCAAAGTGGTTCTTGTAGTGGAACGTGTGTTCCGAACCAGCTTCGAGGAAGGTGATGTGGAACGAGAAGTTCATCTTGTCGTCGGCCAGCAGCATCCGGACGGACGTCCAGTTGGCATCCGAAACGACGCGGTCTTTCTCGTCCTGAACGATTTTGTTGAAGTCACGTACAATCATGAGGTCACTCCGCTGCAATTTTGGAGGTGGAAAGAACATCGCGCGCGGCGTCGAGAAGGATCTCGAAGCCCTTGGCAAACGTCTCCTTTGACGTGGTGAGGGGGGCCAGTACCTTGACCACCTCATCATCCGCACCCGAGGTTTCGATGATCAGACCTTTTTCAAAGGCCCGCGCGCAGATCGCGCCTGCCAATTCGCCAGAGCCGACATCGACCCCCTGCATCAGGCCGCGCCCTTTGAGGCGGGCATCCGGGATCAGATCGGCCAGCGCCTGAAGGTTGGTCGTCAACTCCGCGCTCTTGGTGGCCAGCTCCGTCTCGAACTGCTTGTCGGCCCAGAACTTTTCCAGGGCAACGCGCGCCGTGACAAAGGCGTGGTTGTTGCCGCGGAAGGTGCCGTTGTGCTCGGCCGGCTTCCAGATGTCATGCTCGCGCTTGATGAGCAGGGCGGCAAAGGGAAGGCCGAAACCCGAGAGGCTTTTCGCCTGCGTGACCATGTCAGGCACGATCCCGGCTTTTTCAAAGCCAAAGTAGGTGCCGGTGCGCCCGATCCCGGATTGGATGTCGTCCACGATCAGCAGCGCGCCCAGCTTTTTCGCCAGCTTTGCGACGCCCTGCATCCATTCATCCGAAGCGGCGTTCAGACCGCCTTCGCCCTGCACAGGCTCAAAGATAAAGGCCGCCGGCGCATCGACGCCCGAGGAGGTGTTTTCCAGCATGGCTTCGATGAACTGCAGCGTGTCCACGCCGTCGCCCATTGCGCCATCATAGGGCAGGTGAGTGACGTCGCCGAGGTGGCCGCCGCCCGCGCCGTTGCGCTTGCCCACGTTACCGGTCAACGACAGCGACCCCATGGTCATGCCGTGGAAACCGTTGGTAAAGGCGATGATGTTGCGACGACCGGTGATCTTGCGCGCCAGCTTCATCGCGGCCTCGACCGCGTTGGTGCCGGTCGGTCCGGTGAGCATGATCTTGTAGTCCAGACCGCGCGGTTCGAGGATATTCGCCTCGAAAGCCTCAAGGAACGCTGTCTTGGCGTCGGTGTGCATGTCGAGCCCGTGCGCGATGCCGTCGCGGCTGATGTGTTCGATCAGCGCGGCCTTCATGTCAGGATCGTTGTGCCCGTAGTTGAGTGAGGAGCACCCGGCGAGGAAGTCGATATAGGTGTTGCCGTCGGCGTCCGTCATTTCGGAGCCCTGCGCCTTTACAAATGCGGTCGGGAAGGCACGGCAGTAGGACCGCGCTTCGCTTTCGCGGCGGGCATATACGGATAGGTCATCGGTCATGTCTTTCGGCATGGGATCGTCCTTTCAAATTGTCTGATAAGCCGGAGGGAGGCCGGGGGCTTACGCCGCCTTGGCCATATCATCCTCTTGCGGCAGGGAGATCGTCACCATGTGTTCAGTGTCATGGTGACCGCCGAAATGGTCATCCTCGTGGAAGTGCGGTTCATCGTCCAGCTCTCCACCGACATTGCGGGCAAAGCTGCGGAACAGCGCCCAGGAGGCGTCGTTATCCTTGGTGATCGTGGTCTTCAGCGCTTCGGCGTCAGCGCATTCGTCACGGTCGACGAGGTGGGACAGCATCTTGCGGCCCAGACCCAATCCGCGCGCCTTCGGGCTGACAGCGACCTGCCAGACAAAAAACGCCTCGTCATTGGGAATCATATGGCCTGAAATCCAGCCGACGATTTCACCGTCCAGTTCAGCCACCACACAGGTGTCGCGGAAATGGTCCGCCTGGATAAGGTTGCAATACATCGAATTTTCATCCAGCGGCTTGCACATCTTGATCAGTTCCCAAATGGCGGCGCCATCGGTCTTCTCAGGCTTGCGCAGCAGCGGTTTGGGTTTTCGAGTTTGCATATCGGTCTGCATGGGTTGGTTCTGGCCTCTTGTTGCTTCGAATGTCTAACTAATGGATGATGGGGAATGTTTCAACATCTGAAGGATATAAATAGATTATTTATGCGCCTAATTGGATAAGTCGTTGATTTTTAGCAATTGTTGCCTGATGCGACCCTTTGACCCCTCGCGCCATGGCCCTTTGACTTGCGAAGTATTATGACGTAAACACCCTTGATGCTTAGTCAGTCGAATGAAATTTGGGGTGGCGCTATACTATGTTCATGACAGGTTTTGACCCAGATCACCCGCCGGACCGCGCCCCGGATCGCGTAGACGACAGCCTGATCGCGCTGCGCCGCATTCTGCGCGCGACTGAGCAGTATGAGCGTGACCTCGCCGCCGCTGCCGGTCTGTCCCCGGCGCAATTGCGGGTGCTGCAGATCCTCGCGGGCAAGCCCGATACCAGCGCAACGCCAAGCGTTCTGGCCCAGCAAATGGGTGTATCCCAGGCTACCGTGACCTCGGTCGTCGATAAACTGGTGGCCAAAGGCGTGGTGCGCCGCGTGCCCTCGGAAACCGACCGTCGCCAGACCAACGTCTTGTTGACCGTAACGGGACGCACCGCGCTGGACGAAGCGCCGGATGGGCTGCAACAGCGCTACGTTCGGGAGTTTGTGCAGCTTTCCGATTGGGAGCAAGCCCAGCTCGTCGCGTCGCTGGAGCGGGTGGCGGCGATGCTGGATGCGCACGATCTCGACGCTTCTCCCGTGCTGACCATGGGCGCGATCGACGCGGCGATGAAACGTAAGTAGGCGGCCAAATTCGCGCAGATCGATTTCGTTGCTCTAAGGGCGCGCGGCTTTGCGGGCTCAGGCGGGGAACGACGTGCTAGGCCGCCCTCGATTGCGCACTTCGCATGGCTCCATGCCCTCTAGAGTCCATTCCGTAACCTCATTTCGCAGGCAGTAAGCCCTGCGCCGGCTGAAATCGTGCCCCGGCCCGACCGCAGCGGTGGACCTTCGCAGCCCCTTGATATAAGCGTGCAGCGGCTCAACAAAGGTCCGGATAACATGGCTGACAGCAAAACCCCCGATATCGTGTATACAAAGGTAGACGAAGCGCCGGAGCTGGCCTCCGCCTCTCTGCTTCCCATCATCCAGTCGTTCGCCGCCGCTGCGGGTGTGAGCGTCGGAACCCGTGACATTTCGCTCGCAGGGCGGGTGATTTCGAGCTTTCCTGAACACCTCAAGGAAGAGCAACGTATCACCGACGACCTCGCGGTCCTGGGTGATCTGGTCAAGACGGCCGAAGCCAATGTGATCAAGCTGCCGAATGTCTCCGCTTCGGTCCCGCAGCTGGTTTCGGCGGTCAAGGAACTGCAGGGGCTGGGCTATGCCTTGCCCGACTACCCCGAGACGCCGGAAACCGATGAGGAAAAGGCCGTCCGCGCGAAGTATGACGCGATCAAGGGTTCTGCTGTGAACCCCGTCCTGCGCGAGGGCAATTCGGACCGCCGCGCTGCTATCGCCGTCAAGAAATTTGCACAGGCCAATCCACATCGCATGGGTGAATGGACCGCCGAGAGCAAGACCCGCGTGGCGTCCATGTCCTCTGGTGATTTCTGTTCCAACGAGGTCTCCAAAACGCTGGACAAGGCGGTTTCAGCCAAGATCGTGCTGGAAACGGCCAAGGGCGAGACGGTGCTCAAGGACGGTCTCAGCTACCCCGCCGGCACCGTGGTCGATGCGACCTTCATGTCCGCCAAGGCGCTGGATGCCTTCTTGTTGGACGAGATCGAGAAGACTCGCGCCGATGGCACCTTGTTCTCGTTGCACATGAAAGCGACGATGATGAAGGTTTCGGATCCCATCATCTTTGGCCACGCGGTCAAGGCCTACCTCAAGCCCGTGTTCGACCAATTCGGCGCAGAGCTGGAGGCGGCGGGCGTCAACCCGAACTCCGGCCTCGGCGATCTGCTGGAGCGGGTCGCGGACAAGCCCGAGATCAAGGCTGCGATCGATAAGGTCATGGCCGATCAGCCGCCGATGTACATGGTGAATTCCGACAAGGGCATCACCAACCTGCATGTGCCGTCGGACGTCATCATCGACGCTTCCATGCCCGCGCTGATCCGCGCCGGTGGCAAAGGCTGGGGCCCGGACAACAAGGAACACGACACCACCTGCCTGATCCCCGACAATTCCTATGCGCCGGTCTATGACGAAACGATCAAGTTCTTCAAAGAGCATGGAAAACTGAACCCCGCCACCGCTGGCACCGTGCAGAACATCGGGCTGATGGCGCAAAAAGCCGAGGAATACGGCTCCCACCCCACGACCTTCGAAATTCCGAAGGGCGGCACCGTCAAGATGATCCTTGAGGACGGCACAGTGCTGCATTCGCATGCGGTCGAGGCAGGGGATATCTGGCGGTCTGCATCCGCGCGCAAGGCGCCGATCGAGGATTGGGTCAACCTCGCGATCCAGCGGCAAAAGGCCGAAGGTTGCGAGGCGATCTTCTGGCTGGATGAGAGCCGCGCCCATGACGCCGAGCTGATCGCATACGTCAAGCCGATCCTCGAAGCCAAGGGCGTCGCGGACAAGTTCCAGATCATGTCGCCCGCCAAGGCGACCGTACAAACGCTCAAGACGATCACGGCGGGCCAGAACTCCATCGCGATCACCGGCAACGTGCTGCGCGACTATCTGACCGACCTCTTCCCGATCCTCGAACTGGCGACCTCGGCCAAGATGCTGTCGATCGTCAAACTGATGCAGGGCGGCGGGTTGTTCGAAACCGGCGCGGGCGGCTCTGCCCCGAAACACGTGCAGCAGCTGGTCGAGGAAAACCACCTGCGTTGGGATTCACTGGGCGAATTCTCCGCGCTTGGCGAAAGTTTCAAGTTCCTGGCCGAGGCACGCGCTAACGACAAGGCGCGCGTGCTGGGCGAAGGCGTCGATATCGCCACCCAGGGCGTTCTCGATCACGGGCGCAGCCCATCGCGCAAGGTCGGCGAGCCGGACAACCGCGACAGTCACTACTGGTTCGCGCGCTACTGGGCCGAGGCGCTGGCCGTGCAAACCGGCGATCCCGACCTCGCCGCGCATTTCGCCCCGCTCGCCAAGGCCTTGGCCGAGGGCGAAGAGGCCATCGTCAGTGAATTGGCGGCGGCGCAGGGCAAAGCGGTGGACCTCGGCGGGTATTACAAGACCGACCCCAAGAAGGTCGAGGCCGTGATGCGCCCCTCCGAGACGCTGAACGCGATCATCGGCTGACCGGCTGGTTCGGTTGATTTGGCTGAGAGAATTGAGGGCGTCCTTTCGGGGGCGCCCTTTTTGGTTGGGGGGAGTTCGCGGGATGATGAGGCGCAACGGCGGCGGGGTGGGTTGGATGGGTTGCGGTTTTATTGGGCGGGGAGCGATTGTTCGCAGTGTTCGTTATGAGTGTCGGTTGGCGTAGGTTGGGCAATCGTCCGACGCGCGGCTCTTTCATGTTGCGCAGCGGGGCGGTCCCAACATCGCAGTTCCCCCACAGAATAAGGGGGGAGTTGAATGAGAGACTGGCGCTCTAAAACCGACAAGAGTGCTCCGACAAAATATGTCGAAAACTACTTTGCAAAACCCAAAAAATTCAGAGGTGTAGCAACCCGCTATGACAAGAACGGACGCCAGTTATACCGCGGTCGGGACCTCGCAACCATATTGATTGATTCAAAGCGATTGTGCACAGGGCCTAGCTGCTTGCGTTTGAGAGGCCCTATTGTTACATGATTTCCAGTTGGATTCGCGCGGTGACCACGTTTGGATAAGGTGTGTCTCGACGCACATTTATTCTGGCAAAGAGCCGCGTTCTTCCGACTCTGCTTCTGCAGTTACTGACCTAGATATGTTTGGTAGGCTGAGGCAAGAGACGTGTTGTGTTAGTGCCCCTATAGCTCAGCTGGTAGAGCAACTGATTTGTAGCGCCGCCTCAGGCTTCAACACTGAGGCATGTTGCAGCCCTCGATGGAAACGTTGGGGTGAACTGGTGTCAAATTCGGGGAAACCTGTGCAGGTAACACTGCTGGCAATCCCGAGCGAAGCTTTCCGGGGAGACCTGGTTTGAACGTGTAGAGACTTGACGGCACCCACCTAAAGCCTCGCGAGGCTACGGTGAAGAGAAAGTCCAGACCACGAAGCGCCAAGTGCGTGGCGGCGAAAGTCGTAGTGGTATGAATCAGTAGGTCCGCGGTTCGAGTCCGTGTGGGGGCACCATATCATTCAAGCAAGTTACTGATATTTCGGGAAAAAGGCCGATCTAGACGTTATTTTCTTCCACTAAATATCCCCTATTTTGGTTTTATAGCCTCTCCGGTCGGGCGGGTCATCTCTTCGGTCAGCTCGCGCGCTTCACCGTATAGAGAGTTAACCAGCTTGCGCGCGCCTTGCCCCTCGATAACGGCATTTGGACCGTCGCTGCGAGCCGGATGAAAGCGTGTAAGGAGCACGGCGTGGCTTTGAGCGCAGGCGCAATCGCCTCGATCGTCCCCAGGTGCACTAAGTGTTCGAGCGAAGCCAAGCCGCAGGGACACAGGTCACAGGAACATCAACAAGCCCCTTTGCAGTGGAACGCAGTTCATACATGCTTTCCTCACTTTTCTGTAGAGTTTGCTCAACCATTCGAAGGAGCAAACAAATGCGAAAGAGCCGATTTAACGAAGAGCAGGTCAACGCCTATACATCGCCTGATCGCTGGCTTAGAACCTCACCTGACCAATGACATCACGATCGAACACACGACAAGCAACTTACCGACGGGGACGAGCCCATGGCTGACGATTTCGAGCTGGATACAGACGACCTGACCCGCCGCATGGACGGCGCGATGAGCAACCTGCGCACGGAATTCGCCTCACTGCGCACGGGGCGGGCCTCTGCCTCGATGCTGGAGCCGATCATGGTGGATGCCTATGGCTCTCCAACGCCGATCAATCAGGTCGGCACGGTAAACGTACCCGAACCGCGCATGGTGACGATCAACGTCTGGGACAAGGGTCTTGTCAGCAAGGTCGAGAAGGCGATCCGCGAATCCGGCTTGGGGATCAACCCACAGCTCAACGGCACCATCATCATGCTGCCGATCCCCGAGCTCAACGAAGAGCGACGCCGCGATCTGACCAAGGTCGCCGCACAATATGCCGAAAGCGCGCGCGTCTCGGTGCGCAACCTGCGCCGCGATGGCATGGATCAGATCAAAAAGGCCAAGGCCGACGGTCTCTCTGAGGACGACCAGAAATTCTGGGAAACCGAAGTGCAGGATTTGACCGACACCTACATCAAGAAGGTCGACGCCGCGCTCGACACCAAACAGGAAGAGATCATGCAGGTCTGAACCTGCGGCCCGTCATGAACCAAACCAGCACACCCCGGCGGGCTCCCCGCCATGTCGCGATCATCATGGATGGCAACGGCCGTTGGGCGACCATGCGCGGTCGTCCGCGTCTCTTCGGCCACCATGCCGGGGCCAAGCGGGTGCGCGAGATTGTCGAGGCCTGCCCCGATCAGGGCGTTGAATACCTGACGATCTTTGGCTTTTCGACCGAGAACTGGAAGCGGACCCAGATCGAGGTCGCCGGCCTGATGAGCCTGTTTCGCCGCTACATCCAGAAAGAGGCCCGCGCGCTCAAGGCCAACAACGTCCGGGTGCGCTTCATCGGGGACCGCCCCGGCCTCGACATCAAGCTGCAGAACCTCATGGACGAGCTGGAGGACGTCACGCGCGAATGTGATGGCACAAATCTGACCATCGCGCTCAACTACGGCGGGCGGGACGAGGTTGCGCGCGCCACCAAACGTCTGGCCGAGGATGTCGCCGCCGGACGGCTGGACCCGGCGGATGTCGATGAGGAAACCCTGCCGCAATATCTCGACACCCATGTGCTGCCCGATCCCGACCTCGTCATTCGCACCAGCGGAGAGGCGCGGATCTCGAACTTCCTGCTCTGGCAGTCGGCCTACGCCGAATATGAATTCATCGACACCCTCTGGCCGGATTTCAGCCCCGCGGTCTTTGCCGGATTGGTGCAGAACTACACGCAGCGCGACCGGCGCTACGGCGGGGTAAAGGTCTGACATGGCGCGCTCCTGGGAAGATCTGACGGCGCGGGTGATTTCGGGTCTCGGAATGGTCGTCATCGGCCTTGCCGTGATCTGGGCGGGCGGTCACATCCTGCGCATTGGCTTTGCGTTGATTGCCGCGGGCATGGTCTGGGAATTGGTGCGCTTGCTGGTCCCCGAAGCGCGTCGCTCCGCGCTTGCGATGTCGGGCGCGGCGGGGGCGGCGCTGATCGGTGCGCTCTACTTGCCGGTTTTGCTGGCGCTGCCGCTGCTCTTGGCACCGGCGATGGCCGGCATCGCCTGGGTGCCGCGTCACCGGGTGCTCTACCTCAGCTTCACCGCGATGATCATCGTCGCGGCCTTTGGCATGGTGCAATTGCGCGAGGTCTCGGGCATGGGCTGGCTGCTCTGGCTGGTGCTGGTCGTCGTCGCGACGGATGTGGCGGGCTATTTCGCCGGTCGCGCCATCGGCGGGCCGAAGTTCTGGCCCCGCGTCAGCCCCAAGAAGACCTGGGCCGGCACCATCGCCGGCTGGGTCGCGGCGGCGGCGGTCGGGGCGGTCTTTGTCGCCAGTTCGGGGGCGAATGTCGGCCTGATCGGTCTGTCGGTCGCGGTGGCGATGGCCTCGCAGATGGGCGACATGGCGGAAAGCGCGATGAAACGCCGGGTTGGGGCCAAGGATTCCTCGACCCTCATTCCGGGTCACGGCGGCCTGCTGGACCGGTTCGACGGGATGCTTGGCGGCGCGGTCTTCCTGCTGTTGATCGGACCCTGGGCCGGGTTGCCTGTGGGCACGCCCTGATGCGGCGCATCTCTATCTTCGGCGCGACCGGGTCGATCGGTCAAAACACCATTGATCTGATCGCGCGGGACCGCGACGCCTATCAGGTGGTTGCCCTGACCGGAGGGCGCAACATCGCCCGTCTGGCGCAAGATGCCATCCGCCTGGGGGCCGCCGTCGCGGTCACCGCCCATGACGACCTCCTGGGGGAATTACGCGACGCCTTGGCCGGTTCAAACGTTGAGGCCGCCGCAGGTGAGGCCGCGCTGACCGAGGCCGCCAGCCGCCCCGCCGATTGGGTGATGTCCGCCATCGTCGGCGCCGCCGGCCTGCCGCCCGGCCTTGCCGCGTTGGAGCAGGGGGCGACGCTCGCGCTCGCTAACAAGGAAACGCTGGTCGCCGCCGGACCGCTGGTGATGCAGGCGGCGCGCGACAGCGGATCGACCATTCTGCCCGTCGACAGCGAACATTCCGCCGTCTTTCAGGCGCTGGTCGGAGAGGACCTCGCCGCTGTTGAGCGTGTGGTGCTGACCGCCAGCGGCGGGGCCTTTCGCGACCGGCCGTTAAAGACGCTTCATTCTGCGACTCCGGCCGAGGCCGCGACCCATCCCAACTGGGACATGGGCCAACGCATCACCATCGATTCCGCCTCCATGTTCAACAAGGCGCTGGAGGTGATCGAAGCGCGGGAATACTTCGGCCTCTCGCCTGAGCAGATCGAGGTGCTGATCCATCCCGAAAGCACGGTGCATGCGCTGGTCGGGTTCAACGACGGGGCGATGATGGCGCACCTCGGCGCGCCCGACATGCGCCACGCCATCGGCTACGCGCTGCACTGGCCCGACCGGCGCGCGCTGCCTGTTGCGCGTCTGGATCTGGCAAAGCTGGGCCAACTGACCTTCAGCGCGCCCGACACGGCGCGTTACCCGGCGCTCGACCTTGCGCGGCAGGTGATGCAGCGCGGCGGGCTGGCGGGGGCGGCGTTCAACGCGGCCAAGGAACGCGCGCTCGACGGGTTTATCGCGGGGCGCATCGGCTTCATGCAGATGGCCGAGGTGGTGGGAGAGGTTCTCGACCGGCTCGACGCGCGCTCGGGTCACATTGATGCCGCCTTTAGCCTTGATAACATCCTGCAAATGGACCATCTCGCGCGGAGCGAGGCGGACAACGTAATGGCCCGCAGGCAGCAGTAAGGCGAGTTCATGGATTTTCTTCCCCAGTTCGGCAGCATCTTTCAGACCCTCGTCGCCTTTGTGGTGGCGCTGTCGATCATCGTGGCGATCCATGAATACGGGCATTACATCATCGGGCGGCTGTCGGGCATCCGGGCCGAGGTCTTTTCGCTCGGGTTCGGGCCTGTCCTGTTCGCGCGGACAGACAAACACGGCACGCGCTGGCAATTGGCGGCCCTGCCGTTCGGCGGCTACGTCAAGTTTTTGGGCGACAGCGATGCCGCGTCGGGCAAGGACGACACGGCCCTCTCTACCTTGCCCGAAGAGGACCGGCGCATGACGATGCACGGCGCGCCGCTTTGGGCGCGCACGGCGACAGTCGCGGCGGGGCCGGTGTTCAACTTCATCCTCTCCACCTTGATCTTTGCCGGGCTCTTCATGATGCAGGGTGACATTGCGCGCCCCCTCGCTGTGGCCGAGATGCGCCCGCTGCCCGCCGCCTATGGCGCGCTGGAGCCGGGCGACCGGGTGCTGGCGATCGCCGGGTTCACCCTGCCGGAGGACGAGACCGGCAGCTTTGACGGGTTCGAGGAATCCGTGCCGCGCGACGCGGTTGTCGATTACCGCGTCCTGCGGAATGAGCGTGAGCAGATCGTCGACGGACCTTACCCCTATCCGCCGCTGATCACCCAGCTTGCCCCCAATTCCGCCGCCTATGACATCGGCCTGAAATCCGGCGATGTGATCCAGACGGTCGAGGGCGCTGAGATCGTCTCCTTCGCTGAGTTGAAAGAGGTGGTCGAAGCATCGGACGGTCGCGCCCTCGCCCTGACGGTGTGGCGCGAAGGCGTCGATGGGCCGCTTGATTTCACTCTCGCGCCGCGGCGTGTCGATGAACCACGCCCCGAGGGCGGGTTCAGCACCCAGTGGCGCATCGGTATCGCGGGCGGCATGGCGTTCGAACCCGCAACTGAAAGCAAGGGCGTCGTCTCGGCCATCTCGGACGGCGGCGTGCAGACCTGGCGGATCGTCGAAAGCTCTGTCTCGGGGCTGTGGCACATGATCACCGGCGCGATCAGCACCTGCAACATGACCGGCCCCATCGGCATCGCCCAGACCTCGGGTGCGATGGCGAGCCAGGGCGCGGTGAGCTTCATCTGGTTTGTCGCGGCGCTTTCCACGGCGGTCGGCTTGTTGAACCTGTTCCCGATCCCGGTGCTGGACGGCGGCCACCTGGTATTTTTCGCCTACGAGGCCGTCGTGGGTCGCCCGCCGTCGGACAAGGCGTTGAAAGTTTTGATGGGGGCGGGGCTGACGCTGATCCTCGGAGTGATGCTCTTCGCGCTGACCAACGATGTGCTTTGTCCCTAAGGGGCGACTTCGCGCTGATTCCATGGTTCGCCACGAACGGCGCAATCTGACTGCCCTTGCGTCTGTCCGTGCCGGGGCAGGGCGTCGACATGCCCTCAAGGTTTTCTGCCGGGGCTAATCCCGGGCCGTGCGAGGGCGCGAGGATTGCACCGCGCGCCGTCCTGAAGCCATACATCCAAAAAGCGCCGCCCAGAAAATGCCTTATTTGGGGTCGGATTTCCGCCCCAATTGCGTAGGAAAGTGTTCAGGAATTACGGGTAAACCCCATCCTGAACATTTAAACACGACTGATTGAAAGGCAGGTATCGTCATGCACATCCTCCAGCAAAGCTACAGCGGCATGTCGCTTCTGGTCGATCTGAATCGCGACCGTCTGTTTACCGTTGGCATGATCGCCCTGGCGCTGGGCGCCGGGAGCTGGATCAGCTCGCTCCTCTAAGGCGGCTCTGGCCGCAAGGTTTCCCCCCGGGCCGTGGCAGCGGCCCACCTCGTGATCGTCTCCGACCCGTCGGGCCGGTGCGATCTCGATCAACTCAACGGTGCGCTTTCCACACGGTCGGCGCACCTTTTTCTATTTGAGGTCTGTTGATTTTGACAAGCCCAGACCGACGGGTTAGTCACGTTGTCAAATGGGACATGGGTGCGGGTCTGAGTAATGATCAATACAACGCGGAACGGGGCTGCCACCCCGTCGAAATCCAACGCAATACGACGGGCCATGATCGCGGTTCTGCTGGCCGGGACCACGCTGGCCGTGACGCCCGACATGACGTTGGCGCAAAGTTATCGCTTTAATGCGGTGCAGGTCGACGGCAACGCGCGAATCGAAACCGGAACGATCCTCAGCTACGCGGGAATCGCGCGCGGCCAGACCGTGTCGGGGTCCGAGCTGAACGATGCCTATCAGCGCATTGTCGCCACCGGCCTGTTCGAGACGGTCGAGATCGTGCCGCGCGGTGGCACGCTGGTGATCAATGTGGTGGAATATCCGACCGTCAACCGCATCCGCTTTGAGGGCAACCGCCGCCTCAAGGATGATGCGCTGAGCGAGATCGTGCAGTCCCAGCCGCGCCTCGTCTTTTCCCCGACGCGCGCACAGGAAGACGCCGACAAGATCGCCGAAGCCTATAACCAGCAGGGCCGTATCTCCGCGCGCGTGACGCCCAAGATCATCCGCCAGTCCGACAATCGCGTCGATCTGGTGTTCGAAGTGTTCGAGGGCCGGAACACCGAGGTTAACCGCATCGGCTTTGTTGGCAATAAGGTCTATTCCGACCGCCGTCTGCGGCGGGTGCTGGAGACCAAGCAGGCCGGTCTGCTGCGCCAGTTCGTGCGCAGTGACACGCTGGTCGAGGACCGTTTGCAGCTGGACGAGCAACTGCTGCGCGACTTCTATCTGTCGCGTGGCTACATCGATTTCCGCACCACGGCGGTCAACGCCGAGTTGGCGCGCCAGCGGGATGGCTATTTCGTCACCTTCAACGTGCAGGAAGGCCAGCAATTCAGGTTCGGAAATATCACCGTCGTCAGCGACTATCCGCAGGCCGACGCCGATCAATATGCTGCGGTTCTCAAGCTGAAATCGGGCGCAGTCTATTCCCCGTCGCTGATCGAAAATGCCATCGCGCGGATGGAGAATCTGGCCGTGCGCGAGGGTCTCGATTTCCTGCGGGTCGAGCCGCGTGTCAGCCGCAATGATCGCGACCTGACGCTGGATCTCGAATTCGCCCTGACCCGCGGGCCGCGGGTCTTTGTCGAACGCATCGACGTGGAGGGCAACACATCGACCCTCGATCGCGTGATCCGCCGCCAGTTCAAAATCGCCGAGGGCGACCCATTTAACCCGCGTCAGATCCGCGAGGCCGCCGAACGTATCCGCGCGCTCGGTTTCTTTGAAACAGCCGAGGTCAACGCCCGCGAAGGGTCTTCGCCCAATCAGGTCGTTGTGGATGTGGATGTCGAGGAAAAGGCGACCGGCTCGCTGTCCTTTGGCGGCACCTATTCCACCAACTCCGGCTTTGGCTTGGCTATCGAGCTGAAGGAGACGAACTTCCTCGGGCGGGGTCAGACGTTGCAGCTGTCGACCTCGGGCGCGTCGAACAACAAGAATTATTCGCTCGCCTTTATCGAGCCGGCCTTCCTGGGTCGCGATTTGGAGCTGAGCTTCAACATCGGGTATTCGGAAACTGAAAGCGACAATGCGCCCTACGACACCAAGCTTTCGCAGTTTGGCGTCGGGCTAGCCTTCCCGCTGGCGGAAAATTCGCGCCTTGGGCTGCGCTATAACTACGTCGACTCCGAGATGACCACCGCCACCGGTGTCGCGATCGGGCCAATCCTCACTGCCGAAATCGCGCGTCCGAAGCAGACCGAAAGCTCCATCGGCTATCAATATACCTACGACAGCCGCACATCGGGTATAGATCCAAACCGAGGTGTGCTGCTGGAATTCTCGCAGGATTTTGCAGGCCTTGGCGGCAACACCCAATATATCAAGAGCAAGGCTCGCGCGGTGGCCCAGACCCGTGTGCTATCCGAAGAGGTGACGTTGCGCGCCAGCTTTACCGGCGGGGTTCTGAACTATAGCAAGGGGTCCAGCCGGACCATCGACCGACTGGGATTGCAGGACGACTTTATCCGCGGCTTTGAGCCCGGCGGTGTCGGCCCCCGCCAGAGGGATCCCGGCGGTACTTACGACGACGCCCTCGGTGGCAACATGTACGCGGTAGCCAGTTTCGAGGCGGAATTCCCGCTTGGGCTGCCCGAGGAATATGGTATCGCCGGCGGGGCCTTCTACGACATATCCAACGTCTGGGACGTGGGGGCTTCGGGCGCCGGTCAGCCCAACCTGCTTTATAACGGTGGTTCGCTACGCCATGTCGTCGGTCTCTCGTTGTTCTGGGATACCCCGATCGGGCCATTGCGCTTTAACTTCACCAAGGCGCTGCAAAAAGAAACCCACGATGAAGAACAGATGTTCAACGTCTCCATCCGGTCGACTTTCTGAGGCGGCCTTGGGCAATACACGGACGATGACGATGTGGCGCGCGGCGGGGGCAACCTTTGCCGCCGTCCTCGCCTTGGCGCTTGGCAGTGGCATGGGCATAGCCCAGCCTGCGGCCCAACCCTCTATCGCCAGTCCGATATTAACGCTGGATAGCGAACGCCTGCTGACCGAAAGCGCTGCCGGGCGCAACATTGACGATCAGATCGCGACGCAAAGCGCCGAACTGGCCGCTGAAAACCGCCGCATCGAAGCCGCGCTGACAGAGGCAGAGCGTGATCTTTCAGAGCGGCGCGCCAGTCTCACCCCCGAAGAGTTTCGCGCCGAGGCCACGGCCTTTGACGAAAAGGTGCAGAGTTTTCGCGAAGAGCAGGACGCCAAGCTGCGTAACCTGCAAGAGCGATCCAGCGCTGCACGTCTGGAAATTCGCCGCATCGCCGATCCGGTGCTGAGCAGCATCATGGAAGACACCGGCGCGGCCGTCATACTGGAAATCGGCACCGTCATTGCCTCGCATCAGTCGGTCGATATCACCAACATGGCCATCGCGCGGCTGGACGAGGCCCTGCGGCAAGGCGGGCAGGACAGCAATATCGGCGGCCTTGATACCGGCGTTGCGGATACCGCGCCGGCGGCCCCGCGCCCCGGTGGGCCAACCGACCCTGCCGAAGGGCCCGGCGATAGAACGCGCGAAAATGCCGTGCCGGGGCGCCCCACAGACGTCGCGCCGTTGGATACCGCCCCTGCGGGGGGATCGCCGGTGACGGACGGCGTCACCATTGCGCCCAGGCCGCCCGCCGACTCAATCGTGACGCCGAGGTCCGAGGCGGGCGATACCGCGCCCCTTCGCCGCCGTGAAGAGGACGGCGGCTAGAGCGGCGAGGATGGCCGCGCGTCTTGCCGTCGCCAGAGCGACTTGCTAGGCACCTCAAAGGTGCCCTTTCCCCACGGGGACGCCCCAGTGAAAAAGGAAGGCTCATGAGCGATACCCTGAAGAGCGCCGATATCGGCCTGATCCAGCGCATTATTCCGCACCGCTATCCCTTTTTGCTGATCGACCGGGTCGAGCAGATCGACGGCCATGCCACCGCGCTCGGCATCAAGAACGTCACGGTGAACGAGCCGCATTTTCAGGGGCATTTCCCTGGCAAGCCAATCATGCCCGGCGTCACCATCGTCGAAGCCATGGCGCAGACCGCAGCCGTGATGGTCGGCGTCGCGCTGGAGATGCAGGACCGCGACATGCTGGTCTACTTCATGGCCATCGAAAGCTGCAAGTTCCGTCGCATGGTCGTGCCCGGAGACGTGCTTCAGATGCGCCTGACCACGCTGCGCGGCAAGCCCGGCGGCAAGGTCTGGAAGTTCAAGGGTGTTGCGGAGGTCGATGGCGAACTGGCTTGCGAGGCCGAATTCACCGCCATGATGGACCTTCCGAAGGAGTAAGCCATGCCGATTGATCCGGGCGCGGACATCCACCCCTCGGCGGTGATCGAGACGGGGGCCAGCATCGCCGCCGGCGTGCGGATCGGTCCGTTCTGTCATATCGGCCCCAAGGTGGTGCTGCATGCGGGCGTCACTCTGATGAGCCATGTCGTCCTTCAGGGCATCTGCGAAATCGGGGAGGATACGCTGATCCACCCCTTTGCCGTTCTTGGCGCGATCCCGCAGGACAAGAAGTTCAAAGGCGAGGAGACCCGCCTGAGCATCGGCAAGCGCAACCGAATACGCGAACATGTCACCATGAATACCGGCACCGAGGGCGGTGGCGGGCTGACCCGCGTGGGCGATGACGGCTTGTTCATGGCAGGCTGCCACATCGCCCATGATTGCCTGATAGGGGACAACGTCATCGTGGTGAACAACGCGGCGCTTGCGGGGCATTGCATCATCGATGACGACGTCATTCTGGGCGGGTTGACCGGCGTGCATCAATTCGTGCGCATCGGTCGCGGCGCGATCATCGGCGCGCTGACCATGGTGACGAACGACGTGATTCCCTACGGGCTGGTGCAGGCGCCGCGCGGCGTGTTGGACGGGCTGAACCTCGTCGGGCTCAAGCGGCGCGGTGTTGCGCGGTCCGACATCACCGCGCTGCGGGCGGCCTTCCAGATGCTGGCACAGGGCGAGGGCGCGTTTCAGGACCGCGCCCGCCGTTTGGGTGAGGAAACCGAAAGCGCCTATGTCCGCGAGATCGTCGATTTTGTTACCGGCGCCAGCGATCGATCCTTTCTGACACCGGGCAAGACCTGAGATGTCGCGCCTCGGCATCATCGCCGGGGGCGGCGCCTTGCCCGTCGCCCTCGCGGCGGCGGACCCGGCAGCGCATTGCGTCGCCTTTGCGGGGGCAGAGGTCGCGCTGCCCGAGGCCCAAGTCGAGAGGCACCGGCTGGAGCGTCTCGGTGCGCTGTTCGACGCCCTGCGCGCCGCCGGGGTGAGCCGGGTGGTCATGGCCGGCGCGATGACGCGACCCGAGCTTGATCATTCGGCCCTTGATCCAGTGATGCTGTCGCTGATGCCGCGTCTGGCGCAGGCGATGCAGGGCGGGGACGATGGCCTTTTGCGGCTGGTGATCGCGCTGTTCGAGGAACAGGGATTTGCGGTCATCGGCGCGCATGAGCTGATGCCCGACCTGACCGCCGAGCCGGGGCTTCTGGTCGGCGATCAGGTGACGGAAACCACGCGTGGCGATATTCAGCGGGGGCGTGCGATCCTCGACGCGCTTGCGCCGGTGGACGTGGGGCAGGGCTGCGTCGTCGCCGATGGCCTCTGTCTGGGGGTCGAGACCTTGCAGGGAACTGACGCACTGCTCGACTTCGTTGCCGCCACGCCCGTGGACTTACGTGGCGAGAGGCGCGGCGTCTTGATCAAACGTCCTAAGGCCGGGCAGGACCTGCGCGTCGACATGCCCGCCATCGGCCCGGATACGGCGCGCCGCGCCGCCTGTGCGGGGCTGGAGGGGATCGCCATCGCCGCCGGGGGGGTCGTCCTGCTGGATCGGCCCGAGCTACTCACGACGCTGCGTGACCGCGGGCTGTTCCTGCTGGCAGAGCCATGACGCGCGTCTTCCTGATCGCCGGCGAACCCTCGGGTGACGCGCTCGGGCAATCGCTGATGGCGGGGCTGCGCGAGCTGTCTCCGGACGTCGAATTTCTCGGCATCGGCGGCCTTCGTATGTGCGGCGAAGGGATGGAGAGCCTGTTTCCCATGGACGAACTGTCGATCATGGGCATTGCCGAGGTGCTGCCGAAATATCGCCACCTCAAAAGGCGCATTCGCGAGACCGCAGCCGCCGTGCTGGACTGCAGACCGGACGTTCTGATCAGCATTGACAGCCCCGACTTCTGCCTGCGCGTCGCGCGTCTGGTCAAGGCGGAAGCACAGGTGCGCACCGTGCATTACGTCGCCCCCACGGTCTGGGCCTGGCGCGCCGGACGGGCGGCAAAGATGGCGCAGGTGATCGACCATGTGCTCGCGCTATTTCCGTTCGAGCCGCCGCTGATGCAGGCCGCCGGGATGGATTGCGATTTCGTCGGCCATCCTGTCGCGACCCAGCCCCGGGCCAGCGAAACTGACGCGGCTGCGTTCCGCCTGACCCACGACATCGGCGACGCCCCCCTCGCGCTGCTGCTACCCGGATCGCGACGCGGGGAGGTTACGCGCATCGCCCCGGTGCTGGCCGAAACGCTCGCCCGGATGCATCAGGCGCGCCCCGATCTGCGCGCGGTGCTCCCTGCGGCGGGACCGGTGCGCGACATGCTGCATGGCATGATGGCCGATTGGCCGGTTGCACCGATCCTGCTGGAGCCGGGCGATGACGCGCTGAAACGCGCTGCCTTTCGTGCTGCGGACGTGGCGATCGCGGCCTCCGGGACCGTGTCGCTGGAACTGGCCGCCGCACGCACGCCCATGGTGATCGCCTACCGGATGAACCCGCTGAGCTTTGCGCTGATCAAGCGGATGGCGCTGACCGATACGGTGACGCTGGTCAACCTCGTCTCGGACAGCCGCGTGGTCCCGGAATTCCTCGGCCCCGACTGCCGGGCGGAGTTGATTGCGCCCGCCGCCCTTGGCCTGCTCACCGATCCCGGCGCGCAGGCTGAGGCGATGGCGCTGACGATGGAGCGGCTTGGCGAAGGGGGCGAGGATCCGGGATTGCGCGCTGCGCGTGCGGTGCTCTCCCGGATGCAGGGTTAAGGGGCCGCGCATCAGCGCCTAAGGCAGAACGCGCGATCCGCGCCCTTCAGCCCGCCCAGATCCAGCCCCCGCCGAGGATCCGTGTCCCCTCGGTTTCATAAAACACGCAAGCCTGACCGGGAGAAACGCCCTCTTCGGCGGTCAGCAGTTCCACCACCGCTTCGGTCGCCGAGATGGGCCGCAGGATCGCCTCGCGCGGCGGCCGGGTGGAGCGGACGCGGACGGAGATGTGACGCTCCTCCAGATCGGTGAACCCGCCGTCGCCAAGCCAGTTGATCTCCCGCACGGGGATTTGGCGCGTGGCCAGCAGCTCCTTCGGACCGACGATGACCTGCCGGGCGTCAACGTCCAGCTTGACCACGTAAAGCGGATCGGCCAGCCCGCCGATGCCCAACCCCCGCCTTTGCCCGATGGTGTAGTGGATAACCCCCTCGTGGCTGCCCAGAACGTGCCCGTCCGTGTCGACAATGTCGCCCGGTTCAGCCGCGCCGGGGCGCAGCTTTTCGATCACGCTGGCGTAGTTGCCATTTGGCACAAAGCAGATGTCCTGACTGTCTGGCTTGTCCGCGACCGGCAGGCCGTATTTCGCGGCCAGTGCACGGGTCTCGGCCTTGGAAGGCAGATGACCGAGCGGAAAGCGCAGGTAGTCGAGCTGCTCCTGCTTCGTCGAAAAGAGAAAGTAGCTCTGATCCCGATTCGCATCCGCCGCAGAGTGCAGTTCAGCCCCCGCATCGCCCATCCGGCGCTGGATATAATGCCCCGTCGCCATGCAATCGGCGTCGAGGTCACGGGCTGTTTCCAGGAGGTCCTTGAACTTCACCCGCTCATTACAGCGGATGCAGGGCACGGGGGTCGCGCCGGCAAGGTAGCTGTCGGCGAATTCGTCGATCACCGCGTCCTTGAAGATGTTCTCGTAATCCAGGACGTAGTGCGGAAACCCCATTTCCTCGGCCACACGGCGGGCGTCGTGAATGTCGAGCCCGGCACAGCAGGCGCCCTTTTTTGCAAGGGCCGCGCCGTGGTCGTATAGCTGAAGGGTGACCCCGACGACGTCATAGCCTTCTTCGGCGAGCATCGCCGCGACGACAGAGCTGTCGACCCCGCCCGACATCGCCACGACGACCCGCGTTTCCGACGGCGGTTTGGCGAACCCAAGCGAGTTCAATCCGGTTGTGTGATCCAACGCCATGAGGAGGCCTCCGACCTCGTGTGAAGAAAGTCCGCACCAATAATTGAAAATTGGACGGAATAACAGGGTCGGATTTCACCTCCCGTTAAGCCCGAGCCGTGAAGATGGGGACGATCAGAATAGGGCTGATAACACATGTATCTAAAGAAAATTCCCGGGCCTCGCGCCGTCACCCTGCCGGATGGCTCCATCATGACGCGCGCCGATCTGCCCCCGCCAGAGACGCGGCGTTGGGTCGCCTCGCGTAAATCCGCCGTGGTTAAGGGGGTGATGCACGCACTGATCACCCAGTCCGAGGCGTTGGAGCGTTACGCCTTGAGCGAAGAAGAATTTCGCGAATGGGTCTTTGCGATTTCGGAACATGGGGAAGAGGCGTTGAAGGCGACAGCGGTGCAGAAATTTCGCCAGTCGTGAGGATGCGGGCCCTCGGCTTAGCCTATTAGTCCTATCGTGCAATGCCGACTGACCTGTAGCCACAGTAAAGAAGCAGGCATTCTAAGACAAATTTGTAATGGCGGCGCCAAGTATCATAAGTTGATTGGCGATGTGCATGGTAAATCTGCCAAGGAGGCACGCGGGCGATCCAAGCTGCACTACCGTGATCAAGTATATCGAACGTGGTGCCGAGCCGAGAGTCGCGCCTCAACGTCGAAACCGTCACCAAGTAACGCGGGCGTCAGGGGTGGTCGATGTGAGGATGACACGTGCCGTCGGACCTGCCGCGCAGAGGGGCGCTTTTGGCAGAGCGCCCTGAATTCGCCCGTCGGGCAGTGGGTGATCTAACCTGCTGACGCCAATCTTCGGCAATCATGGGCTATGGATGGCGCTGCTGATTTCCTTCGCGGTACGCGGCGTGACGCTGGGCCTGCGTTACCCGGCGCTCGAGGCCACGGCGGATGTGCCTGCAGAACCCGGGTAGGGGCGCTGCCCCGGCCTTGCGGCCTCCCCGGGATATTTTTATCCCGAAGATGAGGGGCTGTTGCAGGGCGTCGTCTTCGGGCGGCAAATGTAGTGAGGGGTCCGCCCGCAGGACCCTTAGATATCAAGCAGGGGCAGGACGTTTTCCGGAGGGCGTCCGATTGCGGCGCGCCCCTCAATGATCAAAATCGGGCGTTCGATCAGGATCGGGTGTTCGGACATCGCGCGGATCAGCGCCTCGTCGTCTGTCGTTTCGTTGAGGCCGAGTTCTGCAAAGACCTTTTCCTTGACCCGCATCACCTGGATCGGCGTCATGCCGAGCGCTTGCAGGACATTGCGGATTTCATCCGGCGTCGGCGCATCGTGCAGATAGGGTCGGATCCTCGGTTGATAGCCATGGGATTCAATCAAAGCCAGGGTTTGGCGTGACTTGGTGCAGCGTGGGTTGTGCCAGAGGATCACAGCCAGTCCTTTCGTCCGGTTCCGACGGCCTCTGCAACAGTGGCAAAGCCGTCTTGTTCAAGCAGCGTATCGAGGTTCTGCGCAATCTCGCCGGCCAGCGACAGCCCGCGATAGGCGAGGGCCGTGTACAACTGAACGGCCGAAGCGCCGGCCCTGATCTTTGCATATGCGTCCTCGGCATTGGAAATGCCACCCACCCCGATCAGCGGAACCGCGCCGTCGGTGATCTGGTGCAGCCGGGCCAGAATCTGCGTCGAGCGTGCGAAGAGCGGTGCGCCGGACAACCCGCCCTTTTCCTCGCGGTGATTTCCGTGCAATCCGCGTCGAGACAGGGTGGTGTTGGTGGCGATGATCCCGTCGATGCCGCGATAGATCACCACACGTGCGATGTCGGCCAATTCGCTGTCGCTGAGGTCGGGCGCAATCTTGAGGAAGACCGGGATCCTCCGGGGCAGCCAGTCACGCGCCTCGATCACGCTTTGCAGGAGGGCTTCGAGCGCGGCCGCGCCCTGCAGATCGCGCAAGTTCTCGGTGTTCGGGGAACTGACGTTGACGGTCGCGAAATCCAGATGCGCGCCGCAATGGGACAGCACGGTCACGAAATCCTCCGCCCGGTCTGCGCTATCCTTGTTCGCGCCGAGGTTCAGTCCGATGATCGCCCCCTCGGGGCGCGCCGCGAGGCGGGCAGCCACCGTCGCCATGCCGTCGTTGTTAAAGCCAAAGCGATTGATGACCGCGCCATCCTCGGGCAGGCGGAACATCCGGGGACGCGGATTGCCGGGTTGCGGGCGCGGCGTGACCGCGCCGACCTCGACAAAGCCGAACCCGGCCTGGGACAGCGGGCGCAGGCATTCGGCATTTTTGTCAAAGCCCGCCGCCAACCCGACCGGATTCGGCAGGGCGAGGCCTGCGACCTCGGTACGAAGGCGGGGCGAGGTGACGGTGGCGCGCGCCGGCATCAAGCCGGAGTTCAGCGCGCGGATGGCCAGACGATGCGCCCGCTCGGGCTCCACCCGTTTCAGCGCCATCAGGCCGAGCTGTTCGATCAGGGTCATGGGTGCGCATCCCCGTCCGGGCCGGGACCGGCGGGGTCATCCGTCATGGAATCGGGGAATTGGTGCGAACCTTCAAGCAGGGGAAGCGGCGCGTGCCAGGCGACATCCTCAATCCGAAGGGCGCGGTAGAGATGAGGAAACTCAGCGCCGCCGCGCGAGACCTCCCAAATCAGCGCATCACCCAGGGTTTCGGCGGTGACGGCGGCGAGGATCAGATCGCTGACGCCGGAAAAATGTTTGCGTGCGGTTTCGCTGGCCTGTTGTGCGGTAGAGAAATGGATATAGCCGTCGGCCAGGTCGACCGGCGCGCCGCCGGTTTGCCCATCTGTGACCAGGGCTTGCCACTCGGGCGCGCGGAAAATCTTGTAAATCAGCATGGAGGAGCCATGCCCCGCCGCCGTGCCCGGGTCAAGACCCGGTTCGAGAGGCGTCCGGCCATGCCTTCCGTTTGGGCAACCGGCGTCTCTTGGCGCGTGAGGGTCGATGGGCTTTGACAGATGCGGATTTGCGATGCAGCATCCCGACTTACAACATCACAACAGGGGTTCATCATGTCTGTCCGTTACCTTGCGAGCGTTGCCGCCCTGGCCCTGTCGGCCGGAACCGCGATGGCCGATTATTCACTGACAATTCTTCATACCAATGATTTCCACGCCCGGTTCGAGCCGATCAGCAAGTATGATTCCGGCTGCTCTGCCGAAGACAACGATGCGGGTGAGTGCTTTGGCGGCTCGGCTCGATTGATCACGGCGATCAACGAAGCGCGCGGTCGGTCGAACAATTCGATCCTCGTGGATGGGGGCGATCAGTTCCAGGGCACGCTGTTTTACACCTATTACAAGGGCAAGCTTGCCGCCGAGATGATGAACAAGATGGGCTATACGGCGATGACCGTGGGTAACCACGAGTTCGACGATGGCCCCGAGGTGCTGCGCGGATTTCTCGATGCGGTCGAATTCCCGGTTCTGATGTCGAATGCCGATGTCTCGGGCGAGCCCCTGCTGGCGGACAAGCTGGCGAAATCCACGGTGATCGAGCAGGGCGGCGAAAAGATCGGCCTGATCGGTCTGACCCCGCAGGACACGGATGAGCTGGCCGCGCCGGGCGACAAGGTGATCTTTACCGATCCGGTTGGCGCAGTGCAGGGCGAGGTCGATCTGCTGACCGCGGAAGGCGTCAACAAGATCATCGTGCTCAGCCATTCAGGCTATGTCGTGGACAAGCGCGTCGCCGAGGGCACCACCGGCGTTGACGTCATCGTCGGCGGCCACTCCAACACGCTGCTTGGCGATATGGAGGGGGCAGAGGGGCCCTATCCGACAATGGCCGGCCCGACCGCCATCGTCTCGGCCTACGCCTACGGTAAGTTTCTGGGTGAACTCAACGTGACCTTCGACGATGAGGGCAATGTGACCGAAGCCAAGGGCGCACCGATCATCATGGACGGGGCTGTCACCGAGGATGAGAGCGTGAAGGCCCGCATCGCCGAGGCCGCCAAGCCGCTGGACGAGATCCGCAACAAGGTCGTCGCCTCTGCGGATGACGTGATCGACGGGGACAAGAACAATTGCCGGACCGGCGAATGCCAGATGGGCAATCTCGTTGCCGATGCCATGCTGGACCGCGTCAAGGATCAGGGCGTCAGCATCGCGATTGCAAACAGTGGCGGGCTGCGTTCCTCCATAGACGCAGGCGAGGTGACGATGGGCGAGGTGCTTACGGTGCTGCCGTTTCAGAACACCCTCTCCACCTTCGAAACCGATGGCGCCAACATTGTCGCGGCGCTGGAAAACGGTGTGAGTCAATTCGAAGAGGTCGCTGGCCGCTTTGCCCAGGTCGCCGGGCTGAAATATGCCTTCGATCCGGCGGCTGAGGTCGGGTCGCGGGTGTCCGATGTCATGGTGATGGAGGGTGAGGACTGGGTCGCGATCGATCCCGACAAGACCTACCTCGCCGTGACGAACAACTATGTGCGCAATGGGGGTGACGGCTACAAAATGTTCCGCGACAGCCCGAACGCCTATGACTTCGGGCCCGATCTTGCGGATGTCACAGCGGAATTCCTGGCCGCCAATGCGCCCTACAAACCCTATACCGACGGGCGCATCACGCAGAAGTAATGCTTGGCGTGCGGGGCCGTGATGGCGGCTTCGCGCGCCTTTTGCTGGTTACATGCGCCTGTTTCGGTGTGCCGGGGCGAGCGGTCTACCTCGTACCGGGGCAGGCAAGGTCCAAGCCCGGTCCCGAGACGATTTCTGGGGCAGAATGCGCCGCATCGACGCGGACCCGACCTGGCAATGACGGAGGTAAAATTTGACCCCCACCCACGCAGAACCCCACATCTCGACAGGGTTGCGAATGGCCGCCATGCTGGCCGTCGCTCGTGGGGCTTGCCGTGGCGTATACGCATCTCAACACGGGCCCGAAGGGCTGCGTTGATGTGCGGCCGCTTTGCCACCACGCTGCCCCCCGATGCGATGGCGCAATTGTTCAAGGCGTCTCCGGCCAACGACCTGGTTCAGGAGCCGAACTTCAACGTTTGTCCAACGGTGCCGATCAACGTGGTGCGTCGGGCCGAGCAGGGGCGGCAGCTGGTCGCGATGCGGTGGGGTTTCGTGCCCCATTGGTACAAGGCCCCGAACGACGGCCCACTGCTGATCAATGCGCGCGCTGAAACCATCGCGGAAAAACCCGCATTCCGCGTCGCTGCGCGGAATCGCCGCTGCCTGATTGCGATGCTGGGATTTTACGAATGGGACCGCGCGGGCAAAGAGAAGTTGCCGTGGTTCATTCACCGTCGCGACGAGGCACCGCTGGTGGTCGCGGGACTTTGGCAGGACTGGGGACACGACGGCGAAGGGTTGAGCACCTGCGCCATCGTCACCACGGAGTCGAGCGGCGCAATGGCCGAGATCCACAATCGGATCCCGGTGATCATCGAAGCGGAGGACTGGCCTCTATGGCTGGGCGAAGACGGCAAAGGGGCCGCGCGTCTGATGACGGCGGCGCCGGATGACGTCTATGGGATGTATCGCGTCGGGCAGGCAGTCAACTCCAACCGGTCGAGCGGCGCAGAGCTGATCGCCCCGCTTGGCGGTCTGTGAGGCCCGGCCTCACAACAATCCGCCGAGCAGATTGCGCAGCACGCCGCCCAGGTTGGCAAGGGTGTAGCCCAGGCCTTCGGCCAGTCGCACCACGCCGCCATCCTTGCCGACGATGTTGCCCTGATGATCGACAAGATCGCCATAATCCACCGCGGTTGGCGGGCCACCGATGGAAATCTTCGCCGTTTCGCCCCACCAGTTGCCGCGCTCACTGAAATCTTTCCCGATACTGGGCTGCAAGACAAAGGCCCAGTTCTCGTTCTGGCTCAAATAGGGGCTGGACCAGCTCTTGTCCTTGGCGCGCAATCGCAATTTTGATTGGCGCAGGTTGTGGATCAGGATCGTGTCTCCGTATTCGGCGTAGATCCTGTTGGGCAGGAAGGTGTCCCCGACAACAAATACCGGATGCACAACGCCGGTTTCGGCGCTGCAGGAGGAGAGCAGGCAGTTAACCAGGTTTTCGATCGTTCCGGCCTTGGCCGGGGCGACGGAGGAACCCACGAGGCTACCCGCGACAATCAAAGGCAGGATCAGGTTTCGGCGAATGGAAACAGAGGCAAGGGTACGCATGTCAAATCTCGGTTTGGAAAATCTTGTTCCAACTTGACGCGAAATTGTGGCGACTTCCGGGCCAGAGCTTGATCATGCTGTGATACCTCGCTCGCATGGGCGTCGAACGGGCCATGACGTCGCGGGTTCGACGCCCTGCACCGAGATTTCCTGCTCAGCTCAATTTCCCAACCCCAAAAGGGACGTGACGCCACCGACCAACCCGTCACCGACACCGCGCAAGGTGCCGCCGAGCCTGGCCAGCGTGTAGCCGAGGTCTTCGGCGGGTCGTATGTCGATACCCTCTTTGCCGATCACGATGCCATCGTGGTCGATGAGATCACCGAAATCGACCATTGTCGGCGTGGAGGCGATATAAAACCGACCGGAGACAGAGGATTTACCGACTTTGTAGAAGGTGCTTTTCGTCGTGCTTTGCACCTCCAGCCGGTAGGATTGCCCCTCCCAGAGGGTGCCGCTGGACCAACTGTTGTCGGTCGCGCGGACCCGGTGGCTGGTGGATGCGAGATTGTGAAAGACGATCTCATCGCCCGGCTTTGCGTAGACCCGATCGGGGAAATACGCATTGCCGACGATAAACACCGGGTGGATCACGCCAGTCTGCGCAACGGGGCAGGCTGTCACGCAGGGGATCGTCAGTGCGATGGCGGGTGCACCGGCCGCGCTGACCATCAGGCTTGCCAGCATGATGCGCAGGGGACGGGCGAGATACGTGTTGGAGAGTTTCGACATCAGAACTTCCTCCTTCGGGAAGCAAATCAACTGAGTCGTCGTAGCGTCAAATTGTGGCGGGATTAGGTGGATGGGGTCGGGTCAAGAACCGGGGATCGGAGTGCGGTGATGACGTCGGGACAATCGGGCCGATCTAACCGGATAAATTGGAACAATTTTTGCCTCCGGTGGTTGGTCGCGTGCAAAGACTATTCGACAGGAGAATTTTTCATGGCTCGCACCGCTACCTCCAATGGGTCTGCAAGCGCGAAAGACGATGCCGTTACCGCAGACGACGTTCGCGCCCAATTGGCGACATTGCAGAACGATATCGCCGCCCTGACCAAAACGGTCAGCGATTACGGTCGCGCCGCCGGAGATGATGCAAAGGCCACTGCCGTGCGCAAGGCGGAGGACATGCGCCTGCGTGCCGACTCCATGCGCGAGGATGCCGAAGCACAGCTGAAATCCGGCTATGCACAGGCTGAAACGGCCGTGCGCGACAATCCGGCCGCTGCCGTGGGCATCGCGGCTGGCGTCGGCTTTGTGCTGGGGCTGTTGTCGACGCGTCGCTGAGGGTTTCAAATGCTGACATCGCTCAAGCTGTCATTGCGCCGCGCAGGCTTTGGTCTGGGTGGCGCCGTTCTTATGGTGATCGGTGCCGCCTTTTTGACCATCGCCGCTTGGTTGGCCCTGGCAGAGGCGCAGAGCCCGCAGTTTGCGGCGCTGGTCCTCGGCTGTGTCTATTTCGGCGTGGGTGCCTTGGTCGTCGCCCTCGGGACGCGTCGTCCCCGTCGTGTCGTGCCCAAATCCAGCGCCAGCGGGTTGAGCGCGGCCTTCGCGCAAGGCTTCGGAGCCGGGGCCGCGACCAGAACCGCGATGAATCGGCCCAAGCCAGGGACGACTCCACCGGTATGAGCATTGCCATGGGGCCGGGCAGGAAGTGGCGCCACAGGTGCAGTTGACGCTTGGGCGACCCCGCCACACCTTCCCCTCGCGTGTTCGACCCCTAGGCCGCATATGCCCATATTGACGCGCCATCCATGACGTAGGATGGTGCGCCGGGCGGGTCCTCCCGCTTTCAGTCACCAGTGACCGGGCCCCTCTGGCAGAAGTAGCGGCGCTTCTGCGATGTCGGCACTGAATAGACACTTGCCGCGCAGCAGATCGCCCATGCCAGACAAGACGCATCGCACGACGGGGCAGGGGCCGGTCGCGATTTTCCTGATGTATTTCAAATGGGCCTTCGCGGTCACCGTTCTGGGGCTGATCCTCGGGTTCGCTCTGGGATGGCAGCAGACGGGTAGTCTTGATGGTGCGCTGACGATCTTTTTCATCTGCGCCGTTCTGGCTGTGCTGGAAATCAGCCTTTCCTTCGACAATGCCATCGTCAACGCCAATACGTTAAAGAACATGACGCCCGTCTGGCAGCGACGCTTCCTGACCTGGGGGATCCTGATTGCGGTTTTTGGCATGCGGATCGTCTTTCCCCTGCTGATCGTGGTCGTCGCCGCCGGGATCGGACCGGGCGAGGCGCTGGTCCTGGCCGCGACCAACCCCGAGGCCTACGCCGCCATCATGTCCGAGGCGCATCTGTCCATCGCAGCCTTCGGCGGGACGTTCCTTTTAATGGTGGGTCTCGGGTTCTTTTTCGACCATGAAAAGGACGTGCACTGGGTGAACTGGTTGGAGCGGCGGATGGCCAACTATGCCACCGTGCGCGGGATCGAGGTGGCGCTGGTGCTGTCGGTCGTGCTGATCTTTACCAGCCTGCACGGGGGGCCGGATGGCAATTCGTTCCTCATCTCCGCCGTATGGGGTCTGCTCGCCTTCCTGTTGGTCGAGGTGTTGGGCGGCCTGCTGGATCGCCGCGCCGCGTTGACCGAAGGCGCCAAGGGCGGATTGGGCGCCTTTCTCTATCTCGAAGTGCTGGATGCCTCCTTCTCCTTTGACGGGGTGATCGGGGCCTTTGCCCTTAGCCAGAACCTGTTCGTCATCGCCATCGGGCTGGGAATCGGCGCGATGTACGTACGCTCCATGACCATCATGCTGGTCGAAAAGGGCACGCTGGCGCAGTATCGCTATCTCGAACACGGCGCGTTTTACGCCATTATCGTGCTGTCGGTGGTGATGTTCGCGCAGAGCTTCGTGCATATCCCCGAGGTCATTACGGGGCTGGGCGGTGCGACGTTGATCGGCGTATCGTTCTGGTCGTCGATCCGCTGGAACAGGCATTCGCGCCAGGCCTGAGGGGTGGCATGCGCGACGCGTGATCTATCAGCCAAACGCCATCCACAGGGCAACCCCGGCCAGGACCAGACCGAACACCCGGTTGATCCACAGGGCGCTGCGCTCCTCGCGAAATTGCCTGGCCAAACGGTCGCCCGCCGCGGTCCATGTCAGGAAGGCCACGAAGTTGTTCAGCGTGAAGACCGTCGTGATCACGAGAACGACCTGCCAATCGCCAATCCCGTTTTCGTCCGCGACGAACTGCGTGAACATCAGCGCGATGATGAGGTAGGCCTTGGGGTTGAATAAAAGCAGCAGGACCCCGGTGCCAAATCCCGCAGGGGTCGCATCCGCCGCGTCGTCGTGAGAGCCGCTGCGGAAAAGGGACCACGCCAGCCAGAGGACATAGAGGCTTCCCAGCAGCTTCAGCGCCTGAAACGCACCGGGATGCGTCGTGAAAGCCGCGAGCGCGCCGAACCCGATTGCGGCGGTCACGATCCATGTCGCCAGATGGTAGCCGAGATTGGCGGGCATCGTCGCCTTCAATCCGAACCGTGCGCCATTGGCGGCAAAGAACATGTTTCCAGGACCCGGACTATACGCGAGGGGTAAAAGGAAGATGAGCAAGGCGACGATGAGGGTGGTCATGGCGGTTCCTTCTCCGGTTGTTGGCGAGGCTGTTGGTAAGAGAATGGCCGGACTTACGGTTCAAAGCAGCCCGGATCATGCGGATTCGGAGGGCCTGCCCTAATTTGGACTGCGGTGCAGTCGCCGTCTCCATTGCCTCACGGCTGCCATCCGGGCCTTTGCCGTGAGGGCCTTGGATCGCGCCAGATCCTGCGGGCGCACCCGTACATGCTAGGTTTTCGCCCCAACGCTGTGGCTTGCGGTCCAGCGTCAGCGGTTTGTCTGCACTCACGCGATTGAACACGCCAGGTTGCGCCGATTTGCGCCGGTCAGTCTTGACCATGCGCAGAGATTGAAATAGGTCGGAAATTGAGCGCGGGCGTTGTGTAATGGTAAGACCTCAGCCTTCCAAGCTGATGACGCGGGTTCGATTCCCGCCGCCCGCTCCAAATCTTATTGATACATTTAGAAAAACGTGGTTGCGGGGTCCCACCCCCTACCCGCGCCGAACTGAAAGCATGTGCTGCAAGCGAAACCGCCGCCGCCATGGCCGAAGTTGAAGCCGCGCTTGCTCCCGCCATTGGCACCGCTGCGCAAGTCGTTCGTTCGGAAATCCGCGCCTTCGTTTTGTCCAAAAAGGCCGATCCCGACTTTATCGGCGAACTTCGTGGCTTGGTCGAAACTGACAGTCGTTTTGCAACGGCGTTGTTCGAAGCCCCCGCCGCATTGTCTGGCCTGTCGCCCGAACGCTTGGGCACTTTGCGCCTTCATACCGCCGCAGCCCAAGCGCCCCAAGCTGCGGAACGCGTTCGCGTTGCATCCGAAATCGCCGGGCTTGACGCAAAGCTTGCCAGCGTTGTCGCCGAAGTTCCCCGGTCGTTCTATGACGCGAATATTGAAAAGGGCATGGCGTCGCATGTTGACGTGAACAGCCCGCTTTCAACAGGGGAATGACCCTGCTCACATTGGCCAAAACTCAATTGAATGAACGTCGGCATGGGTTGTCGCGTCGTCGCAAGACGGTCGCAGCCCGCTCGACGATACCATCTCGCGCAGCCCCTTTGGCGAATTGGTACCGGTCGCCATGGACGATCCTGCGCCCGACCTATCGGCGGCTGTCGTCTTGGGCTGTCTGCCCTTGCCAGTCGCCCATGAGGCGCCCGCAGCCGCCTTTGCAGCGCCAGAAGGGCAACCCCGCTTAGACGACGCCGCGCATGTCGAATGGCTGTCAGGGGCCGCGATTTCCGACCCTCTGCGGGGCTTTCCGGCCTGTCATGTGGTGCGGGTCGCCCACGGGTAGTCCATGCGCCAAGCGGCTGTTGCTGCGGGTGCCTATTTTGACAATCCCGAAGCGTTGCTTGTGGGCATCCCCGAAGCCTGTTTCTGAACTCCCACGGGCCACGTAGGAACGACTGCCCGGTTGCTGCGAAGCGCCGGGGCTTTTTTTGTGCAAAAGTGCCATGAAAAGTTACAACGTTTTAAAGGCACTCACAGGACTTTACGATGATTGAAATCCCGCTTGCAGGCGCAGCTTACAACTTGCTGAAAGACATCTACCGATGGGCGACCGACAAGAAGAAATTTTCTCCCGAAGAAAGAATCGCTCTAGCCGAAAGATGGAAACCGAAGTTCGAAGAGTTTCTTATCGAATCGTATATGGGCAAGCTTCGTGGTGATTGCATAATACGCGATGTGAAGCGGATTGATGAATACCCCGGAACTAAGGAGCGCGAGAAGAGGATTTCGGCGTGGTTCAGGGTCGGTTTGCTGGATGCGCAACATGACGGAATACTTGTTGCCTTTCATTGGCAAAAGTTGATCGAAGTATCGGAAGAAAGCTATCGCGTGGCGAAGGGCGAAGAAACTAGCAGCGATACGGCAATAAAAGTCGTTCTTGCGGCCAAGATACCATATCACTTGATCCAATCAGTGAACTTTGGCGGCGACGAATTTTATCAGTTTCCGCACATCTATTGTCACTTTCTATACAAAGGCGAACCTTACAAGGCGGTCGAATTTTACGACGAGCGACAAACAGAAGGTTTCTCGAAACCCTATTTCGTCCAAATCGGTGAAATGAAGAAAATTGGAAAGCTAAGCCGGAAGGCCGGTATCAAACACCTGTAGCGCCAGCTCTACGTTCACGAATGCGTGAGTTGTTTCCAGTTCGATAGGGTTCAATTCGCTCGAAACCATTGCCTTAGGTAATCCTTAGGTGGAGGGTGGGAGGTTTAAAATTATTCAATAAAATCAATGAATAATGGTGGGCGACCCTGGAATCGAACCAGGCGTGGGTCTCCCCGGCGGAGTTACAGTCCGCTGCCGCACCTTGCAGCCCGTCGCCCGATCTGGCTGGGACCATAGTATGGTCCGGCGCGGATCGTGAGGGGGTGATTACTAAGGGACCCGTGAGGCGTCAACAGGAAATCTGCCGCGCCTCTCGCATCGAACCGGCCAGGGTGATAGGGCAGGGGCGGGCATCAGGATGAGATCGGGATCGACGATGAAGAAACCCAAGTGGGTGGTGGAGAAGGAGCGCGGCAAGAAAGCCGCGGCGGATGAAACCGTCTGGCTGTTTGGCCTGCACGCGGTCCGCGACGCTTTGCTGAACCCGGCGCGCGAAAAGCTGCGCCTGATCGTGACCAAGAATGCCGCCGACAAGCTGGGCGATGCGATTCCGGAGCAGGGGCTGGAGGTCGAGATGGCCGATCCGCGCAAGTTTCCGGCCCCGCTCGATCCGCAGTCCGTGCATCAGGGTGCGGCGCTGGAGGTCAGGCCTCTGGACTGGGGCCCGGTGGGTGAGCGGTGCCTGGGCGATGGCACCAACCCGCCTCGCGTCGTTCTATTGGACCGCGTGACGGATCCGCATAACGTCGGGGCGATCCTGCGCTCGGCCGAGGTGTTCGGCGCCGTGGCGGTGATCGGGATGCGCCACCACGCCGCGCCCGAAACCGGGGCGCTGGCCAAAACGGCGAGCGGCGCGCTGGAGCGTCAGCCCTACCTGCGGGTGCGCAATCTCGCCGACGCGATGGAGGAGTTGCGCGCCATGGGATACATCCTGCTTGGCCTTGATGGAGAGGCAGACCAGACGCTGGAGGCAGCGGCGGAGGGGCGTCTCGACCGTCCCCTTGCGCTGGTGCTCGGGGCCGAGGGGCCGGGGCTGCGCGAAAAGACCAAGGAGACCTGCGATCACTTGGTCCGCATTGATTTCGCGGGCGAATTCGGCTCTCTCAACGTCTCTAACGCGGCGGCGGTGGCGCTCTACGCGGTGCGGCCTCGGTAATTTTCGTCAATGCCGAATGGAGATGTGGCCTCGTTCACGGGATGTTCACGTTCCTATTACATCCCCTCCCTAGACTGGCACCGACCCCCTATGTGGAGTCGTGAGATGTCAGACCGGAACTCTGGCATTTCCTTTCACTGTCCCTCGTTCCGTACTGCGCCCGAGTCCCCGCTCGGGCGCCTTTTTTGTCCGCACCGGGTTTACGTGCACCGGACACCAAGTCCGCGATCGCGCGCTTTTTTATCCGCCCTCGGGGACCCGACCGGGCCCCCTGTGACGTGATAGCCATTGCGCCACCGATCCATCGGATTAAATTAGGCGGATGAGCGAAGTTTACAGCGATGCCCATCTGAGTGACATCCTGCGCCGCACCCGCGTGATCGCCGTGGTGGGCGTGTCGATGAACCCCGTACGTCCCAGCTACTACGTCACGCGCTACCTGGCGCTCAAGGGTTACAAGGTGATCCCCGTGAACCCGGGCCATGCGGGCGCGACCTTGTTCGATGAGGTGGTGCGCGCGGATCTCTCTGAAATAACTGAGCCTGTGGATATGGTCGACATCTTTCGCCGCTCCGAGCATGTCCCCCCGATTGTCGATGCGGCTCTCGCCACCTTGCCCGCGCTCAGGACCGTCTGGATGCAGATCGGCGTGGAGCATGCGGTCGCGGCTGAAATCGCCCGCGCACGTGACGTGGACGTTATCATGAACCGCTGTCCCAAGATCGAATATCAGCGCCTGTTCGGAGAGTTGCGAATGGGCGGGTTCAATACCGGGGTCATTTCGTCAAAGCTTTGAGGGCAGGGCGCGCGCTTTGGCCTAGACTGGACGCGCGGCCTTTTCGGCAATGCCCGAGGTTCCCTCGCGGCGCTGCAACTCCGCCAGCACGTCCGACAGGGGCACGTCACGTGCTGCGAGCATCACCAGCAGGTGGTAGAGCACATCCGCCGCCTCGCTGGTCAGGCCCGCGCGATCACCTTTGACGGCTTCGATCAGGGCCTCGATGGCCTCTTCGCCAAATTTCTCGGCACATTTCTCCGGCCCCTTGGACAACAGCTTTGCCGTCCAGGAGCTGTCGGGATCAGCGCCCTTGCGCGCTTCTATCGTGGCAGCGAGTTGTTCCAGAATGCTCATTCCAACCTCATCGCGATACCGGCGGCGGCCATGTGATCCTTGGCCTGCCGGATGGTGAAATCGCCAAAGTGAAAGATCGAGGCGGCCAGCACAGCCGAGGCCCCGCCCAGGGTCACGCCCTCCACCAGATGATCGAGCGTCCCGACACCGCCCGAGGCGATCACCGGCACATTGACAGCGTCGGCAATCGCGCGCGTCAGGGGCAGGTTGAACCCGGCCCGCGTACCGTCGCGATCCATCGAAGTCAGCAGGATCTCTCCCGCACCCTTTTCAACCACGGTCCGGGCGAATTCGACCGCATCGATACCGGTGGAGTTGCGCCCCCCATGGGTAAAGATCTCCCACTGGCCGGGGCTGACCGTCTTGGCGTCGATGGCGACAACGATACATTGGGAGCCGAAGTGATCCGCTGCCTCAGCCACCACATCGGGGTTCGCTACGGCGGCTGAGTTAAAGCTGACCTTGTCCGCCCCGGCGAGCAGCAGGTTGCGCACGTCCTGCACGGTGCGCACGCCTCCGCCGACGGTCAGGGGGATGTAGCATTGCTCTGCCGTGCGGGTGACGACGTCGAACATGGTGCCGCGATTTTCATGCGTTGCATGGATGTCGAGAAAGCAGAGTTCGTCCGCACCGGCGGCGTCATAGGCCTTGGCCGCGTCGACCGGATCGCCGGCGTCACGCAGATCGACAAAGTTGACACCCTTGACCACGCGGCCGTCGGCCACGTCGAGGCAGGGAATGATGCGGGTTTTCAGCATGGGCGGTCCGTTCACGTCTCGGCCCCGGATGTCGCACGGGCGGGGTCACAAAGGCAAGGGCGCGGCGGGTGGAACGTGTGTGAGACCGGCGCGTTGATCATCGAGACATCGCAACAGGAGAACCCCATGCTGAGAACCATTTTCGCCGCTACCATGCTGACCGCAACGCCCGCCCTTGCCGATTTCGAGAAGATGGAGGTCAACGGCACCGTCGATGCCGCCATGTCTCGTCTGCAATCCGCCGTCGAGGATGCAGGCGCGACGGTCTTCGCACGCGTCGATCACGCGAAAGGTGCCTCGGACGTTGGAATGGAGTTGCCGGCGTCGCAACTGCTGATCTTTGGCAACCCCAAGCTGGGCACGCCGGTCATGCAGGAGGATATGCGCGCCGGGCTGGCTCTGCCACTGCGCATGCTGATCCATCAGGACGCCGAAGGACAGGTCTGGGTCACCTATGAAGAGGTCGAAGATATGTTTGATGACCTCGACGTCGATGACGACAGCGAGGCCGTCGAAAAGATGGAGGGCGCCTTGGAAAAATTCGCCAAAGCCGCCGCAGGCTAAGGCCTCTGCGGTTGGTCGGGCAACCTTCGACGGACTGCGTTTCAGACTAGTCGTTCCGCAACGCCTCCAGCGCCGCGCCCAGATCCAGCGCCCCGTCATAGAGCGCACGCCCCGAAATCGCGCCGTTCAACTGCGCCCCGCAATCGCGCAGCGCAATAAGGTCGGTGAGCGATGAGACACCCCCCGAGGCAATCACCGGAATCGTCACCGCGCGCGCCAGCGCGGCGGTGGCGTCGATGTTCGGCCCCTGCATTGCGCCGTCCCGATTGATGTCGGTATAGATGATCGCCGCGACGCCTGCGTCCTCGAAACTGCGGGCAAGGTCCGTCACCATCACGTCGGTTTCCGTCGCCCAGCCCTTGGTCGCGACCCGGCCATTGCGCGCGTCGATGCCGACCGCGACTTGGCCCGGAAAGGCGCGCGCCGCTTCGCGCACGAGGTCGGGGTTTTCCACCGCGACCGTGCCGAGAATCACGCGCGCCAGCCCCTTGGACAGCCACATCTCGATCGTTGCCATGTCCCGGATGCCGCCACCCAGTTGCGCGGGCACCTTGGTCCGGTTGAGGATCGCCTCGACCGGGGCGGCGTTCACCGGTTCACCCGCGAAGGCGCCGTTCAGATCGACCAGATGCAGCCATTCGCAACCGGCCTCGACGAACTCCATCGCCTGTGCGGCGGGGTCGTTGTTGAACACGGTGGCCTTGTCCATGTCGCCCTTGAGCAGGCGCACGGCATTGCCGTCCTTGAGGTCGATCGCGGGGTAGAGGATCATGAAGGGGTCCTTTTGCTGCACGGGTTGATGCGCCGCCGCGGTTATGCATGACGTTACGGGAAATGCAATGCAAGCTTGCCGGACCGGGACCCACACGCCAGAATTGACGGCATCAAGAGGGAGGAGACCCGATGTTCAAAGCAGTCATGACAGTGGCCGCACTGGTGCTAGGGGCCGGTGTCGCAATGGCCGACCCGGTCGAAGGGATCTGGAAAACCCAGGTGGACGATGGCGCCTATGCCCATGTCACCGTCAAACCATGCGGCGCGACCCTGTGCGGCCATATCACCCGTACCTTCAACGCCTCGGGCGAATACAAGAGCGCGAACCTGGGCAAGGCGCTGGTCTGGGACATGGCACCCAAGGGCGGTGGCGCCTACACGGGCGGCAAAATCTGGCAGCCCTCCACCGGCAAGGTCTACAAGTCCAAGATGGCGATGTCGGGCGGCACGCTCAAGGTTTCGGGGTGTGTCGGTCCGATCTGCAAGAAACAGATCTGGAGCCGGGTGAAATAGGGACGACTGCGACCTACCGAAGAGTGCCGGATGCTGCGTTGAGACGCGCCGCCTCAGGGTCGCCAGTTCAGGAAATTCGCGATCATGCGCAAGCCGGTCGCCTGGCTCTTTTCCGGGTGGAATTGCATGCCGACCATGGTGTCGCGTCCGACCACCGCCGTCACCGCGCTGCCGTAGTCGACATGCGCCAGCAATTGGTCGGGAGTGTGAACAGCCATGTGATAGGAATGCACGAAATAGGCGTGCTGCCCGGACTCGATGCCTGCCAACACGGGGTGAGGGCGGTCGATGACCAGATCGTTCCAGCCCATATGCGGCACCTTCAGCCCCTCGGCGCGTATCCGGGTGACGTCGCCGTCGATCCAGCCAAGCCCTTGGGTTTCTTCGTATTCATGCCCGACACGCGCCATCAGTTGCATGCCCACACAGATGCCGAGAAAGGGGCGCGCGCGCGCTTCCACCGCTTCGCGTAGCGCGTCGTAGAGGTTCTCGCGCCCTTTCAACGCGGCGGCGCAGGCGGGAAAGGCGCCGTCGCCGGGCAGGACCAGACGGTCGGCGCGACGCACGTCTTCGGCCCGGTCCGAAACGATGACCTCGCCGCCGCCCGTTTCACGCGCCATCCGCTGAAAGGCTTTTTCGGCGGAATGCAGATTGCCGCTTTCGTAATCGATCAGGACGGTCAGCATCGTGGTCTCCTCACCTCGCACGCCGGGGTGCCGTGAAACGACCCGAGGGTCAAGTCAGAGCATCCCCTTGGTCGAGGGGATATCATCGCCCTTGCGCGGATCAGGTTCCACCGCCTCGCGCAACGCGCGGGCGACGGCCTTGAAGGCGGCTTCGGCGATGTGGTGCGAATTGAACCCGTGCAGCAGGTCGATGTGCAGGGTGATCCCGCCATGCGTGGCCAGCGCCTGAAAGAACTCCCTCACCAGCTCAGTGTCAAAGGTGCCGATCTTGCCGCTCGGCAGATTGAGGTTCCACACAAGGAAGGGCCGCCCCGACAGGTCCAGTGCACAGCGCACCAGCGTCTCGTCCATCGGCAACAGGCAGGAGCCATAGCGCCGGATTCCACGCTTGTCGCCAAGCGCCTCGCTCAGAGCCTGACCGATGGCGATGCCGCAATCCTCGACCGTGTGGTGATCGTCGATGTGCAGATCGCCCTTGCAGCGCACCTCCATGTCGATCAGCGAATGCCGCGCCAATTGGTCCAGCATGTGATCAAAGAACCCCACGCCGGTCTGTATGTCGTAACGCCCGGACCCGTCGAGGGTCAGGCTGGCCGAGATTTCGGTCTCTGCGGTCGTGCGGCTGATCGTGGCGCTGCGCATGGGGCCTCCTGCGGTGATGCGACCCCCCTATAGGGCGCGACCCGTCGTGGGCCAAGCGAAAGCCGCTGCGACGCTAAAATCGTTTGAGCGGCGCGACTTCCCTGCATCGGACGGGGGAGAAGGTAGATGGGGCTGAGGCGGGGACAGTTCAGTCCGCGCCCTGCGCTGGATGAGCCGCGGGCCCAGTGGTCATAAGCGCATGCGCCCAACGTCTACCGCCCCGCGTTCATCCCAAGCCGTCAGCCCAGCTTGGTTGCCTCGCGGGCCAGCGCTTCGATCCCGGCCCAGTCGCCGCCTTCGACCTTGTCCTTCGGTGCGACCCACGACCCGCCTACGCAGGCGGTGTTGGGCAAGGAGAGGTAGTTCGGCGCATTTTCCGGCGTCACGCCGCCCGTCGGGCAAAACAGGATTTGCGGCAAGGGAGAGGCGAGGGATTTCAACGCCTTGGCGCCGCCAGATGCCTCTGCGGGAAAGAACTTCTGCACCCGGTAGCCGCGTTCCAGCAGGGCCATCGCCTCTGTCGCCGTGGCAGCACCCGCCAGCATCGGTAGCCCCATCTCTTCGGCCGCATCGAGCAACATCGGCGTCGCACCGGGTGAGACGCCGAAGCGCGCGCCGGCCTCCAGCGCGCGCTCCACGTCCCGCGGTGTCAGGATGGTGCCGGCGCCGGTGATCCCGCCCTCGACCTGTGCCATTTCGCGGATCACGTCCAGCGCGGCGGGGGTGCGCAGGGTGACTTCGAGCACCGGCAAACCACCCGCGACAAGCGCGGAGGCGAGGGGCTGCGCATGGGTC
>Ga0209345_10000150_pt1 | contig 97340 bp, 102 predicted proteins | sample Cruoilmetagenom7_FD_187294 | JGI IMG/M metagenome (GOLD analysis project Ga0209345, IMG submission 187294) | Oil polluted marine microbial communities from Coal Oil Point, Santa Barbara, California, USA - Sample 7 (SPAdes) (version 2) | ecosystem: Environmental > Aquatic > Marine > Oil seeps ... | reverse complement strand
TTATCAGCCGCAGCTTTGCTTGTTCCGGATTTCTTGTTCATCTTCACTCCATGAAGGTTACGATGAACCAGAAATCCTCCTTTTGCTAAACCTTAAATCTGTCTCACGAGTGCTGACGTCAGACAGGCCCTACAACGCTTCCATGAAATAACTCTATGATAGCGTGAGCAAGATTGATCCGCTGACGGGCTGAATCGTTCCCTGTGCTGGCATAGTTGTTGACTATACCCCCGGTACACGCGCAATTACCCCATTTCGGTGAACGCATGTGATTTCAACCGCCCCAAAATCCACATTTACGTGACCCGTTTTAAGGTGAAAATGTTGATTTTTTCGCTCAGCTTCCTGTTCTTTGAGCATCTGGATGATGCTATTTGTTCGTGAATCGCTTTTTCATTTTGCCCGCCCTTGTTCGTCCGATAGTTCATATCCTTTGTTGCAGAATGTGCTATCAAAGGGGCGGAACCAAACCGTGGCTGGTCCAGAGAGATTTCTATTTATGCACCGAGCGCAATGGATGTCATTCCATATTCGGAATCGGAAATATTTTCGAAATCGATATTGCCGGGGCACTGTTTCCTGCATACCTTTGCTGCGAAGAATGAAAATACCACGGAGGATCGACGGATGAATGCACCAGACACCTTTGCGGGCCAGGCAGCCGCAACATTCGGGAAACGGTTCAAAGCACGTCGCAAGGCCCAGAAGCTGACGCTAACAAAGCTCGCCCAGATGTCATCCGTTTCAGCATCAACGATCTCGAAGGTGGAAAATGGAGCGGTCTCGCCGACCTATGATGTGATCCTTAAGCTGGCGCACGGACTTTCTAGCAGCGTAAGCGAAATGTTTGGCGAGCCTTTAGAACCTGCAGCAAGCACCCGGGGGCCAAGCGGTTGGCAAATGATCGGACGCAAAGACGAGTACGAGCTGCTTGAGACGGACAATTATGCGCATTTTTACTTGTGCTCAAACTTGAGGACCAAATCAATGGTTCCCTGCGTGGTCCATATCAAAGCTGGGTCCTTGACGGAATTTGGTGCCTTGACTCAGCATGGCGGGGAAGAATTTGTCTATGTTTTGAAAGGCGCGATTGAACTGCACAGCGAGTTTTATTCGTCAGCCAAGCTTGGCGAAGGCGACTATGCCTATCTCGATAGCACTATGGGTCATGCCTATGTTCGTGGCTCCGACGCCGAGGCGGTCATCCTTTGCGTTTGCGCCGGGACAAACCCTGGCGACGAATTGCAGCCGATTTAGAACCTCTACGTTCGGGCTATGTATTAGGCGAACAGGTCAAACAGGCACCCATCCCGTTGAGGGGCAACATTTCGGCTCCTGCGATTCTTTGAATCTGGGTGTCCAAGAGGCGCGCAATTTTGCGGTGCTGCGCGGGTTTTGCCATAATGCTCGCATGGGCTGCCTAAAAGATGGGTGCTCGCGATTGTGTCTTTTGCTGCCCAATAATTATTTTATAGGAGGGCAATCTGCGGATTGGATCCGAAAAAGGGTCTGGTTTCAATGAATTGGGCGGCGACGCTAGCAAGAAAGTCTGACGATAGGAAATTCAAAAGTCTCTCCGGTGCGGGTTTCGAAAGCATACATCCAAATTTTTCTTAAAAGAAAAATTTGATTTTAAGAAAAATGAATGCTAGCAAGCTGGTGCAAACCATTGCCACCATCTGACCAAATAGATGAGGCTTTGGCTCTGCACTACATCACTTCAAGGTCCTATTGGGGGAGATATCCATGGCCCAAACTAACAAACAGAACGGCTTTGTCCTGAACGCCATCCGCACATTCACATTTGGTCTAGCCGCTGCTGTAATGCCCGTGAGCATGGCAGCCGCCGCCGACTACGAGATGGTTATCGGTCATCTCTATCCTGAAGACCCGATGAGCAATGAAGTGCAGCCTAGCCTGCTGCATTTTGAAGCCCTGGTCGAAAGCGCCACCGACGGAGCCATCGACGTTCAGATCTTCGCTGGAGGTCAACTTGGTAACGAAGTTGAAAGCGGCAAGCAAGTCCAGTCGGGGCGCACAATGCAGGCAACAGTCATGTCTTCTGGTGCGATGTCGTCTTTTTATAAGGACTACCAGATCATCACCACGCCATTCTTATTCAACGACTATCTTACCGCACGTGCCTATTTCGACGGCGAGTGGCATGCAAAGTTCATGCATGGCGCGATCGAAGAAGCTGGCCTGCGTTATCTAGGCACCTTTGATGATGGCGGCGGGTTTGTTGCTTTGACCACCAACAAGCGTTTGGTCAAAACTGTCGAAGATTTGGCGGGTTTGAAAATCCGCGTCGAAGAGAACCCGGCCCACGTTGCCATCATGAAGGCACTTGGTGCCTCCGCAACCCCGCTGCCCTGGGGTGAAGTGCACACTGCACTGTCGACCGGTTTGGCAGATGGCCAGTTCAACGCGCCCGGTATCTCAACCGCGTACAAGCTTTATGAAGTCACCGACTACACAACGCTGAGCGGCCACGTTTACAACTCCACGACCTTTGTTGTTAGCGACAAATGGTTCCAGTCGCTGCCCAAAGAGTATCAGGACGCCATCGCTGTTGCGGCCCGCGAGGCGGTGAAAATCGGTCACGGTATCGCAGCTCTGCAGGCGATTAACGGTTGGTCGGAAAGCTGCAAAGTCTTCAAGGAATGCTACGTTTTGCCAGAAGCTGAGCGGGTGAAGATGGCTGGCATCGCGCGCCCCGCATGGCGCGAGTGGGCCACTGGTGACTTTGGTGTCGACGGTGCGCTTATTGATGAACTATGGGCTGAAGTTGCCCGCATCTCTGATGCAGAAAAGGCCACCAGCGTAAGTCTCTACGCAAACTGATCACACATAATGGCGTGGACCTGTGCACTCTAGCGACGGGTCCGCGCCTTTCTTTTGGAGGCAGGAGAAACGTGCATGCCTGCGTTGAAACTACTTAGCGACAGGGTAAACCTGCTCGTAACCGCGCTCTGCGCAGCATTTCTTGTCATAATGCTGGGAATTTCATTCTCAGGGGCAATTTATCAAGCTGTCACTGGGGACGCGCTCGCTTGGACCTACTCTCTTGCGCGCCAATTTCTGCCTTGGATTGCGCTACTGTCCATCACGGTTGCCTTCAAGAACGGTGAGCATGTGGCGATGGCCATGATTGTTAATGCCCTACCAAGCCGAATTCGCCTGGCGGTGGAGTGGGTGATTGTTGCATCGATCGGGCTGTTTGCCCTGATCCTCACGATTGCCGGGGTCCAATTTGCCCTTGAATCCAGCCAGCTTGTTATGATCTCCGACCAAATCCAAATTTCACAAAGCTGGGTCGCAGCCAGCGTTCCAACCACAGGTATTGTTCTCTTGGTACATCTATTCACCGGGCGCGCGCTTGTTGAAGGACCGGTCACAACGTCAGACTTTACTGAAGGGATGGCAACCGAAACGGACCATATCAACCCAGAGCGTGGTACCTGATGCCTGTCGTAATTTCCGTCTTTCTTGTCATGTTGCTGATCGGTGCACCGGTTGGGCTTGTGATGGTCTTCGCTGGCGGTGCTGGTGCAATAAGCCTTGGTGGTTTGGACTATTTGGCCATCGTTCCGGAAAAGATGTTTTCGGGCGTGTCCTCGTTTGTGCTGATCGCCATCCCTTATTTCATCTTCACCTCTGAATTGATGAGCCACGCCAGCCTGACAGAGCGGTTGATCGCCTTTAACAATGCCCTTCTGGGCCGCGTGCGTGGCGGGTTGAGCCATGTTAACGTGACCGTCAGCATCTTCTTTGCCGGGCTCACTGGCGCCGCCGTTACAGACACGGTGTCCATCGGGCGCATTATGATCCCTGCCATGAAAAAGGAAGGCTACACCGCAGAATACGCCGCAGCAGTGACGGCTTGTTCGTCCATCGTTGGGCCAATCATTCCGCCCAGCATCATTATGGTGATCTACGCCACTATCCTGCGAGATGTATCGGTGATTAGCCTATTTGCCGCTGGGATCGTGCCTGGGGTGCTGATGTCACTTTCGATGCTTGTGGTCAGCGGATTTCTCGCTTGGAAGCACGGCTTCCCGCGTCACGAACCTGTTGGATTTGTGGCCGCCGTCGGTGCCTTTATCTTGTCTCTCCCCGCACTTATGGTACCGCTGGTCATCCTTGGGGGGATCCTGTCAGGCCTCACCACTGTGACCGAAGCCTCAGCCTTTGCAGCCGTCTACACGCTTCTGATCGGTGTGTTGCTCTACCGACGCCTGACTTGGGCCAAGGTCTGGGACGCGCTTGTCACAACCATCCGCTTTTCGGGCGTCGTCTTTTTGTTACTGGCTGCATCGGCTGTGCTGTCTTGGTTTGTCGTCCGGTCGGGCATTGCACGTGAGGCGGCGGACATCATCACCACGATCACCGACAGCGCGTCGTTGCAACTCCTTCTAGTGATTGTTTTCTTGCTGATTTTGGGCACGGTGATGGACGTTTTGCCGGCGCTTGTGGTCGCAGGGCCAGTGCTGCATCCAACGATGGTCGGTCTGGGCTTTGATCCGCTGCATTTCGCTATCGTAATGATTGTCACGCTGAACGTTTCAAACATCACCCCACCCGTTGGGATGACATTGCTGACGGCCGCCAAAATCGCCGAAGTCCCCTATGAGCGTGTTATCGTCGCCGCCTTGCCGTTCTTTGGAGCGGTCATTACGGCTATTCTTTTACTTGCCTTTGTACCGCAGTTGTCGCTTTGGCTGCCTTCGCTTCTCAAATAGAAGGATACGGCTATGGTCAAGAATGTCGTCGTCATAGGAGCCGGTCTTGCAGGCATTCAAACCGCTTGGTTCCTCAAGCGCGAAGGCCTTAACGTCACGGTGATTGAACGCCGTGACGGGGTTGCGCTGGAAACCAGCTTTGCCAACGGTGGCTTGATTACCCCGAGCCATGCCGCCCCTTGGAATTCGCCGGGTATCTTGCGCACCCTGATGTCGTCCATCGGCAATGAATCCGCCGCGCTATACGTCAAGTTCTCGGCGCTGCCACAATATTTGAGCTGGGGGATGCAGTTTGTCCGCAACTCAACTCCAGGCCGGTTCCAACGCACGATCCAGCGCAACGCGCGGCTAGCAAACTTCGGCTTAAGTCAGCAAAACGCTTTAATATCAGAACTCGGGTTGGAATTTGACGACGAAGCGCGCGGTACAATGATGGTGTATCGCAGCGCAGCAGCACTTGAGCGGGCCAAGGCTGCAAACGCGATTGTGGAAAACGCTGGTGTTGATGTGCGCCTTTGCTCACCGGCAGAATTGGCCACACTGGAGCCCGCGTTGGCATCGGTTGGTGACAAGCTTTCTGGCGGGTTTCACTATCGCGGTGACCAGCACGGTGATGCCCATCTGTTCTGCCTAGAGTTAAGCAAAAAGGCTGTCGAACAAGGCGTACAGATGAGGCTTGGTGAAACCGTCCAACACATCGAGCGCAGCGGCAATCGGGTGGGTGCCGTTGTCACCAACCAGCAACGCTACGAAGCAGATGCCGTGGTTTTGGCCGCAGGGTTTTGGAGCAAAGCATTGGGCCGAAGCTTTGGCTTGCGCCTGCCAATTGCGCCGGTCAAAGGCTACTCGGTCACTTATGATGTGACCGGATGGGAAGGCCAGCCGAAAATCCCCATCGTCGATGATGAATTACATATCGGGCTAACCCCGCTTGGAAATCGGATGCGATTTGTCGGCACTGCGGAATTCAGCGGTTTCTCACCGCAGATCAATCCAGCCAGGGTTGAAAACCTGCGCCGCGCGGCGGCGGGAATATATCCCGAAATAGGTCCGATCATTGAAAACGCCGAACCACAATCAACGTGGTGTGGCCACCGCCCAATGACACCTGACTGCCTTCCGGTTGTGGGACAGGACGGACCTGAAAACCTCTATCTTAATACTGGGCATGGTTATCTTGGCTGGACCACCGCGTGTGGAACATCAAAAGCAGTGAGTGACCTTATTGCTGGCCGTGAACCGGGAATTGACCTCACAGATTACAGCCCAGCCCGGTTCTGACACCTGACCTTGAAAGGATACTCAACATGACTATTGAAACGATTGGCGGCAGTGTATGTCTTCCCAATGGCACAGCGGTTCCGCTGTCCAAAGCTGTCCGGACAGGTGATTTCATCCTCACCTCTGGCCAGTTGGCTTTTGGTACAGATGGCAAGATCGTCGAAGGCGGAATCGCAGCGCAGACCCGGCAATGTCTGGAAAGCATCAAGGCCCTGCTTGCCTCAGTGGATGCCGGAATGGAAGATATTGCCCGAGCAGCGATCTGGCTGACAGACACTGCCGATTTCGCCGAGTTTAACGCAGTTTACGCCGAATTTTTCCCCCAAAACCCACCGGCTCGGTCGGCTGTTTGTTCGGCATTGATGCTGCCGGACGCCTTGGTTGAAATTGAAGTGACAGTTTTCAAGCCAGTTTCCTGATCGGAAATCCCGCGTAAAAAGGAGACGGTGCCCCCGTTCGCCGCCTTTTTCTGTAATCGGCAGAGCAATACCCGACCACGATACCAGTTCATCGATTACGCAGCGAAGGTCGGCACTACTGATTTTTCGGTGAGCCGCCTGAACCGGCATCCAGCAGATTTCCGGCTACCTTAAGGTGGGACACTTTTCCGAAAAAATGGCGATACATGGGGTGCTTTTGGTGTCCTATTTTTAGCCAGGTGTCTGAATTCGAGGTTCTTCCAAACGTCTCTCCTGGACACCAAGTTCTCCAAATACCTGCTCAAATCCATCATCGGTTCGGCGTATTTACAATTCCCTTACGAATATGGCTGACCTCATTGTCCTTTGTATGTGCGCTCAGATAGCGGCGTCCTTTCGATACTGTCTTTCAGTTTTTTAAGCGTCAGGGCTTCAGCGCGGTTGAGCCGCTTTTTTGGATTTGTAACAAGATAGATGTCAACAGCAGGTGGGTTCTTGTAGGGTGGCAAGCGCCAAAGCAAACCATCCTTTACGTCCCGTTCCACCACATGCACTGGCAGTGGCCCAATCCCCAGGCCACAGACAATCATCCGCCGGACTTCTTCCAGTTGGCTGGATTTGCCGATGATCCGCTGGTCCAACTCATATTGCCGCCGCAACAACGCCACAGGCCGAAGGGCGTCGTTTAGATCATCGGTACCGAACGATACGGCATCCATTCCGCTTAAATCGCTCATCGTTAGGTTTTCGCGTCCGAACAGCGGGTGCCGCGGACCGCAAAACAGGCCGAAATACTCGCGGTAAATGATTTGGTAATCCAGATCCGGCAAGCGCCTATTCACAAGGCAAATCCCGAAGCTCGCGTTTTTTTCCTGAATGTGCTGGGCGACCACGGCACTGGTCGATGTTTTGATTGAATAGGTAATGTCCGGATGCGCAGTGTAGGTGTCATACAGCAGTTCATCCAGCAGCGATGTTACCACGTGGCTGGCAAGATGGATAATCACTTCGCCCGAAATTATTTGCGCCGACTGATTGGTAATTTCCTTTAACCGCGCAACCCCGCCGTAAAGGTCAACACATTCCCGATACAGCCCCTTCCCCGCCGCCGTCAGTCGAAAATCACCATGGCCCCGCTCGATCAAACGACACCCCAAACTCTCCTCCAACCGCTTTAATGCAAGGCTGACAGCGGGTTGCCCGCGCAGCAACCGGTTAGCCGCGTGCGTGATGCTGCCCTCCTCAGCGATCACCGTAAAGGTGCGCAGAAGATTCCAATCTAGGGCGTTGGCAAATCGGCTCTCAAGAGTTTCACGCATTAACTTCACCAATGTTCTTTATTGTCATTATTAATTAGGCCAATTCATATCGCCATGCAAACCTTTCCGGAACAGGAATCACTAAGGTTTCCGGGTGGGGGAGAACAGAATGGCGGAAACAAAGGAATTCGACGCGCGCCCTTGGTATCTGTTAGCCCCGTCCCTACTGGCCATCTTTGCCCTTGTTGTGGTCCCGATGTCCTTTATTCTGGTTTATTCCTTTTATGAGAACGTCGATCTGGCCGTTGACCGGGTGGCGTTTCAATTTGGCAATTGGCAAGAGCTGCTGACCGATGGCTATTACCGCACCGCGATCTGGAAAACCTTGCGCCTGTCGGTGATTGTGACGGTATTGGCAGCGGTGCTGGGCTACATACCAGCCTATTTCATCGCCATGACAAAGTTCCGGCACAAATGGTTACTGCTGCTTTTGTTGATCTTGCCGTTCTGGGTCAGTTTCATCATTCGCACCCTGAGCTGGATTCACATTATGGGCAATCAAGGGGTCATCAACGGGCTGTTGATGTGGCTCGGCCTGACCGATGAGCCGATAAAAATGATGTATAATGAATTCGCCGTCATCGTCGGTTTTATCCATGTGTTCCTGCCCTACATGATCCTGAATATCTATGTCAGCCTTGAGGGGATTGATCAAAATCTGGAACCCGCTGCGCGCACCCTTGGGGCGACCCCGTGGCAGGCCTATCGTGAGGTCACGTTGCCGCTGTCTTTGCCTGGATTGGCCGCTGGTTGTCTGTTGGTTTTTGTGCTGACGGGCGGCAGTTACGTCACCCCGCTGATTTTGGGCGGGCCCGGGGATTTCCTCTATGGCAACCTGATCTATGACGCTGTTGTGGTCGAGCTGAATTGGCCGATGGGCGCAACGCTCTCCTTCACGCTTCTTGTTTTGCTGGGTCTTGTGGTGACGCTTTACAGTCGCCTGATGGGCATGAACCAGCTGACCAAAGCATTCAGTCAATAAGGGGGTGGAAATTATGCGCGTCTGGAATTTTCTGAAACTTTACACTGCTCTGGTCTATTTCTTTATGTTCGCCCCGATTGTGGCGGTGCTGCTGTTGGCCTTTAACAGCTCGCAATTTGGCGGCTTCCCGATTGAGGGCTTCAGCCTGCGCTGGTTCTACAAACTCTGGGAAAACGAGGCCATCGTCCGCGCGTTTCAAACCTCGATGTTGCTGGGCGCGATGACGGCTGTGATCTCGACGACAATCGGCATCTTGGCGTCCTTGGCGCTGGTACGGTATCAATTTCGCGGCAAGAACTTTATCACCACTGTCTTGATTTCACCGGTACTGGTACCTGAAACGGTGCTGGCCGTTGGTGTGTTGATCTTTCTGCGTTGGCTGTCGATGCCGCGCTCGTTTTTACTGCTATTGGTTGGCCATTCGATCATTGCACTGCCGTTTGTGGTGCTGGTGGTGCAGGCCCGCCTGACGGGGATCAAAAAGGAATATGAAGAAGCCGCGCGCTCATTGGGGGCCAGCCCCGTGCAAACCTTCTTTCAGGTGACTCTGCCCTTGCTGATGCCCGCGGTTTTCGCCGGTGCATTGTTCGCCTTTACCATATCGTTTGACAACATCACCGCCACGATCTTTTGGCGCCCCTCCGGTATGGAAACCGTACCGACGCAGATATTCGGGATGCTGCGCAATTCGGTAAGCCCAGAAATCAATGCGCTGGGGTTTGTGATGATCGTCATAACGGTTGGCGTGCCTCTATTGGCCGGTGGCCTTGCACGCTATTTTTCCCGCAAAAAAGTCTAAAACGTCCACCAACAAGGAGAGTACAAATGAAAAAAATGGATAGCACCAAACGCTACGAACGACTGGCCGAAAGGATGGGCAATGGCGATATCAGCCGTCGCTCCTTCATGAGCCTTTTGGGTTCAGCCGGCATCACCGCTGGCCTGACCGGTGGCATCATGACCTCCATGGCGACCCAAGCACGAGCCGCTGGCACCACGCTGAACTTTGAAGGCTGGGGCGGGGTTGTCAGCGAAGCGCTGCGCAAAAACGCATTTGCACCTTACGAGGCCGCAACCGGCAACAAAGTGATCGACGCCACATTCGGCGGCGAAAACGAAGTCCTGACCAAGATCAAAGCCGCTGGAAACACGGACGGTCACAATGTCCTGCACTCATCTGGTGTGAGCTGGTATATGCGCTGGATCGAAAACGGTTATGGCGTGTCCCTCAATGAGGCCAACATACCCAACCTTTCAAATGTAATGACCGCGATCATTGATCCGTTCCGCGCTGTCACCCCTGACAGCCTGTCCGCGGTGCCTTACGATTACGGCACAACAGGGATCGCTTATAACACCAAATATGTCACCAAAGAAGAAGCCATGGCGCTGGGTGCAAACCTGTTGTTGAAGCCTGAACTGAAAGGCAAAATCGGCGGCTGGGGTGGCGATTGGGCCAACCGTGCATGGTATGGTGCGCTGCAATCCGGCCAAGACCCGAACGACATTCAAGACTGGGATGCGATTTGGGACAAAGCCCGCGAGCACCGCGAACTGGTGTTGAAATATTGGAGCTCGGGTGCAGAACTGATGGATCTTTTGGCCAAAGAAGAGATCTACGTGACAGAAGCATGGTCCGGTCGGGTTGCAGCCCTACAGGCGCAGGGTCACCCGATTGCCTATATGGACCCTCCCGGCGGATTGGCCTGGATGGAGAGCATGTTCGTGTTGAAAGGCTCGCCAATGGCCGAGGCCGAAGAACTGCTAAACTTCATGCTGGAACCCGCCACCGCACTGGCTGTTGCTGCGGGTCAGAAATACCCATCCTCGCTGGATCCAACCAAAGTGGAAATGTCCGCCGAAATTCAGGCACTGCCTGCGTTTGATCCGACGGGCACACTGGAAAATCTGGTGTTCCGTGATCCAAACAAATGGAACCCACACGAAAAAGAACAGACCAAAACATGGAACCGCGTTTCCAAAGGCGGCTGATCTTTTTGACAAACCTCGAAACGGGGCGCTTTGTGCGGCCCGTTTCATTTCAAGGCAACTTTTGTGAGGGGCGACTGCATATGGCACGCGTTGAACTAAACAACATAAAGAAATCATATGGCGCAGTTCAAGCTGTGAAAAACGCCGACATAACCTTTGAAGAAGGATCCTTCACAACATTGCTTGGCCCGTCAGGCTGTGGCAAAACCACCTTGCTCAGAATGATTTCAGGACTAGAAACCCCCACAAGCGGCGACATTTTGATCGCTGGCAATCGTGTGAACGATGTGCCAATTCACAAACGCAATTTGGGCTTGGTGTTTCAAAACTACGCGCTGTTTCCGCATCGCACCATTGGCCAAAACATTGCGTTTGGCCTGAAGTATCGCAACGTGTCAAAATCCGACATGGAGGCCAAAGTCAAAGAAGCGCTGGATATTGTGCGCCTGCCGGGGGTCGAAGACCGTTATCCGACCATGCTGTCGGGCGGGCAACAGCAGCGCATTGCGCTGGCCCGCGCCATCGTTATTGAACCCGATGTTCTGCTGCTGGACGAGCCGCTTTCAGCGCTTGACGCCAACCTGCGCGAAGACATGCGGGTTGAGCTAAAAGCCATTCAGCACCGCATCGGCGTGACCTCTATTTTCGTCACCCACGACCAATCCGAGGCCTTGGCGATGTCAGACAAGATCATCGTCATGAGTGCTGGTCGGATCGAACAAGTCGGAGCGCCCGAAGAGGTTTACAACAACCCCGCCAGCGAATTTGTTGCCAGCTTCCTTGGGGCTTCAAATATTTTACCCGCCGAGGTTGTCGGCAAGGACAGCAAATCTGTTGCCTTGGACACCCCGAATTTCGGGAAAATTCCTGTACCGCTGGCGAATGCTGAACGCATTGGCGACGCAAACACCTGCAAACTGATGGTGCGGGCAGAAAAACTCCGCCTGACCGCTGACAAAATCGACAAAGCAGGCACGGTAAGCGCGTCGGGCATCATCGAAGCCGTGGATTACCAAGGTCAAATTGCGCGGTATTTCGTCAGCGTCGGGGACGCTCAGTTCCAAGCCTTGAACATGATCGAAGGCAGCCCGTTTACCGTTGGTGCCGAGGTTTGCGTCGCTTTGAACGTCGCTGATTGCGCAATTCTACCCTCTTAGGCCTGAGATTATGAAACCCGAAAAAGTATTCTACCAGACCCGGCTGAAACGCCCTGAACTTGATCGATCCGAGGGCATTTACCTTTGGGACACCTCTGGCAAACACTACCTGGATGGATCAAGCGGCGCGATGGTCAGCAATATCGGCCATTCCAACCCTGCGGTATTGGCAGCGATGCGCGCCCAAATGGACAAAGCCACTTTTGGCTATCGATTGCATTTCCAGTCCGAAGTAACCGAAGCTCTGGCTGAAAAAGTCGCCTCGTTAAGCCCCGAAGGCATGAACCGCGTGTTTTTCGTTTCGGGTGGTTCTGAAGCGGTGGAAAGCGCCATCAAAATGGCGCGCCAATATGCACTGGCCCAAGGCGAGGCCCAGCGTTGGAAAGTGATTTCGCGGTTTCCCAGCTATCACGGCTCGACCCTCGGCGCGCTTGCCGTAACGGGGTATTCACCAATGAGTGCGCCATTTGATCCGATGATGCGGTCGATGCCGAAAATCGCCGCACCCCGCGCCTATCTGGACGGGTTGGACGCCAATGAGCCTGCAACAGGGCGTCATTATGCAGACATGCTGGAAGAACAAATTCTGCGCGAAGGCCCCGAAACCGTGTTGGCGTTTATTGTCGAGCCGATCGGCGGAGCCTCAACCGGTGCCTTGGTCCCACCGGCTGGATATATGGAACGGATACGCGAAATCTGTGATCAATACGGAGTTCTTTTGATCCATGACGAAGTGATGACAGGTGGTGGTCGCACGGGCAAATTCTTTGGCGGTGACCACTGGCAATGCGACCCCGACATCATTGGAATCTCCAAGGGCTTTGGCGGTGGATATGTACCGCTTGGTGCCATCATTGCGCGGGATGATATGGTCAAGGACGTGTTGGACAAAGGCGGCTTTGTGCATGGGTTTACCTATGCCGGAAACCCGTTGGCCTGCGCGGCCGGGTTGGCCGTGATCGAGGAAATCGAACGCGGCGATCTGGTGAACAATGCAGCGGCCATGGGGGATGTTCTAAAGGCGCGCCTGTCCGCCCTGATGCAGCGCTATCCGTTTATTGGCGATGTGCGCGGCAAGGGGTTGTTGCTGGCGTTTGAGCTGGTCAGTGATCGCAGTACTATGGCACCTTTGCCCAAAGAGTTGAACGCGCACAACCGATTGGTGGATATCGCCTATGAAAACGGATTGATCATATATTCACGCCGCACACGGGGTGGATATGACGGTGACCATTTCTTGGTTTGCCCGCCAATGATCATCACCCTTGAGGGCATTGACGAAATCATATCCGGCTTGACCACCGCACTTGATACCTTCGCCGCCGAGGCCGGTCTGGAATGGGGCGGCACCGAATGAATGGGGTAAAGGTTCGCCACGCCACCGTCGCTGACGCACCCGTCATCGCCAAAATGCTGACCTTTCTGGCCGGTGATCTGGGCGATACCGATGTGTTTTGCACCACCAGCGAAATCATCGCGCGGCATGGCTTTGGCAAGGAGCCGATGTTTCATGTTGTCATTGCCGAACAAGGGGATGAGCCTGTCGGAGTTGCACTCTATTTTGCGCATTTTTCTACCACCAAAGGGCGTCCTGGGGTGTACGTGCAAGACCTATGGATCGCTCCTAATCAGCGCGGCAGCGGCATCGGCCAGCACCTGCTGGCAGCCGTCGCCTTGCACAGCAAAAAATCATGGGCTGCGGCATATATCAAACTTTCGGTTCATGCCGACAACCCGCGGGCCAAACAATTTTACGAGCGGCTGGGATTTGGCGAGAGCCTGAATGAAACACCCATGATCGCGGATTCAGCGGCCTTTAACGCGTTGCGGGGTGCGGCATGAAATTGCCTGATAAAACAACGACCATATTGGATGCCATTGGTGAAATCACTGATGGGGCCTCGGTTATGGTTGGCGGCTTCGGGGTTCCGGGCACGCCATTTTGTCTGATTAACGAGTTGGTCCGGCAGGGTGCCAAAGACCTGACCATCATCAAAAACGACGCCAACGAGAGCGGCATGGGTATTGATCACTTACTCAAGAATGGACAGGTGGCGCGGCTGATCACCACCCATATCGGCCTGAACCCGCGGGCGATTGAAATGATGAACGCGGGCGATATCAAAGTTGAATTTTGTGCCCAAGGCATATTGGCCGAACGTATCCGTGCGGCGGGTGCGGGGCTGGCGGGTATCCTGACCGATATTGGTATTGATACCGAGCTTGGCGTGGGCAAACAAAGGGTCGATGTGGGTGATCGAACCCAGATGGTTGAAACCGCGCTTGGGGCCGATTTTGCCTTGATCCACGCGGATCGGGCCGACCCTTTTGGCAATCTTTGCTATTCAGGGACCGCTCAGAATTTCAATCCGGCCATGGCGATGGCAGCCAACGTTGTGATCGCCGAGTTCGAGGCCCTGCACCCTTTGGGGCAATTGTCCCCTGACATCATCCACACGCCCGGCCCCTTTGTTGACCGCGTTGTGGAGCTAACCGAATTGACTGGGGAGTATGCCGTTGTCAGACGCTAGAAACCGCATGGTTGCCCGCGCAGCCCGTGACATTCAAGCAGGTATGACGGTGAACCTTGGCATTGGTTTGCCCACACAGGTCATCGAATACATCGCCCCTGATATGCAAGTCTGTCTGCATTCTGAAAACGGCATTGCTGGGATCGGCCCTGCCCTGCCTTATGACGCAGCGGACCGTAATCTGATCGACGCGGGTGGTGCTTATGTCTCGCCCGTGGGCGGCACCTCCTATTTTGACAGCACGGTGTCTTTTGCCTTGGTGCGGGGCGGGCGGTTGGACCTGACCATGCTTGGCGCTTTTCAGGTCTCGATGCGCGGTGATTTGGCCAACTGGAAAATCCCCGGCCTGTTTACCCCCGGAGCCGGGGGCGGCATGGAGCTGGCGCAAAAGGCCGAACAAGTCCTCGTGCTGACCACCCACACAGACCGCAAGGGGCGCTCAAAACTGGTGCAAGATTGTACGCTGCCGCTGACCGCGCGGGGCTGTGTAACCCGCGTGTTCACCGATATGGCCGTGATTGATATTACCCCGAACGGTTTTGCCTTGAGCGAAATTGCTCAAGGATTAACCACCGATGATGTTGTCAACGCAACCGACGCCCCTTTGGATGTGCCAAGCGGCGGAATTCCTGTTTTTTAAGAAGGTCCAATCATGGATGATGCAACCAAAACCCAGATCATGCGAGCCGTTGATGCCCGCTTTGACGATGCAGTTCAGTTCCTTTCTAAACTGACCGCGCACCCCTCAACGCGGGGCAACGAGCAATCCGCCCAGACCTTTATGGCCGATGCGTTGCAGGATCGCGGCTATGAGGTGGACCGCTGGCAAATTGAGGTGGACGACATTGCCCACATGCCCGGATTTTCGCCAGTTATTGGCAATTACGATGATGCTGTGAATGTTGTCGGCACCCGCCGTGCGCGCGGCACTGGTCGCTCGTTGATCCTGAATGGTCACATCGACGTGGTGCCCGAGGGTCCGTTGGATATGTGGGATACGCCACCCTACGAGCCACACGTCGATGACGGCTGGATGTACGGCCGTGGCGCTGGCGATATGAAAGCGGGGCTGGTCAGCAATCTGTTTGCACTGGATGCTTTGCGCGACCTTGGGTATGCACCTGCGGGCGATATTCATTACCAGTCCGTGGTCGAGGAAGAATGCACCGGCAACGGCGCACTGGCCTGTTTGCAACGTGGATACAAGGCGGATGCGGCGCTGATCCCCGAACCTTTTGCCGAAGAACTGGTCACCGCCCAGCTTGGCGTTTTGTGGTTCCAAGTCCACCTCAAAGGCATTCCGGTGCATGTGGCTTATGCCGGTTCTGGCTCTAACGCGATTGAGGCCGCAATCCCGCTGATCGCTGCCCTGCACGAGATGGAAACCCGTTGGAACCTGCCCACCTGTCGGCATCATGACTATCATGATCACAACCACGCATTGAACCTGAATATTGGTAAAATTCAGGGCGGCGACTGGACCAGTTCCGTACCCGCATGGTGTGTGTTTGATGTGCGCATGGGGCTGTTTCCGGGCCAAGACATCGAGGCTGCCAAGCGCGAGATCGAGGACGTGTTGCGCCAAGCCGCTCAGCAAAATGATTTTCTGCGCAACAACCAACCTGAAGTCATTTACCATGGGTTTCACGCCGAAGGGTATGCGCTGAGCGACGACACAACCGCCAGCGCCAGCCAAGCCATATCTGCACTGGAAACCGCGCACAGTACCGTGACGGGCACCGATTTGAACAGGCTCGCCATCACCGCCACCACGGACGCGCGTTTTTTCGGGCTTTATGCCGACACGCCCGCCTTGGTCTATGGACCAAAAGCCGAAGCGATCCACGGCTTTAACGAGCGCGTCGATCTGGAAAGCACACGCCGCGTGACGCAGGCCACCGCCTTGTTCATTGCGAACTGGTGTGGCCTTGAATCCCTCTGATAGAAAGCACAATACCATGCGCCAAGCCGTTATCGTTTCGACCGCCCGCACCCCGATTGCCAAAGCATATCGCGGCGCGTTCAACAACCTGACTGGGCCAAGTCTGGCCGCACATGCGATCCGCAGCGCACTGGATCGCGCCGGATTACAGGGCGGCGAGGTTGAAGATTTATCACTGGGCTGTGCGCTGACCCAAGGCACAACAGGCGTCAATGTCGCGCGTCACGCCGCACAGGCGGCTGGCTTGCCGGATTCTGTGGCGGGGGCGACGATTGATCGACAATGCGCCTCGGGCTTGTCGGCTATTTCGATTGCCGCCAATCAGGTGGTGAACGAGGGGTTGAATGTGGCCTTAGCGGGCGGGTTAGACTCTATTTCTCTGGTGCAGAACTCGCATTGGAACGGGCACCGCTACAAAGATCCTTCCGTTGCGCAAGCTTATTACATGCCGATGATTGAGACCGCCGAGGTGGTTGCCAAGCGCTATGGAATTTCACGCCAAGCACAGGATGAATACGCGCTGCAAAGCCAGCAACGCACCTTTGCCGCACAACAGGCGGGACTGTTTTACGACGAAATAGTCCCCGTTGAGGCCATGAAAATCGTCACCGACAAAGTCAGCGGCGATACCAGTGAGATCAGCGTCACCTTGTCAGCAGACGAGTGCAATCGGCCAACAACGATGCTGGATGGCCTTAACGGCCTAAAACCGGTTCTTGGGGATGGCACCAGCATCACGGCGGGCAATGCCAGCCAACTTTCTGACGGGGCCTCGGCCTGTGTTATTATGGAACAGGCCGAGGCCGCACGACGGGGGCTGGCACCATTGGGGGCCTATCGTGGCATGGCCGTTGCGGGCTGCGCGCCGGATGAAATGGGCATCGGTCCGATCAAAGCCATTCCGCGTCTTCTGGAACGCCACGGTCTTTCCATTGATGATATCGGGCTTTGGGAGATCAACGAGGCCTTTGCCTCGCAACTGCTCTATTGTCGGGACCATCTGGGCATTGCCAATGCGCGCCTTAATGTAAACGGCGGCGCTATTTCCATCGGCCACCCTTACGGCATGAGTGGAGCCCGCATGGCGGGGCATGCCTTGATCGAAGGACGCCGGCGCGGCGTTAAATATGTGGTGATTTCGATGTGCATTGGCGGCGGTCAGGGCGCGGCGGGACTGTTTGAGGCGCTATGATGAAAGCCGTCGTTGACCTGCGCCAAGCGGCGCATGATCCAAAACATTCGCTGTTGAACGGCAAACCGATCCAGTGCCGTGAGCAGCCCGAGCGTATCACAGTATTGCAAAGCGCTGCCGTGGCCGCCGGTTGTGAATTTTCCGAGGCCACTGATCACGGGATTGCCCCCATTGCGGCGATCCACACCCCCGAATATCTGAGCTTTCTGAAGACCATTCATAGCCGTTGGTCACGGCTTGATAATGCCTCAGACGAGGTGATCCCGAATATTCACCCATCTGACAGAACCTGTTCCTATCCCAGCAGTCCGGTTGGCCAAGCGGGCTATCATCAGGCCGATACCGCCTGCCCGATTGGCCCACATACTTGGGACGCGGCCTATTGGTCAGCACAAACTGCACTGACGGGGGCTGATTTACTGATCAATGGGGAAACCAGCGCCTATACGTTGTGCCGCCCACCGGGGCATCATGCCTTTGGCGATCAAGCCGGCGGGTTTTGTTATCTGAACAACGCCGCTATCGCCGCCCAACACCTGTTACAAGCCGGAGGTCGCCCTGCCATTTTGGACATCGATGTGCATCACGGCAATGGAACCCAAGGTGTCTTTTATGAACGTAATGATGTTCTAACTGTCTCGGTTCACTGCGATCCCGCAGGGTTGTATCCGTTTTTCTGGGGCCATGCGGCGGAACGCGGGCGGGGCGCTGGGTTGGGTTGCAACCTAAATATTCCTCTGCCGTTCGACGCCGGAGATGCCGCATTTTTGGCAGCCCTTGAGACCGCGTTTGAACGCATCCGTCTGAATGGCGCTAATGTTCTGGTGCTTTCTGTCGGGCTAGACCCGCATGAGGGCGACCCGTTTCAGGCCCTTAAGGTCACCACCGACGGGTTTGGCAAGATCGGGGCCGCAATTGCTGCCCTTGACCTACCGACGTTGCACGTTCAGGAAGGTGGCTATCTGCAACCCGCCCTTGGGGACAACCTGACCAGCTATCTGCGCGGGGCACAGAACGGGGCTTAGAGCCAGTGAACCAAAAAACGGATGTCTTGATTATTGGTGGTGGCATGGCCGGTATCAGTGCTGCTGCTCGCTTGTCCGAACACGTGGATGTAACGGTATTGGAGGGTGAAGCTGACCTTGGCTACCATTCCACCGGACGCTCCGCTGCAATTTTCATCCGCAATTATGGCAACGAAACCCTGCGCACTCTGAACCTCACCTCCGAGCCGGATTTGATGCACCCTGACGGCATTTCCGATCGCTCGCTTTTGTCACCGCGCGGCGAGTTACTGATTGCGACCCAGCAGGAAATGCCAACCCTTGAGGCCTATTTGGACAGCGCCAAAGGCATGGAACGCCTGACCCCCACCGAGGCCGGAAAACTGGTGCCGATTTTGAACACCGACCGCCTGGCTGGGGCCGCGATTGAAAACAGCGCCCAAGAGATCGACGTTGATCGGATGCTGCAAGGCTATGCACGTTTGGCCACCGCGCAGGGGGCGAGAATTGTCCGCAAAGCCAAGGTCACGGTCTGCCGCAAATCCGCCGGCCTTTGGCAGGTTGAAACCACACAGGGCAATTTTGAAGCCCCCGTCGTTATCAATGCGGCAGGCGCTTGGGCCGACGAGGTTGCCCAGATGGCTGGCGTTGCAAAGCTAGGTCTGGTCGGGATGCGTCGCTCAATGGCGGTTATTCCGGCCCCCGACGGCCACGATGTCAGCAAATGGCCCTTGTTCGTTACAGCATCAGAAGACTTTTACTGCAAACCCGGCGTGGGCACTTTGATGATTTCCCCTGCCGATGAAGACCCTGTCGACCCTCATGATGTCTGGGCCGACGACATGGTGCTTGCCGAGGGTCTCGACCGCTACGAGCAGGCCGTTACTGTGCCTGTGACCCGCGTGTTGCATTCGTGGGCGGGATTGCGCACCTTTGCGCCAGACCGCACGCCGGTTGTTGGGTTTGACCCTCAGGCGGCCGGATTTTTCTGGCTGGCGGGCCAAGGCGGCTACGGCATCCAAACGGCACCGGCCCTCGCCAGACTGGTGATGAACCTGATTACAAAAACCAAACCTGATCTGGGGGCAGCTGTCATTGCAGCCCTGTCACCAGAGCGATTTTAACAAAGGATACAACCATGACTGATATTCAACGCATCAACCCCGGCACCCGCATGAGCCAAGCCGTCATCCACAACGGCACCATCTATCTGTCGGGCCAAGTCGGCACGCCGGGCGCATCTGTTGCGGACCAAACCAGCGATATGCTGAACAAAGTAGACCAGCTGCTTTCCGACAATGGCGTCTCCAAATCGCGTGTGTTGCAAGCCACGATTTGGCTGGCTGATATGGCAGATTTCGCCGAAATGAACGCGGTCTATGACGCGTGGATCGATCCGGCCAACCCGCCAGCCCGCGCTTGCGGCGAAGCAAAACTGGCCACGCCGGATTACAAAGTTGAGATCATCATCGTCGCCGCCCTTTAAGCAAAAAATTAAGACTCGAAAAAAGTTGACAGGGAGGTCGTGCTTTTACCACGCGATCTCCCTTTTTTGACTTTGGCCGACTGGCTGCTAGGGTGCAGTTTATTCAAAGCACGAGACAAAACCATGACCACAGAATTACTGGATTCAATCACAGACGCGACGGATACCACGGCTGGCAAAATCGTGGTCAGCGGATCACACGGCGGGATGTATCCAGCGGCGGTAGCCTCATTGGCGGAGGCGCGGGCCGTGTTGTTTAACGACGCCGGAATTGGGTTGGATCAGGCTGGGGTTGCAGGGGTACTGACGCTGGCCAATGTCGGCATGGCGGCGGCGGGGGTCGCGTGTAATTCTTGCCATATCGGATCGGCCGATGACACGCTGGCGCGCGGAGTGATCAGCACGGTGAACAGCGTTGCAGATGCGTTGGGCATAGTCTCGGGTATGACCGTGGAAGAGGCGGCCGCGTTGATGGACAAGGCCCCAGTTCCGCACGCCAAAATGAAGCCTCATGCCGAGAGTCACCAAACTGCGGTTATCGGAGCGCATGGTCTTGCGATCGAGCTGCTCGACTCGGCCTCGTTGGTTGGTCCTTGCGACACGGGGAAAATCGTCATCACCGGATCACACGGCGGTCTGATCGGCGGAGACCCAGCCCGCGCTATCAAAGCACCCGTACGCATTGCCGTGTTTAACGACGCGGGGTTTGGTGCGGATAATATTGGCACCACGCGCTTGCCCGCGCTGGAGGCCCAGAGCATCGCTGCTGTCACTGTGTCCTGCGAAACTGCACGTATTGGGGATGCCGCATCAGCGTTGGAAACGGGTGTGATTTCGGCTACAAATCAGACTGCCCAAAAACTTGGTGCTGGTAATGGAATGCTACTGGCTGACTGGCTTGGGTCACTCAAACCGTAGTGGGCTATTCAACCCCGCGTTTTTTCAACTCAGCCTCAATCCGCGCCACATCAACCGGATTGTTCAGCTCCCAAAACACCGTGCCGCGGGCTTCGACCTCGACACAGCGTACCTTGATGCCACGGGCCAAGAACCGCAATTGCTCCAGCCCTTCCAATTGCTCCAACTCGCAAACCCCCCAGCCTTGATAGGCCGTCAAGGTCGTGGGCCGATAAGCGTAGGCCCCGACGTGGTGAAACACCGGTGTTGGAGCATCCGGCGCATAGTCATCATCGGTAAAGGGCACAACTTCTTTGGAAAAATACAGAGCATCACGATTGGTATCGAACACCGCCGTAGTGCCGCCCACTTGCCCGTTACGCCGATCCTCGCGGAAATTCGCCAAGGTTTGCCCGTCGCAGCGCAATACAGGCGTAGCCATTTGCACCGACGCATCACGGCGCATCTCATCAATCAAAGCAGTCAAAAACCACGGTGGAGTCAGCGGTGCGTCGCCTTGCAGGTTCACCACAATGTCGGGCATCTCGCCAAGGCTGCGCAAACTATCTGCAACCCGCTCCGTGCCGTTGGCGCAGTCCTCGGATGTCATCAGAACCTTGGCCCCGAACGCTTCGGCGGCCTCGGAAATGCGCGCGTCATCCGTGGCGATGTAAACCTCGGCCACACCGTCAACCTCTTTGGCTGCCAACCAGCTGCGCTCGATCAGCGATTTTGCAATGCCTGTTGCCCCAATCAAGGGCGCAAGCGGCTTGCCGGGATACCGATTTGACGCATATCGGGCGGGGATAATAATGATCACTTTGTTGCTCATACTGCCTTGATGGTCGATCCGCGCGCCGTGGCCAAGCAGATTTTGCACCAAACAGTCATTTTTGCTAACCGTCACTCTATCCGCCGCCAAGAAACCTGTGTAAAAGCAGCAGCAACGAAAAGGATATACCGTGACGAATTTTCTATACCAAAATGATCTGCCCGATGATCTAGACCTTGGACCTATTGTTGCGATTGATTGCGAAACCATGGGTCTGCACCCGCATCGCGACCGTCTGTGTGTTGTGCAAATGTCCGGCGGCGACGGCAATGCGCATTTGGTGCAAGTCGCCAAGGGTCAAACCGAGGCCCCGAACCTGTGCCGCATGCTGGCTGACCCTGACGTTTTGAAACTGTTTCATTTCGGGCGATTTGACATTGCCGCCATGCAAAATGCCTTTGGTACAGTCACCGCACCTGTTTACTGCACCAAAATCGCCTCGCGTCTGATCCGCACCTATACGGACCGTCACGGATTGAAAAACCTGTTGCAAGAATTGTTGAGTGTGGATGTTTCCAAGCAGCAGCAAAGCTCTGACTGGGGCGCAGCCGAGTTGTCCAAAGCGCAGATCGATTATGCGGCGTCGGATGTGCTGTATCTGCACCGTCTGCGGGACGCGCTGAATATCCGACTAGAGCGCGAAGACCGCATGGAGGTCGCCCAAGCCTGTTTTGACTTCCTGCCAATGCGCGCCAATCTGGACCTTATCGGATGGCCGGAAATCGATATTTTCGCCCACTCTTGATGCGCAGGCTTTCGCCGCCTCTAAGCAGAACCCCGCTGACGCTTGCGTCGAATCCTTGGCCAGCGGGCCGTTATCTGGCACGGTTCCCGATATGATTGCATATGACAACAACTACTCGCGCTTTGTTGCCTTCACCAAGGTAATCCTACCAATCATTGCGCTTGGCATCCTGTCGACGTTGTTTTTGTTCTCGCGCAACATTGACCCGACCCAATCTATCCCTTTTGCCGATGTGGACATCAAAGAGCTGGCCCGTGCACAACGCATCGGTGCGCCAAATTATGCGGGCGTCACTGATGACGGGGCTGCCATCTCGATCACAGCCACCACGGCGCACCCCTATGAGGGCAACGCGAAAGTTATTTCCGCCACAGACGTGACGGCTGTTATCGAGGACACAGCAGGCGGGCGTATCGACATGACCGCAGCGAGTGGCATAATTGATTCAGAACAACAGCAGGTCACGCTGGGCGGCGGGGTGCAGATACTGACCTCATCAGGGTTCATCATCAACACCTCAGGCCTAAGTGCCGCGCTGGATGAAACATCAATGGCATCTGATGGACGCATCACCGCAACGGGGCCACTTGGGTCATTAACAGCGGGCCAAATGGTGCTTGAGAAGCAAAACAGCGCCGAGGATGCGCATCTTCTGGTTTTCAAGGGTGGGGTGAAGCTGATATACGACCCTAAAGGCAATTAGCCCGAATTATTAAGGGGACCAGATGTTTACTCAATTGCGCATTGTATTTGTCGCGCTCGCACTTGTTGCTACGCCCGTTGCCATCACCGCCCAAAGCACCCAGATAACGTTTGGCGGATTAAAGCACGACACAACTCAACCTGTTGAACTTTCATCAGATTCTCTGCAAATTAATCAGACCAACGGGTCGGCTGTATTCACCGGAAACGTGGTGATTGGTCAAGGCACCATGCGTCTGTCTGCAGGTCGCGTTGTGGTGGAATATGCCGAAAGTGGCGGCACACGCCGGATTTCCAAAATGCACGCCACTGGCAGCGTTGTGCTGGTCAACGGCGCTGAAGCAGCCGAAGCGAATGAGGCTGTCTACTCAATCGACAATGGCAATATCGTGATGATCGGCAATGTAATTCTGACACAAGGGCAAAGTGCGCTGTCGTCTAACCGGATGGTCGTAAATCTAAAAACGGGTCAGGCCACATTGGAAGGGCGTGTCAAAACCATTCTTCAAACGGGTAACAATTAGAAAATGGCAACTGCCCCCAACCTAACAGTTTCTGATGGCCAAGCCGGATTGCACGTGCGCAACCTGCGCAAAAGCTATCGCAAACGTCCGGTGATCCGTGATGTAAGCCTTGATCTGGGCCGTGGCGAAGTGGTGGCGCTGCTGGGGCCAAACGGGTCCGGAAAAACCACCTGCTTTTACGCCATTGCGGGTCTGATTAGCCCCGAGGGTGGGCAGGTTATCATTGATGGGCGCGATGTCACAAACCTGCCGATGTATCGCCGCGCCAAGCTGGGGATCGGCTATTTGCCGCAAGAGGTGTCGATCTTTCGCGGCATGAGCGTCGAAGACAATATCATGTCGATTCTGGAAATCACGGAATCAGACCGGCACAAACGACGTGAACGTCTCGAAGAACTGCTCAGTGACTTTTCCATTGAACACCTGCGCCGCGCCTCGGCCCTTTCTTTGTCAGGTGGCGAGCGACGGCGGGTGGAAATTGCCCGTAGTCTGGCCTCAAATCCGAAATATTTGCTGCTGGACGAACCCTTTGCCGGTGTGGATCCGATTGCGGTTTCCGACATTCGCACACTGGTCGCCGATCTAAAGAATCGCGGCATTGGCGTTTTGATCACCGACCATAATGTGCGCGAAACGCTGGAAATCGTTGAACGCGCTTATATTCTGCACGACGGCACTGTTCTGATGAACGGCACCACCGAAGAAGTGATAAATGACGAAAACGTGCGCCGCGTCTATCTGGGTCAAAACTTCAAAATTTCATAATCAAGCCCCTCCGCTCAAATATTTATAAAAAATTTCAAGCTGATGCAGTTGACATTGGGCGCTAAAATGTCGCCAAATACAGAGGATGACTCAACACAATATCATCGTTCGTGCGCCAATAAATAACGGCCGCACCGCAAGGCCCCAAACCAGCGCAGGGCCAAAGACAATACCTGAACCAATAACCCAAGTGAAACCTATTCACCGTAACCGTGGATGGGTAAACTTGTCATTCAACACAAAGGAGATGTGATGCAGTACCAGATCAGCGGAAAACAGATTGATATAGGTGAGGCCCTGCAAACCCACGTCAAAGACGAGTTGAACGGTGTTGTTCAAAAATACGCCGAACGCCCGACGGATGCGATGATCATTTTTTCACGCAGCGCCAGCGAATTTGTCTGCGAGGCGACGGTCCATCTATCGACCGGCCTGACGGCTTCGGCCAAGGCGCATGCCCATGAAATCTATGCAGCTTTTGACAAAAGCAGTGAAAAGCTTGAAAAACAGCTGCGTCGTTACAAGCGTCGTCTAAAGGACCATCACCGCGAACGTGCACAACCGGTTGAACATTCCGGTGCTTCCTCGTATATCCTCGCCGGATCGGAACACACAGAGGAATCGGAACCCGAATCGCTCCAACCCATGATCATCGCCGAGATGGAGACAAAAATACCGTCTCTTTCAGTTGGCGAGGCCGTGATGCAGATGGAGCTGGCAGGCGTACCGGTTATGGTTTTCCGTCACGAAGGACACAATGGTGTTAATGTGGTCTATCGCCGTGAAGACGGCAATATTGGCTGGGTTGACCCACTTAATGCCAGTTAAAGCCCTCGCTATTCGGGCAAGGATGAAGTGAAGGTAAATGGAACTTTCAAATATTCTAACGCCCGGTGCCGTGCGCGTTATCGGCCAAGTGAGCAGTAAAAAGCGTCTCTTCCAAAAATTGGGAGAGATCATCGGATCGACCTATGATCTGGATGCCACTTTGGCTGTCGAGGCATTGCAAAACCGCGAGAACCTCGGGCCGACCGGCGTTGGCCATGGCGTGGCCTTGCCGCATGCCCGCATTCCTGGACTGACGGGTGTCGTTGGGGCGTTTTTGCGGGTTGAAAAGCCACTGGATTTTGACGCGGTTGACCGTCAGCCGGTGGATTTGGTGTTTACCCTGTTTGCCCCGCTGGATTCCGGTGTCGAGCATCTAAAAGCCTTGGCACTGGTGTCCAGAACCATGCGTGACAACACGGTCTGCACTAAACTGCGTGCCAATTCTGACCCAGCCACATTGCATGCTTTGCTGACCAACATCCCGTCAAACCAAGCCGCCTAAACCGTGACGGCGTTTTAAGTAACGCCACGTTATCACCCACATGGTGCTGCTTTCCTGTTATGCGTTATGCTAAATCAGGAAGGGCAAATCATGACTCTGTTTAGCGAAAATTCAAACTGGGCATCGGACGAACACCGGATGTTTTCCGAAATGGTTACACGGTTTTTTGCCGATGAGATGGCCCCCAATATCGATACATGGGTCGAGCAGGGCGTGGTTGATCGCAGCTTTTGGCGCAACGCTGGCAGTGCCGGAATTATGAGCGGCGCGATTGATGAGGCCCACGGCGGTGTGGGCGGTGATGTGGGTTTTGAGGCTGTTGGCCTCTATGAACAGGCACGGTTGGGCGACGTGAATTGGGGCTTTGGCATCCAGTCAATTGTTCAGCACTACATCAGCACCTATGGCTCGGTCGAGCAAAAGGCACGTTGGTTACCGGGTTTGGCTTCGGGTGAAATCGTCGGCGCGATTGCCATGACCGAACCGAGTACGGGGTCAGACCTGAAAGCAGTGCGCACCAGTGCTGTGCAGGACGGCAACCAGTATTGCATCAATGGCTCAAAGATTTTCATCACCAACGGGCAGACCGCCGACCTGATCATCACCGTTGTCAAAACTGACAAGGACGCGGGCTCAAAGGGTGTGTCGCTGGTTGTAGTCGAGCCTGAGGACGTAGACGGGTTTCGCCGCGGTCAACCGCTGAAAAAGCTGGGGATGAAGGGCAATGACACGGCTGAATTATTCTTTGAGAACGTCAAAGTGCCGCTGACCAATCTGCTGGGCGACCAAGAGGGACAAGGGTTCTATCAACTGATGCAACAATTGCCGTGGGAACGGCTTTTAATCGCCATTCAGGCCCTAGGCGCGATTGATTTTGCGCTCGCGCAGACCGTGGCCTATGTGCAGGAACGCAAGGCGTTTGGGCAGCGGATCATGGATTTCCAAAACACCCGTTTCAAGCTGGCCGAGTGCAAAACCAAGGCCGAAGTGTTGCGTTCCTTCGTCAACGACTGCATTGGCCGATTGATTGAAGGCAAGCTGGACGCCCCCACCGCATCGATGGCGAAATACTGGTCAACCGAGGCGCAAGGCCAGGTGATGGACGAGTGCCTGCAACTGTTTGGCGGCTATGGATATATGTCCGAGTACCCAATTGCGCGTGCCTATGCAGATGCCCGTGTGCAGCGGATATATGGCGGCACCAACGAGATCATGAAAGAACTGATCGCCCGCTCAATCGATGTTTAGCGTTGGCCCAATTTGATTGGCCTAGGCAAGCGCCTTATAGCCAAACATCATATAATCGCGTTGATAAATGTCCCGCGTCGCGGCCTCGATATCGGCATCATAAATATCGCTTAACGCAATAGGATGGGAGTTAGGATTCTCTGGCAATTCGGCGGCCTCCACGCCAGCCTGCTCACAAAGCTGCGCCAAGCCCTCAATCAACTGATCCTCGCGCAACACCATATCAGGCAATGCGAACTGCCCAAACCCTTGCAAGACCTGCGATTGGCTGGCCCATGCGGCATCAATTCGAATACTGGTCTGGCCGCGTAGATTGTCCTTCAGGAAGCCGAGAAATTTCAAGAAAGCCTCGCGGTGGGTGCGCCTGTCATAACTGCCGTCAACCGCACCTTCGGGAATTGGCAGCTCATATTCGGTGCGCAATTTTTCGCGAATTTCGGGGTATCCATTGCGGCCCGTGTTCAGAATATGCTCGCAAAAAGCAGCGTGCGCGCGCACCACCGGATGGCGGATTATTGTAAAACTACGGTGTCCGGTATTTTTACGCTTCCACTGGCGCAATGTCTTTTGATTAAACCCGTCCTGTAAATCGCCGCCCTGATCCAGCTCCGCCAACCATTGACGCATTTGCGCATCGAGCCCGCCCTTTATGGGCAAATACATCAGCGGCGCTTTTGCGGCGGCCACGTAACTTGGCACAACAGGGCCGCGGCGTGGCTCAAAATTCGGTGTGCGGGTCAGATTGAAAGGGTCCATGCTGGCCAAGGCCTCGACCATCTCATCATAGTTGATCACCTTGTCACGCAAGCTGCCCGGGTTTTGTCGTCGAAGATTGGTTGAAATTCCGTCAACACGGCTCTCTATCCCTAAAAAATCGGCCATCCCGTTTAGAACATCTACGCTCTGAATGTCCTCATAGGCGATGTAAAAACCTGTTTGACCCGAACACTGTAGATCATTCAGAATTTTCACCTGAAACGCCTGATACTCGGCAACATGCTTTCTGAACTCGTCCAGCTTGAACTGAACTCGCGCGGTTTCGCGCACGTCGCCCTTGCCCAGCTTCCATTGGTTGGTGGTCCATGCAATTAGCTCGGAAACATAGCTTTCCAGTGGGTTTCGGGTCAGGATAATTTTCCCGCAGCGTCTGTCGGGCATAAAATGGTCGTAGGCGCGCATGTCATGGCTTGAGAAAAAGCGGAATCCGATCAGGTTGTTCGGCTGGGCCTTCATCTCGTTGATCAAACGAAGTGGGTCAGCCTCGCGCATGGCCAGCGTCACACCGTGCAAATCGGTTCTGCTGCCATCGCCAATGAAATACGGGTTAAACGCCTCGCCGTGGGCGATAACGCCCTTAAACTGGTTTAGGTTCGAGCATAAGAAATTCGATCCGGTGCGTTTTTCGGCAAGTATGACGTAATAGTCGAATTTATCAGACATAGTGGATTACTTTCTAACCAGATAGGGCCTGCGTGGCTTAGCTGTTGCTTGAGCTATGTGATCACCGCTTGGGAAATCACCCATCAAATGCGGGTGCATGCCCTGATTTTTCAGGTTCTGCAAAAATTTTCCAAATCCAGTCAAGTCGACCATTTTTGGTGCTTCTGACAGCGTGCGTAGATTGTTGCGTGGGCCGATTGTATCGATGATGGTTTGCAGCGGTTCCATCGGCGCTTCGATAAATTCTGCCATCGTCATGATACGCACCCGTGCCTTGGCCCAGGGCGAACGCAGAACGTCCAGATGGTCACTTTCAATCTTTTGCAATTTCGCCGCCTCTTTGCGGATTTCGATAAAGCTCAGGTTGGAATGGAACAGCGGAACCACCCAGGCACCGGTGATCACCGTGATGCTGGCATTCGGGTCCTTAGCGATGAACCAGTTCAGATCTTGCAGGTCTCTTGGACTAAACTGGAAGCATTGTTGCTCGCCACGAGTGTTCCAAATCAGGTTGGTTAAAAACGCTTTGGGGTTGGCATCCCGCATCGCGGCTGAGTCCGGCACGCAACCGCTATAGATGCGCTCACCACCGACAAACTCGGCCCGTTTGGGGGCAAACAAATGCCCATGCACAGTCGACCCGGTAGATTTAGCCAACCACGGTACAAAATCCTCAAACAGATACGAAAACCCTTGAAAGACCGAGTAGGGCGCTGGTGTCGCGCCATTTTCGCGGTCCTCGACGGGATAGCGGCTCTGCATATAAAGACCGGCGCGGCCACGGATGCGGCGTTCGACTGCTTTGGCAAATATCCGGTCAATCTTGCCGGGGTTTGGCTCGGCTTTTTTCATGGCCCCGTCTTCGTCGGTCAGAAATGCCTGATATAAACGATCCGCATGGGGCCATATTTTTCGCGCAACAAAACAGTCAGAGCGGCGTAACAACTGCAGGTGATCATCATAGAATGTGTGCGGCTTGCCTTGGTAATCGAACTTGGACAGGGTCAATGACCGGCTCTCGATGTTGGTTGAAAACAACCGCACCAACGTTTGATAATAGGATTCGTCCGGGATCCAGACCCGCTTGAAATATTTATCAAAGGTCTCGCGTTGCTGATCCTCTAGAATGGAGGACAACGTGCGTCGTGTCAGACACCACCATTGCGAGCCCAGATGCGGCACCACCCCCATCGGGATTCTGCGTTTATACCGCAGGCGACGTTGCAACTGGACATAACCGTCAAACATTGCCCGATTCCGTTTCCACGAGAACGGGAACCGCAAGGTAAAGCGTTCAGCGTCCAACCCGCCAATCGCCCAAGGCACATCGTCCGTTGTGGCAGATTCAATGAAATCGGTGCGCGGACGTTCGGCCAAATAATCGACCAGTTCTTGCACGGGGCGCAGCGGCAAACACGATCCGGACGCGAGGTAAACATGGTGCACATCGGGGAATGTTTCCAACATCAGCTCGGAGCCGGTTTGAGACGCCTGCACCAATGACCACGTGCCCCATTCACAACGATGCCGTTTGCAAAATTTCAGATCTGGCAGGTCGGACAAGCCGCCAACAAATTCCTTATAGGCGTCCCGCCCCACTTGGCTGTCCACATGGATCACGACGGGGCAGCCGCTTTCGGCCCAGTGCCGCGCCACCTGCGTGGCCCGATCCAGTGCGTTATGCACCATCATTACGATGCCAACTGTCCCGCTCATGCCCAATTCCCTTTGGACATCAGGCCCAGAATTTCCAACTGCCGCCAGTTAATGTATTTCTCGCTCCACTTACACCACAGATCAGGGTTTTCCTGCATCGCAGCGTGGTAGGCCTTATACTCATGGCTGTTGGCGTAGTGCTGGCCACGCTCCAGCTCTTCTTTGGCCTTGGCGCCGAATGTGTCCAGAAACTTGGCATGTAGCAAACAGCCCGATGCTTTTTCACCGCCGTATTCATCGTAAACCCGGTTCAATGTGCGGGGTAGCAACGAATGGGTGGAACTTACATAGGCATATTTGCGATCCCACCTGACCAGTGGGGTTTTGTTCATTGCGGGCGCGTTTTTGGGTGAATCCAGGAAAAATGACCGCGCCCGAGGTCCGCCTTGTATCCATAGATTGGCGTATTTTTCGTTCTTTGAAATCGAGTAATTGCCACTGTCAAACCACGTCGCAATCTCGAACGGGTCCTGACCCGACCGATACGGCAACGCGTCTATGCGTCCTTTGGGATACATATCCAGCAACATCGCACTGAACGACGGGATCGCCGAGGCATCCAGCCAATCAGTCAACGCCTTGATCGAGCGCGTGTCGCTAAACGGGAACACCAAAAACTCATCCACATCCACTGTTAACGTCCAGTGGCCATGCCCGTATTTCATCAGCAGCCAGTTTAGCCAATCCACCCCGAAGCGCGATTTCTTATAGCTTTTGGTGGTTGTCCATATGGAGACATCCGGTTGCTCTGCCAGAAACTCGCGGGACCCGTCATCACTGTCGTTGTCAACAATGACAAAATGGTTCACCCCCAATTCACGATAATACCGCAGGAAATAGGACAAGCGAATGCGCTCGTTGCGCATGGTTGAAAAGATGATGATGTCGTCTTTTTTGATCTGTTTGGTACGCACAGATACCTGTTTTAGATCGCGACGTTTGCGAAACGCGCGACCGCGCCAACGCTGGCGTTCCAATCGCAACCGATATGAGGCTAATGCGCCCAACCTAATTCCCATTCATTGTGTTCAGCAAACCATATACTTCAAAACCGTTTACCACGACATCTTTAATACAGAGTTGAAGGGTATGAATTTTACGTGGTGCGGGGAAATCCCCGTTGTTTTGCCCCACTATCTGCCCTCAATACCGTCTTGTTTTTGTTTTTTTCGAAAGTAGCCCCTGAACTGTCCCCGTGTAAATGGTTTAGCTGCCTAATACTTCATGATAAATGCCATCTGTGCCACAGGATCAACGCCATCCCCCACCCGATAGCAGGCCCAAGGCCTCAAGTTGCCGCCAGCCTGTGTATTCACTGGACGTTTCACACCACAAATCCGGGCTTTGCGCCAAACTGTCATAATAGGCATCATATAGGCTGCTATTGTCGAAATGCTCTTGGCGTTGCTTTTCCTCGCGCGATTTGTCGGCCACCATGTGCAGGAATTTGCTGTGCAACAGAACGCCGGTCGTTTTGGTGCTCCCTTCCGTATGAAAGACCTGATTCAAGTGGCGCGGCAACAGTGAATGCGTAGAGCTGACATAGGCAAATCGTCTGTTCCATTTCACCAAGGGCGTTTTGTTTAATGTCGGAGCGCGCGCGGGTTTGTCGCCAAAGAATACGCGTTCGCGTACACCGCCCTGAATCCACAGGTTTTGTAATTCCTCCTGCATCTGACTGTGGTAATTATCACTGTCAAACCAGCGTAAAATTTCGAAGGGGTTTTGGCCAGCGACGTAGGGTTGCGCATCCAGTGCACCTTTTGGATACATGTCCAGCATCATCGCGCCAAAGGACGGCTTGCCCGTTTGATCCAGCCAAGCCGTCAACTGCGCAAGCGTGCGTGTATCGCAATGCGGATAGACCAGTATTTCGTCGGCATCGACGGTCAGACACCAGTGCCCGTGACCGTATTTGATCTGCAACCACGTCAGCCAATCCACCCCAAAGCGCGACAGCTTATAACTATGCGCGGTGAACCACAGCGATACGTCGGGCTGCATGGCCAGATATTCGCGGCTGCCATCAACGCTATCGTTATCCACTATCAGGAAATGCTGGATGCCCAATTTGCGGTAGTATTCCAGAAAATACGGCAGCCGGATGATCTCGTTTCGCACAGTTGAAAAGGCCAGAATTGAATCTTGCGCAATCCGGTCGGTGCGGTCCGTAATCGGGGTCAACTGGCGGCGTTTTCGCAACGCCCTGAACAGCAGGCGACGGCGCTTTCGGCGCATCTTGTGGGCTGTCCAAAGGTTCTGCATGTTGTGCCTTCCCTACTTCGGGGACACTCTAACGTAATGTCTCATTTTTCATAATGCCCTTTCTGGTGCCAGCGCCATGCGTCAAGCACCATGGTCTCCATCTTTGAGCGGTGCGGGGTCCAGCCCAACTCTTTTGCGGCTCTCACGCTGCCGGAAACCAGTTTGGTCGCGTCGCCAGCGCGGCGAGGGCCGACATTCATCGGCACTTCGCGGTTGGTTACAACGCCGCAAGCGTCAACCACTTCACGCACCGAAAACCCATCCCCAGTGCCCAGATTAAAAATGCGGTTGCCCTTGCCGTCCTGAAGCCACTTTAACCCCAGAACATGCGCATCAACCAGATCGCAAACATGCACGTAGTCCCGCACACAAGTACCGTCCGGCGTGTCATAATCGGTGCCGAAAATCGTCAATGCGGCGCGTTTGCCGTCAATCGCATCCAACACCAGCGGGATCAGATGGGTTTCAGGGCGGTGGTATTCGCCAACCTCGGATTCTTCGTCCGCACCTGCCACATTGAAATAGCGGAAAATCACATGGTTGATCCCGTCGCTCTCGCCGAAATTCGCCAGAATATCTTCGATGGCGCGCTTCGATGCCCCGTAAGAGTTGATCGGCATTTGCGCGCAGTCCTCGTCCAGAACCACATTATCCTGATCGCCATAGGTGGCACAAGTCGATGAAAACACAAAGTTTTTACAGCCAGCCGCCGCCGCCGCCTCGATCAGGGTTAGCGAGCCAACCACGTTGTTGCGCCAGTATTTTCCGGGCAATGCCATGCTTTCGCCAACCAGCGACAAAGCTGCGAAATGCATCACCGCGATGGGTTGATATTTGGCGAAAACCTCGTCCAAACGGGCACGGTCCAGCAGATCACCTTGTTCAAACGGACCAAATTTGACCGCATCGGCCCATCCCGTCACCAGATTGTCGAAAGTAACCGGCGTATAGCCCGCCGCCTTTAGGGCCTTGCAGGCGTGTGAGCCAATATAGCCCGCGCCGCCCGTAACCAAAACATGGGTCAAGTTAATCCACCCGCCTTATTGTGCGGCTTGTTGAAGCGACACCATTTCATTCAGATACTGCAAAAATTCGTCGCGTAATTCTTCACGAGCCAACCCAAAGGACACTGTCGCTTGCAAGAACCCCGCTTTGGAGCCGCAATCAAACCGTTGTCCGCGGAAACGGTATCCATAGACATCGCGCCCTTGTTCGATTTCTTTTGCAATTGCGTCTGTCAGCTGGATTTCACCACCTGCACCCTGCTTGATCTTGTTCAGGTTTCGCAAAACATGTGGTGTCAGAATATAGCGCCCGATCACCGCCAGATTGGATGGCTCAGTGCCCGGCGCTGGTTTTTCGACCATACCTTTGACCGAAACCATAGCACCCAGATCCTCTTTAACGTCCAGAACCCCGTAGGATGATGCCTTCTCATGCGGTACTTCCATTGCGGCCACAACGCAGCCACCGGTTTCTTCATGGGCTTCAACCATCTGTGCCAAACATGGTTTTTCGGCTGCAATCACATCGTCAGGTAGGATCACGGCGAAGGGCTCATTTGTAATCAGGCGGCGCGCACACCAAACGGCGTGCCCCAGTCCCAACGCCTTATGTTGGCGGATATAGGCAATTGCGCCACTTTCCATATTGGTGCTTTTCAGCAGGTCCAACAGTTCGGTCTTGCCGTCTTTGCGCAGCTGTGCTTCCAGATTTGGCGAGATATCAAAGTAGTCCTCAAGCGCGCCTTTGCCACGAGATGTAACAAACAGGAATTCTTTAATGCCAGCGGCGCGTGCCTCGTCAATCGCATATTGGATCAACGGGCGGTCAACCAGCGTCATGATTTCTTTTGGAACAGATTTGGTTGCCGGTAGGAAACGTGTTCCCATTCCAGCAACAGGAAAGATCGCTTTGGTAACTTTACGCTTCATTGCCTACACTCATATTTTGGCCTCTCCTTGAACAGAGATGGCGTTTTTTGACAGTTAACGCCTAAATCATTAATTAGACAAGAATATCCCCGATTTTTTTCGGGCGGCAGGGGGAAAAATGTGGCCTTTTTACCCCAAACATCCGCATGATTCCACCATAGGTAGTTTGTGCGCCGCTTTCACTATAACATATCAGGCCGACTTAAGATCAACACCCGGTGCATAGGCGATGAAAAACGGGTTGGCGTAATCTTGCTTGCCATAGGTCAGCGGGCTGTGATCATCAAAGCGCACCACATGTCCGCCAGCCCCTGCCAAAACGGCGTGACCTGCGGCTGTATCCCACTCCATCGTCCGGCCAACGCGCGGGTATATGTCCGCCTCGCCGGTTGCGACCAGACAAAATTTCAATGACGATCCAGCACTTTTGGAATCTTTTACGGTGTATTTGTTAATGTAGTCATCCGTTGCCTGATCACGGTGCGATTTTGAGGCCACAATCATCAGCGCCGCATTGTCGGGCTTGGACACAAATATTGGTGCGGACGGCCCAGCGCCGTCTTTTGCGAGATCGCCTGTTTCCTCAACCGATTGACCGCTGGCATCCGTGTAAAACAAACGACCCTTTGCTGGTGCGTAAACCACACCTCGAATGGGCACACCGTTTTCAACATAGGCAATGTTCACTGTAAAATCGCCGCGCCGGTGGATGAATTCCTTGGTACCATCCAGCGGGTCAACAATGATGAATTTGTCGGCCTTGGCGCTGTGGGATTCCGATTGCTCTTCGGTGACCAGCACTACGTCAGGGAACGCGGCCCGCAATCCTGCCGAAATGATCGCATCTGCGGCTTCGTCAGCTGCCGTAACAGGGCTGTCGTCCGATTTAACTTTCACCTCGAAATCATCACGGCCGTAGATTTCCATGATTTTATCGCCCGCTTCCAGGGATAGACGGCGGAAAACGGTACTCATCAGATCAAAATCCACACTCAAGCTCCTCATATCACCCAATTGGGCGTTGTTATTGTAAAATCAACACCAGCCTTTTATGGTCCGCCAATAAGGGATGAGCAAGAACTCGTTCTCGAAGTAGGCACAGCAGCAGTCACAAACGGAAATTTGCGGTTATGTTTGAACAGCAAACCAAAACAACCGGTTTTAAATCAGGCAGCCGTCTGCTTGAGTTGATTTACCATGCCACCGTGCGCAGCGTACGACAAAGCCATGGCAATGCGCTTGTGGGTTTGATGATGAACATCATGCAGACCATCATCTTTGTGATGGCCTTTTATGTGATGTTCTCGATCCTTGGCTTACGCGGTAGTGCGGTGCGGGGTGATTTTCTGCTCTACATCATGTCGGGCATCTTTTTGTTTCTGACCCACACCAAAGCCCTTAGCGCCGTTGTCGGCTCCGAAGGGCCGGCCTCGCCGATGATGAAACACGCGCCGATGAATACTTTGATTGCGATTTGCGCCGCAGCCCTCGGGGCGCTGTATATCCAAGTGCTTTCTTTGATCGTGGTTTTGTTTGTCTATCACGTCGCCTTTCAACCGGTCGTCATTTTTCACCCAATCGCGGCATTCGGCATGTTGTTGGTTGCATGGTTTTCCGGCGTTGCCATCGGTATGGTTTTTCTGGCGCTAAAACCTTGGCTGCCCGGATTTGTCGGTATTGGATCCACCATTTATGCCCGTGCCAATATGATAGCGTCGGGCAAAATGTTCCTGGCCAACACGTTGCCTGCCAACCGTAGATCCCTGTTTGACTGGAACCCGCTGTTCCACGCCATTGATCAGGCCCGCGGCTACACATTTCTGAATTATAACCCGCATTATAGTTCCTACACTTACCCGCTCATTTTGGCTGTTGTGCTGCTGATGATCGGGCTAATGGGCGAATTTTATACCCGCAAACATGCCTCTATAAGTTGGTCAGCAAGAAGGTGAACACCATGCGTAAATTTTTTACTCTCATCGCAATGATGGTTTTTTCGGCCACATCGGCCCTTGCGGAATGGGAATTGTTTCCGGCGCGTTACGATGTCATCGGTGTGGCGTCAGATGATGTGCTAAACGTTCGGGCGGGCACCGGTGCATCGCATCCGATCATAGAAGAATTGGCTTATAATGACCGCGATATCGAAATCGTCAAACTTAGTGCTAATGGCAAATGGGGGCTGATCGGATATCCGGGTGGCAACGGTTGGGCCTCGATGCGCTATCTGGCGCGCCAATCCGGCCAAAGCGGCCCAAATCTGCCCCGCCCACTGACCTGTGGCGGCAATGAGCCGTTCTGGTCACTTCAGTTCGATCCCGGGAGCAATGAATTTTCTGAGCCCGGCCAGATGCCGCATATGCTGCCAACAGCTTGGGAGGGTATCCCTGACGGGATGCAGCCCGTAGCGTATGGCATCAAGATGGCACAGGGCGCAGACGAAATTAGCGCCGTGATTACCCGTAGCCAGTGTTCCGACGGGATGAGTGAAACCGCCTATGGGTTCGAGATAAACGCCCTGCTTTCCGGCGCGCTTGGCAACCGGATGCTAACCGGATGCTGTGCGCTACGACGCCCGCAATACTGACAAAAACAGCACCAGATAGCCGACACCAATACCCAGAATAAGCGGCGCAAAATATCGCATATTCAAGGTGCGAAATGGCTCGACCGTATCCATGAGTGGGCCAAAGGGCAGGTAACTCGCCGCGCCGCGCAGCAGGAATATTGCGGCCAGAACGGCAAGGCTCGTGACACGCATCCACGACGGTAGTGGCAAATCGACAATCCCGCCACCCCACAGCGCAAACACACCCGCTGCGGCGATCCCGACTGCAACCACCAGTGTCAGCCCCATGCCGGGCATCCGCGTCATGCCCTTGGTACCGATCACCGCATTGATCAACTCTTGCTTGGTGCGCAACGGCCATGTGTTGCCCAACCCCCAATGCACATGAATCCCCGCTGTCACCAACAAAATCACAAAAATCAGTATCGATATTTGACTCATCGCCAACGCCTTTCATTAACGTCTTTCGATTTCCATACGCTACCGTATGTAATGCAGTCTATTGCGCGAGTCAATACGCTTGCGTATGGTGACGGAATGAAGCCACAACTCACCCCTACCGACTGGATCAAAGCCAGCTTTGTCGCCCTCACCGCAGGCGGCCCGCAAGCGATCCGCGCCGAATCCATTGCGCGTGCCCTAAAGGTTAGCAAAGGGTCGTTCTATTGGCACTTTGCCGATGTCCCGGCGTTGAAATTGGCCATGCTCGATCATTGGGAACAGGCCGCGACCAAAAACATCATTGATCTGGTTAACCTGAAGGCAACAACCGCCGAAGATCGGCTGCGGGTGCTGGTACAGGTCTCCACTTCTTCAACCGACAACGAATACGGCGGTGTGATGGCCGAGGCCGCAATCCGCGACTGGGCCCGCTATGACGAAAACGCCGCCGCTGCCCTAAAATCTGTCGACCAACAGCGTCTGGATTTTGTGCAAACGCAGTTTCAAACCCACGGTATTCCAAAGGCGCAATGCAAGCAAAACGCCAGCATCCTCTATGCCGCCCTGATCGGGTTGAACCACCTGTCGCACCACGGGTTTGCCAACCCATCCCGCGACCTTGGCGCAGTGCTTGACCATTTGTTGCGCCCATAAAATAAACGCGACTAGGTTACCACCCGCAACGTCACATTCACCCGTCCACCCTTGGGCAGCAACCGGCTTGATTTGAACCTGATTTTGTCGACCCCGTGATAGGCACTCCGCGCAGCACCCCCCATCACCACCACGTCCCCCGACGACAACCAAATCGACTCAGTCGTACCGCCACGGGTGTTGCCACCAATACGAAACAGCCCGTCATCGCCCAGTGAGATGGAAACAACCGGCCAACGCATGTCCGCCTCGTTCTGATCACGGTGCATCCCCATCTGCACCCCTTCACCATAGAAGTTAATCAAACAGCTCTCGGGGGCGCGATCGACATTTGATACCGCGCTCCAAACATCCAACACCCGCGACGGAATCTCGGGCCAATGGCTGCCCGACGGGTGTTGCTCGATATAACGATAGCCACCAGCATCCGAAAACCAACCGAACTTCCCTGCCGACGTCATCCGCACCGACATGGATGAGCCCTGTGGCGTTTGCGGTGAGAACACCGGAGCGGCCTGCATGATTTTGCGCAGATCGGCGATCATCATTTGCTGTGCCTGGGCATCCAAAAACCCTTTGAATATCTCAAACCCCCGCAGGGCAAGGGTTGGTTTACTGTGTGCCATATTTTGCCCAACGCCGTTACAAATGATTTGAAATTTCCAACAGGTTCCCATCTGGATCACGCAAATATATCGAAAGGATCGCCCCATTCGCCCCTGTACGCCGTACCGGCCCGTCAATCACTTTTACCCCCTGTTTGACCAAGTGCAGCTGCCAATCCGCAACCGGCACGTCAGACAAAAAACACAGGTCAGCCGACCCTGCCGTGGCACGCATCGCTTTGGGCTCAAACTCTACCCCGACTTGATGCAGATTGATCTTTTGCACTCCGAACTTTAACGCCCAACGATCTGACCCGTCCGCAGGGGTAAACCGCTCGGATTCCATCCCCAACACGTCTTGATAAAACCCGACCGTCTCGGCGATATCCGCTACCGTCAAAACCAGATGATCCAACCCGGATAGCTTCATCATCTCTTCCTCTTTTCTGTCAGAACCGCTACATGGCATCATGCACGACTTTATAGGTAAATCACAAACCGCTTCCTGCGCATTCGACCCTGCCCGCACAAGCGCCTTGTACGCAGCACTGGGTCTTAGAGGCCCAGCGCCAAAATCCGGTGACAACTTGCTGCCATTCGGACACCAGATCTATTTCTGGGATGCGCAACCTCCAGACAATCTCGGGCGGGACGGGCATCCAGCCATTGGCGATTTTATCCCCGAACTTGGTCTGCCGCGCCGCATGTGGGCGGGTGGCGCGTTGCAATTTCACGCCGCCCTTGTCACGGGCACCCCCGCCACCAAAGTCACGACAATCAAAACCATCACCCAGAAGCTCGGCCGCACTGGCCCGCTTGCCTTTGTCACCCTGCGCCACGACATCCATCAGTGCGGCACCCTGTGCGTGACCGAAGACCAAGACCTCGTGTATCGTCAAGACATTGATCTTGCCGCGCCCAAGCCAACGCCGCCAACCGCGCGAACCGACGAGGTGCAATGCCAAACGCACCGCTTCACCACCACGGAACTGTTCCGCTATTCCGCCCTCACCATGAACGGTCACCGCATCCATTATGACGAGGAATATGCGCGCAATGTTGAGGGCTACGACGGACTCGTCATCCACGGCCCGCTTTTGGCCCAGCACCTGATGTTGATGGCTGAACGCCAGCTCGGACCGCTCAAATCTTTCCGGTTTCGCGCCACTGACCCGTTGATGCATAGCGAGGTTGCCGAATTTTGTATGAAGGACGAAATGCTATGGGTCCGTGCACCGGATGGGCGCGAATGCATGCAGGCAACGTCAACCCCAGCCTAGAGCGCTGGTCTACATATTGGCCTCAACCGTAAAATCATCCGGAATGCCCGCTGCATTGCCATCCAGCACCAGATCGGCCATCACTTCGCCCACTTTGGGTGCCATGCCAAAACCGATTTTGAAACCACCGTTGGCGACAAAATGCCCGTCCCGCCCAGGATATGCCCCCAACATCGGGGCCAGCTTTTTGCCACGCGGACGAACGCCCGCCCAGCGGTCCAAAACCGCAGCCCCTTGTAGAACCGGAAACGCCGCCAGCGCCTTTGTCAAAAAGCCGTCTAACAAGTCGTCCACCAACAGCGGATCATCAAAATACCGTTCGCTGGTCGAGCCAACAGCGACCGTGCCATCCTTATGCGGCACCACATATATCCCGTCGCAAAACAGCTGTGGCACATCGCCCGCGTCATAGCCCAAGAGGGCCGACTGGCCCTTTACACCGTTGCCAATCTCAACGCCAAACTCCTCGGACATCGCCAGCAATCCACGATACCCCGTTGCCCAAACCACCTTGCCTTTGGCTGGCGCATCACCAATCACGATCTCGCCGCCCAACGCCACAATTGCGCCCGCCAAACTTGCCGCTGCCCCTCGGGGTTGCATGCGCGCACTCAAGGTATCATGCACTAGATACCCCGTCGGGCTCTCTGGTGCCCACGCTCCATAGGCCGCCCGTTCAACCACCCGCCATTCAGCAATCCCGTGCCAAACCTCGCGTGCGTAGGCGGTCCGCTCATGCGAAAGCCCCAACACCCGCGCGGTCGGAATCGGATGCAATCGGCCAATCCGCCCATAGCCCGATGATATCCCCGACAATTGGTCAACCTCTCGCCAATGTGTTTCGGCCATCACTAAGCTTTGATACTGGAACTGGTTCTTGGCGTCCCAGCGCTCTGGCGTATGCGGGGCCAGGGCACCGACCAACCCGCCGGATGACCCAGCCCCGATACGCTCGGTCTCAATCACCCGTACTTTGGCCCCGCGCACCGCCGCCGCATAGGCCACGGACAGGCCGAAAATCCCTGCCCCCATCACTGTCACATCAACCATTGCCAAACCGTTTGTCCTCTACCATTGTCCCGCTGGTTATGACCCATTCAGGCAACCATATCCAGACGGCAGAATTAGCGTGGCGTGACGGGGCTTTGCCCATCAGCACCCGCTTTGATGATCCGTATTTTTCGCTCAACGACGGGTTGGCCGAAACCCGCCATGTTTTTCTAGCTGGTAACGGCCTGCCTGCGCGCTTTGCGGCTGGGTTTCACATCGCCGAACTTGGGTTTGGCACAGGGCTAAACATGCTTGCAACCCTGTTAGAATGGCGCGCGGCCGGGATGAAAACACCACTGCATTTCACCAGTTTTGAGGCCTTCCCGATGGCGGCCTCCGATATGGACAAAGCCCTGAGCGCCTTTCCAGAGGTCCACGCCATCGCAGCCCCGTTTCTAACCGAATGGGCAAGTGGCAAGCACCGTATCGAAGTCGACGATCTGATTGCCGACATCATCATCGGTGACGCTCGTGAAACATTGCCCGCTTGGGCTGGCAAAGCCGACGCTTGGTTTCTTGATGGTTTCTCTCCGGCTAAAAACCCTGAGCTATGGGGCGATGATTTGCTCGCAGAAGTCGCCGACCACACCGCCATGAACGGGACCCTCGCCACCTATACAGCAGCCGGATTCGTGCGCCGAAATCTGGCAACAGCGGGCTTTGCCGTGACACGCACCACAGGGTTTGGGCGCAAACGACACATGACGACGGCAAAGCTGCCATGACCTTACAAAACAATCGCCTCGGCATTTGGCTGATGATTGCCACCACCTTCGTGTTTTCGGTGCAGGACGGTATCTCGCGGCATCTGGCCAGCGAATATAACGTCTATATGGTGCTGATGATCCGTTACTGGTTCTTTGCCGCTTTCGTTATCACCATTGCAGCCCGCGCCCGTGGCGGCATTCGTGCAGCCGCCCGTACCTCTCAACCCGTATTGCAAGCCTTCCGTGCCTTGCTATTGGTTGCAGAAATTGCCGTCACGGTTGAGGCCTTCGTGCGACTTGGGCTTGTCGAAACCCATGCTGTTTTTGTCAGCTACCCTTTGCTCATCGCGGCCCTGTCCGGGCCGATCCTGGGTGAATCAGTCGGGTGGCGGCGGTGGACAGCAGTTGGCGTCGGATTTGTGGGCGTTCTGATCATCCTGCAACCGGGCATTACCGTTTTCCAGCCCGCCGCGATTATCCCGCTGATTGCCGCCTTTATGTTCGCACTCTATGGCCTATTGACCCGTTACGTCGCGCGCCATGACAGCGCTGCGACCAGTTTCTTTTGGACAGGGACAGTCGGTGCGCTCGGTATCACGGCAGTGGGATTGCTCAATTTGGAACCGATGAACCAATCCGACTGGCTCTGGATGGCGGCGCTTTGTTTTACAGGCGTGCTGGGGCATTGGCTCCTGATCAAGTGCTACGAGGTCGCCGAAGCCAGCGCCGTGCAGCCCTTCGCATATTTGCAACTTGTCTTTGCCTCCACGATCGGTTTCCTGATCTTTGACGAGACCTTGCGCCCGAATGTGGCCATCGGGGGTGCCGTTGTGGTGATGGCGGGGCTGTTTACTCTATGGCGTACCCGCACCAAAGAGGCTTAGACATCTTGCCGAACAATTTCGACAATCAGCACGTCTTTCACCACCGACCCCGCCACCTTTACGGCAATTTCATATAAAGCATCCCGCAGCACAGTCATGTTGTTGCTGTTTGTAAATATACCATGAAATCCACCCGCGTTAGCGTGATCAAACAATATCTGGTTGAACGCGTCCCTCAATTTTGGCTCTATTTGAAAGGTTGCTTCTTTTCCGCCAGCCGACACCTCCAGACTGATGGACAGCACCACGAGGGCCGCCATTTTCCCGTCTTCAACCACCGGAATAACAAACTGGTTGTTCATTTTTACATATTCAGATGGCGCTTTGTCAGCGCCCTCATCCGCACCATGTGCAGTCTCATCACCATGCTCTCCCTCGGTGGCAGGGCGGCAGACGGGAACATCGCTCACCTCAACGGGTTCCGGTTTTAACATCACGCCCGCGCCGATCCCCGCGCCAACACCAACCAGTGCGAATAGAATTGGAAGTATCTTACCCATGCTGAACCTCGCTAGAATGGCAGTAGAATGTCGGCGACTTGCTGGCCATATCGAGGCTGCTGTGCCGAGGATATCTGCCCGCGACCACCATATGAAATTCGCGCCGACGCTATCTTTTCGTAAGTAATCTGGTTTTGGCGTGAAATGTCTTCGGGGCGCACATATCCTGTGATTAACAGTTCACGAATTTCGAAATTCACCCTGACCTCTTGTGATCCCTGAATTGCCAACACACCATTTTGCAAAACATCGATAACCGTTGCGGCGACTTTTAAAGTCAGTTTTTCCTTGCGCCGGACGGATCCGTCACCGGCAAACGTACTGGATGAATTGCTCTCAAAGGCCTCGGCCATCGTTGCCCCATCCGGAAGATTCGTATCGATGCGCTGCGGGATACCCAACAGGTTTGGCAAGCCAGCCTTTTCGGTGCCGTTGCGGTTGCGGGCCGTGGAGTTTGAAATTTCGGCCTTTTCGTCAATCTCGATGACCACTGTTAGAATGTCACCACGCTGAACGGCGCGCCGATCCCCGAGCAGTGATTGACGCCCCGAATCCCACAGCGACGCGGGGTCGCTGGGCAAACGTCGCTCAACGGTTTGTGGCAGCGGGGTGGTTGTCATCGCATAATGCTCATTTGTGCCCTGTATCGGGGTCATGGCGGGTACTTTTCCAACATCTTTCAGCTGGGTACATCCAACTGCAAAAAGCAGGGTCGCGAATAGGGACAGGGGTAAGTATCGATTCATAAACTAGATCCTTTAATGCAGTAATTAACGACCAACTGTGACGGCACCATCAGCGCCAACTATTCCGGAAACGGTGGTGCGGGATGTCAGGTTCATCACCCGGATCAAATCGCCAACCCCGCCACGGCCCAATGCCCTTGCATCTGCCGCTATGCGCAAACCACCGCGTTGATAAACCAGCATGACAATCTGGTTTCGCTCAATGATGGCGGCTGGGCCGATGTCCTCAAACCGGATCGGGCGCCCAGCGTATAAAGACACACGGGCCTCTTGACCGATGACATTTTCAACCCGCTCAAACGCACCATCAACCTCGACGTCTTTGGTCAAAACGTCCTTTGGCCCGATGAGCGTGTGGCTGCGCAACGTGCGCGCCGCCACAACTGTTTCCGCAGGCGCTGTTGTGGCGAAAAACAGGCATAGTATGATCAGCGCTTTCATCATCATCGGATCTGCGTGGTTGCGCCGAGCATTTGATCGGCGGCAGAGATGACTTTGGCGTTCAATTCATACCCGCGCTGGGCCTCGATCAACTCGGTAATTTCGCGCACCGCATCAACGGATGAATCCTCCAGATAGCCTTGGCGCAACACGCCCAGACCATCTTCACCGGGTGAGCTGACCAGCGCCGGGCCAGAGGCCCCGGTTTCCAAAAACAGATTGCTGCCAATCGCTTCCATCCCCTTGGGATTGGTAAATGTCGCAAGGGTGAATTGGCCCAGAAGCTCAGGCTCCACACGATCATTGAAATAGGCGTAAACCTCGCCCTCGGCGTTGATAGCGACGCTACGAGCATCCGTTGGAATGGTGATGTCGGGGACAACAGGATAGCCCTCCGAGTTAACGATTAAGCCATCGGCAGACCGTTTTAGCCCACCGTCACGGGTATACCCGGAAAGGCCCGATGGCAGGGTAACTTCAAAATACCCCGCCCCCTCGATCGCCATATCCAGATCACCACCGGTAGCCGCCAATGACCCCTGAGAGAGCTGCACCGTAACGGACGCTGGCCGCACACCCAGCCCCAATTGCACACCTGTCGGCAGCACGGTTCCGTCAGCCGCATTGATGGTGCCGGCACGCGTGGCCTGCTGGTAATGCAGGTCGGCAAATTCGGCACGACGGGCATTGTACCCTGTTGTGCTCATATTGGCGAGGTTGTTCGAGATCACCTCGACCCGCATTTGTTGGGCAGACATCCCGGTGGCGGCAATTTTCAGGGCGCGCATTTAGGCTCTCCTTTTGCTATCTATCGACCAAGTGTCGAAAGGACGCCGCGAATGCGCTCGTCCTCTTTGTCCATGAAACTTTGGCCCAGTTCATAGGCGTGCTGAACTTCGATCATGCGGGCAATCTCAATCACCGGATTCACGTTAGAATCCTCAATGAACCCTTGCATGATGCTGGACCCTTCAACCGGCTCCACGTCACCTTTGACCGAAAACCGCACGCCGTTTTGACGGGTTAGATCGGTGGGGTCGACCGGGGTGAACAGGTTAATCTGGGTTTGTGGAACCCCATCCGCACTCAAGGTTCCGTCCGCTGAAACAGCAATTGAACGCGCATCGGGCGGAATGAAAATCGGTGCCCCACCCCCGTCCAGTAAACGGTAGCCATCCGGCGTCACCAACTCCCCCTCGGCATTTGGGGTAAAACTACCGGCCCGGCTGAGCATCTGGCCGTCTGGTGTCTCGATCATAAAGAACCCGTCGCCCTCAATGGCAAAATCGAAATTGCCATTGGTCTGGGTCAGGGTGCCCTGTTGTTGCACAGTCAGCCGCACATTCGCAGTCGCCATCGAGAGCGAGCTTTCCTTGCCATCCAGCGCCTTGACGTGTTCGGCGAAAATCACACCTTCCTTGCGAAATCCGGTGGTCGACAGATTGGCAAGATTGTTCGCCACGGTCTGCATTTCACGCAGCAATCCGGCTTGTCGGGTCAGGGTTGTGTATCCGGCGTTGTCCATACTTATGCTCCTATGATCAACGGAATGATGGTGTGGGTGAAAAACGAAACCAGCGTTTCGGTCATAAAGCTCATCGACACCCAGAACACTGCCAGCATGGCCGCCAATTTGGGCACGAACGTCAGCGTCATTTCCTGAATAGAGGTCAGCGCCTGAAACAGGCCGACCGTCAGACCGGTAATCAGCGCCACGACCAGAATTGGCAGCGAAATCACCACCGCAATCCACAGACCCTGACGCAGGGTATCAAAGAAAATCAGATCATCCATCAGACCGGCATCCTCAGAATTTCCTGATAGGCCTCAACCACTTTGTCGCGCACTGTGACGGCGGTCTCGATGGCCAATTCCGATTGTGCCAAGGCTGTGACCAATGAGTGCGGATCAGCCCCGCCTGTCATCGCCGCCTTGGCAACGTCTTCGCCCTGTTGCAGTGTGCTGGCAAAATCGGCCGCCACTTGGCCAAATGCCCCCAAACCGCCCGCACCCGCGTCAGGCTTTGGCGCTGTCGCGGGGCGGGTTGCTGCATATTGCTGGGCTGCGAGTGAGGATTTAATATCCATTTTAGATCACCTTTCATCTACGCAAAAGTTCAAGCAGGCTGGTCGACATTTGTCGGGCTTGATCAAACATTTTGAGGTTCGCCTCATAGCTGCGTTGCGCTTCGCGCGCGTCAGCGATTTCGATCACCAGATCGACGTTCGATCCATCATAGTGACCACTCTCGTCCGCAAGCGGGTGCCCCGGATCAAAAATCCGGCTCAGTTCAGACCGATCAAGTTCCATCTGACCAATCTTGACTGCACCCGTGCGTTGCCCCTCGACTACAACATCCTCAAACGACGCCGTTTTGCGGTGGTAGCCGGGGGTATCTGTATTCGCGATATTCTCCGAAACGTGGCGCAGACGGGCGGCTTGTGCCTCCATCCCGCTGGTTGCCAAAGCGCGGATCGTCGTCAAATCATTCATGATACTATCTCCTTACCTGCGGCCCAGACTGGCGCGAATAATGCCTAGCGAGGACTGATAAATCGCCAGCGCCCGTTTATGCTCGCCGCTGATTTCAGTGGATTTCATCATCTCGCCTTCAAGCGACACATTGTTGCCATTGGGCGATTCGCTGCCCGACCCTGCGATGACGCGTGGCGTGGACGAATAGGCAGCGGACCCCATAAAATGCCCTGCTCGCGTGGCGCGGATCTGCATCCCGCCTGTCTGGTCTTTATAAGTATCAGCAAAAGAGGCCAGATCGCGGGCCTTATAACCCGGCGTATCGGCCTGTGCGATATTTTGCGCGACCATTGTTTGGCGCGCCGCAGCATGGCGGGCCATAGCGCCTGCCATCTGGAATATCTCTAGTTTTTCAAACATCGGGGCTTCTCCCTCGAGCAATTTCAACTAATGCTTAACTGTGATTCCTTTAGAAATGGTTGTCAGAACCAAACAGGAGAATCCGGTCATGGTTGCAGAAATGGATTGCTTGCGTGCCGAAATCGCCGCGTTGAACCCCGTGCATCACGTAGGTCGCGTGGTCGAGGTCGGGCGCGGGACGCTCACAGTTAAGGGGTTGTCAACCACCGCCAGTCTTGGCGATCAGGTCAGCATTACACGCCGCGGCAATGTCACGATGGGCGGCGAGGTTTTGCAACTGACCCGCGACGCGGTGGTGATCCTGCCTGATCGCTCGGCCGAGGGGGTGGTGATCGGTGATCGGGTTACCCTGCTTGGCGAAGCGTCCATCGCGCCTGACAGCAACTGGATCGGACGGGTGATTGACCCGTCGGGCCGCTCGCTGGATGGGCGAACTCTGTTTCGCGGGCCAACCCCACGCCCGATGCGCGCCGCTCCACCAAAGGCAACTGAACGGCGGCCTTTGGGTGAGCGTCTGGAAACCGGTGTGGCGATCTTTAACACATTGCTGCCAATTGTACGGGGCCAGCGGATTGGCCTGTTCGCCGGTTCAGGGGTTGGTAAATCCACTTTGCTGGCCGACTTTGCCCGTGGCGTATCTGCCGATGTGGTGGTGATCGCCCTGATTGGCGAGCGGGGCCGCGAGGTGCGCGAATTTGTCGACCATGTGCTGGGGCCCGAGGGGATGAAACGCGCAGTCGTGGTGGCTGCCACTTCGGATCAGTCGCCACTGGTACGCCGCCGCTGCGCATGGACCGCCATGGCCGTGGCGGAACATTTCCGCGATCAAGGGTTGCATGTGTTGCTGCTGGCCGATTCCATCACCCGCTTTGCCGAAGCCCACCGCGAGGTGGCGCTGGCCTCGGGCGAGGTTGCATCCTTGCGCGGCTATCCGCCCTCGACCTCGCATATGATCATGTCCCTGTGCGAACGCGCTGGCCCCGGCACCGATGATGTCGGCGATATAACAGCCGTTTTCAGCGTGCTGGTCGCAGGGTCCGATATGGAGGAACCGGTGGCCGACATCTTGCGCGGGGTGCTGGACGGCCACGTGGTGCTGGACCGCAAAATCGCTGAACGCGGGCGGTTTCCGGCGATTGATCTGCTGCGCTCAGTCTCGCGCAGCCTGCCCGCCGCCGCCACGGATGAGGAGAACGAGCTGATCAATCAGACGCGTCACTTGTTGGGGGCCTATGACAGGGCCGAAATGATGATACAGGCAGGGCTATATTCCGCCGGATCAGACCCGGTGATTGATGCAGCCATCAAGGTTTGGCCCCAGCTCGACGCGTTTTTGGCCCGCGCTGCACCGGACGGAACAGACGCGAGTTTTCTGCATTTAGCTGAATGCCTGTTCAGCCCCGCAAAGGAACCCGAGCCTGCCTAGGCGTGGCGCATTTATTCGGGTTTGTGTAGTCACCTATCTAGCCGGAGCATAGATTGCGACAGAATCCCAGTTAGTTTAGCAGATGTGCGTGACACCATATTTGGCGGATAGGATCAAATCGGAAAACTACTCAAAAGCGTGCAAAAAAGGGGCGTCCTTATCCAAAAAGTTTCCCGATGATGAAAGGGTTCTCACCACTGTAGCTGATGCAAACCTTTTCGCTAGAGCCATCCCCGTTTCAAAAGAACACTACAAACGGGTCATATCGCTGCTTGATGTCAACACATAACTGCCAAAAGACAGCAAACGTTTTCTACGCGCGTATATTTCCTATAGGTTACTTGAGGTCGACTTCCTTCAAGACAATCAAAAAGGCGTGGCAAAATCTCACGTGGTTGAAGATATTAATCGTATTCCAGCTGGGTCGAGCTTGAAGACTTTGTTTCGTATCGATGCACATTACCCTCGTATACCAAGACCTTATGGAAACCGTTATGCTGCAAAAAACTCACCTTAACACGTGCCAAATCCAGACGATTTCTTGCAAAACCATGCTTTCCGACTGTCACTGGCCCGTAATGAAACCTATCAATCTCCTTCTAAACCGACATGCAGATGTATTTCATCTCCAGATAGTCTTCCATCCCGTGGCGCGAGCCTTCGCGGCCCAAGCCCGACTGCTTGACCCCGCCAAACGGCGCGACCTCGGTTGAAATGATGCCCGTGTTGACGCCAACCATGCCGTATTCCAGCGCCTCGGCCACCTTGTAAACGCGGCTCAGATCCTTGGCATAGAAATAGGACGCCAGACCAAAAATCGTGTCATTGGCCATCTCGATCACGTCATCCACAGTGTCAAATTTGAACAATGCCGCCAGCGGGCCAAAGGTTTCGTCCTGTGCGACCGTCATGTCCTGCGTCACGCCGGTCACCACGGTCGGTTGATAAAATGTGCCGCCCAGATTGTGCCCCTTGCCACCCATCAAAATCTCGCCGCCCTTATCGGTGGCGTCATCCAGATGCGCCTGCACTTTTTGCACGGCGGCCCCACTGATCAGCGGGCCTGTTGTGATACCATCATTCAGCCCGTCCCCGACATTCAGATTGCCAACCGCCACGGCCAGCTTTTTGGCAAATTCATCATAGACACCGGCTTGTACGTAAATCCGGTTGGCACAAACACAAGTCTGACCATTGTTGCGGAACTTGCAAATCATCGCACCCTCAACGGCGGCATCCAGATCAGCGTCATCAAACACGATGAACGGCGCATTGCCGCCCAACTCCATCGAACACTTCATGACCTGATCCGCAGCTTGGCGTAGCAAAATGCGACCCACATTGGTAGAGCCGGTAAACGTCAACTTGCGCACAATCGGGTTTTCGCAGAATTCTTTGCCAACGCCTGAGGCATCCGTTGATGGCACAACGTTGAACACCCCCGCAGGGATGCCTGCGCGTTCACCCAAAACAGCCAAAGCCAAGGCCGACAAGGGCGTCAATTCCGATGGGCGCGCCACAAAGGCACAGCCCGCCGCCAACGCCGGTCCCGCCTTGCGGGTGATCATCGCAGTCGGGAAATTCCACGGCGTGATTGATCCGACAACGCCAATCGGCTGCTTGATCACCGTGATGCGTTTGTCGGCTGCATGGCCCGGAATGGTCTCGCCATAGACCCGCTTGGCCTCCTCAGCAAACCACTCGATGAACGACGCGCCATAAGTGATCTCGCCACGCGCCTCGGCCAATGGCTTGCCCATTTCCGCTGTCAGGATCGTCGCCAAATCATCGGCATTCTCATTCATCAGCTCAAACCACCGACGCAAGATTGTGGCGCGGTCCTTGGCGGTGCGCGCCGCCCATGATTTTTGCGCACCCTTGGCCGCAGCAATCGCGCGGTTCACATCCGCACGGTTCAAATCGGCCACCGTACAAATCACATCACCCCGCGCGGGGTTGGTAACCTCGAATGTGGCACCATCGCTGGCCTCGACCCATGCCCCATCGACATAGCCATTGGTTGCCAATAGGCTTGGATCTTTCAACAGAGTTGATAAGTTGGTCTGCGCATCTAACATGACATTCTCCCGCAATTGTCGTTTGGCAGATGAAGACCACGCAAATGCGAACTTGTCCAGCACTAGCTAGGGCTCGATTAAGGAAACCAGATGGATTACGACGACGCCTATGCGAATGGTGCCTACATTGAGGATGCCGCCAGCTACCCCCCAAAATGGGAGGAAGCCGCCCATGAATGGCGCAGCCTTGAAAATTCTGTCGGACGCGCCCGGTTGAACCTGTCTTATGGCCCAGCCGAGCGAGAGGTGTTCGACCTGTTCTATCCAGAATCCGGCAGACCCAAAGGGTTATTGGTGTTTGTGCATGGCGGCTACTGGCGGATGTTCGACAATAAATCATGGTCGCATTTGGCGGCTGGTGCCACAGCACGCGGCTGGGCGGTGGCGATGCCAACCTACACCTTGGCCCCTGACGCGCATATCTCCGAAATCACCCGGCAAATCGCCCGCGCGATTGACGCTGCCGCCAAGGCCACCCAAGGCCCGATTGTTTTAACAGGCCACTCGGCTGGCGGGCATTTGGTGGCGCGGATGCGTTGCGATGATGTGACACTGGCGGCAGCGGATCGTTTGCGAAATATCGTGCCGATTTCACCACTGTCCGACCTGCGGCCGCTGATGCAGACCGCCATGAACGACGATTTCAAAATGGACATGTCCGAGGCCATCGCCGAAAGCCCCCTGTTGGCCAAAACTTTGCGCGACGTCCCCACCCACGTTTGGGTCGGTGCCAATGAGCGCCCCGCGTTTCTGGATCAGGCCCGCGGGCTGGCCGATGGCTGGGACAACACCGCGCTGACCATCGCGCCTGCGCGCCACCACTTTGATGTCATTGACGATTTGGCGGATCCGGACAGTGCCTTGATGGCTGCATTGTTGGGTTAGCTGCGGGCGCTGGGTTAACCCACCCGTTTGCGGTTTTTTTGTCATATGAAAATCATATGCGATTCATATAGCGAAATTCGCGACAAAACCCCTTGTTTACTTATGAGTCGCCACCAAATTTTTGCGCCCAGGTCGGGAACACATCGCCCGCTTCAGCTTTGGCCTCATAAACTCCTCGCGCAATCGCCCGTGACAGACAAACCGCCGCCGCGTGTCCCAATCGCAGCGGGTCGGTCACTGGGTTTTTTAGCTCAATTTTACCCGTTGAAACCCCGAAAACCAGATCGCCATCAATCGGCGTGTGGCTGGGCACAATTGCCCGCGCCATGCCGTCATGCGCCGCCGTCGCCATCCGCGTTGCCTGTGCTTGGGTCAGCGCCGCGTCAGTGGCGATAATCGCGATTGTCGTGCTTTCGCCGAGCACGGCTTTTGGGCCCGGCTCAATTTGCGGATCGAAATTTGTAGCCGCCTGGCCGCTGCCAAATTCCCCGTCCATTTCAAACGGCGCGGCCCAAAATTCAGGCCCCCCACCAACCGTCACCGCGCCCACAGGATTAACAGCCACCAAAGCGCCCACAGTCATGCCGTTCTCCAGCACAACCGAGGCCGATCCAAGCCCGCCTTTCAGGCCCATCGTCGTCGCCCCAACACCTGCGCCGTGACTGCCCAAAGCAAATTCAACAGCCGCGTTTTCAAGGGCTGCTTGACCCAACTTGCGATACGGATTTTCATCCCAATCCTTGTTGCCACCATTCACCAAATCAAACAGGATCGCACTGGGGACAATCGGCACCCGCAGATCGTGAACCGCAAACCCGCGGCCCATTTTGCGCAGGCCATCAACCACCCCCGATGCGGCATCCAGCCCGTAGGCCGAGCCGCCGGACAACACCAGCGCATCGACCTCTTGAACCATTTTGTCAGGGGCCAGCAGATCGGTTTCCCGCGTGCCGGGCGCACCCCCCATCACATGAACAGCCGCTGTAAAGGGCACGTCGCCAATCAGCACGGTTGTGCCTGATTTCACGTGGCCATCGCCCGCGTTTCCAACCCGCAAACCCGCCACATCAGTGATCAGATTAAGTGCCCCTGGTTTCATCTCGTAGCCTTTCTTCTTGCCGTAAATACCTTAGAAAAGCCTTTATATACAACGCCCGCCGTCAACTTCCATCGCCACGCCAGTGATCATGCTGGCCTCATCCGAGCACAAGAATGCAGCCGCATTTCCCATGTCCTCGGGCGTGGAAAATCGACCCAATGGAATGGTCGACAAAAACTTGGCCCTGATCTCGGGTGTGTCTTCCCCCATAAAGGTTTTCAGCAGTGGCGTTTCGCCTGCAACAGGGTTGATTGCGTTGACCCGGATGCCGAACGGTGCCAGCTCCACGGCCATGGTGCGGGTCGCTGTGATCATCCAGCCTTTCGATGCGTTATACCAGTTCAGGTTCGGACGCGGCGATACGCCAGCCGTTGAGGCAACGTTCAAAATCACACCGGTTTTGGCCGCTTTCATCAGCGGCACAACCTCGCGGGCGGTCAGATAAACCGACTTGGCATTGACCGCCAAAATACGATCAAAATCTTCTTCTGAAATCTCTTCCAGCGGGCCGGGCATGTGGGTGACGCCGGCGTTGTTGACCACAATATCAATCTGCCCGAACGCCGCATGGGCCGCCTTGATCATGGCTTTGACGCTCTCGCCGTTGGCCACATCGACCACTTGCGAAATTCCCGCCAGATCGCGTGCCACGTCGGCTGCCGCATCGGCGTTGATATCGGCCACCATCACACGGGCCCCCTCGGCCACAAACTTGGCCGCAATACCCGCCCCAAAGCCGGATCCCGCGCCCGTAATAATCGCCGTTTTACCTTTTAGCCGCATTGGATTGCCCTCTGTTTTATTTGTGGTTTTTGCAGTTATCAACAACTTGCCACGCTTTAACGACGACGTGCAAGCTCTCTATATAATGCCTCGGGCGACACCCCGATTTCACCAGCAACCCGGTGCCATCTGCCCTTTTCGGGCAAATCCCCGTCATGCCAGGCCAACCACGCATCCAAACGATCACAAACCCGTTTCAGCGACACAATTTCAGCCCGCAATCGCGCCTCCCGAACCTCACTTGCTAAATGTGAAACAAAAGCTGCGACCGCATCTGGATCATCTGAAATCATACGTTGAACATCGATGCGCGAGAAAACCGCCAGCACTGTAGGTTTGGTCGTCACTGCCCCGCAATGATAGAGCTTGGCAGTGATCGAGGCCTCGGCCAGCAAATCACCTTGCCCTGCCCGCTGCAAAAGGAATTCGGCACCATCCTGTTGACGCCGCATCAAATGCACCTCGCCACTTATGACGCGAAACACTGACACCACGGGATCATCACGTTCAAACAGCATGGCATCGTCCGCAACCGAGCGGGTGACATAACGAAGGCGTGATAGATGGTCTGTAAATGACAGTTGCATGATCGCTATCATGTCATGCAAACCGGTAATCAAGCAAGACAGACATCAGGAACATAAAACAGGACAGGTATCATGAAGCACTCTCTTATCGTAGCGCTGCTATTGGGAATGCCCGGCACCCTTTTAGCGCAGGAAGCGACCCACAATATGGACCACAGTGGACATAATATGGCTCAGGGCGAGACCATGGCCACCGGAATGGGGGCGGGCATGAAGATGACACTTCCGGCGACCGAACAAGGGCAGTCCGCCTTTGCAGCGATTGAGGAAATTGTGTTGGCGCTAAACGCTGATCCAAATACCGATTGGTCCAAAGTCGATATTTCCGGTCTCCGCGAACATTTGGTTGATATGGAACTGGTGTTCACCGACGCCGCTGTGCGAACCAGCGAGGTTCGGAACGGGTTTGCGTATATAGTCACCGGCACGGGTAAAACCACCGACGCAATTCAGCGCATGGCATTTGCCCATTCCGGCATCATGAACGGCGTCGGTGACTGGACCTTCAGCCCGGTTGAACACGATGCGGGCGTGGTGCTGACTGTGACCACGGTCGCCGATGATATGGATAAGCTGCGCGCGCTCGGCTTCTTTGGTATCATGGCGATGGGGATGCACCACCAAGAACACCACTGGATGATGGCGACGGGTGCAAATCCGCATCACTGAACTTAAAGGGGGCCGCGCATCATAGCGAGGAAAGCCGCAAGGCTTGATGAGCGGCCCTCTCCTTAGCCGTGATAGGCCGCCACTGTTTTCAGTGTTGAAAATCCGTAGAGCGCCTCGAACCCCTTTTCGCGTCCGTGGCCGGATTTTCCCGTCCCGCCAAACGGTAATTCAACCCCACCGCCCGCGCCATAATTGTTGATAAACACCTGCCCTGTGCGCAAAGCCTTGGCCATCCGCATTTGGCGGGCGCCATCGCGGGTCCAGATCGAAGCGACCAGCCCAAAATCTGTGCCGTTGGCGATTGCAATCGCGTCGGCCTCATCCTCAAACGGGATTGCCACCTGCACGGGGCCGAATATTTCGGATTGTGCCAACACATGGTCCGGCGGAACGTCAGCAAACAAGGTCGGCAGCACATAATGCCCACCCTCCGGCGTGCCCGTTATAATGCTGCCTTGAGCGGCAAGTCGCAGATCAGACCCTTGGGCAATAAACCCTGTCACAATCTCCTTTTGACGCGCAGAAATCAGCGGGCCGACGTTGACGTCAGACATCGCGGTGCCGACCATCATGCCGCTGTAACTGTCTGCCATCCGCGCCAATAGTTTGTCGTAGACCCCGCGCTGGATCAGCACCCGCGATGAGGCCGAACAGGTCTGCCCCGCGTTCTGAATGCAGGCCCCTACCAGAAACGGCAGTGCTGCGTCCAGATCGGCGTCATCAAACACCACTTGCGGAGATTTTCCGCCCAACTCCAACGTCACCGGAATAACATTTTGCGCGCCCGCCGCCTGCACCAACTGGCCAACACCCACTGACCCTGTGAAGGAAATATGCTGCACGCCTGCGTGACCCGACAACGCGGCCCCCGCTTCTTCGCCCAGCCCCGTGACCACGTTCAAAGCGCCTGCTGGCAGCCCTGCTTCCTCGGCCAAGGCGGCGAACCCTAGCGCCGTTAAACAGGCCTCTTCGGCGGGTTTCAGCACGCAAGCATTGCCCATCGCCAGCGCCGCCCCGACCGAGCGCCCGATAATCTGCATCGGGTAATTCCAAGGCACGATGTGGCCCGTCACCCCGTGCGGTTCGCGCAGCGTGTAAACGGTGTAGCCGTCCATATAGGGGATAGTCTCGCCGTGTATTTTATCCGCGGCCCCGCCGTAAAATTCCATGTAGCGCGCCAACGCAATGGCGTCGTTGCGGGCTTGGGTCAACGGTTTGCCAACATCGGCGGCTTCAATCTCGCCCAGCTCTTCAATCCGCGTTTGAACCAGTTGGCCAATGCGGGTCAGAATGCGGCCACGCTCCACCGCCGTTGTGCGCCCCCATTCGCCATCAAGCGCGGCTTGAGCGGCGGCAACGGCGTTGTCGACATCAGCCACTTTGCCGCGCGCGATGCGAGTTAATGTTTCACCCGTTGACGGGTTGCCCAGCTCCAGAAATTCGCCGCCGACCGGCGCGACCCACTTGCCGCCAATGAAATTTTTGTCGGTCGGATACCAGATTTTATCAAGCATGTTTTGTCTCCTGCCAATCGTCCGGAATTTGCGGCGCGGCGTCTAGTAGTTGCTGTGTATAGGGGTGGCTTGGGGCTGTGAACACCTGTTCGGTCGAGCCTTGTTCAACGATCTCGCCAGCTTGCATCACCAGCACCCGATCGGTGATCGCCCGCACCACCGTCAGGTCGTGACTGATAAACAGATAAGACAGTCCAAGCCGCGTTTGCAGGTCGGCCAACAGGTCCAGTATCTGGGCGCGGATTGAAACATCCAGCGCTGATACGGCTTCGTCCAACACGATCAGATCGGGGCGCAAAACCAAGGCCCGCGCAATTGCGATACGCTGGCGCTGACCGCCGGAAAATTCGTGGATGTAACGGTCCATCGCGTCTGCTGGCAAACCAACGGTTTCCAGAGCTTCGGCCACATGGCCGCGCGGATTTTCGGGCGCTTTCGTCAAGTGGAAAGGCTCCATCACCAACCGTTGCACCTTGTGGCGCGGGTTGAAGCTGCCGTAGGGGTCTTGAAACACGATCTGCACTTTTTGCCGCAAGGATGCGGGCATGTGTTCGCCCGCCCGTACCGGTTCGCCCGACAAATGGATTTCACCACCTTGCAACGGATCCAGTCCCAGAATTGCCCTTGTTAGGGTCGATTTTCCACAGCCGCTTTCCCCTACCAACCCAAGGCTTTCACCGCGCATCAGAGTAAAGCTGACATCATTCACCGCGCGAAACGGTGCGGGGCGATGGAACAGCTTTGTCCGTGGGGCCGCGTATTCACGGATGGCGTTTTTGACCTCGAGGATCGGAGTTTCCTGCGCATCACCAGTCCGATCCGGTTGGTGGCTTGAGGCCTCGAACAACTGCTTGGTGTACGGGTGCGTCATGGTTTTGAACAGCTGTTCGGTCGCCCCTTGTTCGACCAATTCCCCCTTGCGCATCACCGCCACATGGTCCGCCATTCCAGCCACCACAGCCAGATCATGGGTGATCAGCAATAGCGACATGTTTTCCTCGGCGACCAGTTCGCGCAACAGGTCCAGAATTTGGGCTTGGGTGGTGACATCCAGAGCGGTTGTGGGCTCGTCCGCGATCAATAATTTTGGACGCAGCGCGATGGCCATTGCGATGCAAACCCGTTGGCGTTGGCCGCCAGACAGCTCATGTGGATAACGGCTGGACGGGAACCTGTCTGCGGGCAACCCGACACGATCCAGCATCTTGCGAGCGATTATTGCCGCCTCGGATTTGCTGGCTTTGCCGTGGATCAGCATGGTTTCAGCCACCTGATCACCGATGGTTTGCACAGGGTTCAGCGCGGTCATCGGCTCTTGAAATATCATGCCGATTTCATTGCCGCGCAGGGCGCACATTTCAGACTCAGACAGAGTCAGAATATCCGCATCTTCGACCAATACGCGCCCGCCGACAGTACTGCCTGACGGAAGCAATTGCATCAACGCCAAGGCGGTCATGGATTTGCCAGAGCCGCTTTCACCGACCAATCCAAATATCTGCCCTTGGGGAATTTCAAAACTGACATCGGTTAGAATTGGCGTGCCGTGAATGGCAAGGGTGAGGTTCTGCAACGAGATCATCAGCGCTGCCTCCTGATCCGTGGGTCGAGCAAATCACGCAGGCCATCGCCCATCAGGTTGAGCCCCAAAACCATCATCACAATCGCAATGCCGGGCAGGAACGCAAGGCGTGGATCGTTATAGATATAGGTTTGTGCGTCCGCCAGCATCCGACCCCAGCTGGGTGTCGGCGGCTGCGCACCAAGGCCAACATAAGACAGACCAGCCTCGGCCAAAATCCCCAGTGAGAATTGGATCGTGCCCTGCACGATCAACAAGTTAGCGATGTTGGGCAGGATGTGCTCTACCGAAATCCGAAGGGCGCGCTTACCACAGGTGCGTGCGGCAAGGATGTAATCCAACGTCCAGACAGACAGGGCCGCCCCACGGGTCACACGGGCGAAAACCGGAATGTTGAAGATGCCGATGGCGAGGATTGCGTTCAGCGCCGAAGGGCCGAAAACGGCGGTGATCAGAATGGCGATCACCAGGGACGGAAAGGCAAAGATCAAATCGTTACCGCGCATGGTCACCTCATCCAGCAGGCTGCCGCGATTGGCCGCCGCCACCAGGCCCAGCGGCACACCAACCCCCATCCCAATGCCAACCGCAACGATGGCCACCGCGATGGATGTACGCGCCCCGACCATCAACATCGACAACATATCGCGGCCAAAATGGTCGGTGCCCAACCAATATTTTTCCGATGGCGATTGCAGTTTATCCGCTATGGCCAGAACGGTGACATCATGCGGGGTCCAGACGAAAGAAAGCGCCACAGCGGCTATGAATATGGTGGTCAAGGCGATGCCGGTGATGAGTTGGATAGGGAGCTTCATCGGCCGCTCCTCAGTCGGGGATCAACGGCGGCGTAGGCGAGGTCGACAAGGAAGGTGATCAGGATCACCGAGAACACCAATAACATCACAACGCTTTCCACCACCACCAGATCGCGCTGGGTGATGCCTTGGAATATCAGCCGCCCAAGGCCGGGCAGATAGAACACGTTTTCGATAATTACAGCGCCTGCAATCAGGAACGAGAACTGTAGGCCGATGATGGTCAGCACAGGGATCATGGCGTTACGCAAGGCGTGGCGACGCAGGGCTTGGGCGCGGGTCAAACCCTTGGCGCGTGCGGTGCGGATGTAGTCTTGGGTTAGGGTTTCCAGCAGGCTGGAGCGCATGACACGTGCAAGGATCGAGGCTTGCGGCAAGGCCAGCGCGATGGCGGGCAGAAAAAGCGATTTCAACCCGACAAACAAGCCGTTTTCCCAGCCCGGAAAACCACCCGCGTTAAACCAGTGCAAGTTGACGGCAAAGACCAAAACCAGCAGCATGGCGAACCAGAAGTTCGGCACCGCGATGCCCAATTGAGTGACGCCCATGATGGCATAATCGCTGGGCTTGCCACGGCGCGCAGCGGCGATCAGGCCGACGGGGAATGCGATGAGGGTCGAAATCAACAACGCGAAAAGGGCCAGCGGCAGCGACACCCAAAGCCGTTGGGTGATCAGATCCGACACCGGAACGCGGTAGGTGTAGGATTGGCCGAAATCACCCGTCAACATCCCCGTGACCCAGCCGAAATAGCGCGCCCAGAGGGTGCCGTTCAAGCCCAACTCATCGCGCAACGCCGCGACCGCTTCGGGGGCCGCATTCAGGCCGAGCATGTAGGAGGCAGGATCGCCCGGGATCACCTCGACCACGGCAAAAACCACCACGGACGCCATGATTAGGCTTATGGTCAGAGACAGTAATCGGGAGGCGGCAAAGCGGATCATAACGGGGAGGTTAGTGCGCAGTTTGGGGAATTGCTAGTGGGAGAAACACGGTGTTTTGTGGGATATGGAAAACGTATGGGTTTTATACAGATTTTGGTTTTTTGATGCCGAATAGAGGTCGTTACCCACACTAGATCAGGCGTCAACTTCTCTTGCCATTGTAAATCTTACAATACTCAAGCCAGCACCAAGAGACGAAATCTTTAAATACCCCCGAAAATCTACAATAGAAGCGTTCAGAAAAGAGCGGGTTGCCCCAATACTATAGGCATAAATCCAATATGAGCCGAGGAGCAGGAACAGCACAAACATGCTATGGGTGATGAAGAAAACCCAGAAAGTTTTCCAATGTAACATCAGTGCCATCACCCACAGCATCAATCCCGAAGCGGACACCATTGCCCCGATTGAACCAGCAGTTCGGAAAGCTATAGGTACATTTTGTCGGTACGAGAACGCTACAAAAAAAACGGCAATGCACAACCCATAGAACACAAGTATAAGGTACTTATAGTTTTTGCGAGCAATGATATCTTTGAGCATCTTCTCCATCAGCCAAATCAACCTTTTCACCCAAGAAATCCAAATCATCCGTTAGAGTTTGACGGCTTCAATTCCTGATACTACCTCTAATGCTGAATTGCCAGAACCCCTAACTAAGCCGAGCTGTCCTCTGCGAATTTCTCTTGCCTTATCACAATGTTTTAATCAAAACTGACAACAGGCAGCAGCGATGGCGTCGCTGGTGTGGGGTGACCCATGCGCCTCTCAAAATCCTGAACGCCGGGAATTGCCACATGGGGGGCAGTTGGCCGCCCGTTTCAGGAGACTAGATATGACACTTCAACGAGAAGAATTTTACCGGCTGCACAATGGTGATTCCGCCAAACTACCGTTTTCAGATCAGGAATACGAGGCGCGGATCAAGGGTCTGCGCGGGATCATGGAAATGATGTCGCTGGATGCCGTGGTGCTAACCTCGATGCACTCGATCGCCTATTATTCCGGCTTTCTATATTGCGCGTTCGGGCGACCCTATGCGCTGGTGGTGACCTATAGCGAGGTCGTGACGATCAGCGCGGGGATCGATGCGGGGCAGCCATGGCGGCGGTGCTATGGCGACAACATCACCTATACCGACTGGCAGCGTGATAATTACTGGCGGGCGGTGCGCTCGGTCACCGGCGAGGTCGCCATGCTGGGGATCGAGGGGGATCATCTGACGCTGCTGCAAAATGATAAGCTGGTGGCGTTCCTGAAACCCGCCGGCACGCTGGATGTTGCGCCGGCAATGATGCGCCAACGGATGCACAAATCAGAGGCCGAGATTGCCCTGATCCGCGAAGGTGCGCGGGTGGCCGACATTGGTGGTTATGCGATCAAGGATGCCGTCAAGGCTGGTGTGCGCGAGATCGACGTGACGATGGCGGGGCGCGACGCGATGGAGCTGGAAATTGCGCGGGCCTTTCCGGATGCGGAATACCGCGACACATGGGTTTGGTTCCAGTCCGGCCTAAACACCGATGGGGCGCACAACCCTGTGACAGGGCGGTTTTTACAACGTGGCGATATCCTGTCGCTAAATTGCTTTCCGATGATCTCGGGTTATTACACCGCTCTGGAACGGACGATGTTTGTTGAGGAGGTCGATGCGGCATCGCTGAAAATATGGCAAGCTAATGTCGCGGCGCACGAGTTGGGCATCAGCCTGATCAAACCAGGGGCAAGCTGTGCCGAGATCACCGCTGGCGTGAATACGTTCTTTGAGGAACGTGATTTGTTGCAGTATCGCAGCTTTGGCTACGGGCACTCGTTTGGGGTGTTGTCGCATTACTATGGCCGCGAAGCAGGGCTGGAGCTGCGCGAGGATATCGACACAGTGCTAGAGCCCGGCATGGTGATTTCAATGGAGCCGATGCTGACCATCCCTGAGGGGCAAGCTGGCGCTGGTGGCTATCGCGAGCATGACATTCTGGTGGTCGGTGAAGACGGTGCCGAGAACATCACGCACTATCCTTATGGGCCGGAATTTAACGTGGTCGGCTAGGCGAACGTGGCCCACCAAGGCAGGGTATTTGCCTTGGTGGGTTTGAACATGGTTTACAGAAATATGTTCGCGTGACACCTTCATTTTGAAAATAGCATGGAAGGCCGAGGCTATGTCTGATGCACCCGCAAAGGGTTTTCATGACGCCGAATACGAAAGGCGCACAGAATTGGCGCAGGGGTTGATGGCTGCGCAGGGGTTATCGGGGTTGTTGTTGATGACCGAAGCCGAGGTGCGCTACTTCAGCGGTTTTCACACCTTGTTTTGGCAAAGTCCAACTCGCCCGTGGTTTTTGTTTGTGCCAGCGCAGGGCAAGCCAATTGCGATTATTCCTGAAATTGGCGCGGCATTAATGCATCAGACTTGGGTTGAGGACATCCGCACATGGAGCGCTCCGAACCCACAGGATGACGGCCATAGTCAGTTGATGGAATTGCTATCGCCATTGGCCCAAGCAGGGGCCAGCATTGGCGTGATGAAAGGCCATGAAACTGCATTGCGGATGCCGTTGGCCGACTACGAGCGGTTGGTCGCCGCCCTGCCCGATTTGAAAATCACCGATGCGACGGGGATTGTTCGATCCCTGCGGATGGTGAAATCCCCTGCTGAAATAGAGAAGCTGGCGCATATCTGCGGCATTGGATCCAAGACGTTCGAGGCCGTGCCCACGTTCGCTGTCGAAGGCGCACCCCTAGAAGAAGTGTTTCGGGCCTTTCGCCGCGAAGCCCTGTTGCAAGGTGCCGATGATGTGCCCTATCTGGTGGGCGGTGCCGATCAGGGCGGGTATCAGGACGTGATCTCGCCCCCTTCGCGCCGCCCTCTTAACGCGGGTGATATTCTGATGCTGGACACAGGGGCCACATGGGACGGGTATTTCTGCGACTTTGATCGCAATTTTGCGATTGGCCATGCGGCTGACTTACCGCGTCGCGCTTATGACGTGTTGTATCGGGCGACCGAGGCTGGCATTGCGGCGGCCCGCCCCGGCACCAGCTGTCGGGAATTGTTTCAGGCGATGCGTGGCGTGATTGCGGAGATGGATGACCAAGGTGGCGATGTGGGTCGGCTGGGGCACGGGTTGGGGATGCAATTGACCGAATGGCCATCACATGCCGCTTTTGACAACACCGTGATAGAAGAAAACATGGTGCTCACGCTGGAGCCATCGTTAAGCTATGGTGCCGGGTACATCATGGTGCACGAGGAGAACATCGTGGTCCGCGCCGATGGGGCCGAGCTGCTCAGCACCCGAGCCGCTGCTGAACTACCGGTGATCTAAGGGGGGAAATATGAAACTGAATTTCGACGTCGATGCTGGCATCGGCACCCGTGCAACGCTGGGTGTGATCGTTCTGGAAACCGACGAAACACTGGAGCCGGAATTTGCGCGGATGACGGATATCGACGGTGTGGCGCTCTATCACAGTCGCATCCCTATGGTGCCGGCGGTTAACGCCGAAACACTGGCACAAATGGAAAGCGATCTGCCGGCATCAGCCAGGTTATTCCCGCCCTCGCTGGATTTTGACGTCATCGGTTATGGCTGCACCTCTGCCTCAACTGTCATCGGATCAAAGAACGTGGCCCGTGCGGTGCAATCCGTTTTCCCAAACGCCCGCGTCACCAACCCGCTTGCCGCCATCATTGCTGCAACTCAAAGCCTTGGTGCAAAACGGCTAGGGTTCATCACGCCCTATGTGCCCGCCGTGTCGCTACGGATGCGCCAAGCGCTGGAGAAATCCGGTTTTGAGATCGCATCCTTTGGCTCCTTTGAGGAAGGAGACGACCGCGTGGTCGCCAGAATTACCGAGAGCGCCATCACGGCGGCGGCGGTAAAGGTGGCCAATGCTGCACCCTGCGACGCCGTTGTGATCGCCTGCACCAACCTGCGGTGCTTGCGCGTTATTCCCCGGATCGAAGCCCAGATCGGCATCCCTGTCATCTCCAGCAATCAGGCGATGGGATGGCATATGCTGCGGTTAAGCGGAGTAAACGAACCAATTTCTGATTTCGGGAAACTGTTTTTGACTGAGCTCTAAAAACACATTCACAAATTGTATTGTGTTGTCGGACAAGCGGTCTATACTTCAGGTTCCCAATTCCAGCGAGGCCCCTGATGACCCTGATCAAACCCACCCGACGCGATTTATTGAAACTGGCCGCAATGGCTCCGGCATTGGCGCTCCCCATCAGCGCACGGGCGCAAGTTGGCCCACCGACGGGCGAAAACCCTGCGCATTTCCGGTTCTCGATTGGCGAAGCGCGGCTGACGATCCTGTCGGACGGGTATTTCACCACACCGGTCAGCGGCATCGGCATCAATGCCGACCCTGCCGAGGTGCAAGCCTTTATGGCCAGCCATTACCTGCCCACCGATCTGGGCTATGCCCATACCAACCATCTGTATATCGAAATTGGCGACGCCAAGGTGTTGGTCGATGTTGGATCAGGTGATCGGTTTTTTGATACCACTGGACGGCTGATGGGTAATATGGAGGCCGCGGGGATTGACCCGCAAGGGGTGACGCATGTGGTGATTACGCATGCGCATGGCGACCATATTCTGGGCATCCGAGATGGGTTCGATGAGGCGATCATACCGGATGCTGAGTATATCATCGGGGCGGCGGAACATGATTATTGGTTGCAGGACGATCTGGTCAATCAGGTCGCGCCCGAGGGGCAACAGTTTGTGCTGGCGGCAGTGAATTCAATCAATGCGGACGGGGTAGACTGGGTGCTGGCACAGGATGGCCACGAGGTGGTGCCGGGTGTGACGCTGATGCAAACACCGGGGCATACGGTTGGGCATATGTCGGTGCGGCTGGATAGCGGCGGCAAATCACTTATTGCGCTGGGCGATTGCCTGACCAATTCACATGCCAATTTCGCACGGCCCGATTGGTTGATCGAGCGGGACCACGACAAGGAAATGGCCGCGGCCACACGGACGCGGGTTTTGGATATGGCGGCAGAGGACCGGATTGCGGTGCTGGGCTATCACTTCCCGTTTCCGGGGGTGGGCCATGTGAAACGCGATGGTGACGCGTTCCAGTTCGTTCCGGCGTTGTGGCAGTTTTAGGGATTATCGGCTTACACCAAGGGGTTCGGCCATTGCGGCGGTGCTTTCTGAATCTGTAATCATATCGTGTTTGACCATGAGCTGCAGGACATGGTTGCGCCGCTCCAACGCCCGTTCTGGTCTTGAAATTGGACTGTAGCGGGTTGGAGCTTTGACCAAACCGGCCAACAAAGCAGACTCAGACAGTAAGAGGTTTGCAGGATCTTTGTCGAAGAAGAAGCGCGCAGCTTGGGCAATACCGAATGTGTTGGGACCAAAATAGATCTGGCTCAGGGAGAGCTCTAGGATTTGTTCTGGGGTGAGGTAGTGTTCGACTTTTACAGTCATAATGAAATGGCGGAAAGCCCAGTTTGGATGGCGTACCAATTGACGTTGATTTGTAAAAATGTTTCTAGCAACCTTCATGGAAATAGTTGATCCACAACTCCCGTCGTCGCAACCTTTTACAAATTGAGTAATGACGCTACTTATCGCACTTGGTCCTTCGATGAGAGAGTCAGGCTGTTCTGCAGCAAGCAAAGCCAATTGCACATATTCCGGCATTTCATCCAAACGTGTTTCAACAGTTTCGCTAAGTTGGCGTAGCTCAGCACCTGATGGAAGATTAGACCAAATTGGAACGATAAGGTAGGTGGCCAATAACACAAGCACGACAAGGGCGCTGCAAACGCCAATGATGAAGTATTTGATAAATTTACGCATCAGCGGTCAACTTTAACAAACGGTGGAACAAACACCGCCCTACGAAAAGGGGCGCTCATTTGAGCGCCCCTTTTTATTGGTAATCGAAAGCTGATTAGTCAGCCCAGCTTACGCCCGTCAGATCATTGGCTTGGGTCGGCGAATTGGCCCACAGTCCCTGAACTTTCGCATTCGCAACGCCGGTTTTGGCCAGTTGGAACAGGAAACCGTTAACGTATTCGGACGAGATCATTTTCTGCGCGTCCGCTTGTATGGCCATGCGTTCCGCCGGATCACTGGTCAAGTTCAGCTTGTCCATCAGGGCTTGGAAATCAGCGCTGTCGTACTGGAAATAATAATCAGGCCGCGCGTAGATGTTGATGTCGGCAGGTTCGGTATGGCTGACGATTGTCAGATCAAAATCCTTGCCTTTGAACACTTGCTCGATCCATTGCGCCCATTCCAGATTGGAAATCTCGGTTTCGATCCCGACCGCCCGCAATTGTGCCGCAATGATTTCACCGCCGCGCCGTGCATAGGCAGGCGGGGGCAGCATCAAGCGCAGTTTCAAATCGGACTGACCTGCCTCTGCCAACAGCTTTTTGGACAGCTCAGGATCATAGGCCGACATGCCGGTCAAATCCACATAGGCCGGATTGTGCGGTGCAAAATGCGTGCCGATGGGGGTGCCGTAACCCGACATTGCGCCATCGATGATTTCCTGACGGTTGATTGCATGGGCAATCGCTTCGCGGACCTTAACATCTGACAAGGGGCCGGATTTGTTGTTGATCGACAGAATGGTTTCACCCTCGGTCGAGCCAACGATCACTTGGAACTGTGGATTGCCCTCGAACTGTGGCAGCGTTTCGGCTGCTGGGAAGTTCGGGAAGGCATCAACATCGCCAGCCATCATCGCCGCAAAGGCCGCGTTCGGGTCCGAGATGAATTTGAACGTGGCCTTGGACAGGGCCGGAGCCGCACCCCAGTAATTCGCGTTGCGTTCCAGATCTACGCGGTCGCCTTGCACCCAGTTCGCAAACTTGAACGGGCCAGTGCCGATCGGGTTGGTGGCCGCATCCGCGATGCTCTCTTCGCCAACGATCACCGCATCGCCCCATGCCATGTTGAACGGGAAGTTGCCGTTTGGCTCGGACAGGGTAACGGTCGCGGTTGTTGCATCCGTGGCCTCGACACTGGCAATGCCTTTGAACAGGGCCTTTTGCGCATTGGTCGAATCCTCGGCGCGGGCGCGGTTCAGGGAAAACACCACATCATCGGCGTTCATATCGGTGCCGTCGTGGAATTTTACACCTGAATGCAGGTGAAACGTATATGTCAGGCCGTCCGCAGAAACATCCCAACTGCTGGCCAAAGCGGGCAAGATCGCCCCGTCAGAGCCAAAGCGGGTCAAGCCCTCAAACACATTGGCGTAAACCACTTCGTCAATCGCGGCAGCAGCGCCACCGGTCGGGTCAAGGTTCGGTGGCTCAAGCACCATACCGATGGTGAGCGTATCCTGCGCGGCAAACGCAGTCCCAGCCGTCAGCGCAAGCGCGGCCACGGTCATTTTTAGACGGTTAAACATTTGATTCTCCCTTAGGTTATTTCTTGTAGCTTAGTGCGGTAACAGTAAGTCTGCCAAGGCCAAAGCCATGACTTGGGCGCTATCAACCATATCCTGCACCCCGATCCATTCGTCAGGCTGGTGTGCCAGATCAAGTATTCCGGGCCCATAGGCGATGCAGTTTTTCAATTTGCCAATGCGGTCGATGTGTTTTTGATCATAGGTGCCGGGGGACACCACATATTCGGGCTTTTTATCCATCACCGCCTCAATCGCTTTGGCGACGGTTTGCACCACCGGGGCGTCTTCGGCCGTCATGGTTGGCTGCACCTCGAACAGATCGCGAATTTCGTATTCAAAATCGGGGCGTTCGGCTTTGATTTTCTCAAGCATCTGCGCGACTTCGGACTTCACCACGTCGATGTCTTCCTCGATCAGGAACCGCCGGTCAATGATGATGCGACAACGGTCCGGCACACATGGCGCAGGCAGTCCGGTATAATCAGGGTCTTGCTCAACCGCGCCACCGTGGATCGAATTGATGTTCAATGTGGATTCTTTAGCCCCGTCCGGCACCACTGGCATATCGGTGTGTTTGGAGGCCAGCAGCGGAAACAAATGGGTCTCCATTTCCTCCAGCACCGCGCCCATATGGCGCACCGCACAATCGCCAAGGAACGGCATCGAGCCATGCGCAATGCGCCCCTTCGTTTCAATCTCTGCCCACCAGACGCCGCGATGGCCCAGACAAATGCGGTCCTTGTTCAACGGCTCAGGAATGATGACGTGATGCACACGATCAGGGTTAAAGTAGCCCTGTTCAGCCAGATAGGCGACGCCGCCATAGCCACCGGATTCCTCATCCGCCGTGGCGCTGATTTCAATCGCACCCGTGTAGTCAGGACAGATGGCGATAAACGCCTCGGCAGCAATAATCGAGGTCGCCAAACCACCCTTCATGTCACAGGCCCCACGGCCGTAAATCTTGCCGCCGTCCAGCTCGCCACCGAAAGGATCACGAGTCCAGCCGTGGCCAACCTCGACCACATCATGGTGGCTGTTGAAATGCACACATTCGCCAGTATTAGTGCCTTCATGACGGGCAATCAGATTCCAGCGCGGGTATTCGTCGCTGTCGGCAATGGCCCCCTCGGCGCGGATCAATTCGATTTCAAAACCGGATTGCCCCAGGCGTTCCGCCAAAAACGTGCAAATCTCGCGATACTTCAACCCCGGCGGATTTAGCGTCGGGATACGGATCAACTGTTGGGTCAGCTCAATCAGGGCCTCGCGGCGGGTTTCAATTTCGGCGAACAAACGGTCAGACAATGTTTTGTCTTGGGTCATGTTTTGATTATCCCTTAAATCATGGCTGGTGTGCCTGACGGAATTAGGAGTATCAGTTAAAAGGCGCATTTCACACAATACGGTAAAAACACGGTAACAATGATGGGCCTTGAACTAAGCACAGATAACATGATGGCGCTTGCCTTTGACAATGCGCCTGTGGGGATAGTGTTGACCGAAGACCGCGTGATCCGCGTTTGCAATACCACATTTTGCGACATGGTGGGGCACAACAAGGCGGCGTTGCTGGGGCAATCGTTTCGCATGTTTTACAAAACCGAGGGCGAATTCAGCCAAATCCGCAACATCGGCCTGACACATCTTATGGAAAAGGGCAGTTATTCAGACGAGCGTCTGGTGCGCCACAAAGACGGCAGCCAATTTTGGTGCCGGTTTCGCGCCATCACCCTGACGCCCGACCAACCCTTGGCCCGCACAATATTAAGCTTTGCCCATATTCCCGACCATATCCTCAGCACATCCCTAACGCGGCGTGAACGCCAAGTGGTCGGGTTGTTGAGCCAAGGCATGACCAGCAAAGAGATCGCCAGAAAGCTGTCACTGTCGCCCCGCACCATTGAGGATTACCGCGCCACGCTGCTCAAAAAATTTGGCGCAAAAAATGCCACTGAATTGCTGGCACATCTTATGCGGCTCGAGGCTTGATAAATAACGGGTTTTTGGGGATAACAGCTGTGTAAAAGAATGACTTTGCTTTGAAAAATGGTGTATTAGTGCCCATATTAAGTTTAATTCATTCGTCCAACAGGAGTAGATATGGCCAATTTTGACGCTCAGATCAAAGAATCCCAAGAGCAGGTTGCGGCTGCTCAAAGCAAAATTTCAGAAATCACCGGCCGAATTGATGCGGCACGCAGTGAGCTGGAAAAGGGCATAAACATCGATGTCGAGAATGCCACGTTGGAAGATGTGCACGCGCATACCGAATTGATGAACGCCAATATCGCGGACCTGATTATGGGTCTGGATGATGTCACGGCTGGGTTTTCCAAAGACTTTGACGAGATGCGCAACAAGACGGGGATGGAAACATTCATCGGCATATTCTCGCGGGCCAAAGCGGATTCGATGCGTCAGGAACGCATTCGTGTGGCCTCGGTTGATGAAAAGGTCCAAGATCTGATTTCCAAATCCGACATCATCGTCAAGCTGTTAGAGGGACAGTTGGCCGAGCTGAACGTGCAAAAGGAAAAGGTTTCGGTGAACCTGAGCGAGACACTGGATGATCGTGAAATGACGGTGGGCGAATTGGAAACCCTGCGGGCCGAAATTTTGGCGATGGACCCGACGATTATCGAGCTTGAGAATAAGATCTCGGTGGAACAAGATGCCGCTGCGCGGACCAAACTGGAAACCGAGCTGGCCGAACTGAACGCGCGCTACAACGAGATGGTGCAAGAGGAACAGGTCAAGCTGGCCAAATCTCAAACGCTTGAGCGATATATCGAGACGGGTAAAACATGGATCGATTCATTGCAAAACCAAGCGGCGACGCAGATGGTTTTGATCAACAAGCTGCAAACAGACACCAAACAGCGGGTGGTGCTGTATGACGCGCTGACCAAATCGTTGAAAACCGCGCAACAGCAGGATGTGGCGCACCGGATCAACGAAATTGGCGTTGAAACGGACCAAGAAGCCCAAGCGGCAATGGCGGCGATTGGGTCGGCCACCAACCAACGGATGGCCGACATGATGGAAGCCCACGAGGACCACATGGTGTTTGCCCGCAAGGTGCTGGAGCAAAAGGCCAAGGCGGACGAGCGGTTCGCGCGGCGGTTTGAGAAGATTGTCGAGAAGCATGACAAGAACCTGTATGGGTCTTAACGCTTGGATTTTGTTCTAAAATACAGGGTCACAATCAGTGTCGCAGTCTTCATGTTTGCGGCAATCAAAAGCGGTGCGGTATTCAGTCACAGCTATGTTTTCGGTATCGAGGTCTTTTTGTTACCCGAACTAATCCTCTTTTTGGGCTGCTTTATTGTTTATCCAACAGTGAAATTCTTTCAATTCTGGAGATAACGGCGTGGCAAAACCTAACCTCACCCAAGACCACGCCCAGCTCAACGACGCGCTGACGGCGCGGCGGTATTTTGCCAAGTTTGATTTGATCACCACGCATATGGCGCGGGTGGCGGGCGCTATGGAATCCGAGGGGCGGCTGAGCAAGGCAGATGTCGCAATCCTTGGCCGGTATATTCAGGGGCTTTCGTGGACGTTTCGGGCGCTGGCCAATAAATATCTGATGACGGGCCGGATTTCTGGCCCGATGGCGGGCGAGTTGGATTTTGACCGCGTCGAGAGCGGCTTTCCCATCGCCCAAGAGCTGATGACGATGGCCAATGACGCGCATCAGGCCGAGCGACATTTGCGCAATATGCCCGCCAAATCCGAACTCAAAGACGAGATGATCCGCAAGATCGTGGGTGATTTGGAAATCCCGACCAAGCTACAATACGCGATGTCACAGCGGCTCTATTATGAAGAACTGCAAAAGGGTGAATTGTTCTGGCCACAGAACGACCCCGAGGCATTGTGGCAGGGCAATGACGGTGACAATCGGCGGCGTTATTTGGTGCATTGGGCGGTGTACGACAGTCAAGTGAACCTGCCGGTGATTTACCTGATGGAGGTCGAGGATACCGGATCGACCGCGCTGCCCAAAGACCAACGCCGCTGGCCCGAAGCCCAAGCCCATCTGATGGCGCAGGCCATGGCGGGGCTAAAACTGTTGACGATTGCCAAGGGATTTGACGAGGATTTTGACGATCTGCACCCCAAACGATTGCGCCGCTTCCACGTGGGGCCGATGTACTCGTCCGCGTTCACCCGCCAAACAGGACCATTGCGCGAAGTGCTGGAAGAGGCCGACGCGCCTGCGGGCGAGGATTGGGCGCTGGCATGGACCATGGAAGAGCTGGAAAGCGAGCGCACCGAGCGCGAAAAATCCGGCTGGTTTGGCACGGTGGAGCGGCAGATTTTCGCGCTGGATCCGTTTTCAGGCCACGGTGCGGATACGGGTGCGACACGGACCGAGCGGGCGATTATCCTGCCGCAAAAGCCGTATCAGGTTTTGGAAGAGAAAAAGCCCAAGGGGTTTAATTCTGTGCGCAAGTTTGTGGTGTCGCCGCAGGGTAGAGTGTTGAGTTATAGATAGGATTCTATGCCTCCGGCGGGGATATTCGAGAGAACAAAAATGAGGAATGATTTATGAGTATGCCATCCGATCAAATGGAATTGCCAGAGGCGGATATTCGCAAGCATTATGATGCCGCGGCGGGGATGTTGGACGGGTTGGATCATACCCCGCGGATTGCCAAACCCAAGGTGGTTGAGACCAAAGAGAAGTCAGCGGGCATCGGCACGCGGCGACGGTTTCGCAGCACCACACCGGGGTTGGTCACGCGATCAACCGCGCGCCCCGAGGGGGTACGATTGCTAGAGCGGATCGAGGCCAGCGATGGTAACGACCCGCTGGTTTCCCCCCTGCAAGCCAACGTCATGCACAACCTGCGCCGCGCGGTCGCGATTGCGCTGGCCGTGGGCGAAGGGTTTGCTGAGCAGACTGGATTGTTGGCGCTGAAAAAGGATAATCTGGAAGGCACGCTGGCAGCGGGTAAAAAGGGTGAATTTACCGAACTGTTGGCTGGGGAGGCCTTGGCAACGCTCTATACATTCGCCAATGCCACGTCGTTTTTGCTGGCCTCACACGCATCCGAGGTGACCGTAGAAATCGGCGAGGTCGAGGAAATTTTGACCGACAACGCACAGCTCGCTTTGCATGGCGCGCTGTGGGAGTTGGATCAGGATTTGGCCACCTTCGCCGATGAAGAGCCCAAGCTGATTGCCTGTGTGATGGCCTTTGCCGAAAAGGTAATGGAAAAGGTCGCGCTACGGGCGCAAAACGCACCACGATTGGCGGCCTTTACGGGGGCCTCGTACAAGGTTGAAGCTGACGATCTGACCATCAACGGGTTTACCCCTGCACGCGCGGGCAAGGGCAGCAAGCTGACCATGACGTTCAAGAAACCGAACGAGGTGGTGGGCAACCACATTGCCAAATATCAAGCCGTGAAATTGTCGAAAATGCTGATGGCCTATGATTTTGAGCGCAAGCTAAATCCGTTCGCTGAAATGGGCGGGTTTATCTTTACCTTCATGGGGGATGGCGCGCCGGGGACAGGGAAAACCACGCTGATCCAGATGATGGCGGGGCTGATTTCGGGCTATTGCGAGGTGGCGGACTATCCGTTCAAGTTCCAGAACCTGAGCACCGATAGCATTGACAGTTACCAAGGCAAGTCGGGCCAGAACGCCAAGGCGTTTATCAACAATGTGCTTGATCCCAATGTGATCGGTTTTGGCACGATTGACGACATCGACCAGCTGGCGGGCAAGCGTGGTGATCGACAATCCTCGGCGGGGCAGTTAGAAATCACAGCTGTTTTGATGGAGAGTTTTGCGGGGGCCAATACGGTGGTGCGCGGAAATTGCACGTTCGGAATGTTCTCGAATTACCCTGAAAACGTCGACGACGCGCTGCGCCAGCGGGCTGGTGCGCGGTTCTTGGTCGATGGGCCGCAAACCCGCGAGGATTACATTGATATTTTGCATTTGCTGATGGGCAAGAACCACTCAATCCCGGTTGGGGATCATGAGTTGTTCGCGGCACAGGAAATCAAAAAGGCTGTGGCGGCGTCCTTTGAGGGACACTCGCGCCCGCATGAGGACGGGTTGTTGGCTGTGTTTGAAAAGGTGTCCAAAGACATCGGCGCACTGGATACGATTGCCAAGCTGGGGGCTTATCTTAAGGGGATTCAGGAGGCCGATGCGAGGTTCACGGGGCGGGCGATCAAGAACATTACCGACGCGGTCAAAGTGCGGGCGATGGATTTCGAGCTGCCGGACGAATGGATGGAGGAACCCGACCTGTTCCTGTTCAAAGGCTATGATGAAAAGCTGGGGATGATCACCGAGATGACCCAGCCGATTACCGTTGAAATGGTGATCCAAGAGATCAACCGCTATGCGGATTCGGAGTTCCGCTATGCCGATAAATCGGACGAGATTGCGATTGCCAATATGGTGCGAGATTTTGGTCGCACAGAAAAGGCAAAAAGACGATATCTGGAAGAAAAGGAGAATAGTTAATGGATTTATGGACATACTATATTGCTTTTACCAGTTTCGCTCTTCCGATCCTTATTGGAGTTTGGCTGGGAAACAGGGCACGGCTTGAGGTTGGCGGAATCATCAAGGGGGCCATGCTGGGGTTGGTTTTCTTGGTTGCCTTTTTTTATATCACTAGACTGTTGCTCGATCTCTATCTGTGGAAAACATATATGCCAGCAAAGTCTGCCGCTGATGCATTGGGACAAAGCTGGTTAATTGATCCGTTAATGTACGCCATAAATACACTGGTAATTTCGTATGTGTTTTTCCTAATGGCCTATTTCATTCGACTTTTCTTGCGCGGCCGCGCCGCAAACATTGCAAAAGAGATTGAGGAGTTGCAATGACCACTCTTTTATCTGCAATGCAGCCGCGAAAATGGGGTGTTGAAACATGAAACGCCTAATCGAACGTGGCCTGATGTTTGGCAACCTGATCCGTATCTCCTCACCTGCGTTGGTCGAGCGGTACAACAGGGCGCTCAAACAGCTGACGGGCAAGAAGACCCGGCTGAAGTCTTTTCACGTCGATATTTCGGGCTATTCCCCCGAGGTTGGCGATAGTCTGGAGGACCATCTGTATCTGAACGAAGGCGGCTGCAACCGGCAGTTCATCCTGCTGACCACCGAGCAAAAAACCGCACCGTTGTTGAACGCGCAGTTCTCCACATCACGCGGTATTTTGCGCCAGTTCATCGAAGAAAACGAGGCGCAATTGTTTGCCTTGACCGCCAAGGATGCGGTGGCGGGCGAGTTGTTGAACTCGGTCTATTCGGTCGAGGAAGCCGTGCGGTTGTTTGACATTCGCCAAGTGACGATCGAGGCCGACACCACCGAGGCGCATGTGAAATCAGCCGAGGCCTTGGCCGAAAAAGTCGAGCAGTTTCGCCGCGAGGATGACGCATGGTGGGACGACGTGCTGATCGCCGAAATGATCGGGCTGGCCAAGAAAACCGGCGATGTAACGCGGGCGCCTTTGCGGCTGAAAAAGATGACCTTTAATCAGGACAATTTCTGGACCAAACATTTTGGTGGCCTTTATGTGTTTCGCAATCTGGAAAATCCGGCGGCGATATGCGCGGGCGACAAGGCCCCGCTGGGCAAGTTGCCAATTGCCTATACATTTGATTTTAACGACCGAAACGAGATTGCGATTTTTATGGAGCTGAATGATCTGGTCGAGCCGATTGTAAAGGCCCGCGGCGTCGATGCCGCGGCGATTTTACAACAGAAAATGGATTTCATCACTGTCGATGTGGCGGCCCAAAAAGGCGAAGATTTGAGCAACGCAACACCGCGTGATATCAGGGCCTTAACGCGGCGATATACGGCGGATTTGCCAGAGGAATTTCACGGGCTGGCCGCCTTGCTGCGTTGGGCGCAGGCGGGCGGGAAATGGCCGCGCATAACCTCGGATCATCCGGCGTATTTTTACACGCTGCGCTCCAAACCGCATGCGGATCGGGATTTGGTTAATATGTTGCTGGCGGCGTTGACGCCCAAGGATATTCGCCAGCTGTTCATTTGCCACAAGGAGCGGTTTTACCATTCCTATTCCGAGTGGCCGGACGCCAAGAAAACATTTGTTGCCGAGTTTTTAGAACGGGAATATCAGGTGGACAAGGCTGGTGCGCGCAAGGCGTTATATGGCGAAGGCGAGCCGATGGAAGAGCCAATGGCGGTGTCCGAGCCTGAGGATTTGATCGAACTGGTTGGCCCTTGGGGTGCCGTAAGGAGGAATTGAGATGGGATTTATCCGGTTAATTGTGCTGGGGTTTATCGGCCTGAGCGTAGTCTACTTCGCGATTTCGATCTTTTCGCGATCAATCCGGCGAGAAAAGCTGGAAAAAGAATGGGACGCCAATCCGCCTGCGGGGGATGATATGGCGACCCGGGACACCTATATACAAGCCGGTATGGCCGAGTATGAAAGCGGGTTTCGCAAGAGATTGATCGTGCTGGTTTACGTTATTCCACCGCTTTTTGTGGCGGTGATCCTGTATTTGACAAACACCCAATGAGGACTGTTATGCGCAAAGTCAAAATCATACTAAAAACGCTACCCTTGCTGTTTGTATTCGGGTTACTGCACTATGTTTTACCGCAGCACGACATCGCGCGGGTCACATCAACCGAGGTGATCCGGCAAGATTTCACCTCCTTTAACCGGATTTTCTACGCCCAAGCTGACAGCGGCTCGGCCGAACATCCAACACGCGACATCCGGTTGGTTTACACCGAGCGCCAAAAGACATTTTTGTTAGGGTTCGTTCCACGGGATGCGCGCGGCGTGATGGTGTATCGTAACGAGGATACCGGCTGGATCTGGCCGCCCTATTTCAAATTTGATTCGTCGGATTTGCAGGCCGAAGCTGCCGCTGCCGTCTCAGTGGATGGCAGCGAAAAATGGGTCGTGATTACGCATTACGGCTGGCGCAACAAGTTCTTTTCGATTTACCCGAATGCGATCGGGGTTCGTGAAATTGCAGGTCCAGAGGTGCGGATCATCCCGTGGTTCAACCTGTTTTTCTTTGCCTTCGTGATTGTTGTCTATTTCTTTATCCGCGCCATGTGGCGGCAGTTTAAGGAACGCTCAGTGGATCCATTACTGCAAGACGCAGGCGAGGCTTGGGACAAGGTTGACGGCCATGCAGATGTGGCCAGCGCCAAAGCGCGTGGTGTTTTCGGACGTTTCAAGGCATGGTTGGCGACCTGGCGGGCAAAGTGATACCGTCGTTCAGTTCGGCATGATAAATCTGTCTACTGACTTATAAAACAAACGAATGGCGGATATCATCTTGGAAAGTTTCAAAGAAAAAATCATGAACCGGACCGCTGTAGTTGGCGTTTTGGGAATGGGATATGTCGGTATTCCTTTGGCGATCTCCATGGCGAGGGCTGGTTTTCAGGTGATCGGGTTTGACGTGAACAAACCACACATTGACGGTTTGAATAACGGCCATAGTTCCATCAAACACATCCCCGATTCTGACGTTGAAATGATGAAATCTGTTGGGTTTGAAGCGACTGGCGATTTCAGCAAAGCGGCCCGATGCGAAGTGCTGATCATTTGCGTTCCGACCCCGTTGAATAAAACCCGCGAACCGGATCTTAGCTATGTGACCGCGACGATGGATATGATTTCCCCGCATTTGCGCGCTGGTCAGCTGCTGTCGCTGGAGAGCACAACATGGCCCGGAACGACCACGCAGGTTTTGCTACCTTATGTTGAAAATGCGGGGCTAACTGTCGGCGAGGATTTCTATCTGATTTACTCCCCCGAACGCGAAGACCCCGCCAACGAACATTTCTCCACCCAGACGATTCCCAAAGTTGTGGGTGGTCACACCAAGGCCTGTCTTGAGGCTGGCACGGCTTTGTATGAAAATTTCATCGATACGATTGTGCCCGTCAGCTCGACCGAGGCCTCGGAAATGGTGAAACTGCTTGAGAACATTTATCGGTCCATCAACATCGGTCTGGTCAATGAAATGAAAATTGTGGCCGATGCGATGGGGTTGGACATTTTTGAAATTATCGACGCGGCAAAAACCAAGCCCTTTGGCTTTACCGCGTTTTATCCGGGTCCAGGTATCGGCGGGCATTGCATTCCGATTGATCCGTTTTATCTAACGTGGAAGGCGCGGGAGTTCGGGCTTCATACTCGATTTATCGAACTGGCCGGCGAGATAAATGCCGCCATGCCACAGTATGTTGTCGACAAAACTGTGCGGGCGCTAAATCAGGCTGGCAAATCCCTGAAAGGCTCAAACGTGCTGGCGCTGGGGATTGCCTATAAACGCGATGTCGATGATATGCGTGAAAGCCCGTCGGCTGTTGTTATGGAGCTACTGCAAGATTGGGGGGCCAATGTGGCCTATTCGGACCCAAATGTTCCAGTTTTCCCAACGATGCGCAAACACGAATTTGATCTTGCCTCCGTAGAATTGACCCCCGAAAATATTGCGGCATATGATGCGGTCATACTGCTGACAGACCATTCTGATTTTGACTACGGGATGATCCGCGAACACTCGGTTATTCTGGTTGATACGCGCGGTAAATACCGTGACGATGATGGTGTCGTTCGGGCATAACAGGCGTTGAACCGCTGCTCAGAATAGTTTCACATTCTTGATTGGGTGACTCTCGCTGCCTCGCGCGCAGTATCGACAAGCCGCCGCACCGCTTCGTCTTTGCCAAATGCTTTTTGGGTGCGCAGCTTTTGCTCGCTCCTTGCTGCTATCAGGGCCGCCTTTTGCGTATTAAGGGCTGAAACCTTTCTCTGTTTCCAAATAGCCCAGCGCTTGTCAGCCCCACCAAAAAGGGCAAAATCCGTGCCGCCTTTCTCAGACAGCGACGCCGCCCGGTCAATTTGTGACGTTTGCAATTTTTCAATTTGTTCCGATTTTGCTTCCATGGCCGATGCGATTTTCTGAAGCTTCATCATCTCGACATCAAGAGCCATTCGGGTAAGAGCCCGCAGTTTTTTCAACCGTTTCTCCATTTATAGAATCCTTTTTCCCTTTGCTTTGCCGCGCAATTTCTCAGCAAAGCGGATTGCAGCCGCGACAGCCTGATAATGCTCTGGCCAGATCTCCTGTCCAACCTCAACATTCGCAAACAACAGACGTGCCGTGGGTGGGTCGCGGTGGATCGGTACAGCACCCTCTGCCGCTGCCTCCCTTATCCGCGCGGCAATTTCATCTACTCCTTTGGCCACGCAAACGGGTGCTGCTCCTGCCTTGCGGTCCCACTTTAACGCCACCGCATAATGCTCGGGATTTACGATCACAACATCGGCTTCTGGCACATCGGCGAGCATCTGGTTCATAGCAATCGCATAGCCTTTTTGGCGACGTTGCTGCTTCATGTGCGGGTCCCCCTCGCTTTGCTTTGCCTCGTCGGTGATCTCTTTGCGCGACATCATGTTTTTGCGTGTATGTTCTGCTTTTTGCCACAGAAAATCGACCGCCCCTATCGACAATGCGATGATCAAAATTATCGACAGAAACTCCACCACCAACCGCAGCAACATGCTCGTTGCCATTGCGGGGTTAAGGTGCACAGTCCCAAGAATTTCGGGCAGTTTACCTTTCAAAAAGAATGCCAAAACAATCGAGTAGATCAGCAATTTGAAAAAGCTTTTACCAAACTCGAATAACCCGTTGCGCCCGAATTTATTTTTAGCATTCGAAAGCGGTGAGATGCGCGACAATTTCGGGGTCAGTTTTTCCGGTGCCACGATCAAGCTGCGCTGCGCCAGAATGTTCAAAAGTACAATCAACCCCGGGATCAAAAACCATGGCCCAACCGATGTCATCAGACTCTGCACTACGCCACCGGAAATCGGCTGTGCACTATCTTGGAAAAAAGTTTTGGAAATTCTGTCGGCATTGCCTACCATACTGGCCAGCAGCTGCCCAAAGCTGGAAACTGTTGCCGCCCCCATCGCAACAGCAACCAGCAAAACGCCACCATAGGACGCGGCGGTATTCAGGTCAGTCGAGCGGGCAATTTCGCCCTTCTTGCGGGCATCATCGAGCTTCTTTTGCGTCGGCTCGAACTGCTTGTCGTCATCGTCTGAACCGTCACTCATTAGTGCCTCCCAAACGGGTTTTGCAAGAATAGCGACAGCGCGTCGGACCACACCAAGAGCATCATCGGCATCACCAAAAACATCAGGATCAACGCCCCTGCGGTGATTGCGGGCGCCCCGACAAACGCTACCATCAACTGTGGCATTGCGCGATTAATCACGCCCAGCGCAACGTTGTAGATCAATGATGCAATGACAAACGGGGCTGCCAGCGTAAATGCCAGTGCAAACATTTGGGATACTTGTGAGACGCCCCAAGATTTGAGCATTCCGGCGTCAGGCAACTGGCCTGGAACAAACAGATCATACGATAGGATCATCACTTCGGCCACGCGCACATGCAACCCTGTCATCACGGCCAATGCCAGGCCGCCGTAAACCAGCAAGTGACCCATTGCCGGTTGCGGGTCGACACCCGCGCTACCACCAAAAACCTGCGATAAAGAGGTTGATTGCGCAGCAATTGATCCGGCCATTTGCAACGCATGGATAAACAGCCGCAAGCCAATCCCGATTGTCAGCCCTGCAAATGTTTCGGTTGCGAGCATGATCGTCAGAACGCTTTGGTCTTTTGTCAATGGCTCCACATGTTGGGCAACGGCGGGCGTAACAATAGCCGTAAACGCCAAAGCCAACCCTATTCGGACACGTTGCGGTATGGTTCGTTCACCAAAAGCTGGCAATACAGCCATCGCTGCACCCACTCGCAAAAAGACAATGATCGCCGTCAACAAACCCTCTTGCCCGAACTCTTGCAACAATGTCAGTGCGGCATTCATGCCGGAACCAAACCAACGAGTGAAGGTCTTGCCTCAATGCCAATTTCTTCAAAAGAAAGCACCGGATTTGTGATGCCTTTCGCTGACAAAACCGTTCGCAGAAAACGACGTCGATGCCGCGGGGTTGCTATGGCTGGATAGATTCCCGTTTCCGACGCCCGCGCCAATTTCTCGGCAACTCCGTTCGCCAACCTGTTAAATTCCTCGGGCGGCAGAGCAACGTCACCGTACCCTCGTTCTCCTTCGATCTGATAAGTAGTGAAAGCATGTTCCCATTCGGGTGCCAACTGAATGAGTGGGATTGTTCCGTCATCGCGCTTTATTTCTGCAACCATCTGAAACCCGAGTCGCTGACGAACATGCTCGCAAATTGCATCGGGCGATACCTGAGTTGGACGCGATTCGGCAATGGCCTCCAAGATCAACGGAAGGTTTCGCACCGAAACCCGTTCTTCAAGCAGCAGGCGCATCACAGTTAATAACAAATCTACTGGAACCTTATCCGGCATCAATTCATCCAACATTCGCCGGTTTGCCTCGGAGCGTTGTTCATCTGACAGGTTTACAAATTCATCCAGCAATCTGCGCAGTGCCTTTAGTGTTAGCAGGCGCGAAAAATTTTGCTTTATCACTTCTAGCAAATGGGTTGCCAAAACTTCGGTTGCTGTCACGATTGTCGCGCCGGAAAGAGCGGCTTCTTCTTGGTCTTCGGCCGCAATCCAGCGGGCGGGCGCGCCGTAAACCGGTTCCTTTACATTCTCGCCAGCTGGCAAAAAGTCAGGCCCTTCCGGCAATAATGCCAGCGCTTGATCCGGATGCAAATGATCACGAACCTGCTCAACCCCCTGGACCTTCACAACATATGTGCCCGATGGTAGGGATGCATCATCCGTTAGTCGAATTTCTGGCAAGATCAACCCAAACGCCGAGGCCACATGGGTGCGCATATTTGCAATACGTGCATCCAACCCCGTGGCTGGATCCAAAACCATGCTGACCAAATCAGGGGCAAACTCGACATGGATGTCGTCCAGATCCAGCAAATCCCCTATTGGAGTTTTCGGCGAATGCTCCTCTACTTTCAGATTGGATTTTTGTTCTTGTTGTTTCTTTTGCTTTGCCACGCGCGACATGAACACCGCGCTTGCACCAAGGGTAATTGAGCCAGCAATAAATGGCAAAAATGGCAAACCCGGAACCAGCGCAAACAAACCCATTAACAACGCGACCGTATAGAGGGCAGGTGGGTAGCGCCCAAGCTGCGCAACAATTTCGAGATCAGCAGACCCTTTGGTTCCGCCTCGCGCCAACAGCAAAGCAGACGCAATCGAAATAATGACCGCTGGAATTTGCGTGACCAACCCGTCTCCCACAGTCAAAATCGAGTACGTTTCAAAGGCAACTGACAGAGGCATTCCATGCATGGTAACGCCCATAATCAAGCCCATAACAAGGTTTAGCAATGTAATCAGAAGGCCCGCAACGGCATCCCCTTTGACGAATTTTGACGCCCCATCGAGCGATCCGAAAAACGTTGTTTCTGCCTGTTCTCTCTCGCGGCGCTCTTTGGCCTCATTGTGGTCTATCGCACCGGCTGACATATCACTATCAATCGCCAGCTGTTTGCCCGGCATTCCATCAAGAGCAAACCGTGCGCCGACCTCCGCCATTCGTGCAGCGCCTTTGGTGATGACAATGAAATTCACGATGATCAGCACGCCAAACACAACGAGCCCCATGAAAACACTGCCACCCATCACAAAGTTGGCAAATCCTTCAATAACGTTGCCCGCCGCCCCCGTTCCCGTATGACCTTCACCAATAATCAGTTTTGTTGAGGATACATTTAACGACAATCGCAACATCAGCGAGGCGAGTAATACCGTTGGGAATGCCGAAAACTCCAGTGGGCGCTCGATAAAAAGCGTTATTGTAAACATGAGAATGGCCAGCGCAAAAGACGCGGCCAATCCGATGTCCAAAACCCACGAAGGCATTGGCAGAATCATCATCACAATGATTGCCATCAATGCCAGCGCCAGCAGAATTGTAGGCTGAAAAATGGTTGCGAAGGAAAATGGTGGGTTATCCATCATTTGCACCCACTGATATCAGACGCCCTGTGGCACCTTGCGAGCCTAGTGGCACGAGCGACCCAAGTGTACGAGAGTTGCTGTTCTCTTGCAAAAGCGGATAACTGTTTATCCGCATTTCCTGTGGTGCTGGTGCACGCGGTATGGCGGCCGCTGACGAAAGCACAGGTGGGGTTGCTGGATTGTTGCCCAGTAAAGCAGTCCTAAATGCGTTAAACCGTTCCTCATATTTTTCAGCATATTTTTCTGTGCGCGAATGATATGCGCCTGCTGCCCCGCTCCAATCCCCTTTTTCACGAAACAATTGCAAGAGAAAATTCGCGGCATAGAGAGCGTTCGGATTTGGGTCGAACATCTCTTCAATCGATGCAAATTCCTGACCATGCCACTTATAATTGATCTGAAAGCAACCAACATCAAAGCTACGGGCACCACGTTTGTAGTTTTTGTAAACATAGGCCCGCGCATCATCTTCATTATCGAACCAGACTCCCTTGCCCTCCATATTTACGGTCCAGGGCCACGGCCGCATGATGCCACTTCTTTTTCGACCTGTTTCCGTAAGTGATATCGCCTGCAAGACCGATACCGGAACGCCCGTTTCTTGTGCAGCATAGGCGGCGGCTTGATCACAAATATGCGACAAATCTTGCGCAGCAGATGAGCTTGTCGGGATATTCAGCGCAAGTATCAATATTACCGCGAAACAATACTGACAAAAAAACCCAGATAGAAGCGCGCAATGCATAGCGACCTTACCTGCCCGTTTGGTTCCGGTGTTTAATGCATTTCTAACCATGTTCGACGCAATTCTTGCTGTGATTTCTCAATCACGCTACGCCACAAGCCTTTAGAAAAAGTTATTTAAAAATGGAGGCTACGACTCTTCTCGCCTAATACCGGGATATTCCTCCAACAATCGCTCAATAAATTGCCGCTCTTCTTCACTTTTCGACAACAAAAACCTGTCATATGCAATCGTTCCGCTAACAGTTGGTGTTGCCTCATCCTCAAACTGGTCTTGTGATAACATCACCTTGGCAGCTGTCTGCTCAGACTCTGATCCAATCACTTCCAGTTGCGCCCAATCTTCGGCACGCCATGTTGCCGATTTCTGGTTTTCCCCATCCTTCAATCGCCTGTATTCTTGTGCGGCTGCTAAATATTCACCTGACCGTTCATAGGCCAAGGCCCTCACCTGTGCCGCCTCGTCGCCTGCCACATTTTCCAGCATTTTCAGAACATAATCTGTTTGACCTTTCAAAACTCCCGCACGTGCAAGAATAATACGATCATCAGCCGTCGGCGACACTGGTGCAGCAAGTATCATCTCGGCCTTTATTGGCCATCCTTCTTTCAATAACCGTGAAGCCAGTTTCCGACGTGTCTGGCGCGAAATATCCTGATGCACCAGCTTATCCTGTGCTGCAAAAACAAACTGCAACAGCATTGCTTCTGGCGCTTTTGCTGCCAAATGATCAACCACCTTTTCCCATGTCAAAGCTTTTTGTTTCTCATCCAGGCTTTCATATGCTTCCAGCTCATTTAGGGCGTCCAAGGCCTCCAAAAAGTCGCCCGCTTGCGCCAGTGACAAGACAATCAAGTGCTTCAGATCTGCTGCTGTTTTGGTATCTTGCTGCTCAAATATGTAAGATTCTACTGTTTCCAAAATCTGCGGGTCGATATCTTCGCCCTTTTGTAGCCGAACCTCAAGAAGCTCAATGAGCGCTCTGGGGGCTACCCCTTGGTCCCTGATAATAATGTCTTCCAGTTTGTGCTCTGCAGAATCTTTCATCCCACGTTCAATATCCAGTTGGGCGTCGAGAAGATGAAATTCTGCACCTGCTTCTCCAGGGGCGCGAGCAATTGCATTTCTTATGGCGCGCGCTGTTTCAACATCCCCTGATTTGACGAATTTTTGTGCCAACCCGGGGCCAAGAAGCCGTCGGAGGTGAACAGGCAAACCAGAAAAGGTACCGAGTATTGATACCGTATTAATTTGGGCCTTTCTTGATAGCGAAGGTGCGAAGAGCGCGCCCCATAATGCCGAAGAGGAATCGCAACCCAATTGTTTCGACAATTCGGCGTGGGACTCAGTGGTTATTCCATCAACAATACTCGCCATTGCCTTGAGCGTACTCTCCTCCTCCAACACCACATCAAAAGAAGAAAGAACACCCAACGCCTCGGCCCCAAATCCGGCATAGATATAGGCCTTCACTAAACTCTGCACAGCGAGCGGGTCTATCTTGTCAAACTCTCCCGAAACCTGCCGCCGGTATTCAGAAATTCCGGCAAACACAGAATCTGTGTCGCCCCACTCGGAAACATTAAACAATGCCTCCGGCAAGCATTTTTCTCCGTTGTCTGTCATCAGGTTTTGCCTGAGAAAGCTTTCAAATTCGCGATCAATGCTACTTTCAATATGAATATTGATATGTGGCTCGGCGATTGGGGTGGGGTGCGGCTGCGTGGTGGCCTCACCGGTGGCGTGATCACTTTTTTCTACCCTTACGGAATTTGAAATATTGGCATCCAACAAGCCTTGAGAGGCAGCATGGCCAATCTGTTGAAATATTTCTGACTGCATTTCTGAAACTTGTTCTGTTGACCTCTGTGCTCTCTCTTTTGAATTTGCCACAAATAGACCGGCTAGTGGGTTAGCCGTCGCATGCACCGTTGGCAGTCTCAACGGGAGGATCACCGCAGCCGGTCTATCTCTTGTGCTTTCAGTTGGGCTGGGCAGTATTTCTTTTGGCACCTCAACGATCGTGTGTTGGCCTGCAACCAATTCATCTGAACCAAACACCGTTTCAAATCTGGACGCCACGAGCGGCGGCCCGTCTTTCACATCCACAACCAACAAACCGGGTCTGAATTCAAATGCATCCGCGTGACAATCACAGCCCAGATCAAGTGTAATGCGCCTATTATCTGCAGAAACAGACAGGTCTTTTATCCTATCGCGGGGAATTCGGCGAAACACTTTGGAAATGTCAATCTCAGAAGAAACACCTTGCAACCTAATCTCGTAGCCTTGCTCAACACGGCCCATTTCCCAATCAACCTGGCCTGAGAACTCAAATGCCAGCCTTGAAAAATCAGCATGTTCCCCAGATCGAACCGTAACACGTTGCGCGAAGCCTACCGCAGGTATGCTAAACAAAAACAGGAGAAAAAATATGCGTATCATGCCGCTTCCTGTTTCACAGCTTTCAGCGCCTCTTCCAACTGGCCATAATCTGGACGGCAATGGCCGGGCACATTCTGGCGTCCTACCTCTATACAAATATTGGTGGCGTGTTTGTACAGGTTCGCCACCAGCACTTCCCGAATAAGCAAGTAGAAATGACTATCTTCCTCTACAATGGCCTTCACTTTTCCGGCAAACGGCCCAACCAAACCATAGGACAGAAAAATGCCGAGAAATGTCCCGACCAACGCACCGCCGATAAGTTTACCCAGAATTTCAGGTGGCTGATCAAGTGAACCCATCGTTTTGATAATCCCCAGAACCGCTGCAACAATCCCCAGTGCTGGCAAGGCATCGGCCATATTCTGCAAGGCATGGCTGGAATGAAGGGCGTGATGCATATTCGTCGTCATGCGTTTTTCAAGTACTTCCTCGACCTGATACGGATCATCATAATTCATCGACGCCGACCGGAGCGTATCGCAAATCAATGCTATCGCTTCTTTGTCTTTTAGGATTTTTGGATAGCGCGAAAATATCGACGATTCATTCGGTGCCTCAATATGCTCTTCCAGACCTACCGGATTTTGACGTGCAAACCGGATCAACTCGAACAGCAAACACAACAAATCCTGATAATCTTCGTGTTTCCATAACGGCCCCTTAAAGACTTTACCCAAATCTTTGAGGGTTTGTTTGATTTGCGACGTATCGTTGCCAATAATAAAGGCACCGACACCCGCACCACCAATCATCGTCAGCTCAAATGGGGCTGCCTTGAGGATGATTCCCATCTTGCCGCCAGCAGCCAGAAAGCCGCCAAAGACCATGACAAAAATCATGACAATTCCGATAATTCCGAGCATTCAGATTTCTCCGCATAGACGACATGTCTTGCAACAAGCCTCGCAGATGGGGGTTAAGAAACCCTCATTATTCTGTAGGAACCTGTGCATTTCTTCCGGCCAGAATGACGCTGATGGAATAGGCTTTGGCGGGGGTCAGCCCGGCAAGAATGGACGCTGCCACATCCGGCCGCATTCGACCCAGAAAACCTGCTGAAAATTGCGGATCCATTTCTTCAAACAATGGAACCGCATCTTTTGACTTCATGTTTTCATAGACGGATGTCAGGCCCGAAAGGTCGTCTTCAGCAGCGGTATCCGCTAATGCCATCGTCGCTTTCAGGTTGCTTTCGGCTTCAATCAAAGCCGCCAGGTTTCGCTTCATACTGACCTCGGCTACACCCAGCGCTTGCAGTCTGTTTGCAAGTGTTTCTTCTTGCTCTAGAACCCGCGCCTCACGTTGTTTAATGGCCGATAACAGATCGCCTATGCCCTCGCTGCTTTCGCAGGCTTGTGGCACTGGCACCACTTCTTTTTCGCTGTGCCTTAAGGCCTCAACCTCGCGCGCGATTGCAACGCCCGTGCCAGACCCCAGCCGCAACAACCCGGACGCCAAAAAAAATCCCGCAATCAGGATCAACGCACTGCGGCCGCCTTTGCGTTTCATTTTTCGCTTAACCTTGGTCATTCTGCTGCCTCCATCACCCTGTCTTGATGCCGCAAGAAAACCGGACCGTTATCCAGTTCTTCTGGTGGTTTTACCGGTGTTTCATTCGGGCTGGGCAGGTCATGCATTGACGCCATCAACAATTCCAGCCGCTTGGCAACATTCTCGGCTTTGCTCGTTAAACCCTCAAGCGATGATGTTGAATCGCTTGCTGCAAGCCGTGCCTTCTCAAGGGTTTTTGTCATGTCATCGACTTGGACCGACAATATCGCCACAGCCCCGCCAACACCTTTTTCTAAATCGTTAAAACGGTTCAGGCGACGCGACAATATCATGCAATAAAACGCAGCGCCCAAAGCCCCCGCGACAAGTAAAATATCGGCAATCAGTGTCATTTCACTCTCCTAGTTCAGCACAAATTCCATTATCAGCAAATCCTTTACGCGCCCTTCACCTGTTACGATCTGAATTCGTCGTAACATCTGGGTGCGCAACCGGATCAACGCATTTGGGTCTTCTAAGTCGTGCATATCAACGGCCCGTAAATACCCGTTCAAAATATCCATTACACGCGGCAACAAAGTGGTCACCTCTGCCTCAAAGGCACCGCCAACTTCCAGTTCTGCACGAAACCGCAAATACTGATTCTGAGCCCCTTTGCCCAAGTTAATAATAAGCGGCTCCATCGGTACAAACACCACATCCGACAGGGCGACCACCTCCTCATGCGAATCGGCTGCAGCCTCGACATGGTCGCCAAAAAGCATGCCCGACTGCACGGCATAAAACCCACCGCCGCCGCCTGCCAATGCCAATACTAGCCCTATTATCAAGGGCATTTTGGACTTCTTCTTTGGGCCTTCGTCTTCAACTTCTTCTTCATCTGCCATGTTCACACCAGTTTTATTCTCTCTCTTCACTAATACCTGTCAGGAGCTAACCGATTATTAAGCCTGTTCGGTGAAAACTAAGGCAAGGCTTGGGCAGAACGCCCACCTGTTATCGGAGGGTTGTCTTGCAACACCTACTGTCAGTCTGGTCAAAACTCGAGGCGCGCCGTCGCGTTGTTGTTGTGCTTGCCACCGTCGCGATGTTTGCCGCCGTTCTTACGTTGTCAAAGATGGCGTCGGCACCTGGAATGTCCCTCTTATATGCGGGGCTTGAAAGCAGTGCGGCTGGCGACGTCGTGTCGTCGCTTGAACAGCGCGGTGTCTCCTACGAAATCCGCGGCGCGTCTGTTTTCGTTGACAGCAGCAGGCGCGATGAATTGCGCATGACATTGGCCAGCGAAGGATTGCCCGCAAACAATGGCACCGGCTATGAGCTGCTTGATTCGTTGTCCGGCTTTGGCACCACCTCGCAGATGTTCGATGCCGCATACTGGCGGGCAAAAGAAGGCGAGTTGGCCCGCACCATTGTCGCCAGCCCAGATATTCGCGGTGCACGGGTGCATATTGCCAGTCCATCATCGCAACCCTTTCAACGCAAAGTGCAGGCAACCGCCTCGGTCGTCGTTACCACGTCTTCCGGTACGCTCTCGGCGTCACATGCCAAGGCTCTCAAATATTTGGTTTCGTCCGCCGTCGCCGGTCTAATGCCCGATGATGTTGCCGTGATTGATACACAAGGCGGGCTCATTCTGGGCGCTGACGAGGCGTCTTCCGGCGCTGGTGGCTCCGAAGATCGCGCAATCGCGCTCAGAAAGAGTGTCGAGCGATTGCTTGAGGCACGGGTCGGTTATGGAAACGCCATGGTCGAGATTAGCGTTGAAACAGTCACGGACCGCGAATCGATTGTGGAACACACGTTTGATCCGGATTCGCGCGTGGTGATCAGCACAGATACCGAAGAACGTTCAACCGCCTCCGAGGATGCGCGTGGCGGCGCGGTATCTGTGGCCAGCAACCTGCCCGAAGGCGATGGCGCAACTGATGCAAACTCCTCAAGTCAGAATAGCGAAACCCGCGAGCGGGTAAACTATGAGGTTTCGGAAACCCAACGCGAGATTGTTCGGTCCCCCGGGGCGATTAAGCGGTTGACAGTGGCTGTTTTGGTCGATGGCACACAACAGATCGACGACACCGGCACACAGGTATTCACGCCCCGCAGTTCCGAGGAAATGGAAGGGCTGCGTGAACTGGTTGCGGCCGCTGTTGGGTTTAATGAGACACGCGGTGATGTGCTCACCCTGAAATCGATGGAGTTTAAACCGATTGTCGAGCAGGGCAGTGCTGCGGCACCTAGCTTTGTACAGTCTCTCAATCTTAATGTCATGTCCCTGATCCAGATTGCGGTGCTTGGGATTGTGTCATTGATACTTGGCCTGTTTGTTGTGCGCCCAATTCTGAACAGCAAACCATCCCCCTCTCTGGTTGAACTTCCTCCGCCAGCAAACGCAAGCCCACCAGCCCCTTTCCCCGAAGGCCCGGCCACCGCAAATTCTTCTTTGCCAGCTCTGACGGGCGAGATTGATGATGGCACCTTTCTTCCCCCCGCAATGGCTACTGTTTCAGACTTTGAAATGCCTGAAATGGCGACGGCCTCCATTGGGGATTTTGGTGGCGCTGGTGATGCGGGCGGGCTTTCAAATGACCCGGTCACACGCCTTCGCGAGATGATCGAAGAGCGGCAGGATGAAACTGTCGAAGTGCTCCGCGGTTGGATGGAAGAGAGCGAGGAAACGGTCTGATGGTTACATTTAAGTTGGAAGAGTTCAGCACTCGCATCATTTCAGATGACTCGAAATTTTCGTCAAACACCAGTCTTGAAGAACAGCGGCTAGAAGCCTTTGAGCAAGGGTATAAAGCTGGTTGGGATGATGCTGCTGCGGCTCAATCAGATGATCAGTCCCGGGTGGCCGCGGATTTTGCCCGCAATTTGCAAGAATTGTCATTCACCTATCACGAGGCGCGCGGCCAAATACTGGGCGCTCTTGAGCCATTGCTAAAAGAAATGGTGTCAAAAGTGCTGCCGAAACTGGCGCGTGAAACTTTATCACAAACCATCGTTGACGAGATCCTATCAGTCGCCGATGTCCAGACCAAAGCTGGCATCCAGGTTGTGATATCGCCCGCCAACGGCCCCGCGCTGGAGCAGCTTATCCAGACGCAAGACAACCTCGACATCACAATTATAGAAGAACCCTCAATGGCCGATGGGCTTGCCTACTTGCGTTTTGCAGATACCGAAAAGCAAGTTGATCTGGATAGCGTTTTATCCAGCTTTTCCCAATCCGTTGAGGGGTATTTTGAACAACAGGTAAAGGTAGCAGTCAATGGATGATTCAACGATTGATGGCAGTGCAAACCCGTTTGGCCAAGTTCCAATCGAAATCACAATCTCGGTTGGCAAAGCGCACCCCAAGATTAAAGAACTGCTGCAACTGGAACAAGATGCCGTCCTCCAACTTGATCGGCGAATTGAGGATCCGGTGGAACTCTACGTCGGAGATAGATTGATCGCGCGGGGCGAGTTGCAAGAGCTGGAAGGTGACCAAGAAGGTCAACTTGCAGTGCGATTGACCGAAGTCGTTGATCTTCAGGGCAGCCTATAAACCATGAATAAAAATCACGCACGCCATATCACACTTGGATTTTTCGCAATTGCGTTAACCATGTTTGCCGCACCCGCTCTTGCCCAAGAAATCTCGATCTCGCTGGGTGATGACGGCTCAATCGCTGCTCGCAGCATTCAGCTACTGGTATTGGTTACAATCCTCAGTATTGTGCCGGGCCTTGCGATCATGATCACCTGCTTTCCGTTTATTGTAACGGTCCTTGCGATTTTGCGACAAGCAATTGGATTGCAACAATCCCCTCCAAATATGCTGATCATCAGCCTTGCCCTGTTTCTAACCTATTTTGTCATGGAGCCAGTGTTCACACAGGCATGGGTCACAGGAATTGAGCCACTCATTGCAGACAAAATCAGCGTCGAGCAGTCTTTCACAATGGCAATATCACCTTTCCGGGACTTCATGGCCAACCGTATTGATCCAGACACTTTTGAATCCCTTGTCGCATTGCGTCCAGAGGCGAGGCTGGTTGGAGAAACATCTACTCAACCGCTGTCGCTTTTGGTGCCCTCTTTTTTGCTGTCTGAAATTGAGCGGGCTTTTGAAATCGGGTTTTTGATCTTTTTACCGTTCCTGATCATCGATCTTGTGGTGGCCGCTATACTGATGTCGATGGGAATGATGATGGTGCCACCGGCCATCGTATCACTCCCCTTCAAACTTGCGTTCTTTGTTGTTGCTGATGGCTGGTCTCTGGTATCAGGTGCCTTGGTCAGAAGCTATTTCTAGGGTCTGGATCTAAGTCCCTTTACCTGACAACAAACTCGGCGTGTAACGCACCTGCCGCTTTGATGCTTTTCAAGATATCGATCATATCGCGGGGTGAAACCCCCAACGCATTCAAGCCCGCAATCACCTCGGAGAGGGATGTGCCTTCTGGTATCTCGGCCAACCCAACGCCCGGCTCCTCTTGAATTGAGGCTGACGTGCGGGGCACAATAACGCTTTGCCCTGCAGCAAACGGATTTGGTTGCACGACCATTGGCTGCTCTTCTATGCGCAACGTCAGATTGCCCTGGGACACGGCAACGCGTGAAATTCGCACGTCATCCCCCATTACAATGGTACCCGAATGTTGGTCCACCACGACGCGCGCCTTGCGCTGCGGTTCGACCAACACATTTTCGATCTTGGAAATGGCGTGTGCTGCAGAAGATTGCCGCGTCGCCTTGATATCCAGCTGCACTGTTCCGGCATCCAGCATTCGCGCGACACCCCTGCCAAACGATCTGTTGATCGCGCGCTCAATCCGTTCCGCCGTGGTAAAATCCGGATTGCGTAACGCCAACCGGATTTGGGCCAGATTGCTAAAATCAAATTCGATTTCACGTTCGACATATGCACCAGAAGGAATCACCCCTGATGTCGGCACCCCTTGCACAACACTGCTCGCATCTCCCTCTGCCGACGCTCCACCAGCAATAATTGTGCCTTGGCTAACCGCGTAGATTTTGCCGTCTGCTGCATTCAGCGGCGTCATAATAAGGGTACCGCCCAACAGGCTCTTGGCATCCCCGATGGCCGAAACCGTCACATCTATACGCCCCCCTGCACGTGCGAACGCAGGCAAGTTCGCCGTCACAAATACCGCAGCAACATTTTTGGGGCGAAATTGTTCGCCCGTTATGTTCACCCCGAGGCGCTCCAGAATATTTGTCATGATTTCTTCTGTGAATGGTGCGTTACGGATGCCGTCACCCGTCCCGTTCAAACCGACAACCAACCCGTAGCCAACAAGATCGTTACCGCGAACCCCGTCAAATTCGACCAGATCCTTGATGCGTATTGGGCTGGCCATAGATAGGGACGGCAACAAGAAAACAGCGACAATGATGGCAATGAGACGGTCGATCATGTTAGGAAATCCACAAGACTGAGGCGCGACATGCGCGCGGTTGTAGCATAAAGCGTTTCTAACTGGGTTTGGATGGCTTCCAGCTCGCTGGCCGCTGTGTATGGATCGACCGAAAGCAGTTCGGATTTTACAACTTCAAGTGCTGAAATTTCTGTCGCGGTCTGGGTCGAAACCAATTCAATATGGGCCTCTACTGTACCCAAATTTGCGCGCATTCCGGTTTGCCTGTCGCCAACCGAAAGGAGTGCGGCACCCGCATTTTGCAACAGCACTGTCTGTTCCAAAATGTCGCCCGCAAGCGCGCCTTCAGAAACCAGTGCAGCCAGTGCCAAGCCTTTAAGCGTGTCTCGCAATTCGGAATCAGACGCCGTGATTGAAACGTCCGCTTCTTGGTGAGCACCGATCTTGAATGGCGTGAGAGGCGTGGTTGATCCCAGATACCCGGTCGTCTCGTACCCTCCGCCAGGCGCGTCAAACCATGTATTGACCGCCGTCTCAATGTCGGCAGCGGTGGTGAGCCCTGCAATCGCGATTTGCAAATCGGCAATTATGACATCAGCCGAAGCGATTGCCGGACCATCTGTTGCTGCCCCGGCGAATATACTGCGCCCCGCCGCCTGGGTATTTAGCGAAGAAACCACGGCATCAAATTTCTGACGCACGTCGATTGCGGTGTTTTGTATCTGTGTTTGGCTGGCCGAATTGCTGGTTAACAACAGCGCTGATACAGCCGCGGTCGTTTGGCCTTGCACCACATCCAATGCGGCCTGCATTACAGTTGAAAACTGCCCCGCCTCATTTGCGGCACCTTTGTAGGATTGCAAAGACGTCAATGAGGTTTCGATCGACGAGACGATTGAAAAATCTCCGGAAAATCGCTTGGCCACATCGCTGGTCTTTCCCGAGGACAGCTCATTTGACAGCCGAGTTGCCGTATTTTTCAGCTCTGAATTTTGACGCCGTATCATATAGGTTTGCGCCATATCACCGATTGAAACGTAACTCATGATCTACATCCTCAACAGTGTTTGAATTAGGTCATCCACGGTCTGCATTACGCGGGCGTTGGCGGCAAAGGCTTGCTCAACCATCAGCAGCTGCTGCATTTCGTAATCCGTATCGACACCACTTTGCAGCTCTTGGGTTTTCAACGTGTCCACTTTGGTCGTTGAGAACACAATTTCTGCCTCTGCAGATTGACGCCCGGCGCTGATGGCCGACAGAAAATCCGACGCCAACCCCGAGGCTGAGCGCGTTGCGTTTGTGATACTGCCTGATGCAGGAACCTGTGTGGCCGTAAGGGCCGACGACAGGTTCTGCAATAAGTTAGCGTTTCCGACATCTCCTTGAGTGACGGCACCAAGCCCGTCACGCAAACGCCAAACATCGCCACCTGCCAATGGATCGATCAGCCCGTTAATCGACAAGCGCGTTGATAGACCCGGCTCATTGACTGGGTCAAAAAAAGCGCCGGCATCGGTAAATATACCGGCATCCAACGCGCCAAGCGTCGGGTCAACTGTGGGGCTTTGAAACCGTTCCACCAGATCGCGCGCAAAAGCATCCAGATTATCCTGTGCAGTGATCGCCAGCTCGTCTCGTACCTCGAACAACGCGGTTAATGACCCACCTGACATAATGCCATTTCCGCTGGTGCCGACGTCATTGCCGTTCAATGTAAGCGCCGATAGAGACCCGGCACCAAACGTCATGTCTTCGGTGATCATTCCGACCGGGGTAAACCCGATTTCTGCTGCACGCCCATCCAGCAAAATTGCACCCCCTGTTGTGATCAGGGCGATTTGACCTCTTTCACGTGGAACGGCCCGCATCGGCACAATGGACGAAATCTGGTCTACCAAATCCTGGCGCTGATCCATCAAGGCTGACGCATCGCGCCCACCACCATGTTGGGTCATTATGGAATGGTTTAGTTGCTCTATTTGTAGCAATGCGTTGTTAAGCTGGTCCACTTGTTGCGAAATTGATTGATCCGCTTGGGTTCGCTGACTTTGGATCTCGCGTGAAATGACATTGATATGGTCGGTCAAACCTTGTGCATTGCGCAATATATTTTGCAAACGCGGCTCTGAATCAGGGCGGCTCGCAGATTCGACAAATGCGGCGTCCAATCCCGCCAACCGATCCGAGAGCGACCCTGCAACGCCTGGCTCACCAATCACATCCTCGATCCGCTGCAGGAAACCGGCATGTGTTGACGATGCGCCCAGTGAGGCGTCTGCCAAGCGCCGGTCACCTATGACAACTTGGTCGACCATCCGTGAGATACCATCAATATGAACGCCCGCTCCTTCGCCGCCCAACACACGGGATGACAGGTTGATTTCCCGCCTGCCATACCCGTCTGTTAGCGCATTCGCGATGTTTGACGACACTGTTTCGGCAGTGCGTGACGATGCCGTCAAACCCGAAAGGGCGTTGGATAGTGCGCTTGACATGCTCATGGTCTAGCCTCCTTCAATCCTCCGACTATCGTTTGATATTCGTTGTCTCCTGAAGCATTTCATCCACGGTCTGGATCACCTTGGCGTTTGATGAATAGGCCCGCTGCGTCTGGATAAGCGCCGTCAACTCGCCCGCCACATCAGTGGCAGAGCTTTCACGGGCATAGCCTTCAATTGATCCGGTCGGACCATCGCCTGCATCCCACAGAAAAAACGACCCAGAACTAGGCGATACCTGATAAGATTGGTTGCTCAGTGAAATCAGGCCGTTTGTATTTGGCACATCAACCAATGGCACTTGATATATCCGTCGGATAAACCCTGTATCATATGTGGCGCTGATATAGCCGTTGTCATCAATTTCGACAGACGTCAGATTACCAACAGGCGATCCATCCTTGGTAATGGATGTCGGCGCAAAGCTGTCAGAAAGCTGCGTCAACCCATTAGGGTCACCCGCTTTACCAATGGTCATTGTCATCGGGCCACCGTCCACCGTTAGGGCCAATGTGCCATCCGTCGCATTATACACCCCGCCTGAAACAGTCGTCACCGAAGCAAGCGTGCCGCCGTTGGCCCGCGTATCATCAAAGACCAGCGTATATTCCCCAATCACAGCCCCGCCTTGAGCTGAATCGGTGATTTGCATGGTCCAAGTGTTTGAGGACCCCGTTGCCGGAATTGTTGGAGTAAAAGAAATATCCAGCGTTTCAGATGTGCCAAGGTTACCGAAATATTCGACCGACAACGGCAATGCGCCCCCTGCCTCACCCGCGTCGGTATTGGTTGCCGGTAGATTTACACCAAGGTTCATGACCGTCGTAGGGTCGCCTGCGGTTTGGTTGGCATTGATCACCACCGGCTCAAGACCGGCCATTGTATCGCGTGGGTATGTCGAGATCGTTCCGTCCGACTCCGCCGGCCAGCCCAGCAGTACCAAACCGGATTCGGTTTTTAGAACCCCGTTTGAATCAGTGTGGAATGACCCTGTCGTCGTCATCATCAAGGGTTGATTGCCCGTTGTATTGCCCAGCGATACCGCTGTGGTAACTGGCAACATTCCGCGCCCGCCAACTGCGATATCCATAGCATTTGAGGTTGATACCAGCGCACCGCGTTCTTCTATCAGGCGCACGGTAGAGGCCCGAACACCGCCTGCTGAATATTTGCCAGAGCCGGGATTGTTGTTGATTACAAGGGATTCAAAATCCGCCTCGGCCCGTTTATAACCATAGGTGCCAGAGTTCGCGATGTTATCGGAAATTGCGGCCAGACGTGTTGCATTGGCCGCAAGGCCAGCAACGCCTGCATTTAGCGAAGATGATATAGTCATGGTGCGCCTTTCTGCTGCATCGACCAGTTTGGTCTCGTTGATCAGCAATAAAGGCGCGCCATTAACAGAGCGCTAACAGGTAAAATTCGACCTATTTAAAATCCCGGCGACCACAATGAGCCGCGTCTTACATTTCACAAATCGTTCTTCTTAGATGTCCGACCGCAGCAGGATCAGTTCTATCCGGTTGTTGCGAATTGCCATCGGATTACTCACCGCCGGTTTGCGGTCCGCATATCCTGTCACCCGTTGAATGCGTTGCCCGTCAAATCCGTCACCTTCCAGAAGACGACGCAATTGGTCTGCGCGTGCGGACGACAAATCCCAAACCGGATTTTTCGCCAACACGATAGGTTGCGAACGGATATGCCCGCTTACGGCGACCTCGTTGCTGACAATTGCAAGGACTTCAGCCATCATTTTGCTGATCTCGTTCAACAATGGTGTTGGTGTTGGCCTACCCTTTTCAAACAACGGGGCACCCTTCAGGTCAAACAATTCGATAATCAGACCCTCGTCGGTGACACGGGTGACGATATGCTTCATCGCATTTTCCATCACCAGGCTTTCACCGCCACCACCCGACAGCATCGATTCAACTTCGGACAGGCTGTTACTTTCCTCTGAGGATTGACCTCTAGAGCCTTCCTGCATTGCGGCTGCAAAGGTTGCAGCACCCGTGCCGTTGCGCGCCAGGGTTTCTTCGGTGAACACACTGTCCCCCCCAAAGGCACCATCACCGCCACCCGAAACCCGGGCCAGTGGAACTGTCGGACTAAAATAGTCCGCAATCCCCTTTCGTTGACTTTCCGTCGTCGCGTTCAACAGCCACATCAGCATAAAGAAGGCCATCATGGCCGTCACGAAATCAGCATAGGCGACTTTCCAGGCACCACCATGGTGTCCGCCGCCTGCAATGATTTTCTTACGCTTGATGATAATGACTGGCGCGTTTGATTGCGCATTCATTCCACCACCTCGTTTATTCACCCAAGGACAGGGATAACAGGTCCGAGTAAACACCCTCTTAACCATTCAAATTGTTTGTATTTGGAAGATGGTGCCGCATGAGGGACTTGAACCCCCGACCCATTACTTACGAATTTTGACGTCCAACTGTTGGACAGGACCGTACAGCACCTCCATTTACCTGATAAGATCTTACAATCACTTGACTATTTTTTGTCCCAGTCTTGGACGGCGTCGGACTTCGTTGGCGAACGTTTGACGCACATCCCCTACTAATCCCCTACTAATTCCAATTGTCGCCCTACTAATCACCCCACTCCATCTGGACCTGTCACGGTTTGAATCCGCCCCTTTGATAGCATATTATGCAACAAAGGAGATGGACTATGGGACTGAAACGAAAGGACGATTTTCGCAAAGATGCGGTGCGCATAGCGCTGACCAGTGGGC
>Ga0209345_10000149_pt1 | contig 97460 bp, 195 predicted proteins | sample Cruoilmetagenom7_FD_187294 | JGI IMG/M metagenome (GOLD analysis project Ga0209345, IMG submission 187294) | Oil polluted marine microbial communities from Coal Oil Point, Santa Barbara, California, USA - Sample 7 (SPAdes) (version 2) | ecosystem: Environmental > Aquatic > Marine > Oil seeps ... | reverse complement strand
AGCAGCAACCCGCTTAACACTTTGGGTGTATCTGAACTGAATCCGCAGACATCTAACATACCAGGATCTTTTGGATCTGCAATTGTAAAGCGGGTTGCTGCTGCTGCAATTACTGCCAGCTTAGCATCATTACCAGACTTTTTGCGGTATGCAATCAAAGCTTGTGATGGTTGAATACGACCAGCCCAAGTTTCATTGTCTGTATAAATAAAGAAAGAATCTACATCCAATTTTTGCTGCTTAGCGTACTCCATAGGTAATGCACAATCTGTACGTCCGAATGTACGATTGGCTACTTTTCTAGTAGCGTCTATCAAAGAGTCAGAAGCAGAAATATCCAACGCTTTAAACCGATCAGAGAACCCAAAGATCATATAGTTAGGCTCCACATTTGCGGTTACCAAAGCCATAGCTGCTGTCAGTTCAGAGCATTTCATAAAGTTAATGCCCATCACATCATTCCAACCCATAGAACCTGATACATCCAATGCAAGTAATGTATTTTTACCAGTAGGCTCTACATTCTTAAAAGCTTTATAAAATCCACCTTCAAGAGCATCATTAATAGTTTGGACTGGATTCCAAGCCAAGCTACCTTTAATACCAGCACCGTTTGCATATACTTTTAATGCAATAAGTACAGCAATTGGATGTACTCTGCTTTTCTGCAAGTATTCCTGGTCACGCAACTTGTTTACAACCAGCTTAGATGCATTAGACATAGGCTTTAAAAGACCTATAGATGTCATTTTACCTAAGTTACGAATCATAGCAGTAAGTGGCATACGCTCTAACAGTGCTTCCCAAACAACAGGCTCACCTTTGTACTCGTTAGGAATCATCTCATGTGTCAGATTATAATCTGAAATCAGATTAACTACTTGAGTACGAGACAAACCTTCCTGCTTTATTAATTCGACACCTTTGATGATATCTAATCCTGCAGGTAATTGAATTACAGTATCCTTAGCATCTTTTTCAGATTTGATAAACTTACCATCATCAAAGACTACTTTGTTAGCAGCATAGCCGTACAGGAAGTCATGCTCATCATCCTTTGGCTTAGGCTTTGTTAACCGAAGTACGTCACGGTGAGTGAAACCTTCTCTGTTACGATACTTGACAATCTGATATGCCAAGCTAGGAGCCTTACGTTTTTGATACCAGTTTGCTACAGCGTTCTTTAACGCACGTCCCCAACCTCTCATTTCTTTTACATATGAGATAAAAGTAAACAGATGGGTAGCAGTTCTAGCTACTTTAGGTAAGTTCTCTAAAGCATGCTGGCGTACATCTATATTTCCATCAGCAGCACATATTGCCAGTACAAACAGTGCAGGGTCATTACGCAGGGCTAAACCTTCATCAGATACACGGACAACTTCATTGACAACCCGAATTCCATCTTCTTTGACAAGTCCTTTGATATGGCTTGTGTTATCCAAAGTCAGTTTATTCTGAGTCACATAGTATGTCCCACCTATGGAACCGATGATAAGGAATCGCAGTAATTGATCCCAATCATTAGATAAAAAGGTGTATCCACCTGCGTTGTTTTTTTCCATCTCTGCTTCTCTACCTGGGATAGCTTGAGATTGTGCGGTCTTCTTTTTAGAAGTAATGTCGCCATATGGTGCAGCCATTTTTGATTCTCCTTTCTTTCACAAAAAAGCCCTGCAAAATTGCAAGGCTCATTTTAAATATGTGTGAGCAAGTTAATCAGAGACAGGGGTTCATTGGAAGGTTAGATAACCCTGCACTTTTCGGCTCACAATTTCAACTTAAAATGAGCAAGTTAATCAGGTCTAGGGGGTATCTTAGAAGGATAACCTAAACCTATTCGGCTCATAATTACAAATTAAAATGAGCGAGTGATCTGTATCGGGGGTGATCAGAGTGTAAGTCCGAGAGATAACCCAACACATTCGGCTCATATAAAACAATATGGACAAGTTGCATATAACTAGGGGTGCCCTACCTATAGGGCTCTACTACCTAAGCAGTAGATTAGAGTCGAACTAATGATAACCTAATTAAATTCGGTCCATATATTTAAACGGTATAAGGGCAAGTTATTAGTTTTGGGGGAAGCTATGTCCACACACTAGATGGGTGTCGAACCCATATTGCCTGATAAACAGTCAGAGAACCCATAACAATTCGGCCCTTAATTTTAAACTCCTCTTAAATGATATACGGACAAGTTATTTAGGATTGGGGTTTAGGCGCTCTGCCAACTGAGCTACTTATCTTTTCAGATAAGAAGGGAATCGAACCCCTGACATCCTCCTTGCATGGATAACCCAATCCAATTCGGTCCGTAATTTTAAAACATTAAATGAGCAAGTAACGCGCTTGTAGGGATTAGCTCCCAAAAAGATAACCTACCAGCATTCGGCTCATCATTTAAATCTGTGGATGAACAAGTATTCATTAAGGAGTGTAGGAGTTGAACCTACAAATGGCATGTAGCCACTTTCATCGGCGATAACCCTTAATATTCGGTTCATCTTTCAAAACACTATATAACTTATATTATATATAATATTTCTAAACTTGCAATAGTTATACCTGTGGTTTTTGTGTTTTAATTAATTGTTTTAATTAACCATTGGTTTTCCTGTTGTTAATTGGAGCCAGCTATCAGAATCGAACTGATGATGGAAGATTACAAATCTACTGTTATACCACTTAAACTAAGCTGGCGGAGGCGATAATTTACCATATTGTTCTAACTGATGTTACGATTATAGGGTTTCTCTGAGGTGACAAGGTTATAATGTCCTCATCACATTTAAAAATCTGGTTTACTAGTATTTCTCCAGTGTCTGCATTATAGATACGCAGATAATCTCCTGCATGTATACCGTCAGTGATCTCTAATGATACGGTTGCAACGGTGTGTTCATCCCAGGTAAAACCTGCTGGTATGATTAGAGGTTTGATCTTCATAATACTTTCAGCTTTTACAATAGCAGGCGCTGCTGCCAGTGCTATCAAACCTTTTAGAACATCTCTTCTAGTAAGCATTTTTAAAGTTCCTCTTCACATTCTGCGCCAGCTTCCCAGCCAGCCCGCCATTCTGCATGTTGGTAATCTTCTTCATCAAACGGATTGTCATTATTGAAATCATCTCCGCGATGGTATGCTTCTACACCTTCTTGAAAAGCAGTCATCTCCACCTCTAAAAAATTAAAGGATTGTTAAATAAGTGTAGGCTTTCCACCTACTTGCCAGGTTTGAGCCTCGATCAGTTCCGGCTTCGAACATCCCAATCCTTACGGCAAGTGTATGTTTCATAGCGACAGGGCTTTAGCTCCACATACACCGTTCTGTGGTCCTCTGGACTATTGAATATATGTCTTAACCATACAGGGATTCGGGCATATATCCTCATTTAATAAGCGGTGCAAGGATTCAAACCTTGAAGCAGGATTGGCCATTAGTGCATAACCGTGAATTGTAGGTGTCACTAAGTTATCCCTCAATCCATGTCCGGTTCACCGCTGTCTGGGTCAAGATGATCGGATTCACACCGATTACGAGAAGGAGCGTAAGCTGAGAAACAATATTTAACGACCTGGTCAGCTCCGGCACCCGTCTTAAAGAATACTTTCATCTCCAATGTTCCAGTATTCCCACCTTGTTAAACCTTGTGTTAGAGAAAGAATCGAACTTCCTTTTCACTCCGCTCGGAGCAGCTTTGCCATTAAGCTACTAACACCTAAATTGGAAGGGGCAGATGGAGTCGAACCATCGAAATGCAAGGATCAAAACCTTGTGCGTTAGGCCAGCTTCGCCATGCCCCTAGTATTTCTCTGTCTTTCGTATATAGTACCAACTACTAGTCGGTTTCTTACGTGTCCAATAAGAACAATGGCATCCTTCATTGTCTACTAAATACCAAGTACCACCTAATAATTTACGAAACCATTGCCACATGTTCTTAGTTTTCACATTCGTTTAATTTAGTTCTCATTCCTTTAATAAGAATATAATCGTCTTTATCAAAGCGATGCTTTTTTACATATTTCTTAACTTCATTAGGAGATTGGCAACAGTGTGCCATACAGTCACCATCTGTTTCTGTTAAATGAATCACATAGTAGTACATGTTCCATCTTCTTTAATTGGTGCTCCATCCCAGAATCGAACTGGAGTTACAACCTTGAAAGGGTTGGGATCTAACCGCTGATCTAATGGAGCTTTTTTCTACTCTCTATTAGTAGCAGGTACTTCTCGTACAGGTCCACCTGTATCCCTTTTAGGTTTTATAACCTTAGCTTTTATAACCTTTAATTGAGGCTCATCAAAGTAGGTTAACTTTTGAGGTACACCATCTTTCAATTCTTTAGGCTGCAAACCGTAGGTGTTACAGTTGTGTAACCATTGAGTACGGCTATATATGACACCTTCAAAACCTGTGATTATATCTTTTGCCTCAGCACCTAACTTATGCTTAAACTTATGTTTTAACATGTGAATCCCCTGTAAAAGTAAATGGTGCGGAGAGAGGGACTTGAACCCTCACGATCTAAGATCGAGGGATTTTAAATCCCTTGCGTCTACCAATTCCGCCATCTCCGCAAATATTACGGTGAGACAGATAACTTTGGAACACCTGAGTCTTTCGTATCTAACATACGTGACAAGGCTCTGGACATTGCAATAGATGTACCTCTATCTTGATCGACTTCATCAAAATTAGGATTACATTTTGCAGTCCCTACGTAACTGATTTTTCCTGTGGACAATATAACTGTGGTATAGTTATCATGTGTTTCACACAGAGAGATTTTAAAATCTCTTTTAGCCAAACGTTTAAACTTCTTTTTTGCAGAGAGTTTATTAAAAACCTCAAGTGCTTTCTTTTGAAGTTCTTCTTTTTTTGAAACAGTCATTTCTAGCCTCTTTTTGTGTAGCAGTGATTATAGGAGTCCCAGTTTTCATTGCAAAGGTTCTGAGATATCCTAAATAATTTTGTAAAAGTTTATACGACTTCATTTAAAAATCTCATAAAATAAAATAGGACAAGTTGATTGCAAATAGAGTTATATTGCTGCCGCCTGCTCCGCTCGGCTACTCCCCGTTAGTGTCGGGGAGACAGGATTCGAACCTATGTATAACAGCTCCGCGATAATCTAATTACTTCGGTCCTATATTCTAAAACTAGTAGTAAGGCAAGTTGTTGTAAGTAGGCATTTTGGACTATTGTCTAACCACTCGACCACTCTTCGTTAGAAGAGGCAGGATTCGAACCTACGTACCACAGTGTGTGATAACCTAATTACTTCGGCCCTACATTCAAAAAAGTAAACAGAACAAGTTATGATACTGGTTTAATTTATATTGTCTTTCAACAATAAAGGACTGTTACTATTGCCCGTACTTCTTGTCAGTAGATAATCCAGTCTCTTCGGTTCTGCTTTTCTAAAATTGTTGTATTACATTATATATAATATTTGCTTACTTGCAATAGTTATACCTATGTTTTTATGGTTTTGTTTTACTGTCACATAAACCCATCAATTGTTTATACCCTTGCTTACCTTCAATCAATGCACCGAATAAATCTTTGCCTTCTTTTAAAAATGTTCTGATGCGTTCTTCTACAGTACCTTTTGTTACGAAGTGGTAATAGTAAACTCGTTTTGTTTGTCCTTGTCTATGTACTCGTTTCTCGGCTTGACGTTGCCATATAGGTCTATCAGTAGGTTCATAGAATACGCAATAATTTGCAATCTGTAAATTTAATCCTGTAGAACCTGTAGCTATATTTAGCACAAGAAACTTGCAGGTTTTCTGATTTTTAAATTTACGTAACTGCCCTGCTGTATCCTTCTCTGTAGAATTTAATGCTGCATAAGATATTTTCTTTTTCTTCAGATGATTACAGATTACCTCACCACTGCTATTGAACACATGAAAAATAACCATCTTAGAGGTTTTAGGCATATCCTCTATTAGATTATCTAAGGCATCAAGTTTTTCATTATTGGAGAATGTTATTGTAAATTTTTTACCGTCCTCATCTTTTTCATATACGAAACCTGATGCTATCTCCCTCATTTTGATGTAGAAATTTTCTTGTCTCCGTACATCATTGTCCTTAGTATCCGCAGCCTGTTGCAACATATCTCGATAATATGTAATTGCATCTAAGGATAGGGACACAGGAACTACTTTATGTACACGCTTAGGAAGATCCTCACATTCAATATCCTCGTATCTAAGAGATCTATTTTGTAGAGTGGTATGTAACTCTTCTTCCATAGCCTTTTTAAATTTGTGCTCCCACCCTCCCCAAAAATTTTTCTTTGTTGTGAAAAATGCAGATTGGTACATACCTTTAAGACCTAATGTTTCACCGTGATCTATTAATTGAAACTGTGCCCATAAATCTATAGGGTCTCTTCCAAACGGTGTTCCTGTTAATCCGTATCTATATTCACATTTTTTAGAAATGGAATGGCAAAGTGAGTAGGTTAAAGAGGTAGTGTTTTTCGCTTTGTGAATTTCATCAAATACAACCATTTGAAATTTTGAGGTGAAATTTTTTACTAATGCAGGTACAGGGGTTCTTTCTTTTACCTTTTTACCTTTCTTTTTTTTCTTAGCTGGTTGTAATTCAGTCATCATGGTTTGAAGACCGTCATAATTAATTACGTAGATATGAGCATGTTGATCTAGCAGTTCCATTCTTTCATTTTTATTTCCATGCAATAATACATAATCGAAGTTAGTATGTTCTAGAATTTGTTCTTCCCAACCTTCTATATTGATTACGTTAGGTACTACAACTAAAATCTTTTCTATTTTTTTCAACTGCAAATAATAAGACATCAGCATTAAGGATATAAAAGTTTTACCCAAACCCATATCTAAAAAATACATAAAATTAGATAAGGAAGCACCTATGTAGTAAGAAGCTTTTTGATGGCGAAAAGGCGGGTGTTTAAGAGTTACTTCAACAGGTAACTGGGCAATAGCTTCATCCATTTCTTTATGTGAAGCTTCTTTGATCCAGTTAAAACTTTCTAAATCTCTTGCAAGGTAATCATCTATTGCTCTTTTAGAGATCATTCTTCAGGTTCTTCTTTTTTCTTGTTCTTTCTACGTATTTTAGAACGGTCAAACTTTGTAACCTTTCTACGTGTAGTTTTTTCCTTCTCAGGTTTTTCTTCTTGTTCTTCCTCTTTTTCAGATGTTTGATTTGTAATCATTCTAGTGCGTGAACTAGATTGACTAGTGCCTGTATTACTACCATCCGTAGGTAGCATTTCTAAAGTATCCCAATACCTATTATCCAATTTTGCAGCATCCATACAGAATTGACCTATTCTATAGTTCTGTGTAATGACCACTGACTGTTCTCTTTCTTCATCACGGGCTTTAGCTATGAATAATCTTGCAAGCCCGTAGCGTTGCTCCTGACTAGTCTGACAATAGGCAATTATGTTATCAGCGGTAGCAGCTTTTGAATAATCTTCAGCTAAATGTTTCAGAGTGATAACTTTTGCATCCTCAGCTAGTCTATTACTTTGTGATGCTGTAACCACGGCACAATTTCTTTCTACAGCAATTCTACGTAAATTCTTATATATGTTGCCTGTATCAACTCTAAGATTTGCTGAATCTAGTTTCATCAGATCAGCATAGTCAACAATAATGACATCAGGATGGAAGTGTTCGAATCTATCCAAGGCATCTAAATACGCTTCCAATCCTTGCATTGTTAAAGCGCCTGTAGGGAAACGTTTTACCCATAATTTTAATCTATTTTCAAGTCTTTTTATTTTTTTACCAAGTGAAACTTCTGCATCTAAATTATCTAAAGATGGACGCTCTATAAGTTCACCTTGTGTATCTATAAAACGCCCCATTTCATCACGTTTAATACTTCGGTAAGGGTTTTCACCTGCACGTTTACTGAATGAGAAAAAGGTCTGCATATACCGTTGTGACATTTTTAATTCTGACATTTCCAAGGATATGTGAAGTACCTTTAAACGCTGCATAGCACAGAACTTACCTAAATGTATCATCATCCAGGTTTTACCTCTGTTAGCAGGTGCCAATATAACAAGCAACTCACCTTGAGCAGGTCCAAACCCCATTTTATCTAAGGGAGGTATACCTGTAGAATACGTAGGTATGATAGCATCGAAGAAGCGTAGACTTTGTTCGGAATCAGCAAAGAAAATACCAGGTTCAAATAATTCTATCTGACTATTTAAACTACTGGTTAATACGGTTTCCGCTTTGTCTAAATCACCATCACGTACATAAGTAGTAGCATCAACAATAGCTGATTTTAATTTTTGTTGTCTAACGAAGGTACGTACTTGATCCAGTACATATTTTTGATTAATAGAGTCACGGAACTCATATAGATTTAATAAGATTTTTTGATATAAATCAGCTTTCCGTTTATCCTTTTTATCCTCTAGTTTTTCTTCTAAAAGGTCAGCAAGGTGTTCTTTCGGAGTTTCTTTGAACTTGGTATAATAGGCAACTACTTGTTGAGCAATATCCTTATAGATATCAGATTCAAATAATCCTACATCTACAGTGTTTACTATGATGCCTGCTGCATCATCATCAAAGCAGAGTAACGTTAGAATATTTTCAGCTAAGGCGCCATGAATATTATTATCGGCTGTACTCATTCAATCGCCTCTCTCATTTTATTAGTAAAAGTTATACCTAAGTTTTCCAGTAAATAAATAACGTTCCTGTAGTTAGCATCCATGGGAACTACTTTAGGCATTCTAACTTTTCTCTCATAAAATGGGAAAGGTAGTGTAATTAAATCTACTTTCTTTTGTAACTCTTCTTTATTCTCGTCCTTGAAAGCCTCGTGCTTATTTGTATCAAGTAATATTTTAGCGGCAGTTTTTGGACCTATTCCACGAAACCCTGGTACTCCATTATGGGTACCAACAAGGGCTGTGTATTCAGTCCATGTTTCTATAGGGACCCCAAATTCTTCGTTAAATCCTTCTATACCGTATGTACCATCACTGTCACTGAATTTAGATTTTTTATAAAGTCTAACGTTATCGTATATCAGTAATTGATTTAGATCAGTATCATTTGAAAGCACTATAATCTTATCAAATTCATCTTGGTGCATATCAACTGCAAAGGCTATTAAGTCGTCAGCTTCAAGACCTTGGACTGCCCACGTAGGTAACCCTAGTTCTTTTAATAATGTGTTAGTAAGATCTGTATTAACTGTTAAAGCATTACCAAAATCAAAGTCATCGTTTCTTTTTTTCTTTTTTCTATCACCTTTATAATTAGGGAATAGTTCTTCTCTAAGATAAGGTTTTTTATCCTTACAAATTAGGTAGTGTGTAGGTTGATGGATATGAATCAATTTCACTAACTGATTGAAAAATCCATAGATACCACCTGTAGGAACTCCTCCGTATTCAAGTTCTTGGTTAACAGCTAGAGACCTCATGAGTGTGTTTAGAAAATCTATTATTACTAAAATTTTCATTCTATAAGCTCCAACCCTATTTTAAGAAAGTCTTCACTAAGCTTTTCTTGCTCGGCAAATTTATGCAACACCTCAGTTTTGCTTATAGATTTGTAAGCATCCTTCCCTGTTTTATGTTGCGCCTTTTCTAAACGTGTATTTGGTTCTTTCTGTAATTTAAGGTCACATAACTCCACACCTGCATCTTCGCACATGTTCTTTATTTCTTGTTTGTGTACAGGCCAATCATGTAACTCTGCATTTGCTAAGGTAAGTGTTATTTTTAACTGGTCATTTTCTTTTACACTGATCTTTTCTAGTTCATCAAGAGAATTTATTCGGACATGTAATTTTTGAATTGTGTCCATATTTAATTCAGTTGTTTCACCAGTTTCTTGATCTAATAGTAACCCTCTACCTAGATAATCATCACCGAATGCTACAGGGTAAGGTGTTCCTACGTAGGTTAAAGGTTTAGTTACACCTCTTATGTTTATATCTTGCGGTACATGGATATCACCTGAAAATATTTTTGCTGTACAACCTTTAAATATAGCCGTACTTAGACCTGTTTTCATTTCATGGTAATTAGATACAACACTACCAATTACACTTTGGTGCAGAAAAAAGTAGTCTATAGAATCATCAGTAAAATCTATATCTGCCCATTCTTCTTCAGGGTTTCTGCTATGTGGTAACCAATAAGAATTTCCTAATCTACTAGGAGTGTCTATGAAAGTAACATTTGCATACCATGTAACAAATTTAAAAAATGGATGGTCAGGTTTTAAGTAATCGTGATTTCCTTTCAGTATAATCACAGGTACAAGTGCTGCGCATTTTTTTATTTCTAAAGCAATATCATTTACCAATTCAGAAGGATGTCTATCTTTTTTGTCGAGGACATCACCTAGTATATATAGAACATCTACTTTATGTTTTTCAATTACATTTCTAGTCCATTCCCAAACACTCCATTTATAACGGTCACGTTTACTTTCGGTTAAATGTAAATCACTGATAAGGAATGCTGTTGGCATGATGCACCTATAGAATAGCGGGCACTACACCCGCTACTTGATTATTGATTAAGCGGCTTCTATTAAACCTGCTTCTTTAGCATAGTGCTGGTACATCGGACTTCTAGCCTTGTAAAAAACAGTAGAAACCACACTGTCGAAAGTGTGTTGGGCTCTTTCGCTCTTTGATTCATGTGTAACCATAGCAGTGAAATGGTTATATAAATCCCACATGGACATAGGAAAACTATCTTCTAATGCATCTAACTTGTTCAGCATGAAGTTAGGAAAACGGCGGGCACAAGCATCTACAGCTATATGGAAAGGTACCTCAATTCTACGCCAAGCTTTCCATACATCAGTAACGGTTTTAGCTTGTTCCATCATGTTTTGAATGTTTGTTGCTACACCTTCAGGTGACCAGTTTTCTAATAACTCTCTACCTTGTATCTGTGCAATATCATCACCGATTACCATACCGTTATCACATACATACCGATATGCTCCTACACGTACTTTGAAAGGTAGTGCTTTGTCATAAGAATTATAGAGTATTACATGAAGGCTACTTGTATCGTTACCACCTAAGTCGATTACAGGTTCATCAGGCATAGTGAACTTAGCCTTCATTTGAGCACCTTGTTTAAAAGTTTTTACATCTACTCTAGGTTCTGAACCGTATGCTGATTCAAGAGCATTTGCAACAAGTTCAACTGCTTCTTTATGGTGTTTTACTACAGACTTAGCAGAAATTACACTGAACAGCCTTTTATGGTCTTCAGTAAGAACTACCTGCTTTTCATTGAACTCTTCGACCTGTCCCAATTCAGGGAAAGCCTGTATAAGAGGAATTGTTTGTATCGGTTGTGTCCAAATAGGATCATTTGCTGTCAGTTGCATGAGAATCTCCAAAGATGATTAATGCTGTGTATGCACTAAATTATACCTATGTTTCTCAGGTTATAGTCCTGCGCTGTCTTTTTATTTCTAAATATTCTGCAGGATCTTTAACAGCAATGAATTCATCTAATTTGATTAAATGTAATCCGTACCTTGGATATACAGCTCTAACTAAATCAAAACAATCGAAAAAGTCTATCCCAAATTTATTAAAGCCTAGTAAGATAGGCCTGTTATTTTGTCGAGCTATTAACATAGGTTGTTTTTTAAATTCTTCACATTCTCTTAATAGTTTTAACCAAAATTCTAGAACACCTGTTTTACTGTCATAGACAAGACCATTAAGATTTAAATCTTTGTAGTGCTTACATTCGATTATGAATCTATTAGTGACAGTGTACCCTATATCTTCAAGAGCAATAATGTCACCTGCTTGATTTTTAAAAAGCACACCTTTTTTGGCATGAGCAGTAGCTTTTGCACCTGATGCAGGAGAGCGATCAAACACCTCCTTTCGTTGATCATATGTAATCCACATTGAGAGTTTCTTAGCTACGGCGTTCTCAAAATTATTACCTTTGTGCTTTTGACCACCTCTTCGCATTTTTATAACCTTTTAAAAGTTTCATTTGTAGGTAAATGTAGATTTTTTATCCATTTTATATTGTCCTTTACTTTCCATGCAGAGATATCAATGTGTGAAATATCAATACCTTTAAAGACATTTAATCTAAAACTAAATAGCGGTGATAGGCAAAATTTTGAAAGTTTAGAATTGAAAATTTCAAAAGGTGCTACATCGTCTTGGTGATGTAAAGTAAGAGTAAGTCCATCAAGATAAGAAAGCACATTGTATAAGTCTATGAGGTGTGTGCATTTAGCGGTGTACATATAAATTACAGCATTAGAGGTTTTTTTAATTGTTCTTATGGTGTTTATTACAATCTGTGGTTCTAGCATAGGTTCACCACCTGTAAGCATGATTATATCGTATTGACTAAAATCTTTTTCTACTGGTAGTGATTGTAAATCCCAATCATTGTTACAACAGCCTGTACAACTCCTATCACACTTTTCAAAAAGTAATAACCGTAATTTTTTCATTTTTCAGTTCCCATAAAAAAAGCCCGTAACGTGGGCCGGACGTGTCAATTAGTGTCTATCGAATGACAACATCACAGTATCACAGGAGTGATAAACTCTAACTGACAATTGGCAACTGCTTATTAAATTGTTATACATATTGTATAAAATTACAAAGGTTATGCAAGCGTTAATATTTGCTGTTTACCGGCATAAAGGCTTTTTCTATTTTTTCCCATGCCTCAACAACAGCTACATCCAAAACTTTTCTAGCATCACGCATTTCCTTCCCTCGTAAGCCCCTCATCTTGCGTATAAGGGCTCCTTGCTTCTTACTGTCAAGTGTGTCAGCAATGTCAGTTCCTAACACATCTGAGGCGAGTTTAAGTTCACTTACTATATTTAAAAACTCTATATGTGCAGCTAGATCATCTACACCATATCCGAAATAAATGGGGAACTCACACTCTCTAAATGGTAATCCTACTTTATTTTTCTTACATTGTGCTCTTACTTGAACACCTATTATGCGTTGAATACCTTTAGAGGTTTTCTTATGTTTTTTAACCTCTCTCAACCATAGAACTTGAGAAGCATAAAAATCTAAAGCTCTACCACCAGAACGGGTGTGTTTGGCACCTACCATAGCACCTATGTTGTCTCTTACCTGAGAAATAATCTTTAAATGAATATTCGTTTCTTCCAACCTTGCGGCAAGTCTACGAAACATTTCAGACATCTTTTTTGGTTTAGACCCACCGTAAGAACCTTCATCTATTTTTCGACCCAGCTCTGCTCTATCAGATAAGGCATCTAAGCTATCTACAATGAATAGTCCTGGTAGTTTATTCTTTTCATGTACCTCAATAATAGTATCCAACAATTCAAAAAGTTCTTCAATGGTGTTTTCATTTCGATCTTCAAGAAAATCTATAGCATCAATAGGCATACCTAGTGCAGCAGCGTAATCTTGATCAAATGCAGCTTCAGCTTCCATGTAGTAAATTAATCCATCAGGATATTCCATATTAAAATTGGTACAGGATTCTATTGCGAGTAATGTTTTACCACTACTTTTGTCACCTACTACATTTGAAATACGACCAAGTGGCCAACCGCCACCTAATACACAATCAAGTAGTTTGCAACCACTAGGAATAAATTTTAATTTGCCTTTATGTACTTTAGTGAAGTAACTACCAGTAGCTGGTTTGTCTGCTGGTTTTAGTGCTGCGCGTTCTGACATTTAAACTCCTTCAAATGAATAGGGGCGCGTTAAGCACCCCTACCTATAGGTATTACTTACCTCTACGTTTACGTAACCCTGATAACTTATCGGTCACTTTAGAACGCCGGGTAGAAGTTCCTCCATCATCGTCCTCTTCTTTCTTAGGTTCTGGATCATCTTCCTTTTCAGGCTCTTTCTCTTTCAGTTTCCTACGAGAACGAGCAGGTTTCAAACCTAGTGCATCACAGATATCATCAGCTAATTCACCATCACTATCATAGTTACTAGGATCAATATCTAAACCTGTTTCCTCTACAACTGTATCTAGATCATCACCTTGTAGACCTTGGACTTCTTCATAGGACATATCAAACTGTGGTTGATCCTCTTTTTCAGCACGTTCAGAACCTCTACGTGAAGAACGACTATCATCATCCTTATCATCCTTATCATCCTTATCATCATCGGGCGTAGTAGTAGCAGGTGCAGTACCTTCGAATACTTGCTTAATGCGATCATATTCGTAGTATTTGACTATCTCAGGGAGTGGTAAATCTTCTAAGAGATCAACCATATCATCATCCAACTCCAGTTCACTAGGTCTACGAGCAATGGATACAGAGTATTCAGTACGTTCACCTGAACCTGTGCGTGTAACCTTAACGTCAAAGCCTTCTTCTGGATCGTCTACAGGAAAAAATTCCCTTGAACGTGAATCAGTAGCTTGGATCATGATCTCTTTATCTACAGTCCATGGAGCAGCCCAAGCTTTTACACCCTCACCTTCTCTATCACGATCTATCAGATAGAAAAGAACACGCTTGGTAGGCTTTAACTTTCTAGCGTAATCTTTATCACCTTCGTGTTCTGCCCTCATACGTTCTTCACATATCGGGCATGCTTCCCCTTTCATCTTGTTTAAGCATGTGTAGGCAGCATTATCAGGACCGATATTGTAATGAACATACAGATCATGACCGTAATGTTCTGCATCGTCCCAAGAAGGTGGTAAAATACGTAGTAAGTTCTGTCCTTCAGAAGGTTTATATAATTTGATATCCTCATTGATGTAAACATCACGGGAACCTGCTGATTGTTCTGCTCTTTTACGAGCATTGTCATAAGAACGTTTTGTATAAGAAAATTTTCTTTTTCCCATTTTTCTAATCTCCGATTTGTTTATGCATGACGTACAAAAGTGTACAAGTTGCAGTTATATTATACCTTAAAAATCCTCAAAGGGTTAGGGTTTATTTCGAGTTTCAAAGTCTTTTTTTGCCTGCAGAATAGCCGTGGTAGCTACCTTAAAAATTATATAAATAATGAAGGCTGTTGCGGCTATGGCAAGCACTATAAGTAAGGCTTGTCCTAAGTAATCGAATAATTTGAACATTGTCAATCTTTAGCCGTTTTCCTTTCACGGGTTCTTAAAGGTCTACGTTTTTCTGATACCTTTTGCCTTCTGTTAGCTGAATCTAATTCATCTTTATCATCAGTACTCTTAGTAGAAAATTCAGCAAAATATCCTGATACATATAAGCTAGCCAGTTCACGCAACATGAAACCTCGTTGTATGAAGGCTTCTTTCAAAGCCAAAGCTTCATCGGCTTTCATCTTACAATGTAAGAAGTGCTTATAGGCATTTTGATAGTCCTCTGTTAAGTGAACTTCACTGTCCAAGGATTTTTCAGTGAACTTTACTTTATCCTCAAGATGGCCTGTTCTATAATCAGTATTAATTTCTGCTTCTATTGTAGCCAGGTCATTCTTTGCATGATCTCTTGCATCTATAGCTGCGGTTGTAATTTCAGCTACTCGGTGAAAAAAGTGTGCTTGACGTTCAATATCTGTATCAAGACTAAACTTATCAATCTGTAAATATTCTTTTAAATCTGTAATGCTATTCATCATCTGCTCCAAAACATAAATTACCTACTGCTAACAATAAGGGTGCTTTTTTCTCTGAAGAATTGAACGGTTCAGAAAAAGATTCTAAAACAGTAAGAACTTTAATTGCCTTACGTTCATCAGTTGTGTTTAATAGTACCTTGGACATGTAACTTACAATAGTAAGCCTTATTGTTTCTGGTGGTAACTCTTCCATATCATTAATCAATCTAATTGCACGTTTCCAATTAGGTGTTTTTAACAACAGCCTACACAGTTCAATAATAGATTTATTGTCACTAGCACTTTCAAGAATATCTTTAAGATCTTCTATATTTTCTACACCTCTAGCCTTGGAAAGCAGAGTCAAAGCTTTTCTAGGACTCCCGTCAGCTTCTTGAGCAATTAGAGTAGCCATCTTTTCGGTGATAGGGATTTCTTCTAACTCAGCTATTACATCCACTAATTCAGCTAAAATATCGGAAGGTACTGATCTAAAGTTATATTGACTACATCTTGTTTTGATTGTTTCAGGTACTTTATCCTCTTCAGTAGTACACAGGATAAAATAAATATGAGCAGGTGGTTCTTCAATAGGTTTTAATAATGCTTGCCATGCTTGTTTAGAGAGTGAATGACATTCATCAATTATAATTACTCTTGTAGGTGTTTCACCAAAGCCTGTGTATTGTAAAGAAGCAGAAAGTTGGCGTACACCATCTACACTAGAATGTGAGGCTGCATCAATTTCTACAAGACTAGAAGGTTCACATCCTAATTCATTAGCAATGATTCTACCTACAGTAGTCTTACCACAACCACTTGGACCTACTAACAGGTAAGCATGAGGCCAAACATTTTTTTCTTGGATGTGTTTTAAAGAATCAATAATATGGTCTTGTCCAATTACCTCATCAAATATTTCAGGTCTATAGGCAACATGTAGATCTTCATTCATTATTGATTTCCTTAAGGGAGATTGAGAATATAGCTTGTAACTATATATACCTATATTTTTATTAAATGTTTAAAATTATTGCGGTTCTACAGAATCAACACACCATGGTTCTCGTTTACCACCAGAATATGGTTTTGCTAAATTTGCACGTAGCAGGACATGGGAAAGACTTATACCATCTACATAAAGGAGTCCTAAAATACGCCTAGCATATTTACCAGGAGTGACTTCTGCAACTTCTATTTCACCTTCATTTTGATACACAAATTTAGTGGTAAGTTCTTTAGCACGTAAACCAGCTTCTTTTTCACATTTTGATCTAGTACGAGTTTCAGGTGTGTTTACACCATTTAATCTCAATCTTGTGGTAACATGAAGATCAGGCCACACAAGCACGGACACTTCAATGGTGTCACCGTCTATAACTCTTATAACATTAGCTTCATATCCATGGGCTTGGATTGCAATAAAAAATAAAAACACTAACAAAATTAATTTTTTCATTCTACGTAACCTTGTTTAATTTAGTACCTATAGCACCGTACGCGAAAGCAAGTACTTCACGTTCTGTACTTACTCCATTTATAATTTGGTATTCAAATCCTTCATATATTTCAAGTAATAAATCATAAACATACACAGGTTCTTTTTTTCTAAAGAATCCTAATTTAGCAGGTTCTATCATATGTTCATCTACAAACCATTTTTTATCTGTTGCTTTACATAGATCAGGTAAAATTTCACAGATTTTAGAACTGCTTTTTGGAAAAGCTGGAGGGTTGCTTCGCCATTCACATAAAGGCATTACTGTAACTCCGTATAAGCTTCAATAGGTCGTAATCCTTTTTCTACCTTCATAAATTCTGTAGAAGTAAAAGTACCAACCTCTTCTTGGTCACACCAATTTTCACCAACTGCCACTTCAATAGCAATAGGTACGTTAATCCATTTATAAGGTACACAACACATTTCTTGAGCAATAAATTCTATCTGATCTTCTAATTCATCATCAGGTACGAAACTGGTTACATCATCGTGAATATTCATCACAACTTGAATCCCTTCATTTGTAAGTCTATTCATAGCATTTACACATATATCAGAGGCCGTTCCTTGAATAGGTGTATTGATAATTTTGTTCATTGCAAGAGGTCCATATCTTCTTCGACCTGTTAATGTTTCTACGTATCCATGTTTTTGATAAAAATTCTGAACCCAGTCTTGCCATTTCTTCACACCTCTAAAAGTGTTCCAAAATTCTTTAAATAGGTCTAGGACAATGTCAGTAGGTACACCTAGTGCTCTAGCAATCGAATAAGGTGAAGCTCCATAAAATGCAGGGAAGGTCCATTGATTCTTTACATCCTTTCTGAACTTCTTCATTTTGTCTAGATTATCAATGTTGCGTACTCCACCAACTACTTGCGGATACTCTTCTGCAATTTTAATAGCCCAATCCATATGCACATCTAGGTCATGCCATAAGGCATCACAGAAATTATTATCCTGAGAAGCTACACCAATGATACGTGCTTCGATCTGTCCGTAGTCAGCAGATACAATCCAATGATTTTTTGGTGGTACGATTAGCCTTCTAATTTCTTTGCCTTTTCTATTAGGCCAGTTTTGCATGTTGGGGTTATTAGAAGAAAGACGACCAGTTGCAGTTTCATATAGATTAAAGTTAGTATGTAATCTTCCATCTGAATGATAACAATGCTTTATAAGAGGTGTGATGTAGGTCCCCATTTTCTTTTGAAGTGCTCTGTAACGCAGTGTAAGGGGGGCTATAGGAACATCTTTTAGTTTTGATAGTACATCTTCTCCTGTAGTATAACCGCCCTCTTTTGTGCGTAATTCATCGTCTAATCCACAAACTTCTTTCAGTAGACGCATGAGGTTGTGAGGTGATTCAGGGTTGTATGGACCATACCGAGATTCATAATCTATTACTTCAGAAGATTCTTTTAATTCTTTTTCAATACCCTTTATTTCTTTTGTAAGTTCTTTTTCAACCTCATCACGTAATTCATAATCTATAGGTATACCTATTTGCTGACATTTTGTTAATGTCGGTATAGCTTTGCATAGTTCATAGTACACTTGTAATAATGAAGGTACTTTCTTTAATTTTTTGTGTTGTTCTAAGTACAGCTTGTGTGTCCATTTAGTATCAAGACCGTTATAAGGTAATACCTTGGATAACGGATAGTCTATTATTCTTGAAGTATCTATATTAGAAAGTTCTTTTAAGTTAAAACCGAAGTATAGTCTTACAAGTATATCCAGACTCATCATGCCTCTACGTTCATCAAGAACATAGGCTTGTCCTTGGGTATCCCCCCAATTAGTTTGTGTTAGTACATCTTCACCATAAAAATTTTCAAAGGCTAGCCACTCTAATTCGAACTTGGTGTTGTGCGCTATTTTGGTAGCAGATTTAACTAAGTATTCTTTTATTGCTGCATCAATTATTTTTAGTTGTTGCGGTGTCCAAGCACCTGGATAGTGAACTGGAAATGCAACTGTTCGATCATAGGTACCTATAGATATTGTTATGATTTTAGCGTCCTCAATGTAAGGACGTAATCCATTTGTTTCAATATCAACTGCATGAGGTTCTTCTAAATTAGTAAATTCTTTTAACCAATCTAGTACTTTATTTAATTCTTTATCAGATTTATTACCCTCAGTCCATACAATACCTTCCATGTAGTTGTCATAGATTTTAGGTTCAGGTAATAGATCATTTTCAATTAGATGTAGAATGTGTTCCATATCCTTTTCGAAGATATGGTCATACTCTGTTTTGATATCTTTCTTATTTGTTTTTTTATTGAAGCGCCTTTTTTCCAACACAAATTCAGGATCATATATTGGGTAGTACCAACATACATGTGTCCCTATTTTTACAGGGACTAATCTACGCCTCCATTTTGCTACATTACCAGTTTGGAATTGCCATGAAAGAGGAAGTTGTCCTGCACCTATTATTACTTCAGGTTTAGTATCTTCAATGTCCTTTTCCAAATATCCTTTACAACACTCTATTTCTATTTCATCAGGGGGTTTTGAAGAGTGGCAACGCACTGTGTTGTTGTAGCGGATTAGTTCATCCCAATTAGGTCCGTACTGTTGTAATAAGAATTCTCCCCCAGGATCACTTAAATGATCTCCAAATTTATCTTCCTCTTTACTTAGAGCACCTCTAAGTATATAGATTACAGGTTTGTCACTTCCTTGTGGTTCCATCTTTGGAGTAAATCCTTTAAGTTTAGCTCTAGGACAAACTTTACATCCAAGTTCCTTTGCAGTGTGCAGTGGAATTTTTTTGTTGGATCTTTTGTTTGTTCCACCTGAATCAGGGAAGAAGAACCCCATACTAAACTCCGGTGTTTGAGTGACTGATTAATTGGATAAATGTACTGTCAGCATCTTTCATGACAATCAACTTCGATACAATAGCAATACTGTCAGCTACTTTAAAACCGCGCTGAATCAAAGCAGGATCAACTTCGAATCTAAAAGAACCTAAGTCATTAGAAAATCCTACGGTATCTATAGCTTTACCAAAAGGACTTTCTGTATTGAATACTGCTTCTGTATTATTGATGGTAACTTCAGAAGTAGTGATATCACCTGTAGTTAACAGCACCGAAGCACGTTCTAATGTAGAGTCTAAATCTTCTGGAGCTTCTACAAAATCGGTATCTTCAATACCTTCAATCATATTACCTATAATTACATTGTAATCCATTAGATTTGAAGCATTGATTAATCTAGAAAAGATTTTACAGGAACTGTTTTCGCCTAATTCAGCAACTACTACAGATTCATCAAAATGGAGTGTGATGCTATCCATATTTTCTGCATAGTATTCTGAAAGTTCAATTACTTGATTACAGAAAAATGCAGGTGTAATTATTTTGGTTGTTTCTTCTACATCAACCTCTACTTCAGAAAAGAACATAGAGATAGATTTATTATCAGTAGAGAATATGGTCATTCTATCTTTTTCTAATGACCAAGTAATACCAGTTTGTTCAGGATGAGATGGATCAATGCCTACTGATGTCAAGCATTTTTTCAAACCTACAAGAAATTCTTTTGGTATCTGAATAGACTTAAGATCATCAGTATTCGGTATGTCGAAAACAAATTCTTCAGGTGACAATATAGGTAATCGTAATTTTGTTTTACCTGATAATAGATTGATGTTTCTATCATTAGGCATTTCGACTCTTACGGTTTCTGCTGTCATTGTACCTAGCATTTTTAATAGCAAGCTACCAGGTACGGCGCAATTCAATTCACTCTCCATAGATATAGAGATGCCTGCAATATCGTTGTAAGCCACAACACTATCATTGTCAAAACAGAAATGGGTCAGAATAGGAATAAAGTCCTGACTTATTAAGAAAGGCTTTGCATGATTCAGCTTAACACTTAGGTCTTTTTTATTCATAGATCTTCCCATTTACGTTGATGGATACTTCAGTAGTAGCAAAAGCTTTAGTATTTTTGCATACCATATATTTAATTGAATTAATAATCTTAATCATACTACGTTGTACCTCTATTTCAATTTGCTCATCTGTTAAATGCGCAGCACCGAAACTTGAGATACTTAAGGCTTCCCTCAAAGTGTTTACAGTCTTAGCAGCCTCAGTTATGTGCTTGTTCTTTTTTGGTTCTTCTAAAGCATCCGGCCATGCTGATGTGTCAGAGTCATGATTTGTAAGGGATCTTGGTTTTACAGATAACTTTCTCCGTTGTATCGGTTTATCGGTAGGTACTTCCCTGTCTGTTATTTTAGAAGTAGGTGATCCTGTAACTGCAACTTTACTTTGCTCAGGAACCTTCCTAGTAAAAGGGAATTCATCATGTACAAGTTCTGTAGGCTCAATCACCGTAACATTTCGTCTGCGTCTAGGAAGCAGTTGTAGTAATCGTGCATCTTCACCTGCAAGATGCTTCTCTTGTAAATCCATTAGATTCTGGTTGTGTCGTTTGTAGTAATAACTTCCGAACCAATAGGTTTCAGGTTCATTTATTTCACCTAAGAGATCTACGAAACGTGATAGATTAGTAGAAGCACCACTAGGAGTTCCGGCAAGAATAATGTTTGCACCTTCTCCGTATCCGTTATTTTTTTCAAGGACTTCTTTTGCAGCAGCTTCCATCTGTTTAAAGAATTTAATGTTCAGTACATCCCTAGCGTCATATCTACGTTTGACATCCTCAAAAGTATAGCCGTATTGACCAAAGTATTTTTCTAATAGATCAGAGTACAAAGGAGATTTATGATCCATGTGATTGGTATGATTGGAGCGTCTAACTGTTACAGGGAGTGACATAGGAGGAGTAAGGTAATTAAAATCAATTACTTCCTTTCCTTTCATAATAGGCTTGGGTATGTACACAGTACCATTACGTGATAGCGCAGTCCATGTGCTGGCATCACACGTATGCCAGGGGTACTTGGCAATTAGTTCAGGACTGGCTACAGCAAATCCGTGGGTCTTTACTTTCGGATGTCCGTATTTATCACACACAACCTTGAAAGCGTTATCAGCGAACGGGATGAATTTTTCTTTCGAGACTTCTTGACCTAGACCACCTATCCCTACGTAGTCATATTTTTCGACCATTTTTTCTAGCCAATAGGTTGTCTCTCCCCAGTGATACACAGGAAGAGGTTTAAGACCAAAGGACTCTATGTATTCGGTTACTTCCCAGGATTTTTCTGCATCACCGATAATATCCAGTGTTACATAGAAATCATATTTATCACCATGTTCAAGTAAGAATTGGATGTAATCCTCTAAATAAGATTTGAATCCATCGCTTTCCATATAAGAGTAGTCTGCTTGGGAAAGCTTTTTCATTTGCTTACCCTTGGCGTTATCTACACCTACAAAGATTTGGGTATAGAGAGTGTGCGCTCCACTATCTAAAGCAATTCTAAAATCTTTGAAATGTACAGGCTCTTTTACATTATGATTTTTGGGTTTTAACTGTTCATACATTTATTTACGTACTCTTTTAGCTGCCCATGACTTTGCATTGTGTAAAGCCAATTTAATAGAAGGTCCGGCTGTAGTGTGCATCAACGGACGTTCTCCTTTTGTAATACAAAAATCACCATAAATATGGCATACATACTTTCTTTGTTCTTCATCGTATAAAGCATGGAAACTGGGTGAATCAAACAACGTTCTCTCCTTCTGATATAGATTTAAAGTCTTTGCAAATTGAAACGATCTCAACTTGGGAGACTGATTCTATATCAGAAGGGGATATCAATAAAGCATGTATACAAGATTTGTTTTTCCATTGTAAGCATTTGGTTGAGATACACCCGAGATTGAAAACAGTAGATCTTTTTTTCCAGCCTGGTAACCAACGCTTACGCCAGCTGATCTGTACCCTTTTAATAATTGCTTGCCATTCGTTCTCTGTCATGTGTACTTATACCATTACTCTTCAGTATCCTTTGAATATTTTATTTTTAATTTCTGTTGTACGGGGTAACAACCTCCTCCGCCTTTTTGTGTACCTCCTACAAATAGACACCTCCAATTAGGATTATAAGCAGGTGTCCATTCGTACACACGAACAGACCATCCTGATGTAGCTAACTTATATTGAGCATTAGGTTTTATTTTTTTCTTACCTAAAGTTGTATATTTTTCCCACATACCTGCGTGTCCGGTTATAGCAAATGCAAGGACAAGAAATGTAATGGTAATCATAATAGTAAGTTTTTTGTTCATGAGAATCTCCTAAATAAAAGGGTGCGAAAACGCACCCCTTTACTTAATTGTAGTCTACTTGACTTGACTTGATTGATTTGCCTGGAACATACGTATCTGTGCTCCAGTACTGGTCAAGGCTTCATACGGCATAAACACTGCTGATTTATTACTAGCCATAGCCTCTTGTACTTCTAAGGCTCTTAATTTCAGTAATGCAGGAGTGATACCTTCACCTATGATCTTGTTAGAGTCCCTAATAGCCTTAGCTTTGGTTATCCTGATCTGATAGTTAGCCTCTTCCAATAAGCGTTCATTTTCTTTCTTCAGCAGATCAATCTTAGCAGTAGCTTTTTCCTTGTCTATCTGCATTCTCCTTTTCTTAGCATCATCAATAGCTTTGGTTACTACAGGAGGATATGCAATATTGCCTAGGGCTATATCTGATATTTCTAGAGGTGTTCCTTTCAAGGATTCTTCCAGTACCTTTGCAATTTCTTTAGATAATCGACCATAGTTTTTATGAACATCTTCAACATTATACTGGCTGATAATTTCTCTGGTTTTGTTTCTTACAGCCATTCGTCCATAAACTGCATAGACCTCATTAAAGGAAACAACTTTATCTTCACCTGCGCTGATGTCGTTGAACATAGAATTGATAACCTTTTCGTTACCTGCAATACGACCTCTAAATCTAATTTCAGCACCTAAGGTTAACTTATCAGCCAGTATAATTTGCACTGCTTCTTTATAAGTTTTGGTGTTTGTCTGAAGCAAGATCATGTCGTCCCGGCCCCATAAAGTGTACTTCCCCGGTTCTAACACTTCTTTTCCATAGCCTGCTGTTGTAAGAATTTTTCCTTTGGTTGTAGGCGGGACTGTGTAAAATCCACAGCCTGTTACCATAAGTATCAGTCCCAATACTATTAAATTTCTAATCATGTATATCATCTTTCATCCTCAAGGAGTCTTGTTTAAGATTACGCATCTTTTGTTGTTGATGCTCTTCAAATGGTGTTTCTGTTACTATCACTTTTTCAGGTACTTCCGAAAATCTATCTACAGTAGTTTCTAAACTTGCACCTCCTTCTTGTTTCATACGAAAAGGGTTGACTAGAAAAGCAATCAAAAAGACTGCTATAAAGAACACTCTAATATATATGTTTTTGGATTTCCACGTTCCTATGATCAGGAACAAAAGTGCCACCAGTACAATTAATTGCATGGGTTGAAATGAAAGATTCATGTAGTGATTCCTCTTACGTTTTTCCAAGTGTAATATAAAGTTATACCTGAAATTGTACAACTTGCTACTTTAAATTTTTTAGCTAGTTCTTCACTTGTTACACCTTCTTTATGCAATTTACGGATAAGTCTCACATCATGTTCGGTAAGTTTTGCAGAATGGTGTCTAGAACCTGAATTTTTAAAGAACCCAGGTATGTGGTAATACCTTTTCCATTTAAACAGAGTATCTACACGTACACCGTAAATAGCGGCTACTTGTGTATATTCCTTTTCTAATAGTTGTTTAATTAGAGTCTGTTTAGGTGGCCTTTTACAGGGCCTACTCATAATTACGTAGTCCTAAACCTACAGGAAAGATAGGTATTCCATCGTCACTGTAATTTTGGAATTTGACAGTAAGCAGTGAACCTACAAATCTATCTAGATTGTTCCACCAATTAGCTCTATCAGCACGGGTACCTTTAGGACGGACATTAAAGTTTTGACCATCTTTAGTTACACACGTAAAGATAACAGTACCTTTATCATGCCCTATACCTTCATGTCCACCTACAACTTTAAATTCTTCATCCATGAAATCCTTATGCTTCTGTAAATTTTTAGACCTGTTATCAGTTACATACATACCCTTATGATTACGAAGAATTGTACCTTCATAGCCATCTCTTGTCCAGTTTTTATGAAGTTTGAGCATTTGATCTTCATCACCTACCTCAACTGTAGGTACTATGACAATAGGATTTACTTTATCAGTAGCTACCATTGAATCTTTACAGTACACGGTGTAACGTAAAACAAAAGAACCGAATCTATCTTCAAAGGTTCTATGTTCGTTAACAATGTCGAAGATATGGTATTCAAGAGGGTCATGGCTGATATTGAAGCGTGAGGTTTTAACCCTTTTTACACGTTTAGTGATCTCTTGAAAGGTCAAATCAGGATTGAATATCTCGCCATCAAGTGTTTCGCCTATCTCCATTAAGGGTAGAAGGTAAGGTGTCATGTAATCTAATGTTTCCCATACCTTTCCTGTACGAGAAATATAGATAATTACATCATTAGATTTTTTAGTAGCTAGGCATCGTACACCGTTTAGTTTAGGTTGTACGAAACAAGGCCATCGGATATCATGCTTACGCTTTTCATAAGGATGTGCAAGCATAGGTAATAGAGGTAGGTCTTCTAATTCTTCTATAGATTCTCTGTAATTGGAATCTAACTTTTTCTTCCAAGCTGATTTAGCTTCTTTACAGGCTTGACTAAAAGGAGAAGTCTCATTAGCTTTACCTATGTTTTTACCTTTAATCTCTTTGCTGGTTTCTTGTACTGCACCATTCATAAAACCGTGTGCAGTGTGTAATAAAGCTGCACCATCTTCACAGGTAGCTTTTATTTTCCAATGTTTTATTTTTTTATCAGAAGAATAACCGTATAGTATTGGTAAAGCATGGGATTGGACAAATGTAGACATTTATACTCCTGTTAAATTGTAAACGGCTCACCTAGCAGATCCTGGAGACTCTTATTTTCTTTGTAATCTTGCAGCTCATGAATGGCTGTCTGCATTCTTTTTCCTTGTTCATTGTATAGTTCTATAAGGTGTACCAGTGCGGCTTGTAATTCAGCAGTACTACAGTCTCGATTCATTAACTCAGCCAGTCGAGGAGAAAGAACTGTATGTTCTACACCATCGTCTGCTGTTAAAATTAATTTCGTTTGTGGTGTTGTTTTTTCATCCATATTAATTACCGTTAATGCAGCTAACAGGTGTACCATCATCGTTTAGCTTCACAGCAAGAAAACCTTTAGTCGCAAAATTGGCGCGCCAGTATGAGTGTCCGCCTAGACACATGATGTTGTAATCGTCAGGGTCTCCACCAAGAGTCCATACTTTATAAGCCATGCTACCTATGAACCCCCCGACGATTATTACCAATCCTATTGCTAGTTTATTTCTCATAAGTTAGCCAGTCTCTTACTTCAAACGTTATATATAATATAATATATACCTAAAAGTACTTAAAGTATTTAGAAAGACGCTATAGTAACCACTGTCATTGACAGGTCTTTGATTCTTATAGGTTTTAAACACTTGGCTTTTGAACCTGAGGTAGCTTCGTCTTTCGTTGTTCCTCTTTCTGCATTGTGAGTTTTTAATAACTCCATGACAGGGATAGAAAAGAACAATTCATCATCTGACATGTCCGTAAGTTCAGGTTCACCTTTGTATAATACAGCTTTGTTTAAAGGCATCTTTTCATCTGGATCAACTAAGAATACTTGTACATAACGACGGTTTGACATGTCTATCTCCTTTGCTAATGATTTAGCTAATTTTTCAAGTGAGGGGTTACTGGGCATTTTAGGTGAAGTAAAAGTTCTTACAGACGGATCTGGTGTTTGATACATCATATTATCAAGGGGTTGTTCAGGGTCTAAAACAGTACCTGCACTAGTAGTGGTTATAATATTTGTAAGTGAAGAAGGATCAACTGTACTAGCTGAATAAAGAACTGAATTCATTGCTGGCATTTCTTGCTTCATCTTAGTCCTCTTATGTCTGAAATTACTTCTGCGCCATTTTCGCCATCTTCCATAACTTTGCAATAAACAGCATCGAATTCTACCAACAATATTTTACAAAACATTTCACAGGACATAGCACCTAAATCAGGAGTGATCCATCCTTCCTTAACAAATCTAGTATTTAAGTATTTATCCACTTTCCTTTTAAGTTCGATGAATTCAATATCACGATCATCATGTCTTACAGGTATTTTCAATTGGATGTGAAATGTATGCCTGTGTGGAGATTTTAAGTAAATCTGTGAATGATCTTCAGGAATAGTTCCCCAATGATGAAGCGCAGAAAATACGGTGTTGATAATGATGTTAGTTTCCATTTAAATATACCTTTAGTTGTAACAATAAAGTAACTATATTGCCCCAGTTGTTAATCTTACCTGGGGCAATACTTCAAGTCAAATTATGCTACTTTTTTCCTCGGAACTCTATCTTCACTTTTCCACTCTTTAAAATCCTTTTCAGTAGTAGTATCGTATTTGCAAATCATACGATAGACTTTAGACCAGTCAGGAACAGTGTGGCTAAATGCCTCTATCTCTGATAACTTCTTACCTCGAATATATCCATAGGCAAGATGGGTGTGTCTAGCTTCTGATCTTACTACTCCTTTACGATGTAAAGTAAGTCCCGAACTCTTTGGCCCCCATATAGGACCTCGCATCTTCTGTTCCTGTTGACGAATGATACAGGCTTCAGCGGCCAATGACTTCAGTTTGATTTTCAAATAAATGCTCATAATGTAATCCTCTTGGAAATTAATTTAGGGTTAAATAAACTCCAAAGAATTACGGTGGGTCTTTATTGCATTCAGTTATTCATGCTTACCTCCTTAAGTGTTCGCATCTTCGTAATATGAAATTGGTTTTTTAAGATACTTGGCATATGCAATTTCTCTTGCAGTAGACTCACCTATATAGCCAGTAACATTCATCACATAAATAGAATCAGCCATCTCTATTTTTTTAAAATGAAGGGTATCCATTTGATGTTCAACTCCTTCCTGCTCACCGATATGGTGTATATGACCATTTTCATCAGGCACCATACCTTTTTCTTCACAGTACTCCTGTGGCAGGAGATGTAGCCCTAGTGCAATCTTACCAGCTTTTTCAAACTCCCAGGCCATTACTGCCATATGTCCGCAAAATCTGGATGAACCAACGAGTGTAATGATTTCTGGACGATCTTCCGTTATTTCTATGCCTTGAAAGTTCATATATATACACTCTTGTTAATACTATGTGGAGGTGCCGGTAGGAATCGAACCTACATCGCCGGGATTGAAAGCCCTAAGATTATCATACGGCACCTTTAACAGGTGTTTCATAATGGTAAGGTTTATACAAATACTTAGAACCGTTACCCATCAAAATATCTATAGTACGATTAATTGTTTCATGCTGATCATCAGCAGGATATGAAACATCATCATCTGCTTCAATATTATCAAGTAACGCTAAGAGTTTCTGTTTTGCATCAGCAATAGACCAGGGCACATATAAATATTTACTGTTGTTGTTCAATGCTTGTGGAAAAGATCTATAAGCTGGACATAAACTTTGAGTACCTAAAGCAGAAGCCTCATTCAGTGTGTTGCTTTGCCAATCTTGTAATGCACAATTAAACTGTACCTTTGAATCTGCAAGGACCATGTAGTATTCATTCTTTTTAAGACCTGTATAAATTTTAAGCTTCCCTTCTTGTTCCAACTTCTTTGCACGTTGAACATATGTACGGTCATTGCTTCGTAATTCTTTATTACCTGTGCATATGCAAAACTCTATTTTAGGGCATTCTTCTGCACAAGCCTCAATTAAATCCATGTAGAAATCAGGTTGTTTTTCTGTATCCCAACGTGAACTGAATATAACTTGATTTTTTCTAGCTCTTAAAGAGGTTACGTACCCTGCGCGTTTTCTAACCTCAATTTTATCAAATGGTAATCCTGTAACGTAAAGAGGGCAATCATCTACCATTGCAATTTCCATATGTAATCCCATAGCATCATTAGCCATCATGATACCTGTAGCAGTAGTACTTACAAGTTTTTCATAATGGCGCATCCAATTTCGCCAGGGGAATACGAAATCATCAGGGTCGATAGATTGGGCTAGACATCTGGTAAAGTAACTGGGTCTATGTGTAACAGGAAGTTGCTCAAAAATATAGGGAAGTGCTTCGTAACCAGGTGCGAACATGTCCTCAGTAAAAATTACATCTGTGTAAGTGATTATTCCAGATTGTAAAAGTTTGACTAATTTAGCTATTTGGGTAAGCGAATAGTATGTACGTCCATGTGCATCTAAAACTTTGCCTACATTTATATCCTCATCATCTGTTAATCTAGTTCCTTCTACCAAGATATATGGAATTTCTTTTTCTTTGAATCTATCTACATTCCAATCCAATAGTTGTTTAGTGTATCGTGCTTCGTATGATTCAAGAGGTAAATAAATTATCCGTCTCATTCTAAATTCCTAAACTAAGTTGATGAGGATTATGTTCTAGTTCTAATGCCATAGGTTCTAACCAACTATCAGGCCACATATCATTAGACTTAACAAGGTTAGTCTTTTCAGGTAGTTTTTGTAAATTCCAGGGTACATGTAATCCACAAACTGTTTTCCCTTTCAAAGGTACCGTATGATCAACGTGCTCTGATGCTGTAGCTGTTTCATATATACCTTTCATTTCTAATATCATTTCTTTTGTTATCCAGGGAGGTGTAGCCCAATAAATTTGAGTCCAGTATTCATAACTCCTTAGTTGACCTATAGTAGCATTAGTTAAATCTTTATCAGGAGCTAACCATACGGGCAATGGAGGACGTTTTGTTTTGTCCCTATCATCAGGATATGAAACACACAATCTAAATTTATGTCTTTTTGCCATGGTTTTAAAATTTAGGAACACTGCTATAACGTTCTTCCCAATCTTCTTCAGTAGGCCCTGTAGGATGATACTTACACCAAACAGACGTAGTTTTTTTATGAGGAAAAGGGTAAGCATCACAAGTACACGTTCTTTTCTTATCCTTTTTTCTCATTTGTGGTGAGTAACTTAAATTGCCTCCACAATCTTTACAATGGGGTGTTCTTATGTATTCTTCTTTTTTCTTTTTTAAGGTGACATATTTCCGACAACTTCTTGTAGTGCATCGGTAAGGGTACGTCATTCATTGTATACCTTGGAACATGTTACTTCTTGCAAGGGATAAAAATTCACTACGAGTTTCAGGATTTTCTCTTATCACACCACGTAAATCAGAGGTTACAGTAGAGGCGCCCACGGCTTTAACACCTCTGATAGACATGCATGTGTGGACAGCATCAATCCATACACCTGTACCTAACGGAGACATTAAAGTCTCTAATGCTTTTGCAATTTGAGTGGTCATACGTTCTTGAATTTGAGGTCTAGCTGCATAATATTCTACTAGTCTAGCAAGTTTGCTAATACCTATTACCATGCCATTCTTTTTCGCGTCTGGTATGTAAGCGACAGTAGCAGTACCAATAAAAGGAAGCAAATGGTGCTCACACATAGAGGTAAACCTAATAGAACGTACTGCCACCATTTGGTCGTAGGCAAGTTCAAACTCTTTCGCAATGGAGTCGAAAAATTCATCTTCTGATACCCTTAAACCCCAGGTCAATTCTTCGTAGGCTTTAACTACTCTTTTAGGGGTTTCAATAAGACCGTTTCTTGTTACATCTTCACCTACGAATTTTAACAAATTTGTAATAGAGTCAGTAGCAAGAGTTTTTCTATCTTTAGAGTCTGCAATAGATTCATCTTCTGGTTCTTTTTTACAATCACTACTCATGTTATTCCCCGTTGTCATTTAAATAAGAATTGACTGTTATTGTACGCCTAAGGGTTTGCAATGTAAACATACCTTTTGCAATACGTTTATTTTATGTAACAGCACATGAGGTTTATTGTCTGTGACGCTATATAACGCTGTTTAAGCTGCGTTCTTAGCAAAGTAGTATATAGTTATAGCTTTGTTGTTTTCCTAGTGTGAAACGTACTTTACCTTTCTCCAAACAATTCATTCAGTTTTTTTCTAAATTTTTTTGTAGGTGCCCAGTATCCTCCAACATCATCAGTTGAAACATATTGTTCTATGTAAGCTCCTTCTTTTCTAAATTGCATAAGGTCTATCCAAGTTATTGTTCCAAACTCCCAGGGATGAAGTGTTAGTGGTACATTGCCAATTAATATATCCACAGTAAAAAAAGCCATACTTCCTTTTGTAGTATTATCACCTTTCTTAGTTGAACCTATTCGTATAGGTTTGAAAATATCCCATGCATCTATTTGTACAGATAGACCTTCAGGAGTTCCGAACTTTCCTGATTTTGTTGCTAATAAATATCCTTTTTCTTTCAATACTTCAAGCTTTCTTAAAGCTTTATCAGGGTACATAGGAGCTGAACCAAATGGTTGATCTATATTAAAATATAGTCTACAACCTTTACACCACATTTCCTTTTCATTGAATTCTTTTGAATTTAAAGATTTGAAATGATTTTTTGTTTTGCTTATGTAACCACAACCTGCACATATTCTATCTGCTTTTGCTTTACGTTTAGTCTTTGTTTTTGGTAACGGTGGAGGTTCAAATACAAATCCTGGAGGGGCACCATTTAATCTAGCCATTATCAAATTCCTGTTTCTTGTGTAACGTCTGTACCAAGTGCTAGTAACGTTCTATTTTCCAGTGCTTATACAAGCAGTAATCTTTAACTTGTCGCACACTCCAACCCTTCATGTAATGCAGAATAGGTGCAGCACGTACAACTCTTCTATACTGTACAACTACACCTGCAACAAAATAAGGACTTGAGATTCTAAAAAGTATTAACACCCTCTTTCTATTGAATCCGTACCTGTTTCTATATCATACTGGAGTTGTGCTAACAAAGTCATAGCACCCTGCAATCTATCGGATGCTATATCAAGAAGTGCGAACAGTTCTAAATCTCCTGCAAGTTCAAACTCTTCTGCTTTATCTCTAAGCATACCAATCAAGTCTGTAGTTTGTATAGTCACACTAGTTACCTCGTAGTAACGGTTACTTATCTTCTTTCTTAATATCCAGCAGACCTTTTGCATGTTTTAATGCAGTTACACCGTGCCAGATATGGTAACCATCTTCAGCTTTCAACTGTTCTTCCAATGCTTTCAATGCTGCTGCCGAAGGAGCCTCAATCAAAAGTAGATTTCTAGTACTGGGCTGGCGTGGAGATATTTTCTCTTTCTTAGCCTTCTTTGCTGCTTTCTTTGGATCAAGCGAAGCAACCTTTTTCTTCAGAGTATCCACAGACCAACTACCCTTAATAACTTTCGTAGCCAGTGTTGTAATCTCTTCTTTTGGTGCTCCTACTAATACCATTGCATGCCATTTTTCAAGTTCACCTGACCTAATTGAGGCTTTAACTTCATCAGGAAGTTTGACTATACGAGTGATATTTGAAATGTAAGAACGAGACTTACCTAAACGTTGGGAAGCCTGTTCCTGAGTCAGATTCATTTTGGTCATAAAACTTTTAATGGATTCAGCTTCTTCCATCGGGTTTAGATCTTCACGTTGCAGGTTCTCGATAAGTGCTGCCTGCATTGAATCCTCATCATTATAATCTTCTTTTATAATGGCTCGTATACGCCGTTTACCTAATAGCTGCATAGCGCGCCAGCGTCTTTCACCAGCTACTAATTCAAAATCAATATCTTCAGCACCGTCATCAATAGGACGCAAAATAATTGGTTGAATAAGACCTTGCTGTTCAATACTATCTGCAAGTTCTTCAAGTTCTTTTTGTTGGAAGTCTGTACGAGGTTGAAATCTGTTAGGTTGTATCCTTTGCATAGCTACATAATCTAAGTTTTCATTTTGTGTATTGTCGTTCATGCCCTTCTCCAGTAATTTTGTGTGATATAAAACAATTGCTTTACAACTGTAAGTTTACTTACAAAATACGGTTTGTAAAGCATTTGCTTTATGCATTACCAGCACTTTCAACCTATTCCAGGGCCTTTAGATTTTTTATTAGAATCCTTGGGAAAATACAACTCCTCTAAAAAGAGTACTAGATCCTCAAATCTATTGAATACATTAATATCTGAAATTGGTGAACATTCATGTGCCTTCATTTCTGGTTGTACACTGAAGCCGTTATTAGTAGGAAGAATTGTAATTGATTCAGTACTTTTAGGTTTTGGATATGACATTATGTTCTCCATTAAAAAGGCCAGTAAAAATAGTACTCTACTGGCCTTATGGTAGGCATCTCAGGGAGTCGAACCCTGACTTTCAGCTTGCGGCTGCGTGATACTCCTGCCCTTGCGAGGCCCGGTATTGGGTATTTCCGGAAGCGTACACTAGATGCCTATAGTTTAACCAGCTTTACTAACAACCACCTTACCATCTTTTCCTTTCACATCACCATGTTCGATAATGGCTTCGATAGTCCTGGTAGTGCCTTGATAGATAACTTGAGCAGATGATCGTTTCATATCTACATCACGGGTTTTAAGTTCTTCCATCACTTCGTCAAGTGAGAGGTCTTTGTTATCCAGTAAGATAGAACGCACGATTGAACCAGCAGACGGACCTACACGCCGTTTCTTGGGTTCTTTCTTTTCTGGTTCATCCTCTGATTCTTCAGATTCCCCTTTCTTAGCTGGTTCAGGATCTTTTTTAACTTTCTCCTTTTCCTTCTTTTTTTCTGGTTTATCATCTTTCTTTTCTTCCTTCTTAGGCTCCTTTACTTCTTCCATGCCTTTAATGCTGGGAATCTCAGCATCATCATCTTCACTGATTACCTTGGCTGCGTCATTGAACCATTGCTGACCTTCAGCAGGAAGTTTGTTCCAATCCTCTTCAGATAAATCATTTACTGCCCGAATCATGCTATTCAGGAAGTCCTGGGCTTCAGTGCCAGTGTACGTGACACCTGTTAAATCTTCTAGCTGCTTTAAAACAGTACTCATGTGTATTACTCCTATAGGTTTGTATTACGTGTAAATTATACCTGTGTTTGATCTGTCAGTAAGTAGTTCCGTACGTTCTTTATTAAATCTATTTCTTTATGATTGTAACCTAACATGCGACACAGAAATTCATTGGTTATAGTAGAGTTTCTTTTGTTGTTGTTACCCCAACTTTCTACAGCCATTCCTAACATCTCTTTAGGTGCTGTAAGTAAAAGATTTAAAACTTGTCGTACTTCTTTAGGTGCTTGATCAATTACTACTTCTAAATATCCTAAGTTATGGGAACTTGCATCTAGATTAATTGAGTCTAATATCCAATCATCATGATCTTCAGTTGTGTAATTAGAAATTGCAAAATCTATACGTTTGGTATCACGATTAGATAGAGTGTGAAAATGACGTGTCCAAGCACTTTTAAATAAGGACATAAGATGCTTTGCATTTTCAATCAATGAATTGTTTCTCTCCATTCTCCTTAAAAGAAGCGTGAAAGTATACCGTGCTTCTTGTACCGCATCTTCATAATCAAAATAATTTTTTACCCTCCAGTAATTTTTTTGTAGGAAATTGATTACGTATCCTTCGATTGGACCCTCGAAGGAATAAATGGAAAGATAATCCATTTTGAATGTCCCCTTATTGTGATGTAGCGGTTAAATCCTCAAGCAATTTATAGGTTTATTATAATACAAAATACTGGTAATTTCAATCCTCTTTTTGTTTTGTTATCAATAGGATAATGATGTAAACAACGTCTGTCGATCCTGACAATATTACAGCCAATACAAATAATTGAGGGATCGACAAACCTTGTAAATCCATAATTGTTACGAAAAGAATTCCGAATATTATTGCCCGTACTAATATCATGCAACCTCACCTAGCATTTTCTTTGCAGCAGTCTTAACTTTTGCTGCTCCCGCTTCACCTAATACACGCTTTAGTCTAACATGTTCTGCTTTCATTACATCATTAAGAGATCGAATGTTCTCAGCATAGAGTTTTTTCGCTCTGACAGAACCTACACCTGGCAGCATACAAAGATCTACAAGTTCTTTACCTACACCGTATTTAATACGTATCGGTAAAGCTTTCCAGAAATTTCTGTTATTCCAATGTCTGATACCATCAATCCAAGTAAGTGCTTGCGATATTCTTTCTACATCGTACTGAGCAGTCCTGACATAAGCTGAAGATTTTCCTTGTGTAAGTAGATCATACAGTTGTGTGGCTATTACGGAACGTTTTACATAGTGTGCATCACCAGGCCATATCCTGTTTACATGAGCTGTGTACTCTGCAACATCGTCATCCATTGCGCGGGGTACATAACCTAAATCTAATGACGGTGTTGTACCTAATACATATGACACTGCTAGATCACTATCCCACAGGTTATTTTCGCTTATCTTACTGAAGTTCATAGACCAATGATAAATATCATCAGGCAGATAGTATAGCGTAGCTGACACACGACCTAAACGTGTAATCTTATATTTATCATTATCTATTACTAGCATACCCATCTGCTGTAAGGATGCTATAACCTTATTTATAAGATCACTTTGTACTTCCATTTGCAGAGTAGCTAAGGTTCTTTCAAACCATTTCATCAAAGTACTGTGATTCCAAATTTGGTTGTTCTTTACTTCTGCAAGTATATGGAATCCTAGTATGCCTTCATCTAATAATGTACTAGTCACTCTACGAGGATTGTTGACTGTGTGTTCCCAAAAGTGAGGATTGTCACAAATTAGGAATACATCACCTTCTTTATCAACTCCGGCACGACCTGCACGACCAGCCATCTGGATGATATCCAATTCGTCTACATCATTTAGACCTCTGTGTACACCAGTTATGATAACGTTTTTTGCAGGTAAGTTTCGTCCCCAAGCAAGTGTCGAAGTAGATACCATTACTCTGATACCTGTCTTTTTGTCAGCAAATTGGGTTTCTATTTCCAATCTATCATTTAATGCAAGGTCAGCATTATGAAAGTAAGTCTCTATACCAGAACTTTGAATCTTGCTGGTAAGTTGACGACCAGTATTTTTGTCGTGTACAAAGACTAGGAATTTTTCATTAGGTTTTGATTCAATTAGCTGCATTGCTAGATTTTGTTTACTAGCCTGACACTCGTAGTAGGAACCTTGTGTCTGATGTTTTACATAATGCCATTCAAGATGAACAGGACGCCAATCACTGTTAATTACAGCAGTCTCTTTGTTGTTCAGTGCTGTTAGCCATTGTTTGAAATCTGTAACATTAGGCATCGTAGCAGATAAACACAGTAATCTAGCTGCTGGTACCAATTTAGCAAATCGCATAAGACCAGCTTCAACAGCATGTCCTCTGTTTGTGCTAATGATGTGGGTTTCATCAACAATCACCAACTTAACATCAAACATCCAGTCTGACTTTTCTGATTGATGATTACGGGTTCTGCTATCAATCATTTCAGATGTTAAGCAGACTATATCGGCATCGTTTAGTTCTTTTGTTCTTTTATCTGTCAGGGTATAGTCACCTGTTAATATGCAAATGCTGTAGTCTGAGTATCTTTCGCTCCATTCATCATACTTTTCCTGTGTCAATGATTTAAGAGGCGAAACGTATACTACTGTGTCTCCTTGTTTTAATGTCTCTGCCATAAACATTTCAGCAGCAACAGTTTTACCTGATGATGTTGTAGTACCAAGCACAAGATTTATATCCTGGTTCCAGTAACCGTGTTTCATGATCGTACTTTGCATACGATTGAAACTAGGAAACGGAAACTGTACATGAGGATAGTCTGAAGTAGAAACAAGTTCTGCCTCAGAGACTAAATTGCAATTGGGGTTTTTGGTCCCTGCAAAATTTTCCGAATCACAGGGCTCCTCATATTCAGATAGGTTTTTATCCTGTAGGATTATATCCTCTTCTTCTTTTTTAGTGATAAGAGGATATTCTCTTTTTTCTTTTCCACAATTAGGGTATGCACTGCATCCCATAAACTTATGACCAGTTTTTCTGTTTTCACGTTCTACCATATGAGAACCGCATTTGTTACAAAACTCCAAGTCCTCCATAATTTCATTTAAAGATTGCAATCTTTGTTCAAGACGTTCCCATACAGTTGTTTTACCTATTACACGAAGGACCTTCTTTGTATGTCCAGCAGGTTTATTACATTCAGTATCAAGTAGTACACAACGGATGGCATCTGTGCCACTGTCTCTGGTTTCACCAGCTTCTTCAGTTAAAGTGGTGTATATGTGATATTCAAATTGAGGGATATTGGCAGCAGCTACAAGTACTAGTTCTATGCCGAAATCTGGTTTCTTATATTCCCAATTGTTAAACCCAAATTGACCATCAGCCCATTCTGAAAACTGGTCTTTTGAGATTTTTACGAAAGTCGCCATGCTAGACTCCTGATTCTCAGATTAAAGTAAATTATGTAGGTACGATTTTGCTTTTGTACTTATATATATTATAAAGTATACCTTATTTTGAAACAACGCTTATTTCACGATAACTCTCTTTCCTCATGCAATCCTAAAATACACACGAATCCATACATCGTAGTTTTTGTAATATATTCAACCTCATTTACTTGAAAGTATGTGATGTGATTTTCAGGATCGCCTCCTAAAGCTGCTTTGATTAAGACAGTACCGAGTGGGACATTTTCGTCCTCATCAGTCCAAGTTTCTAACTCTATATAGTTGTTTTTATTTTGATGGAAGAATCTGTTTTTATGTTTTGCTTTGGATGTGAATAGTGTGGGTAAATATACTATACCTTTAATTTCTTCTAATACATCAGGGAAATTTTCTCTAAAATATTTGTCACTTTGAACATGTTCTTTAGCAGTAAAAGAGTTAGGAAAAAGTAAGGCTAAAATTGCAGATCCTACAGGAGTGTACCAACCATTCTTACTTCTGAAAGGTTTCGGTACTTTGTTATTCATAGACTTCATCAAATGCACATGATCTTCACCATTTACAGAAAAAGATGTGATTCCTCTACCTAACACCTTTTTTGTTGTGCTATCCCCGTAAGGAGTATCAAACATACCTCACCTCAACTTTATTGCTATTTTATTAATTGTTATTAGCATACACAATACCTCTACTTCTTAAAACTTGTGTAGACTTTAATTTTCAGGTAAGATTTTTGCGTTCCATTTTCTGGAACCTCTTTCAATGCCTGTAACACTTTTTACTTGTTTAGGAGACATAATTTCTTTTAAGGTACCTATAGGAATAGTGGTGTTATCCCAAAAATCCTTAGCACTAAGTTTTTTACGTACCTTATGCATATCAGGAATTACTGTATTCTTAGCTTGACTGCTAATAGTAATCATATGTGTCTTACCATATAAATCTATAAGTATGTCAGGCTCATTTTGAAGTGCAATAAAAGACTCTGGATCTACATCTTCCATTTTTATTAGAATATCTGCTTTTAATGCGTCCTTTTGATTATTTAACTCCTTTACTTGGACAGCAATTTGAGCATAACGATCTATGAGTGTTTTATATCCCGGCAGTCTGTTTTTAGCCATGTTACTTCTCCTTATAAATACCTTCAATACCACCGTTGCGAGTGTGCAGTTTGTTCAGTATTTCGGTAATGTTTAGATGCGCCATAGCACCGGCTCCTGCCATACGTCCCAAGTTATAAATGTACTCGAAATCAGGACGCTTTATAATCTGTAAGAGCACTTTATCAATATCATTGCCAGGTTTTTTGAGCTGCGCTGTTACTTCAGGATGCATTTTGCTTGCCATAAAGTCTTCATATAAGACTTCTGCTGTCTCCCACTGTTCTTTTTTCAAGCGTCCTTTCAATAACTCTGTATTGATAACGCTATTGCCTTCTGTTTGAATACGTTTCACCATATCCCCTTGTGCGCCCTCATCTTTGATGCGGCGAGATATAGCTACTGCATCCCTTGTAGAAATAGATCCATCTTCTACGGCGTTCTTAACCGCATCTGAGGCGTTTAACAATGATAACCTGTCAGATACATGAGCTACGGACTTGCCTATCTTTTTTGCAATCTCATCATTCTTCATTCCGCTGTTATGTAGATCTTGAAACATCTGAGCCTCTTCAAGAGGAAGAAAAGGTTTGCCGTCATTCGATACCAACATGCTGATAACGATATCTGTTTCGGATGCATCAGAGTTTATAATTCTTGCGGGGAGTGAGGTGATAGGGTAGTTATTTACTACAGGTACTTTTTTACCAACATATCGTTTGCGTAGAATTTCACAGGATGCACGTCTGCGATGACCATCTACTAGCTGATATTTACCAGCTACTTTCTGAACCTTTATAGGATTTGAAACACCGTTATGTTCGATGCTATCAGCTAGTTCATTTAGATCACCTTCATCAAACCTTTTGTTACGACCTTCTACTATAGCAACCTCATTAACTTTAAGGTGTAACAATTCTTCTTTTGCAAGTGTAGTCACATCACTTCTCCTTTTCAAATGTTATTAGTTTTACACTATATATAATATAGAAAATGAAAAGGATTTACAATATATTAATGTGGTTTATTGTAACAAGTACCTACAAAAACTCCTGCAATACCTCAAGCATGTAAGCCGTAACAGTTGTCGAAAGTCCTGGATTTCCACTTTCTCTATTACCCGCTATATTAATCACAAGATTGTCTTGCACCTCTAATAAAGCTTTAAGATCAGTTATTAATCTTTGATATTCAACTCCGTATATTTCTTGAGGTTTTAAAATTATTCTGAAAATAGAATTACCTAAAACACATCCTTGTTCAGTGCAATAATATCCAGGTGTTTGAACATGTCCAAACCAAAGCGTAATCTCTGAATCTTTACAATTGGCATATGTTCTAGCTCTATAATCCGTAGACTTGTTCTGTTTTAATTTATACACACCACGAAGTAATTCAGGGTCGTTTCCAGTTTCAGTTTTAAATCCATGAGGTGCAGTACCACCTGTAGGTATTCCTAAAATTGTCGCTGCAAGCAGACCTCCTTGATCTGCACCTGTCTGTCCTCCAGAAATGACTTTAATCATCAAGCTGCTTCTTCCTCTTCTGTAAGATCCTCTAGGAACTGCTCTTCTGTAGGAAGATCATTTAACTTGTATTCTTTTATGAGTTTTACAGGTTCATAATCTTTAGAAGTATCAAGTTCTGGATCATCTGATTTAAATCTACCTGTTGTTATAGGTTCTTTATTGAAACCTCTATACACTTCTAGGGTATCTGTATCTAAATCTATAACATATGCCCATTCACAGAATAAAGAATCTCCTGCAAATGGTAAAGAACTTCGTACTACAGTTATTCCTATATTATTTACTAGGTGTAGTATTTCAGAACTTGCATCTCTACTGAAATGTCTAAGATGAGTGTCCCAATACTTAGCATGTTCACTATCATAGATTACACTACCATCATCTGTATGATTTCTTATGATCTCATCCCATTCTTCTTGTGTGATAAATCTTACATTTTCTAAGGTCTTTTTAAATTCATTGAGATCATTTGAACGTAAAAAGTCTAACACTTGAATTCCTTGTCCTTCTGGATAACCATCCCATTGTCCATATTGAGCAATTTTATATTCATTATTGCTTACAACTGCAATAAGGTGTCTAGTTCCCATAATTATTCTCCTATTCATTATTTATCTTTATCATTCTATCCTTAGAGTTGCTTAGAAAAAATCCTAATTTAAAATGGAACCGTTGTTCCTTTCTATAAATGATTAACTTCAGAGCATCTAAGTGTGAATCATTTTTAGGATCACTGAGTACATCAGGTTGCCAAATAAGTTCTAATTCGTCATTCAGTTGCAAGAGTCCAAAAACAGATTGTATTTCCCAGTCATAAGGTACATATAGAGCTATGTACTTTGCATATACGATTTTCGTAAGTTTCAAAAATTCAGGTATCAGATTCGGTATTTCAAGATCACTGTTCACATCAAATTCGTAGTTCAGTTTTCTACCATCTACTTCCTTAGTACAGATTATTTTAGATTTTTTTCTTTCTATGTTGTTGAAGGTAATGAAGTCGGCATTTCTTAGAGCCAGTAATACGTTCTTATCAACGAAAGAAAATTTAGTTCCTTTAGGCATTCAATCTCAAATCTCAGTTTTCTAATTTCAGTTTTCTGTGTCAATAGTTATACCTGTACTCTCAAAGAAAAATTAAAATTGATACAGAATAGATCTACGCAGTAGATCATGATGGATCAAATAGGCGAAGCCTATTGTATTCTTATAAGACTATAAACTAAAAGAATAAAGTAGATTCTTTCGTTTAGATCTGCTGTAGATTTTGTATGAAGAATATATGTATGTTCTGAAATACTCTTTTAAAACTTTAAAGTTTTAATATTTTAGACCTAGGAAGTTGTTGAATTTAAAGAAGTTTTAGCTCCATACGTGTAAAGGAGGTTACGGTAATGTGTAAAGGAGGTTACGGTAATGTGTAAAGGAGGTTACGGTAATGTGTAAAGGAGGTTCTAGATCAGGGCATTTTAGGGTTGTCATAGTGTACTAAGGTATACTGAAGTGTTATGTGTAATGTGTAAAGAAGGTTACAATACGTTTCGTTAATATAGGAGTTTATACGATAGTTAAATTAGTGTATAGTCTCCTAAACATATACAAAAAGTGTCCTTAATTTGGGGTGTTTTTATGCAAAAAAATAATCTGAGGGTAGGTACAAAATCTTCTTGTGTTTGTATGCCTAATTCTCTAAATGAGATGATGTTACGCAGGTATTCACCAATAGCTTTAAAGTTCTTTGCTGTGTATATCTCTAAATTACAAAAACAAGATTCTTATATAGAAAAGTCTTTGATATGTTTCCCTATCCATGAGTTAGTAGAACAATTCCATATTTCTAGTACTAAGGCTTTGACTGTGCGCAATTCTGTATTAGTTGGAAAGCTTCGGGATGTTTATTTTGAGGAACTTAACGAACATGGAAGATGGGATCAATATCCTGTATTTACTAGAATAGGTTATGATCCTGTTACTAAAGAATTTAATATGCGTATGAATTATGATCTGTGGGAGAAAGCGAAAGATCTTTCCCAATATACCAAATGGCAGATGTATATGTTGGCACCACTTCGATCTAAACATGCGATAAGATTATACCAGCTTTTATATCAATATAAAAACAGTAATCATAAATCTAGATATTTTGAATTGATAGAGTTGCATAGATTGATGGATGTTCAAGATAATGTTAGTTATAAAGATTTTAGAAATTTTAAGTCTAAGGTACTAGAAAAATCTATAAAAGAGATTCAAGCTGTTTCTTTACCTATTTATAATATCTCCATGGAGTTGAAGAAATCAGGTAGGAAGGTTATAGGTATAACTTTTTTGTTTGACTACGATGCAAAAAAAGAAGAGGACATCCTTTCAGGTGTTATAGAACACTCTTCTGTACAGGATAAAAATTTAAAGGATAAAGTGGAAACCTATCTATCTGAAAAGGTACCTGAAATTGTAGGTCATGAAGGTGGTCCCGATAAACTTTTACATATCCTTATGTCACATAACCAAGGTATTACTTATAGGGATATATTATCCATGACTGCTAAGGAACTTGATAGAAAAAGTCGTTAAGTTGGACTAGCTTTTTATGGCCCCTTTTATTACACTGCTTATACTCGGGTAGTCAAATTAACAAATAAGAAGGGCATGGATATGGATGCTTTGAGGGACTGCTTTTTAGACTCAATTAAATATCAAACTTATATAGATGATATTTATGTTCATCTTACTTTACCATATTTAAGAGATGAGTTAGGATTCACAGGATGGTATTTCGATCAGATTAAAAATTACATTGACACTTTCATAGCACGATCAAATATTACAATAACCAAGATTAATAAACAGACAGGTATAGTAGAATCAATAACAGTACAACCGATGTGTACTTGGCGACTGAAAGCGAATAAAAGTTTTTCCAAAGCATACAACCTTCCTTATATCTCTCCTCCCGATTTAACAGTTAAATTTATCCAAAAGTAGTGTACTGTTATGGCTGATCTTTTTCACAACATTTTAAAATATGATTGTTGGGATTTAGAGTTATGGTGCCATGTATATTGGGCTGATAGTTGGGGGATGCTTCTGGTGTAGTATCAACTAATTTTTTCCGTTTATCTCCTATAACAACATATACAGCTTTACCATCCATAGCGGGTTGACTTACAGTACTTGCTAGGAAATTACCAAACTTGCCTTCACGATATGCATAAGGATAAGGAGGATCAACATAGATTACGAGTCCTTCATTTTGTGTACTACCGATAAAACATTTGGTTTTATTAGGTTGTAGGTTATCAGGCACACTGTCAAGTTGAATCCATCCACATTGAAAAGATTTGCAGGCTTCAGGACGTTCCTCATGTATGGTGCACCCTTCACCTTTTTTCCAATGTTGGCACCACACACCTGCAGGTTTTTCAATCTCATTAACACTGAGTAACTTGCAACATAAACCACAATCACCACATTCTCTCATTTGATTTCCTATAAATAATTGGCTTTAAAAAATCTTGCCTTAGCATCAGGAAACATTGCCTCATATTCAGGATCAGGATCACCTAATTCGTAGATAGAACCAGATATGGTCCGTACCACTTGTTCTTCAGTGTTGCAGATTGTTCTAATAATGATAGATGTAGTTACTTTTGTACCATCTTCAAATTTGGGGTGTCCATAGACTTCTCCTGATAATTTATAAGAACATAATTCAGGAGCTTTATATGGATCTGAGTTGGTTGTTACCAATGCCCAATTTTCTAATCTTTTCATTTCAGTTCCTTCATAATTGTACAATCTTCTACGTGACAAAAATCATCAATGCGACATTCTGCACAAACAGTCATATTAGGACAATGCTTTTGAACTATACCATAAAAGTCGTTACCAAAGGTTTCTAATGCCTCATTTAATATTAAGGTCACTAGACGGTAATTAGGATGCATTATTATAGGACAATGATTACAGTCCTCATCACATAATCTTGTTTTTAAGATTGTACCGTTATGAGAATGTTTCATAATACCATCACACTTTGGTCTATGACATTTATATGTCATGTTAGGTGGACCAGCACCACCTTGTCCGCATTTAGGGCATGTGTATTGCCATCTTTCTTCAGTCATTTTTAATAGTCCCGTGTACGTCTTTTTGATGCATTTCTAATCCAGCTTCTTTCACCTTTTTCCCACATTGAGGACATTTAACTTTTTTAGCTGGAGGTTTTTTAGGTAGTCCAAATTCGTTACAATTATTCTCTACTTGACAAGCAGAACACGTTACAGGAAATCCGTCACCTTCTCCGCCCATAAAGTCTCCACAAAATTGACAAAGTGTACCATCCAACATCATGTCTGCTATATCACCCATTACGTCACATCCACCCAATTCATACAGGTCCTAAGGACGTTGTCGTAGTCTCCTGACATAGCCTCTTCTTGGAATAACTTAACTTCTTCTATAGGTACATTTGCCCTTTTTAAGGCTTTTGACACTGCACCTATAATAGAAAAAGCATTTCCATCATTGCCGACTAACTGTACTTCTATATCTGGATATTTACATTTAGGCATTTCGTTGCTCCTCGTTGTCATGTAATTTTTTAAGTACCCTGTAAAATTCTTCTGCTTCAATTGCTCTTAACATAATTTTTGTATATGGTGGTCTGAATCTGTGTGGCATAGCACTAGGTGAATCATCAAGAATCCAATCATATATTTTACTTTTCATTCCTTTGAAATCTAATCTTAAAAGTAATGTAAATTGATCAACAGGTTTAAAAAGCCATTCAATACTTTTCCAATCTAATTCATTTATGGCTTTTTCAGCAGCCATTTTCATTAAATCTTCACGGTACATTTAATTGCCCTTTATACAAGAAGGACAAAGATCATAGGTTTTTGTTCCTGGTCTAGTACATTTCCATCCAGCTTTAGTAGCTGCTCTTCGTGCCTCTTTTACTGACAACTGTTCGTATGAAACACCAGTAAAATGATTTGAACATTGATCGCATATAATACTGATTACTTTCGATATACTCATTTAATTAACATCTTCCGTGTTTAGGGCTGTTAAAAGTTTGGATTTGATATCCACTTCAGTTACCCAAGCATCACATATATTGCAACCATAGTATTTAAGATAGTGCGGGGCATTGGTTAAATTATTTCCACAACGCTTACAGGTTATGAAAGAGATTTTAGGTACAGGCAAACCTATACCTGTGTAACCATATATCAATTTAACCATATTGTGCTTCTAATTTAAGCAAACACAATTAGCTTTGGATGAATCTGAAGCAGTGGTAAATTCATCATCTTCATCTAAGATGCCAAGTGAAGGTGCGTAATGCACTCGATTAAAGAAGTTCCCTTCATCATCTCCACTTGTGACAACCTCTTTATGAATAGACTCAGGATTATCTTCAACAAATTTTCTCAGCAGATGAATATACTCTCCAAATAACATAGCTACTTCTCCGTATTAATCCATTATATCAGCGAGAGTTTTGCCCTCAAAGTGAATGTCTCGTTCTATCTTGAGACCAGCAGGACCAGTTACTCCTGTAAGTTCAGAAAGCAGGAAATAACCTAGTTCGTTTGCAAAGCCTTTTACATAACCGAAAAAGTACCAATCCCCATTTTCTTGTTTTTCACCTTCAGTTACGTACCAAGTCCAGTTAGACCAGGGTGTGAAGAATTTCACAACAACAGGGACATCTTCAGGATGGCTTTTTTCATGCGTGTATAGGGGCGGGATCTTCTTGATCAGGGCTTGTGTCAACATTTTCATACCTATGTTCTCCTGTGTAGAGTTATGCTTTTGTACTATATATAGTATATAGTGACCTTAATGATCTCACAAGTTTTCTCGTTTCATTTCTTCCAAGTACCTAATGAAATCTATAAGTTTTAGACTTTTCCATCCGTAACCAGGCGGTCCTTCATCTTCTACTTCTCCTAACTTCTCTAATAGGTATTCAAAATCTTCGTCAGTTAGATTTAAAGGAATCATGATATTTGCGGTATTAGTTTGTTGAAATGGCGTTCTGCATGGAACGGATTGCAGAAATTAAATCCTTGATGTACAAGGGCATTCTTAATGAAGCGTCCACAGAATTTGCAGTGTGGTTGTTTGTTTATCTGCGATTCTAGTTTAGGTAAGTCTGGTGATACATCACCGTCTTGTTCTGCTGCTCTTAAGATTAACCAGGTGATAAACAATTCTATAGGTGTATCTAACACATCTTTTTGTCTTGCACCTAACTTACCTAAATCTTTTATAAAGTCCTCTAATAGATCAGAGGCATTGACGTATTTATTAAATTCCCTTTGTCTATTAGCTTTGTACGTAACCTTAGCGTCATTATCTAAGATTTTATAATTACCTGTTGCATCTACATCAATTACTGAACCATCTTTTAAGTGGATTTTAATTGCTGAGGTTAATTTGAGAGTAGTTAATTTTGCAAGTATTTTGGTTAATTCATCAGGAGACATCCTTTCGATTTGTTGACGGAATTCTTCTCGACTTATTTGATGTCTGTGGTCGTTTAAGATGTATTCATATACATCATCGTTCATATCACCAGAATCATACCAAACATCTATAGCAGTGGTATAACTTCCTGAAGCAGAACTTGTTGTAATATAGGTTCCAGTAGTGCTGGAGGTAGTGGTAGCATTTCTGGTAGAAGTAACCCAGTTATTATGTTGTTTAGTTTTTATAGGTTTGGTTGTAAGATTTTGATCACTTCTAATGACTGCCATATCATACTCCCATATTCAACCATCTTTCCCGTAGGAAATGAGAGGCACTAGAGGTTTGTATTTTTCTACTATCATCTGTCCATAGTTTTTGTGTTCTAGCTTCTGTAGGATTACTGTTTCTGGATGACCATCTTTGTCCGGTAACGATGCCGTTTTCTATTACTCTACAATGTTCATGTCCACAGTAAGGGCATACAATTACATGGTCGCCATCTATGTCATAATCTATAGTGGCAATAAAGTTTTTACTGCAATCGGTACAGTGCAGATCTGTTTTAACTTTGCCTGTATTTTTATGCTCAGAGGCAATAGGTACGTCAGTCATATTTATCCTCTTAATTGATCAATAGCATTTTGGATTCTAGTAATGATAGAACGTGCAGGTTTATTGCGTTGAATATCCTGCATATGATCAATACTTTCAGGATCAAAATCTTGTGATCTCATTTTGCGTGATCTTGCTACTTTTTGTGCAGCGTTAAGGAGATCATCTGCATGGACATGGCGTAGACCATCTTTAGCACCGTCTTTGATAACACGGCTCCAGGGGAAAGGTGTTTTATCGTGCCAAGTCCAGTGTAGTGAATCTTTCTTTTTAGGATCCCATGAAAAGTTTTGTTTGAATCCAGAATCAGGCATCGAATCTCTGTATTCAGTAATGGGGTCTGTTGCTACATCAAACACGGAGAAAATAATACGTCCGTTTTCTGTAGACTCTACAAGGATAAGACTGCCATCTTCATGTTCTGCCCAACACCCCATAGCTAATACATCGTTATGGACACTCTTTGCTCCTGGTACATCACTTGTAGCCATATGTTTCTCCTCAATAATTTCTACTGTTCTAGTGATCTTTACTTCTATTGGTTCCACTTCTTTTCTAATTTCGAAAGAAGGTAGACCTGTAGAAGCCGCATTTATGTTGTCCGTAAATGAATACGTGGTACTCAATTTTGTATGGGTATGTCGATCATCAATTACTAACCATCTACCTGTTTTCTTATGTCGCCATGCAATCATACAGCCTTCTCTATCTTTACCTTACCAAAATTAGGATTACCGTTGTGCTTTGCATCATCATCCCAAGTTATTATACGGATTTGTTCTTTATAAAAGTCACCTAGTATTAAAGGAGATGAGGTAATTATATCCACTGTTTTGATTGATACAACGTCAGGATGTTTGGTTAGAGTATCCATAAACCCTCGTTGTTCATGCACACCCATATAGCGTTCAGGAAAAACAAAAGTAAGCTCAGATTTTTTAAAAGGAGCACCAGAAAAAATCCTATCTATATCTGTATATCCTAAGTTCAATATGTATTGAAATCTTCCATGTCGTGGTGCAGCCATTTTTACACAGCCTACACGTACAAAGAATGGATAGCTTTTACCTGCAGTAGAATCAGCAGAATATTTTATACTTCCCAACCATTCTTCAAATAGATCACTTGCTGAAGTAATCATGTTGCACCTCTTGTGTTGTTACATGCTTACATTATATATAATTTATACCTTATAAAAATGCAACATGTTTAGTTAGTCTGAAGGTTCTCCTGTAAGGAAAGTTTAGGTAACCAGATATCTTTTTTCTTTTTCTCTTTTTCTTTGGCGTTCCCTGCAAGTTGTTTTGCTAAATTTTCGACCTGTTGCTTAACATACTCTATATTTTTGTATGTGCCATGTTGTGGAAAGTTTCTTGGAAATTTAGGACAGATGTCACCAAAATGGCCGCAATCAAATCCGTACACTTTTACAGGACCTTTATGTATTTCTAAATACGTGATTCCTCCATGTACTTTCAGATCACATACGGGCGGTTCATAGTAATCAGTGTATTTAAAATATGGATGTTTTTTAGGTACAGCTACATATCCACATAAGGTTCCCAGATCATTTCGCACTATTCGACAATGTAGACCGTAGAAATCACCTTCTAAAAAGTTAGGTTCTGTTTCCCATTCTTCTATAACCATTGATTACTCCTTTAGTCTTTTCAAAAGACATTCGCAATCATTAGAATCTAGCACTTCCAGAAGTTTCTTAATTTCAACTATGAACCAAAGTTTTAAACGTCTGTCTGAAGGATCATCAAAATGATCAAATTCTTTTTCATTGAAAGCTACACCAGCAGCAGTGAATGCTCCGTTATCTACTAGACAGACAGGTAGATGATTTTTAGGAATTTTGTTCCATACAATACGGGTTAAAAAATCATGCTCTTTAGTAGCATTCTCATGTAACCAATCTTCTTTTAAGGTATCGCTAGGATTAATATAGATTCCCATTTGAATTCTCCTTAGTTGACGAAATCACAGCCACGCTCGTCACACAAATAAACTTTACGTGGTTTTTTGATGGTGGTTATGTTAATTGGAATGTTTTTCTTTTCTAGCTTCCTTTCAAGCTTAATTTCTGCGTAAACTGTATCCTTATATACAAACTCTGATGCTATTTGACGAGCTATACGCCTAACCAGTAAAGTGCGTTGTTCACTAAATTTACCAGGGTGTGCAATTGTTACTTCTAATGGTACTCCGTCTTTTGATTTAGCTGGAACAATCAAGTTGCGAACTTTATGATTCTCGTAATATGCTAGGGTTTTATCGGTTTTGATCATATGGTCTGAAATGATTTTTACAATAGCCAGTACAAAACCTGCAGCCAGTATACTGAGGGTAATTGATATAATCCAGCCTTTAGTATCACGGGTCATTTTTGTTTCCTTTGTAATTTAGGCATAAGGCCAGGATTTTCTATCCTAATAATCTGTGCTATATCACTAGGTTTTATTTGAACATTCCATTTTGGTTTATGATCTTCATACCATTTAATAATTTCACCTGTTTCATTGTTTCTGATTGTTACTCTAGTGTGGTCTTTAACCATATAATGGTAAAGAACACCATCTACAGTTATTTCTTTACGTCCTTTTTTAGGTAACATTTAATTCTCCTTTACCAACTAACCGTAAATGCACGTAGCCCTTTATGCGCTTTCAAGAAATCAAGTACAGGGGCTTCATCGGCTTGATTGTAAAATTCATGTTCTTTCATGTTTTTGAAAATTAGTTCTACAGCTTTAATCATACTGTCATCGATTATAGGTAATTCTTCTCCTATAAGATCACTAATTTCAGAGGCTAGATCAGGAATGAACTCTTCAGCATCTTCAAACAGAGCAGCTTTTAACCAGGATACTTCACATATCCATACAGAAGGACTCTTTGCAACAGCCTTTTCTCCAGGTCCATCATACTTAGAATCTATGGTTAGATCGAACCATTTAGAACCTAAAGTATGTGAAAAGAACACTTTTAAATCATGTTCAGTAACATCTTTCATTGCATGTATATGTAGATCAGCAGCCATTTCATTCTCCTTTAGAACATGGTACTCATAGGGTTTTTCTTTTGTTCTGAGAACACCTTTTCCAATGTATCATTTGCGAATTGGACTATATGTTCTTCAGAAAATCCTTTTGCTTTTGCTGTGTCGATCATGTTGTACATAGACAGCATCCATTGATCTCGTGACAGGACATTATGAGCCAGTGCTTTCAACAAGAGAAACAATAACTGAATCTGTTCCTCTTCTGACAGCAGACAGGACATTGGCTCTTCTGTCGTTGAATAGGGACGAACTGCATCCAGCTCCGAACGCAGGGCACCAGTCACTTCCTGGCTGTTGCTTGATGTAGTCATATCTTTCGCACTCATAGATAGTAACCTCTCCATTTGTGTAACTTTCTTTTAAGTAGATGCAGGCATCAGAGTTTGTGCCTTTTTTTCCATAGGGGCATGGTATTTTGCTACAACAGTACCCGCACCTTACACATTTTGGATCCTTCTCATTCATTTATTAAAAATATTGATTCAGGGCTTTCAATGTCAATGATTCCGTTAGGATGGCTAGATGTGCCTTCATCCAATTTAACTTTTACGATTCGGTAATAGACATCGCTAGGTAGGTTTGGAATTTCTTCATCTTCCATAACCGTTCCTATTCCTTCATACGTATGTACTCTGTCTCCTTTTTCCCATAAGTGTATTCTTACGCCGACATTTTTCATACTGGTACTTCTCCTGATTCAACTCTGATATAATTTTCAATATCCTTTGCAGTAACTACGCCGCTTTCTCCCATAGCTGCATCTAGCTTTCTAAGAGCTTTGATTTTGTCAAGCATGTCAAAGTCTTCTGACATCAGAACTTCATGTACAAGATCAAACAATTTACGATCATGATGGGCGTTACCTACTATTTCCCATTCTTCAATTTTTTTCATTTGTAGATTCATTTTTCACCTTTTTGTAAAATTTCATCCACAGTTTTATCTAATTTTGGTATATAATTTTGTACTGGATGATTCATAGCTGTGAGGGCTATCTCTAACTCCTCTATACGTTTTTTGAGTAGATCTAGTTCCTTTTTCTTTTGTTGACAACCAGTACATTTCATACTGCTACCCTTACTACTATGGTAAAATCTGTCATGACAGTGCATCTATTCCATCTTCTTCTATGAAAAATTCATCCCATTCTTCCTGGACAACCCCTGTCATTAGGAATTCTCTTTCGTTAGCTGTTAGATTAGGCATAGCGATTTGAATAAAGGTACCATTTATCCAAGCAGTCAATTGTGTACGAGTTACAGGTATCTCCAAAGTTCTTTCTATTTGGGTTAATATAGATCTACGTGTAATTAGCATGATTATATCCTGTGATAGTTGCTTGGTAGTGCGTTTTGTACTATATAAAGTATATAGCAACCTATATGATCTCACAACAGGAATTTGTAATTAGTACCTTGCTGTTTACATGCTGTGTACGCTGAGGTAATGTGCAAGTTGTACACTGCTATTACTTTGTTAAGAACGCAGCTTAAACAGCGTTATATAGCGTCAAATCTAAGTAATCGTGTGTGATGTGTGCTAGTTATTATTAGCATTGAGGACATTTATGGGTTTAGTTGTATCTGTTTTGCTTTGTCTGGATTGGCAGCATAGAAAGGTTGTCCCCACTCTCTAAAAGATTCATCTGTACAAGAGATTCTAAACCAAGCATTTCGTAGTGCTTTTAATCTCAATTCATCAATAATGCGTCCTGCATAGCTGGGGTGTACGGAATTATCATCAATACTTTCTTGTATCCATCTATGGCTGGTATGCTGTTTTGTTAGTTCTAGTAGTTCTTTACGAACAGACAGAAAGGTATTTTTATCATGTTGGATATAACCTGCTCCGTTTGCAAAGCCGCATGCAGGTATATCTGGTACTTCTGGTAGTCGCATAACAACGGCTTCAACTTCGAGGGTGTGCTTTTCATAGAGTAAACATCCTTCGAGGGTATTGAATTCTGCTCCATCATCGGCTACATACTTGGTAATCTTTTTCATTACTCTATCCTTCCTGTGAATGAATGAACGTTACGGCCACCAACATTCGGAGCCTTGCTGAATGTTGCAGGGTTTATTGAGGTTTGTACCTGACCTGTTTCTGATAGAAAGGAATCTTTTAGATCATCAGAATGTTTTTTGTATTCTTCTGTAGTCATACCTATGACAGTGGTTTCAGTGGACATTACATAATCATGTCCTTTGTACAGTAGTATGAAGGTTGTAAGATCTCTGAAAATGGTGTAAGGTATCATTATGCTGGCTATTGCAGCTTTTTCACCTACATAAGTGTTCCAGTTATCTGCAAATCCTTCACGTCTTACGGAAAGAAAGTGTTCGAAGATTTCTACACCATCTTCGTTAAGATCACATAGAAGTCTCATGCTGTAAGAACATGCTTCTCCAGTGAGTATGTTGATACCGAAAGGTTTTAAATCATTCCAACTGTGTAAGGTTTTCATATTGTTACCTTTATGCAAAGGGGAAAAGAGAGTGAAACAGTTCATACGGATACTCTTCTTTTAGGTCCCCAGGTTTAGGAGGGTTAGTACGCATAAATGCGGCTATATCCGTATGTATTCCTAGTTTTATGAGGTCATTGAAGCAGTCGGAACAAATGTAACCATATTCGTTAGAATGTCTATCACACATGACATGGTCACAATTACCTCTATTACATGCTAGTACACTCATTATCTTTCCTTGTTATAGTAAGTTGTTGTCCACGTATTCACAGAGTTGGTCATAGACTTTTTGTTTGCTGCCTGTAAATCCAAACTCCTCTTTAACTATGGAATACACAGATCGTCCTCTGCGTTTCATTCCTTTGATCTCTAGCTTTAATGCGGACTTCAAGGTTAAGATACGAAAAGCATCAATTTTTTCAGGTGTGTCGATTATAGTAGTCATTCATCGTCTCCTGTGACGTTGTAACTGGTAGTTATTTTGCTACTATATAAAGTATATAATAACCTATTTGATCTTACAAGTAACTCCTTGTATTTTAACCAAAAAAAAGGACAGCCTAAACTGGGGAGCGGCTGCCCTATGTAACTAGGAATCAAGTTTCGATGTTCGTACAATGCGCCTGATGTCTTTTAGAGCCGACATTGTAATACTAGATTCTGGCATCAGTTGTCGGTCTGACCAATCTTCTGCTAGTGTTACAGTCAATTGAATCTTTTCAATAATTTGACGTAGGTGCTGTAGTTCAAGTTTAAGATTTTCAACAGTTTCCTTGTCTTTTCCTAGCACAATGGTATGCCTTCTTTTAATGTGACCACTATTTCTCCTTTTACAATTTCAACTTCTGACAATTCTTCCTTGTTCCACGTTTTAACTTCCTTAGACCAAGCATCAAATAAGTCGGCTAAATCTTCAGCAGTTTCTATATGTGGATCTAATCTGAATTGCCCTCCCATAAATAGATTTACATTAGAAGGTTTAAACATTTCAGTTCCTTATATGTGACAATCGTATACAGAGACTAGAGTATCATCAGGTAGATTTTGTATCAGTTTCAGGTACTCTTCATTCCATTTATTTTGTTCTTTTTCATCTGAAACAAGTCCCCACCAACCCATTGATCCTTTTTCGTACCATTTACCATCTTTAAGTACAGCAAAGGTACTTATGGAATTTGCCATTTGGTTAGCAACAAAGGTTTCTCTTCCGCCGTTGTTTACACAGTAGTAATCTAAAGTCTCATCCATAAAAGGATCTAGATCAGCTTTTCTTACAGCTTGCACAAAAGGGTGTGCATTATAGTATTCTCTGGCTGCTTGGATATCTCCAGGAAACATTGATTCTCTTATTTCTTCCCAACGTTTAGGCAATTCAATATCTTTTGTGACTTCTATAAACTTGGTGTAGGTTTTATCTGCTTCTTCACCAGCCTTTTTCATCATTGATTCCCAATCAATTTCACCTTTCCGTGCTTGATCAGCTTGTCCGCATTTTGCTGGTGCAGTCATAAGACCAGGTTCACCTAAACTTTTGTTGCTGCTCCAAGTACTACCTGGCTTCAATTCAAAGAAACCTGTCCAACGTCCGCCTAATTGAAACCAATCCCATTTTGCATTAGGATTTTCCCAATATCCGTATAATCCCATTTTTTCATCACGTTCATCGTAACTACACCATTTCTCCATGTATTCTTCAAAAGTAGCGTAGAGTTCTGTGAATGGTATTTTTTGAATTTCCAGGTTTTCAGGTACTTCATGTGTGCCAGAACCGATGCCCATTGCACCTTGTACACGGAATTCATTATCCCATTTGTTAAGCTTTCTACCATCAGGCATTATGACCTTTTCAGTAAAATCGTTTTCATATTCTTCTTTATTTTCTGTTTCCGTTTCGTTGAATTCTAAAAACTCTCCAGGACAGTCTCCCATGTTGTTCTCTTGGTAAGGCATTAACTGCTCTTCTGGAGTATCTCCTATCACCAGTACTGTGAAATGACTCATGTGTTATTCTCCTGTGGTATATGTTCATAAACGTGCAGTACTAAATCTCCATCGTACAGCATTACGGTATCTATAAAGCGTCGGTTTGTATCAGAGGGTGTACCTGGAGGACCAGTTTGTACAAGTTCGATGTTATGTGCTTCTAGACTTTGGTTATCAGGATCTACTTCAGCCCATACACAAATGCGGTTGCGTTGTGTTGCTGCGGATATGATTTTCGAACCTTTAGGCATACTAATAGTTTGATAACCAATTCCGTTGCTTATTGAGTACTTCCATATTTCCATCTTCATTTTATTTTCCTTCTTTAACAATAGGACACCAAGCAGGCATCCTGTTATCGGAATTTAGGTATTTTTCAGCTTTAGAACAGTATGGTGAAAACTTTTTTCTACCTGATGCTTTTTTCATTGTTATTAACGGACACCTTTTGCATTTGTCTATAAGAGATTTGAAAGGATCAAAACCTGCGGAACCGTATGCCATAAAATCTGCACCCCAGTAACCGCAGCTTGGACTGATTGCTATAAATTTTTCACCGTCCCAGTAAGCTACATGACCTACACGTCCTTCACCTAGATAGTACGAAAAAGGAATTAGGTCTGTTTCTGCTATAACCTTATCCATTTTGATCTCTCCATAGTTGATACATGCTGCGTAGATCTTCCTGATATTGTTTGAGTAAGGCAGCATAGCGTCTAGCCTCTTCAGTTTTAGAATCATTCATTTTCTGAAGGACTCGACATTCCTGCCTTAACACAAATTCTGTAGGGTTAGCCACTGAACAACTCAATTTTGAAATCAGGGATCTTTTCACCATAACCTGTATAGTGTACCACGTTACCTGTATCGACATTGACAACAAATGCACCTGAATCCATTCCGTCTGCCATATCTTTAAAGTCAACATCATCGGGATTAATGTTCATAACCCCTAAACTCAGACTACCTGATATTTGAGTATGGCAAAATCCTATGAATCTTGCACAGGCATAAAATGAATCCCCTCCGCGTAGTGTAGGTCCAGCTTCTTTAAGCCAACCTTTTACTTCACTACCATTCCAATGTAGATATACAGCAGGTGAAATACTGTCCCTATCTACAAAAACTACCTGTGCTCTGTCACCCATATTCTTTTCCTTTTGTTGTGTGTTTAGTTATATATAAAGTATAATAATCATACGTTAAAAACAAGTAACCTATGTCAGATTACCATTGTGTAAATTCTGCGTAATCTGCAGGTATTACCTTATCAAATTCAATAAATTGCATACGGTTTTCTTCAGCCCATTGGTCCATGTCTATTTCTTCTCCATCTCCGTAAGTATGTACGTAATCTTTTTTAATTTTAGAGAGGAAAGATTCTTTTGTTTCATCTTTAAGGAAGAATAGATCTTCTGATTCTTCGTCATATATGTATAATCCAGACATTAGTTCCATCCCATAATTAATTTATCTATCGGATCTAACTTTTTTAAAGCCAACTTCCTTCGTTCAGTTGTATCTACTACCACTGCTTTCAGGATGTAGCGAGTATCACTACCTTTTTTCTTTTCAGCTTTTACTTTGTCAAAAGAGGCAAAAAGTATCCTACCACCTTTATCTTTAGGATCCCTGCCATCTACTCCACCAGGAGCAGAGGTTAGCGTGTACACTATTTTATCTGCGATTTCACCTTTCATCAGCAAAACTCCTCACCTATAAGGTTAAAGAATTGGACAGGGCATTCTTCTAGTACTGATTCAAATTCTTTTTTGGTTAGGTATCTGTCATACTCATCCGTAACGCCTGCATCTAGATTTATATGACACGGCATCAGTGCCCAAGTAAAAGAACTACAAGAGCGCACACCAGTTTTTCGTTTAGGTCTATTGTTATTGAAGCCAAGTTCTCTACCACTTGCAGAGTTTTCCATATCCTCTTCTACTTTAGCTTTACCGCATTTAGGGCAATGATAAAACCAACTAGACTCGCCTGTGTGTACACCAGCTTCACCTGTTACACATAAGGTGACATTGCAATCCCAACAGTACAGACCTGCTGCGGATCTTTTACCAATGTGTTCACCAGTACCTTCTATGTAAAAATTAGTCCCCATCTTCCTTATCCTTTTTAGTTTTTGGAGTTTTATAGTTTTCTCCACCTTCTACTATAGGCAGAGTATTTCTAACAAAGGCGCGAAAACTCTCATGGCTGAGTTTGTTGTTATCAACGTTACCAGCGAGCATCTGAACAAAATGTTTAGCAGGTACTTTACTCATTATTCTGGTTCCTTCGGTTGTTTCCTTTTATACGCAATTACGTGGTGTGAAGATGCAGCAGCCATGCCTAATGCAAGGGTTAATAAACTACTTGATTTCCTTTTTAAAGGAACACCGGTTGAGGCTTTATGCAAAGCTAGGATTTTTTTATGTTCTTTCTCATCGCGGAGAATAGCCTTAGCCTTACGTTCTTCGAAAGTACCTTTACGTTTAGCTTCCCCCATTATCTGTACTCCTTTATAAAGATTCGGATAGCTTCTTCTCCTGCGAATTCTAAGATTTCTTGAGTAATATCCTCTTGATAGTAGAAATGTTCACCTTGCTCTTTAAGTTCTTGTTTAACCACATCAATGATAGTCTTTTTGCTGTAGCGATCTTTGTATCTATCAGCGTCAAAATCATTTCCAAAATTGCATTCATTGTCCCAGTAGATTATGTAAGCTAAACCTATGGTGCATTCATCAAGACCTACACGCCTTTCAAATTTAACGGTGCATCTTTTAACACCGTCTTTACTCATTGTCCATTTTGGCAAGCGGCTCATTTCATCATCCTATTTCCACTGCACCATTTAAAAAGGTATAAGGAGCGTGATTCCTTTTAGGTGCTCCTGTCATAACTCCTCGTATCGGAGTGTCAGGGAATTCAAGTGATAAGTCATTAGCCTCTAACCATGCTTGGCTAGGATCAGAGTATATTCGTTTTTCTTTACTACCTATGTATAGAGTGATTCTCATTTCAATTCCTCAGCAAAGATCTTTTAGTTATCGAGGTTACGAATTTTATCAAAACCACAACGTGCAACTACATAGATTCCGTCAGGTGCTATAAAGAGATCACCTATTGAGGAACTGCGCACTTCAGAATGTGCCGCATCAACACCTGCGTTTTCAGTCCAGTTAGAAGTTATATGATTTGTAAGATGGTAAGCTGTTTCTAGATCATCAGAATCAATGTCCGCTACATGTTCATATAGTGAACTATCATCTAGTCCTTGTAGAAGTGAATCTATAGTTAGGTGCGGTGGATAACCATAGTTGCAGGTTTTACTAAAATCTTTGCTGTGATATACCATTATCATAGTGTTATCCTCTTGTGTCGTGTGTCGCTATATATAATGTATAGTATACCTTTGCACCAAACAAGTGTTACTAGGTGATATTTTCAGTGTTCAACACATCATCAGAGATTACAAAGTATGGCATCCCTCCAGGTAACATCTTCCATGTGTCTTTTGGCATTAATATTTTAAGGGATCCGACAGCAATACCTAAAATCATTAACATCTCCATAATACGATGCTCACCAGTCCATAGTTGTCCTTCGTTATTGTCACAGGCTTTTAAGAAACTCCAGCCTCCACCGTTACTCTCATAGAAAGGATCAGGCAATTGACTTAGTAATTCGTTAATTTCAGAGGTTGCCTTTTTGATTTTACCATTATCTACAGCGAAATCAAAGGTGATTCCTGATATGACAGTGTTGCCTACGGCATCATAGTTTTCGGTGTTAGAAAGGCATTCTCTGAAAATCTTTTCTACATTTGCGGAGTTGAGTTTTAACATGGCTTACTCCCTATAAGCTGCGAATAGTTTTAAGGTGTCATACAGTGAGACCGCTTGTTTTTCAGTGATCTCGTAACGGTGCTGTAGGTGATCTAAAGGAGTTGAAAACATTCCACTAACAAGATAGTCGATCACAATTTCACTAAAATCAGAGAACCCAGGTCGAAATGGTAGCACTTGATCTAAGTAGTTAGAGATTAGTAGAGTGATCTCAGCATAGTCGTTATTTCTGAATGCTTGATCTAGTTTGTTTTTTAGATCTGCTTGCATATTAAATCCTTTTGCACATCCCTATTTCCTCAAGCATATCTACGATGAGGTCTAGGGTGGCTCTGTAGGTTTCGTGCTGTTCTAATGCGGCAGTCAACGAATTGATATCGATTAGAGTTTCATCAGCAGCTTCTTGATTGCAACTGTTACGTCTGATGGGGTGTTGTCTAGGTGTCCGTCTTTTTGAAAGGGTGTAAAAGAATTCCATGCCTTTTTTTGTACGGTTGGCATATCCAGCGTAGTACAGTGCAGAAAGAATAGAGGATACACTTGGTGATTTTTCCCCTAGTTCTTCAGCAAGTTGTTTGGCAGTTTTGGCTTTAATTTCCAATAGTGCGTTTTTGATTGAAAGAGCCATACCAGTTTTAACATTAAGTGGAGCTTTTGCCATGTCACTTCTCCTTATTAATAACCATAAAGTTCAAAGGTGAATACTTCACCCGCCAATTTCTTTTGCTCTTCATAACCAAGTTCCCGAAATTCTTTGATCTCTGACAGAAGTTCAGGATTAAATTCAGCAGCCATTTCTAGGCGTGAAGCGTCCAATACCATTTCGATTACTTCTTCTTTTGACATTGTTGGATTGACAGTCCCTGTCATATCCTTTATTCCTTGCAAGCAATCCATTCCAATCATGTCCCATTGGGCATCCATTGCGTACCGTAGGTTGTCAGACAGCTCCATGTTTATCTCCTATGAAGTATTGGGTTTCTATTGTAAGAATTTTACGGACGGTATCTATCTCTAGAAGACTATATATGGTATCTCCAAAGCTGTTCCCTGTAGTGCTCTTTGTTATGTTTTTAGCATCTAGTGCAGCTTGTACCTTAACGACAGTAGCTTCTCCACTGTAAGGGACCTCAAACACGGAGATAGTAGTAAAAGGGTACTCCTTATAGCTGGTTCTGCGTTTTTTACTCCAATGCATTGTACCCGACATGTTACTACCTCACATTGTTGGATTTTGTTTTCTATTATGTATATTATAAAGTATACCTTATTAGCAAACAATAAAATTGAGGTATTAATATTTAGGATGAGAATAAAGCAATCATTTCTTTTTGTGTTTGGGCACAACATCCGGTGCCAATACCTAATTGTTTTTTGTTGGAATCAATGGAAGCTATTGAGCAGTAGTATCTTCCATCTACTTTGATTAATAGTTCACAAGGGATACTCTCTGATTTGAGTAATTTTTTACCTATAATGCAGACTTCTGTCATGCAACACCAGCCACAGTGATTACAGGGGTCCCCCATTGAGGGTTTGATATTTTCGGCTGTACAGATTAAGTTAGCAAGGTTAGTCATTATGTGACTTTTTTCCATTGTGCGTTATTAGGCCACCAAGAAGGTTCACTATCACCATCTATAGTCATTTCAAGCCCTTCTTCAACCTCTCTAACTGTTACATAAGTCCAGTTCTTTGCTGTAGTTTCTTTATATTTCCAACGACCTTGTTTTGTTGGGTATGGTCTTTTTTGTCCACAACAATAACAGATTGCAATATCGTCTTTTTTAGTCATCAAATAAAGACTTTTTGTTGTAACCTCTTACCTTAGCAGAGGCGTAATCATTGCGCTTGTTGTAAAATACAACTAAATCTTCAGGGCCGTAAAATCTAGCTAATTGATAGAAGTCGTCCATAGTACCTTGTACTGTCTTATCTCCTTCTGTAATAAGAACTGCCCACTTGTCAGGAACTCCAGGCGTGGTGTAAGTGAATTGGAATGTGTAGGTTTTGTTGCCGTGTGTCACAACCCATTCTTTGCTCATCAATGATCTCCATTGTTGGTATTCTTTAGAGAATGGTTATTTCAAAATCTTTGTCAATTTGGAATAGTATCCATCTACTACAAGGATCAGCAGCACTAATCAGTAACCAAAGTCCTCGTTGTTGGGAGAATTGTACACTATTTGATACCTTTATTATTTCACCTTCTCCTCCCCACTGCTTGATTCTTTGTTTCCCTTTAGCTGTACGTCCTGTTAATTGTACCTTATCTCCAATTTTAATTTTCATTCAAACCTTTTTAGCACTCTGTAAAGTAGTAATCATTGCTGTCTATAAAACCTCTTTGCATAAGTTCTGTAGCGGCATGATCCCAATCAATGCAACTATGAGGCCATTCTGCTAGATTATCCAACGCACCTGTACTTTCTGCATGATTCATAGCGAACATTAAATCTGATGGAAACTTACCTACATAGCGTTCTTCAACATTATAGTAATCTATGTCCAAGTCAGCACCAGCTTCAAATACATCAGAACTTAAATTAGAGATCATTACAAAATTTTGGTAATCCCAGTACTCTTCGTCTATATGTTCTTCACTGATGTATCTATCTGGTATACCGTCCCAGCTTTGAAACAAAAATTCTGGATCTTCATCTTTTTCATCAAGCTTTTCGTAAAGGTTTAAACAAGCTTGATTGAATTCATCGGAATCAGAGTAGTCATCCAAATTTAACCATTCAATACTGGCCAATCCTTCAACGTGTTCAAACTGAATTCCGACACAAACGCTAGGGGATCTATCAAACATGTCGTTCTCCTATAGCCATTCCCAATACCAAATCCATCCATCTGACATTTTAGCTGTTTCACCTTCTGGTAGTAACAAGACTAACCATTTTAGGAAGTTTTTTGCTATTGCCTGTCTTTTGTTTGTGTGTCGGTATTGTATAAAATCTTGATAAGGAGTGTTACTACAAGAATCAATTCCAGTTTTTATGGCTACAGGACATCCAAAACAATCAGTAGTTGGAAACTCTCTGCATAAAGGACAATTTTCTGATCCGTTATCTATACCACCGTAGTATACGATGCGATGCCATTTGGCTATTGCACCTCTTAAAGCTTTTAAGGTTCTAGTGTCCATTTAGGCATCCATTATACGTTTAGCGACAAAGAAAGGCCAGATAATACCGATTACTACTGATCCTACAAATACAGCACTTTTAGTTGCTAAAGGACTGGTGTCAGATGCACCAACAGCGAAAGGTATAATCCATACTGCCCAAATAGTAGCAAGTACTATTAAGGTATCAATTACCAGATCCATGTCAATCTCCTTGTTTTTTAAATTCATAGTCAGCTACAAGTTCTGGTGCTGTAGCTAGGAAAAGTTCATCAATATCAAAATGAACAAAGTTTCTACCTTGCATACCTTGTTCACTGTAGTCCATGTCGGCTGTGGTAATTCCATTTTCTTGTAGATAGGCCTTCAGACATTCGAGGAATAGTGGGTCAGTGTAGATAAGTCCGTCTTGTGTAACATCCCAATCTTTCTTATTGAAGTACACACATAGATCACCGTATGTGTTCTCATCGTTGATCCAATCAATTTCTATACCTATTACCGGTATTTCAGTGATTCTATCAGACCAAATACCTTCACCGCTTGTAGGGAGTGTGGGAAACTTCTCCACTATAGATCCCCTACAAATACAAAGACTATTTCTCCGGGTTTCATATGTCTGATTTTAATGCTGTTCAGGACGTTGACTACGACTTGATATTTATAGTTTTTAAAGTAGTCTGTAATCTTAGCTTCCGCTCTTTGTTTAGCGACTGTTTCATTGACATCTGAAAGAACTAGAACTCCTTCAGATACAGGGCCATCAAAAGTTACTACGAAAGGCGCAGGCATGTTTATCTCCTTTTGTTGTGTGTTGTCATATATATAATATAAAGTATACCTAAGCTGTATACAACAAAATTAAGGTATTAATGCTGAGGTGTATCGGAATTGTCTCTCTTATTAAGTTCTTGTAAACCTAGTAAGTATTTGATGATCTCTTCACTGATTGGAAGGTATGATTCTTTCGGTGTGTTCATCATTAACAGACCATTAATTTTGACGATCAGATTTACGGCACTACCTACTGCGACTAAAAGATTATTGTCTTTTTGTATTTCTTCCATAATCATATCTGTGGATTGAAAGAATAGACTTTTGATAGATTCTTCAGGATTTTTTCGTATTCTAGTAATTTCTTCATTGACTAATTGGGCTACGGATTCTTCGTTTTTTGTAGTCACTACATTAACTCCTTCAGCTAAGTTATTGGATAATAACGATATACTTATATTATATAAAACTTAAAAGAAAACCGCAACATTTTCTACGATTATACTTTTTGCTTGATCCATAGCAATAAGGACAGGAATCCCGTGATCTTAAGTTTGCTATTCTTAAGATTTGTAGTATGCTTGTGTTATATATAAAGTTGTCCGTAAGAGGAGACAGCCAAATGAAAATCTTAAATAGGTCACAAAAGGTATCGAAAGTAGAGTATTTCTTGATCTTCGATCTCATTGACCAGCCAGATTCCTATTACAGGTATCTTTGCGATATCGAGGGAAACGTTTTCGTAGATCAGTTGAGTGATACTGCCTTTGCTACCTATGAAAGGTGTCTTTCAGGTGATCTGGAAGTTTCCAATCCTTATGTGGAAGAGATGCGTATGGATTACACTGCCGCAGCTATAGGTCAGTGTGATTGCGGAGAACTTGTAGTCTTAGATTCTTATGGTAATGTCTGTTCTAAGTGCGGCATTGAATATGATATTGAAGGAGATAAGCTCTTAGTTCAACGTATTGCTTAAATCTCAACAAAGAGCATAGTTTCTGATAAAGATCTATGCTCTTCCTACCTAAGGTATTAGTGTAATAGATTGTACCTTGCCTGTATTGCAAACTCCTTTAGATAAAACTATGCTTTATATAACAGCAATACATAATCGTTGCTGTAGCATAAAATCTTAGAAATAACTGGAGAAAGTATTATGGCTAAAATGCGTTACACAAATGAGCAGGTGTCAAAAAAGCTGGGAAAGCATGCTGATGACTACAGCAAAGCAGGTATCCAGTTTCTTCGTTCTCGTCTGAATGGCGGTTCCGGTGAATTTGCTGAGAAGGTGGTTGATCTGTTGGTACATAACAAGGTCAGTACCCCTGAGAGTCTGAATGATCGTATGCAGAAAGCTTTCGGACGTATTCCAAATCCTGCTGCTACTGTTGTCATCCTCTTGGGTCGTGTCCCGACTGGCGGCATCAAAGAAGGTTCCCGTATCGGTCTCACTGCTACTGCTCTGAATCAGGAGCAGGGGCGCATTCAGAAGGTACTTGCAAAAGCACTGACTGAAGGTGAGTTCTATAAGAACCATGTCAAATCAAAGAAGGATGCTGCTGCGAAACCAGCGGAGAAGAAAGTTACTACTCCAAAGGTACCGAAAAAGAAGGCTGCGGCCACTGAAAAAGTAGCAGAAAAGAAGGTATCTTAAGGTATTCCTTGAGATATAAGGGTACTGTCATTTATACGGCAGTACCCTTTTTGCTTTTAACGGGAGAAAGATATGGATATGGCTAAGTTACGAGAGTTGAAAAATGCTCATAAAACAAGAATGGAGATGTATGCTGAGAACATCACAGATTACATCGCAAAGGAAGGGAATAGCCCAAGCGACTATCTATCACATAGGCAATGTATGGAATCTTATCATCGTGGTGCTTTTGATGCTTATGAAGAGATCGAAAAGATGCTCTGCAGGTATAATTAATTATGTTTATGTGTGATTGCAGTACCTGATAGTTACAAGGATGGGAGATACAGTATTGCTAATGTAGGTATAATGGAGGTGGATGATGAGTGATCTTAGATTCGATAATTTTATGAGGTCTATGAATATAGATCCAGATCATTGTTCAGAACTTGATGATAATGATCTATTACTTATACAGTTTTGTAGAGCAGCATGGAATGAGCAACAGTTCGTAATTGATCTTTTGAATACTAAGATCAAAAGCTTCCATTCCGCATTTCACAATCTTACAACTTTTGATAGATAGAGGTTAAGATTATGTTGGTATTAATACATGCTTCTGAAACACCAGGTAAAGATAAACTAACTTTCGGTGAGGATATAGATGCTTTGCTCCGTATTGTTAAACCAAAGTTTTTGCGATTTCAGTATAATGCTTTATACGGTGCTGAAAATGGTAGTTGGGTCTGTGTTCTCGAAGCAGTAAAATCTGTTGAGGTATATGATCGCAGTTTTGGATTACCTTCTTATGCTGATGAGGTAAAACGTCTGAGAGAGTATGCTATGAATTTACAGAACAAAGGAGGCCTTCAAACCTATTATGACGGTGAAGAGGAAGGCGGTTTGATGGAAGAAGAGAACATTATAGAAAGAATGCATGAGCAAGAAGGTGAAGTAATAAGTCTGAGGGTTGATCAATAATATAAAGGACAATAAAAATGAAGAAACAGCTATTCTTTTCTGAGAATTTAGAACCTTTTGCAGCACATTGTATAAGTAGATGGTTTAAGACTTGTGAAGAAGCAGAAGGTCGAATTGAACTTGAGGATGCATGTGCTAATTTTTGGTTTGGGATGAAAGCATTCACTCAATTAGGTATTGCTTGTTCTAATAATAAAGGTCGTCCTGGACCTACACATTTTACTGTAGTTCTATCCAATGAGAAAGGTAGGATAGCTGAGTACATTAAATCTAAGATAGACATCAATCCCATCTTAGATAATCATCCATTGTTTCGTTTTTAGGATAAAGGTATGTATGAACCTAAGGTACATTTGAGAGATAGAAAAACTGAGAGGTACGAGTATTTCGATTCTCCTCATATCTATAATGCTATCAAGAATAGTAACTGGACTCTCTGCCATCAGATTATGTTTGATGAAAGGATTACGGATGATCTAAAGAAGGTAACTTGTAAAGATTGTTTAGGGAGATTGGAACATAGATTCTGTTTTACAGCTATTGAGATAAATGGAAGTACAGATCGAGAAGAGATTCATTTCTGTATAGACTTTGAACAGCCTCCAGAGGATCTAATGTTCGTTGCTAAGCATTGGGTGATCAATCATTTAGATTGTTCTAAGAAATGGACAGTAGAACGAGATTACTTTGCGGAGAAATTATAATGAAAGAACGTAATGTACTGTTACAAGATTTAGGCAGTTGTTACAAGGTATTGTCTGTAGATTATCCTGCTTTCTGGCCTCATGTAGGAGATAGTGTTTCAAAATCAGAAGTTAAATGGCTGGAGTGGAGAGGCTGGAAGGTCATCATTCAGGGTAACCCATAATGAGTTCTCCAAAGTTTATAGCTACGGTAATGAATACTAATTTTTGGGGTAACAGATTAGAAATAGAGGTAACAACAGAGTGGAAGATAGACGATGCACCTTCAGTAAAGGTATTAGAGGCTGCAATAGAGAACTATAAGAAAAGAACGGATGTACTTTGGTATATAGATTATGCTTCGTACTCACAAGATTTTGTAGAAGGTGTTGTTACTATAGATATTAAGATATTCAGAATTATGGAAGATGTGGTTGTTGATAATCTGTATGGAATTATAGAGCATATGATTACAGGAGATCAAAAATGAAGATTTGGATCTTACAGAGGGCTAGTATGATATTGGCTACATCTACTAGAAGAAAGACTTTAGAAGATCTTGTGTTCTCTGATTTCGTAAAGAGAAAGGATTATAAGATTATAAAGAGTTCAGTTAATGCAGATCTGTGTTATGTAGTTCATAAGGATACAGGTATTGTAGAGTATGAGCTGCTTAGATTTAAGGTATTATGATGGAAGATCAAGTTTATGAATCTATGAGAAAGATTTACATGAAGTTTAAAGGAATAGGCTTTGATACAGAGTTGAAATATAATGTAATAAAGGTATTACCATTCGATCCGTATCAAGTAGATGATCCACCAAATCTGTATATGACTGTACAGCAATTGTTATGGTCATACTTACCTAAGGAAAATCATGCTGCAATGATCTACTTTATAGATTATGTATTAAGTACCGTAAACATATCTGCTGAAATAGATTTCAACTTGTTTCAGAACACACTAGATCAACACAGAGGAAGAATGAAATGAAGGTATGGTTATTAGAGGATGTAGAAGGTGGATGTTTAAAGATTTCTAAGAAGAAAAAGAAGTTGATTAAGTATGTAGAAGATTTAGATCTGTATGAGACTGAATATGATTGGACACAGTCTGATAATCCGGATATTATATATGCTCTTTGTAAGGTGACTGCTGAGATCGATTATGCATTGGTAAGGTATGAGTTATTGTAATTGCTACCAGCATAGTGTTGCTAATATAAATTGGTGACGTTATGTTTTATATAGCAGTGACAAATGTATAAGGAGAATAGGTATGAGATTTCATGTTGGAAGGCATTATAAATGTAAGGATGGAAACATGATGCATATTCTATGCACTATTGGTACAGATATTTATGGTCATACCATGCTTGCTGAGTTTATGGATGGTACTATTGAACCTGTAGGTATGAGTGCAGAGTATTGGGAGGAGATAGATGATCTACAGGAATGGTACGATAAGATCAACATACTGCATCAGAGGTAAGAGAGTATGAGATTTCAAGTAGGTAAGTATTATGAGAATACTGTTAATGGAAATATGCTGCATGTTGCTGGTGCTATAGATACGGAGATATATGGTTGTCTAATGATTGCTGAGTTTATGGATGGTTTGATTGAACCTGTAGGTGGTACTTATTCTGATGCAGAGGGTTGGCAAGAGTTAGATGATATAGGGTTATGGGATTATAAGATTATTCAACTCCAGAAGAAAAGATTATGAGTTACCGATTATAGATTCTGATATCTATCCTGAATGGGAACAATCACAAGATTAAAAGATTTAATGATTCCACAAGTAAAGAAGAGTAAGAACGGTAATTCTAGAGTATTAGTAGTATGAGTAATGAGAGTATAAGGGTAGTAGATTCTATATAGATCATACTCTCTTATTTATATTCGTTGTAGTAGAGTATGTGAGACTGTATATAAGATCAAGGAGTATAGGGTTTAGTTGTATAGGTATATGTTGTAAGATTATAAGGTATAAGAATAAGATCATAATGTAGTCTATATCAGATCATTTCGTTAGATTCCCCAGATTATAGCAAAGATTGTCCATATATAGGTAAATATGACTGTATAGGGCCCAAAAACACAGAAAACCATAGAAAAACACAGAATTGGGCCCACTATATGGATTGACACCGTGTATGACCCAACCACAGGGATCATGGATAATCCTGATCATGATCTTGTGCCATGGCTGTGATTAGGTATAGTCAACGTCCAAGATCATTGGGTTGGGTTGATCTATGTCCAAGATCACGGATAGGTATACTCAATGTCCATGGGCAGGTACTGAGTACACCTAATCATGATCTGTAAGGAATCTGTGTCCAAGGCAGTAACTAATCTACACCAATAGGTATTGGTGTAGTCTAGTCTAGTTGTTTAATAGATTGGATAGGGCCTACTGCATAAAGTATTGCGCCAATCATATGCCCATGGATTATGACTTAGTCAATAGACCCTTGGCTACCTGGATAAGGCAGGTACGTATACCTTGGTTCTTTAGTCTACACCTGAAGTATGATTCAACCAGCTCCATGATCTTTCGTTTTAAGTCTGACATAATAGATCTCCTTCGATCTTATTGAGGTACTAATTTGCATATTAACACCTTTGACCTTACACAGCACATATCGGTTGTTATATACTTTATATAGTAATACACGACACATAAGGATAAATGACATGCTCTCACAAGTACACAAAGCATCCTGGGATCTTTTAAATGATAAGTGGTATCAGTGGTTGACAGACGCAGAGATGGCAGTCTGTGATCATACTTATATGGATGATGGATCTTATGCAGGTCCAGACAGTGGACGCGAGTTTCTACTCTGCACTAAATGCGGCCATACCGTAGATAACATCTACTATTAGGAGATCGAAATGTGTATCACCTGTCCAATCTGTCACAGTGATATAATAAAGTATCACAAAGTCTTTCACAAAGGCCGTTGGTGGAGTCGTTGCATCAGTGGAATAGATCACGGTGTCCTAGTCATGCCCTCAGGTAAAGAGGTAGATATAGGTGTGACGTACACGTTGCTGTACTTCGATGATGAAGGTAACTTTGCTTATGAAGGTGAAGATTATATCGAAGGAAAGATCGAACGTCAGGTTTTAGTTTAAGGAGAACAGCATGGCTGATTTTAAATATGAATTAAGAACTAAGGACGCTACTCTGAAGATGAAATTCAGTGATAAAGCCTTCCGGCAAATATTACTGGATATACCTGGTACATGGGGCACTGTTCGTTATAGAGGTGAAGAGCATACCAGCCGTAAGTACACTGTCATTGAGGATAGTAAGCTGTCCATGCCAGGTGGTCATATATCAGCGTTCTTCTGGAAAGATGATTACTTTGTTGAGGTGAAAAAATAACATGCCCCAGACCTATGTAAAACTCACTGCTACCTATCCAGCCAATGAGGATAGAACGTATACCTATACGAAGGAAGCACTTGTTGATATAGATACTTGGAAAGAGGATCCTGAACCATCACAGTATTTCGTAAAGCAGGAAGGTGTAGAGTATAAGGTAGATGGTATAATAGAGGTTACATCTCATGCAGGTATACTACCTGATACCTGGTACCACGTGTAAAAGATTAAGTTGTTTGGTTAAATTGGTGTTGCTATGCTTTATATAGCAGTAACGACACACGAGGATAACTAAAATGATTGCAGAAAAGATTATCAATGGTTTGGATGACATAACGGTATCCGGTAAGCATGGTTTTTCACGTTGGCATCATTCTAAACTTGAAGAGTTCTTTAAAGGTCATAACGCTGATATGAGAAAGCAGATCTTTATAGGATACTACACTGGTCCAAGTGACTTTGGTGGAATGAGAATTTCTGAGATTGTTTCAATGGCGCATATTTGTAAGATTGACATCGCTCCATTTGTCAAGACGCTAGCGTTCATTTCGATAGATGAGGTTATGTTAGATGATGAGATTGCAGCTTTTCAAGAGTATGTGAAAACATTATAAGGAGAATAACGTGGCACGACCAATACACACGATAGCAACAGAGATCAGAGGTACATGGTCTAAGGTTAACTATGCTGCTGAAACATATCTAGAAGCTATGGGCAGTCTGACTAAAATCACTGACAACTATGGTTATGACAGTGGGAAGAGTATTGTGTTGTACTTCCTCAGCAATGCAGGTAGCTGGCGTGGGGAAGATGCAAGGCGTATTAAGAAAGAATTAAAGGAGCTGGTAAAATGAGTGATCACAAAGATCCTTGTACGCATCGAGAGTTGTTAACGTTGTCGGTTATATATTTTATTATAGGATTTGTGGCAGGATGGCTTGCCCATATCTACTCCCTTAGATTGATTTAGTGTTGGTGAGTGTGTCGTTGACTCTGTCCTAGTGGCAGAGTCTTTTTTACCTCTAAAGAAGTCATGGATAAACCTTTTGTATTAGTACCATGGAAAGCAGCATATCAATGTCGGTTGTTATATACTATATATAACAGTACACGATACAGGAGATTAAGGTGATAATCATATACAGATCAAAGCAGAAGCCACCACGTATCTGGAAATACAAGATATGGAAAAATGGAGAGCTGATAGAGGTACGAGAGGTAAACAAAGAATATAATGATTATACTGTACGAAAGATGTGTAAGGAGTATGGTATTTCAGAAGATGAGATCATGGATGTATAGTTTATAACCGACTTGTTTTAAGGTACTACAATTAAGGCATGTTCGATCACAGGAGAAAAAGCATGGTAAATTTGAAAAGTCGTAGTATAGGTATAAGTGCGTTTGATATTCTTAAAGCATTCGTTGACCTTGTAGTCGTAGCTGTTGCATGTTTCACACTCTTAGCTTTACTCTCAGTTGCAGCACCGGTATAGAACGAATCTAAGGTTTAAATCATAATTAATCAGGATTGTTGTAGTGACAGTCCTTTTTTACCTTTCCCCTCTTTCCATGGATAGGTGTATCCAACCTATGCCCAAATACCTAATCATGGGCAATCCATGGTATAGATTTAGAGTATTGACCTAGATCAGGATACGGTAGGAATTTGCATAATAGCACCAAGATTAGCTTGTATTTCAGGATGGTTGTTATATACTATATATAGTAGCAAATTTGCTACAGATACCAACGTCACAGGAGACGATGATTATGGCAACACTAAAAGTACGTTTAGCTAATCTGGACCTCGCAGCATCCAAGTGGAAGGTAGATGTTAAGTCCTGGCCTCGCGGCTTGTCCTCAGTATCCGCATTGCTTGGTTCTGCATTGTGTCGTCCAGCACATCCAAACGGTGTGAACGCAGACGAGATTCTGAAGCGTCTTGCAAAGAACACTGTAGCGGTCAACAAGGAGTTGGCAGCAGAGTTTCAGGAGGTTTTCAAGGTGAAGCCTTCCATTACGAATCTCTCAGCAGTCCTTGCATTTCGTGTACCGAACAAGATCACTCAGACCCTTCCCCGTCGTGGAAAGAAGGCTACTGATCTGTATGCGAAGATCTGCACAGCTCTCAAGTTCGAAGCCCATCGTAAGGGCACAATGAACAAGCAGCTTAACGTGGTTGAAGATCCCGCAGCATACGTGGCTAAGTATGCGGCATCTCTCAAGCCAAAGGCCCCACGTACAGCACGGCCGCCTAAGAAGGCTGCTAAGACTGTAGCGAAGGTAGCTGCAAAGTCTGCGTAAAGGAGACGCAATAAGATCAGCACATGGACGTGCTGTTCTTTAAGGGCTCTGTATATCCATGGAAACTAAAAGGGAGGAATCTAATCATGGATAATAACTAATCTAATGACCTAGATCATTGCATCCTAATCTAAACCTTATATTTAGGTTTTTATGAGGCAGATCATTGCATCTCGATCTAATTCCCGATAACCACGATTCCTATGACCTAGATCATTGTATTCCAATCTAGCCATGGATATCCAAGGTTACGTGACCTAGATCAGGGATCCATGGATTAGGTAAGGTTAAATCCAATCTGTATGGGATCTTGGCTTGACAGGTAACTCCTCAGGTTTCAGACTCCGGAGGAGGCGCTTTCTGATCTTGGATATGGGTTATTTGATCTGTAAGGAATCAAGGTCTTAATAGTAACTCCTATCCAAGGTAGATTTTAAAGGGTCCATATATAAGGGTAACTGAGATCAAGGGGACTCTATTTCGATTTGTAAGGAATACGGGTTACTGTAGTAACTGCCACAGAGCAGGGTCTATATAAGGGTCTATATAAGGGGCGTATATACGGGGTTGCTATATAGCGTTATAGCATGAGAGTACACAGCAGAGAGCAGCACAGAGCAGGGTATGCAGCACATAGCAGAGAGCACACAGTACACAGCATACAGCAGAGACTAAGCAGACCAGACGTGTTGTAGTGCGTTGTGTGCTTAGATCATAGTGTAGTGATACTAGTACATAGCACAGTGATAGAGCGCAGCTTACACAGCACTACACAGTGTTATATAAGATATATACAGCACATGACACAGTGCTAGACATCAAGCAATAAAAAACCCATACCAAGTGGCATGGGCTATATAGTGGCTTATGTGGTGACTAGTGGCCGATGATTCCAACATAGTAAAGTTTACCATTATAGCGGAGTTCTGAACGGGTGATAAATCCACCTTGTTCTGCTAATTCTCGCTTGAGTTCATGGTATGCATTGCGGATAGAATCCACTTGATTAGAAAGAAACATAACTTGCTGGCCTTTAAAATCTCTATCTACATATTGAACTAATACGTCAATGGATGGTTTGTTGCTGGTGAGTAAGTTTTTCATGTTGGCTTGTCCTGTGTGGTGACACGTCCCTGTGTCAGTGTGGTTGTGGGTTATGCTGTTTTCTTAGCTGGCCGTTTCTTGGTTGTTGGAGCTGGTTTCTTGTCACGCTCCAAACGCTTGGCAAGCAAGTCGGCAAAGTGAACAGGGCGCTCAAGTTCTGTCTTGGCTGTTCTATGGTGTGTCATGTCTACATGGTGTGCAAGTTCTGCATATAGAGCAGTTGCCGCCTTTCCTACCCTTGGCAGGGTTTGACTGATTTTTCTGGGATGCCGGAATGCTAAGATAGCGGCAGTATTCCAATCAGTAACGGCACAATTGAAAACCTTTTTTATCTGTTGTGCCATTGGTTCAGGGATGGATATGCCACTTTTCAAGATGTCAAGAATATTCTTGGCATTTTCAGCATTAACATGGGCTGGCCGCTTGAGTGCGCTACCAAGTAATGAAGCAGTAGACATCATGCCATTAGGCCACTTTTTGACACCAGCATAGCCAATCTTATCGGCGTATAAATTGATGTTTGCTAGTCTGATTTTGAGATCGGTGTTCATTAGTGTTTCCTTATATTAGTGTGTCGTTATATTAGCAGTCCATTATTGAGTGGCGGCATTTCCTTTGCCTATCTATATAGTAGCAGATTCCGTGCCAAAAAAAATTGTCAATAAAATCAACGAGTTAAAAGTGCTTGACATCTAGCAAAACACCAAAATGTGACCAAAATTGTCACATTCTAAAAAACTTCAATAAAATCAATTAGTTACCGATACCAAAAATTGTCAGAAAGTGACCAAAATTGTCAATAAATAATATCTATAATAGTATCTTCTAATATAGTATATTAGTATATTCTAATTCACGGCGCACTTTTTTTACGAGGGAGCATACTCAAATGCTCGACATCTAGCAAATGGCCCTCAACTGGGACTTATATATTATACATATTGCGTACCCTACTCTTACTATATACCTAATAATCAGATCTATATTTACAAACTCTATACTCGCATACCCGCATCTGGTATCCAGATTACCATATACCTATCCCCTCCCAGCCACATACCGCATACCTACACACCTTTTACCCACATACCTATTGATCTATCCTGATCTACTGATGTTCACAAGGTATAGGCATCCATAGGTATATCCATAGGTATGGACACAACCTTTCAAACTTTGAACCTTACTACACTTGTATATCTACATCTAAGAAGATCTGCGAATCATACCTGTGTTATACCTATTAATGATCTAAGTATGATCTGTATTATATCTGATGATCTGAAGATGATCTAAAATAGAGGTGTACCGGTCGTACCATGATGCATGGATGGGTGTGCCTTTGATCTGTGTTCGATCTATATAAGGTTGCCAGCCTCTACAGGGATCTGGGAATATGAAGATTGTAAAATTTTTTCCAGATAAATTTCGTATGATTTTGAAATCTATGATTCTAGAGGATTTAACTGATCTATAGTAACTCTTAATTCAGAGATCTTCTTTTTCAATCTATCATTCTCTGCACTTACATCTACTCGTAGAAAAACAATCTCTGTATTCAATCTTTTGATCTCAGCTTCTAGTTCTACACTTCGATCTGCTTTAACCTTTTCAGCATCTATCAACCCCTGTAGAAAGATATTCGCTGTTTCTAAATCTCTTAGCTTGATCTTAGACATTTCGTTCTCTTCGAACAATCTAGTATAATCAGCCTTAATATCTTGTATAGCCTGAATCATCTCTTCCATAATCTATTACCCCTATTTTAGTTCTAGTAAATGTTTAGAATATACATGGTACTTCCACCACGGAAATTCTTTGTATTTGTGAGTTCGATCTAATGCATGTGTTAACCACGGAGCAGCAGGTTCAGAATAGTTCTCTTCCTGATACTTGATCTCTTTAAACACTGATTGTCTTAAGATCAGAATCTGTTTCTGTAACTCATGCATCTCCACAACACAATCTTCTAATGCAAGAGCAAGGACATCAATCAGTTCTTCATCTTCCATTATAATTCTACAACTTCATTTTCATAAATTGGTGAACCATAAGTTGGTGGTTCTTTATCGCCATCACATTTAGGACAATAAAGTTCTGCAACTTGGCGTACTTCACCTGATCCGGCACAAGTGAACATTGGGTTCCATATCGAACGTCCAGTCCCTACAAATCGCATAACAGTACCACATTTTATATGGACACCTTTTTTATCAATTTGCCCTTTGTATTTATCTACTGAACGTTTAGTAAAATATCCCATACCTATCCTCCTAAAAATCTCCAGTTGTGCATCTGCATACAGCTTTAATGATCTTTCCAGATACAAGTTCTGAATAACCTTGTCCAGCAAACTGAGGACAATGATTCCATTTGTCTTTATGCACAAGGACACCTTCGTTATAACATTTTATTGTTTTCCAACCGTACCCACTTTCCCCAGGTTTACCACAAGCGAAAATAGGTAAACACAATAAAATAATAATAATCTTATACTTAATCACTTTTAACATCCAAATCTAATAAACCACATTGTTCAGTATCATTACCCCATTTGTTATCAAGGTAACAATAACGATCTTTATTACAAGGATGGGTACAACCATAGATACGAAGTTCTTCTTCACCATCCCAGATCTCATCGTAATCATGATATTCACAATCCCAATAATTGATTATCATGTTTCAACTCCGTATAAATTATTCATTATGGTATTGCCACAGTACAGCATTGCAGTAAGCATGTACTGCACCTATGGTCATACCAGTATTGTGATCATGATGTAGATGTATTGGCCATCTAAAAAAACCAGGAGGAAATAAATACCTTGTTACATTTAATCTTCTTACATCTTCAGCAGGTGGACCTGTCAAAGGTTCCTTGCAATACCAGCAGCAGCCATTTTGCCGCTTTATATATTTTTCTCGTACTCTTGCCCGTTCAGCAGATTTCAGATTATTATAATTTACAGGTAATTTTAACTCAGCCATGTTACAAGACCTATCGCTTTCTTTATAAGTTGTATAAATTATACCTGTACTTTTATAATCTTTGCACATGTACAAAAATAGGAGTTCCTATATTTATTGCTTGCAATGCTCATATGATTTATTTTATACTGAAGCTGCATTAAATAGTATTGTTTGAATTTAGTGTTGATTCTCCAGTGCTTGAACCCATTAGGCCCCACTACTCCAGACGGGGCCTTTTTTTCCTTCCTAACTAATCTTTGCTCTTGTAATTTGCAGGCGCGTGTTATATCTTTTATATACTTCAGGTATAATTAAATGTAAGAGATATGTATACATACTGCTTTTATGGTAAATCCAACAATGCTGTAGAGTTAGAGATAACTACACCTAACTACCAAACCTTTACAGAACTGACTATTCCAGATAGTGCTAAAGAAGGTCATGTAGATACATATTACTTGGGGACGCAGGTAAAGATTTGGGTACTAAGAAATGAAAGCTGTTGGATGTTCGCAGTCGGGCAAATAGTAAAAGGAAAAGGAATACCTGGTAATTGGATTATCGACATACAGCAACATCACGCCTCAAAAAGCAAGTCTGCAAAACTCCGTATACAATCTCACACTCCCATTATTATAAGGCGCCATGATAAACAAAAAGATATTAGTATACCAGAAGTTCAAAGACTTCAACGAGCCTGATCCTCCCTTTGAGGGTTTAGTGCTTGAAGATTTTAGAAGCCGTTGGTTAATAGAATATAAACGAACCGACGGTACAGCTACTAAGCGTAAAATTTTAAAAGCATGTTGTTCTTCGCAATCTATAGAAGATCATGTAAAGAAACTGAAAAAACGTAGGCAATTAAAACCTAAAAAGATTAAACAGAGAAAAATTACTACATGAGAATTTGGAATAAATGATGACTGATTTATATCAAAGAGATGGATTACCAGAGCCAAAGATGAATAAATCAACTGCTTCATTGCCCGGTGTAACAAATATAGAGGCTCGAAAGTGGATTAGATATTCGTATCGGCATCTTCGCACGAATACGTCAGATATACCTGATGTGGTACTTGATTTTATTCTAGCCTCGACTTTAAACGCTCTTGACAAGTTAAATAGTGAATGAGAAAGGTAATCACTACATGAGTATTTGGAATAAACGAACACCAATGTGGGTAAAGATTAGACTATGGTGGCATAGGCAAATATGTCATGAATTGCACACCAAGAAAAATGAATTTCATCCTAGCTTAAATATGGATAAGAGCATAATGAAGCATATGTGCAACTGTGAAAAAGATAGATATTTAGCCGATTTATCAATAAGACGTAACCAAGCACATCTACAAGACATGGAGAACTTTAAGTAATGCATAGTATAACCAAAAGTTTTGATTTCTGTTACGGACACAGAGTTTGGTCACAGACCTTAGATCCTGCGCTCTCTTGTAACGCACCTTGTAAATGTCGCCATCTACATGGTCACCAAGGTAAAGTAACTGTCAAGTTAATGACCCACAAACTAAAAGATGGTATGGTGACAGACTTTCATCACCTTGCATGGTTTAAAGAATTCTTAGATGACTACTTAGATCACAAAATGATCTTTGATGAAAACGATCCTTTCTTACCTAATTTTTTAATGGGTTACAGTGTTTGGCCTGATCAAACAAATACACTATCACCCTGGGCAACTGCATACTTTGAACCCCTACCTATTCACGGTAGTAATCTCGATACTTACACTCTCAAATACTTCCCGCAGCATAGTTTAGACCTAAACAAAACACCATTAGAAAAAGAAATCCTAGAAGGTATGGTGTTAGTCAATTTTATTCCTACTTCAGAAAACATCGCCGCTTTCCTTTACACTGTGATAGAAGTTAGAATGAACGGTAAATTTTCAGGTTGGATAAAATCTGTAGAATTCAATGAAACTCCTAAAACATCTGCTGTATTTGAGGCTCCTTAATGTTTGGTAAAAATGAAATAACAAAACCTACAAAAGTGTATGTTGGGTATTTAAATGTAAACTCGATATTCTACACTATTCAAGGGGAAGGACCTTTTGCAGGTGTTCCAGCGTTATTCATTCGTTTGCAAGGATGTAACTTACAATGTTCTTTTTGTGATACTGAGTTTAGTTCAGGAGTTCCTTATGATCTTGAAGAGTTATTAGGGGAAGTAAAGAAATCTTCTATTGCACACCAAACTTGTGTTTCCCCTCTAGTAGTCATTACGGGCGGTGAACCTTTATTGCAAGCTGACATTGCAAGGTTAGTGAAAGGGCTTGTTGATGAGGGTTACAGGGTACAGATAGAGACAGCAGGAACAGTGTTTCCTATCGAATTAGAAAATCGTCTGAACGTTAGATTTTACGGTTCTGCTGTTACCATTGTATGTAGTCCTAAAACCAAACATTTGAATAAAAGAATTATTCCATATATCAATGCCTATAAGTATGTACTGCAAGAAGGCTTTATTTGCAGTGCTGATGGACTTCCTTATTTTTCTTCTGATCAAGATTTAGTGGCAAAGGTAGCAAGACCTGTAATAGGTGCTGAGGTATATGTTATGCCGTGTGATGCACATGATGTAGAGAAAAATAAAAAGAACATTGAAGCAGTGGTAGAGGTGTCTCAGAAGTTCGGTTATCGTCTGTGTTTACAGCTCCATAAAATCGTAAATGTAGAGTAAATGCATGGTATTAACAGCAGGAAAAAATTTTATTATTTGTTATATATTTGCTATAATGTATAGCAATAATACATCAAAATTTATGTGTATTTAAGTCTTTAAAGAAAGGAGTTTAAAATGGGATTAGTAAGAGAGCGAGTCTCTTTAAACAAGGTAAATCAGGCTGTAAAAGGACGCAGGGCTCAACTACAGTCCACTACAGCTGGAAAGTTTTACAAGAAAGATAAGAAGCGTAAGAATAGCGTGGAACTGACAACTAATCAGGTTAGTTACATGTTTGATGTTACCCCTATGACAGTGTACAACTGGCGACAGGGTAGAGACTTACCTTACTATCATTTAGGCGGTGGTCAGAAGCCTCCGGTACGTTACGATGAAGGTTTAATTCTCCAGTGGGCTGAATCTCACGGCATCGTTATCTATCACGACGATTACATAGAGCATTAAAATAACTACCTTGCCTAACAGGTATATGTTTAAAAGTTAGGCATGATTTTTAGTACTGGAGAATACAATGAAAAAGAAGCTTGCTACAAAGCCTTGCCGTACCAAAGTTGCTCGGCACAAAGAAAATTACTTTCAAAATAAGATCCGCAATCATAATAAGTGCAAAGAATCACATCCTGTTAGAACAGGTGAAGTACGTGGTCATAAATTTCATTTTGTTGAAAGACAAGGAAGTGCAGGCGTGTTTGAATGTGTTCGGTGTGACCATATAGAAGTTGTGCGTATTCGTGATAAGAAAGGTGACAAGCACATTTAGGTTAATGTTGAGGTAAAGGAAATGAGAATTTTTTGTCCGTATTGTGATCAAGAGGTGAATGATACTGATATGGTCAGATTTCAAGATGATTTGATGTGTGTTGCATGTGCTGAACTTGAGGTTTTAGGAAGTAGAGAAGAGGAGGAAAGTTTAGATGAGTTGGATTTTGAATGACTGATAAAGTAGCCCAAATTAAACAGTGGTTACCATCTTTATCTGTAGATGATCTCAGGCAGATAGAACACATGGCTTTTAAGAATCGTATTCAAAAAGGTCAAGAACATATTGCTACAGAAGAACAGCTTTTCTATGGTACTTTATCAGAAGTACTAGAATTTAAATTGCACTCCAAAATCCAACCTTTAGAATTTTATGCAAAAGATAAAAAGAAGTACGCACGATTACAGGAAGTTGTGTATTTGGTGAACGACTGGATTGAACAGGCCTTTGGTGATTTAAGTCGTATAGATAAACGTAGAGTTTATGCTTTAGCCATAGATGTAGTTGTTGAATGGGTCGAAGAAGGTCCTATTCCTTTATCTCCGCAAACGGTTCTAAATAATTTTTCTTACTTACCAGGTATTATTGATAAGAAGTTTCCTGGTTATCTACAAAATAATTTGATGCCTATGATTTTAAATGCCAGTAGGTTTACGGAGGATTGATTGGAGGAGGCATGAGAGTATTCGTTAAAACACTGGCTATAATCGATAGTTGTAAATCTACAGAGCAGCTTATTGTGGCTAAAAGCTACTTATACTTGGCTGAAATTAAAGGTCATCTTAATTGTCATGATAGCATTTTACTTAACAAACATTGGGATGCTAGAAAATGTGTGATATCGGATAAGGAGGTGTACTAATGCTTGCGTTTCTTTCAGAATGGGAAGGCATAAAAGGCATCATGTTTAATACTGATGCTGCTAAGGCAAGGTATGCATCTTACAGGGCTGCACGGGAAGCTGGTTACGGTCCTCAACTGGTTGATATTAAAATAACGCGAGCACCAGAGTATGATAACCATGTAGATCCTATGCGCGGAAAACCAGAAAAGCACAGATGCTATGTAATAGATTATTTAGTAAAACCTTCGGAGGATGAGTGATGGGACCAGAAAAAGAGGAAGTTTTCGTATTTAGCGGTGGCGGTAGTGTAGATTTTTGGAAGGATGTCAATAGCATTGATGCTAATTCAACTGGTGATGATTTTCATAATATGTTTTATGCTATCGGGTGCGCTTTACAGGAGCTAGAAGGTAACTTCGATAAAAGGTTAAAACGATTAGAAGATAAGGTTTTATCTAGAGAACAAAAAGCGCAGATGGAATGTGACCATACTTGGGTAAGTGCAAATAATGAAGTGGTTACAAATGGAGAGATTTGCATGAAATGTCTTTCTATAAGAGCAGTTCCTGACTGGATGCCTAAGAAAGGTGAATGGATGTTGGTATGGGATCTTAATGAAGAGAATGCCATAGGTGTTCAATTTGGTAGTTACGATAAAGATGCTACGAGTCCCTGGAGGGGGCAAGGAAGTGTTTGTAGGTGGAAACATGCAAAACCTTTTCCTCTTCAAGTACGATGCAATCGGTATAAAAAGGGATTGGAAGCTGCAATATTTGACCTAGTAAATAAACCAGCGCACATCACAGAGATGAACATGAAAAAAGCATTAGAGGATACATAGTATGTCAACCACAACCTATAGAGTGGATGTTCAAATTACCAAAACTCTAGAAGTAGAAATTGATGATGATTCAAATTTGAATCTTGATGTTGCAATTTTTGAAGAAGCTGAAATGAATTGTGACGGGTTAAACATTCATAACGATGATTTTGAGATTCTAGACTACAGGGTTTTAAAACCATGAAAGTATTTGAGGTAAAAACAGACTATTGTGCTAGTGACAGTAAAGAAATTATCACAGAACATCTTTACGTGACTTCGGAAGAGGACACTTTGCTATCTGTAACTGAGCATTACACAGAACACTGTGAACAATATGAAAAGGATTTAAAGAGTGTTCGTGAAATATTGGTTATCGTTAATCATATTACAAAGAAAGAGGATTGAAAGGATGACAAAAATTGAAAAATTAATAATCAGTATCATTGTTGTGATTCTATTAGGTGGTGCTGTATTAGGACTGGTTGTTGTTAATAAAATTAACCAGGCGGGAGGTGTTAAGCAAATATTGATTGACACAGGTAAAGAGGTTAAGGATATCTCTCGTCAAATTAGCGAGGATTGAGGTAAGCAGTGATGTATTTTGGGTGGTGTGATGAATGTGGATTACTATTTACGCATGAATCGTCGTGTTCAAAAATTGCGCCTCGAAGGTCATCTGATTTTAAAGCTTTGTTAAATTCTGCGATCGCCCTTACTGAGAAGCGGGAGGCATTCTGTAAGAAGGCAAAACCGTGCCCAAAGTGCGGAACCAAGCAAGTGCAGTTGGTTGATTGGGTACATGATGCAGAGTGGAAATGTAGGCACTGTTCCCATAAGTGGAGCGGTATTTAATAATTGAGGTAAAATGGAAATTGAAACTATTTGGAGCTTGCTACTATGTGGAGTACTAGCCGCATTTTGGTATTGGTTGTGAGAAAATATTAACTGAGGTAATGAGAAATGACAGATTCAGATTTTTTAATTGACACTTTACTGGAAGGTCAAAAACAAGATGGTCATACAGTGACTTTAACTAAAGCACAGTTTGGTGCGCTTTCTGGTGAAATTGAAAGACTACGGCTTGGTAAACCACTTGATCCAATGGAGGAGGTTTTAAAAGATTTAGGAGTTACTCCTGAATGGCGATTAGAGAATATAAAAGAAACTGCCATGTCAAGACATAATGTTAAGAAGGGTAGGAGACCGCATATCAAAAGGATTTTAGATGAGGCTTTTCTTTTATTGAAAGAAGGAGAATCACAATGAGTAGAATAGAATTAACAGATTCAGGAATGGATGCTCTAATCAAAATGGCAGAAGGCATTCCTGGTGCAGTTGTAGCTATGACAGAAATTTTAAAACACCACAATTCTATAGATCCTCAAGCGGTTATGGGAGGCATGGGTGCAATATTAATTCTCGATACTTGGGAAATCTATGGTTCTGACATCTATGTATTGTATAACGATAAGTGCAATAAAGATGTTCGTAAAATGTTGATGATAATGAGGGCAACACAATTTGGATTATTTTCTCAGACTAGATTGCAAGAAATGGCAGCAGATCAAAGGCATCAGATAAATCTAACAGAGGAAGAGTGGAGTGACTTAGATGCTCAAGTATGTGAGAAGCTTAAAGACTTTCAAAGAGCAGCCTGAGAGATGTTGTTAGTATTGGATTTTGATGAAACTTATACGCTAGATCCTGAGTTTTGGGATCTAGTAATCGACGCTGCAAAACTTAGGGGGCATAGCATCATATGTGCCACTATGCGTTATGAACATGAAGGTGCTGAGGTCATTGAAGCTTTAGCGGAAAAAGTTGAGGAAATTATATTCACTGGCCGAAAAGCTAAGCATTCGTTTGTACACGGACAGGGATATTATCCATCTGTGTGGATTGATGATTCTCCTCATTGGTTATTTAGGGATTCCTTATGAAAATACTTCTTTATGTAACCATTATGTGTTTATTTATTGTTGCCTGTGATAATTCAAAATACGAACCAGAAGCTAGGAAGTGGTCACATAAACAACGAATAGAAAAGGATGCACATGAATCTATAGTATTAGTAACTCTTTCCAATGGGTTGACGTGTGCTATACATGACCATTTCAGTACAGCTGGTACAGGGATGTCCTGTGATTGGGCAAGTTACAATAAACGTAATTAATTATGATAGAGGTAAAATCTGATTATTTTGTTATCCATGACGGAGACCCTATTGAGAACGGGTTGTATGTTGCTTATATTAATTCAGATATTCCAGGGTTGCCTTTTGCGGATAAAAAACTTCTTATGTTTGTTGATAGAACATGGAGCTATCCAGGAAGTGCTGAGAAGTTTAGAGCGCATATCTATGGATACATTGGTCCTATCCCTGCAATGCGACTTGAGGACCCAGAATGAGTAAGCAATGCAAACATACTCCCTGTCCTAAAGGTTATTTAGAGTGGCATACTTGGGCAGATAAAATGACTAGAACACATAGACAGATAAAATGTCCCGTTTGCAAGCGTTACACAATATGGGTGAAAAAGGAGATTGATGTGAACTTAGTAGACGCAAAAGTGGTTGAAATTTTGAGTGCTCCTGAATATAAATTCGGTAAATGGTTCGTGAAAGCTAAGGTCTCTGCTTATGGTAGAGAGAGTGAAACCGAGCAAATGTTTAGTAGCAAAGGTGCTGCTGATAAGTTTACCATTGGTGATACAGTGCAAATATAACGAGGTTTATTAATTATGCCTAAATGGTTAAAGTACATTTTAATAGCGCAATTTGTACCTTTTATTATATTTATTTTAGGAGTGGTAGTTCTGGTGATGATTTTGTTGTCGCCTTTCTTCGAGGACCCTCGCCGTCACGGTTGCATGGATGGTTTTCAATAATGAAACGTGAACTTAAAACATGGGAAACTAAATGTGACTATTGCCCAAAACGAGAAATTCAGCAGGCTTTTTCTTACAAATTACCACCAGGGTGGACTGTTATAGAAATACATAATTGTGGTGCAACCGGTTATATAGATTATAAGGACATGTGTCCAGAATGTACAAGTGACGCAAATTCATCCCTGCCTAAGAGATATAGATAGATATGTATTACCCTTACGATAAAGAAACTGCCAGCACAATAGATCGTGCTGCATATACGCTATGTCAGATCATTGATTATGATGCTCCTATGCGTTGGACTCGTTACCGATTTGCAGCCGAGTGTATAGCTAATAATCCTAAATTAATGGCTGACCTGCAAGAACTGAAAGAGGTAAGCAGAGATGGGTAAAGGAACAGATACTTTTCGGGGTGCAGTAATTTGTGAAAAACATGGAAAGTGGCCTTGTAGAATATGTGGGACAAAGCATTTTGATGGGTGTAGGTGTTACTGTTGTAGAGAAGAACCGTCGATTGATCCAAAATCACGAAAGATTGAGGTAAGAGTTGTTGCTGAGATTTATTTTGAAATAGAAGCAGATGATTATTTGCAGGCATTTAATGAGGCAGTTTCCAGCATACAAGTTGATCATCCAGGATACAAATATGCTGGATATAGCTAATTGAGGATAAAGATATGGGTAGAGGTATAGACGCTATTAGGGATGTGAATCCTGAACATGCTGCGGTGCTGGACGATTTAAAAGATCAGCTATTGATCGTGTTTCTTAAAAGACTGGGAAGGAAGGTGTCGATACCAGTAATGGAACTTGATGATACAGGTGGTGATATATTTTCTTTCCGTATAGATGAAAATAAGGTGTTCCATTTCGAGGTTAATAAGAAGCAATGAGTGATAAACCAAAAATATGTTTAACTACTGGTGATGCGGTTACTAATGATCATCGTGATATTAAAGAGAATGGTCAACAGAAAGGTTATGTTGTCTTATGTCCAGAGGAGCGAGCAAAGGGTTATGTTCGACCATATCGTGAAAAATATGTTCATAAAAAATGTGGAATAGTGACAATTATGGCATCATCAATTGCTGAAACATATGCTCGTGATCCAAAATTTTATAATGGGACATTTTGTTGTGGGTGTTGCACACATTTTCCACTTGATGAATTTGTTTGGGAAGGAACAAATGAAACTGTAGGTTCCTAATGATTAGTGTAAGTGGACGTGAATCAATGGTTATTGATCCAGCACAACATAGATGGACCGATTTTATTGATTTGATGACTATGCAACTTGTTAAGAATAAATATCAGTGCATTGATTGTGGAATGAAGATAGAAGCCGCAGTACCTACTTTTTGTTTTAATGGTAAGATTTATCGAAAGAAAAAGGAGTAAAGGTATGTTTAACAAGCTATTTGATAAAGCAACTGACATGGTTTCTGATTTTGTAGATGATCCAATTGGAACAACTGTTGATATAGTCACTCAGCCAATTAGGGATGGTGCTGAGGTAATAGACGGCTTGACTGAGGGCGAATTACGAGAGAAGGCCGCTCTACGTCTTGGTGCAGATATTGCTGGAGGCATGGCATTGAGTGAGCTACTTGATTGGTATACTGATTGAGAATTCTATGTATAAGATTACTTATCATGAGTACCATACTCCTGAGTTAAAACATAGGATTTGTTTTATAGCAGTAAGAGACCCTTCGGGTAGAGCTAGAAAGTTTATTGATTTACCTAAAACAAAAGTGCCGTTAGAAAGAAAATTTTGGAGATTTTTAGGAGCTGCATAATGGGGATTACACAATGCAAATAAAGAAAGGTCAGCTTTTAAATGTAAAGCATCAAAGATCTGGTAATTGGAAAGGAATTGCTACTAGGGGTTTTGACACTGACAATGAAGAATTTTATCCGATAGCGTTAGCTCAGGAGGAACCGGTTACTGGAAAAAGTACGCAGTGGATAGCCGGTGATAATATGCCGTGTCGAAACAGCCTATGTACTATTTCGGTAACTGATATTTAATGAACAGTATTCAGTGAAAAGGGCTTAGCCAAGTGGTATCGGAGGTGCTTCACGCGCCGATGCAGGCACCTTTAAAGTAAGTCCTGTTCTTGTGAGACGGGCTGTTATAGGGCGGAAACCCCTTAGAAAACTAGCATAACAGTACCAAACGACAAGAGCCCTTTTCACTGAAATTATTGGAGGTTGGTATGGCAAGTCCAATTGACACCTTAGTAGACCAAGCTTGTGGTGTTACTGAAATTGATAAGAACGACAAGCCAGAGGATATTTTATTGGTGCTTGCTGATGCTGCAAAAGCCTGGACTATTTTTCCATCTGAGGAAAATGCTCATGCACTCAGAGAGGCTACTATAGCATGGGAAGAGATAGGCGGGTAACGAGCATCGGGTGAAAGAGCAGAAGCTGCCGGTAGTCTGCCATCCCGTAACTACCGGATGCAGGTGAACAGTTAACACCTTCAAAGAAATAAACTACGCAGGTGGGTGAAAGGCCCACCACTAATATTGGAGATTAAAATGCATTCTAAAATACTTTATGGGGTAACAATGCTTGTGTTCGGTGGTGCTATAGGTGCAGATATTTTAGTTATATTAAAAGATTTAGATTATGAAAACTTCGGTCCAGGATGGTTGATGTTAGAAATATTTCTTGCTGGGTTAACAACTGCGTTACATTGTTTTAGTGATTTTTAGGGGCATTATAATGACTAAATTTAAGATTTACAGAGTTGGTGCAAGTGGCATAGCTACAGTAGAGATTGTAGAAGCGTATGATTGGCAAGCTTTGTTTTCTGGGTATCAATATTCAGGGAATCCTATTTTTAGGGCTGAGGTAGTTGGAGGTCCGGAACCTATTGAACCTATTGCACAGCAAAACGCTTAATTACATTCGAGGTATTAGTTAATGTGGAAGTGTTTCGAATGCGGTTGTGAAAATGAAGATCATTACGGTGATTGTATAGAATGTGGTAAGTTTTGGAATGAAGATCATTTAATTGCTGAGGATGAAAGCATGGTTGAGAAAGTAACATTAAATCTGACATTGAGAATTGAACACAATAAAGAACTACAATTAATGGATGTGTTAGATCAGGTGATGGAGCATTATCATGGTATCGGTGTTGGTGTAACACTTGTAAACGGGGATGAGACTAGAAGGGCACTTGATCGTTTCAACGAAAAATGGATGCCTTCGGGGTTTGGTAGCTGATGTTTGAATCTAATCATCCTACATTTTTAGGGTTGAAGATTATAAGTAGTCCTGTATTGGATGAATTTCAAGATGTACCAGTCAAAAAATTAAAACGGAAGTCCTGGATGAGTGATTCTTATTTTAAGAGAGTGCAAAAGAAGTGGGCCAAACGTTTTGGTTATAAACAAATTCGTCCGTTTTATATTGCTTCGGGTAATCTTTTTGCTCACCCTAGTACTGTGAATATTATCAAATGTGAGATAGATATTATGGATACGATTAAGTAAGGCTATTAGGAGATGATTTAGTGTCTAATTTAAATGTTAGGATGCATGGAAAAGTATCTCCACTAAAAGGGGATAAGCATTTCACAGATTTTATAACCAGTAGTCAGGATCAACTAGCAGGTGATTTGATGGCTGAGATTATTGGTGATACTTATATTGATTATCGTGAAGATTCACCAGTTGATCAATGGGCTAAGATAATGAAAGCTTTGCGAGTACATGGTTTCGTAATAGATTTTATTTCTAGGTCTAATGATGAATCGTAGCGTTGAGGGCTTTAAAAATGTAGGAAGGGCTGTAATGTCATTAGGTACATGGTTTCGTACATTCTTTTTAAGGCGTAGAGCTTTAAAGCATTATTACAAGGTTCGGCATTTACAGAATACGTATTCATGTGGAGATGCATTGATTGATGAGATTACCGGAGGTAAGTTAGGTCATCATAAAAACATGTTTAATATATTATTAGATCGGATTAGTATTATTGATCCAAATACACCTGATGAAAGATTGTGAACAGGCAGAAAAAACACCAAGTAAAGAAAAAACGTGTTGCCGTTAATTATGAAGATCAGCCGCCAGTGTGTAAAAGTTGTATATTTTATGAACATGGAATTAAAGCAAAAGGAACAACTTATCAGATGAGGTGCAGCATTAATGAATTCGGTGTTAATCCTAATGCGGTGTGTGATCTTTGGAAAAACAAGCAAGGTGAAACGATTAGGTTTTAATAGTAAAGGACTATTCGGGCGGTAGTAACGTTTCCGTATGGCAAGGTCCATCAAACCGGTGTGTTGTAAGTATCTGGTTGTCAGATATAAGACTTAATATCCGTACCTAAAACAGTCTTAGAACAGCCATTACCGGATAGTCCTTTACTCTTAAATATTTGAGGAGGTATAGGATGCTATATGGAGGGTATGACACGTTTGAACAATATCAGGCTTCTCCAGACTATAAGAAATGGAAGCGATCAGGCCACAAACCAAAAGAGGGCGAGTCAGAAGATGTACCTTGTAATCATGAAAATTGGACTTGGGAAAAACATGGGCGGGTATGTCCGTGCGGAGTATGGATAGTAGATATCGGTGATTAATTATAGTGCCAGTTTTCAAATTCAATGTAGAGAACTTCCTGTCTAAACGTGGTATCCATTACATTACGAATGGCGTTAATGTTAAGGCTGGTGAGTTAAATCTATCTTGCCCATTCTGTAATAGTGAAGGTAATCCTGATCCTAGCCATCACTTAGGAATAGATCCCAATACTGGGTTTTGGTCGTGTTGGCGTAATAGACGCCATCACGGTAGAAAGTTGCACAGACTTTTAATGAAGCTCCTGCGTATATCTTATGCAGAGGCTTGTCAGATTTTAGGTGAGCAGGTAGATTGGATCCAAGAAGGATCATTTGATGCTCTAGCGAAAGATCCCTCTAAAATCTTTTCTACAGAACAAGAATACCTGGAAGCAGAACAGAATGCAAAAGGTCTAGATTTACCTGAAGAATTTGCACCTGTAGGTAAATATAGTTCATCGAAACGTTTTATTAATTACTTGATCTATGAAAGAGGTTTTCATAAAAACCATATTTATGATTTCATAGATCAATATGATGTGCGGTGCTGCTTATCAGGTAAATGGGAAAATAGAATTATCTTACCTATACATCAAGATTTTAGATTAGTTACATGGACAGGTAGATCTATACAAAAAGAGTCTAAATTACGTTATAACACCTTTAGTCCAAGGCACGGTGCTTTGATGTCAATTAAAGATACCATCTATAACTTTGACAATCTAATGGACGCAAACGGTGAGATCTTATTCGTTACAGAAGGACCTTTCGATGCTTTAAAAGTAGATTTTTATGGTCAAGAGATAGGAGCCCGTGCTACATGTTTGTTCAGTAAAAATTTGCGTGAACCTCAAGCAATCTTAATTGAAGAATTATCTATGAATTTTAAAAAGGTTGTTCTATTGCTTGATGCTGCGGAAGTAGATACTGCTTTAAAAATGGCTTCTGCATTGGCCTTTGTTACAAATGAAGTTATACCAGGGCAAGTACCTGAAGAATATGAAGATCCGGGTGAGATGCCTCCTAAAGCAATTTATAAATTAATAGATTCACTGGTATAATTAATAACTACATAATAGGTAATCTAAATGTTTCAAACAGATAAATTCCTTTTTTTTATTTTAGGATTTATTATTGGCATGATATTTACTACCCTTATATATAAAGGAATTTAATATGGCACTCTTTGACAATGAAAAAGAGCATCCTTCTTATGGTGTAATTAGTTGGAGTAGATGCACTGGAGGAAACATAACGTTATTTGGTTCCGATGTTCGACATAACAATTTTATCAGTTTAAAAATTAGCTCTGCTATTTTTGCAAGAGATTTAGCTAGTGATTGGGTACATGAAAAGAGACACATCGTAGAGGTTTATTTGTCACCAGTTCAATTCGCAGAATTTGTATCCTCTCCTAATACTTCTCCTGTACCTTGCACTCTTAAATATACTAGGGAAGAAGGTGTAATTGAATCTGATGATTTTGAACCTAAGGTAGAAACTTTTAAAAAGGAATTCAGAGAGGATATACAAGAGATTGTTGAACGTCTTTCTAATCTGGTTATAAAAGCTAAAGAGGTAGCTGAAGCCCCTAGAGCTAAAAAATCTGAATTAAGAGAACTTCAAAATATGGTCAATCGTATAGAGGTTTCTTTAAAAAGTGACATGCCTTTTGTATACGAACAGTTTGCTAAGCAACTGTCCAAAACTGTTCTATCTGCAAAATCTGAAGTAGAGGCTTATATAGAGCACCGTATAAGAGAAGCAGGATTGCAAGCCTTAACAGATATGACTAAAGATATGCCGAAATTATTAGAAGGTGAAAAGGAGTAACTTATGGAGTGCATGATAGTAGTTGGAAATTATCTTGAAGGAGTACTGTACGTCATAGATGGAAATTTTTATTCTGACTATGATGCAGAGCAGTACCTTGAGAAGCACCCTGTGGCAGATAATCTTACTACAAAAATAGTAACCGTTAATAAAGTTTATGATTGGGAAGGGATTGATGTTTAAACCAATTTCGTTATCAATACAAGGTTTCAAAAGTTTTACTATTGAACAGAGTTTTGACTTTCCTGAGAAAGAAGGTTTTTATTTTCTTACTGGTAAAAATGTCAATGAACCAGAGTTAGAAGCTAACGGTTCTGGAAAGACCAGTATGTGGGATGCTATGGTTTGGTGTCTTTATGGTAAAACCTCCAGAAATTTGAAAGCTAGTGATGTAGGTACATGGGGCGGTAAACATAAATGTAGAGTAGAGTTATCTTTCGAATATGAAGGTACTCCGTATTTTATTAAACGGACTTGGAAGCCTAATTCATTAAAATTAGCTGCAATGGAATCTGATTTTGAAGATATAGAACAATCTAATGTAGACGATCTTATAGGATTGGATTTTGAAGCATTCCAGTATGCAGTATTGTTCTCTCAATTCAGAGATATGTTCTTTGATTTGAAGCCTGCTGAAAAAGCTACCTTATTTACAACAATTTTAAACCTTTCTGAGTGGGATGCATATAGTCATAAAGCAAAAATGCGGTTAAATGACCTTGAAGGTTGGTATCATGACTCAAAAGAGTACCTTGCTGAATTAAAAGGTAAGATTACAGTACTTGAAGATTTAGATTATGTTACTCAAATAGATGCTTGGGAAGAGAAGAGAGTGTCTAGATTAGAGGGTTTTACTGCTGCAATTCTGGATGCTAAGAAAAGTCTTAAGGAATTGGAAACAAAAGGAAAAGAGTTGCTTCAAGATACTGAAGATTCTACTCCTAAATTACAGGAATCTAAGGATATTGCGGGTGATATTGATGAAATTTTAAGTGAAATTGATGTGGAATGGCGTGAAATAATGTCGGAAAAGGGCAAAATTGACGCAAAAATCACCTATTTAGAGCGGAATTTAGCAAAATTTGATGGTTTAAAGGGTATTTGCAACGAGTGTGGTCAAGAAATAGATGAAAATCATGTAAAAAAGCACCAAAAACAGCTAAATATAGAGAAAAAAGCCCTAAAAAAGCAACATTCAGTGTTTTCAGAGGATTTAAATGATCTAGAGCATGATAAGAGCCGTGCAAAGACAGCACTAGCTGAGGAAACGTCTTATTATCGACAACTGCAAACAGACGCTAGTAATTTGAAACATAGAATGGATCTTGTGAAGCGTGATAGCAAAGGACTTCTTATACTGGTAAGAGATGCACGGCTTGACTATAGTGAATTAGAGGCTGAAGAGAATCCATATGTTTTAGAACAAGCAAAAACAAAAGAAACGGTAGAAATGCTGAAAAAGCAGGTAAAGGAACAAAAGGAAGAGGTTCTTTCGTCTGAATCTAAAATTGAAAAGGTCAAGTACTGGGTAAAAGGTTTTAAAGAGGTAAGGCTCTTCCTTATTTCAGAAGTATTAGGCCAATTAGAGTTAGAAGTGAATAATTGCCTATATCAATTGGGCTTGAGAGATTGGAAAATAGAATTTGCAGTTGATAAGGAAACTAAATCAGGAACCATAAGAAAGGGTTTTACTGTTCTTATTTATTCACCGTATAATGAAGATCCTGTAGCATGGGAAAGTTGGTCAGGAGGAGAATCCCAACGTTTACGTTTAGCTGGAACATTAGGACTATCTAACTTGATACTTGCTAGGAATGGAGTAGAATCGTACTTTGAAGTATTTGATGAGCCTAGTACTTGGTTAAGCGCAAAAGGTATAGTTGATTTACTTGAGACCTTAGATAACCGTGCTAGAGAGTTGCATAAGCAAATTTGGATTATTGATCATCGTAGTTTAGAGTACGGTGGCTTTGAAGGTGCATACTGCGTTACTAAAGATTCTTCAGGCAGCAAATTTGAAACACTTGAAGTGGATTAAAACAGGTACCTTAGTAATAGATGGTACTAGGTATATCTTCAGAGATGATACAGACAGAGAAGAAATATGGGCATGGGAGTATTATTGTTCTTCGCATAAACCTGTAACTCATAAATGGAGTAAGATGCCTAGAAAAGCTACAGACTTTTATTTTTTTGATTTAGATAACATACCACCAACTGTTAGTTGGTTTCCATTTGACTAAGGGGACAAAGATGACTAAGTCAGCTTTATCAAAAGCACTAGATGATGTCGGAGATAAAATTTTAGAGAACAAGCTTGCTCACGGATGGGAAGTTACTGGTCAAAAGGATTGGGAAGATACCCATCAAATTCCTGCGGTGTTGATGTTGATTGTTACTGAAGTATCAGAAGCCATGGAAGCATTTCGTAAGAATGATAAAGAGAATTTTGAAGAAGAGATGGCAGATATTGTAATAAGAGTGGTTGGTTTAGCACACGGCTTAGGGATAGATTTAGGAGATGCAGTACATACTAAAATGATTATAAATAAGGTTCGTAAATACCAACATGGTGGAAAACGTATTTAAATAGGGGACAAGAATTGAATGCGCAAAATTTGAATGAAAATTGCAATCACATTTGGATATCTAATAGCGGTTTAGGCGGGCATCCAGAATTTAAAAAAAATAGTCAAATGTCTAGTGAACCATTAATGCATGTTTTATGTGAAAACTGCGGAGCAAGAACATGGTTTACTGAAGATCAATGGAATAGGTTAAAAGAGTGATGATATGACTGTACAAATAAAAGTAGTGAATGAGAAGGTTAGAGAATTTGGATTTCCTGAATATGCTACATCAGGATCAGCAGGTCTTGATTTGAGAGCGTGTATAGAGAAACCAGTAACACTTTATCCTGGCGAGTGTCAATTGATACCTACTGGTATTGCTATTCATATGGAAGATAATAGTCTTGCTGCTACACTTCTTCCTAGATCAGGCTTAGGTCATAAATATGGTATCGTGTTAGGTAATCTTGTAGGTCTTATTGATTCAGACTATCAAGGTGAAGTTTTTATCTCTTGTTGGAATAGAAGTACTGGCGGTAGTAGTCCTCCGTTTACTGTTTCTCCAGGTGACAGAATAGCTCAAATGATGTTCCTTCCTGTAGTACAAGTAAATTTTGAAGAGGTTGAAGAGTTTACAAAATCAGTACGAGGAGAAGATGGGATGGGCAGTACAGGGATAAGTAGTAATGCTTAACGGTGCGGAACCTAAAGAAAAAGAACTTGGTAAATTTATTGTTCTTGAAGGCATAGACGGGCTAGGCAAAACCACCGCTGCTGAATTTGTTGTAGAAACTCTTAAAAATAAAGGTCTTGATGTTGTCCATACAAGAGAACCTGGAGGTACTCAGTTAGGAGAACAATTGCGTGACATGCTATTACACTCTACAGTACCGATAGTTGCTGAGGCTGAATTACTCTTAATGTTTGCTGCAAGGGTACAACATTTAGAGTCTGTTATTTATCCTGCATTATTAAAAGGTACTTGGGTAGTGTCTGATAGGTTTACAGATGCTTCGTATGCATACCAAGGTGGTGGTTGTGGAGTAAATAGAGAATTCATACGATTTTTAGAACACTTCGTACAAGCTCAATTTAATCCAAATATGGTATTAGTGTTAGATGCTCCTGTACATGTAGGATTGGGCAGACTAGGAGTTGAGCATGATAGATTTGAAAAAGAAGATATTGAATTTTACACCCGTGTAAGAAACACATATTTAGATCGTGCTAACGCTCTACAAACTCACCATATAATAAATGCTGAAAAGTCTATACCAGAAGTACATTCTGAATTAATGGATCATCTAGCTACAATATTTTGAGGAACACAATGTCTGATACCACAATAGATTTACCACTCCAACCTGTATCCCAAGAAGTTTACGAAAAAAAATACCAGCTACGAAATAAAGATAATGATCTTATTGATGTTAATGTAGCTGCCACTTTTCGCCGTGTTTCTAAAGCATTAGCTTCTGTAGAAATTAAAAATCAAGAAATGTGGCAGCAGAAATTTTATGAGGCTATGGTAAATGGTGCTATTCCTGCAGGACGCATTATTTCTAATTTAGGTGCAGAGGAATATAAACCTGAAGCTTCTACAATCAATTGTACTGTTTCAGGTACAATAGAAGATTCTATGGAAAGTATTCTTGAACGTATTTATGAAGCAGGGCTTACATTAAAAGCTGGATGTGGTATAGGTTACGAATTTAGTACTTTGCGACCCAAAGGAGCACTAGTAAAAGGCGTAGGAGCAACAACCTCAGGCCCTCTTCCTTTCATGGATGTGTATGACAAGCTATGTAGTACTATTTCCTCAGCAGGAGGGCGTAGAGGCGCGCAGATGGCGACATTTGATATAGGCCATCCAGATATATTGGATTTTATTAAAGCGAAAAGAGAGGATGGACGTTTTCGTCAATTCAATGTGTCTGTACTAGTTACTGATGCTTTTTTATTAGCTTTGAAAAATGATGATGACTGGCATTTCTTATTTCCTGTGCATGAAAAAGAAGCGGCTGTAACTGATAATGCTAAATTAGTTTGGATTGATTGGCACGATAAAAGTTCTAAACATACCTATAATGAAGAAGGTGAATGTCTTTGTAAGATTTACAAAACTTTGCCTGCAAGGGATGTTTGGGATGTAATAATGAAATCAGCTTATGATTATTCTGAGCCTGGTATTTTGTTAATAGATGAAATTAATTATTGGAACAACACTTGGTGGTGTGAAGAAATTAGGGCTACAAATCCTTGTGGTGAACAGCCATTGCCTCCGTACGGGGCTTGTTTACTAGGTTCTATTAACCTAACTAAATTTGTAAGAAAACCGTTTACGAAAGATGCTCTTTTTGATTATGCTCTTTTTAAGAAAACTGTAAAAGTATTTACTAGAATGCTTGACAATGTGGTTGAAAAGAATGGTCTTCCTTTAGAAGAACAGCAACAGGAAATTCTTCGTAAACGTAGGCATGGTATGGGCATCACAGGTTTAGGTTCTGCATTAACTATGTTGCAAGTAGTTTATGGTAGTGAGGAAGCAATTTTATGGACTGATAACATAATGGCTAGTCTAGCAATATCAGGTTGGGAAGAAGGTGTTGAACTAGCTAAGGAAAAAGGTTCTGCACCTATCATGGATGAATCCTTTGATGTTACAGATGAAATGTTTAAGAATGGATCTTTCGCAAATGCGGGGCATAAAGTAGGTAATAAAGTATCTGGTAAAGAATTATTTATACACAGTAATTATATTCAAAGGATAGCTAAATATTTGCCTGGATTAATTAAAGAACTGAGTAAGCATGGATGTAGATTTACACACCACACATCTATTGCTCCTACTGGTACTATCTCCTTAGCCTTATGTAACAATGTAAGTAATGGTATTGAGCCTTCTTTCTCTCAGAAATATAACCGTAATTTGACAGTAGAGGGCAAAAAGACAAGACAGCAAATGGAAGTCAATAGCTATGAACTACTAGCTTATAAAAGTTTGATTGATAATAAAGCTGATCCTGAGAAAGCTGACTTACCGCATTACTTTATAGAGGCTGATAACATTGAACCTTCCAAACATGTTGACATGCAGGCTGCTGCACAAAAATGGGTAGATTCATCTATTTCAAAGACAATCAATTTACCCACAGATATAGAGTTTGAAAATTTTAAATCTGTGTATCGTTATGGTGCTGAACAGCATTTGAAAGGGGCAACTGTGTTTAGGTACAATCCAGAAACTTTGCAAGGTATACTTGTAAAGAATGAAGAACTTGAGAATACTTTATACAAGTTCACATTAGAGGATGGATCTGAGGTAGAAGTAAAAGGTTCTGAAGATATCGAGTACGAAGGCGAAGTACATAATGCTGCCATGCTTTTCGATGCAATCAAAGAAGGTAGATACACACAAGGGTATTAATATGACAGTTAAGATCGGTGGCAAAATTGTAGGTGTAGCATTAGCTAGGTCTAAAGAAGTTTCTCCTATAAAACTTGAACGTATCCACATGCATGAAGGTATTTCTAGGCCGTATAAACTTATAGGTGCTACTTACAAGATTAAATCACCTAAAGTGGATAATGCTTTATATATTACCATTAATGACATCGTGCTTAATGAAGGTACAGAGTTTGAGCACCTCCGTCCTTTTGAACTTTTTATCAATTCAAAGAATATGGACAGTTTTCAATGGATAGTTGCTCTAACCAGGATCATTTCAGCAGTATTTCGTAAAGGTGGTGAAATTACATTTTTGATAGATGAATTGAAGTCTATCTTTGATCCTGATGGAGGGTACTTTGTACCTGGAGGTCAAGGTAAATATAGGAATTCCGTTGTTGCTGAAATAGGGGACGTTTTAGAAAGTCATTTACAAGGTCTGAATTTTTTAGATACTAAAATTGAGACTGTTGCCCACATTGACGTTCCTCATACACCAAAAGAGAAAGGTGAGATTTGTCCTGCGTGTAATTCTCCTACATTTATACGCAAGGAAGGTTGTAAAACCTGTATTAATTGTGGTTATAGTAGTTGCGGATGATCTCTTTCACTCTCTTTCTGTAGTACTGCAAGTCCTCCTTGTAGTTTTACTGCTTTGGATATATATTTCATATAATAAAGATTGAAAAAGGTGAAGTATTTATGTCCTCTCAAGATAAGTTTGCTGGTCAAGCTGTCAGTGCTTTTGAACGTACCTACAGTGCATTATTTAATCAAGCACATACTGAAGTAACTAGATTAGAGCGTGTAAATCACGCTATGGGTATGTTAGAGCAAACTCTATTGGATCCTGAACGTATCGCAGATATGGATGCCTCCCAACAGATAGCTTTGGCTGAGTTGTTAACGCGGACATCAAACTCAACAATTCGTAATCTTGTAAGTTTCAGCGATTTATTTATGAACATTCGCAGTGTGGTGGGGTTACTTGATGGAGTACAAAAATTTACGGGTCCCGCGCTTTCACAAGGAGTGGACGACTTCCCTCAACTTCCGAATACTTTTGACAATGGAGGAGATGACTAATCTGACGCATGGAACACCTGTTGATATAGAGAGGTTTTATATTAGAACTTGGTCAATTGTTCATGCATATGCAAGGTTGTCATTAAAAGAGGAAGAATTAGAGGATTTTGTTTCAGACGTTACTGAATGGTTAATATTTCAACGTAAGATCTATGAATTACCCCATAACGGTTCTGTATTTTGGTTCTATTATATAAAGAAGGTAGTAGATGGTTGGTTAGCAGAAATAGAACGCAACCCAATAGATGCTAG